>Ga0071330_1055071_pt1 | contig 382923 bp, 382 predicted proteins | sample GBScel77sediment_FD_63802 | JGI IMG/M metagenome (GOLD analysis project Ga0071330, IMG submission 63802) | Hot spring sediment microbial communities from Great Boiling Spring, Nevada - Cellulolytic enrichment Sediment 77C v2 (version 2) | ecosystem: Environmental > Aquatic > Thermal springs >... | reverse complement strand
TGGGAGCTGATTTGGCTGAATATTTGGGACTGAAGGATTATATATTAGAGGTTTCTCCCACCCCTAATCGAGGAGATTGCCTTAGCATATTTGGAATAGCGAGGGAAATAGCGGCTTTAAAAGGGGTTCCCCTTAAATTTCCACCCATTGACCTTAAAGAAGAAGATCTGGACGTAAAGGAATTTATAAAGGTTGAGATAGAGGCCCCTCAGCATTGTCCGCGTTATACTGCCAGGTATTTGTTTGATGTGAATGTTGGTCCTTCTCCTTTTTGGATGAGGTTGAGGCTTTTACGGTGTGGGATGAGGCCGATTAACAATGTGGTGGATATAACCAATTATGTGATGCTTGAACTCGGACAGCCCCTTCACGCTTTCGATTACGATAAGCTGAGGGGCAAAAAAATTATAGTGAAGCTGGCTAAGGATGGGGACAGTTTTACCACCCTAGATGGCAAACAGAGGGTTTTGGATGCTCAAACACTCATGATATGTGATGCGGAAGGACCTGTAGCCATTGGGGGAATAATGGGTGGGTTGGAATCGGAGATAGAAGAGGGGACAAAGAGGGTGCTTTTGGAAAGCGCCTATTTCTCACCCGAATCAATAAGGAGAAGCGTTCGGGTCTTAGAGCTTAATACGGAGGCCTCTTTCAGATTTTCAAGGGGGGTTGATCCCGAGCTTTCCCCGGTTGCTTCCGCGAGGGCGGCGAGTTTAATGATGAAATACGCAGGGGCTAAGTTAGCGAAAGGGATCGTGGATGTTTATCCAAATCCTTCATGCCCTAACAAAATTTTGGTGGATTTAGATTGGATAGAAAATTTTTTGGGCATAAGGGTTTCAGAAAAGGAGCTTGTGGATTATCTTAAACGCTTACAGATGGGAGTTGAAAAAACGCCCGAGGGGAAGTTTTACGTGAGGCCTCCCTCCTTTCGGTTCGATTTAAAACGGGAAGTGGATATAGCCGAAGAGATAGCTCGGCTCAAAGGGTACCATAATATACCCGAAACTCTGCCTCGTCTCATGCCACTCCCCAAGGAATCAAAGACGAGAGCCCTCGAAAAGAGGTTAAAAGAGATACTTATAGGGTTTGGTTTTAATGAGGTTATTACTTATAGCTTTCTTTCTCCTCGATCACTTCAAGCCTTTGGTTTCTCTGAAGTTTTAAAGCTTTTAAACCCTTTATCCGAAGAGATGTCCGTAATGAGGCCAAGCCTTTTACCGGGTTTATTAGAAGTAGCTCGGTTTAACGCTAATCGAGGAATAAAGGACCTTCGGATTTTTGAGTTGAGAAAAGTTTTTATACCTCAGGAGGGTAAGCTTCCGAAAGAGGAGAAAAGGTTAGGACTTCTCATAATGGGTGAATTTTACCCTTCTTGGTGGCAGAAAAAGGGAGAGAAAGGAGATTTCTATGTCTTGAAAGGATGTTTAGAAAGGATATTCAAAGAACTTGGGATCCTGGAGAAAATAAGTTTTACGCCCGTTGAACTTTCTTATCTTCACCCATTCCAAGGTACTAAAGTGGAATTAGAAGGTATGAGGATCGGTGTATTGGGAAGGCTTAACCCAGATTTGGAAGATCTTTTGGAGTTAAAAGAAGTTTATTTGGCTGAAATTTCAGTGGAGAGGCTTTTGGAACAAGCAATTGAGGTGAGAACCTTCAAACCCCTTCCCAAATTTCCCGGTACATTTCGCGACGTAAGTGTCCTGGTAGAAGAGGAAGTTCAGGCTCAGAAGTTATTGGAAGTCCTGAAAGCGAGTGATCTTCCTTATCTTGAAAGGATGGAAATAGTAGACTGTTATACTGGCTCTCCCCTTCCTCAGGGGAAGAAAAACATAACTGTAAGACTCTTTCTGCGAGTGCCTGAGAGAACCATAACCGATGAGGAAGCGGATCTGGCTTTAAACAAGGCTATTGAAGCGGTGAGAAGAGCCGGGTGGTCAATAAGAGAATGAAGTTTTAAAGAATGGTTAGAGTCGATTTAGTAGAAAGGGTTTACGAAAAAATGGGGTTTTCGAAAAAAGAAGCGGCAAAAGCGGTAAAGGCTTTCTTTGAGTTGATAAAAGAAAGCCTTGAAAAAGGGGAAGAGGTCAAATTGTCGGGGTTCGGTTCTTTCAAGGTCAGAACGAAAAAATCACTTAAAACTCGAAATCCGAAAACAGGTGAGCAAATCGAGATAAGGTCAAAGAGAACTTTGATTTTCAAACCGAGTGGAATTTTAAGAAAATTGATGAACAGGTGAGGAGACAAAAGTTTTTTTACCGCATCGGAGAAGTAAGCCGTATTTTAGGGGTAAAACCCCACGTGATAAGATACTGGGAGCAAGAATTTGAGCTTAATCCTAAAAGAAAAGAAGGTGCCCATCGACGTTACACCCTCGAGGAGATAAAAAGATTAGAATTAATAAAAAGTTTGCTTTACGAACAAGGTTATACCATAGCTGGAGCTAAAAAGAAGATAAAATCTCTTTCTACAAACCCCATCGATTACAAAACTTTGCTGAAAGAAATTCTTGAAGAACTTTGTGAAATAAAACACATTTTAAAAAAATCTTGACAAAACCCTCATTTTGTTTATTATCTTTTATAAGCAAAAATTATTTTAAAAGGAGGTGAGGAGATGGATTTGATGTTTCCTTTTTGGGTATGGTTATGGATTGTTATAGGTACGAGTGTAATGAGTCTTGTGGGTACATGGGTTGTTATTAAAAAGTCACGCCTTCTTAAATAAAGTAAAGGAGGTGGGAGATGCAGTTTTTGGAAGTTCCAAAAGCAACGGTAGCTACAGCTACATGGGGTGCGATTGCGGTAGCTTTAATGTTGCTTTTTTCGCTATGGTTTGGATTAATGGGGAGAAGGAGATGGGCTACTTTTGACGAATATATGGTCGGCCAGAGGACTATGGGCCCAATTGTCACTGGAGCGGCTGTGGCAGCGGCTTATTTAAGCGGTTGGGCCTTTTGTGGAAGCGCGGGTATAAGTTATACCTTTGGCTGGTCAGGGATGTGGTTTGCAGGGGTATGGACGCTTGTCGGTATTATGCCCTGTGTGTGGTTTACGGCTTTAAGGACCAGGGAATTATCGGCGGCCTTTGGAGCCACTACTTTGCCTGAGCTTTTGGGCAGGCGATTTGATAGTAAGCTTCTTCAGACGGTTATAAGTATAGTGATGCTCATTTTCCTTTTCATGTATTCCATAGGTCAGCTTAAAGCAGCAGGTGGCGTATGGTATGTGGCCACCGGATGGTCACCCCTTGCTTGTTTATTGGTCGCAGTGTTGGTGACTTGGGTTTATATGGCTTTAGGAGGGTATACCTCTTCCCAATGGGCTATGGGTTTTCAAGGGGCAGTTATTGGAGCGGTTGGGTTGATTATGGGGATATTGGCCATCGTAAAAATAGGTGGTCCTATAGGTTTGAATGAAAAGCTTGTAGCTGAGAACCCAGTTTTAATCAAGTTGATCAGGCCGGATTTACCAAAAGTTGGAGCAACCCAACTTTTCTCAAGTCTTGTGGGTATTTTGGCTTGTCCGGTTTTATTCTTCACGATGGCTATAGGTTTTCCTCATAATGTGAGCCGTTTCCTTGGCATGAGGGAGCTCACAAAAAGGGATTACGCCATCATGTGCTTCTTCGTTTGGCTTATAGCGGGAATACCCATAATGATAGATTGTGCTTGGAATGGGCTTGTTTCCAGGGCACTTTACGGTCCTCAACTTCTCAAGATTGAGCCTTGGAAAGCGGATTTAGCTAATCCAATGCTTGCATGGGCGGTTGGTGGAGTCCCGCTTCTGGCAGCTTATACCGCTGCTCTTTTTGCCGCAGCCCTTTCCACGCTTTCCGCGATGGTCTTTATAATGGCCGGGAATGTGACAAGAGACCTGGTGAAGTTATGGCGTCCTCAGACATCCGATAAAATGCTCATTTGGTTATTGAGAATTCTGCTTGCTGTATTCCTCTTCTTCCCCTTCCTTTACACCTTCTATAAACCTCCTGCCCTTTTGGCCCTTTTCATGGGACAGGCCGCTATAGCACTTGGTGGGATCTTCTTCTTCGTAACCGCTATTTCCTATTATTGGAAAAGGGCTACCAAATGGGGAGCTATTGCGGCTTGTATTTATGGAACGGTTATGACCCTGTGGGGTGCAACCCAGATAGCCAAAAAGACACTTGGAATGGGAAGCCTCTTGTGGATAGTGTTCATAGGATGCGGGATTTGTTACTTCGTGGTGAGCTTACTTACTCGCCCACCTCGTGAGGAAGTGTTAAATAAAGCTTTTCCTCAGAAATAAGATTTAAGACTTAACAAAATGAGGGGAACAGGGAGATCAGCCTTGTTCCCCTTTTAATTCTTTTAAAAATTCATCCGAAGAAATAATCCGTAAAAGAGGCCAAAGGGCAAAATTTCGATAAAGTTCCAGGGTTTTTTCATGAACTTCCCGTTTATGAGCAGCACAACAGTCTTCAAGCCAAATCACATAAAAATCATGGCACAAGGCATCCATTACAGTCATCAAAACACAAACATTTGTGGTAATTCCTCCTACAACTACTGTATCAATGCCTAAAGTACGAAGCGTTTGATCAAGATCGGTTTTGAAAAATGCGCTAAATCTTCTTTTAGGCAGATAAATATCCGTATCACAAACCTCAATTTTCTCACTTACCATTGAACCTTCTGTTCCTCTTAAAGAATGCGGCTTCATTTTACCTTTAAAAATAAAATCCTGAGGTAAAAAAGAATCACAAGCAAATATTACGGGTATATCTCTCTTTCTTACTTCTCGCAAAAGCTTATTTATGTTGGGGATAATCAATTCAGCTTCCTTAGCAATTGGAAATTTTGGATTTAAATTGTCTTTTACCATATCTACTATTATAACAGCGGGCCTCATTTCAATTCCTCATTTTAGTTTCTCGATATCTTCCTGTTTTCCCAATACGTAAAGGATGTCGCTGTCCTTAATGACGAAATTTGCTCCTGGATTAATTATGAGTTTTTCCGGGACAAGTTGTCTTACGGCTAAGACATTTATTCCATAACGTGAACGCAATTCGAGCTCGCCTAAAGTTTTGCCAATAAAATTTTTAGGAGGCGCCAGTTCTATAATGGAATATTCTGGGGTTAAGGGAAGATAATCCATTATGTTTGGGGTAGTAAGGGCTTGAGCAAGTCTTAATGCGGTATCTCTTTCGGGAAAGATTATGTCGGTTGCCCCAACCCTTTCTAATATCCTTCTATGATCTTCGTTCGCTATTTTAACGATGATCCTTTTGCATTTTAGATCTTTAAGGTAAAGAGTAACCAAGACACTTGCTCCCAAATCTCGTCCTAAGCTCACGATCACGGCATCCATTTTGTCTAACCCCAGTTCCTCTAAGACCCTTTTTTGGGTGGCATCCGCTAGTATAGCTTGAACCGTATATTTTCCTATGGCCTGAACACGCTCTTTTTCCTTATCAATGGCAATTACCTCGTGACCTTCTTCAGCTAAAGCGCGAACAAGAGTGGCCCCAAAGTTCCCCAAACCAATTACGGCAAATTTTTTCATTTTATCCTACCATTACGTCCTCTTCTGCATATTTAAATACGGGCTTTTCACGGATTACTACGAGAGCATAACTCATCGTTAAAAATCCAAGACGTCCCACAAGCATGGTGATAATTATAAGAATTTTGCCGGTATTATTCAAATAAGGGGTTATGCCCGTAGATAACCCAACTGTTCCAAAAGCTGAGACCACTTCAAAAAGGATAGAGTGGAAGGATCCCTTATTCGGAGGAAGTACTCCGAGAATTAAACATAGAAAAAATATTAAGGAAATGAAGAAAAACGAGCCAATCACAAGAGAAATGCTTCTGGACACAGTTTCAGAAGGAAGCGTCCTTTTGAAAAGTATAACCTCCTCCCTTCCTTTAAGCCGATTATAAAGAAGCGAAATAAGCACCGCAAAAGTAACCGTTTTTATTCCTCCACCACAAGAGCCCGGAGAAGCTCCAATGAACATTAAGGTCATTAATAAAAATAAAGCTGCCTCGTTCAATTTCCCTATATCCATTGTGTTTAAACCACAAGTCCTGGTACTTACAGAATGGAAGATTCCTACGAGTATTTTGTGCTTTAATGGCATCATACTAAAAGTAGGATCGCTTAATAATGTCAATACCAAAATATAGCTACCAATAAAAATTAAAAATAATGAAGTTGTTACAACCACTTTCGAATGTAATGAAAGCCGAGTGTGTTTTGTTATAGACTCTTTAAAATCCATTATTACGAGGAAACCTATTCCTCCTAAGAAAATAATTGTCATTATGATTAAATTTATTTTGACATCGCCTTGGAATCGGATTAAATTATCAGGAAATACCGAAAAACCCGCATTACAGAAAGCGGAGATGGAGTGAAATATGGAAACATAGATAGCTTTATAAAAAGGAAAGTGTTCATTCCAGCTGAAAAAGAGTAAAATTGATCCTATAGATTGTATGATAAAAGCTATAGTTATTACTTGTTTAGCCAAGGAAAATACATCTTTAAACGGTCTATAGGTAAAACTGGTTTCGATAGCCAATTTTGTCCTTAATGATATATCCATTCCGATTATTTTCCAAAAGAAGATGGAAAAGGTCATTATTCCTAAACCACCGAGTTCTATAAGTGTTAAAACTACAATTTGACCAAAAAGTGTTAAGTCGTTTCCTATATCCAATATGGTAAGACCAGTTACACAAGTGGCTGAAGTAGCAGTGAAGATAGCATCTATTAAACTCAAAGGTTTTTTTGTAGAGATGGGTAACATTAACAACAAAGTTCCTATAGATATTAATGTAGCAAAACTTAATAAAAGCATCCTTTCTGGGGTTAGTAATTTGTAGTAAATTTTTCTCATCCTTTATTCTCTGTAGTTTTTTATCAATCGTAGAGCTAAAAAAAGAAACATCAGAGAGAAACCTATAGTTATGAACAAGCTCAATAAAGTTACACGATCCCATTGGGACTTTCTGATCAGAATAGTGGAATAAGTTAATGGAAGTGCGTATATCAATGGTTTTACGAAAAAGGGCAGTTTTTCCAAGGGGAAGAAAGTTCCGCTGAAAAAGGCCATGGGCACCATCAGGAAGTTAGAGTAAATAGCCGTTTCCTCATGGCTTTTGGTGATCATTCCGATGATCACCCCTAAGGTTGAAAACATAAAACAATTTAAAAGTAAACCTAACCAGAATATACCATTTGGAGAGAAGGAGGTGCAACACAGAAGGCCTACACTTATAATAAGGGAGGAGGCGAAGAGTCCTCTTATAATCCCCGCTGTTATAATTCCCATTAAGATGGCTATGGGTTTAATCGGGGCTTGGACTAAGAGTTGGAAGGTTTTGAAATAAAGCCTGTCTATATTCAGGCCATTAGCTATCCAGATGTAGGAATTGGTCATTGAGGTCATAGCTATAAGACCCGGGAGAAGAAAAGTTATGTAGTTTGTACCTGTTACAGTTAGGTTTTCCCCAAGCCCAAAGCCAAATACCGCAAGATAAATGAGAGGACTAATAAGGGCTGACAACACATAACTCAACTTAAAAAGTCGTTTTTTATAAATGATAAGTTCGCGGTATAGGATTGGTAAAAAATCAGTCAATTTTTTCTCCTGTCAATCTTATGAAGATGTCTTCAAGATTACTTCTTCTTATCGTAACAGGGCCTTCTTTTTCCCGGGCTTTTAAAAGGGCCTCTTCACGAGTCTTGAAGAATTCGTATTCAAAGCCCGTATCGTTTATGGATTCCAATACCCAAAGCCCCACTTGATTTTTCAGTTCCTGAGGGGTTCCGCAGGCTATTATTTCTCCCTTGTTCATTATGGCTACACGGTCACATAAATATTCGGCTTCTTCTATATAGTGGGTTGTCAAAAGGATAGTTTTTCCTTTATCCTTCGCCTTTTTTATAAAAGTCCAGATCTCCCGCCTTATGTGTGGATCAAGACCAGTGGTGGGTTCGTCTAAGAAAATGACCGAAGGGTCATTTAGAAAGGATCTTGCTAAAAGAAGCCTTTTTTGCATGCCAAGAGAAAATTTTCTGACTTCTTCTTTACGGTATTCCCAGAGTCCTACAAATCGTAAAGCTTCTTCTATTTTGTGTTTTTTATCCCTTATTTTATGAAGCATGCAGTATATCAGGAGATTTTCGTAGGCGGTGAGTTCTTTATCCAAGTTGATTTCCTGAGGAATGACGCTTATACGGGATTTTACCACCAATGGATATTTCCATATATCCAGGCCTTCTATTTTACAACTCCCGCGATCCGGTTTGGTCAAAAAAGTGAGGATTTTCAAAGCCGTTGTTTTACCCGCGCCATTGGGGCCAAGAAGGCCGAATATCTCCCCCTTCCTTACTTCCAGGTTAAGGTCCTTTACGGCCCAAACGGGGCCATAGGATTTCCACACTCCCTTTGTCTCGATGCTTATCACCATGGCGGTTTATTCGTGCCTTAAAGCCTCGATAGGATTGAGATGTGCGGCCTTCCGAGCCGGGAAGAGACCGAAAAAGACCCCTATTGCAAAAGAAATTCCAAAAGCCAAAAGGGTTATTTCCGGACGAAAGACAAAGGGAAGCAGGAAAAGTTTACATAAAAGGAGGGAAACTCCTAAGGCTACTCCAAGTCCTATGAACCCACCCAAGGTGGAGAGAATTACAGCCTCGACCAAAAACTGACGTATTATATCCCCTTGTGTTGCTCCGAGGGCTAACCTTAAGCCTATTTCTCTTGTGCGCTCAGTAACCGAAACCAACATGATATTCATTATACCAATACCACCCACCAAGAGGCTAACTGCAGCTACTGCTCCTAAAAAGAGGGTTAGAGTCCTTGTGGTTCCGGAAAAGGCTTCGAGCAATTCCCGAGCATCCCTTATTTCGAAATTGTCAAGTTCATTGGGTCCGAGTTTTCTTTGTTCTCTTAAAATTTCCCTGATTTGTTCCTTTACCCTGTCAATAGAAAAACCCTCTTCTACTGATACATATATAAAGTTTACGTCATCATTTCCGGCTATTCTTCTCTGGAAGGTCTTTAAGGGCACAAGAACCACATCATCGGCATCGGGGCCGAAACTCATCCCCTTTTCCTTCAGTAAACCTATTACCCGAAAGGGTACGCTTTTGATCCTGATGACGTTTCCGATTGGATCCTCTTCGCCAAAAAGTTGTCTTTTGACTGTTTGTCCTATCAGACAAACTGCCTCTCCCCGTTTTTCTTCATTCATGTCAAAGGATCTTCCGCTTTCAAGTTCCCAATTCCGAGCTTGGAGAAAGGAAGAATTTGTGCCCGTACAGGTTGTGGCCCAGTTTTTGTTGCCAAAAACCACCTGTACGCTTTTTGAAGAAGCGGGAGCTATACTTCTTATTCCCTGAACCTGTTTCTGTATGACCTGTAAATCCCTCAGCTTGAAAGGTGGAGCTTCTTCTCTTACTCCTCCATGTCGGAATTGCCCTGGCCTTATGGTTAAAAGGTTGGTTCCCATCTTGGAGATTTCCCTTTGGACTTTAAGAGTAGCACCACTTCCAATTGTCACCATGGTTATTACCGAAGCTACCCCTATCACCACCCCTAGGCAAGTGAGAATTGACCTTAAGGGGGTACGGCCTATCTCTCTTAGGGCTATCTTAAATGTCTCACGCCACATATTCTTCTTTTATGATCTTACCATCAGAAAGGACAATTCTTCTTTTAGCATACCTAGCGATATCCTCTTCGTGAGTTACCAATATTATGGTCACTCCCTTTTCCCGATTAAGGCGCAAGAAAAGCTCCATTATCTCGTGGCTACTTTTAGAATCCAAGTTCCCCGTAGGTTCATCCGCCAAAAGTAACACTGGTTCCGTTACCATAGCCCTTGCGATGGCAACCCTCTGTTGTTCCCCTCCCGAGAGTTCTGAAGGGCGGTGATGTACCCGGTCTTTCAAGCCAACAAGTTCGAGCATCTCAAGTGCCTTTTTTCTTCTTATGCCCTTAGGTAAGCGATGATAAATAAGAGGTAGTTCCACGTTTTCTAAAGCCGAAGCCCGTTCTAAAAGGTTAAAGCTTTGAAAGACAAATCCAATGAAATAACGCCTCAAAAGGGCCCTCTGATCAGGCGATAAACTGGTTACCGGTAGGTTTTGAAAAAAGTACTCTCCCGAAGAAGGCACATCCAAACATCCCAATATGTTCATACAGGTCGATTTGCCTGAGCCACTTGCTCCCATAATTGCCACAAATTCGCCTTGTTTTACCTTTAGGCTTATACCTCTTAAGGCGTGAACCGCATTTTGACCTTTTCCGTAAATTTTCGTCACCTCTTTTAGTTCCACAATAATTTGATCTTTCATTTTTCCTCCATCCCCACTACCACTTCCATTCCTGGTTTTAAAAGATCAGATATAATTTGAGTGAATTGACCGTCACTTGGTCCTGTTTTAACTGGTATGGGGACAAGTTTGCCTTCCTTTAAGATCCATACTTTTTTCTCGAGCGGAGTAATTTGAGGTATTCTTCTCGGGAAAGCCGGCATAAAAAGCGAGACAAATCCTCTCTTTTCTTTTTTATATATCCTTGAAGGATCAAACCTTAGAGCTTGGTTTGGAACAAGAAGGACATTCTTCAATTCCTTAACGATGATTTCGGCTGTTGCGGTCATTCCTGGCCTTAAAAGGAGTTCCGGGTTGTTGACCTCCAAAACAACTTCATAGGTGACTACACCTTGGGATGTTTTGGGATAAAAGCGGACCTCTTGGACCTTGGCTTCGAATTCGTTTTCGGGATATGCATCAACGGTGAATTTGGCCTTTTGGCCTACTTGGACTTGGGCGATGTCGGCCTCATCTACGTCCAATATTAATTGCATTTTCTTCAAGTCCTCAGCCAGCGTGAATAAAGCAGGACTTTGAAGCGAGGAGACTATGGTTTGGCCAATTTCCACATGTCTTGCCAGTACTATCCCATTGATAGGTGACCTGATGATCGCCTTTTGTAGTTCGGCTTCTTTAAGCTTTATTAAAGCCTTTGCTTCCTCGATAAGGGCTTGAGACCGTAACAGTTCTGCTTGAAGCTTTTGAACTTCGGATCTTTGTATCTCTATTTCTAGTTGTGAGGGCGTTTTCCCTCCTGAACGCTCATAAGCTTCGAGCATCCTCTTGAGTTTTCCTTCTGCTAAAGTCAAATCCGCCTGGACTTTTTTGAAATTGGCCATTTCGCCTTCCAACTTGGCTTGTGCTTGTAAAAGCTCCGACTCAATCCGAGTGGTATCAAGCCGAGCTAATACTTGTCCCTTCTTTACCTTATAGTTGTAATCAACTTCGATCGAACGAATCGTGCCGGAGATTTCACTACCTACCTCCACTTGGTTAAAGGGCTTTAAGGTACCTGTGGCATTAACTTTTACTACTAAATTACCCCTCGATACCTTAACGGTTCTATAATTGACCTTCGGTTGGGAAGTTTTAAAAACCAAGATCAAGACCCCAAAAATAATGGCTAAAATTGCAATTCCCAATATCAATTTTTTGCCAAAGGATTTTGGGGAAATAGTGAGGATCTTTTCAAGACTCGTTCTTTCTTCCATCTCTTTCCTCCAAAAGGCCTAAACCTCCTCCAAGGGCCTTGTAAAGGGCTACAAAAGATGTTGCTAATTCGCCCTTCTTTTCCAAAAGTTCCATTTTTAAGTCATAAAGGTTCTTTTTTGCCTCGATCAAGGTGAGCTTATCGATCAAACCGCTTTCATAAAGGCTTTTCTCGATTTTGAGCATGTTTTCTGCCGATGTTAAAGATTCTTGGATCAACTCTAATTTCTTTGAATTTGCCTCGATCATAAAAAGTGCTTCTTGTACTTCCTTTAAGGCTTGTAAAAGTGTTTCCTCGTAACGAGCAATTGCTTCTTGGAATTGAGCTTCCTGGGCTTCAATTTCCCACTTGAGACTCCTTCCGTCAAAAAGTACCTTACTTAAAGATGCACCTATTTGAAGCGTCAATTTAGGGGAGTGAAGAAGATCACCTAAGGTAAGACTTCCCAAGGTTATAGCGCTTAACAGTTTAACGGTCGGTAAGCGTTCAAGCCTTTTGGCTTTTAGATAGCTCTCTTCCTTGAGGATCTCTTTTTGAGCGCGCCTAAGGTCAGGCCTTAACTTTATGACTTCCAGTGGAGTTGTTAACATCACTTCCGTCGGGGGAAGGGGAATGGGTTTAAAGGTTTCCAATTTCTCCTCGAGACTTTGAGGAGGTTTACCCAAAAGAACACACAGGGAATTTTTTATGGTCTTAATTTCCTTTTGTAGTGATTCTCTTTGATCGTAAAGTGATTGTAAGTTTTGTTTAGCCCTTTCGAGTTCTTTCAAATCGATAAGACCGGCTTTATACCGATAAGAAACGAGTCTTTCATATTCCTTTTCGCAATCTTCCAATCGTTCATCAATTAGTTTAAATTTTGCCTGGAGGGTTCTTAGTTGAATGTAATTTTTCACTACTTCACCGATTAAGCTCACTAGTGAATCTCGCAGATTTTCTTCCTCTATCTGAACTTCGGCTTCTTTGGCTTTTAAAAGGGGGTTTTTCTTCACCAAAAAATCCACTTCCCAGGAGGCGTCAAATCCAACTTCATATGAAGATTCTTCAGAGTGATTCGCTTTTTTTTCACTGAAAGAGGCCTCTCCCTGAAGCTTGGGGAAAAGACGGCTCTTTTCGCTTTTCATCATGGCCCTTGATGCTCTTATTCTGGCAAAACCTTCTTGGAGAGAAGGGTTCCGAAGGAGATTATCTTCTATTAGATCGTTTAACTCTGGATCATTAAAGAGTTTCCACCACTTGTTGAGTTTTTGGGCATCCAAAGGGGAAGCTGATAGGGTAAATTCAAAACTTGAGGGAATGGGTAAAGAGTAGTGGGAGAGAGGAGGGGAAGGTTTTAAGACTATACAGCTCCAAAGTGTTAAAAAGGTCAAAGCCAACAAGAAGCGCTTCATTTTATTATTTAGACAAATGAAACCCCTTTCAGGTTTAAAAATCAAGACAAAGGGTGCAAGGATTTTAGGGTTAAGTTAAAATTTTACAAGTTAATAAACCTCTAAATCGGCCTGGAGGTAAAAATGCTCCCGAAGGTGGCGGTTGTAAGCATAGAAGAAGAGATGAAGAAATCTTACCTGGAATACGCCATGAGCGTAATAGTTGGTCGGGCCTTACCAGATGTGCGGGATGGATTGAAGCCTGTTCAACGGCGCATCCTTTACGCCATGTACGAAATGGGGCTTGAACCTAACAAACCCTACCGCAAAAGCGCAAGGATTGTAGGAGAGGTTTTGGGGAAATACCATCCGCATGGAGATGTGGCGGTTTATGAGGCTCTTTCGCGTATGGCTCAAGATTTCACCATGAGATACCCCTTGATAGACGGCCAAGGAAACTTTGGGTCCATAGACGGAGATCCTCCTGCGGCCATGAGGTATACCGAAGCCAGGCTTACCCCTATTGCCTTGGAGATGCTCAAAGATATTGAAAAAAACACCGTTGACTTTATGCCAAATTTTGATGGTTCCATGGAAGAACCTGTGGTTTTGCCTTCTAGGATTCCCAATCTGCTTGTAAATGGGGCTTCCGGTATAGCAGTAGGGATGGCCACCAACATTCCTCCTCATAATTTAACCGAAACCATTAAGGCCTGTTTGGCTTTGTTGGAGAATCCCAATCTTGAAATTGAGGATATTTTGAAGATTTTACCCGGCCCCGACTTTCCCACAGGAGGTATAATTTATGGCCGAGAAGGCTTGCTCAATGCGTATCGTACAGGTAGAGGCATCATCCAGGTTCGGGGCAAGGTGAGGATTGAGAAGGGAAAGGATAGGTATAGATTAGTCATAACTGAAATTCCCTATCAAGTTAACAAATCCCAACTTGTGGAGAAGATAGCCGAACTGGGTCAGACAAAGAGGATTGAGGGGATCCTTGAAGTAAGGGATGAGTCCGATAGGGAAGGCTTAAGGGTGGTGGTAGAGATAAAGAAGGACGAAAACCCTCAGGTCGTTCTTAGACAATTGTACAAACTGACCCCCCTGGAGAGTTCCTTTGGGATAATACTTTTGGCTTTGGTAAATGGACAACCCATGTTACTTAACCTCAAACAGATGCTTCAGCTTTTCCTCGATCATAGAAGGGAAGTGGTAAGACGTCGTTCGGCTTTTGAATTGGAGGAATCGGAGAGAAGAGCACATATACTGCAGGGATTGTTGAAAGCACTCGACCTTATAGACCAGGTGATAAGCCTGATAAGGAATTCCGAAAGCCCCAAAGAAGCTAAGGAAGGATTAATTTCCAAATTTGGCTTCAGTGAAGTTCAAGCTCAAGCCATATTGGATATGAGGCTTCAAAGGTTAACGGGCCTTGAGAGGGACAAGATCCAAGAGGAGTTTGAGGAAATAAGCCGAAAAATCCTCAGGCTCAAGGAGATATTGGGGTCAGAGAAGAAATTGGATGAAGTAGTGGCCGAAGAGCTTAAAGAAATACTTGACCTTTACGGCGATCCTCGTCGTACGGAAATAGAAGCTACTTTGCCCCTTTCAGAAGAGGAGGTCATAGAAGAGAAAGATGTGGTGGTTATTTTGACCTCATCGGGATATATAAAGAGGGTTTCTGTTGATGAGTACCGAAAACAAGCACTTGGAGGGAGGGGAAAGACCAGCATAACCTTGAAAGAAGGAGATTTTGTGAAGCAGATCCTCGTTTGTAATACCGTTGATAATTTGCTCTTTTTCACAGATAAGGGACGGGCATATGGGTTAAAAGTCTCTGAAGTTCCCTCTTTGCCCATTTCGGTAAAGGGCAAGCCCCTAACGACACTTCTTAAACTAGGGGAAGAAAGCATATCTTCCGTTATATCCGTTAAGGACTTTAAGGCCGGAGAGGTGCTTTTTGTTACGAAAATGGGAATGATTAAAAAGACTCCGCTCGGGGAGTTCAAAAGCGTGCGTTATGGAGGAAGTTCGGCGATTTCGTTGAAAGAAGGTGACCAATTAATCGGGGTTCAATTGATAAGCGATGAGACACAGGTTTTAATAGGTACCAAATTCGGTAAAGGCATTTTAATCCGATCAGATGAAATAAGGTCCATGGGCAAACAGGCTCAAGGGGTAAAAGGAGTCAAATTATCGCAAGGTGATGAGGTAATAGGGGTGATACCAATAGGTGAAAAGGGATATTTATTTTTGGTTACCGAGAAGGGATACGGAAAACTCATCAATAGAGATGAACTATCTCTTCAAAAAAGAGGAGGAAAAGGCGTAATCCTTCTCAAAATCACTTCCCAAAGCGGTCCTTTGGTTGGTATACTTTTCTTGAACGAAAATAGGGATGAAAACCTACTTTTATGTTCTTCGGAGGGAAAGGTACTTAGAATAAGCGCGAAGCAAATTCCCGTTCAGGGACGTTATTCGAGAGGGGTTAAACTCATGAAATTAAAGGGAGACGAAAGGTTGACAGATATTACTCTTTTAAAATAAGAAAACTTGACAAATACCTGGATTCAGGTTTAAAAATCCGGGGGAGGAGAGACGGATGAGTCAGGTATGTGCCATATGCAAAAAAAGGCCTATGAAAGGGCATAATGTAAGTCATGCTGGAAATAGGACTAAACGCGTTTTTAATCCGAATTTGCAACGCGTTAAGGTATTGATCGATGGACAAGTGAAAAGAATAAGGGTATGCACGAAATGCCTTAAAGCTGGGAAAATAATAAAACCCGGCTCCCTTTCTTAATTAAATTGATTTATATCCACTTTTTGACTCTTTCTGCTTTTTTTACTCCTTTTACTTTGCGGAGGTGAGAGAGTAGTTTTTCTAATTGTTTTGTATTAGAAATTTCTACTTCAAAAAAGTTTAAGGCCTCTCCGCTTTTGGTTGTGCTGACATGAGCCTTAAGGATGTTAATACCCATTTGGGAAATTGAGTTGCTCAAAGCGGCAAGTAACCCTTTACGATCTTCAGCTTGGACTTTTATTTTAACGGGGAAAAGAAAACCATTTTCACCTTTCCATTCCACTTCCACATATCGTTCAGGAGGAACAGAAAGCACATTGGGACAATCGGAAGTATGAATGCTAATACCATGACCCCTTGTTACAAATCCTATTACCTCATCTCCCGGCAGAGGATTACAGCATTTAGCAAAATGTACCAACAGGTTTTCCATTCCATTGATTTTTATTAAAGTACCTAAGTTAATCTTTCTGCTTTTGCCTTTTCTTACTAAAGTTTCTTGAGGTGCTATTTTACCTACTACTTGAGAGACCGTTATTTTGCCAAAACCGATAGCCGCAAATAGGTCGTCAGGCGATTTAAAGTTAAAAAGTTCAAGTAGTTTCTTAAATTCTTCCTTTTTTTGAAGTTCACCAAGTGAAAGGCCCACCTTTTTGAGTTCCTTCTCGCATAATTCTTGGCCCAGTATAATAGCGTGATTTTTTTCTTGTTCCCTCAAGAATTTCAATATCTTAGTCCTGGCTCGAGAAGTTCTTGCGAATTTAAGCCAATCGCGATTGGGATGAGCCTTGGGAGAAGTCAAAATTTCCACGATCTCACCACTTTTAAGTTCGTAATCGAGGGGTACTAACTTTCCATTAACCCTTGCGCCATAACAATGATTCCCTATCTCGGTGTGGATGCTGTAAGCGAAATCTATCGGCGTAGCCCCTTTGGGAAGAACCTTGACTTCACCTTTAGGGGTAAAGACATAAACTTCATCGGGATAGAGGTCAATCTTTAAAATATGCAGGAATTCCTTCGAATCCTCTAATTCCTGTTGTAGTTCCAATATTTGTCTAAGCCAACCAATTTTCTCGGCCTCCTCTTCATCTAACCCCTTTCCTGTCTTATACTTCCAATGAGCGGCTATTCCCTCCTCCGCCACTTTATGCATCTCCCATGTCCTTATCTGTACTTCCATCCTTTCCCCATATGGCCCTATTACTGTGGTATGTAATGATTGATAAAAATTAGGTTTAGGTAAAGCAATATAATCCTTAAACCTTCCTGGAACCGGAGTCCATAACGAATGTATAATCCCCAAAGCCTGATAACATTCTTGCTCGCTATTTACAATTACACGGAAAGCTAAAAGATCATACACTTGTTCAAAATCTATACCTAATCGTTTCATTTTTTCATAAACACTATAAGGCTCTTTTATTCTTCCCTGAATTTCAGCCTCGATGCCATTTTCTTTCAATTTGTTTTTTAAGATTTTCTTTACTTCTTCTATGTATTTCTGCTTTTCTTTTTCAAAATGTCGAAGTTTTCTATAAATTTCGTTATATGCAACTGGATCAAGATGCTGAAACGCGAGATTTTCAAGTTCATTTTTCATCCACTCTATTCCTAAGCGATGAGCAATAGGAGCATAAATTTCAAGAGTTTCTTTTGCTATAAGTTTCCTTTTTTCTTCTTCATGATATTCAAGAGTTCTAACGTTATGAAGCCTATCGGCAAGTTTGATTAAAATTACCCTAATATCTTTTGCCATAGCCATAATCATTTTTCTATAAGTTTCAGCTTGCGTAATTTTAGGGTCAGAAAATGGTAATTTGCTAATCTTTGTCACTCCGTCTACAAGATTTGCTATTTCTTCTCCGAATAACTCTTTTAGTTCTTGAAAAGAAGTTAAAGTATCTTCGAGAACATCGTGTAAAAGACCAGCGGAGATAGTAGGGAGGTCCATTCTCAATTTTGCCAATATCATTGCTACTTCTAAGGGGTGTATAAGGTATGGTTCTCCCGAAAGACGAGTTTGTCCTTTGTGGACCTTAGCTGAAAAGACGTAAGCTTTTTCTAATAATGAAAAATCCGCATCTGGGGAATAAGATGCAACTTCTTCTTTTATGTCCGTAAAACGGACAAAATTTCTCCTTTTGAAAAACCTCATCTATAAAAATTTACTACCACAATCTCAAAAAAGTAAGAACAATTAAAGAAGCAGGATCCTTCAAATCTCCTGGATCAGCCTTTTCCCTTCCCGGAAGGCCATAAGGTTAATTTCTAAAGCCCGTTTTGGTACATTTTCCATAATACTCTCTTCCCAAAGCGATTCTTCAAACTCCAAGAAATTGCTCAGTGCTCCGAGTAACACTACGTTGGCAATTCTTGGGTCCCCCAGATTTTTTGCGATCTCTGTAGCTGGTAGGAGATAAACCCTTTCGAAGTTAGACCTCAAGAACTCTTCTATGTCTTTGGGGTATTCGGCTTCGCCTCTGTTCACCGCTGGTGGATAAATCTCCAATGAGTCAGCAATTATCAAGGTTTTTGGACTGCACCATTCGATCCATCTTAAGGTTTCTAACTTCTCAGTAGAAAATAGAAAATCAACCTCCCCTTTTGGAATCAAAGGAGAATAGACCTTTTCCCCGAATCTAAGATTACTCACCACTGATCCGCCTCTTTGGGCCATTCCTTTAACTACACCTTGCTTAACGTCGTAACCCTTTCTAAGAGCTAAATCGGCTAATAAAGCACTCGCCAAAACCACCCCTTGGCCCCCTACTCCGCATATTAAAATATTGGTGTTCTTCCTTCCCATGTTTCTCTCCTCATTTGAAGTCTTTATTTTGAACTTATTCTTTCTTTACTTTAAACCCCTTAGGCGGAACCTCCGTATGACCCTTTATCGCGTCGAACTTACACACTTGGTAACAGAGACCACAACCGTTACATAATAGGTCATTAATCTTTGAAACGCCCTTTCTCTTTTTAGTTTTTCCTTCCTTTGTGGTGTATTCACCGGCCTTTGAGGAATCCCAGTAAATGGCCGGACAACCAAGCTCGAGACATTGCCGACATCCGGTACACAAGTTTTCATCGACAAAAAGAGGCGGATTATAACGTTCTATAGCTCGCCTTAAAAGCGCGCACGGACTATTTTTGGTGACTATAAAAGAGGCTTCGTTTTTGGCTATTTCTTCCTTTATTACTCTCTCTGTTTCTTCAATATCATAAGGGTTTATCTCTCTTATGTTTTCTTCTTTAACCCCCAAAGCTTTGGCAAGTTCCACATAGTTAACGGCGAAAGTCTCTTGCCCCTTGGCAGTATAACCTGAACCGGGATGTTCCTGAGAACCTGTCATAGCGGTGGTCCAGTTATCCAAAACTATTACGGTCCCATTGGCTTTGTTGTAAGTAATGCCCAAAAGGGGCGTAATACCTGCATGGAGAAAAGTAGAATCACCCAATACAGCTACTGTTTTATTTAAAGCGCCCTCTTTTAGAACCTGCACCGCTCCCTCTAACATGCCGATGCTGGATCCCATGCATACACAGGTGTGAAGGGAGCTAAGGGGCGGTAAGGTGCCCAAGGTGTAACATCCGATGTCGCCAAAGGTAAAGACCTTAAGTTTTTTAAGTACATAAAACACTCCCCGATGAGGGCAACCGGGACAAAGGTTGGGTGGTCGTCCAGGTATAGGGGAATGATATTTAATTGAAGGCACATAAGGTTTACCTTCAACGGCTTCCTTTATGACGGTGGGGGACAATTCGCCGCAGATGGGTATTTTGTCCTTACCAAGATGTACTTTTATTCCCATTATCCTGAGGTTTTCTTCTAAAAACGGATCGAGCTCTTCAATAACCCAAATTTCCTCCACTTGACTTGCGAACTCTTTTATCTTCTTTTCGGGCAATGGCCACACCATTCCCAATTTCAAAAAGCTATATTGAGGAAACACCTCTTTCGCGTATTGGTACGCAATACCGCTTGTGATTATGCCTACCTTTTTGTCTCCCCACTCGATCCGATTATGTTCAAAGGTTTCAGCAAATTCCTTTAGTTTTTTCATTCTTTCTTCTACGAAAACATGCCTTGGTCCCGCAAAGGCAGGTATCATGGTGTACTTCTTCTCATTCGGCTTAAGCTCGTAAGGACGATTTAATTCTTTTCTCTCTCCAAGCTCGACCACTCCCCGCGTATGTGATACGCGAGTTACAGTCCGTAAAAGAACCGGAGTGTCAAACTGTTCGGATATTTCAAAGGCGAGCTTGGTAAAATCCTTCGCTTCTTGAGCATCTGAAGGTTCGAGCATAGGAACCTTTGCAAAGCGGGCGTAATGACGATTATCCTGTTCGTTCTGAGAGCTATAAAGAGAAGGATCATCAGCGGTAACGATCACTAGTCCTCCCTCTACTCCTGTGTAAGAAAGGGTCATAAGAGGGTCAGAAGCCACATTCAAACCCACATGCTTCATCGCGGCTAAAGCCCTGGCTCCCGTTAAAGAAGCACCCGCAGCTGCCAAAACCGCATCTTTTTCGTTAGGCGCCCATTCAGCTTGAACTTCGGGGTATTCGATTAAACTTTCCAAAATCTCCGTACTGGGCGTCCCGGGATAGGCAGAGGCAAACACAACTCCCGCTTCCCATGCCCCTCTCGCAATAGCCTCATTTCCTAACAAAACCTTTTTCATTAAAGCCTCCTCACTTTGTTGTGTTTGATTAAATCAAACACCTATTTCGTGAAAAAATTAACATACCTTTTGGTGGAAGTCAACCTTTAAGCATTTATTTCTTGTATCCGTTTATGATTCGTGATAATAGCAAAAATGATGTTAGGGAAACTGGGACATCGGCTCGATCCTGCGGTCTATAGGGTTGCTCGGGCTTTAAGGCTTAATGTTAACCCCAGTTTTTTGACCTTTTTGGGGTTCGTTTTTAACGGGGTGGCTTCCGTTTTAGTGGCTTTAGGGGAGTGGTTTTGGGGAGGTCTAATCGTTTTAATCGGCGGGTTGTTTGATATGATGGATGGGGCGGTTGCTAGGCTGGAAGGAAAAAGCAGCCTGTTTGGAGCCTTCTTTGATTCGGTTATGGATCGTTTTTCGGATTTTTTGGTTTTTATAGGATTGGCTTATTTTTATTGTCAAAAAGAGGAAAAGACATTGTTGTTACTCACGCTTTTTGCCCTCATGGGAAGTATTCTTGTTCCCTTTTGTAGGGCCAGGGCAGAGGTTTTTATACCCTCCTGCAAAGTTGGGGTTTTAGAGCGTCCCGAAAGGGTTATACTTATGGCCTTCGGTTTTATAAGTGGATTAATGATTGAGGTCCTTTGGGTCATTACGGTTTTAAGCTTTTTTACGGTTTTTCAGAGGATCCTTTACACTAAGAGGGTTCTTTCGAAGAGAGAAAGCGGTTAACCTCCTCCATGATCCTTTCCGCCCATTTTGTCGGAGGGATTTTCTCTATCACCTTTCCCTTTTTGAATAAAACACCGTATTTTTTCCCTGCGGCTATACCGATATCTGCGTTTTTTGCCTCTCGAGGTCCATTTACGATACATCCCATAACAGCTATCTTTAAGGGCTCCCGGATAGATGAGAGCTTGGCCTCTAACTCAGCCACTATTTTGGATAGGTCTACTTCGCATCTTCCACAGGTCGGACAGGAGATTATCTCAACCCCTCTTCTTCTTAGTCCTAAGGCGCCGAGGATATGATAAGCGGCTCTGACTTCTAATACCGGTGAAGCGGTGAGGGAAACCCTTATTGTGTCCCCTATGCCCTCATTGAGAAGAATTCCTATCCCCACAGCCGATTTTATGGCTCCACTTAAAGGGGGCCCTGCCTCGGTTATCCCCAAATGAAGTGGATAATCGGAGATCTGACTGAACTTTCGGTAAGCCTCAATTGTTTCCATAACATCAGTGGCTTTAAGTGAGACCTTTATCTCCTGAAATCCTACCGATTCCGCTATTTCTAATGCCTCAAGGGCAGAAGCCACAAGGGCTGAAGAAAGTTTATCGTAATGGAGGTACTTCTTAGGTAAAGACCCCGCGTTCACCCCTATACGGATGGCCACCTTTTTCTCTTTGGCTGCTTCAAATATTTCCCTCATCGCCTTCCGAGAAGGCATAGTCCCGGGATTGATCCTTAATCCGTCAATTCCCTTTTCTAAAGCCTTTAATGCTAATTTAGGCACAAAATGCACGTCCCCTATCAAGGGGACCGGAGACTGGCTCCTTATGTCGGGGATCGCTTCAACGGCCTCTTCGTCTGGTAAAGCAATCCTCATTATCTCGCAACCGGCTTCGTAAGCTTCTCGAATTTGTAAAAGGGTTAAGCGGACAGCTTTAGGATGTACTTTCGTCATAGATTGGACTACAATCGGTAATCCTCCACCTATTAATACAGAACCAACCCTTATGATCTTCGTCTTTTTAGATGGCATTTATAGTTTTGAAAATTTTTCCTTAAGTTTTAAAGCTACTATAGGCGGAACGAAATCATCCACCTTACCACCGAGGCTCGCAATTTCTTTAATGGTCCGAGAACTTATAAAGAAGTAATCCTTTGCAGTAACCATAAAAATCGTATCAGCTTCAGGGTATAAACTTTTGTTCATCGATGCCATATGATATTCATATTCGAAATCCGAAGTAGCTCTTAAACCTCGGATTATAATCTTCACTCCTTTACGTTTCATATATTCTACAAGTAAACCTTCAAAGCTTTCAACTTCAACTCGTGGCTCGTTTTTATAAATTTCCCTTATCATTTCCACTCTCTCTTCTGGAGTAAAAAGCGCTTGTTTTTGATAATTAATAGCAACTGCTACTATTATTTTGTCAAAAATCCTCAACGATCGCTCTATGATATTCATATGTCCATATGTTAAAGGGTCAAAAGAACCAGCGTAAACAGCTTGTGTTTCACCCATATTAATCCTCCTGTGTCGGCGAATAGTTTTTCTTTACGTATTCGATGGCTTCTTCCTTATTTTTAATAACACCTTCTATTTGAAGTTGTGTGATCTTTTTTAATATTTCACCCATATATTTACCGGGCTGAAATCCCATCTGAATGAGGTCTTTTCCGGTTAAAAGCCGAGGAGGGTGGGTTATATTTTCTCTTTCAACAAGGTCCAAAATTTTTCTTGAGAGTTCTAAAAGGAGCGTTTTTTCCTCTTCTTTTCCTTTTTCTTCTGTTTCGGCGAGGCTCAATATTAGTAAAGACTTTATATCTTCTCTCATTTCGTGAGCTAATCTTCTTAAACTTTTTTCGGAAAAACCAGTTTTTATGAGTTGTAATGGGCGCATATGGTTTACGATTAATAGAAGTATACGTTTTTTAATATCGCTTGGGAAGGGATATCTGTCCATTATTTTTTCCGCTTTTATTTTTGAAACAACTTCATGACCGTAAAAGTGGACCTTTCCCTCTTCTTCTGTGGTTTTTGTTTCGGGTTTACCTAAGTCGTGAAATAAGGCGCTCCATCCGATTACTAATAAATCCTTGGGATCTTGCGAAAAACGTATAACTTTACCCTCTTTAGCGAGTTTTAACGCCAAAATTGTTACCCAAACCGAATGTTCAAAGGCATCGCGGATGTGATTTTCGCCTTGTTGGAGGTTTCTCAAGGCTTCCATTTCAGGGAAAATGACATCCAAAATGTGCAACTCCGCCATCATCAATAGCGCTTGAGAGGCTTCTTCTCCTAAAAGGATTTCTTCCATTTCCATTAAAATTCTTTCTCGTGAGACGGTCTTCAAAAGTTCTCTTTTTTTATAGATCTCTTCCTTCAATTCTTTCGAGAATTCAAAACTCAAGGTTGCTTTATATCTAAAAGCCCTAAGTATCCTCAATGGGTCTTCTGCAATAGCTCGATCTGAGAGTAAGACCAGTTTCTTTTCCGAAAGATGCTTAAATGATTCCGGGTGCGAGTAAAACCTCTTATATTGAGGCGAATAAGCGATCGCATTTATGGTGAAATCCCGGCGGGAGAGGTCATCCATAATGTCTTTGCCCGAAAGGGTTGAAAAATCCAGAACTTTGCCGCCTTTGACAAGGCGATAAACTTTTTCTCCTCTTCCTAAGGGGAAATATTTTGTCTCGAAAAATATCCCTAAACTTCGGAGTAAATGATAAGGATCTCCTTCTATTATGAAGTCATAATCCCGGTGAGGTCTTCCGAGAATATGATCCCTTACGGCTCCTCCAACGATGTATAGGCGAACTTTATGTTTCGAGGCTTCTTCGGTTACAAGCCTTACGATCGGATCATCGAGGATTCTTCTTTCCGCATCCTTCAGGTTCATCCCTTTGAAGATATAACACACCTTGAAAAAAGGATACAAAAAATGCTTACATTCACAAAAGAGGAGGGGGTTATGAAGGAACTATTACTTAAGATTGGAAGAGAACTTGGGCGCTTGGGCTTGGTGTCGTCCCACAGCGGAAATTTGAGCATAAGGACCAAAGAGGGACTTCTGATAACCCGACATAAAGCGATGTTGGCCTCTTTAAGTGAAGAAGACCTCGTAGAGGCTCCGCTTTTTGGCCAAGTGGAGGGTGCCTCCAGTGAACTCGAAGTCCATCAGTCTATTTACCTTAATACTGAAGCGAAGGCCATCCTTCACTGTCACCCCCCATATGCGATTTTGCTTTCCCTTTACCTTGAGGAGATTAAACCAGTAGATGCTGAGGGAAAACACATATTACAAAGCGTCCCCGTTCTTGAGTTTAAAGAAAGTATAGCTTCAAAGGAGGTAGCTCAAGCTTTACCCCATTACCTCAAAACAAAAAAAGTAGTCATTATACGAGGGCACGGAAGTTTCGCAATCGGTGAGGACTTAGAAGAAGCCCTGATGTACACTTCTTCTCTTGAAAGTTCGGCTAAAATCCTTTACTTTGCATTGTTACTTCAAGCGATAGTAGAGAAAACGCCAAAAGGAGGTGTTTCATGAAATTTTTCTTAGATACTGCCAACTTGGATGAGATAAGAAGGGGTTTAGATATGGGATTGGTAGACGGAGTCACCACTAATCCGACCCTTATATCAAAAGAGGGGGAGGAATTTTGGCATCTTTTAAGCGAAATCTGTTCTTTAGTCCCAGGACCGGTAAGTGTGGAGGTTACAGCCTGCGATGCAAAGGGAATGATTCAAGAAGCCCATGAATTATCAAAATTGGGCAATAACGTAGTTATTAAAATACCCATGACTGAAGAAGGCATAAAAGCAGTGAGACATCTAGAGGAAGAAGGAATAAAGACGAATGTCACTCTGGTATTTTCACCTATACAAGCCCTTATAGCGGCCAAGGCGGGCGCTTCTTTTGTAAGTCCATTTATAGGTCGTCTGGATGATATTTCTTCTTATGGGATGCGGCTTGTTGAAGACATAATCACTATTTTTTCTAATTATGATGTTTTTACTCAGGTAATAGTAGCTAGTGTCAGACATCCCATGCATGTACTTGAAGCAGCACTTTTAGGAGCTGATATTGTGACGATGCCTTTTAAGGTGATGGAACAACTGTTTAAGCATCCTTTAACGAATATAGGTCTGGAAAATTTCTTAAAAGATTGGGAAAAAGTTTCCAAAAGAAGGAAGGATTAAGTTTGAGAAGATAAAGCCTTTATATATCTTATCCTTAGCTCCGTTAGAGAGCTCTTCAATAGTCCTTCCTCTTCAGGTGTAAGATTGCCTTTGGTTTTTTCGCTTAATATTTCTAATAAATCAATTGTTTGCTTTGCTAAGGCTAAATTTTTTTGATAAGTCCCTGAGGTTGGTTCGGGGATCTCTCCAAGGTGTATTAGACAGGTACTGCTCAAAGAATAGATAAAGCTCGAAAAGGTGATATTTGGAATTACCTCTTCCTGGGTGACTTTTTCTTTTACTTTTTCGGTATCTTTGCCCTTTTCTTCTTGAGCGAAAAACCTCTTGTCCACTACTTTAAATCCCTTTCTTTCTTCGCTCTTTTCCTCCATTTTTACCCCTCTTTTCTGTTTTTGTTTTTGATCCTTTTGCTTTGACTTTTTTCTTAGGCACCACCTTTTCAACCGGAGGCCCGAGGATGTAACTTGGGGGTATCTCCTTAGCCAAAAACATAAGAGGAGCTACTTGAAAGAAACGTACTCCCTTTCGAGAAGCCTCATTGGCCTGGATTTCCAATATTAAAGGTTTCGGATCCCGGCGTTTGGCTATCCTTAAAGCCAGATCCCTTGAGGGCGTAAGCGGTATATAGGTTTCTTTTGGAGCTATAAGGCCTTTTTCCCTCACAAAAGGATAGGTTTTTCTCTTGATCCCACAGTAAAGGATTTTTGGGGGAAGGGTTAACTCATAAGGAATCTTTAAAAACCCAGAAAACACCTCTATGGAACGCACCTTTTCATCTTTGATTTCAAACTTTCCTTCTGGATCCGAACGAATAGCTTCAACTATATCGCTTTTTTTAACGAATTTCCATTCTTCCTCTTCCGAAAGGGCTTGTTTAATTGAATCAACACTTACAAATCCTTCCTCATCGGGGAATAAGCCAAACTCATCCGGCCTATAAGCAAGAAGATAATTGAGAACCTTTAAAAGCGCTTCCTGTTTGTGTTTAAAAGACATCTTTTTGTTTAATTCGCCCTTTTTAAGAAATCCTGTTTAAATCGAGACAACTCTTCCAAGAACTTGTCTATTTCCTTAATAGCTCTTTGTTTATAATAGTAATCCCCGGTAGAACCATAAAGGTAAAGGTATCGCATTATGTTTTGATAAAAACCGTTTGTATCACGACACCAGTGGGTGATAGGGCAGAGGCTACATTGAAAGTTGAATTCCACACAGAAAGGACCTACCATACGGGCATTTTCCAAAATTGCAGGAAGTTCCTCTTTACCTTTTTCGAACAGGCAATTTCTTATCCTTTTCCATTTTTCGAAGGCGATGTCGAAAAGGTTTTCTCCTTTTTGAGATCTTTCCACGATCTCTTGAAAGGAAAGAAGACCCTTCGCCACCACCCCTCGCCTCCTTCTTCGTTAAATTCCTTGAATAACTTAAGCCTTTAAGGGGTAGTCTTCAAGTGTTAAGGCTCTTTTACGATTTTGGTGATTTTGTTTTCCTCATCAACGTATACGAGGCTTGGTTTATGGGACTTTACTTCCTCTTCATTAAAAACGGCATAACTGGCGATTATGATAATATCTCCCTCTTTGGCTAAATGGGCGGCAGCTCCATTTATCCCTATGATGCCACTGCCTCTTTTTCCCTTTATAGCGTAAGTTTCAAACCTGTTCCCATTTGTCACATTATAGACCTGTACCTGTTCGAAAGGGAAAATGGATGCCGCTTCCATAAGCTCTTCATCAATTGTGATACTGCCTTCATAGTGGAGGTTAGATTCAGTGACTCGAGCTCTATGGATCTTGGATTTTAACATAATCCTCTGCACGGTCCTCCTCCCCCCTTCCTTTACTCTAATATGATGTTATCAATTAAGCGGGTTTTACCCACCCAGGCAGCAACCGCCAAAAGTGCCCGCTTTATATCGCCAGAAAGAGGTTCCAGCGTCTCAGGGTCGCATAATTCCAAATATTGGAGATTAACCAGAGGTTCTTGCTCTATTACCCTCCTTGAGGCTTCGAGAATTTTTGAAGCGCTTCTCTCTCCTTCTTCGAAAAGCCTCTTTGCTTCCATTAAAGCCTTATAAAGTGCTCTTGCAGCTTTTCTTTCCTCCGCATTAAGATAAACGTTACGTGAACTTGCAGCCAAATGATCTTCTTCCCTCACAGTGGGAATACCCACCACTTCTATGTCCAAATTTAAATCTTCAACCATCCGTTTTATGATCAGATACTGTTGATAATCTTTCAGACCAAATACTGCTACGTGAGGTTTTACGATATTGAAAAGTTTTAACACTACTGTTGCCACTCCCCGAAAATGCCCCGGTCTAAATTTCCCACATAGATATTTTTGAAGCTCACTTACTTCTACATACGTCTGAAAATTCGAAGGATACATGTCGTACACCTGAGGACAAAAAACTATATCAACGCCGACCCCTTCGGCCATTTTTAAATCTCGTTCCAAGTCCCTCGGATATCGTTCGTAATCCTCCGAAGGACCAAATTGGAGGGGGTTTACAAAGATACTAATAACCAAAATGTCACCCAATCTCTTGGCTTCTCTCATTAAGGTCAGATGCCCCTCGTGAAAATACCCCATGGTAGGGACAAAGGCTATCCTTTTTCCTTCTCTTCTCAGGCCTTCTGAAAGCGATTGCATCTGTTTTGGTTTTTCTATCACTTGCATGAGGTTTACATCCTAAATATATGCTCCTCTGTGGGGAAAGCCCCCGTTTTTACCTCTTCTATAAATTCCTTTACCGCTTTTGAGATAATGCTTCTTAAATCTACATATCGCTTTACAAATTTAGGCCTAAAATCGCCTAACATGCCCAATAAATCATGGATTACTAAAACTTGCCCATCACAATAACGACCAGCTCCTATGCCTATAGTGGGTATAGTTAACGTTTCGGTGATTTCTTTGGCTATTTCTTCCGGGACACATTCCAAAACTATAGCGAAAGCCCCTGCTTCTTCTATAGCCTTAGCATCTTCCAGCAACTTTTCCCTTTGTCTCTGTATTTTATATCCTCCAAACTTATGTATGGATTGAGGTGTGAGGCCTATATGGCCTACCACGGGAATATCTATATCAACAATAGCTTTCACCACGTCCTTAACAGATATTCCTCCCTCAATTTTCACTGCTTCAGCTCCGCTTTCTTTAATCATCCTTCCAGCATTCCTTTTGGCTTCTTCTATGCTTACCTGATAAGACATAAATGGCATATCAATCACCACCAACGCCCTTTTTACCTTCCTACAAACAGCTTTAGTGTGATAGATCATTTCCTCCACTGTTACAGGCAAAGTATTAGGATAACCTGCGATTACGGTTCCAACCGAATCACCCACCAGGATCATATCGATACCGCTTTCGTCTATAATTTCCGCCATCGGGGCGTCATAAGCGGTAAGCATCGTTATTTTTTCTCCTCTTTCTTTCATCCTTTGTATCTCAGGTACGGTGATTTTCTTCATAGTTCCTCCTTATTAAGGGTTTGGAATAGGGCAAAAAAAAACCTTCTGGTGGGATCCAGAAGGTTCCCTTTTTTCCGTCTTGGTCCCTTTTTACGGATCCAAGCGGTTTATGCATCCAGCTCCTCTTTCGTGTCCTGCCTTAAGGCTAGGACCGTTTTATAATGACACATAGTTTTTATATATCTTTTTCTTACTCATGTCAATTGAAATTTTTGAAGAATTTCTTTTAACATCCCTTCCAATTTTGCTTCTTCGGATTCGTCCGCATAAGTAGGCCTTGGGACATCAGGGAAGAGTTTGAAAACGGCGTTCATAATAGCTTCAGCATGAGGGGGACATCCCATTACGAGTTCTCCCTTTGAGGCGTTGTGGCTTTGGCAAAGTCCTATGAAGATGTTTTTCTTCTTTTTTGATATTTTTCCGTTCTCATATGGACCTATAAAGACGTTAACCTCTGGGTCAAAAGGACGTTCTATCAATTGCCTCTCCGGATTTTTAGGATCGGGCCTTCTTAATTTGTGTATGACAAAATGGAGGTAACCCTTACAACCAGGACAAGCTCCTTCAGCAAAAATCTTAAAATGGGGACCATTGCTTAAGTTTATTTCGGGTAAGAGGAAAGGACTGCGAACTTCCTCTATAGAATTGCCGACAACTTCTATGTTCTCCTCCTCGATCGGGCCTATTCCTTGAATATAAGCCAAATAAACGGCAGGAGAATCCGTGGGTTTAAGCCCCATTATCCTCATACAAACTGCATCAACAGCTACAGGATTATCACCTGCTATTAGGAGACCCATCTCTTTCGGTTCCCCATAAACCGGACCAAAACCCTCTTGAGCTACCAGGGCATCTACAATAGTTAACTTGGGCTTCACTAAATGGTGAATATTCACGAGATTTTGCCATAAACCGAAGAAATGGGTCATATACTTTTCCAAAGGAGGCATACAACCCTGTAAATTCTTCACCCCCAATGAAACAACAGCCGCAAAATGGGTCTTCATTACTGGCAGATTTATGATGACATCCGCTTCTAACAAGGTCTTCGGAACCTTCCGAGCTTCTAACCTCTTAGCATACGGAACCGGTATTTCTTCTGTATCATCTGTATTGAGATCGCAAAGACTTACTTTTTTTGGATCGATTTCAACAAGTTCAAAATAATTGTAAAGTTCAAACAATTTGAAGGTTTCTTTCCTATTAATCGATGACCCTTCTGCAACTATGATCCTCTTGGCCAAAGGTAATAATAGCTCAATTAACGCTTTTAATATTCTTTTGTCAGTAACTACTCCCCCAACATATTTACCATTTCTCATTCCGTGATCAGCTACTACATTTGGTTTTAAAACTACTGTCATCCCTTTCTGCACATATTTATCGATCCCGCCAAGCAATATGAATATTTCTCTCAAAGTTTCCTTGATTTGATCATAAGTAATAGAAGGAAGTTTCTTTATTACCACTTTTTCTTTTTGGTATTTTCCTTTTGGTTTTATCTCCTTACCCTTTATTCTGTCAAAGTAAATGGCAGTACTTAATTCGAAACGCACGAATTTTAAATCATTTTTCCGTTTTCTTAAAAAAGGCCTGAATCCATATCTGATTAGCAAATCTATAATTTTATGGCTTTCTTCTTCTAATATTTCTACCCCTATGAGGCTCTCTTTTAGGATTAATTCATCGAGGGCGTCTGATAGAAGGTTTAACATATCTTGAGTATTTTCGAATAAAAAAGAGTATATGGTGCTCCTTTTGGGCGAATAGAGGATCCATAAAGTACCGTTATTTGGATCGTAGAACTTATAAGGTTCAACTTCTTCCTCCTGATACATGGTGAGTAGTTCTTCTGTTTGTAAGGGGGAGAGGTTTAAATCTTGGAGTAAGTGTTTTTTGAGTTTTTCTCTTATTTTGGTAAGAACCTCCCTTTGGATCTGCATTTTAACCCCTTTTCTTGCTTTCTAACTTTACTTTGAAACTCTTTTAGAAATCAAGCTGGAAAGTATGTTTTTGTTGACATTGGAAGGATTAAGGGCTATAAAGGTTAAACCATGGCTAAGGAAGAACCCACCATCAAGCCCTTTGAGGTTTTAAGGGAAAAGCTGGAAAAATTTGTGCAGAAAGTTTTTGCCTACAAGAAGTGGGTAATTTTAGGGGTTTTGATAGTTATAGGGGTAGGGGGCTCTTTTTATGCTTACAATCGAATTGCCCTGAAAAGGGAAGAGGCGGCCTCTTTTGAGCTTTTTAAGGCTTTAAACGTCAACGATGATAAAGAACGGTTGAACATCCTAAACAACCTTATCGATAAATTCCCCTCAACCAGATCTGCTACAATTGGCCGTTATCTTCGGGCAAAGGAATTCATGGAAGAGGGAAAATGGGATGAGGCGGAAAAAGATCTATTGAAAGTTATAAAAAATGCCCCGAAGCCACTTAAAGCTGGGGCCTTGTGCCTTTTGGGTGATGTTTTGCTCCAAAAAGGCAATTACCAAGAGGCACTTCGCAAATTCAAATTATGCCAAAAAGAAGGAAGCGGATGGCTCGAGGGTTATGCCTTATTTAAAGAGGCCACCTTGCTCGATCAGATGGGTAAAACTCAAGAGGCTATCCTTGCTTATCAGAAGCTTTTACCACTTCTTCCACCTGGTGAGATGGAGCTGTTCGTGAGAATTAGGCTTAAGGAACTTGGAGCGGAGGCGTAAGCCTTAAAGCTAATCGGATAAAACCTGCAGAAGAAGTTCTTTAAGCATAGAGGAAGAAACATAACCGATTATCGGTCCAAAAAGATGCCCTTTTTTGTAGATCCAAATGGTCGGAAACCCCACTATTCTAAAATGCATCATCAATTCGGGATTTTTCTCGGCTTCTACTTTTGTGGAGACGAATTGTCCGTTCAAAATTTTTATTATATCATGGGATTCCAAAACTTCATACTCTAATCGTTCGCACATTGGGCAATATCGGCTTACAAAAAATATAAAAACAGGTTTACCGCTTTTTTTTCCTTCATTTATGGCTTCCTCATAGCTTTTCCATTCTATTGCTGAAGAAGGCTTCGATCCTTTGCAAGCCCATATAAATAAGATCAAAATCAATGTAATAACGACATGATACCTTTGTAAATTAACCATATGCCCACTCCCAAAAGTAATATTGAAAGGATTAAAGATACATATCGCGATAATTTTTTAAAGCGCGTTATTACATTCAGGGCTTTTTCCCAAAATAGCCCTATAAATAAAAATGGCAAGGCCATTCCTGCCGAAAAACTTGCCAAGAGAATAAAAGAACCCTTAATGTCTTGTGTTGTAGCTGCATACGTCAAAATTGCACCAAGGACTGGGCCTATACAAGGGGACCAGCCGAAGGAGAAGGCTATTCCCATTAAGAAGGGTCCTAAAATTGGTAAAGAGAGAACAAAATTTGGCCTTCTTTCCCTTTGAAATAACAGAAGTTTAGGAAACCCGAGGAGTTGAAGCGCGAAAAATAAGATAATAAGCCCACCAATGAAGGTAAAGAGAGGTTTATTTACAAGTAAAAAAGAGAAAGCCCCTGTGATGGATACTCCTAAAAGTATAAAGACCAAAGAAAATCCCAAAATGAAAAAAATAGAAGAAAGGAAAATGGGCGTTTTTTCCTTAATTGCTAAAACGTTAGTATTTATCATTAACGAAAAATAAACCGGTAAGATGGGCAATATACAAGGGGAAAAGAAACTAATTAGTCCTGCAACAAAAGCCACAATAACGGAGATTTCCAAGCTATAGTGCCTTTTTTATCAAATTTTCGATTATTTCAAAAGGAACAAATCCTACTATTCTATCCACAATCTGACCATTTTTAAATAACAACAACGTAGGAATGCTCCTTATGCCAAAACGAACCGCTATTTCTGCATTTTCATCAACATTTACTTTACCTACTTTACATATACCCTTGTATTTTTCCGCAATTTTTTCGATCACAGGACTTAACATTTGACAAGGGCCACACCAGGGTGCCCAAAAATCCACCAAAACAGGAAGATCCGATTGTTCTACTTCTCTTGAAAAGTTTTCTTGATTGATGACAATAACCTCTCCCATTTTGACCCCCTTAGTAAAAGCTTTTTGGCCACCGGCCAAAATATAGGTTTTACCTTCAGGTGAAAAAGCCCCTTTTCCCAGATCCACAGGAATAACTTGCGAAAGTTGAAAGGGTTTGCTTAACCTTTTCGCTGTCACATTTCGGACATTTGATCTTTTCATCTTGTTTGGGAAGCACCAAGACCTCAAACCGAAAACCACAATCTTCACATTTGTACTCATAAAGTGGCATTTTCACTACCCTCCTTCTTTTTTTAAGATCTTAATTATCTCCTTAACTTTTTCGTCTTTAACATAATACTTGACCTTGTTACCCTCTCTTTCAAATCCCACAATATTTTTGTTCCTCAATATAGAAAGATGCTGAGAGACCACCGCTTGAGGTAAATCCAAACAACTCCATATGTCCTTAACGCACGACTCGTCCTCCATTAACCTCTCCACAATCCGTAACCTCACCGGATGCGCTAAAGCCTTTAATAACTCTGCCCACTCTATTTCTTTAACCATAGGTTTATTCAAATATATCAATTCATATATTTCCTGTCAAGCCCTCGATGATGGCTCCTACAAGGAGGGGGAAGAGGATCTCGTGGTGGCCTCGAAGGAAATAGGAAGCGCGGCCTCCGGTTTCGTGGGGTCGGTGAAGTACGTTTTCCAAGGCGCGGTATTGGGGGAGGAAGTCCATGTTGATGGTGATGTAGTTTTCGACCTTATGGCCTAAGTTTCTCGCTAAGCTTAAAGCCTTGAGGAAGACTTCGGGCATTATGGTGGCTGATCCGAGGTTGAGGTAGATGCCTTCGCTGAGTTTGGTCACTTCGGAGGAGAAGGTTAAGAAATCCCTATGGCTCATCTCTCCGATTACGCTTCCCTTTGCCGAAGGGTGCATGTGGAATATGTCGGTACCTATTGCGATATGAACGGTTACGGGGATACCTAATTTATAAGCCATTCCGAAAAGGCTTATTTCCCTATAGGGAAGTTTTTCCTCCCATATGGCTTCGCCTAAGGCTTCTCCTGCTCCTTTGCCCTTTGATAGCCCTCTTTTTAAAGCCTCATTGATGAAGGTGGCGGTTTCTTCCGCAAAGCCGAAGCTTCCGTCCTTTAAGCCTTCTTTTACCTCTTCTGAGGTCTTTCCAACAAGGGCTATTTCCACATCGTGAACCATAGAGGCCCCATTGGTTCCTATTAGGGAGATTACGCTACGCTTCATAAGCTCTATTATGTAGGGATTTAAGCCAACCTTAATGGGATGGGCTCCCATTCCCAAAAGGACCTTTTTGTCCCTTCTTTTTGCTTCAACAATTGCCCGGGCCACTTCCAAGAGATCTTTGGCTCCCAGTATTTTGGGAAGGGAAAGGAGGAATTCTTTTAAGCTGATTCCCTCTTTTGGGGGGGTTCCGAACATCTCGATCGATACCTTACGAGGGGAAGAACTGAGTTTAAAGGTTTTCACCTTTTCAAGTTTAATCCTCTCCATGAAACTTAGCCTCAACCAGTTCACATATTAAATGCCCAAAAAAGAGGTGAAGTTCTTGAATCCTCGGAACCTCATCAAGGGGTATTATCAAAACCACCTGAGCTAACTCTTTCGCCTTTCCGCCTTTTTTGCCCGTGAAAAGTAAGCTTTTCATTCCCTTTTCCCTTGCCTTTTTTAATCCCTCAATGACATTAGGAGAATCTCCACTTGTGGTTAAGGCCCAAGCAAGGTCCCCTTCGGATCCCAAGGCCTCTATTTGGCGGGAGAATACCAGGGAAAAATCGCGGTCATTTCCTATACTGGTAAGGACCGATCCGTCAGTATTTAAAGCCAAAGCGGGAAGGGCTTTTCGTTCCAGTTTCAACCGATTGATGAACTCCGCTGCCAGATGTTGGGCTTGAGAGGCGCTTCCGCCGTTTCCAAAAAGAAGGATTTTTTTTCCTTCTTTAAGGGTTTTATAAACCAGGTCTATTGCTCTTTGGAGTTCTTCACTCTGTTCCTCTAATATCTTCTCTATTGCTTGAGAAAGGTTTAAAAAAGCCTCTTTGATTTTATTGACCACTTAACCCCTCCAAAAACCTTCTTACCACTTTTCCCAAATGAGGAAGGTAATAACCGCCCTCTAAGACCGCAAAACAAGGAAGAGTAATGGTGGCTTCATAAATGAGCTTTCCTAAGCGGTAATAATCTTCCATATCGAGCGTTCTTCCCCAATCAAGCTTGTAGCGGTCAAAGCCAGCCGAGAGGGCCAATAAGTCTTCTTTGAGACTCCCAAGGGCCTTTTCGGTTTCTCGGAGAAAATCATGGGGATCATCCTCTTGGATGTTTATCACCCTTACTTCATCACAAGAGGAGAAAATATCGGCAGTTCCATCTCCATAGTGAAGATCTATATCGAGAACCATGGCGCTTTTTATCACCTTCTCATCAAGGAGCTTTTTAACTGCGATGGCCACGTTGTTGAAAAAACAAAAGCCCCAATGGAAATCGCGCCTCGCATGATGGCCAGGGGGTCTGATGAGGGCAAAGGCCTTTTCTCCGCGCAGGGCGATCCTTGAGGCCGAAATGGCTCCTCCGACTGCCATAAGGGCCACTTTATAAAGGTTAGTGATTTCCTTTACCCTCGAGACAAGTTGAGGGGTATGAACGAGGAGCACATCCTCTTCAGTTGCCTCTTGGGCCTCAACAAAAGGGAAGGAGTTTTCGAGTTCTCTTTTTATCACCTGGACCCTTTCGGGGGATTCCACCTGGGCTGTTGGATAATGGGTTTCGAAAAGGGGGTGATATACTACTTTTATCATTTGAAAGAGATTCTATAATGTTTCTGCCATGTATGAAAGACTGCTTCCTTTGGTAAAAAGGCCTTCCTCTTACATCGATCATGAATTCAACCTATATAAAAAGGACCCGAAGGGAAAGATCCTTTTTTGTCTGTGTTTTCCAGATCTCTATGAGGTTGGAATGTCCCATATAGGGCTTCAGATCTTGTACCACCTTTTAAACTCCATGGAAGAAGTGATGTGTGATAGGGCATTTGCTCCCTTGCCGGATATGGAGGAAAAGCTTAGGGAAAATGGCTTTCCCCTTTTAAGTATAGAAGCCCGAATACCTTTGCGTGAGTTTCATATTCTGGGGTTTTCCTTACAGTACGAGTTAACCTACACGAACCTTCTCAACATGCTGGATTTGGGAGGCATTCCGCTTTTGAGTTCGGAAAGGGATCGGGATATGCCCCTGGTAATTGCGGGGGGACCTCTAGCTATGCAGCCTGAACCCTTAGCGGATTTTGTTGATGCCTTTGTGCTTGGTGATGGAGAAGTGGTTTTGCCGGAGTTAATAAGGGTTTATAAACTTTGGAGAGAAGCCAAAGGTAAGAAGGAAGATTTATTAGAGGCCCTTTCGGGGATTCCTGGTGTATACGTTCCTTCTTTTTTCCAAATTCGTTGGGAAGGACATGAGGTAAAAGAAATACGGCCTCTAAAAGAGGGATATGCTAAAGTAGAAAGAAGGATATTAAAGGATCTGGACTCCTTTCCCTTTCCTTCAAGGCCAATAGTGCCCCTCTCGAAAGTGGTTCATGAAAGGTTAAGCGTTGAAATTGCCAGAGGTTGTATAAGGGGATGTCGTTTTTGTCAAGCCGGTTTTATTTATCGACCTTTTAGAGAAAGGGATCCCAAACGGCTCCTTGAGATCATCGATGAAGCTATCAGAAACACTGGCTATGACGAAATATCGCTTCTTGCCTTAAGCGTTGGTGATTGTAGTTTTCTTGAGTCTTTTCTTTTATGTCTTTTTCAGAGGTATGGTACTTCAAAAATCGCCCTTTCTCTTCCCTCTCTGAGGGTAGGGACGATCTCTCAAGAAATCTTAAAAACCTTAGCTCAAGTTAAAAGAACAGGCATAACCTTAGCGCCGGAAACCTCTAGTGAGAGACTCCAAAAGGTGATAAACAAAGTCATCTCGGAGGAAGAGATTTTTTTAACCGTTAAAAGGGCCTTTGAGAACTTATGGAGACACGTGAAGCTTTACTTTATGATAGGCCTTCCGAGCGAATCCGAAGAGGATGTGAGGGGAATAGCGAACCTCGCCAAGAAGCTCTCTCGGTTTGGGGGGCAGATCAACGTGAGCGTAAGCGCTTTCGTTCCAAAGGCTCATACCCCCTTTCAATGGGAAAGGATGCTGGGGATTAAGGAGATAGAGGAGAGGTATAGTTTGTTAAGGAACCTGTTGAGGGGAAAGGGAATTCGCTTCAAATGGCATAATCCTAAGATGAGCTTTTTAGAAGGGGTTTTTTCTCGGGGTGATAGACGTTTGGGAAAGGTGCTGCTGGAGGCTTTTAAGCTCGGTTGTAGGCTTGATGGTTGGACCGAACACTTGAAATGGGAAAAATGGCAAGAAGCCTTTTTAAAGACAGGTCTTGATCCGGAGTCTTACCTGAGGGAGAGAAAAGAAGAAGAAATCTTGCCCTGGGATCATCTCCAAAGTGGAGTAAGAAAGCAGTACCTCCTCAGAGAAAGGCAAAACTCCCACCAGGGGAGGCTCACTCCTCCTTGTGAACCCAATTGTAAAAGATGCGGTTGCTGTTCAGAGGACATAAGCGTAAAAATTGTCCATTCTTTTCATTTAACCAATAACGCTCCTCCAAAAGGGTTTCTACTTTCTCAAAGAAAGTACAGTATGGTCCTAAGGGTAAGGTTTTATAAACTCGGAATAATGAGGTTTTTGGGGCACCTTGAAATGGTGGGTGTGATTCTTAAGGCCTTAAGGAGAACGGGTTTGCCCCTTAAGTTTTCTCAGGGTTTAAGCCCTCATCCCAAAGTAAGTTTCGGACAAGCTCTGCCCGTAGGGATTGAAAGCTTATGCGAGTACTTTGATGTTGAACTTTCAGAATCATGTTTACCCCAAGAGTTTAAGACGAAAATCAATCTCTCACTTCCTGAGGGTCTGAAGGTGATAGAGGTGAAAGAAAAGGCGGAGGATTGGAGGCCCCTCCATCAACTTTTTGAAGAAGATGTTTACTTGGTTTCAATTCCCGAAGAAATTGCCGAAGGCTTTAATACCTTTTCGGTAAAAAAGGAAGGCGTTGAAATTCGCCCCTTTAAAAAGGAGGATTTGCCCCCGATAGAAGAAGTAATGGATCATGTTGAAGAGAACTTCCTCAAAAGAGGAAGGACTTGCCTTTACAAGTTGAAGAGTGGCCTTAAAATAAGGGAAGTTTTAAGAGAATTTTACGCCGATTCTCAAATGCCCTTTTTAAGGATTTTGAAAATTAAATCCTTACCTCCCTTTTAAAGTCCCGCCTTTTGCAAAGCTTCCACCAATTGGCGCTGTTCAGGAGAAAGCGTTTTTGGAACTCGTATCTTTATAACAACATAAAGATCGCCCCTTCCGCTTTCCTTAAGCTTAGGAAGTCCCAACCCCTTAAGCCTGAGCTTTGTTCCAGAGGAGGTTCCGGGAGGAACTTTGACCCTTTTGGGACCATCCAGGGTTTGAACCTCTATTGTGGTCCCCAAACAGGCTTCGCTGAAATTGATCTCCTTTTCGAGGTAAAGATCATCACCCTCCTGGCGAAATAAAGGATGGGGGAGTATCTTGACCTTGACGTATAAATCACCCGGAGGAATTCCTGGACCGCCTTTTCCCGCAAGCCGTAATTTTTGCCCATCTTTTATGCCTGGAGGTATTTTCACAAGGATTTCCTTTTGCGTGCCATCGGGCATCCGTAATTGCAGTGTCCTTTCAGTGCCATTTAATACCTCTTCAAGCGTCACGTAAACCTCGGTCTCTATGTCTTGTCCCTTCCTTGAGGCTTCAGTAAAGAAATCAACGTCCCCAAACCCTTCACCAATCCTTCTGAACCTTACCCTCCTTACCGAAGGCGTACCGAATATGAAGGAGAAGATATCGGAGGTACCAAACCCCAAATCCTTAAGCAGATCCCCTATGTCAAACCCCCTGAAGATGTCTTCTTGCGTGTATTGCTGACTGAAGGCTTGTGCCCCAAGCATATCGTATTGTCGCCGTTTCTCAGGATCGCTTAATACCGCATAGGCTTCATTTATTTCCTTAAACTTCTCCTCCGCCTCTTTGTCCCCTGGATTACGATCAGGATGGTATTTTAAAGCTAAACGCCTATAAGCCTTCTTTATCTCGTCAAGAGTCGCGTCTCGGTTTACTCCCAGGATCTCATAGTAATCCTTCATAATTAATGCCTCCGATAATCAGCCTTTGATAATTTTTGCATTAATTCGTTGAGATAGGTTTCGGGGTTTTCGACCCCTTCTTTTGGTATCACCAAATTAGTGATAGGTACACGTTCAGAAATAATCCTTAAAGCTGGTTCTAAGATGCTTTCAAGATACAAAAAAATATCCCTGGAGTTTCTTTCACCTGTGTATAAGAGTTTAAGCAGATAATCTACCGCTCCTTGGTCAAAGGTTATATCAATACCGTAACGATCCTTAAATGCCCTTTCAAAAGTCCTTATTTGCTTATAAGAGCGCCACATGTCTTCAAGGGCACTATTAAAGTCATCCTCCCCTTGAAGGAGTTTATTCACCAACAACTCAACCCTTTCTCCTTCAAAAAGTGGGCCATATTGTGATTCAAATTCGGCTTTTCTTGATAAAATATAATTCTTTATGTCCTCTTTTTCTTTGCGGAGAGCATCTTCAAAGCGTTTAAGATAGTTTTCATCGAGAGGGTTACGTAATAACTTTTCCAATTCCGCTTCAGGGTTATCCACCAATTCCCTGGTTACCAAAAGGTGTCTGATGTTACTTGAGGGCAGTTTTCTCTCATATTTTAAGAGCACGTTTTCCAATACGCTCACAAGTCCTCGCGCCCCTGTCTTTTGGGCATAAGCCAATTCGGCTATTCTCCATAAGGCGCCGTCTTCAAAAACCACTTCTATCCCATAGGCTCGAAAGTCACGTTTTTTATTGACAATTAGAGGATTATTAGGGTTTTTGAGGATGGAATAAAGGTCTTCTATCCCGAGGGGTTCAAGAACCGCAATCACAGGTAATCTCCCCACAAACTCCGATTCAAAGCCGTATTCGATCAGGTCTTCGGGCGTCACATGTTTTAAATATTCAAATCGTTCCTCTTTTGACCTCACCTCTTGAGCAAAACCGATCCCCTCTTTTTTTAAGCGGCGGCGCACAATGTCCTCTAACCCATTGAAGGCTCCGCTTACGATAAACAAGATGTGCCTTGTGTTAATGGTTCTTTTCTGCCTTTTCCCCGTACGTCGCCATTGTTCGATGGCTTCCCATTGAGAGAGAGGATCGTTAGAGGGTTTAAGTTCCACTTCGGTCTCTTCCATCAATTTTAAGAGTCCTCTCTGAACCCCTGTACGGGATACGTCGGGGCCTATTACGTTTCCGCTTGAGGCTATTTTGTCTATCTCATCAATATAAATGATCCCATATTGTGCTCTTTCCACATCTCCATCAGCTTCGATCACAAGTTCTCGTACTAAATCCTCCACATCGCCTCCCACGTAACCAGTCTCGCTGAATTTAGTAGCATCAGCTTTAACGAAAGGTACTCCAATCCTTTCCGCTATCAGCCTAACCATGTAGGTTTTTCCCACCCCAGTTGGGCCAATGAGTATTATGTTATTCTTCACGCTCCCCAATCCCGTGGGTTCCTTTCCCCTGGATAGGTAATATTTTATGCGGTTATAGTGGGTGCAGATCTTGGTGGCGAGTATTTCTTTGGCCTTGTCCTGTTTTATGATAAAGGTGTTTAAATAAGCTATCAGCTCCTCAGGTTTTATGTCAAAATCAATAGGAAGCTTTCGCCTTTCTGTTTTGTAGGTCTTATCCTGTATGAAGACCTTTGGTTCGAGCGTGGATACCACAAGCCTGATCTTATCTCCGTATTTCTTTTCCAAATACTTATTCAACTCCCTTTCAAGTTCCTTATAATCCGGTATTTTTTCCATGATTCTCCTCCCGATGATAGTTTAAGGGTTAAAGCGGAGTCTTTCAAATTTTTATCGTTTCGAGGGCAAAAGCTTCTGAGGGATGCCCAAAAGGAATTTTCCCTCCCTTATCCATCCTTTTAGGATTTCCGCTATTTCCTTGGCCTTTTTATAACTGGAAAGGGGGAAAGTAGGGATCTCTTTGCCTTGGAAGCGGATGGTCCCGCTTTTTAACTCTTTGTAACTCACATAACCCAAGGGTTTTACCTCACCTTGGGGATAATCGTAGCCGAGATCCACTATCTGCGTAAAAAGTTCATCATCGCCAAGACCCGTATAATAGGCCATTTCTTCATCAAGGACCGGGATGGGTATCCCGATGCCCACAAAAAGAGACGGGCCATATCCTAAGATACTGGCCCCCTTAAGCCATTTGGGACTCATCTCTTTTAAATTCCCAATAACTGCCAATGTACCAGCGGGCCCCAAAGGAACGCCCTTTTCGCTTCGAGGCACCTCTGGGTTGTGTTGGGTACCATGCCAAACCACATAACCTTCAGCTCCTCCCAAAAAGATTCGCGTTCCGATCCCTATGGTACGATAAAATGGGTCCTTAAGCAGGGGACTTAATTGACCACTACTACAATAACTCACATTACCGCCCTTAGGTTTTAAGACGCCCATGTAAGTGTAAATCATGCGATCCGAAAGATTAATGGCACAATTGTAATTTTGATAACAATTTCTCGGATTAAATAAAAAGGCATCTTTAAAATCCCAAAGCGTTAACTCCATTTCCACTCGCCGATTAGGATAGCAATCGGTTCCATAACCTTCGGCGACCAATTTTACCTTCTTGCCGGAGACCAAATCCTCGATTACATGCCCCCCTCCATATTCAAAGGTGCCAGGATGTATCTTGTTTAAGGGATCATCCACGGTGGGTTCAGTGGCACCTATGTAAATGTCAACCGCAGCAAGCCCCGCATAAGCTGGTACATTATTTATCCATACCCGGTGGGCTTTTATCCTCGGGCGAGTGTGACCGAAGTTTAAAAAAGCCCCAGAAGAACACATGGGGGCGAAGGTGCCGGTAGTAACAACATCGACCTCTTTGGCTGCTCTTTCTACTCCCTTTGACCTTACTATCTCCACCATTTCTTCAGCGGTTACCACCACTGCTTCGCCTCGCTTTATCTTCTCGTTGATCTCTTCAAACGTTTTAGCCATTATATAGACCCTCCCGCGATCCATTTTACTTGCCTCCCTTTGATAGATCAAGTTAAGGCAAAATAGGGGGTTGACATTTTTGGGGGAATTTGTGAAGATAATCACATCGTAAGCGAATAAAGGAGGAAGGATGATGTCTTTGAGGGTAATGAAAAAGGAAGAGGGGTATGAGTTTTTAGAAGGTGTAAAAAGGGATTATCGAGTTATAGCTCCGGTAGCAGAGAACGGCTTTTTTGTCTTTAAACCGTTAGAGGAGGTGAAGGAGGTCGTATTTGATTATTCGATTGCCATTTATCCGGTGAAAAATTTTCTCCTTCCCCCCTATGAGGACTATCTGAAGTTCAAGCGGGCTGAAGTTCCTCAAGTGGAAGTCCTCTCGGAGGAGGTTCCTCAGACGGTCCTTTTTGGGATGAGGCCTTGTGATCTGAATTCGCTTTCCCTTTTGGACGATGCCTTTTTAGGTGATCCTTTGGATATGCTTTATAAGAAGCGAAGGGATAACTTCGTTTTCATTGTGATGGATTGTATGGCTCCTTGTGATGAATTCAGTTTCTGTAAAGACATGGGCACTTTAAACGCAGAAAAAGGTTTTGACATTTTGGTGACCAAGGTAAATGATCTTTATTTTTTCAAACCCGGTAGTGATAAAGGAGCTTCCTTAATTCAAAAGTATGGGAAAGGAAAAGAGGCCTCCTCGGAGGAAGAGAGTCTTTTGAAAAAGGCCTATGAGGAACGAGAGAAGAACTTCTTCAAAAAATTGAAGATGGATAAAAATGAATTACCGAAGGTGTTGTGGAAGGGCTACGATAGCCCGTTTTGGGAGGAGGTTGCGAAAAAGTGCCTCTCCTGTGGTTCTTGTAATTTGGTGTGTCCTACCTGTTATTGTTTTGATGTGAGGGATAAAGTGGAGATAAACCTTAAAGAAGGTGTGCGGTTCAGAACATGGGATGGGTGTATGCTTGTAGACTTTGCCAAGGTGGCAGGAGGTGAGAATTTTAGGCCCACAACGGTTCAAAGGCTTCGCCACCGTTTTCTCAGAAAGGGCAAGTATCTATTGGATCGTTATGGGAAGGTGGGTTGTGTGGGTTGTGGAAGGTGTACAAGGCATTGTTTGGTTAAGATTAATCCCGTTGAAGTTTATAATGGGGTTTACAATCGGATTTAATTGGAGGTATGGAGATGGATTTAGCTTATAAGCCCAAATTAGCGAAAATTCTTGAGGTTAAGGAACTTACGGCAAGGGAAAAACTTTTCACTTTAAGGCTTGAGAACGGTGAACCCTTGAATCATCAGCCGGGCCAATTCGTGGAGGTCTCGGTTTTTGGGGTAGGGGAATGTCCCATCAGTATATGTTCTTCTCCCACAAGGGGTCCGGAGTTTCAGATGTGCGTTAGGGCTATAGGTAATGTGACAAATGCCATCCACCAGCTTAAGCCTGGGGATTATGTGGGGATAAGGGGGCCATATGGACGAGGATTCCCCGTGGAAGAGGCTAAAGGGCAAGATTTGCTTCTGGCGGCAGGTGGGTTAGGGATGGCTCCTTTGAGGTCCTTTATTCAATATCTAATGGATAGAAGGTCTGATTACGGGGAAATAACTATCCTTTACGGTTCAAGGGAACCTAAGGAGATTCTATTTAAGGATGAGATCGATCTGATGAAAAGTATAGGGCAGTGTTATCTCACCGTGGATCGGGGTGATGAGACGTGGCAGGGGCATGTGGGGGTTATAACTACCTTGTGTCCGATTGTAAAGGTTAACCCTCAAAGGACCATCGCTATTACGGTAGGTCCTCCGGTTATGTATAAGTTTATCCTTAAGGAGTTCTTCAATATGGGGATTCCTGAGGATCGGATATATGTGGATCTTGAGCGCCATATGAAATGTGGGGTGGGAAAATGTGGGCATTGTCAGATAAACGGGCTTTACGTTTGTAAAGAAGGCCCAGTTTTTAAGTACACGGAAATAAAAGAATTGCCCGAGGCAATTTAAAAGGAGGATTAGGATGAAGCCAAAAGTGGCGATATTTGAGTTTGGGTGCTGTGAAGGATGTCAATTGCAACTCGTTAACCTTGAGGAAAAACTTTTGGATTTGGTAGAGATGGTGGATGTGGTCTCTTGGAGGGAAGCAAGTAGTGAGCATCATGAGGGGCCTTATGATGTGACCTTTGTGGAAGGAACTATCACCAGGGAGGAGGAGATAGAGAGGTTAAAGAAGATAAGGGAAGATTCCAAGTTCCTTATTGCCCTTGGAGCTTGTGCCCATTTGGGTGGGGTTAACTGCAATAAGAACGTAATGGATCAGGAGGAAGTGAGACGGTACGTTTATGGCGATAAGGCCTCTTGGTTTCCTTCCATTTTGGCGAGGCCCTTGAGTGCGGTAGTGAAAGTGGATTATGCGATTCCAGGGTGTCCGATTGACAAGGAGGAATTTTTACAGGTAGTAACTGCTCTCCTTTTAGGCAAAGAGGTGAGGTTGCCCAATTATCCTGTATGTGTGGAGTGTAAGAAGGCCAACAATATATGCGTATTTGAAAAGGGGCTCTTTTGCTTAGGGCCTATTACCAGAGCCGGCTGTGGGGCCAGGTGTCCTTCTTTTGGCGCCAGATGTATCGGTTGTCGTGGTCTTGTAGATGAACCCAATGTGGAAGCCCATAAGGAAGTGATGACGACTTATGGGCTTGATCTTGAGGATGTTATGAAAAAATATAGGCTATTTTGGGGCTATTTGGAGGTGGGGAAATGAATTTGGAAATAAACGTTCATCATGTCACCAGAGTAGAAGGACATGGTAACATCGTAGTTAAGGTTGAAAACGGGCAAATCAAAGAAACGCGCTGGGAAGTGCCTGAAGCTCCTCGCTTTTTTGAGGCCATGGTAAGGGGGCATCATTATTCTGATGCTCCGTATTTGGTTTCGAGGGTTTGTGGTATATGCAGTATCGCCCATACTTTTGCGGCGCTTCAAGCTATAGAGGATGCTTTGGAGATTGTGCTTGACGAAGAGTCTCTCCTTTTAAGGAAGCTTCTGCTTCATGCTGAGACCCTTCAGAGTCACATCCTTCATGTGGGGTATCTGGCTCTGCCTGATTTTTTGGGAGTTCCCAATGTGATACCCTTAGCAAAAACGCACAAAGATGAACTTCTTACTATAGTGCGTTTACATCGCTTGGCCAACGAAATGAGCGATGCGATTGGTGGAAGGACTACCCATCCGGTTAATACGGTGGTCGGAGGGTGGACAAAGGTACCCGATCGAGAGGTTTTGAAGCATTTCCAGGTCCGGTTGAGGGAAGCCATAAGTGATATCAAGTCTTTAGTGGACTTTTGTACTACCTTAGAGATACCCGATTTTGAAAGGGAGACCGAGTACATTGCCCTTTACGATCCAAACGAATATGCCTTTTATGGAGGTCAAATAGCTTCGACTGATGAGGATAAGAAAACACCCCTAAGGGATTATCGTAACAAGATCGAGGAGTTTATCGTCCCTTATTCGACGGCTAAAAGGACCAAATCCTTGAGAAGTTCATACATGGTTGGTGCTTTGGCGAGGTTCAATATAAATTACAAGCTCCTTTCGCCATTAGCTCAAGAGTGCGCGGAAAAGCTAGGACTTAAGCCAAGGTGTTACAATACCTTTATGAACAACATTGCTCAAATAGTCGAGAGCGCTCATGCTATAGAGGAATCGATTCGTATCATAGATGAGTTGCTGAAAAGGCCACCAAAAGCCAATTGGTATAAAGGGAAAGGGAAACCGGGAAGAGGTGTAGGTGCCGTTGAAGCCCCACGGGGGTTATTGATTCATGAGTACGTGCTTGACGACGAAGGGAGGGTTAAAGGAGCGAACCTGGTGGTTCCTACCAATGAAAACCACCAAAATATAGAGGAGGATTTAAAGGCCTATCTGCCCAAATTATTGGGTAAGCCGAAGGAAGAAATCACCCATAAGTTAGAGATGTTGGTAAGAGCTTACGATCCGTGCATCTCTTGTTCAACCCATCTTTTAAGGATAGAGTGGGAATAAGTTAAATCGAGGGAGAGGGCATTGCAAAAGAAGCCCTCTCCCTTTATCATTAAGATCATGAAAAAATGGTACTTTATCCTTGTATTTCTCTTATTTCCCGCCGTTCTTTATGCCCTAAGTGTGGAAGAAGTGGCCGAGAGGTTAGAGCAAAAAGTTTTATCCTCGGGAAAGATATATATCCAAATGGAAAATACCAGATTTCTTCCTAAAGGTGAGAAGATCGAAATGAAGGGGCTTATTTGGCTACAAATGCCGGATAAATTCCGCATGGACATTTTCCCCCCTCACCAGAGCATAACGTTACTTAAGGAAAAGCAATTGTTAATATACTTTCCGCAAGACAAAGTCCTTCAGGTAGTGATGCTTTCAAAAGATCCCAAGCTCTCCCAGTGGCTCAATTTTCTTCAAAAGCCTTGGGAGGAGATAAAAAGAAGGGGTGTTATTCGGAGTGTGGAGAAAGAAGGGATTCTGGTGGAGATGGATCCCAAGGATTTGCCGGAACTCGAATCCCTTCGCATCTGGATAGATCAAAACCTTTGGTTTCCGACAAAGATCGAGATGAAGGAAAAAAACGGGGAGCTTTCCGTTATCAACTACTTAAAAGTTGAGTTTGGGGCCTCTTTCGGAGTTGACATGTTCGAGTTAAAACTTCCTCCTGATGTGCAGGTTACTGAACTTTAAAAGGCTTTATGATCTTTCACCGTCCATTGGTGATCCTATGCCATATTATCCAGGTGATAAGGCTTTCGAAGCCTTCCCTATTTGTACTATAGAGCGTTCAGGCTGTAATATGCACGAATTACACTTGGGGACTCATACCGGAAGTCATGTGGATGCTCCCTTTCATTTTTTAAAAGACGGAAAAACAGTAGATCAGATTCCTCTTTATCGGTTTATCGAGATGGTCCAAGTTCTGGAGGTTAAAAAGGGCAGAGTCTCCGTAGAAGACCTTTTTTCACTGGAAGAGGATATAAGAGGAGTTCTTTTTAAAACCAAAAATTCAGAATATATGAGCTTAAAATCTTTTTATAAAGATTACACCTATTTGACCCTTGAAGCAGCGGAACATTTGATAAAGAGAAAAATAAGGCTTATAGGGATCGATTACGTCTCTATTGAGGAATTCGGTACGCCTTCTTTCCAAGTTCATAAAAAACTCCTTGAGGCTGAGGTAATACTTTTCGAGGGGTTAAACTTAAAAGACGTTCCCCCTGGAAAGTACTTATTTATCGGTTTCCCCTTAAGGCTTAAAGGTATGGATGGTTCTCCGGTAAGGGCTGTTTTAATAGAGTTTTAATCCCTTCTCACCCTTTCCACGTATTCACCCGTGCGGGTATCCACCTTTACGACATCACCCTCTTGGATAAATAGAGGAACTTGGATAACGGCTCCTGTTTCCAAAGTGGCGGGCTTCGACCCACCTTGTGCAGTATCGCCTTTTATGCCAGGAGTAGTGCTTATGACTTTTAACTCCACGAAATTAGGTAGTTCCACCCCAATGGGTTTCCCTTTATAAAAGAGGATTTTTACCATGGAATTTTCGGGCATGAAATTTTCGGCTTCACCTAATTGTTGTCGGGTGAGACTTAACTCCTCGTAAGTCTCAAGATCTAAAAAATGAAAGGAATCGCCTTCCTTATACAGAAACTGGACCTCTTTTTCCTCCAATTCGGGTTCGTTAAAAGTTTCTCCTATGCGAAAGTTCTTTTCCAAAACCCTTCCGGAGACGAGGCTCTTTATTTTAGTTCGAACAAAAGCCTGGCCTTTGCCAGGTTTGACGTGTAAAAAGTCCACTATTACGTAAGGTTCTCCTTCCACTTCGATCTTTAAACCCTTCCTAAAATCCGAAGTGGAGATCGCCATTTTGCCTCCTTAAATTCGAATATGATGATCTAATTTCGTCAATATTTCTACGCCATCCTCTTTTACAAGTACCAAGTCCTCTATTCTTACTCCCCCCTTCTGGGGGAGATAAATTCCCGGCTCAACTGTTACCACCATTCCCTCTTGGAGCTCCCCTTCACTGTCAGGCGAAAGGGAAGGGTACTCATGGACCGCCAATCCCACCCCATGACCTGTCCCATGGCCAAAAAAGTTACCATAACCTGCGTCTTCTATCAATTTCCTGGCAGCTTTATCCACTTCCTTAAAGCTAAGGCCGGCTTTAATCACCTTAATGGCGTTTTGTTGAGCTTCTCTCACTATTTCGTAGATCCTCTTCAGTTCTGTTTCTACTTCCCCTAAAAAGACCGTTCTGGTTTCATCACTGGCGTAACCCCCTATTCTGGCCCCGAAATCAAAAATTAGAAGCTCTCCCTCTTTGATGACCTTTTCCGAAGGTACCCCATGAGGTAAGGAGGTTCTTTCTCCCGAAAGGACGATCACTTGGAAGGGCAATGACTCAGATCCCATTTTTTTCATCTGGTATTCCAATTCAATGGCTATCTCTATCTCCCTCATTCCAGGTTTTACCAGTTTCAGTACCTCCTTGAACGCGTTTTCGGCGACCTCAACGGCCTTTTTTATCAATCGGATTTCCTCCGGTGTCTTTTTCGCCCTCAAAGCCTCAAGTTCTTTTGAAAGGGGGATGAAGTTAAAGGCCGGGTCATGTAACTGCTCGAACTCGAACAAAGTTATCGCTTTGGCTTCAAGCCCTATTTTTTTTAAATTTCTCTCTCTCAAAAACTCTCGGACCTCTTTAAGGCCCTTCTTCAAAAGTCTTACCTCACAATCCCTCACTTCCTCTTGGGCGATCTCAAAGTACCGAAAATCCACAAAAAGCCAAACCTCATCCTCTGCTATGCCTAAAATCCCTTCTCCTCCGGTATAACCGCTTAAATAGATGAGGTTTTCGGAAGAAAAAAACAAAATCACATCAAGGCCTTTTCCTCGGAGGATTTGCCTTACTCTCTCTATTTTTTTACTCGCCACTTTCGAGCCAGTAATTGGGGGCTTCTTTGGTGATTATCACGTTATGAACGTGACTCTCCCTTAATCCTGCATAAGTGATCTTAATAAAACGAGCCTTTTGTTGGAGCTCTTTTATATTCTTAGCACCCACATAACCCATTCCCGCCTTAAGGCCACCCACCAGTTGATGGATGCAAAAGGCTAAAGATCCTCGATAAGGCACTCGGCCTTCGATTCCCTCGGGCACTAACTTGCTTTCTTCTCCGGAATAACCATAACGATCAGCAGCTCCCTTCCTCATAGCCCCAAGGGATCCCATTCCCCGATACACCTTATAGGCCCTCCCTTGAAAGAGTATCATTTCCCCGGGACTTTCATCGGTTCCGGCAAAAAGGTTCCCTATCATGACGCTCGAAGCCCCGGCTGCCAGGGCTTTCGTTATATCCCCCGAGTATTTTATACCCCCATCGGCTATAAGGGGAACGTCATACTTCTCAGTCACCTTGGCGCATTCCAAAATGGCGCTCAGTTGGGGAACCCCTACTCCTGCCACTACCCTGGTGGTGCATATGGACCCGGGACCAACGCCTACCTTAATGGCATCCGCACCTGCTTCAATGAGGGCTTGAGCTCCTTCACTTGTGGCCACATTCCCTCCTATAACTTCAAGGTTGGGGAAGGTGGATTTTAACCATCTTATGGCCTCTATCACGTTTTTGGAATGACCATGGGCGGAATCAACCACAATTACGTCAACCCCTGCTTCAACCAAAGCGTAAGCCCTTTCTTTGAAATCACCCGTGGCTCCCACTGCTGCCCCTACCCTTAACCTTCCCAAATAATCTTTACAGGCACTGGGATGCTCCTCCATTTTCTCCAAGTCCTTGAAGGTTATGAGCCCTTTTAGGTTAAACTCCTCATCTACTACGGGCAATTTTTCTATTCGATATTTTTGAAGCAAAAGCTTACATTCGTTAAGGTCCACTCCTTCTTTTACGGTAATTAATCTGTCGAGTTTGGTCATCACCTCTGAAACCGGAAGATCAAGCCTCGTCTCAAACCTGAGGTCCCTTTTGGTCACCATCCCCACAAGTTTTCCTTTCTTCACCACCGGAAGCCCTGAGATGTTATGACGGCGCATTATTTCCAACGCCTCCCACACCTTTTGATCCGGTTCAACCGTTATGGGATTGATAATCATACCGCTTTCATATTTCTTTACCTTCTGAACCTCTTGGGCTTGCTCTTCAATGGAAAGGTTACGATGGATAATCCCCATGCCCCCTTCCTGGGCCATAACTATGGCCGTTCGGGCTTCGGTCACGGTATCCATAGCTGCACTTACCAGGGGGATGTTAAGGAAGATATTACGGGTTAAACGGGTAGAGACATCCACCTCGTTTGGCAAAACCTCAGAATACCCCGGTAAAAGTAACACGTCATCAAAGGTAAGACTTTCGCCTAAAAATTCCATGTCTTAATGCTAACAAAATCCCTCCTTTGGGTCAATGTAGGTTGACAAAAGGATGGTTCCCGCTTAAAAATTAAGTGATGGAGAAAGCGCGCTTCAAAAGGCCTGATATTATACGTCCCCCCAGTGAGTGGAGAAGCTATTATTTGCCTTTAACAAGGGGATGTTCCAATCATTCTTGTACTTTTTGTAATTATTATGGCCAAAAGCTGTCATTAAGGGATTTGGAAGATGCATTAAAGGAGATTGACGCACTTTACATGTTCAAAAAATATGGAATAGTGTTTTCTGAGATTGATTCGATTGTTTATTATTTGGCCAGTGAATGGGACGGCAAGAGAATTTTTTTGCAAGATGGAGATGCTTTAGTTTATCCTTACGATAGATTAGTTAAAGTGCTCGAATATTTGAATGAAAAATTTCCCGAACTTGAACGTATAGGCGCTTATGCTACTCCTCAAGATATATTAAGGAGGAGTGTGGAAGAATTAAGGAGACTGAAAGAATTAAAGCTCAGCATATTGTATGTAGGTCTTGAGAGCGGATCGGATGAGATTTTGAGGGAAGTTAAGAAGGGAGTTACTTCTTCTCAGATGATCGAGGCTGCGAAAAGAGTTAAAGAAGCCGGTATCACACTTTCGGTGACTCTTATTTTAGGGCTTGGAGGAGTGGAAAAAAGCGAAGAACACGCTTATAAGACTGCGGAGGTATTATCCCAGATGGATCCAGAATATGCGGGTGCTTTAACTTTATTATTTGTCCCTGGTACTCCTCTTTACCGGGACTGGAAAGAAGGGCGATTTAAACCAATTGATCCCTTTAGGTCGTTAGAAGAACTAAAGATCATAGTAGAAAATTCCAATTTTACTAACTGTTTCTTTAGTTCAATGCACGCGTCCAATTATGTGGCTATAAGAGGTTTTTTGCCAAAGGACAAGGAAAAGATGTTAAAACAACTGGACAATATCCTTCGACAGAAAGACACCTCGTTTTTGAGGCCGGAGTTTTTGCGAGCCCTTTAAGCTTGACGCCTTCCGGTTTTTTTCTTAATCTTCTTTCCATGATCGAATACGAGCCGGTAATAGGATTAGAAGTTCACGTACAGCTTCAGACGCAAAGCAAGATCTTTTGTGGTTGTTCGACTACTTTTGGATCAGAGCCCAATACTCAGGCGTGTCCCGTATGTATGGGAATGCCTGGTACTTTGCCCGTGTTAAACAAAAAGGCCGTAGAATATGCCCTTCGATTGGCCCTTGCTGCCAATTGTAAAATAGCTCCCTTTAGCCTTTTTGCCAGGAAAAACTATTTTTATCCGGATCTTCCCAAAGGGTATCAGATTTCGCAATACGAATTGCCTTTAGCTACTGGTGGGTGGATTGAGATCCCCGATGGTGAAGGGGGGATAAAAAAGGTAGGCATAATAAGGATCCATCTCGAAGAGGATGCGGGCAAGTTGATCCACGGAGAAGGCGAGCAATTCAGCTATGTGGACTTCAATAGGGCTGGAGTTCCATTAGTGGAGATTGTTACGGCTCCTGATATCCGTTCACCAAAAGAAGCGGTGGAATTTTTGAAAATGTTAAGAACCATATTGCGGTATTTAGAGATTTCGGATGGGGATATGGAAAAGGGCAATTTAAGATGTGATGCTAATGTCTCGGTGAGACCTCGAGGAACAAACCTTTTGGGAACAAGAACCGAAATCAAGAACATGAATTCCTTCCGTCATGTGGAAAGGGCCCTTTCTTATGAGATACAGAGGCAAATTGAGACCCTTCTAGAAGGAAAGGAGGTCATCCAGGAGACGCGGTTATGGGATCCTCAGCGAGGAATGACCATACCTATGCGCACTAAGGAAGAGGCCCATGACTATCGATATTTCCCCGAACCGGATCTGGTTCCACTTGAGATAAAGGAAGAGTGGTTGGAAAAGATAAAAGCAGAATTGCCAGAACTTCCTCTGGAAAGACGTCAAAGGTTTGTAGAGCAGTATCTTCTTCCCGAATACGATGCTACGGTCTTAACTTCTTCCAAAGCGTTGGCCGATTTATACGAAAATTGCGTAAGCCTTTTCCCAGATCCCAAACAGGTAAGCAATTGGATAACCACGGAACTCTTAAGGCTTTTAAATGAGACGGGGAAAGACCCAGAAGAGTGTCCAATTGGAGCGGAGAATTTGGCTGAATTGCTCTCTCTCATAAAAGACGGCACTATAAGCGGAAAAATAGGAAAAGAAGTCTTGGAAGAGATGTTCTTAACTGGTAAAAGCGCAAAGCAAATAGTCAGGGAAAAGGGACTCGAACAAATAACAGATGAAGATTATTTAATGAGCATAATCAATGAAATACTTCAAGCTCATCCTAAGGAAGTCGAAGAATACCGAAAAGGCAAAGAAAAATTACTCGGATTTTTCGTGGGACAAGTGATGAAAAAAACCCAAGGAAAAGCCAATCCTCAACTCACAAATAAATTGTTGTTAAAGCTCTTGAGGGGGTAAATTATGGAAATATTGTGGGCACCTTGGCGTATGGAGTATATCTTATCGGATAAGCCTGAAGGGTGTGTTTTTTGTAAATGTGTTAAAACTGGTGATCATAAACAAAGTTTTTTGCTTTATTCTTCACAATACTGCTTTGTTGTGTTAAATCGTTTTCCTTACAATAATGGGCATTTAATGGTAATTCCTAATAGACATGTTTCAGAGATTGAGGACTTAACGTCAGAAGAGTTGTCGGATTTAATACAAACAATAAAATTGTGCGTTGTAGTATTAAAAAAAGCGCTTTCCCCACATGGATTTAATATAGGTGCAAATTTAGGAAAAACGGCTGGAGCGGGGATAGTTGATCATTTGCACTTTCATATAGTACCCCGTTGGGAGGGAGATACCAATTATATGCCGGTAATAGGAAATACAAAGGTCATGCCTGAGGTTCTGGAAAAGACTTATGAGAAGCTTTTGCCCTTTTTTAAGGAAAAGGAGGATAAGTCACTATGACGTTTATTAAGCTTCTTATAGCTGCCTTTTTTTGTTTTTTGGCAATTACGTTTGCCTATCAAAACGATTTTAACGTGACAATAAAATATTGGGGTATAACTGAAGGCATAGAGGTTCCCTTTTTTGTTACGATAGTGGTGAGCTTCTTTTCGGGGTTAATAATAGGAGGAATAGGTGGGCTTATTAACGACTTTTTGTTAAAAAGGGAGATAGCCAGGTTAAGAAAAGAGATTCAAAGTTCTGAGGGTGAAAAAGGGATTCAATGATATTTTTTGATCCCGAATCGGAGTCCCTTTTGCTGCCAGAAAAATTGGTGTTTTCTTTAACCGTAGGTGGTTTAAATAGTCATTTATTAAGTGTTAAGGAAAAGGTACTACTTCTTTTTTTGAAAAGGGATCTTAAAAGGGTTGTAAAATTCGGTGGTGGTAAGCTTCATCTTGCTTGGAAGCCTTATAGAACGGTTTATCAATGTGAGAACTTCACCGTTGCCCTTTCTCCTTTTGGGGCCCCCAATGCGGTAGCTTTAGCGGAGGAGCTTTATGCCTTTGGTGGCAGGGTATTTTTGGTCTTCGGGTACTGTGGATCTTTAAGCCCAGAGCTTCGAGGAGGTGACCTTTTCTTACCCCAGATGGCTATCAGAGAAGAGGGAACCTCTTACCATTACCTTCCTCCAGAAGAGATGGCGGAAGGAAGCGAGGGACTTGTAGACTTTTTATACGATTTTTTTCAAAAAAAGGGATTTTCCGTTAAAAAGGGTGTAATCTGGACCACCGATGCTATTTATAGGGAAACCAAAAGAAAAATAGAAAAATATTGTTCCGAAGGATGTATGGCTGTAGATATGGAGACTTCAGCCATGTTTTGCTGGGGTAAGGCCAAAAACGTACATGTTGCATCCCTTCTTATGGTAAGCGATGGCTTTATTGATGGGAAATGGCAACCTTTTTTCAAAAACGGTTCGTTTATTCTAAAGAGAAAAAAAATATTAAAAGCTCTCACTGAAGCTTACAGTTCGTTAAAAATATAAGCACAGGAAGGAGTTTTGTTCCTTCCTGTGCTTTAGATTTGTTTTTACAATCAATTTACTTTTCAATTTGAATCTTGATCTCTTTCTCTTTTGCCTTTTCTACTTTAGGTAAAACGATTTTCAATACTCCATCTTTGTAAGTAGCTTTCACGTTATTTTCGTCAAAATCTACCGGTAACCTGATTGATCTCGTGAAAGCTCCATATGAACGTTCAATCAAGTGGTACCGTTCGTCTTTCCTTTCGTGTTTCTTTTCTCCTTTAATGGTAAGTATACCGTTAGCTACTGTTACTTCCACATTTGATGGATCAACACCGGGCAATTCAGCAGTTACGATTATCTCATCCTTGGTCTCTGCTACATCAAGAGGAGGTATCCACTCAGCTCCTACTTCCTGTATTGGAGATTCTCCAAAGAATCTTTCCCACATACGATCCATTTCACGTTTTAAAGTTTCAATTTCAGCCCATGGCCTCCACTTTATTAATGCCATTTATATCACCTCCTTTCTTTCAATTTGATTTACTTTCCTATGAAAAAGGTAAACATTAGCGATTTTGTTTCAAGTTCAATTATGCCTTTACTCTTTTTTGTTTTTTGCGTTAAATTGGTAAACTGATGATAGGGGTAATAGGGGGGGCTTCCTTATTAATAGCAGGGGATTGTGAGGAAGAGCTTTTTTTCCATACTCCCTTTGGTGAACCTTCTTCTTCGATCAAGATCGTTAACTTAAAAGGGAAGAGGTTTGCCTTTCTTCAAAGACATGGGCCCGAGGGGAAGATACCTCCTCACCGGATAAATCATCGCGCCAATGTGGAGGTCCTTTTTTCTTTGGGCGTAAGGAAGGTCATAGGGGTTAATTCGGTAGGGAGTTTAAAAAGGGAGATACCCCCTGGTTCCATGGTAGTGCCTCATGATTTTTTGTGTCCTTGGTCGGTTTTGACCTTTTTTGATGATAAGGCCTTTCACGTTTTGCCCTCGTTGGACGAAGGGTTGAGAAAAGCCTTGATTGAAGCCTGTAAGAGAAACGGCTTTTCGGTTTTTGAAAGGGGCGTTTACGTTCAGACAATCGGTCCGAGGCTTGAGACTAAAGCAGAGGTTTTGTTTTTGAGCAGATTAGGGGATGTGGTGGGTATGACTATGGCTCATGAGGCCACCTTGTGTTGTGAGAGGGGTATACCCTACGCGAGCCTTTGTACAGTTGATAATTACGCTCACGGGATAGGAGAGGAGGCTTTGAGTCAGGATAAGATAAAGGAAATGGCTCAAAAGAACGCCGAAAAAGTAATAAAAGTCCTTGAGGAGTTGGAATTATGAGCCTTTTGATCAAAGGGGCAAAGATTTGGGGGAAAGAGGCGGCAGATATTTACATTGAGGGAAATCGCATAAAAAGGATAGCACCTCGTTTGGATCTTCCCTCCGAGGAGGTTATAGAAGCAAAAGGTATGTGGGCGTTCCCCCCCTTCTTTAACGGGCATACCCATGCCGCTATGGTCCTTTTCAGAGGGTATGCCGATGACATGCCCTTAAAGGAATGGCTATCCGAGAAAATTTGGCCGCTTGAGGCCAAACTCACGGAGGAAGACGTTTATTGGGGAACAAAGCTTGCCTGTTTGGAGATGATAAAGTCGGGTACCTTATTCTTCAACGATATGTATTGGCATTGGAGAGGGGTGGCCGAAGCGGTAAAGGAGATGGGCATAAGGGCCTGTGTGAGTGCGGTATTTATTGATTTTTTTGATCGCTCCAAATATGAGGAACAAGTCCGTTTAAACGTAAGACTTATGGAAGAATCCAAAGCTTATCCCTCACGGGTGATCTTCGCCCTTGGGCCTCATGCCATTTATACTTGTTCCGAGGAGGGGTTAAGGTGGTGTAGCGAATTCGCTAAGGAGCACGGTCTTTTAATTCATATCCATTTGAGTGAGACCGAAGAAGAGGTAAAGGAATGCTTAAAACTTAAGGGCTTAAGACCGGTTGAGTATTTGGAGAAGATCGGTTTTTTGGGCCCTAATGTGATAGCTGCTCATTCCGTATGGCTCTCGGAAAAGGAGATGGATCTGTTAGCCCAATATGAAGTTAAAGTCATCTATAATCCCGTTTCTAACATGAAGCTTTCGGTGAGAGGGGTTTTCCCTTATGGAGAATTGAGAAAAAGAGGGGTTCAGATTCTGCTTGGGACCGATGGATGTGCCTCTAACAACAATTTGGATATGCTACAGAGTGCGAAAATCGGGTCCCTTCTCCAAAAGCACCACACCGGTGACCCTCAGGCGATGCCTGCAAAAGAAGCCTTGGAGATCATCACCCGAGCAGGGGCGAAGGCCTTCGGGATAGAGGCCGAGCTCAAAGAAGGGGATCTTGCTGATCTTATCCTAATAAACCCTAATGATGAGAGATTGGTTCCTGGTTTTGATCCGGCTTCCGATTTGATATATTCGGCAACAGGTTCAGTGGTGGATACCGCCATCTGTGACGGGAAGGTTCTCATGAGAGGAAGAAAGGTGGAGGGTGAAGAGGAGCTGGTAGAAGAAGTGCGGAAAAGGGCCTTTGAGCTTTTAAGCCGATGAAATTCCTATTGGATCAAGCCTTAGGAGGACTTTGTAAATGGCTTAGAATTTTGGGCTACGATGCGATCTCCCTAAGAGAGGACCCCGAGACAATCCTCAAAAAGGCTCAGGAAGAGGGAAGAATTATCGTCACCAGGACAAGAGGGCTTTTTGAAAAGATAAAGGGCAAAGGGCAGGTTTATTTTATAAGAGAAAATAAGCCTCTTTTTCAACTCAAAGAACTTTTCGGTAATTTGGACCTTAAGGTAAGGGAAGAGACGCTTTTTAGCAGGTGTCTTCTATGTAACCAAGAACTAAGGGAGGTATCGCCCGACGAGGTGAAGGATAGGGTTCCGGATTTCATCTTTAGGACTCACACTCATTTTTCCGAATGTCCCAAATGCCATAGGGTCTTTTGGGGAGGGACTCATTACGAGAGGATGATAAAGACCCTTAGGGAGGTTTTCGGTGAGGATAACTGGGGGTGAATTAAAGGGCAGAAGGGTGAAAGGACCTCAAGGAAGGTTTTTAAGGCCTACTTCCGAAAAGGTCAGAAAAGCCATATTCGATTTGCTTACGCCTTATGATATCAAGGGGAAGGTCCTGGACCTTTTCGCGGGAAGCGGCACTTTGGGCTTTGAGGCTTTAAGCCGAGGGGCCGAAGAGGTGGTTTTTGTCGAAAAGGATAAGGGAGTGGCGGATTTAATAAAAGAAAACTTAAAACTTCTCGGACTCGAAGGTAAAGCCAAAGTTTTAAATATGGAGGCGAAAAAATCGCTCCGAGTGTTAGCAGAAAAAGGGTTTATCTTCGATTTGATATTAATGGATCCTCCTTATAAGGATTACGCTAAAATTCATCTTATCCTTGAAGATATAAAAGCCAAAAAACTTCTTGCTTCCCATGGGTTGGTGATCCTTGAGCATTCGTCCCGTGAAACACCACTTGAAATTTCCGGATGGAAGATTGTCTCTAACAGACGTTATGGTGATACTGCAATAAGTATTTTCATTCTCGCGGACGAAGAATAAGTTTATGTTCAAGTAAGTTTATCTCCACTATCTCCGCATCTACGGTTTTTTCTTCCCCAAAAAGGTTAATTAAGCGCAATTTTTCACCTTCTGGAATGATAGTTGCAATCTCAGTTAATAACTCCTCAAGTTTCCCATCTTTCAGCAAATAAGCGGTTGACTGACACATAGTTCTCCTCCTTTTAAAAAGTAATCGATAATGGACAAAGCTAAAGCTTCAAGCGTGTATTCATTAGGCATAACTTTTGGTTCAATTCCGTATTTTTTTAAAGCTTCTGCTGTTACAGGGCCAATTACTGCTACTTGGAGATTGGAAGGTCGATTTTCGGATAGGGCTTTAAAGAAATTGTGAACCGCTTGAGCGCTGGTAAAAACCACAAGGTCTATTTGATCCAATTCCTTAAGTAAAAAGGGCAGATTATCAGGCATTTCTACCTTATAAAGGTGAACCTCCGTTACTTCGGCACCTTCTTTAAGGAGTTTTTCTTTAAGAAGAGGACTTGCTTCTTTAGCCCTCAGGAGTAACACCTTTTTTCCTTTAATGCCTTTTTTTATCATTTCACACGCCAAGGTTTTCGAGTCGTATTCCGAAGGCATTAAATCGACCTTTTGGCCGTATTCCGCTAAAGCTTTAGCAGTACCAGGACCTATGGCCGCGATTTTTACGGGAAAAGGATCGCGTTTTTCTTTTGAGAGAAATTGTTCGAAGAATATCTTTACCCCATTTTTGCTGGTAAACACAACCCACTCGAAGGTTGACAAATTTTCAACGAGCTCTTCAAAAAAGGGCGGTTTTTCCAATGGGGTTATCTTTAAAGTTGGGATCCATAGGACATGGATCCCCGCTTCCTCCAAGATCCTTTTAAGAGGGCTTTCTTCTTCCTTAGGTCTTGTTATCAAAACCTTAGGTCGTCTTGAATTGAGCATAGAGATATGCCTCGATGAAGTCGTCCAAATCTCCGTCCAATACCCTTTCGGCATCGCTTCTTTCCACATTGGTGCGGTGATCTTTTACAAGTTTATATGGTTGAAGGATATAAGACCTAATCTGATTTCCCCAGGCGATCTCCTTTTGATTTTTGTGAATTTCCTTCCATTTTTCCAGCTTTTTTTGCCTTTCTAGTTCGTAAAGTTTGGCTTTGAGAAGTTTTAAAGCCATTGCCTTATTTTGATGTTGAGACCTTTCATTTTGACACTGGACCACAATGCCAGTCGGCAAGTGAGTTATTCGAACTGCGGTCTCGGTTTTATTAACGTGCTGTCCTCCAGGACCGCTTGAGCGGAAGGTCTCTATTTTGATGTCCGATTCTTTTATTTCGATCTTTATGTCATCGGGTGTCTCCGGGAATACGGAGACCGAAGCGAAGGAAGTGTGTCGGCGTCTACTTGCGTCAAAAGGCGAGATCCTGACTAACCGGTGGACTCCAGTTTCTCCCTTTAAATAACCATAGGCGTACTCTCCTCGGATGAGTAAAGTGGCACTTTTAATCCCCGCCTCTTCGCCCGGGCTTAAGTCGACAACTTCACTTTTCCATCCTTTCTCTTCGGCATATCTAACGTACATCCTCAGTAACATTTCTGCCCAGTCCTGTGCTTCCGTACCTCCTGCCCCTGCATTAATGTTCAAAAAGGCGTTGGCTTTATCATCTTCCTCGGTAAAAAGCCTTTCGATCTCCCAACGTTTTACTTCTGAACGTAATCTTTTGAGCCTCTCCTCGGCTTCTTGCAGAAATTCATTGTCTTCCAGACACAATTCGAGCAACGTTTGTATCTCTATTTCTTCCTTCTTTATTTGTTCCCAACGGTGGATCTCCCTTTCAAGATACGCCTTTTCTTGTAGTAACCTTTTCGCCTTCTCTTGATCGTTCCAAAAATCGGGCTTGGTCTCTTCCGATAGAATTTGATTTAACCTTTCTAATTTCTTAGAAAGGTCAAAGATAGCCTCCCAGAAGGGCTATCCGACCCTTTAAGTCCTCAAAATTTTGAAACAATTCCTCGTGCATCCTCTTACACCTCCCCCTTTTGGGAATCGGTCCATAAAATGATAATCACCATATTTCACTTCTACAAGAAACAGGCCTTCAGGAGGGGCGGTAAAAGAGGCCTTTTTTCGGTCGCGCGCTTCTAAGATTTGCCGGAAGTCCTCAGGCTTAATTTTGCCACGGCCTACATCTATTAAGGTTCCCACAATACTTCGGGCCATTCCTCTTAAAAAACCGCTTGCCTCAAATAGGAAAAAAAGAAAAGGTGAATCAAGCGTGATTTCTGCCCTTAACATTTCTCTAACGGGGTTTTTTGCGCTTGATCCGCTCAGTTTAAAGCTGGAGAAATCGTGGCTACCTTTGAGCATTTCACAACATTCCTTCATCGCTTCAAGGTCAAGAACTTGAGGGATATGCCAGCTAAAGCGCCTAATGAGGGGGGAGCGAATCGGCTTTAATAGGATCACGTATTCATAGGTTTTGCTCTTGGCCCAATATCGCGGATGGAACTCCAAGGGTACCTCCTCTATTTGATGAATTACAATGTCCTCCGGCAAAAGCGCGTTAAACGCTTTAAACATGGCCTCAAGATGAAGACTTGAGTTTGTTTTGAAACAGGCCACTTGCCCAAGTGCGTGTACTCCCCTATCGGTGCGGCTTGCCCCAAGAAGATGGATATCCTCTCCTAAGACTTTTTTGATGGTATTTTCCATTACTTCCTGTACAGTCCGACAATTAGGCTGTTTCTGCCAGCCGAAAAAATCCGTTCCGTCATATTCGATCGTCAGTTTTATGTTCCTCACAGCTTAATGGCGCCGCGGATACAGATCTCTTGACAACAATAACAACAAATACATTTTTCTAAGTCAAAAATCGGGCGTTTATCCTTTAACTTAATGGCCCTCGGGGGACATACTTGAGCACATTCTCCGCATCCTTCGCATTTTTGAGGGGCCAATTTGGGTTTAGGCATAAAAAACCTCCGTAGAAACTTAAACGGAGAGGGTAGGGGAATTGCCCCCTTAGGTAACTTGAAGCCCCTCAAATTCAAAGAATCCCCTAAGACCTTTATCTCCGGAAGGAGACTGCGCTTTTGGGCCACCTTTAGAGTTAAAAGGTCCTCAGGGGAAAGGCCTAATCCTTCTACAACGGCTCGGTCAAGCGCCAAAGGATCTTTTGAGGCGATTAATTTTCCGATGAACCTCAGATCCCCCGCTGAAGGACCATTTCCCTCCATACCCCAAACGGCATCCAAAATGGTCAAAGAGGGTTTAACCGTAAGCGCGATCTCCAAAAGAAGAGTCGAAAAGGCCTCTCTATCAATACCGGCTTTAAGGTGCCAGGAAGTTTTTTTCATGCCAGGTACACATCCGAAGAGGTTTTTAACCCCAAGGGTCAAAAGGGTCATCGAATGGGTTTTTAACTTGGGCAGATTAATCACGTGATTCACCTCGAGTACCCGAGGGTCCAGTTCGATTTTTTTGAAGGAGAACCCAGAGGGCGTATGTACAGTAACGCTTTGATCCAGGTTGATGATTTCGACCCCTTCACTTTTTGCCACTTCCGACATGCCCGTTCTTTTTGCGACCAATTGAAAAGGTCCTAAAGAGGGGCTATCACCTATTATCACCCGAGCTCCTATGTCCTTTAGTATCTCCGTTAGGGCTTTCACTAAAAGTGGATGAGTCGTTACGCCTTTTTCGGGGGGAGAGGGCCTTAAGAGGTTGGGTTTGATTAAGACTTTCTCGGTCGGTTTAATAAGAGTTTCTATTCCCCCTAAAGCGGAAAAAAGTTCTTCAAGTGTTCTTTTTAATAATTTTTCGTCATAGGAAGGGCAATCAAGAGAGATTACAGGGATCATATCATAAGGTTTAAGTTTTCCACTAAGTTTTGAAAGATTTTTGCTATTTCTTCCTTTACTCGAGGATCAAGATCATAAGGGGAGAGCCCCCTTTTATCCGCTTCTTGAATGGAAGGAAGATAAGGGAAATATCCCAAAATCGGTAACCCATTCATTCCTTCCTCGATAAACCTTTTGTCCTCTTCTGAAACGACCTTGTTTCCCACTACGAATATCCTTTTTACCCCCAATTGGTCTGCCATTTCTTTAATCTGCCAAGCGGTGGAGATGCTTCTCTGTCCTGGTTCTACCACCACCAAAAAGGCATCGACCCCTTTTGTACTACCTCGACTTAAATGTTCGAGGCCCGCTTCCATATCTACGATGACGAACTCCTCTCGTTTGACCAGAATATGGTGAAGCAACGTTTTAAGGAGTGCATTTTCGGGACAAAAGCAACCGGTTCCAGCCTTTTGTAAGGTTCCAAGTATAAGGAGTTTCACCCCGTACTTGGTTTTACCGAAAGTATCAGGTATATCGTCCACTTTAGGGTTCAGATTGAAAAGACCCCCCGGCATCACTTCAGTTCGTTCCTTCACCAGTTCCTTCATCTGGGCTAAAGGTTTTACCCCCCTTATTTCTTCTTCCTTGAATCCGAGAGCCGAGGCCAAATTTGCATCAGGGTCCGCATCTATGGCCAAAACCTTATAGCCCTTTTCGGCTAGAAACCGAGCCAACCCTCCTGCTAAGGTGGTTTTTCCGACTCCTCCTTTTCCTGCAACGGCTATTTTCATTGCTCCACCATTTTATCCATAAATTCCCTTTTGACCAACTCCAATTCTTCTTCTCGGGTCTTTATCTCCCCTTTGATCCTGGCTTCCAGGAGGCGCTTGAATATTAGATTGTAATGGGGACCCGGAGGTATTCCTAGGTCCTTTAAATCCTTTCCCCTGAGTTCCGGTTTTACCCATCGAGCTCGAGATATAAAATCGGCTAAAAGCTTCTGGATGTCCCTTTCTTCGCTTATCACCACAAGGTATAAAAGGATCTCTAAACTAAGTGGGCTTAACAACTCATAAACTTTATAGGGATCCTTTTCCCTTTTAATTTGCCAGAGCGCTTTTTTGGCTTTTTTTCTCTCCTCGATCAGTTTTTTTCTTAAAGAACTTCCCAAATTAAGCCTTTCGCAAAACTCGGCTTTGCTCTCTTCTTTAAGCGACTCGGTCAGAGAAAGTAGGAAAACCACGTATTGTTCAAGTCTTTCCGGCAGAAAAAGCAGATTATACCAATTCAATACTCCTTGAGTCTTGAGAATATAAGCTTTTGTTTTGGCCGATAAACTTAAATCCGGGTGAAACACCTTTAATAACCCCAGTTCTTCCATTTTTAAGAGGATCTTAAGGGGGTCGGGCTCTTCCAAGATCAATTTCAATTCGTTAAAAAGCCTGTGACCGCTCAATTTTTCGACCACTCCCGAATTGATGGCCACTTTCATAAGTGATTCGGTCTGGCGGTCCAGCTTAAAACCAAAACGGGCCTCAAAGCGAAGGGCCCGAAAGATCCTGGATGGGTCTTCTATGAAACTCATGCCGTGCAGTACCCTTATCATCTTATCCTTTAAATCCCTTTGCCCCCCAAAAAAATCTATGAGTTCGCCAAAGGAAGAGGGATTGAGGTCTATGGCTAATGCATTTATGGTGAAGTCCCTCCGGTATAAATCCATCTTAAGAGAACCTCTTTCCACCTTAGGGGGAGAAGCGGGTTCTGGATAAAACTCTATTCTCGCAGTGGCAACGTCCACCTTAAAACCTTCGGGTAGAAAAAGAGAAGCGGTGCCCATTGTTTTATGGACTTTGTAATTAATGCCCAAATTCTCCGCCAGGATCTTACTGAAGGCGATCGCATCTCCTTCCACTACTATATCTAAGTCCATGTTTTTATTGCCCGTTAAAAGATCTCTCACAAAACCTCCTACCAAGTAAGCTTTCATATCCATTTTTGTGGCCAATTCTCCCGCTTTGCGCAAAAACTCTAACACAAAAGGCGGTAGCCGGTCTTCGAGTAAGGTTTTTAGATTCTTTTTACGCCCCTTTTCCTCTTTTAATTTGAAACCCGTTGCAAATCCTTCAAATGCCCTTAGTATTTCGCTTTTAGTAACACCTCCTATAAGTTTACCTTCCTTTATCACGGGCAGAAGCCTCTCATTTCCCGATATGATCTTCTCATAGATTTCCCATAAGGGGGTTTCCTCCTTAAGAGCGGGGACCTCTCTCCTCATGAATTCGCTCACTTTCCTTTCGCCCAGTCCATGTAAGACGCCCTTCTCAACCTCTTCCCAACCTATCAGTCCCAGAAATTTCCCTTTTTCCGCTACAGGTAGCACTCCTAAGGCAAACTTTTGCATGATCTCATGAGCTTCTTTTAAGGTGGTGTCAGGTGGGATTGTCTTGAGAGGGGAGATCATTATGTCTTTCGCCAAAACCGGGGGTTCTACAATATTAGGTAATAATTTGAGCAACCTTTCTTTTACATCTTGAGGCGTCATATTTTTGATAGTCGCTGAAGCTGCAGTGGGATGTCCCCCTCCTCCAAACTCGATGGCTATCTTGCTAACGTCCACCTTTGGGCTTTTGGAACGCATAATGAGAAGCACCCTATTCTCCATTCTCAAGATCACAAAGAGAGCATCCCCACTTTCCATTCCTCTTAGCTTGTGGACCAGGAAGGCTATGTCTTGTAAATACTCTTCAGAAGAGGCAGAGGTGATAACTATTTCGGATCCATTGATATAGTATTTTTCTGCGTTTTCTAACATTTGACTGAGAAGTTTGATCTGTTCGGAGGTCATTTCTCGCGCCATAATGTCATTTACCGCCTTCAAATCGGCTCCAAGTTCAATAAGAAAAGCAGCTTCTCGTAAATCTTCTGCCGTGGTCGAAGGAAAGGCGAAGGATCCGGTATCCTCGTAGATCCCGATTAGCATTATGGTGGCCTCATCCTTGGAGATCGTTATCCCTCTTTCCCTCAAAAGGCGCGTCATAATGGTGGTGTTCGCTCCCTTCGGTTCGATAACTTCTACCTTACCTCTGAAGTCATCGGGAGAAGGGGGGTGATGATCGTAAATGTGTACTTCTACTCCCTCTTTTTCCAAAAGCCGAGCAAAAACCCCTATGCGTGATCTCTGGCGGGTATCCACCACTATGAGCCTTTTAATGGCGGAGAGTTCCACTTCTTTTATGCGTTTTAAATTAAAGAGATAAAAAGCCGAGCTTATCAAAAAATCCCTAAGGCTTCTTTCCTGTGAACCCGGAAAAACTACAAAGGCCTCGGGATATAGTTTCTGAGCGGCGATGATTGAGCCCAAGGCGTCAAAATCGGCATTAAAATGCGTTAAAATTACCTCCATCCCTCTTCAAAGTTAAACGAGCTTCGAATGAGTGTAAAGGCATAGGTTTTATGTTAAAATTTTATGATGATGAGAAGAAAGGGACTCGTGATTTTTATGGGATTTTTGTTCGGAATAATAGGGGTACCTTTATTTTATTTCACTTACTCTTTACCCCCCCTTAAAGACATTAACAGTTGGAAACCTCCCGTAATTACAAGGATAATCTCCGATGACGGTAAGGTAGTAGGTGAACTTTACCTTCAGAGAAGAATCCTCGTACCCAATGAGAATATTCCCCGCTTGCTCAAACAGGCTTTTGTAGCTGCTGAGGATGCGGATTTTTATCGTCATAAAGGGATTTCTCTTGTCGGCATTGCTAGAGCCATGTTAAAAAACGTGGAGGCTGGAAGGGTAGTTCAAGGTGGAAGTACTATCACCCAACAATTGGTAAGATCGTTGATCCTTGATCGCGAAAGGACGCTTTCCAGAAAGATAAAAGAGATGATTTTGGCTTGGCGTATCGAACAACAATTGACTAAGGACGAAATACTTTACTTATACCTCAATCAAATTTATTTGGGACATGGCAATTATGGTATAGGAGCAGCGTCGGATTATTATTTCGGCAAATCCCCCGATCAGTTAAATTTAGCCGAAATTGCATTATTAGCCGGTTTGCCAAGGGCACCTGAGATTTATTCCCCTTATCGTAACTTTGAATTAGCAAAAAGACGTCAACTTTATGTTTTAAATAGAATGGTTGAAGAGGGATATATCTCCGAAAATGAAGCCCGTATAGCTTATGCTACTCCTTTAAAATTGAGAGAACACGATCGCGAACTTCAAGAGGCTTCAGCTTATTATTTTGATTATGTAAGACAGTATCTTTTAAATCGTTATGGGGAAAAAGCAGTATATGAGAAAGGATTAACGGTTTATATCTCGATGGATTCACGACTTCAAAAGGCCGCTTTTACATCTCTTCGAGAGGGAATTTTGAACATTAGCAAAAGGCAAGGTTATAAAGGACCAGAGAGAGTAATCAGCGAAAAGGAGATTAAGGATTTCTGTAAGGCTCTCGAAGATGAGAATAAGAGAATAGAAGTGGGTAAGGTTTACCTGGGGGTGGTTCTTAATGTGGAGAAGGATAAGGTGTGGGTTAGTATGGGAAAGGAAAAGGGGTTCCTTGAATCAAAGAATCTCGCTTGGCTTAAAGGAGGTTTTAAAAGAGGTCATGTTATAAGGGTGAAGGTAAAAGAGAAACTTGAGGATGCCTTTAAGCTTGAGCTTTATCAAGAACCAGAAGTAGAAGGTGCTATTTTTGCCATGGAATTGCCTACTGGTTACGTGAGAGCTATGGTGGGGGGTTATGATTTTCATCGGAGTCAGTTCAACCGGGCTCTTCAGGCTAAACGGCAACCGGGTTCGGCCTTTAAGCCAGTGGTATACGCTGCGGCTTTGACTAAAGGGTTTAATCCGGTTAGTAAGGTTTTGGACGTTCCGGTGGTTTATCCGGAGGATAATTGGAAACCTATGAATTATCAAGGGCGTTTTTATGGTCCAGTGACGCTGAGATTTGCTTTGGCTCAAAGTTTGAACTGCGCAACCGTTAATCTGGCAAGGGAATTGGGAATAGATTACGTGATACAATTCGCGAAACGCTTGGGGATTAATTCTCCCCTCAACAGAGACCTTTCAACAGTCTTAGGTTCTTCGCCGGTCACGCTTTTTGAGCTTGTTAGGGCCTTTGCCGTTTTTGCCACTGGTGGGCATCTTATACAGCCTGTTTTCGTTAAGAAAGTGGTGGATAGAGAGGGAGAGGTATTAGAAGAGAACGAACCTTTACCTTTAGAAGGAAAGCTTCGGGAACAAGGGATCGAGCCTCAAGGAAGGTATAACCCGCAGGTTTTGAGCGAAGGAGTCGCCTACATCATGACTAACATGCTCCAATCAGTAGTCCAAGAAGGTACCGCTCAAATGGCCAAAAGTCTCGGCTGGCCATGCGCGGGTAAAACCGGAACCACAGACGATTACACTGATGCATGGTTTATAGGATATGTGTCCCATCTCATCGCGGGGGTATGGGTGGGGTTCGATAAGCCCAGATCCTTAGGACCGGGTGAAACGGGGGCACGGGCCGCTTTGCCCATATGGGTTAATTTTATGAAAGAGGCCCTTTCCGGACTTTCGCCCCAAGACTTCCCTTTACCCGAAGGCGAGGTGGTGTTTATGAGAATTAACCCCCAAACTGGATTACCCGCTTCTCCTGAAGAAGAAGGCATTTTTGAGCCTTTCCTCCAAGGAGCACAAGTTACGCCTTCTTCCCCAGACGCTTCTGGGCAGCTTCAAGAATAAGACCTAACATCTCCCTGTAAGTTATACCCGCTATTTCCGCCATTTTGGCTAAATGCCCATCCCAACACCACCCCGGATTGGGGTTTACTTCTAATAACTTCGGATTACCCTCGTTATCTAAACGCCAATCAAAGCGGCAATAGTCCCTGCATTCAAGTCTCGAAAACAATTTTAAACAACATTCAATGATGAACCCCTTAACTTCTTCAGGTAATTCTGCTTTAATCGATCGGATTTTTCCATAAGGCGAGTCTGGCAACCATTTAGCTTCATATCCACATATTCTTGGTAAATCTAAAGGTAATTGCGAATAATCCTCTTCAATAATAGGAAGTACTATGAAATCGTCAGGGGGATTTCCGATAATACCTACACTTAAATCTTTCCCTGTAAGGAATTCCTCAATGAGGATTGGCTTATCATAACCAAAATTCTCGCGAGTTTCATGGATAACATCGAGTAACTCTTCGAGACTATTCACAACACTGCGCGCAGTAATCCCAAAACTTGAATCACCAAAAACAGGTTTGACAATTACAGGGAAATTTAACGAAAAATCGAAGGTGATATCCTCCGATTTTATTAATACACCTGAAGGTACGGGAATTCCCATTTCCCTTGCAACTCCCCGTATTAGTGATTTGTCGTAACAGTATATTAAACAACGAGGACCGGAACCAGTGTAAGGTATTCCTAATATTTCCAATAAAGCAGGGATATGAGCTTCTTTCAATGGATCGTTGAAATAACCTTCGTCACACAGATTAAAGACAAAATTGATTTTAGGTTTGATCTTTATAAGATCAAATATTAATGTGTCATGATTATCGAGATAACTAAATCTGTAATCCTCCAATTCGTTGAGAGCTTCTTTCAACTTATCGATGGTATAAATATCGTCGTCGTCAAAAATTCCCATTGGTTTCAAGGGATCGGGTTTTCTTTTGTCGCCTAGTAAAACCACCACATGTTTCAGCTCTTTTTTTGCTTTCTTTTTAACGAAGCTCCATTCCTTTTTCGCAACTGCGCTTACAAAAATGCGTCTCTCCATCATTCCCAAATCTTGGTTTCGTTGAGAATAACTTACAAATTCCTTATGAAACGTTATATCGCTGAAGCCTGCCGTTTGAAGGAGTTCCCTTAGGGCTTCGCGTGTGTAAAGCCTTTCAGCGTAAAATCTATCGGCAATGACTCCCTTTTCCACATGGGTTACTATCTCTCTACATATTAGCCTTTGCCCATCGCTTGAGAGGCTTCTTTCTCTACAGACGAAATGTTTTTTGTCTATCCATTCCCAACTCCTTGGTTGGAAATGCGTTTTTAGATACTCGCCATCGGCCACATCGATAAAAATTCGCCCCCATGGTTTTAGAACCTTGAAGACTTCCTTTAACACTTTGAGATCGTCTTTGAGTGACTCAAAATATCCAAAGCTGTTACCCAAAATCAGCACCACGTTGAAACTATCAGGACTGTAAGGAAGCTTTAAAGCATTACCTTCTCGAAATTTAACATTCAATCCTTCCTTTTTTGCTTGATTTTTAGCCTTTTGAATTAAATAATGTGATCTATCAAGTCCCTCAACATATTTAAACCCCCTTCTTGCAAGTTCTAAACTGTGCCTTCCGTGCCCACAACAAAGATCCAATATTTTATCTTCGGTTGATAGTTTTAATATATCGAGCAATATATCCACTTCAATTTTTGTGATGAAGGGATCATCCACTACGTCTCCATCCGTTTTCAAATAAAGGCCATCAAAGAGCTGAGACCACCAATTAGGACTAACCTTATCTTCAAGGTTTTCTATGGGTCCTAAACATCTTGAAGAAAGGGAATTGGATTTTTGTCGATTGGAGTTAAAAACGTTTTTTTTCACGTTTTGGTCCATCCCCGTCCCCCTTATGCGATTTTTTTCTGATTGCAAATTTGCTCCAAATGACCTCATTTTTGCAAGAGGTTTTTTAAAAGAGTTGACAAACCCAGTTTTTTTGGCATACAAATTTAAAGGGATTTTTGAAATGAAAATATTGGAGGCTTTAAAGAGGGATAAAAAGGTTTCTTTAACATTAGGGATCGATATAGGCTCCAGCAACATTAAATTGGTCGACCTCAAACCCGAAAAAGACGTTTATCGGGTGGATAAAATCGCTTTACAACCTCTTCCTCCAGGCAGTGTCTCTCAAAGGGGTTATGTTAATTTGATAAGCGTAGCAGAAGCACTACGTTTATTGATAAATGCGCATAAGTTAAAAAGGAGAAAGGTAGCAACTTCTGTAGCCGGACATGGAGTAATAGTAAAAAGATTACTTATACCCCCTATGACTCAAAAGGAACTTGAGGAGAATTTAAGAATAGAAGCGAAAAAATATATTCCCGATGTAGAAGAAGTGGTATTGGATTTCCATATATTATCCCAAGAAGCGGAGGTTATGGAGATTTTACTTGTAGCAGCCAAGAAAGAGATAATTAATAATTATATAGCTATTTTAGAAGAGATAGAATTAGAACCAGTAATAATAGATGTAGATGCTTTTGCGCTACAGAATGCTTTTGAAATAAATTATCCTCACGAAGTCAAAAATGTTGTAGCTTTGTGTGATATTGGTGATAGTGTGACTACTATAAATGTAGTTAAAAATGGGGAATGCCTTTTCACAAGAGATGTAGCCATTGGAGGAAGGTTTTATACTGAGGAGTTACAAAAAGAAATGGGTATAGGATATGAAGAAGCCGAATCCCTGAAGCTTAGGCTTAAGGATGAGAAAAATCCTAAGGTTAACAAAGTCGTTAGTAGAGTGTCGCGCCTCATTTCGCTTGAAATAGCCAAATCCTTAGATTTCTTCTCAGCTTCCTATCCGGATGAAAAGATTAATAAGCTTTATATAACTGGTGGGACTACAAAAGTGCCAGGCCTTAAGGAGATGATAGAGGAGCGTATAGGGATTAATGTGGACTTTTTTAACCCGTTTAACAATTTAATAGTTGATGCTAATAAGTTCCCCCTCGATTATTTGAAGGAAATTGCGCCTTTTACTGCAGTGGCCGTAGGTCTTGCCCTTAGGAAGGTGTGAGAGATGATAGAGATAAACCTTTTGCCTGTTAGTGAGATTCGCGAGAAAGAAAAGAAACGGTTTAAAGTTTCGGTGTCTCTGCTTCTTACAAGTTTGGTTATAGTAGTTTGTGTTTATCTAAAATGGACAGCCAATCAAAAGGAACGGAACCTGGATGAGAATATAGGAAAGATAAATGAAGAGATAAAAAGATTGGATCTTTTAATTAAAGAAGTCGCCCAATTAAAAAACGAGAAAGAGGCTTTGGAAAAACGTTTGAAGGTAGCCGAGACTTTAGAGAAAGGGAGGCTCGAGGCCGCCGTTATAATGATGGATTTGAGCAAAAGGGTTCCAGAAAAGCTTTGGCTTGAGGGATTAGAAAAAAGGGGAGAATTAGTAAAGTGCAGTGGCATAGCTTTAGATGAGGAGACTATAGCCGATTTCATGACGGCTCTTAAGGGTTCTCCTTACATAAAGAAAGTTGAGCTCGAATCTGTGAGGAAGCAATCGATAGGAGGGGTAAACCTTAAAAAGTTTGTCTTAACTTGTGAATTTAGGATGGATTAAATGGCGAGGTTTAAGTCAATAAAAAGAGAGATTCTCATTGTTATTTTATTGTGGATAGTTATTTTAGCTGTATTCTGGCAGGTCTTTTATAGGCCTCAAAAATTAAGAATCATAGAAAAAGAACAACGTTTGGAGCAGTTGATAAATGAAAGAGATCGAAAGAAGATGATGGCTCAACAGTTGGATAAATATAGGAATGAAATGGCCGAGATACGCAATAAATTGGCTGAGATTACTACAAAATTACCAGACGAAAAGGAAGTACCTGGTTTGCTCAAAATGGTATCTTTGGTGGGTAAAAATTCAGGTTTAGATATTGAGTCCTTTCAACTTAAAGGGGAAGAAAGAAAGAGTTTTTATGCGGAAGTACCTTTTGAGATGAGTTTTGTGGGTAATTATCATCAAATTGGAATGTTCTTTTATCAAGTGGGGCAGCTTCCAAGGATAATAACTATAAAGGAATTTTCCTTTTCTCCCATTAAAGAAGCAACAGGAGGGGAAAGATTTGTAAAACTTAAGGGAGCTTGTAAGGGGGCTACTTATTACTTCATAGAAGAAACATCTACGGCAGGTAAAAAGGATGAGAAGAAATCTTAAAGAAGTTTTTGTTATTTTGCTTTTTGCCCTTTTTCCCGTATTTAATACCTTAGGCGAGCAGAAGGTGCTTATTTTTGATCCAGAAACGTTAAGGGATCCCTTTAAGCCCTTTATAAAAAGGGAAGAGCCCATTAGACCAAAAGGAGTAATTGAGTCTCCCCTTTTAAAATATGAATTGAGCCAATTGAAACTTGTGGCGATAATTGTAGGCGGAAATGAAGATAGGGCTATGGTAGAAGATTCAGAAGGAAAGGGGTACATCATTCGCATAGGTGATTATATAGGTAATCGATTTGGAAGGGTTAAAGAGATAAGGAAAGATGGCGTGATTATAGAGGAGGCTTATAAAGACATTGTAGGACGAATCCGGACAAAAGAGATCATTTTATATCTTCATCCTCAAGAGAAAGGAGAAAAGAAGCCATGAAGCTTAAATTTAAAGTTGTGATATTAATTATAACTTTTGGATTATACGGGATATTTTTGAATCTTTCTTCAGTGGGGGCTTCTTCAACAGATTCTGTTTCTATTTTAGAGCGTTTGATGAAAGGCGAAAAAGAGTATAGCGGGACTCGAATAAGTTTGGATTTAAAGGATGCAGATTTACCCAATGTATTAAGGTTATTTGCCGATGTAGCAAAAGTTAACATTTTAGTCACAGAGGAAGTTAAAGGGAAAGTGACACTACGTCTTTTAAATGTTCCTTGGGATCAGGCGCTTGATATCATTTTGGTTACTAATAATTTGGGTATGGAATGGGTAGGTAATGTTATTCGTATTTCTACTTTAGAAAGACTTCAGAAGGAGAAAGAGGCAAGGGCACAAACTAAAGTGGCGGAAGAAGCTATAAAGCCCGTAAGCACCGAATTGATACCCGTAAGTTACAGTAAGGCTTCTGATCTTGTTCCTAAAGTAAAAGATCTTTTGAGTCCTCGAGGTAGTGTAGTTGTTGATGAAAGGACTAATACTCTAATCGTTAAGGATGTGGAGGAAAGAATCCTTATGGTGAAGGAACTTATAAATCGCCTTGATTCTCAAACTCCTCAAGTATTGATCGATGCTAAAATCGTTGAGGCTACGACGGAATTTAAAAGGGAGTTGGGCATAAGTTGGGGTGGTGCTTATAACACAAGTTATGAGGGGGATAAGGTATCGATTTCCGGAGCTTCTGAGGGTACGATGAAGCAATCGGGTACCTCGGACTATCTTTTAAACCTTCCCGCAACTGTGGGCATTGGGTCGGGAGGAGCGGTGGATTTCTATATTGGGAATATAGGGCGCTTTTTTGAGGCAAAGCTTTCGGCTATGGAACAAAAGGGGCTTGGAGAAGTCATTTCGAGTCCGAGGGTTGTGACCTTGGATCACACAGAAGCTTACATTGAACAAGGTATAAGAATCCCCTATTTGAAGCTTACCACAGAGGGTACGGTTTCAACGGAATTTATAGATGCCACCTTGAAACTCACCGTTACTCCTCATGTTACTGCCAATGGACACATTAAGCTTGACATAGAATGTTCGAAGGAAACCCCAGATTGGTCACGCATAGTTCAAGGACAACCCACCGTTAAAAAGAGCAGGGCTAAAACTCAATTGATGGTAAGGGATGGAGAGGTGATCGTCTTAGGCGGGATCTATGAATATTCTAAAACTGGTAGCACCCAAGGGGTTCCTGGTTTAAAGGATTTGCCGCTTGTCGGTTGGTTGTTTAAAAACAAAACCAAAGCGGAAGATAGAAAGGAATTATTGATCTTTATAACTCCCCGGATACTTACACCTATGGCTAAGAACTAACTTATATGTCATTTTTGCTCAAAAAGCGGCTTCTTGTTTTTTTACTTACATTAATCTCATTGGTGGCAAACGCCCTTGGATCCCCGGTTTTTGTACGTGACTTAAAAGCATGGCAAGAGGGGGGGTGCGTAAAACTATTGATTTTTTTAGAAAAGGAGGTCTCATATAAGGTGGGTTTTTTAAAAAAAGACCCTTTACAAAACCGTCCTTCCAGGGTTTATATTGACTTTGCGCCTGCACGGATTTCTAACGAAGTTCCTTCTTCTTTGGAATTAGGTTCAAAAGGCTATAAGATAAGGGTAGGTCAATTTGATTCTAATACCGTTAGGGTAGTGGTGGAAGGTATAAACCTTTGTTATCATAAAGTTTTCAAATTGGATTTTCCCTTCCGTTTCCAGATAGAACTATATGAAGAAAAAAGCGTTACCTCTCAAGGGATGCAACCGTTAACCGTAGTCATAGATCCTGGACATGGAGGAAAAGACCCGGGAGCAATTGGTCCTACCGGTTTAAAAGAAAAAGACGTGGTTCTCAAAGTGGCAAAGATTTTACGAGAAAAGGTCGAAAAACGTTTAGGATGGAGAGTAATATTAACCCGTGAAAATGATGACTTCCTTCCACTGGAAAAACGCACCGAAATTGCTAATAAAGTAGGGGGGGACCTTTTCATCTCCATTCACTGTAACGCTTCTTACAATAGGGTTCAAAAGGGCGTTGAGACCTATTTCTTAAGCTTCACTACCGATCGTGAAGCTTTAAGACTTGCAGCCCGAGAAAATGGAGTGCCTCTTTCAAAAATAGATGCGCTTCAATTAATTTTATACGATTTAATGTTAAGGGCAAAAGTCGACGAATCGGAAAAACTGGCTTCCTTAGTTCAAACTTCCTTAATAAACACTCTAAACAACCCTCACAATCATACTCCAGATCTTGGTGTCAAACGTGCTCCCTTTATAGTACTTGTGGGGGCCAAAATGCCCTCGATACTTGTAGAAATCGGTTTCATTAGTAATCCTGAGGAAGAACGAAAGCTTAAAGATGATTCATATTTGGAGAAAATAGCCGAAGGAATACTTTACGGGCTAGAAAATTATGCCAAAAGTTATCTTACTCCTAAATTATTTACAGGAGGTTACTCTAATTGAAATCTAAATTATTTTACGGATGGATAATTGTAGCTGTAGCTTTTATTTCTATGGCTTTTTGGATGGGAATTAGGGCGAGTTTTTCAGTTTTCTACAGTCATTTGGTAGAGGTTTTTTCGTGGGGAAGAGGAGAAGCAGCAGTGGCTCAATCAATAAGTTTTGTGATGTATATGGCTTTTGTTCCTATTATCGGTACACTCGTTGATCGTTTTGATCCTCGAAAGGTTGTAGTTTTAGGAGTTATTATTTGCGGGATTGGTTTGATCTTATGTGCTTTTATCAAAAATTTATGGACACTGTATATCTATTATGGGATAATTGCCGGTACCGGCATTTGTTTCATAAGTATAGTTACTTATTCCGCCATCTTGTCCCGCTGGTTTGAAAGGAAAAGAGGGTTTGCTTCAGGGATTGCTACCTCGGGGATGGGAGTTGGTACATTTCTGTTAGTACTTTTTGCAGAGAGAATGATTCAAATTTTTGGGTGGCGTGAGGCTTTTATAATTTTAGGAATTATCACGTTGGGAGTACTTTTGCCCACAAATGGCCTTTTTTTACGTTCTAAACCTCAAGAGATGGGCCTTGAGGTAGATGGATTATCCTGCTCTTTGTCGCTTGATGATATAAGAAAGAATGATTACCGTTTTTGGGATGCTTTAAGAACGCGTAAATTCTGGTTTCTTGTGTGTTTCGCCTCTTTTGCTCTTATGGGTATTCAGATCATACTTGTTCATAATGTCCGATTTTTAGTGGATAAAGGTATAGATGTCAAAATTGCTTCAGTTGCTTTTGCGGTAGTGGGGATAATTTCTTCTCTCTTTAGGATCATTTGGGGATGGCTTTCGGATAGAATAGGAAGGGAGTGGTCATATAGTATTGGGGCTATATGTTTGGCACTTAGCGCTTTATGGCTTATTTTTGTATATCCTGAGAATGATCTCCCTTTATACCTTTTTGTTTTGTTTTTTGGGATAGGATGGGGAGCCACTGCTCCTTCTTTTATGGCTGTGGCAGCCGATTTGTTTAAAGGTGAACAATTCGGGGCTATTTACGGTTTTTTTGAGTCCGCTATGTATTTGTTATCGATAATTGGGGTGTGGATAGCGGGTTACATTTTCGACAAGTTTGGTACTTATAAGCCTTCTTTCTTATTGGTGATCGGTTCTTCTTTGATTTCCATAGTGTTTTTGTGGATTGTTGCACCAAGGAAAATCAAAAAGGCTTAATTATTCGAAATTATCTTTTTTATAGTTTCTAATAATTTTAAACGGTCGAAAGGTTTAACTAATAAGAAATCAAACGGAATATTTTCACTTAAATTTGGATATCCAGTAATACAAATAATCTTGACTGTAGGGGAGAGTTTCTTAAAAGATGTTATTAAAGTTTTCCCATCAATATTAGGCATTACGAGATCTACTATTACGGTTTTTAAACTTCTTCTTAGAGTTTTAAATAATTCTAAACCTTCTTCTGGATTTGTAGTTCCGATGACATTGATTCCTTCCTTTTCGAGTACCTCTTTTATAAAGGAAATTATCCTTTCTTCGTCATCTATAACTAAAATTGTATGCGTTCCCATGGGAACTGAAGTTGTATTTTTTTCTTGTTGTTGTAAAAGGGGCAAATAGATATGAAAAGTGGTTCCTTGGGAGACATAACTTTCCACCTCGATGTTTCCTTTATGTTCTTTCACTATTCCATAAACCACTGCCAGTCCCAGTCCTGTGCCTTTGCCTTTTTTCTTTGTGGTGAAAAACGGATCAAATATATAAGGTAGATGTTCAGGAGGTATTCCTACGCCTGTGTCAGAAAGGGATAACTTTGCCTTTTTTTCTCCTCCCTTTTCTACAATAGTAGTAGATATCCTTAGAGCCCCACCTTGAGGCATAGCATCAAATGCATTAAGTATAATGTTTACAATAGCCTGTTCGAGCATTATTGGATCAGCTTTTAGCATTAAAGGTTTTTCATATAAATTCACACTGATTTCAATGTTTGGTGGTTTAAGATTACTTATTAATTTCATACTTTCGCTTACCACCATATTTAAATCTATTGTTACCATATCTAACGGTTTTTTCCGGGCAAAATCTAATAATTTAGATACAATTTGGGAAGCCGAGCGTGCTGCTTGTTCTATATCGTTAAGCCTTTGCAAAAACGATTCTGTTAATGATTCCTGCATCCTTAATAACTCTACGTTTCCTAAGATTGCAGAAAGTATGTTGTTGAAATCATGGGCGATTCCTCCTGCCATTATACCTATCGATTCCATTTTCTGTGAATATATAAGTTCAGCTTGCATTTTCTTTCTTTCGGATATATCTCGGCAAAATAGCTGTATATATTTTTGATCATTTATCTCAATTAAAGATGAGCTTATTTCTAATGGTATTCTATTACCATCTTTAGTGTAATGTTCTGTTTCGTATAATAAAGTATGTTTCTCCATAAGCTCTTTTATTTTTCTCTCCCACGGCATTGATTTGTTCGGTACTTCGAGCATTTGAATATTTAAACCTTCTAATACCTCAAATCCATGAAGCTTTGAGGCATAAGGATTGGCTTTAATAATAGTTCCTTTGAGATTTGTAATTATTATGCCTTCGTTTGCATTTTCAAAGAGCGTATTTAATAAAGTTTCACTCATATGAAGTTCTTTGCTTCTTTCTTCAACTAATTGTTCCAATTTATAAGAATATTCGGAAAGTAGCTCTTTCTCTTTCGCAAGTTCTTGAGTTAATGTTATTTCCTTTTGTAAACGCTTATTATCAAGATATCTCCAAATTAACAATGTTAAATTGATAATGATTAAGAAAAAGAAATTGACTATAAAAATAATTTTGTTAGTGAAGAAAAACAAAGCAGGGATAATATAAATAGCACATATGGCAATAGCATTAAAAGAGGCCCAAATTATCGGTAAAGGGATCATTCCCAAGGAAAAAATGGAAAGCAAGATCAAACCGGCATAGTAAGGAGAATGGGGGCCTTCATGATTTAATATCATTAATTCTATAACAACAGCACATAACGATGTTGTAACCAAAATAAAAATATTTAGTGGCAGTCTTTTGTTACGTAATGTACTTAATACAAAATAGCATAATATTAAAAAAGCAGAAATCAACGTTCTTAGCAAAAGAAAAAGATAAAAACGAGCGGGTACAGTAAGATAATCTAATAAAGAAAGGAGTAAAAACAGAAAGGCCCCGAAAAGAAGGAGAAACTCTACACGTCTGTAAGTAATCTTATAAAACTCTTCCTGAACGTATTTTTCTTTTGTCAATTCTTCTCAATCATGTAAAAAGTAATAATTCCCGATGGCTCTCTTATCAAAGTTATTTGTGATTTAGAAATTCCAGCTTTATCTAATAACATAAAAATGTCATAAGGGGTCCTTTGTAAAAATGCATTCCAATTAACAATCCAATGGTACACACTGGGGTCATAAGCGTTCGCATCTTTAAAAGCAATAATTAATTTGCCTTGTTTATTGAGTATTTCATACAATGATTCGAATAAACTTATAACAATTTCGTCTGAAAGATAATCGAACAGACCGATGCTGTAAATCAAATCGTATTTTCCGAATTCTTTTAAAATTCTTTCTGTTTTTACCATTCTGATAGCGTTATATTTTCTAAATGAAACTTGGTTATCGATACCGAGTAAAGAAGCTCTTCTTGCTGCAAAATCTAAAGCTTCATCATCAAGGTCAACACACGTAATATGTGCTTTTGATTCTTTTATTTCTTCGGTAAGTTCTATAAACTCTCGACAAGATCCACAACCAATATTTAAAACCTTCAAGTCATGTCGCGCGGTGAATTCTTTTTTTAGCAATGTTATCATTGTATTTAACCTACCTCTTACTGCTTCTGCTAACTTAGCACGCAAGAAAATTTTGTCAAGGATCTCTCCTATTCCTGACGAAAGGGGCATGTTTCTATAAATTAGTTCCAAAAGCTTATAATCACCTGGATAACCCTTGGGCCATTTTCTTGCGTAATTTATGAAATAGCTTTTGGAAAAAACCGAATCCGTTTTTTCAAAGATGTCCCTTTTAAATTTTGAAAGGAAATCGTTATCACATATTCCCAACTCTTCTATCTCACGGCACAAATTGGCGATAGTATAGATATCGTTCTCTAAATCTAACATTATCATTTCATTTGGCACCGTTTGATTTTTATGATTATCCACAAAATCGCATTTTTTGACAAATTGATCTATAGACGAATATATACTCTCTAATTTTGTTTTTAATAACTTTTTTTCAAATTCTTCGAGGAAAAGTGGAGAATAAAAATCAAGGGGAAAACCGCAAGAAGAGCAAATATTATCTTTGCTAGTTTTCAGCATTCCACAGAATGGACAGTTACTTTGAGGTAGATGCTCTTTTATAGTATCAAAAATAGCCTGTTTTACTTTTAAATCTGGAGATTTAAAGCGTACAGCCACTCCTTCATCTTCACTCCTTAAAACAATTCCTTTGGTTTCGATATTTTCGTCTTGAAGCTTAAAAATTAATTTTGTCCAGAATCCCTTTGATAAGTAATTTTTTAAGGAAAGAAAAGCTCCATGTAAACTCAAGTTTTTGGTGTATGTATCACAATGAGACATTTCCTCATTAGTGTAAATCACCCTTACTGGTACCTTAAGATTACACCTAAGGTCATAACGTCTCATATTAATCCTCCTTAAATAAAACACTTCTACAAATTTTTAAGCAATTATTGTGCCTTACGTTTAATGGGTATTTAAGTGGTCAAGAAAGCATGCGTGTGATTAAACTCTTCCCACACCTGGGAAAATTTTTCCTCTATTGAGAGAAAATTTTCCACAATGATGGGGTCAAGGGCATGTCCTTCTTCCATTTTTATGAGTTCCACACTTTCTTCATGGCCGAAAGGGGGTTTATAGGGTCGATTCGCCCTTAGAGCATCATACATATCCACCAAGGCCATTATTCGGGCAGATAGGGGTATTTCTTCCCCGATTAGCCCATCGGGATACCCTTTTCCATCCCATCTCTCATGATGCCATCTGGCGATCTCGATGCCCATATTTATAAAATTGTTCTTAGGATATTTCTTCCGAACTTCTTCCAGTGCTCGGGCGCCGATAAGCGTATGCTGTTTCATTATCTCTTTTTCAGCTGGAGTAAGGGCCCCGGGTTTTAGGAGAATATCATCAGGAATCCCTATTTTCCCTATGTCATGTAAAGCAGAAGCCCAATATATAGTGTTTATAAATTCATCATCAATTAGCGATTTATAGTAACTGTTATTTTTTAAAGAATTGGCTAATAATTTGCAAAAAGTTTGCACCCTTTCAATATGTTGTCCAGTTTCTACATTACGATATTCTACAAGTTTAGATATAGCGACAATTGTTGAAAGTTGTGATTCGAAAATTTCCTTCGCTTTTTCCTCTACAAGCTTTAATAATTCTAAATTATACTTTTTAAGTTGTAAGTTAGCTTCCCTAAGTTCAAGATGTGTTTTAACTCTTGCTAAAACTTCTCTTATGTGATATGGTTTTGTTATATAATCAGAAGCTCCTGCAGAAAATGCCTTAATTTTGTTATTTACATCTTCAATGGCCGTTATAAACAATATGGGTGTTTCCGATAAATTTGGGTTTTGCTTTAAAATTCTACACAATTCAATACCGTTAAGTTCTGGCATTAAAATGTCCAAGATTATTATATCTGGAGGATCGTTTAAAGCTGACTTTAAAGCTTTTAATGGAGAATCGAAAGGACGTACGTCATATCCTGCTGTCTGAAGCATTTCCGTTAGTAATTTAAGATTAGCCACATCATCATCAACTATCATTATGGTTGACATGGTTTTTGCTCAATTTTTTATAATGTCTCAATTTTTCAAGATACATATTTCTGTCAGCTTCGTTTAAAGCCTTGTATAAGGGGTCTCCTTTTTTGGGATCCCATAAGGAGGAGCCTATGGAAAGGCTTATAGGGACATGTGGATTTTCGGAATTGTATTCGTCTACTTTTTTGAGGATCCTTTCCTTCACAGTTTGAAGCCCTCCATTATCGTTGGGTTCAAGGAGAACTACGAGGAATTCATCACCCCCATATCTTACCACGATGTCGCTTTCCCTTATCGAATTTTTTAATATTTGCGCCGTTTTTTTCAGAACCTCATCTCCTATTAAATGCCCTTTTTCATCGTTTATTACCTTCATATTATCTACATCTACCATCAAGAACCCAATAGGACGACCGTATCTTTGGGCCCTTTTGACTTCCTGTTCCAGATATAAAAAGAGAAAATGTCGGTTATAAAGACCAGTAAGTGCATCGGTGAGAGCCATTTCTTCGAGTTCTTTTTGTAAACGGATTTGTTTTATCATATTGCTTGTAAAGTTCAAGATTAATTCTACCAATTTATAATCCCTATCTTCGGGTTGTGAAAGAAATTTAATTTTTAAAATCCCCACGTTCTTGATTGAATAAAGGAAAGTTGACCTATTTTCTAATTTTATTTGAAATTGGTCTACTTTTTCGGAGGCCAAAAATTCACAATTGACGTCGAAGATATTTTTTAATCCTTCTGAAAGAGTTTCAATTATTTCATTTTCTTCTTTTAATTCATATAATTGATAAATTAAATGAGTCGATTGTAATATACGCGTACGATAAAGTTCCGAAGAAAGTTCCAATAATTTCTTTTCCGTATTATCTATAAAACTTCCGATCAGTATTTGTTCTCCAGCTAAAACAAAAGGACTTGTCATAATGAGACACCATCTAGTTTCTCCTCTTTTGGTTTGAACTCTGATTTCTATAGGTGAAGTTCTCTCTCCTATAAGCATCTTTTTAACTTCTTCTTTAAAATAATCCCGATCGGAAGGAACAATCATGAAATTTGCGTCTTTTCCGACAAGTTCCTCCTTTGTATAACCACTTAAAATTTCCATTATTTTATTAACGTAAAAGAACTTCCCATTTTTCACAATATAAATTGCAGAAGGCGAATTCTCCACAAGTGAAAAGAAAAGCTCTTCGGCCTTTTTTCTTTCGGTAATATCCATAAAGGTAAAGACAAAACAATTAATATTATCCCAGATCGTTTCAGTCAATTTAACTTGAAAAGTTGAGTTTTTCACTTGTATTTCGCTTTCTTTTTGGGCTATTTGTGGAATTAGGGAAAGGAGCTTGGAAGGAGTAAGGTCTTTAAGGATTTTTTCTCCCGAAGGGTTTGAAAAGAGGATTTTCCCCGAGCTATCGAGGACAATTACGCCGCACTCTATTTGATTAGTAAGGATCCTTAAGTTTGTCTCCTTTTGTTTAAGATCTTTTTGCCTTTGTATATTTTCTTCGATTATTCTTAAAAGGAGTCCTCCTATTAATGTGGTTAAAGGTGTAATCAAAAGAAAGGTAGCCCAGAAAAGTTTAAGGGCGAGTATTCCGTAGTGATAGGGTTTAATTAAGAGAGCGCTTCCGTAGTTTATTCCGGTTAAAATAACCCCGAAAAGGATAAGCCAAAGAGGGTTAAGTTTAAAAAGGCGATCAGAGAAGAATTTATGGAAAAGCGATCCCAAAAGGCTTGAAGCGAAAATGGCAACTATCCCTCCAAAGGCCCCGCCTCCCCCTAAATAAGCTCGGTAAGCCGAGGAGATAAGGGCACTTATTAAAGCGGAGGGGAAACCACAGAAAAATCCGCCTAATCCGGTTACAGAGGCTCTTAAATCTACTCGGATTCCTGTCGCCAAAGGAATGGAAAATATCATACACAAGATGGCAACTCCCCCAAATAGAAAACCCGTGGAAAGGGTATAGAGAAGGGGGCGCGTTTTTCTTAAAGGGGATAAAAGAAAATAAATAGAAGATAAACTTAGAAATAAGCTTAAGTTTAAAATCAGCGCCAACTGTGGAGATTCTAACTCTAACAATTTCCTCCTCTCCTCAACGCTTGTTTTATTTTTAGTCAATTTTAAATAAATTTCAACTTTTGATTTAAATTTCTCTTAATCCTTTTATTTCAAGACTTAGTTTGATGTACCCCTCCACCAACTCCTTACGAGGGGTAAAGGCTATTTGGGCTTTTTGAGGAAGGGAAGGTAAGGGGCTATTAAAGAGAACCGCTTCGTGACGAGCGCCTTTTCCAATGACGGAGAACCTGGTTACATTCTTCTCAAAAATTCTCGGATTTTCTATACTCACAACTTCTTTCGAACAGAAAAGAGGAACAGGGTTTCCAGGACCAAAGGGAAGGAGGCGTTCGATGCCTTCCATAAGCGAAGGTGTTATCTCCTTTAAGGAAAGAGCCATATCTATGATAAGGGAAGGAGAAGGGCATTTTTCTCTCAATTGGTGCTTTAGAGCTTCTCGAAAAGAGAGGGCAAATGACTCAAGCTTATCCCTTTTTATCTTAAGCCCAACTGCTCCCTTGTGGCCCCCGAAGCCGAGAAGATGTTCTTCGCACATTTTTAACAATTCCCTCATATGGACTTCGGGAATGCCTCGGCCTGATCCTTTTCCCCTGTCTCCGTCCAGAGCGATCAAGATGGTGGGCTTATAAAACTCCTCGGCTAATTTAGAGGCCACAATTCCTATTACCCCCTCGTGCCAGGTGTCAGAGGCTAAAACGAGTGCGGGTTCTTCTAACATCTGTAAGGCCATTTGACGAGCTTCTGAGTATATCTGCTCCTGAAGAACCTGACGTAAAGAATTGGCCTCTTCAAGTTCCGAAGCAAGTTGGGCGGCCTCTTCTTCATCCTCTGAAAGAAGAAGCCTTAAGGGAATCTCTTCTTTCTGCATCCTTCCACCAGCGTTGAGCCTTGGGGTTATCCTGAAGGCTATTTCCTCATAGGAAAAAGGCCCTCTTGTAAGGCCGACCTTTTCCATAAGAGCCTTAAGGCCGGGTCTTTTGGTGTTCTGGAGCTCTTGAAGGCCAAAATACAAGAAAAGACGATTTTCACCAATTACCGGTACCACATCACCAACTGTCCCTAAAGCTACAAGATCTAGGTACCTCTTGAGATTCGGTTGGGGTAAATGCTTAAAAAACCCGATCTCCCTTAAGCTCTTCCTCAAAGCCATAAGGAATAAAAAGACCACTCCTACTGCGGCAAGTTCCTTAAAAGGGAAAGGACAATCCTTCTGAAGGGGGTTTAATATTATGGCCTCTGGTAAGCGATCGGGAATCTCATGATGATCTATTATTATCACATCAAGGCCCAATGCCTTAGCTAAAGCGACTTCATTTACATTTGTAACTCCACAATCGACAGTTAACAAAAGCTTTGTTCCATTTGAAGCGATAAATTTAATGGCTTCTGCATTTAACCCATATCCTTCTTCTATACGTTTTGGAATATAATGATCCACTTGAATGCCAACTTCATAAAAAAAGTTTTTAATAAGAGCAATAGAAGTTATTCCATCAACGTCATAGTCTCCATATACTGTAATTTTCTCTCTGGCGATTATTGCTTTAATCACTCTTTCTACTGCCTTTTCCATCCCTTTCATGATAAAGGGATTAGGCAAATCGTTTAACGAAGGAAACAGGAATTTTTCTGCTTTTCTTTCATCAGTTATGCCACGATTTAATAACAATTGTCCTACTATAGGGTGAACGTCCAGATTTTTTACCAATTCATAAGATTCTTCGTTAAAGGGCAAAATTTTCCATATCATGGATTTTTCCTTTTAGCATTTTTATGTCGGGTAAGTTTTTTTCTTTCAAAAAGTCAACCAAGTAATCGTGAACTTCTGAGAAGATATTGGGATTAGAAAAGATAGCACTTCCTATTTGTAAAGCCGAAGCCCCGGCCATTATGAAGCTTATTGCCTCTTCTCCCGAATAAAGGCCGCCTGCTCCTATTATCGGCAAATGGGTGCATTTATAAGCCTCGTAAACCATTCTTAAGGCAACTGGGAACAGGGCTTTACCCGAGAGGCCCCCGGTTATGCCTCCCAGGAGGGGTTTTCCGGTGTGTGGGTCTATTATCATGGCTGGCAGTGTATTTACTAACGTAACGGCATCGGCTCCGCCTTTTTCGGCGGCCTCAACGATTTCTCGGAGGTGGAAAGGGTCAGGCGGAAGTTTCACCCAAAGGGGTAGGGGGGTAGTGTCTTTTAAAAGGGAGATGATGTGGTGAACCCTTTCGGGGGATGAGCCGAAGAGCATTCCTCCTTCTTTCACGTTAGGGCAGGAAAGGTTTACTTCTAAGGCAGATATGGAGGAGGTCTTTAATCTTTTTGCCACCTCGAGAAATTCTTGTTCGCTTTCGCCGAATATGCTTACCACTATGGGTAGGTTCAATTTTTCAAGAAAGGGCAATTTTTCCCTTAAAAACCTTTCGATTCCTATGTTTTCTAACCCTATGGAATTTAAGATTCCGTAAGGGAGTTCATGTATACGGGGAGGGGGGTTTCCTCTTTTTGGGTTTAAGGAAAGGCTTTTGGTGACAATCGCTCCAAGGACTTCGTAAGAAAGAATCCCGTAATACTCATCGCCATAGCCAAAAGTCCCCGAGGCGGGCATAAGGGGGGTTTTAAGCTTGAGGGGGCCTATGGTTGTTTCAAGGCTTGCCATTTGATAAGGTCCTCCTTTTCGAAGATGGGGCCTTCTTTACAAACGGTTTTTATCTCTTCTGCCCAAAGCACACAGCTTCTGCATGCTCCGACGCCACAACCCATTTTTTCCTCCAAGCTGAAGTAAGCCTTGGGAACGTTCAAAAACTTAAAAAAGATTCGTTTTATCATCCCCAAAGGACCACAAATGTAAGCGGTTTTTGCCCTTATAGTAGAAGGTATTATGTCCTCCAAGAGCCCCTTTTGACCCATACTGCCATCTTCGGTGGATAAGGAAAGTTCAACCCCATGCTTTTGGAGTTTCCCTAGTAAAGGAAAAGGCATATGAGAAGCACTTTTTGCTCCCCAGAAAAGTTTCACCTTGAAGCCTTTTTTTACAAGAAGAAGGCCCCACGGGAAAAGCGAAGCTATCCCTATACCTCCCGCAAAAAGCCAAACCTCACCTCCCATTTCTGGTTCAGGATAGGGTTTTCCCAAGGGAAGGAGCAATTTTAACCTTTTTCCGGGCTTAAGAGCTAAAAGGGAACTTGTGCCCGGTCCTTTTACTCTTATAAAGAAGCAAAGGGTTTTACCTTCCAAGTGGAAGATGCTAAAAGGCCTCATTAAAGGTCTTCCAGGGGTTTCTACCATAGCGAATTGTCCAGGTTTGAAGGAGACTTCTTCTTTTAAAAAAAGCTCTAAGAGGAAAAGGTCTTCCGAGAAGCGTTTAATGGAGATTACCTCACCCTCGTTCATTTTCCTCTTCTAAAAGGAGTTCCATTAAAAGCGCGTCCTCGCCGGTGTCCTGATAATACCCTCTTCTTATTCCCCTGGTTTGAAAGCCCATCTTTTGATAAAGGGAAAGGGCCGGCAGATTATTCGCTCGAACCTCAAGCCAAACGGATTTTACCCCTTTGTTGCGGCAGAAATTTATGCCGAACTGAAGCAATTGAGTCCCTATCTTTTTCCTTCTCCATTCGGGATGGACCGCGAAGTTCATCAGATGAGCTTCATCCTTTATGATTCTCAAGACCAAATATCCTACTATATTTCCTTCCTTTTCGTAAACGAAACAATAACCAGGAGGTTTAAGTTCCACCAAAAAGGCCCATCTTCCCCAAGGGGAGGCGAAGGAGTTCTGTTCTATTTTGAGAACCTCGGGCAAATCCTTTTCTTCCATAGGACGGATCATAATCGGTTTTCCTTTAATACCTCTTCGGCCATTCTTAAGTCAGAAGGAGTATTGATGTTAAAAAAGGACAAAAACTGAGGATCAAAGATTCGGACTTCCCCCACTTCAACGAACCTAAGTTTGATCTCTTTAAAGAAGGAAGAAATTCTCCTATTTCCCTCAGCAATGCTTTTTTCAATGGGAGTAAGGCAACTCTTTGAATAAACCGCACACAAAGGATGAAGCCCATCCGGCCCCATTGGCACCACCGCATCATATCCATTTTTAAGGGAGACGAGGTATTTAATAAGCTTTTCCTTTAAAAAGGGCATATCACAGGCCACACAGAATACAAAAGGAGTAAGGGAAAGAGAAAGTCCCGTATATAATCCACCAAGTGCTCCGGCGTCTAAAATGTCCCTTTCAACCCTTACTGGATATTTTAAAAAGGGGTCAGGGTCCTTGGTGACGACCATTATGTCTTTAAACAAATGGGCGCATACTTTAAAAACGTGTTCAAAAAGCGGTTTGTCACCCAGGGGAAGAAAGGCCTTATCTTTCCCCATCCGGTTGGATTTACCGCCGGCCAAAATAACGGCTCCAATTTCGTCCATTATACTTTAGATATCATGCTATCAAATGGGCTTCAACTTGAGAGTTACTTGCTTTAAATTTATCATCAATGAGGACTTTCGGTTATTGTTGTACTTACGTTCCTTTGGAGATAATTGAAGCCTCAGGGTTTATGCCTTTAAGGCTTTTACCTTCCTCTCATGAAAAGGAGGATGTGCTTCTTGATCCCAACTTTTGTCCTTATGTGAGAGCTCTTTTGGCTTATCTTAGGTCTTCCAGTGGGATTGCGGGGATCGTATTTGTTAACTCCTGTGATGGGATGAGGAGGCTATATGATGCCTTGAGGCGTTTTTCTTCCGATCTTTTTATATACCTTTTGGATGTACCCCGAAAATCAGATGAGGAGGCCGTAAAATATTTTTCAAATGTCTTGAGGGATTTTTCCGGTTGGCTTGAGAAGCTGAGCGAGAAAGAAGTTGACCTTGAGGAATTGAAGGAGAAGATTCGCGTTTATAATTTTCGCCGAAGGGCCTTTTTGGACTTACTGGAAAAGGGACCCAAGATGGAAGAGGTTTTGAGGGTTTTAAAAAAGGGATTTCCTCCAGATGAAAGGGTACTTCCTTTGATTCCGTTTAAGGGGAAAAGGGGAAGAAAGAAGGTCCTTATTTCGGGCTCGGTTCTTGAAAGTGAGGAAGTGGTTAAAATGGTGGAAGACTTAGGAGGTGAAGCGGTTTTTCTCGATGTATGTTCAGGAGTAAGGGGGCCTTCTTGGGTTGAGGAAAGCGGGGATCCTTATTTTAACCTTGCTCGAGCTTATTTGAAAAAACCTCCTTGTAGTAGAAGTTTTGACCCTAAGAGGAAGGCCATTTTGGAAAAAATGATCTCAGAAGTTGAGGGGGTTGTGTTTTATACGCCGAAGTTTTGCGATCATTATTTACATGAGCTTGTTACCTTGAGAGCGTTGTGCCAAAGGATGGGAAAGCCCCTTTTGCACCTTGAAACGGACTATCATCCTAATATATCCGAGACTATGAGAACTCGTATACAGGCTTTCTTCGAAAAATGGCTTTGAGTTCCTTTTTAAAATGCCTAAGAAGGCCTTTCTTTTGGTCTATTATAAGACCGCTTGTTTGTCTATACGTCTCAAAAGAGAGAAATCGTCCTTTTACCCTTTGGGTTGAGTTTTTGTGTTGGATTTTTAAAGAAGCCTGGAAAAGGGAAAAACCGGTTATATGGACAAATAGTTTTTTCCCCGTTGAGTTTATATATGGACTTGGAGCCATTCCGTTTTTACCCGAGATCTTCTCGGCTCTTGTAGCCTACTTTGATTGGACAAGAGGCCCCATCTCTAAAGGTAGCCTTAAGACTTCGACGGACCTTTGTTCTTTTTATCGATGTGCCTTGGGTTTAAAGGAATACGAAGTAATGCCCAAGCCGGATTTGATAATCAGTTGTTCCCAGATATGCGATGGCACAAAGGCCTTTTACCAGACTATGTCGGAAAGCCTAGGGATTCCCCATCTTTTCGTAGACGTTCCTTTTCAAAAGGACGAAAACGCCAAGCGATACGTGAAGTCCCAGCTTGAGGAAATTTTCCACGAAGCCAAGAACATCCTTGGTCTCAAGACTTCTTTGGAAGACCTAGGGAAAAGTTTTGATATGGCCAAAAGGACGGAATCCCTAATGAGGGAGATCGCCCATTTGCGGAAAAGTAAACCCGCTCCTTTTCCCGGTAGCGAAGGCATGAGCTATGTGAGTGGGATGTCCTTTTGGGCTCTGGGAAGCGAAAGGGGGTTGGCCTTTTTTGAGGCTTTGAAGGAGAGGATAGAAAAATTGGTAAAAGAAAGGAGGGGGTATCTTAAGGAAGAAAGGTTTAGGGTTCTTTGGTTGCATCATATAAGACCCTATTATCCAAATCCCATAATGGAATTTTTGAAAAAGAAAGGGGTTGCAATAGCCTATGAGGAGGCCAATTACCCTTGGTGGCCGGAAAGAGGAGGAGAAGACCCTTTAGAGGATCTTACTGAAAAATTGCTCTCGAATCCTTGGTATGGTCCCATTGAAGGAAGGCTTAAATTGGTAAGGGATTTGGTTTTGGAATATCAAATAGACGGTGTCATTCATTTTTCCCATTGGGGATGTAGACAATCTACCGGAGGTGCTTCTATAGTAGGAGAGATGGTTAAAAGTATGGGGATACCCTATTTGATACTGCCTGGTGATGGGGCTGATCCGGATAACTATTCGCCTGGTCAGACCCTCACCAGGCTTCAAGCCTTCATTGAGCTTATGGAGAGAAGATGGCGCTTTACGCGGGGATAGACGTTGGTTCAAGGACCACGAAGGCGCTTTTGTTAAATGATGAGGGTGAGATAATCAGTTACCATGTGCTTTTTACGGGAGCGGATCCAAAGGGTGCTTCTTTTAGATGTCTTAAGGAGTGTCTGAAGGAGATTGGAAAAAGCTTGAAAGATATTGAGATGATAGTTTCAACTGGATATGGGAGGAAACTAGTCAATTTTGCCACAAAGGAATACACAGAGATAACCTGCCATGCTAGGGGGGCAGGTTTTTATTTCCCTCAAGTGAGAATGGTAATAGACATAGGAGGCCAAGATTCTAAGGTGATAGCCCTTGAGGATGGGATGGTTTTGGATTTTATCATGAACGACAAGTGCGCTGCAGGTACAGGGCGGTTTTTAGAGGTTATGGCCCAAACCTTGGAAATGAGCCTTGAGGAACTGGCTAAAGAAGCCTCAAGGGCAAAGCAAGCGGTTCCTATAAGTAGCATGTGTACCGTTTTTGCTGAAAGTGAAGTCATATCCCTTATAGCTGAAGGTATAAGTCGGGAGAAGATCGTTTGGGGGTTACATCTTGCCATAGCCAAGCGCATCGCCTCCATGGCAAAAAGACTACCCCAAGGAAGGCCCATCGTGTTTACTGGGGGTGTGGCGAAAAACAAGGGCATGGTCCGAGCTCTGGAGGAGGTGCTTGGCGAAAAGCTACTTGTACCTCCAGATCCTCAAATTGTGGGTGCTCTTGGAGCAGCCCTTTTGGCAAGGGATTTGAAAGATGAGGGAAATAGGCTTAACCACCACCGTACCGATTGAGATAATTTACGCAGCAGGATGTGTACCCCTTGATTTAAATAACCTTTTTATAACTTCTCCTGATGCTGAAAAGCTGATTCTTGAAGCCGAACGGGTTGGGTTTCCTCGGAGTACTTGTAGTTGGATCAAGGGGATTTGGGGCGTGGTAAAGAAGAAGGGAATAAATGAGGTAGTAGCGGTAACCCAAGGTGACTGCAGTAACACCCATGCTTTAATAGAGATACTTCAGTTTCAAGGCGTTAAGGTTTTCCCCTTTGCTTATCCCTTCGATAGGTCACGGGATTTGCTTTATGCTCAAATGGAACGGATGAGGCTTTATTTTAAAGTAAGTTGGGAGGATATAAAGAGAAAAAAGAAGGAATTAGATGAAATTCGAGCGCTTGCCCACGAAATAGATCGCCTTTGTTACGAAGAAGGCCTTGTGAGTGGATATGAGGATCATTTGTATTTGGTCTCTACAAGCGACATGAAGGGTGATCCTCAGGGTTTTAAAAGGGAGCTGGAGGAATTTATCGAAAAAGCCAAAACCAGAAAGCCCTTCCGAGAGGAACTACGTTTAGGATATGTGGGGGTTCCTCCCATATTTAGCGATCTGTATCAAAAGATAGAATCAATGGGAGGAAGGGTTGTTTACAATGAAATACAACGGCAATTCAGTATGCCTTTTGATACGGATGACATTGTGGAACAGTACCTTCTTTACACCTATCCCTATTCTTTCTTTTACCGTTTAGAGGACATAAAGCGGGAGATTAAAAAAAGGGAGATCCATGGTCTTATCCACTACGTTCAATCCTTTTGTTTTAGACAGATGCAGGATATCATCTTGAGAAAGGAATTGAAAATTCCCATTTTGACCCTTGAGGGCGACAGACCGGGCCCCTTGGATGTGAGAACTGAGTTAAGACTTGAGGCCTTCCTTGAATCCCTGAGGGTCAGACGATGATAGTAATTGATGGTTCTTATGGAGAGGGAGGGGGACAGATTTTACGTACGGCAACAGCTCTTTCGGTTCTTTTGGGTATTCCCTGTAAGATCGAGAACATAAGGAAAAACAGGCCAAATCCCGGATTGAGACCCCAACATGTGGCCGGCATCAAAGCCCTTTTGAAGTTAACCCAAGGTGAAGCAGAAGGAGTTCGGGAGGGCTCAGAAAGCATAGTGCTTTTTCCAGGTAAGTTAAGAGGAGGAAGTTTCGAGATTGACGTGGGAACAGCGGGTTCGATAGGTCTGGTTTTACAGAGCATAATGATCGTCTCCATCGGCGTTCCCTCTCGACTTAGGTTAAAAATCCGAGGGGGGACCGATGTAAAATGGGCCCCTTCCATTTTATACCTAAAGGAGGTGATTCTGCCCCTGTTAAGAAAAATGGGCTATCAGGGGGAGATAGAGCTTTTAAGAAGGGGGTATTATCCCCGAGGAGGAGGGGAAGTCATTTTTGAGGCTCATCCTTCAGAACTTAATGGAATTGACCTCCAAAAAAGGGGGGAGATTTTGGCAATAAAAGGTTTGTCCCATGCTTCAAAGGATCTTCAACCTAAAAGAGTGGCTGAAAGACAAAGAGAAGCAGCTCTTTCAGTTCTGAATAAGAAGGGCATTGAAGCCCACATAAAGATAAAATACGAAGATACCCCCTCCACGGGTTCGGGGATTGACCTTTTTGCCATCTGTTCTAATTCCGTTCTTGGATCAAATGCACTTGGAGAAAAGGGAAAAAGGGCTGAAGAGGTGGGAAAAGAAGCAGCTTCCAAGCTCTTGGAAGAACTTGAGGAAGAAGTAGCCTTAGATCAACACGCCGCTGACCAGATTCTGCCCTATTTGGCGCTTGCTAAGGGTTCCTCAATTGTCTCCGTTTTGAAGAAAACCGGACACCTTGAGACGAATTTGTGGGTTGTCCAGAAGTTTTTAAAAAGAAAAATTACCCTTGAAGAAGCTACTTCAGGATATTTGATAACCGTAAAATAATAAATCCTTTTAAAGTGATCTTTTATTCTGGATTTTTTAAAATTTCTTTAATTTTGTTTCTTAGCATACTCACGGTTGGGACTTTAGTGAGCAGACCTTGCTCATTTATAAAAAACCTTCAGCCCCAATTGCCTTCTTCTAAGGGCTGAAATTCTTCTCCGTTTATTATGAGAGTTGGAGAGCCCTTCAAACTTCGCCTTTTGGCTTCTTCGGGAGAGATTCTTTCTACGATAATTTCTGCCAAAACTCCTTCGGATTCAAGCGCAGTCCTAAGATTTTGCTCTAATTCAGGCCAACTTGGACAAGTTGGGGCAAGATATACTTCGATTTTTAGTTTTTTCTTGTCCATTTTGATCAAAATATAATCCAAAAACAAAGTTCTGTATAGTTTTATGCTTCGTTTTCTCACAAAAGCCCAGGGATGATTTTCAAGGTTCTTGAGAGGTTAGAAACTTCCAGTCCAAAACAAACGAGCTGCCGCTGAAACTTTTGAGTGTTTCTTGAAGTTACCCTTTACGGGAAAATAAAAATAAATGTTAACAAAACAACCACGTGTCTGACACCTTTAGGTATGAATCAGGTGAAATTCCTCATCATCTTAGCGATGGGCCCTTTCTATTAGAGCCTGAAAAAGTGGTACCTATGTTTATACCCATGCACCTTGTAGAAGATAAAGCCCCTTGACTTGTTTTGAAAATTAATTTATTATTTAAACCGAAAAAGGGCAGGGAGCCCTTTTGGTAAGGTAAGAAAAATATATAAAGAGCAGGAAAAGAAGCCATGAAGGCTTTAGGTCTTCATGGCTTCTTTGTTTTTAGGAATAAAAAAACGTGAGGAGGTGCGATATGAAAAAATCAAAGTTTACAGGTTTATGGGGGATTTTACTTCTAATTTTCCTTCTCTGTTTTTCCGTTAAAGCCCAAGAGCTTTCTAATGAATTAGCAAATTGCTTAAAAGAACTTAAAATCAAAAGAGGTGATGCAAGGCTTTTTGTGCTTACAAATGGAGCTTACGTTAAAGTTGGAGAGATGGATTCGTGGAAGTTAATGTCAATTATTGAAAAGGAAACCGGAACTTCATATGGAAAGAAAAACTTATTGTTTTATCATTCAAAAGAACAAGCTCCTCTTAATGTGGCATTTTTTATAAAAGATAAAGGAGAAGGATTAATCTTGAGTTATGATGGTAAAACTTTTAAGAAACAGCCATTCAATTTTAATGATAATGAAGTGCTCAAAGAGCTGATCAAAACAAGAAAAGATGCATTTACTCTCATAAGCATACTTGACGCATGGGCCAATGATGCGCCCTATGATCTTTTGAAATGTGCTGAATTTCACAATCATTTGTGCCCAGGGTTATTATCAGGATATTTTATTGCAAAATTCATTCAAGAGTATTATCCGCTTCAGGAGGGTCAGAGATATGTTTATGTCTCTTGTCCTCCTTGGTGTAAAGATGATGCCATTCAAGTTCTATTGGATTTGACCCCTGGGAAAAGGGGGCTATATGTGAGGGATCTTTCGGATGAGGAGAAAGGAGTTTTACAGGATTCCGGTTTGGCTGGTGTTTTTATCCTTTGGAATGAGAGTAAGAAGGAAGGGAAGGGAGTAATTCTTTCTTTTAATTGGGATGTGGCCTATCAAAGGTGTGGTATAGACAGAAAAGCACTTGCAGGTGAGGAGGCCATTTTTGGGAGGATGAGGCTTAATAGGTGTCTTTTGAAAAAAGACTTTAAGAAGGAGGACTTGGTTAAGGTCCTCAAAGAGGTGGAAGTGGACGAGCTCCTTTTGAGAGAGCTTTCAAGGGGAGGAAATCCATATAAACTTTTCGGTTTGGTAACTTCAAAAGGAGGTTTATAAAATGAGAAAGGTGTTTATGTCCTTAAAGCTTTTAGTTTTAGGGTTTTTGATAAGTGGACTTCTAATTTTTCAAGCCGCGGGAGAGGAGGTTAAAAAAGAGGAAAAAGCAGTGGAATTGAAAGAGGTTGTAGTAACAGCCACTCGCACCGAAAAACCAATGGAGGATGTTCCCGGTAGAGTTGAGGTTTTAACAAGTGAGGATGTCCAAAACTTTGCGATATCCGGGATGAAGGTGGATGAGGTTTTGAATCTTCTTTCTGGAATTAATGTAATCAGGCCACAAGGTGTTATGACACTTGTTCCAACAACAACATTAAGAGGTCTTTCAAACGAACAGGCAAGAACTCTAGTGTTATTAGATGGAGTTCCCATCAATAAAGCAGATACCGGCAACGTTAACTTCAATAGAATTAACCTGCATGAAATTGAGAGAATAGAAATATTTAAAGGTCCAGCTTCTTCTCTTTACGGCAATAATGCTATGGGAGGAGTGATTAATATCATTACTAAAAGACCTGAGAAAAAATTTGAGGGTAAAATCTTAGCCTCTTACGGTACCTATAATACTTACGCTTTAGATCTTTTTCTTTCTGGACGGTTGAAAGAAGGTGAATCAACTCCTTATTTTAGGTTATCCTCGCATTATCTTGATACTGACGGTTACGTCTCTTTGCCCAAAGAAAGGCGAACCCCATTTACTGTCAAACGTTTTAATCAAGAGGGAATGTTTAATCTTCTGTTAGGTTATGAGTTTAAAAGAGACAACTTTGTAGATTTCAAAATTGAATATTTTGATAACAAAATAGGAGAAGGCACGAAAATATATGCAGAGGATGGTGTTCATAGAGAATTTGATACATGGGCTTATTCTTTACGGTATTATGGTAATTCGGGGCATAAAAAGTGGCAAATTAAAACCTTTTGGAGCAATGAAAATTATAAACGTGTAAGTGAAAGCTTAAGAGCTGGGAAATATACGAGATTTGATGTAGATTCTGATAGAACTGACATGGGGATTGATGGAATGTTTTCATTCAATTTAGTAGAGAATCAATTAGTTACTATAGGTGCTGATGTAAGGGAGGGAAGAGTTGACGCGTGGGACATTTATAAAACTTCCCCTGATAGAGCTCATAATGAGGGGAAATTGAGAATTTACGGCATATGGGTTCAAGATGAACTTTTGTTAAAAGAAGGAAAAGTTTCAGTTCTTGGAGGGATAAGATATGACTATGCCAAGTTTTTTGACGGTAGTTTTTATTCGACAATTAAGCCATTTAACAAGTTAAGCGGTGAGGTTGAGGAAAATTCATGGGAAGCCATTTCTCCAAGGCTTTCAATTAGATATAAGTGGACGAGTCATTTTAGCACCTATGCTTCGTATGGAAGAGGATTCAGAGCTTCTATTCTCGATGACCTCTGTCGATCTGGAATCATGTGGGGGCTATATAAGGTTGCAAATCCGAATCTTAAACCAGAAAAAATTGACACTTTTGAATTGGGCTTTGACCTCGTGGGAAAAGAACGCTTCAAAATATCATCTTCTTTTTACTACTCCATAGGTAAAGATTTTCTTTACTATGTTCCAACTGGGGAACAGCTTGATGGGCGCCCTCTTTATAGAAGAGAAAATATAGACAGAGTTATATCGTACGGAGCAGAGTTTGATCTTCGCTATTTGTTACAGAAAGGGTTAATGGCATTTGTCAATTATACGTATAGTAAAGGTTATATAGATAAATTTGAGCAAAGACCTGATATTGAAGGACAAACGTTAACAAGAAATCCAAAGCATATGTTAAAAGGCGGACTTACTTGGCTTAACCCTTACATAAATATTAGTTTGACAGCTAATTATAAGAGTAGTCAGTTAGTATACACTAATGAAATCAGACAAACAACAGCACGATTAAAAGCTTATACGATAGCCGATCTTAAAATTTGGAAAGAATTTAAGAAAGGACTTCAAACTTCTTTTAGTGTTCAAAATATTTTCGACGAAAGATATACTGAAAGTAGAGAAGAAAAATCGCCTGGGCGTATCTTTATGATAGAAGTAAGTTATCGGTTTTAGTTAGACTGAAAAACATTTGTGAGGCATTTCAAGAAGAATAAGGTCGCGAAGGCCTAAAAGATTAGTCCACCCTCTTTGCGGTTGGAATAAAGATCCACGAAGGGTCCGATCTCTCTTGAAGAGGGTCAAAAATTTCCGATGGAGGTGTCAAGATGAGGAAGGTCCTTTTATTCCTAAGATCTTTGATCTGGGGAGTTTTGATGGGTTTACTTTTCATAATTCCCGTTATGGGGGAGGAACTTAAGAAATCCGAAGAGCTACCTGAGGTTATAGTTACTGGGGAGAGCATTGTTACCCCTACTAAAGAAACTGCAGAAACGGTTTATACAGGAATTGGAATAACTAAAAAGGGGATTGAATTATCAGGGGAAAAAGGAAGTAGTAATGTGTGGTCCATTTTAAATTTTCTGCCTGGAGTTCGTTTTGAGAGTTCTGACCCAACAGGTATTTCTTCTACCCAGCGTACTATTACCATAAGAGGGGTAAGTGGTTCCTTGGGGACTTTATCTGTTGAAGGAGTCCCTGTTTACGGAGGAAACCCAATTGGTCCAAGAGAGTATATCTTTGATTTAGATAATATTGAGGCGATTGATGTTTATAAAGGAGTTATTCCTGTTGACCTTGGAACAGGTGCTGGAACAAGGGGAGGAACAGTCGAGTTAAAACCTAAGTGGGCAAAAGATAAGTCCGGTTTTGAGTTTAAGCAAAGTTTTGGCATTAATGACTATACTAAGAGTTTTGCAAGAATAGATAGTGGGAAAATTACTCCTTTTGAGACAAAATTTTCCCTTTCTTATTCTTATACTGAAGCAGACAAATGGAGAGGGAAAGGTAAGATAGGTCCAAGAAACAATGTAAACTTTACTTTTGTTCAACCAATAAGAGAAAGAATTAATATAAGGTTTTGGGCAAATTATAACGATATTAAACATCACAAATATGCTTCCCTTTCTTATCAAGATGCAAAAAGGGATAGATGGTTAGATTACAATGAAGACTTTACAGGTGACCCTAGAAAAGATTGGTATTATTACAAATATCAAGAAATTGGATGGACAAACCATGATTATTACGGTTTTATAGATGTTAAGTTATTAAATAATCTTATGCTTCAGATAAAGCCTTACTACAGAATAGAGGAAAAAGAGGATTGGAATGGAAGCTCACGTATAACAGGTCCTTTCGGGCAAAACAGACCAGGAGTAACTTGGAGTGGATGGGAAGTTAAGAGAAAAGGATTTTTAACCCAACTCGTTTTTGGTTACAAATTTGTTAGTGGTGTTTTAGGTTATCATTATGAGCGTCAAGAATGGGATGACAGACCTTCAAAAAATTACTGGTTAAATCCTGATGGTAGTTTGACTTTTATCGGATGGGGAAGGTTTACTAAAAGCATTTCAGATAGTTTCTCCTCAAGTCCTTATTTAAAGCTTTCAGGAAGCATTAGCAAATTAAACTGGCAAGCAGGGATAACTTATATAAAGAAAAAGGACGGTGAAAACGAGGGTTATATTACCAGATACAAACCAGACGGAACTCCTTACTTAGAAAGGGAACCAAAGCTTGATTATGGTGGAAGAAGCTATTCTTCTTGGGTTCCTTCCTTTGGCCTTTCTTATGCCTTTAGTGATAAGATAGAAGCCTATACAAGCTTTGGTAAAACCTTTCAAACCCCTTACATGTATATGCCTCTCATTAACCTTTATTATCGCCTTTATGATAAGTTCAAAAAGATGGGTATAACTTTAGATGACCTCTTTAATGATTACAAATGTGAAGAAACTTACAATTGGGATTTGGGGCTTAGGATTAGAACTCCAAGGTTTGAGCTATATCCCACCATATACTTTTCTAAACATAAGAATTTAAATACTCCTTTCACCCCTGGATGGAAAGATCCTGATAATCCAACAAAGCTTTTGATTGACCCTCAAACTGGAAAACCTGTAAGCTTTAACACCTTTATCGGAAAAGCGGAAGGTTATGGATTTGAGCTTGTCTCAACGTTTTATTTAACTGATAAAATTGCCCTTTTCTTTAACCCTTCTTATGTAAAAATGAAATATGATGGAGACATCGTAAGTGGTGGTATTCGCTATACTGTTGATGGAAAACAAGTGATAGGTGTACCAGAAAGGATGTTAACTGGAGGGCTTATAGCGAGGTATAAAGGGTTTGAAATAACTACAAGATTTAGGCATGTGGGCAGTTACTATGGAGATTTGGCACGCACAGAAAAGGTTTCAGGGTATGAGGTTTTTGACCTCGTGTTGTCTTATAACAAAGAGGAAATAAAGAGGCTTAGAATTAAGAACGTAAAATTGAGCCTTGAACTTGATAACCTTTTTGACCGAAAATATATATTTGGAAGTTCTAACACGTACTACCCAGGAGCGCCTTTTACTGTATTAGGTTTTGTGTCATTTAATTTTTAACTCAAACCAAGGAGAAATGTATGAGATGTATAAGGTGTGGAAAGGAAATGAATGAAAAAGAGGCTATAAAAGAGGAAAACCTCCTATTCTGTGAGGATTGTTACTTTGATAAGGCCAGTCCTGTTCGCACTTGTGATCCTTGGGCGGTAATGCTTGCAAAAAAGATGGTGGAGAAAAGACTTACTGAAAAACAGAGGCAGATATATGAGCTCATAATCAAAAAAGGAAAGATTAAGGCAGAAGAGATAGCCCAACAGTTGGGTTTGAATCTTAAGGAAGTCGAAAGAGAGGTGGCTATACTTAGACACCTTGAACTTGTTAAAGCCAAAAAAGAGGGGAATGAGGTATTTCTTATCCCATTTGAGGCTTAAGGAGGTAGGTTCATGAGCGAGACTCTTAAGAAAGTGGCTTCTAAAATGCCCGAGGTGATAAAAGCCTTTTCAGATCTTCATGACGCGGTTTTTTCAGAAGGAAAACTATCGGTGAAACAGAAAGAGTTGATAGCTGTGGGGATAGCGGTGGCAATAAGATGTTCCCATTGCATTAAACACCATGTAAGTAAAGCACTTGAAGCTGGAGTAACTAAAGAGGAGATTTTGGAAGCGGCACAAGTGGCTTTGCTTATGCGCGGTGGGCCAGCGCTCTCTTATATTGAAGAATTAATCGACGAACTCGAAAGGTAATAAAGGTAGAAAAGTGTCAAAAAGGATTGACAGGAGATTATTAATTAAGTAACCTATAAAAGCCTTCCACGAAGGAAGGGAAAGGGGTCATGAAGGCCACCTAAGGACAGAAGTCCGAAGGTGGCTTTTTTATTTCGTAAGGAGGGTGAGATGGCAAAACTTGTAGTATGTGGAAGAGGTGGAAGTGGAAAAAGCACCTGGGTAGTCCTTCTCGCAAAATCCCTTCTTTCAAAAGGGAAGGTGCTTGTAGTGGATGCTGATGAATCAAACCTTGGTCTTCCCCTATTGCTTGGTATTGATCCTCCTCAAAGTACTTTAATGGAAGCTTTGGGAGGGAAAAATCGGGTAAGGGAGGCGCTTTTAAAGGTTCTCCGAGGAGGTGAAAGGGTTCGAGAGTCCTTTTTTGAGAGGGGATTTGACATAAATGTCCTTCCTTCCGACGTCTTATCCGTTAAAGATGGGCTTTCTTTCTTGAGGATTGGAAAAGAGGAACATGCCCTTGAGGGATGTGCCTGTCCTATGGGTTACTTGGCCAGGGATTTTTTAGGAAGTCTCAAGGGCGAGAACTTGTGGGTTTTGGTTGATACGGAGGCAGGGGTTGAGCATTTCGGAAGGGGAATAGTTTCAGAAGTAGATGTGGTCTTATACGTGGCTGAACCTGCTCTTGAGTCCTTTCTACTTCTTGAAAAGGCTAAAAGAATGACTGAGGAAGCAGGAAAGCCATTTTTAGTGGTTGGGAACAAGGTGGGAAAGGATACCAAAGAGATCTTCCTTCAAAGGCTTAAAGAAGGGGGAGTTCTTCCCATTGGGATCCTTCCCCATTTGGAAGAGATAAAGGTCTCACATCTTTTGGGAAGGCCAATAGAGCTTAAGCATCCTGAAGTGGAAAAGGTGGTCGCGAGCTTGGAGGGGGTTTTATATGGAATTAACCCTTAAACCGATAGGACTTATCCGATCCCCTTACGTTAAAAGGGGAGATGCGCCTCATCAAGGAAAATTCTCCCAAGAAGTGGTTGAACTTGAGATTTTTCCGGAGTTTGAAGCGGGTTTAAAGGACATAGAGAGTTGCAGCCATTTAATAGTTCTTTATTGGCTTGACCGGGCCAAAAGGAATGTCCTTATAACCACCACGCCCCACGATGACGAAGAGCACGGTGTGTTCGCCACTCGTTCTCCCAACAGACCCAATCCCATAGGATTTCAGGTGGTGAAGCTCCTGGAAAGAAAGGGCAACAAGTTGAAGGTAATAGGGCTTGACGCTTTTGATGGAACGCCGATTCTTGACCTAAAACCTTATTCCGTAGAATTAGACAGCGTTCCCGAAGCCCAAATCGGATGGTTTGAAAAGGCCAAAGGAAAAAGAGGAGGGGAGAAATGAGAAGACTGATTGTGGTTTTACTGTCGCTTCTTTTGTTTTTCGAAGGAGCGTCAGCTTCCGTCTTAAGGGATTTTCTTGGAAGAAACGTGGAGATTAAAGAGGTGAAGAGAATTGTTGCCGTTGGGCCTGGAGCCTTGCGCCTCATTTTTTACTTGAAGGCCCAGGATATGATTTGTGGAATAGAGGAAAACGAAAAATTATGGGAGGCGGTGGGGAAAGACTATAGCATGACAAAGGATTTTGAAACCATTAAGACCCTTCCCATAATAGGCCCTGGAGGTCCTGGCAAACCACCCGTCCCCGAATTAATCGTTAAAGCTAACCCCGATCTCATAATAATGTCTTCGGTCCTTACGGAAGTTTACGATCCTGATAGACTTCAAAAAGAAACTGGCAAACCAGTAATGGTGATAAGCCTTGGCCCCCCAGGGCACGTGGATATGGAGGTACTCAGACAAACCTTCAAAATGTTGGGTTCCGCCCTTAACAAGAACGAAAGGGCAAACGAGATCATCAAGCAGTTGGAGGGACATGTTTCAGATCTTTCAAAACGGACAAGGGACATTAAAACTTACCCTAAGGTTTATGTTGGAGCAGTTTCTTTTAAAGGAACTCAACCCTTTACGGCGACCCAATCCCCTTATCCTCCATTGATGTGGTTAAATACACCTTCTATTGCGGACAAGTATGCTCGAACAGCGGGTTTTCTAAATCTCGATTTCGAGATTTTCTTAAAGGAACAACCGCAAATAGTATTTATAGACGAGGGAAATCTTAACTTGGTTAAACAGGATTTTTCGAAGGATCCTGGCAAATATTGTTTGATTGAGGCTTTTAAGAAAGGAGAAATTTACGGAGTTTTGCCATTTAATTATTACTGGACAAATATCTCAACTGCTTTAGCTGATGCTTACTACCTTGGTAAAATAATTTATCCTGAAAGATTTAAGGACATCGATGTCGTCAAAAAAGCAAATGATATTTTTCAAGCTTTCTTGGGAGAACCTTTGTATCAAAAGTTTCTGAAAGCCTATCCTGGTTTTGTGAATTTGAAGATGGAGTTTAAATGTCAATAAAAGTTAAAACTTTATCGTTAATTTTTGGCATTTTAGCGGTAGTAGTTCTTTCGCTTTTATTGGGGAGTTATAAAGTCTCAATGAAAGACGTTTATTCTCTTTTTCTGGGAAAGCTTGATGATCCATATGTTAAAAAAGTTTTGTTAGACATGAGGTTTAAGAAAGTTTTGACCGCTTTAGCAGTAGGTGGAGTCTTGGGAGTTTCGGGAGCAGCTATGCAATCGGTTTTGCGCAATCCTTTGGCTTCTCCTTTCACTTTAGGTATTCAGCATGCTGCGGCGCTTGGAGCGGCTTTAGCTCTTATGGCGCTTTATGGAGGGACGATCGAGAGGTTTTCCATAAAGCTTCACAATCCGTTTTTGGTGGCTGGTATGGCCTTTTTGGGGGCTTTTTTGCAGACGATTTTTGTGCTTGCTCTTTCAAGGGTGGTTGGTTTAAGTGTGTACGCTATCGTTTTGGTTTCAATAGCTTTAGCCTTTTTGACCCAAGCTATTCTTTCTTTATTGCAATATATTTTTCTTAATGAGATAGTTGTGGCGGCTATTTTATTTTGGACCTTTGGTGATACGGGAAGAGTTGGTTGGGCTGAGGTTGGAATAATGGGCCTTGTGGCCTTGGTTTTATTAATGGTTCTCCTCTATTTTGCGCTTGATCTTGATCTTATCTCCATCAGTGATGAAGTAGCACATTCAAGTGGGGTGAAGGTGGGAAGGTGTAGGCTCTTGGTGCTTCTTTTTTGTGCTTTAGGTACGGCGGTTGTGGTCTGTTTTGCAGGCATCATTGGTTTTGTAGGGCTTGTGGCCGGGCAGATGGCTAGACTCATGTTCGGATGGGCTAACAGGAGGGTGATTCCCTTTTCAGCCCTTATAGGAGGGCTTCTTTTGGCTTTTTCTGACCTTTTGGGGAGAACCCTTTTAAGTCCCACGGTTATCCCCGTGGGGATAATGACCAGCATAATAGGGGCCCCTGTTTTGATTTATCTCCTTTTGGGGGTGAGGCATGCTCAGGGTGCAGGGGGTTGAGGTTAGGTATAACGGGTTTAAGGCCCTTGACGGGGTGAATTTAGAGGTAAAACCCGGCGAAATCCTTTCGGTAGTTGGGCCGAACGGGGCAGGGAAGACGACGCTTCTTAAGGTTATGGATTTGATGATAAAGCCCAAACGGGGAGCGGTTTATATAAATGGAAGGGAATTGGGGGTTTTATCTTTAAAGGAAATAGCCAAAATCATAGGATATGTGCCTCAAAGGCTTGGTGGAATTACGGAGTTAAGCGTTTTTGATTTTGTTTTAGCAGGGAGACGTCCTTATGTAACCGGGTTTCCTGGAAAGGCGGATTTTGAGAAGGTAAGAATTGTCCTGGAGGACCTAAAGATCCGACATCTTTCTGAAAGGCCCTTAATCACGTTAAGTGGGGGGGAACTCCAGAGGGTTATGATAGCTAAGGCTTTGGTAAACGATCCCAAGGTTCTACTTTTAGATGAGCCCACGGCAAACCTTGATCCCTATTTTCAGATGGAGATTTTAACCCTTATAAAGGATTTGGCCAAAAAGAAGGGGATTTCCATAATAATGGTTCTTCACGATTTAACTCAAGCTTATAGGTTTTCCGATAAGGTCATTATGTTAAAGGAGGGCAAAGTGTTTTCTGCCGGACTCCCAGACGAAGTTCTCACTCCCGAAAACATTTATGAGACTTATGGTATTAGAGTTTTGGTGTTAAAAGAAGTGAGAGCAATAGTTCAGGTTTCTTAACCCTTCCATATTTCTTCTTTGGTGAAGTCGCGGAGGGTGGGTTTACCGGTTTTTTCGAAGTATTCGATCCAGGCGTTAACCCTCTCTTCTCCGTAAGTTTCTTTAAAAGCCTGAACGATTTCCTCAAGGGGAAGGTCCTCGTAGGTGCCTCGGAAACGGATGTACTCCATAAATTTACGCTTTTCTAAATTGAAGGCTTGAAAGATAGCATCGTTTTTTCCGTCGAACTCCACAGGTGGGACGCGATGAAGTTCGCATAACTCTTTATTGAAGGCCGGTGTGGCCTTTACCCATTTGCCATCTAAGAAAAATTCCGTTACCCCATGAAACACAAAAATATCCGTACCCATAAACTCTATCAATTGCTTTGTGGCCAGATGGTTCCTCACATCAAAGAAACAAAGCCTTGAGGGAATCCCAAGAGCACGAGCTAAGGCGCATAAAAGCACCGCCTTAGGTATACAGAAAGCCCTTTTTCTTCTCAAAACCTCGCTTGCCCGATAATGTTCGGGCTTATGAAAAGGCGTATAGGGGTCATACCATATGAGGTCTCTTACCGCGTAAAAGATCTCTATGGCCCTTTTACGAGGGTCACTGTACCGTCCCGCGACTTCATAAGCTAAGGATTTCACCTCAGGATGGTCACTGTTTATCACCGAAGTTGGTTTAAGAAATTTTTCCAATTCCTCCATCGAAGCCCTCCTTTTTAGGTTTTACTACTAAATCATACGGATAAGCTTCTATCACTTCCGCATCGATGATCTCCCCACAAGTAGCCTTCCCCTTTATCAGACAAAAACCATCTATCTCCGGGGCTTGAAAATATGTCCTTCCCAAAAACTCCTTCCGAGCCCGCTTTCCCTCCACAAGGACCGAAATCCATTTACCCAAAAAGGATCTGTTCTTCTTAAGGGAAATCTCTTGTTGTAACTCCATTACGGCTTTATATCGTTCTTCCTTAATCCTTTCCTCCAGTTGATCGGGAAAGCTTAAAGCAGGAGTCCCTTCCTCAGGTGAAAATTTGAAAACGCCAAGATAATGGAAAAATCCTTCTTTTATAAACGAAAGAAGTTCCTCAAAATCCTCGTCGGTTTCACCCGGAAATCCCACCATTACAGTTCCTCTTAAAACCACTTGAGGATAAAGGGAAAGGGTCTCAAAGAGATTCAAAAGGTCCTTTTTGGTAGTTTTACGATTCATCCGTTTGAGGATTTTATCCGAAATGTGTTGAATGGGTAAATCAAGGTAAGGGACCACTGTGTCGCTTGAGGCTATAAGGGAAATCAACTCTTTAGAGAGGAACCTCGGATGAGGATAAAGGTAAAGAAGCCTGATCCATATTTCCTTTTTTAGTTTTGATAATTTTTCTAGAAGATAAAAGAGGCCATCTTTTAAGCCAAGATCCCTTCCATAAGAAGTCAAATCCTGAGCCACAAGAATCAACTCCTTAACCCCTTCATCTATAAGCCTTTTTGCCTCTTCTAAAATATCTTCAGGGAGCCTGCTTCTCAATTTGCCCCTTATAAGAGGAATGGTACAGAAAGAACACCTATGAGGACATCCTTCGGCTATTTTGAGATAAGCTATGAAAGGGTTATTAAAACGGATACGGAGAAAGGTATGATCGTAAAGCCATTCCTTTTGGGTCACTAAAAAACCCTTGCGCTTTTCTTCAAGAAATTTTGGCAAATCTGGAATATCACCTGGGCCTATCCAGAGGTCAACCTCAGGTAGTTCTTTCGCTATTTCCTCCTTGTACCTTTTAGGAAGGCAGCCACTTACAACCAAGGTAGCTTCAGGCCTTTTTTTAGAGGACATTTCCAAGATGACCTCGATGGCTTCCTTTACCGCTTCTTGAAGAAAAGCACAGGTATTTACCACTATAACCTCGGCTTCCTCAGGGTTTTCCACATATCGAAAGCCCTTTTTTAAAAGAAGACCCATCAAAACTTCTGCATCAACCTGGTTTTTGGGACAACCGAGGCTTATCAGGTGTAACCCCTTCTCCATCATAACCCCAATTGATCGCTTATTTCCTTCATTCCTTTAAGACATAATCCGATAAATTCTTCAAGGCTTAACCCGAGTTCCTCGCAACTCTTTATCTGTTCACGGTTTGCCCCCCGAGCAAATCCCTTTTCTTTAAAACGGTTAAGCACAAACTGTACATCCAAGGCCCTTAAGCTCTTTTGAGGATGCATAAGAGCCGAAGCCACAATCAAACCCGTTAGGGGATCAACCGAATAAAGGGCCTTGGCCAAAGGAGTGGTGCGAGGGAATTTATCAGCATGAGCCTTTATGGCCTCGATAACCTCTGGATCTACCTTCCCTTCCAACATCTTAGCGGACACAAGACCATGTTCCTCGGGTTTATCCTTGGTATATTCGTAATCCAGATCGTGCAAAAGCCCGGCTAAGCCCCATAACTCTACATCTTCCCCGAATTTTTTCGCCAATTCCTTCATACACGCTTCAACAGCGAGGGCGTGTTTTAACAGGTTGGGCGTTTTAATGTGTTCTTTAACTAACAGGAAGGCTTCTTCCCTTTTCATAATTTTCTCCTTTTGCTTTGTTACTTCAATTAAAATAATAAACTATACTTTCAAAAGGAGAAAAGCCTATGAAAGGGGAGATAAATTATGAAAAGCTCAAGGCCGAAGCTATAAATTGGGGGATCGATCTTTTCGGTGTTGCTGATTTAAAGGAGGTAAAAAAGCTCAAAGTCCTCGAGTTTCAAGAGGATATAACTTCCAGATTTCCTTATGCCGTTTCAATGGCTATAGCTTTATGTAAAGGTGTAATGGAAGAAATAATCGACCACCCCACGCTTTTTTACCTCCATCACTATAGACAGGCAAATTATGTGCTAGATCAAATAGCCTTACGGGTTTCAAAACTTATAGAAAGGCTTGGAGGAAAGGCCCTTCCAATTGCTGCATCCCAGATAGTTGACTGGGAGAATCAAATGGCTCACATAGACCATAAGACCATAGCCGAATTAGCGGGTCTTGGCTGGAAGGGAAAGAACAATTTGCTCGTTACCCCTCAATATGGGGCAAGGATAAGGCTTGTTACCATCCTTACGGACTTAGAATTAAAACCCGATAAACCCTATGAAGGTCCAAGATGCGGAGACTGTAAGTCCTGTAAGAGCGTATGTCCTGTAGGGGCTATTGGGGATGACGTAAGCGAATTTGACCATATGAAATGTTTTGAAAAATTGAAAGAGTTTAGGAAAAAGTACAATCTCAATCAGTACATCTGCGGCATTTGCGTTCGAGCTTGCGGGCCTAAGATTTAAAGGATCCTTCCAGGAAGTGTGTAAATTCTCATTTTACCTCCGCGTGCTTGTCCGATGACCGTTATACCTACTTTTTCGGCTAAACTTAAGGCTTTATCGGTGGGAGAGGCAAGGGACACAATGACCGGACTTTTGCGCCTTAAGGCCTTTGAGACCATTTCGGAAGAGATTCTGCCACTTAAAAGTAAAATTGTACCTTCGGCCGAAAGCCCTTGAAGCAAAAAATTTCCATAAACCTTGTCCACTGCGTTATGCCTTCCGAGATCCTCCCTGAAAACCAAAAGCTTAGACCCGTCCGATAAGGCTGCACTGTGAACCCCATGGGTCAACCGCCAAACGGAAGAGGCATTTTCAAATTCTTCAACAAGTTCTAAAATCGCCTTTCCTTGAAAGGTTTTATCAAGCGTTAAAGACTTTAAGTCTTTTTCTTCTTCTTGAGGAAATTTCCCTCCACTCGAGGTAATGATAAGCTCCTTGGGAGCGACTGCTTTATTGAGCCTTAGGGAGACGCAATTGGGGGTGACGGAAATTTCAAGTATTTCCTCAATTTTTTTGACCGTGCCCTCGGATTGGAGGAAGCCGACAGCTAATTCGTCAAGGTGTTGAGGTGAACAGTAAAGGGAAGCCCACTTTTGGCCGTTGACCACTATTGTGAGAGGGTATTCAACCGCTACAGCTCCTTCCCCTAAACTTTTATTTCCGGAAAGGTCGAATTCAAAAAAGGTCCTTTCTATTTTCATGTTAAATTTTATGGTATCACATTTTGCGGGAGAGGAATATGAGGGATGAGACCAGTAGAGTAATAAAGCACACCGGAATTTTTGCCTTTGGAACCCTTTTAAGTCGCATAAGTGGTCTTATAAGGGATTTTGTGATCGCTTGGGTCTTTGGAGCAAGTATGATGAGTGATGCTTTCTTTGTGGCTTTTGCTATTCCCAATTTTTTTAGACGTCTGATGGGAGAAGGGGCGCTTGGGGTAGCGGTGGTGCCTGTATACGTGAAATATCTAAAAGGAGATAACTTTGAAGAAGCTAAAAAGGCCTTTAAGTCCTTAGTAGGGTCTACCATACTGATCCTCTTAGGCATTGTGGTTCTGGGGATAATTTTTGCTCCGCTTTTGGTTAAACTTCAGATGTTCGGCTGGAAGGGGAAAAAGGTTTTCGATTTAACCGTAAGCCTCACCCGTATATGTTTTCCCTATCTATTCATGGTCTCACTTGTGGCCCTCTTTATGGGTATTTTGAACTCCCACGGTCATTTCTTCGCTCCGGCCGTTTCTCCGGTCTTTCTCAATTTATCCCTAATTTTTAGCGCCCTTTTTCTCACTTCCTTTTTCAACCCTCCTATAAAGGCTTTAGGAATGGGGGTTCTTTTGGGAGGATTATTGCAGCTGGTTTTGCAGGTGCCCTTTCTTAAGAAAAATGGCCTTTCCTTGAGACCCGATTTTGATCTAAAACATCCGGCTACAAAAGAGACTTGGAAGTTGATGTTGCCTATGCTCATGGGGCTTTCGGTTTTTCAAATAAATCAAATCGTAGACAGAATATTTGCCTCTTTTTTGCCTCATGGAAGTGTCTCTTATTTGTATTATGCCGACCGCATCTTTGAACTTCCCATTGGCCTTTTTGCGGTGGGAATGGGGGTGGCGGCTCTTCCCAATTTTTCCAAAAGAATAAGTGAGGGGAGACCGGAAGAGTTTAAAAAGGAGGTAAATTTTAGCCTTAGGTGGATTTTGTTTTTGACCATTCCTATCTCGTTTTTTTTCATTTTTTTTGGGCTTCCCATTGTGGCAGTCTTATTTCAACACGGTTCGTTTGGCCCAGAAGAAACGGTAAAAACGTCTTCCGCTTTACTCGCTTATTCTATAAGCATATGGGCCTATGGGGGGATCCATGTTTTAGGAAGGGCCTTTTATGCCCAAAAGGAGACGAAAATACCGGTGAGAAGCGCCATGTTGGCCTCGGTTTTGAACTTTTTTGGCGATTGGGTTCTGGTGGGACCGCTTAAACATACGGGCCTTGCTTTGGCCACTTCAGGTTCGGCCATATTGAACTTCTTTATTTTGTTCTTCCTTTTTCATCGAAAAATCGGAATAGAAAAAAAGCCCCTCTTATTTACCATTACAAAGGTCTCCTTAGCATCTTTGGGGGTTATTCCCTTTTTGATGTGGATTCAAAATTACGGTAAGTGGCTTCAAGAGGGGACCTCTTTTAATAATCTTCTTATTCTAATAACAGGGTGTTTTGGTTCTTTAGTTATATTTTTGTGTATCGCTATCCTTTTAAAGTTGAGGGAGATAAGGATTCTTCTTGATATAATTGGACGGCGTGCCTAAACTCCGAAGGATGTACTACTGCTGTGCCCAATTTTCCAACCACCACTCCGGCTGCACAATTTGACAAAATCGCACTCTCCAAATAATCAAAACCCGAAGCAAGAGCAAGACCAAGGACAGCCGCAACCGTATCCCCCGCTCCCGTTACATCATACACTTCTCTGGCCACGGTGGGGATTAGAACCGGGGGCCTTTTTGGCATAAAAAGGGCCATTCCCGCTTCCCCCCGGGTTATAATAAGCGCTTCAAGGGAAAAACGCTTCATAATCAAACGCCCTGCCGTCCTCAAGGTTTCAAGGTCTGAAATAGCCCTATTGGCAGCAGCTTCAGCCTCTCGAGTATTGGGAGTCATGATGGTCATTCCTTTATAAAGGTGAAAATTACCGATCTTTGGATCCACAATCACCTTTTTTTCGCTTTTTCTTTTGAGGTCTCTTATCTCCTCCATGATCCCTTTTGTCAAAACACCTTTGCCGTAATCGGAGACCAACACACAATCCACTTCTTTCCATATCCTCCTTAAAACGTCCTTAATACGGTCTTCCTCTTCAGAACTTAAGGGTATGCGCTTTTCTCGATCGAACCTCACGATTTGTTGAACCCCGGCAATTACCCTGGTCTTTACAGTGGTGGGACGATGATTGTTGATCAGTATTCCCTCCAGGCCGATCCCCTTTTCCTTAAGCATCTCCAAAAGCTCTTCTCCTTCCTTATCGTCGCCTATAAACCCGCACAGCTCCACCTGACCACCCAGGGCCCTTATATTGTGGGCCACATTCGCCGCTCCTCCCAACAATTTGGATTCCTTTTCGACTTCCACTACGGGGACAGGGGCTTCAGGTGAGATCCTTTCGACCTTACCCCACACGAAGTGATCAAGTATTAGATCACCTATTACCAGAACCCGAGCTTTGCTGAACTTTCCTAAAGCCTCTTCAACGTCTATTTTCTCCAGAATCTTTCTCCAGAGCATTTAAAAGACCCTGATGACCACTCTTCTCTGTCTTGGGCCATCAAACTCGCAAAAGAAAACTCCTTGCCAGGTGCCAAGCATGAGTTTCCCGCCACTTACGGGGATTGAGACCGAACAGCCAACTAGGGTGGATTTTATATGCCCCGGGGCATTTCCCTCAGTATGCTTATAGGCGGAACTTTGGGGCACAAGTTCCGATAGCTTATTGATAATGTCCGTAACCACACTTGGATCAGCATTTTCGTTTATAGTAACGCCCGCAGTTGTATGAGGTACGTAAACTAAACATACTCCTTCCTTTACACCCGATGCGGAAACCGCCTCCTGAAGTTTCGAAGTAATATCAATAAATTCCACATTTCGAGTTGACCTGATGACAATTTCACTTGAAAACATCTTTACACCTCCACTCGGGGGAATAAAGGATAAACTTCACCGATCTGTTGGTTCTCGGGTGTTTTTCCCCACGTTCCTTCGTCCTTTATATTCAACTTTTCAATTGGTTTTTTAAATCCCAACATGTTCCATAGTTTTTCCGCTGAATGAGGCATAAACGGGTATATCATCAGACACAAAAACCTCAGGGTCTCAAGGCAATTATAAAGGACCTCCCCGAGCTCTCGATGCCGTTCTGCTTTGTAAAGGCTCCATGGCGCTTGATGGTCAACATATCTATTAAGTTCACTTACTAGTTCCCATATGGTTATCAACGCCCTCTGGAAAGAAATGTCATCCATTTCTTTTTGATAATTAGAAAAGGTCTCTTCCACTTTCGTTCTCAATGCCCCACCATCACTCGGAGAGGGCGTCTTTCCTTGTAGGTATTTTTTGACCATGCTTAATATCCGATTTACCAAGTTCCCAAAGTCATTGGCCAAATCGCTATTGATGCGATTTATCAACGCCTTTATCGAGAAATCCCCATCAAGTCCAAAGGGAACCTCCCGTAAGAGGAAAAACCGGAATTGATCAACACCAAAAGTTTGAGCGATCTCGTGGGGATCCACCACATTGCCCAGGCTTTTACTCATCTTTTGCCCATTGACGGTCCACCATCCGTGAGCAAAGATGGTCTTGGGCAAAGGTAGTCCTGCGGACATCAAAAAGGCCGGCCAATATACGGCATGAAAACGAAGGATATCCTTACCTATCAAATGACAATCAGCGGGCCAAAACTCCTTAAACTTCTCCTCCGGATACCCTATTCCGCTTAAATAGTTGACCAAAGCATCAAACCACACATAAAGTACACAGTCTGGATCATTGGGCAGTGGTATCCCCCACCGTAAGGTCATCCGAGAGATGGAAAGGTCTTTGAGGCCTCCTTTGATGAAACTCAAAACCTCATTGTATCTTGATTTGGGTTTTACAAAATCAGGGTGTTCCTCAAAGAAGTCCAAAAGACGGTCTTGATACCGAGAAAGCCGGAAGAAATAACTTTTTTCTTTAAGCCGTTCAACAGGTCTGCCACATTCAGGGCACCGAGGCCCCTCAAGGACTTCCTTCTCGTTCCAGAAGCTCTCACACGGTACGCAATACCAATCCTCATATTCTCCTAAATAAATGTCGCCATTTTCCCATATTCTCTGATAAAAGGCCAAAACCGCCCTCTCATGCCTGGCCTCAGTAGTTCGGATGAAACCATCATAGGAGATGTTCAAGACTTTCCACAGATTTAAAAACCTTTCCACCACCTTATCGGCTAACTCTTTGGGAGAAAGGCCTAATTCCCTAGAGGCTTTTTCTATCTTTTGTCCATGCTCATCGGTTCCGGTAAGAAAAAAGGTCTTAAAGCCGCAAAGACGCTTGTACCGCGCCATCACATCCGCGGCAATGGTCGTATAAGCATGCCCTATGTGGGGTACATCGTTCACATAATAAATAGGAGTGGTAATGTAAAAGGTGCTTTTCATCCTGCTTCCTCCACAACTTTTATCTGATCAATGGGTAAAGTAACCACGCTCCCGTTATCAAGTTCAATTGTAACTGTTCGAAGCAGTATGTTTTGTCTTAACACCTTTCCTTCTCCATAGGGTGAAATGACCCTTTTCCCTATTTTGGGCAGTTCTTCTGCCATTTCCACATAGGTGTCCATTTCAAAAGTGATGCAACACATGAGCCTTGAGCATAAACCTGAGATCCTTTCCGGATTTAAAGGCAAGTTCTGTTCCTTTGCCATGCGAATTGTGACCGTATCGAAGCTTTTTAAAAAGGTACGGCAACAAATCTCCCGCCCACAAGGGCCTATTCCTCCTTGTAATTTCGCTTCGTCTCTTACTCCTATTTGCCTCATCTCGATCTTGGATTTTAATTTGGAAGCGAGTTTTTTTACCAACCCCCTAAAATCCACCCGCCCCTCGGAGGTGAAAAAGAAGACGAATTTTTGTTCTTCCTGTAAGAATTGCGCCTCCACCAGCTTCATGGGCAAGTGCAATTTCTCTATTAACTCCCGACAGCTTTGGTAAGCCATAATCTCTCGTCTTTTTAAAAGTTCCATTTGCCTTAAGTCCTTTCTTGTAGCATACCTCAAAACCGAAGGAAGATCCTCACACTTGGTAGGTAACTCGAAAGGGGGAATAAGCACTTCCGCCACTTCAGGTCCAGAGGGATTCTCCACTACCACGAGATCCCCCTTTTTTAATGCCTCTAAGGATGTTTTAAAGATGCCCGTTGTTCCCCTTCTTATAAGTTGAGCCCTTACCACCTTCATTCTCGATCCACCTTTACAAAGATAATAATTCGAGCAGAGCCGCTTCCACGCATAACCTTGGATTGGCATATTCCTCTAAAAAACGATAAATTTCAAGAATCTTCCAAAAACTTTCAACCCTTCCTCTATCCCTAAAGTAGGGAAGAAGCATCCTCAAAAAGGCCGAAGCCTTATTACGGTCTCGTCCTAATTCTTCGCTTATTTCAATAATGGCCTCTATCCCTCCCTTTCGTACTTTAGAAATCAAGGCCTCAAGGTCTAAGGCTTCCTTACTGAATCTGAGGATAAGTCCTGGGCTTCCAGAAACAAAAAAGGTCTTATTAATCCCCATTTTCTTTAATATCTCCTTTGTTTCTTTAGGGTTGAGAGGGAAGAACCTTATCCTTTGACACCTGGATCTTACAGTGGAAGGGAGTGCGTCACTTGATTGGGTTATAAGGATTATAACGGTCCAAGGCGGAGGTTCTTCTAAAGACTTCAGAAAGGCATTCGCCGCTTCCACTGTCATTTTATCGGCGTCTTCTATAAGCAATCCCTTCCATTTGGCCTCCAAAGGTTTATATTGCAAGATTTTTTCGGCCTCTCTAATCTGTTCTATTTTTATCGAATCGCCTTGAGGCTCGAGGAGATAAAGATCAGGATGGGTTAATCGCTCTATCTTTAAACAACTCGAACACTCCTTACAGCCCTTTCCTTCCTTCATTTTGCAATTTAACGCGCTTAAAAACCATAAGGCCACTTTCTTTTTCCCTATGCCTTCTGGTCCTTCAAATAAAAAGGCATGGGGTATTCTCTTTCTTTCTATAATCTTCTCCAAAAGCTGAAGTTGTCTTTTGTGCCCTACAATATCTTCTTTAACCATTTTTAAAAAATTTTTAAAAAACCAAGAACGATTTTTCTTATCTCTTCCTGAACTTCCGATTTAGGGCGATCAAAACTGTTTACTACCTTGATTCTTTCCGGATACTTTCTCGAAAGTTCAAGATACCCATGTCTCACTCTTTCGTGAAACTCCAGACTTCCCTTTGAAATGCGATCCCTTCTCTTGGTCCTCTTAAGGCCCTCTTCAACCGGACAATCGAGAAGAATCGTCAGATTGGGCCATGTGCCCTCGAGGATCCTTTCGTTTAGGTTCACGATAAGCTCCATATCTATTCCCCTTCCATACCCTTGATAGGCTAAAGTGGAATCCACGAAACGATCACACACGACAATTTTCCCTTCTTCTAAAGCTCCTTTGATTATTCGAAGAAAATGTTCCCTTCTGTCCGCTAAAAACAGACAGAGTTCGGTGAAAGGATCTTGGAAAAGATCCTCTCCAAGTAAAAGCCTTCGCAACTTCTTGCCTATTGGGGTAGCCCCTGGTTCATAAGTCAATATGACCGAAACCCCTTTTTGAGTTAAGAATTTTCCAAGGAGCTTCGCATGTAAAGTCTTCCCACTTCCTTCGATGCCCTCAAGGGTTATGAGAATCCCCTTTATCACGGCTTATCCCCTCGATTTTCCCCTTTAACCTTTTGCGATCTTCGTCTTTGGAACTTAACTCAAGTGCCTTTTTATACAGCTTGAGGGCCTCTTCGTAATTTTTTAGCGTAAAATAAACGTCTCCCAAATGTTCAGTGATCACCGGATCGTTAGGAACTAGCTCATAGGCTTTTTTTAACCACTTCAAGGCCTCTTCAAAAAGCCCTTTTTTGAAATACACCCACCCCAAGCTGTCAACTATATAACCGTCATCCGGACGCAAAGATAAGGCTCGCTTAATAAGCTCTTCGGCCTCCTCCAGGTTAACCCCTTTTTCAGCATAGGAATAACCAACCCAGTTAAGGGCATCCACATGGTTGGGATCAAGGCTTAGAACACTTTTCATCCACTCAAGGCTCTTCTCTTTATCCCCCAGCTTGTCATATAGCACACCCAGACGAAAAAGATACTCGGCCTTCTTGTTACCCTCAGAAAGCAAATCTTCAAGTAGACGAATGGCTTCTCTTATTTGTCCCCTCTCTTCATAAAAAAGAGCAAGAAAATACCTAAGTTCGGGATCTCGATTCTTAGAGAGGGCTCCTTTAAGTATCTCTAAGGCCTTCTCAGTTTCTCCCTTATTTTGTAAGAAATAAACTAGATACTTTATCGCATCGGCATAAAGCCCGTTTTCAGGAGGTAAAGCCTCAATATGCTTAAGGGCTTCATCGAGGTTCCCTTCCTCTATTAAACTCACTGCCAAATAAAAGCGTATTTTGGGATCTTCCTTCCCTTTGGAGAGTATAAACCTTAATTCCTCCACAGCTTCCTTATAAAGCTTCTTTTCAAAAAGAAGAAGCCCCAAAGCAGTCCGAACACGTAAATTTTCCGAATCTAAATTTTTGAGGATTTTATATTCGTTAAGCGCATCATCAATTTTGTTTTGTTTAATCAACAATTGACCTAACCTTTCACGGACTTCAATATTCAAAGGTTCCTGTTCAAGTATGCGACGATAAACTTCAATAGCTTTATCATAATTTCCCATCATTTCATATACATATGCCATTTCAATAAGTGCACCATATATTTTAGGGTTTATCTCAATAACTTTTTGATACTGTTTTAAAGCTTCCTCATACTTTCCAATTTCAACGAATAACTTTCCTAAATAAAAAAAGCCTATTATCGAGTCTGGATTTCTTTCTAGAAAACATTTTAACGTATTTATGGCTTTTTGCGACTCTTTTGCTTCCAAATATAACCAGCTTAATGTAACAAAAGTCATCAAATCATTAGGTTTAAGTTCTGCGATTTTTTCGTATATTGAAATTGCTTCATTTGTATTTCCTTGATTAAGATATATCTCTCCTAAAATTTTTAAAGCATCAATATTATTAGAGTCAATTTTTATCGCTTCTTTGACATAAGATAAAGCCTCTTTTGTCTTATTTAACTTAAGGAGGATTGAAGCAATTTCGGAACGTAAGAAAGATGATTTTGGGTCGAGATCGAGGGCTTTTTTATAAAAATTAAGGGCAGTTTGAGGGTCTTCTTTGAAGAGGTTATAAGTTCCTATTAAGTAAAAGTAATAGGGTTTATCTTGAGAAAGGAGGTTTTTTACGGGTATTAGGTTTATTAAGAGGCAAAAAGATATGGCTAAGAGAACCTCTTTTTTCAAATCTTTCCCCCTTCGTATAGTTTTTTTAAAGCCTCCTTAAGTAGTTCTTCAAGCGAGAGAGGCTCTTTTTCTTCTATTACCCTTTGTAAGGCCTTTTTTGCTTCCTTTTTAGTGTATCCCAATTTCATTAAGGCGAGTAGGGCATCCTCAAAGTGAGGGTGCAAAGTTTGGCCTTTTACTTTTTCGACGCTTAATTTTTCTCTTAACTCAAAAATCATCCTTTCCGCAGTTTTAGGACCAATCCCTGGGATTTTGCAGAGGCTTTCTTTATCTCCTTTTATAAGGGCTGATTTTAATTCCTCGATCTCCATACCGCTGAGCAAGTTTAAAGCCATCTTAGGCCCTATGCCTCTCACTGTAACTAGAAGCTCAAAAAGCTCCTTCTCTTCTGGTGAAAGAAACCCGTAAAGGGAAATTTGTTCTTTTTGGATATGAGTACACACGTAAATGTCCACCTCTTTTCCCTCTTCAGGTAATCTATAAAACACACTCAAGGGCACAAAAACTCCGAATCCCACTCCTCCTACCTCAATTATCACCTGGGTAGGTGAACGTTTGATCAGGGTTCCCTTCAAATAGCTAATCATATGGGGTGGCTACCTGATGGTGAATATGGCATAGGGCGACCGCTAATGCATCGGAAGCATCTAAGGCGAAGTTCATGTTTAACCCTAGCAACATTTTCACCATCTCTCTCACCTGTTCTTTGGAGGCCCTTCCGTATCCCGTAAGAGCAAGTTTTACTTCCATAGGAGAGTATTCAAAGAAGGGTAGTTCCCTTAGGGAGGTCAGAAGGAGCACAATCCCTTGGACCTGACCCAATCGTAACGCGCTTTTGGGGTTTTTGAAGACGAAAGGGGTTTCAAGAACGATCACCTGCGGGGAGTATCCGGATATTATGGAATCTAACTCCCGATAAATACCTCTTATCCTCTCTTGTAAAGGGCCTTTTTGTCGAATTGTACCTGAGGTCACATAGGAGACTCTTTCGTTTGTGCTTTCGATTATCCCATAACCAGTTTGAAAAGTCCCCAAATCAAGACCTAAAATTCTCATTGAGCGAGTCTTTCCATGGTGGCTTCAGAGATATCGAAGTTAGCATAGACCCTTTGGACATCGTCTAAATCTTCGAGCAATTCCATGAGTTTTAGCATCTGTTCGGCCTCTTTTCCTTCCAATTTAACGGTGGTCTCGGGATACATGGTGACTTCTGCTGATTGATAAGGGATCTGGGCCTTTTTCAAGGCTTCCAATACGCTCTCTAAAGCATCCGGCTCGGTGAGGATCTCGTATTCGTGGTCGCCAATTTTTATATCCTCCGCTCCGGCTTCCATAACTACCTCAATAAGCTTATCCTCTTCCACATCCTCCTTTCTCACCGTTATCAATCCCTTTTTGTGAAATAACCATGAAACACAGCCCGTTGTCCCAAGATTACCACCAATCCTACTAAATATATGACGGATCTCGGCAGTGGTACGGTTACGATTATCCGTTAAGGCCTCAATTAAAATCGCTACCCCTCCAGGGCCATACCCCTCATAAGTGACTTCCTCAAACCTCATACCTTCCAATTCACCGGTTCCTTTTTTAATGGCCCTTTCTATGTTTTCTTTCGGCATATTCTCGGCTTTGGCCGCCGCAATGGCAGCACGAAGTCGGGGATTATTCTCGGGATTACCTCCACCCATTCGAGCGGCCACCATTATTTCCCTTATGAGTTTGGTGAATATCTTTCCCTTTTTGGCGTCTTGTGCTGCTTTTTTGCGTTTTATCTGTGCCCATTTGGAATGACCAGCCATTTTACCTCCTTCGCTCTCCAGGTGGGTTTCATGGTGGGCGGTACTGGGATCGAACCAGTGGCCTCTACCGTGTGAGGGTAGCGCTCTCCCTCTGAGCTAACCGCCCTTTACTTCAAAAATACAATGTGATATAAGATATGTCAACGGAATGAATTGAGAAATTCACGGCCATGAAGGCCCCTTAAGAAGAGGGGCTTTTGTTTTTTAGGAGGTAAAAAATGGAAAATTTCAAGCAAATACTGGATTACAGCCTTCTCGGATTTTTGGGATGTTTAAGCGTATTATCGATAGCTTTAGCCATCGAACGCCTTTTATACTTTAAAAGGATAGACTTTAAAAAATATCAAACCTCCAAGGACCTCGAACTTGACTTAACTCGGGGGCTCCACTTAATAGCCACAATAGCCTCAAACGCTCCTTATATAGGGCTTCTGGGAACGGTTTTAGGCATTATGCTTACCTTTTACACCATAGGCCAAGAGGGTTTGGTTGATACAAAAAAAATAATGGTGGGACTTGCACTGGCTCTTAAAGCTACAGCCGCAGGATTATTAGTAGCTATTCCCGCTTCAGCCCTTTATAACTATATTTTAAGAAAAATAAAAGAAAAGGTAACTTTGTGGGAGGTAATTAATGGAAGAAAAGGAATTTAATACTATGAATGTCATACCATTAGTGGATATTATGTTAGTTTTGTTAACCATAGTCTTAACAACCGCTACTTTCATTGCGCAAGGCAATTTGCCGATTAAATTGCCTCAAGCTAAACAGTCAGCTTCTCTTGTAGAAGAGAAAACTTATCGCATTACATTGAAAGAAAATGGTGAAATTTTTTTCGAAAATAGGTACTTAAATTATGATCAACTTAAAGAAGTATTAAAAGCAGTTAATCCAAGTTCGCAAATTGTGATTTACTCTGACAAAAAAGCAAAAGTGCAAGATTTGGTAAAGATATTGGACATGCTTCAAGAGTTTAATCTAAAAAAGGTGTATTTGAAAACGGAGTTAATAAAATGAGTCTTAAATTAAAGGCTTTGCTTTATTCTTTGATTCTTCACTCATTTGTTTTTGTATTTTCCTATGTGATTATTTCTTATATGAACAATGAAAGCTTTTTCAAAACATATGTGGAAATAGATTTGAGCAAGTTGGTTACTGCGGAGTTAAATGGAGGGGGTGGTGGAGGAGGCGGAGGTTCTTCGAGTCAAAAGGAAGCGCTTAGAGAGGCCTTTAAAAAAAAGCGCTTGGTAAAGGAGGTTCTGGAAAGGAGAGAGGGGGAAAGGACGGAAAGTTTTGAAAGTTCTGAAGCCCCTCAGGATATATCGCGAGAGGATGTGGTTTCTGAGGGGGAGGCTTTTTCCGGTGAGAGAAAAGAAACAGGCATTTTGGAAGGTGATGAAGGGACGGGTTCGGGAATAGGCGGAGGTATAGGTTCGGGAATGGGTAAAGGAATAGGGTCAGGGATAGGTTCGGGGATAGGGAAGGGTTTAGGCTTGGGGGTAGGTGAAGGAGTGGGCAGTAGCAAGGGAGTAGGTTATGGAAGTGGGGAGGTAGAGGCCTTTTTGGCGTCAAAGCTCAGTCTCATTTCCCAGATTGTTCAGCAAAGGATCTCCTATCCCTATATGGCGAGACGGTTAGGTTTAGAGGGGAAGGTGGTGGTTTCCTTTCTTTTGACCAAAGGGGGGGAGGTTAAGGAGATTCGGGTTGAGGAGAGTTCCTCTCATAAGTTACTCGATGAGAATGCGGTTGAGACAATTAAAAAATGTAGTTCTCTTTTTCCAGTTCCTCCCACAGATGTGAAAGTAAGACTTCCCATAAGTTATCGCTTAGAAAGGGCTTTCAAATAATAAACTCTTATTTACAAAACTTTTTTTAAAATGTAAAATTTTAAATAAAAAGATGCAATTCGTTGAAATAATGCAATTCTTTCTTCTTGGAGCTTCGGTTTTTATACAGTTTTTTGTAGCCTTTTTGGGGTTTGAATTATTTAGGATTATACCTGATTATCGAGTCTGGGTATCATTCTCGGTGGGTTTCCTTTTGATGGGGACGAGACGCCTTTTAGCGTTTATGGAAGCTTTATCAAAAGTTACATGTGCGAATTACCTTTTCTCCGAAACTTTTGCATTTTTGAGTTCTGTATTTTTAGCAACGGGGGTTTTAGCCGTTAGATCCTTTTTCTTATCTATGAAAGAGGCACAAGAACAATTGGAAGAAATCAAAGAGCGCTATCGCTCTTTAGTAGAATCAACAGATGACTCCGTATATCTTGTCGATAAGGAATGCCGTTTTCTCTATTTAAATCCAAAGTACCTTGCTCGAATTGGTATACCTGAAGAGAAAATTTTAGGAAAACATTACAGTGAATTTCACTCTCCAGTAGAGACAAAAGAATTTCAAGAAAAAATAGAACAAGTTATTAAGACGGGATGTTCTATTCAATATGAGCATAGAAGCAAAAGGGATAATCGTTATTTTTTGCGCACTCTGAGTCCAGTCAAGAATCAAAGAGGGGAAACCATTGCTGTAACTGTCATTTCAAAAGATATAACTCAAATTAAAGAAATCCAAAATCAACTATCCTTTCTTGCCACGCACGATCTACTTACATTTTTACCTAATCGCGCATTGTTTATGGATCGTTTGAAAATGGCTATTGCTTATGCAAAGCGTTACAATCAACGTCTTGCAGTAATGTTGATCGATTTGGATAACTTTAAAGAAATTAACGATACATATGGGCATGGAGTAGGGGATGAAGTGTTAAGAATTATAGGCAAGAAATTAAGGGGTTCCATAAGAGAAAGTGATACTGTAGCGCGAATGGGGGGTGATGAATTCCTGGTGTTATTGCCTTACATCAAAAGCGAAGAAGATGCTTTTGTGGTGGCCAATCATATTCAGGAACGATTACGTGAATTGATCAAGGTGGAAGATAAGCAATTTAAGGTTTCGGCGAGTATAGGAATTTCCATATATCCAGATGATGGGGAGGAAGCAGAGGAACTGCTTAAAAATGCCGATAAAGCGATGTACCTGGCCAAATTAGAAGGTGGAAATGCTTTTAAAAGGTTATCCAAAGTTTTGTTATCATCATAAAACATGAAAAATTTCATGTTTCTTGTAGATACTCAACAGCTGCCCAAGCGGCTAGGGCGCCGTCTCCTACGGCGGTTGATACTTGGCGTAATTCTTTTACCCTCACATCACCTGCGGCAAAGATACCCGCCTTGGAAGTGGCACCCTTTAGGTCGGTTTTGATGAATCCCTTTTCATCCATCTCGACCAAGTCTCGGAATATTTCGCTCGAAGGCTGTTGACCCACTGCCACAAATACTCCGTCTATTTCCAAAAGGGACCTCTTTCCTGTGTTTAAATCCATTATCTCCAGGGCTTTTACACCGGATTGGTCCCCTTTAATTTCGGTTACCACGGAATTCCAAATCGTTTTGATGTTTTCCGATTCAAAAAGCCTTTCTTGAAGAACCTTTTGGGCCCTTAAGCGATCCCGTCGGTGGATCAAATACACCTCTTTGGCCAAGTTTTTAAGATAAAGGGCTTCTTCTACCGCTCGGTCGCCTCCGCCTATGACCGCTACCTTTTTGTCTCGGAAGAAAAAGCCGTCACAGTAAGCACAAAAGGATACTCCTTGTCCTATGAATTTATCCTCACCGGGGACTCCCAAACGGGCTGGTTGAGCGCCGGTGGCTATTATCAGGCATTTCGCTTCTACGTCTCCTTGGGTGGTCTTAACTATAAAGGAACCTTCCTTTTCCAAAACCCCCTCTACTTTCACAAATTCTGTAAGGGGAACGCCTATTTCGCTTAATTGTTTTTTAAACCTTTCTATGAGCTCCGGTCCGGAGATACCTCCTGGAAAACCGGGGTAGTTCTCGATGGTACCTGCCATAAGGACTTGTCCTCCCGCTGAAAGGGCCTCAAAAATGACGGTTTTCAATTTGGCCCTGCCGCAATAAATGCCAGCGGTAAGACCGGCGGGTCCTCCTCCTATTATGACCACATCAAACTTTTCCATCCTTTTTTCTCCTTTCCAAATTTATTAGAGCATGGAAATTTCTCGTTATTATCTCCTTTAATTCCTCAAGGTTTATCCCCCTTATTTTGGCCAAAGTTTTGTAAGTTTCAACTATTAAGGCTGGTTCATTCCTTTTTCCACGATGACTTTGAGGAGGTAAAAAAGGGGCGTCCGTTTCAAGGAGAATCCGATCAAGAGGGACATAAGAAGCTATCTCCTTCAGTTTGGTAGAGTTAGGGTAGGTGAGAGGGCCAGCGAAGGAGATATAAAAATTTCGTTTGAGGAATTCATTGCTGATTTCTTTACTTCCGGAGAAGCAATGTATTATTCCTTGTGGAGGGGTTCCTTCCTCATCCAAAATCTCCAAGAGCCTATCGTAGGCATCACGGCAGTGAATGATAATAGGAAGGTTTAGCTTATTCGCTAATTCCAAATGACGGCGGAACACTTCTTCTTGAACGTCTTTAGGTGAGAACTTTTTATAAAAATCAAGTCCTGTTTCTCCAATGGCCACGATTTCTCGGTTATTGAGGATAAGAGTACGTATGGTTTCAAAGCTTTGGGAAGTGGCGTTTTTGGCCTCATGGGGATGAATGCCAATTGCCATTATTCCTCCTGTTTCCTTGACGATCTGCAAAGACTTTAAAAAGGAGGACTCATCCGTTGCGATTGACAAAATCTCCCGAACCCCTGCTCCTTTGGCCCTTTCTACTACTTCTTTCCAATCCTCGAACATGTCCAAATGGCAATGGGAATCAATCATACCCGAGCTCCTTTAGCAATTTGAAAATAGCCTCCCTCCATCCCCAAGGTCCTTCTTGGGTAGTGATAAATAAGTTATTCCATTTCGGTGGGTTTTCGGAGATCCCACCGTGACGTTTTACTATGATCTTCCAATCGGCTCGTTCCAGCATGGGAAGATCGATGCGACTGTCACCTAAGGCGACAATCTCGGGATTAAGGCCACTTTTCTTAAAAAGATCCAAAAGTATCTCCATGGCTTTTCCCTTGTCGTGGTGTGACTGAAGGTGTAGGAAACGCCCCCCTCGCCAGAAGGTAAGGTTCTTTTCCCTGAGGTTCTCTAAAAGTGACTTTTCATTACCTTCAAATAAACAAGGCTCAGTAAAAAGCCTTTCTTTTGCCAAAAGGGCCTCTTCTTCTGGAAGACCAGTAATTTGGGCTATCTTCGAAGGGCTCATGTCGCCAAATCCTTCGATCAGGAAATTCTTTTCCCTTAGTTCGTTTATGGTGTGTCGTATATAATCATAGGGTTTACCCAAGGGGATTAGCCAATAACGGCCTTCATATTCCCTAGAATCTTTTGGCAGGAGAAGCGGATAATCCTTTGGGATAAAAATTCCCCCGCCGTTTTCCGCTATAAAAGGACCATAGATTCCCAGGCGCTTTTGCCAAAGCTCTATTTCCTTTGGGCTTTTGCTGGTAGCTATTATTATAGGGATCTGGAGGTTTAAGAGTTTTCTTATGCTCTCTAAGGCGGGTTCATAAAGGTGCTCTTTTAGGCCAATAAGGGTACCATCTAAATCGGTGAAAACCAGAAGTTTCCTCATGGGATAATATTTTATACAAAAAAGTTCACTTGTAATGTCTTTCTTTAGGACTTATGATTTTGAAAGAGGTGGCAAAGTGATGGAGATTAGGATTGAGGACATAGAAAATTTTCAGGAAACAGAAGACATCGAGAGCAAGTACCTCAGGTCTATAAGCAAATATTCCGTTCTGAGCCCTGAAGAAGAGAGAGAATTGGCCCGCAGATACAAAGAAGGGGACGAAGAGGCGGGAAAACGTCTAATTTTGTCCAATTTAAGATTTGTGGTTAAGGTTGCTTTGGAATATAAGGGGTATGGTTTTAGGCTTTCAGACCTGATTCAAGAAGGGAATTTAGGGTTAATTGTGGCCCTGAAGCATTTTGATCCTAATAGAGGTTACAGGTTTATCTCATATGCCATATGGTGGATTAGGGCTTATATTCAGAACTACATAATGAGGTCATGGAGTTTAGTTAAGGTTGGTACTACGCAGGCTCAGAAGAAATTGTTTTACAAAATGGGACGTTTATGGGAATTAGAAGAAGGTGGTCTTGGGAACCGAGAAGAAAAGCTGAAACAACTTGCTGAAGAGCTTAAGGTTGAAAAAGATGACGTAGAAGAAATGTACGAAAGGGTAAGGTTTCGTGATCTTTCGCTCGATACTAAGATAGATGAAGAACAAGAGACCACGTTTTTGGACTTTTTAGCCGATCTAGCTCCAAACCAAGAGGAAAGGCTTGCTGATACGGAACGACTACAATTGATCAAGCGAGTGGTTAAGGAAGCCTTATCCAAGTTGAACGAAAGGGAAAGGACGATAGTGGAGAAACGGTTGATGTCTGATGAGCCCACGACCTTAAATCAATTGAGCAAGATCTTTAACGTCTCCCGAGAACGCGTGAGGCAGATAGAACTTCAGGCCTTGAAAAAGTTAAAAAAGGATTTAGAAGAGAAAAAATTGCTCATTCATTCCCTTTAATCCCAGTCCTCAGGCCAGGGTTTCTTTTCTTTTCGTTTCTTTAGAAGGTTGGCGATTTCGTTGAGGATTATGTCAGCTATAAGATCCTTGCTCATCAAGGGAAGTCCCCTCACCCTTCCGGAGGCATCTATTATCTTCACTATGTTAGTATCACTTTGGAAGCCTGCTCCCATCTGCGTAATATCATTTGCGATGATCAAGTCCAAATTTTTCTTTCGCAATTTCTCTTGGGCATTCTCGATTAGCTGATCAGTTTCCGCAGCAAAACCCACAAGTATCCTTGAACCCTTTCGCTTTCCGAGTTCGGCCAATATATCAGGGTTCGGTTCAAGCTCCAGGAGAAGGTTTTGGTTAGTTTCCTTTTTTATTTTGGACGGGTAGAAATTTTTGGGGCGGAAATCCACAACGGCGGCACTTTTTATTATCACCTCGTAGTCCTCAAAGTTATCCATTACGGCCTCATACATCTCTTTAGCAGTTTTAACCCTTATGATAGGTATATCACGTCTGGGAAGACTCAAATCGGTCGGACCGGTTATTAAAAGGACTTGAGCTCCCCTTCTTTTGGCCATTTTAGCAAGAGCAAAGCCCATTTTCCCGCTTGAGGGATTAGTTATGTACCTTACCGGATCAATGGGTTCGATCGTGGGACCCGCCGTGACGAGGATCTTTGTGTCTTTGAGGTCTTTTGGCGTAAAAAGATCCTCGATCTTCTCCACAATCTCCGGGATTTCGGCAAGCCTCCCCCTTCCTATGCTTCCACAAGCTAAATCTCCTTCTGCTGGTTCAACGAAGTGGTAGCCATAACTTTTAAGCTTCGCCACGTTATGCTGCACCACTGGACTTTGCCACATTTTCACGTTCATAGAAGGTGCAAAAAGCACTGGCACCTCCATTGCCATTACCATGGTGGTTAAAAGGTCATCAGCTATTCCGTTGGCGATCTTTCCCAAAATGTTAGCAGTAGCCGGAGCTATTACCATCAATTCCGCTCTGTCGGACATAGCTATATGTCCTATTCTTGAGCCTTCAAGGAGCCTAAACATCTCATAAAGAACTGGATGTCCGGAGAGCGTTTGAAAGGTAAGAGGGGTGACGAATTTCATGGCGTTTTCAGTCATAACCACATGGACATTCGCTCCCCTTTTTACCATTTCCCTTAAAAGCTCCACCGCCTTATACGCCGCAATCCCTCCGGTTACCCCTAAGATAAGCTCTCGCCCCTTGAGTTTGCTCCCGCTTCTTTTAGGATCGATTTGATTCATGGTCCAATCCTATTAGTTTTTTGAACTCCTCCTCATCTATTATTTTAACCCCTAAAGATCTAGCCTTATCATATTTCGATCCGGGCTCCTTTCCTACCACTACATAATCAACCCTTCGGCTCACACCCGAAGCCACCATGCCCCCTAACTCTTCCACCCTCCTTTTGGCCTCCTCACGGGTCATGCTCTCTAAGGCTCCCGTGAAGACGAAAACCTTCCCACGTAAGGGTTTATCCTTAGGTAATTCTTCTTCTTCTTGAATAGTAACGCCTGCGTTAAGCATTTTTTCTATCACCTTACGGTTTTCCTCACTCTGGAAAAAGGTAAGGATGCTTTCAGCTACTTCAGGTCCTATGCCGGGGATTTTAAGAAGATCATCCTTACGGAGGTTGAAAAAGTTTTGTAGTTTCTTAAAATGCTTCGCCAATATCTGGGCCATTTGTTCTCCTACGTGTCTTATACCTAAGGCATAAAGAAAACGGGCAAGGGTTGTTTTTTTGCTTTTTTCTATTGACTGCAACAATTTTTGGGCGAGTTTATCAGCCACTCCTTCAAGCTTGAGGAGGTCTATTTTTTTCAAGTAAAAGAGATCCGCTGGATCTTTTACTAAACTTTTATCCACCAATTGATCTATGAGCTTTTCGCCAAATCCCTCAATGTCCATTGCCCTTCTTGAAACAAAATGCCTGATCCGGGCTTTAAGTTGAGCCGGGCAAGAAAGCCCGATACACCTATGAGCTACTTCTCCGGGTAGTCTAATTACCCGAGAGCCACACACAGGGCAGGTTTCTGGCATCTGGAATTCTCGTTCTTGGCCCGTCCTTTTTTCCTTTATGGGTTTAATGATCTCAGGTATGACTTCCCCTGCTCGATGCACCAAAACCCAATCCCCAATCCTCACATCCTTCCTTCTTATTTCGTCAAGGTTATGCAAAGTAGCCCGGCTGACCACAACCCCGCCAACTTGCACCGGTTCCAAAATGGCTACCGGTGTAAGTACTCCGGTTCGTCCCACTTGGACTATGATGTCCAGTACTCGAGTTGTGGCCTCTTCAGCGGGGAATTTAAAGGCAATGGCCCACCTTGGGCTTCTCGCTATTTCTCCTAATCGTCTCTGTAACTCAAAATCGTTTACCTTTAAAACTACCCCGTCCATCTCGTAGGGGATCTGGTCCCTTTTCGATAATATATCCCTATAATAGGCTATACACTCCTCGATATCCTTACAGAGCTTAACATATGGGTTCACCCTAAGTCCCCATTTCGGAAGGGTTGTCAACACTTCCCATTGGCTCTTGAATTCCCTACCTATGACTTCCCCTATTCCATAAAAGAAAACTTTCAAAGGTCTTTTGGCAGTAACCGAAGGGTCAAGTTGTCTCAGGGAGCCAGCAGCTGCGTTTCTTGGGTTAGCAAAAGGCGGTTCACCCTCCTCTTCCCTCTCGCGGTTAAGACGCCGGAAGTCCTCTTTGTCCATATACACCTCTCCCCTTACCGAAAGGTATTCGGGAACTGGTTCTTCTTTATCGATGAGATAAAGAGGGATCATCTTTATAGTACGGATGTTCTGAGTCACGTCCTCACCCCTGTACCCATCTCCCCGGGTAGCTCCTACCGTGAGAAGGCCGTTTTCGTAAATCACCTCAATGGCCACCCCGTCTATCTTAGGCTCTGCTGTATAAGCGATTTCATGGGAAAGCCCCAAACCCAAAAACCTTTTCACCCTTCGGTCAAATTCCCTTACCTCATCTTCCGAGAAGGCGTTCGAAAGGCTTAACATGGGTATTCTGTGTTCGACGGTCCCGAATTCCTCAAGTGGAGGGGCTCCTACCCTTTGGGTTGGGGAGTTAGGGGTAATGAGCTCAGGGTATTGGCGTTCCAGTTCTTCGAGTTCCCTCATCAAGGCATCATATTCAGCGTCGGAAATAACAGGGTCGTTGAGGACGTAATAACGGTAATTGTGATATTCGATTTCACGCCTAAGCTCTTCGACCCTCTTTCTTACTTCTTCAGGGACCATGGGTGCCCTCCTTTTCTTTTTCAAAGATGATTTTAATACCAGAAGGTTCAAGATGTCCAAGGTAGTGGTTAAGGTTTTTAAAGCCGAATATAATTTTTAAAAAGATGATTAAAGTAGGTTGTTGTGGTTTCCCGGTCTCAAGAAAGATTTATTACCAAACCTTTACCTGCGTAGAGATTCAACAGACCTTTTATCACCCGCCCAAGGAGGAAACCCTTAAGAGTTGGAGAAAGGAGGCTACCGAGGGATTTGAATTCACCCTTAAAGCCTGGCAACTTATCACCCATGATCCCAAAAGTCCCACCTACAAGCGGTTAAAGTTTGAAATACCTCCTGAAACCAAAGAGCGATATGGAGGCTTCAAACCCACAAGGGAAGTACTTGAAGCGTGGCAGATTACGCGAAAAGCAGCCAAGCTTCTTGAGGCTCGTTTAATCATATTTCAAACTCCCCCCAGCTTCCGGCCTGAGGAAGAATCAGTAAAAAACCTGAAGACTTTTTTCTCCACCATAGAAAGGGAGAATTTCCTTTTCGGATGGGAGCCAAGGGGATGGCCTGTGGAATTGGTGAGGTCTCTATGTGAGGAGTTAGACTTGATCCATGTGGTTGATCCCTTTAAGGAAGATACGTGTGGAAAGATCGTTTATTGGCGTTTGCATGGAAAGGATGGGTATCGATACCGTTATTCTGATGAAGAACTTGAGGAATTGTTACGCAAAATTCAACCTTCTTCCGTCTATTACGTAATGTTCAATAACACTAACATGTTTGAAGATGCTCAAAGGTTTTTGAGGATTGTAAAAAATGGATAAGCCCCCTATTTGGTTCAAATTAGCCGAAGAGGCGGTCTCAGAGGGCAAAAGCGTCTTTTTATTAGGAGCTCCCGATACGGGAAAGACTACGCTCTGCAAGTTCCTCTTGGAAAAGGCCATTGAGAAAGGATTAAAAGTGGGCTATATCGACGCGGATGTGGGGCAATCAACCATTGGTCCTCCCACGACGATGGGGCTTTCCATCCTCGAAAAGAGGGAAGATTTGGAGGGGTTAATCCCATTTAAGTTGTATTTCCTAGGGGCTACTTCTCCCGCACAATGGCTTTTGCGCTCAGTGGTAGGATTAAAGAAATTAATGGATAAAGCCCTGGAAAGGAGGGTAGATTTTACCCTGATTGATACTACGGGCCTTGTGACAGGAGAGGTGGGATTTCAGTTGAAGTTTTATGAGATCGAAATAACCGATCCTACCCATCTTGTGGCCATAGAAAGGGGAGGGGAACTTGAGCCCATTTTAAAGGCCTTTGTGGGAAGGTCTAAGCCGAAGCAATATGTGATATTGCCTTCGGAAAAGGTCAGAAGAAGGGATCTTACACAAAGGCAACACTATCGGCAGCAGAAATTAAGCCTTTACTTTAAAAATTCGGAGATCCTAAATTTTGAAAAAGGGCTTTTAAAGAACTTCAAAGGGGATCAGTCTTTTCCGCTTGACGGAAGGATCGTCGGGTTACTTGATGAAGAGGGATTTGCCTTGGGCATAGGCGTAATTACGGGAATAAAGGAAAGAGAAATCGAGGTCTTGACGCCCATCAAGGCCCAGGAGGCGGTTAAGGCCCTTTGGTTGGGGGAGGTGAAATTGGAGGGGGGTGCTCAGAATGTATGCAACCCCGGAAGAGGGCTTTCGAGATGAGGGGGAGCTTTAAAAATCCACTTACTTATTCACAAGTTTTCTACAATTATTGTGGATGGGGAGGAGAGGATGCCAGCTAATCTGCCCCCAGAATATTATGCGGCGGAAAAGAAGCTTCGCGAAGCTAAGAGTCACGCGGAAAAAATAGCCATAATCGAAGAGATGCTGGCCATAATGCCCCATCACAAGGGGACGGATAAACTCAGGGCCCTTTTGCGTCGGAAGTTGGCCAAATTGCGCGAAGAACTTCAGTCGGGAAAGGGGAAAGGCGGAAAGGGTGATTTTTTCACGGTCAAAAAGGAGGGAGCTGGACAGGTGGCCATGGCAGGACCACCAAATTCGGGCAAATCCCAGCTTTTGGCCTCCCTGACCAATGCTACTCCCGTTATAGCGGATTATCCTTTTTCAACCCAAAGACCCTTAGCGGGGATGATTTGTTTTGAAAACATAAAAATCCAACTGGTGGATCTTCCTCCTCTTACCTCAACGACGGATCTTTGGGTTTATAGCATCCTTCGCAATGCCGACCTGATCCTTGTGGTCTTAGACATCTCCGGAGATCCATTGGGGGATTGGGAAAATATCCAGGCCTTGTTGTCCGAGAGAAGAATCGCTTTGGTAAGGGAGGTCCCCGATGGGAACCTTCACGATGGCAAAAGTTATAAAAGGGCGGTTTTGGTTTTAAACAAGGGCGATCTTGATCCTCAAGGTGAGGACTTTAAGGCCTTCCGAGAGCTTTTACCAGAATTGGAGATCCCAATGATAGAAGTTTCGGCCAAAATGGGCATGGGACTTGAGGAATTAAAGAGGCAAATTTTTCAAATGCTTCATATCATCCGCGTTTATCCCAAGCCGCCTGGTAAACAACCTGATATGCAGAATCCTGTCATTTTGCCCAAAGGTAGTACCGTGGAGGATTTGGCCGAGGAGATCCATAAGGATTTTGTGGAAAAGCTAAAATACGCAAGGGTTTGGGGCTCGGCTAAATTTCAGGGACAAAGGGTTTTTAAGGATCATGTATTGGAGGACGGAGATATTGTCGAACTTCACATATGAAGTTGTTAGTTCTTCACCAAGGAGCAATAGGGGACTTCATATTGGCCATCCCAGCCATATGGACCGCTTATCTCGCTCTTAAGCCCGAAGAATTGCACCTTGCAGGACACCCCTCCTCTACTGAGGTATTAAAAGGGGTGTTTTGGGTGAAGAAAATCTGGGATGTGAACTTATATCCCTTTTCCACTTTATGGTTTGAGCCCGTTAAAGATTTGGACTTCCAAATGGCCCTTGTATTTTCCAAGGCTTCGGAGTGGCAAAATGCCTTAAAGAGTTCGGGGGTAAAGGAGATATGGATGCTTCCTCCTTTTCCGGAGGAAAGAATTCCTCTATTTCATCATCACCTTAAAAATTTAAAAAGTTACGGTATATCCCTTAAGACGGGATATATGGGTTTGTTCTTTAAAGAGGAAGAAAAAGAGGAGGCTTTAAGATTTTTGGAAAAAAAGGGCATAAAAAGACCCTTTTTCGTCGTTCATCCGGGAGCGGGTTCTCCCAAAAAAATATGGCCACCCGAAAGGATGGCCCACCTCTCCAATTGGCTCTATGATCGATTTGGATACTTTCCTTTAGTGATAAAAGGACCCGCCGATCAGAAAGCTTGCGATGAGTTCTTAAAGTACATAAATGTGCCTTACCTTTTAATAGAGAATCCCCCTTTGAGAAAACTCGGAGCCCTTCTGAAGTTTGCTTCCTTTTTCTTGGGCAACGATTCGGGAATTGCTCATCTGGCTGCCTTTTCCGCATGCCAAACCTTTGTCCTTTTTGGATCAACCGACCCGGTAGTCTTTATGCCCTACGGCCCATACGTAAAATGCATAAAAGGAAAAGAAGGATTAAAAGACATAAGAGAAGAAGACCTAAAAAAGATATTGGAAAATCACCTTCCCAAATTAAACGCTCTTGACTCTTAAAGGTCCCTTTGCCATCATTTTAATAAGAACGGGGCGTGGCGCAGCCTGGGAGCGCACTGGCATGGGGTGCCAGTGGTCGGAGGTTCAAATCCTCTCGCCCCGACCAACCTTTAAACTTCTCACCATCTCTCCTTAAATAGTCCTTAATATCTTTAACTCCAAAGCTTGACAAAACCTTCAAAAGGATTTATCCATTAAATGAAAATGAAAACCGTTATCAAAAAAAGATGGACGTTACAGCGGGAGGTGCTTTTTAGGCTTATTAAAGAAGAGGGGCATATTGATGCGGATGAGCTTTATCGAAAGGCCAAGCTCATTTATCCCAAGATAGGTTTGGCCACTGTATATAGGAATTTGAAGCTTTTTAGGGATTTGGGGTTGATCAAGGAGTTAAAGTTTGATGAACCTCATTCTCATTATGAATTTCTTCGGGGCAGTGAGCATTATCATTTTGTCTGTAGCAAATGTGGTGCTCTTATTGAGTTTGACGCTTCTTTGCTTAAAAGTTTTAAGGAGAAGCTCGAAAAAAAACACGGACTTAAGGTGGAGGAAATGGAAGTTCAAGTGAAGGGGTTATGCAAATCGTGTCGGGAGGGAGAAAAATGAGGCTTGATGAGGTTGAGCCTGGAAAAACAGTAAGGGTTCTTTTTATAGAAGGAGGAAGAGGGGTTAGGCAAAAGTTATCGGATTTAGGCATCTTGCCAGGGGAGGTAATAAAGGTGGTAAGAAGTGCCCCTTTTTTCGGGCCTTTGATGGTTTCGGGAAGGAATGGGACTTTTTTCATAGGGAGAGGGATGGCCAAAAAGGTAGTGGTGGAGGAGGTAGTATGAAGATCGTCCTTATAGGCCAACCGAACTGCGGGAAAAGCACCATTTTCAACCATTTAGCTGGTTATAAGGCGATAACTTCTAATTTTCCGGGAACAACCGTTAAGTTTCATGAGAGTCGTTTTCGTTTAAAAGGCGAGGAAATACATTGCGTTGACCTTCCGGGTAGTTACTCTTTGAATTCTCCAGAGCCTGCTGAAAGGGAAGCGAGGCGTTTTTTACTCACTCAAGAGTATGACGTGATAGTTAATATCCTTGATGCATCCCTTTTGGGAAGAGGGCTTGAGTTGACACTGGAATTACTCGAGCTCGAAAAACCCATGGTTTTGGTCCTTAACATGATGGATGAGGCCGAGAGGAAGGGGATCGTGATAGATGAGAAAAAGTTGTCACAGATACTGGGTATTCCCGTGGTAAAAACAATAGCTTATAAGGGGCAAGGTTTGACGGAGATGATCGAGGCGGTAATGAAGGCCAAAGCCGAGAACTTAAAAGGGAATCCTATTTCTTTTAGTCGAGATGTGGAGGAAATAATAAGTGAAGTAATGGAAGATCTGAAAAGAAAAAGTAATGCCATCAACATTCCTCTGAGGTTTTTGGCCATTAAGCTTTTGGAAAGAGACGAAGAGTTCTTAAAACTCGGAGGGGATGGTTTAGAGGAATTTAGAAAAAAGCTTGAGAGAAGACATGAAAGGCCATCGGACTTGGTGATCGCTTCTGAACGTCACGCTTTGGCCATGAACATTGCAGAGGGCGTCAGTAAGGTGTTGACGGTTCCGAAGCCGAGTATAGGGGATAGGGTTGACGATTGGCTTTTGCATCCCATCTTTGGGTATGTGTTTTTGATCTTCATCTTCTTAGGTGTTTTTATGACGATCTTTCAATTGGGAAAGTTTTTAGAAGAGCCTTTGATTGGGTTTTTCGATTCCTTAGAGGAGTCTTTTTCTCGATTCTTTCCCGAAGGGGGGTTGAGAGCCCTTTTTCAGGGGGCCTATCAAGGGTTTAGTTCGGGAATCGGGATAGTCCTTCCTTATCTTTTGCCCTTTCTCTTTCTTCTCTCTTTACTTGAAGATTCCGGGTATCTTCCAAGGGTTGCCTTTTTAGTTGATTCTTTCATGCATAAAATAGGCCTTCATGGGAAATCGGTTTTGCCGTTTGTCCTGGGGTATGGTTGCAGTGTCCCAGCCGTTATGGCCACAAGGATCCTCGAGTCCGAAAGGGATAGGGTGTTAACGGCCATTCTAGTTACTTTGGTTCCCTGTTCCGCAAGGATGATCGTGATATTGGGTCTTGTTTCGTATTTTCTGGGGCCTTTTTATGCCTTGACGGTTTATTTCATCAATTTGGTCGTAATTGCCTTAAGTGGTGCTATTTTTTCTAAATTTTATAAAGAAGTAACTCCTGGTTTGATATTAGAAGTGCCTCCTTATCGGTTCCCTCCATTGAAGATAACTTTCAAAAAAGTGTGGTTTAGACTCCGGGAATTTATTGGAATCGCGTGGCCCCTTTTAGTGGTGGGTAGTTCCGTTTTGGCGTTTTTACAGCATCTGAGACTTGAGGATTTTTTAAACAAGGTCTTTCTATGCATTACTTATCCCCTCGGACTCCCTCAGGAATTGGGGGTGACCCTCCTTTTAGGGATACTCAGAAAAGAGTTGACCTTACTCATGACCTTTCAAGCCTTGGGCACTCGAAATGTGCTTGAAGTGATGACCCCTTCTCAAGTGATGAGTTTTGTACTGTTTGTAACCTTCTACGTTCCCTGCGTTGCCACCTTAGCGGCCTTGTGGAAAGAAGTGGGATACAGATGGGCCCTTAAGGGAATAGGTTTTTCACTTTTTGTCGCCTTTTTCATGGGGATTTTGGCTCGTTTGGTGTTTTAAAACCCCTTGACATAAAGTGAGGGGTTGGCTTTAAAATATTTCCGCCCACGAAGGGCGAAAGGCGGTCAGGAAGGCCCTCCTAAAAAGGACGGCTTTTTTATTTGGAACAAGGCTCAAGAAGGGTCCTAAGAAAAATCTCTACAAGGAGGGGGAGAATGCGGCGTTTGACGCTGTGCGCTGTAATCTTTCTTCTTAGTTTCACCTTTTTGGGTTTTTCCCAAGAGAAAGAAGCAAGGCTTGAAGAGGTGGTGGTTACTGCCACAAGGGTTGAGACCCCTGTTGAAGTAGCTCCTGCAAGTGTAAATGTGGTGACAAAAAAGGAGATGGAAAAGCGAGATGCGAAAACCTTGGACGATGTGCTCAATGAACTTCCAGGGGTTTATGCCCACAGGACAAGAGTGGTTTTGGATACTCCTACAGATGCCATCTCTTTGAGGGGAATACCGGGTTATAGGAGAAATTTAGTGATGGTAGATGGGGTTCCTTTAAACGGTCCTCAAGGCGGTGAGCTTAAACTTGGGGGGTTCAGGTTTGAAGATATAGAAAGAATTGAAGTGGTGAAGGGACCCTTCTCCGCCCTTTATGGTGGGCTTGCCATGGGGGGAGTGGTCAACATCATTTCTGCACTTCCAGAAAAACGCCAACTCACCTTTAAAGCGGGATATGGCTCAAGCTTTGAGAGAAATGAGGCCTTAGACGATTTGAGAAAAGTCTATCTCTCTTACGGAGACAAGATAAGGAATTTCAGCTTTTTTGTAAGTTACGGTCACGAGGCTACTGATGGCTTCCCCAGCAATTTGGTAAGGGTTATGACTCAACCACCCAACTGGGTTTCAGGATGGATATATACCACTACCCCAGAAGGCAAACCGAGATGGATAGTCGGAGATTCCGGAGACCATCAAGGATGGGACCAGAGTTTTACTTTAAGAATGGGCTATAAGTTTGACGAAAACACAAACCTTAGGTTCTCCTTAATGAAAATTTGGGGAAGCTCAAGTTACGATGACCCCCATACCTATCTAAGAGACCCCCAAGGTAACCCTGTATGGGAGTATTTTGTAATAGGAAACCCTCCTAATGTTTTAAAAGAAGCCATGTTTTTGGCCGGAAAAATTTCGAAAGACTACACAATTTATAGCCTTAATTTTGAAACCAAAATAAAAGAGGCAAAAGTTAAACTTACATTGGGCTTATTTGACCAAGATGACTATTTATTTACAACTCCTTGTGTAGGAACTTTGACAGGATGTAACTTTAATGAATATGCCACAAAAACAGGTGGTCCTGGAACTACTCATAACACTCCTGCTAAAAACTATATTGCAGACCTTCAACTTACTTTACCCATTTCTTTAAAATTGCCATATTTTAACAATCACATCTTTACTTTTGGAACTTCTTACAGAAGAGCTGAAGCCGAAACTAAGCAATATAAATTGTCGAATTGGAAAGATGAGGATTCGAAAACTTCTTTAATGTATGAATCAAAGGGAAAAGACAGAATTTTTGCTTTATTCATTCAAGACGAGATACCAGTTACTGAAAAACTTACCCTTTATTTAGGAGCAAGACAAGACTGGTGGAAAACATTTGATGGTTATGAGAATTATGTGGGACAAACGGGGTACCCAAAAGAGTATGGTAAACGTAGCGAATCCTCTTTTAATCCCAAATTTGCCTTTGTTTACAACCTTTCCGAGAAAACGACCTTTAGGGGTTCAGTAGGAAAAGCCTTTCGTCCTCCTATGCTTATAGAGCTTTACAGAAGCTTTATGACACCTGGTTCCTTTATTTATGGGAATCCTAATCTGAGAACTGAGAAATGTTGGAGTTGGGATTTAGGGATAAGGCACAGTTTTTGGAAAGGAAATAAAGTAGAAATCGCTTATTTTGAAAATTATTTGGAAGATTTGATATACCTTCGGACTACTGGACAGTATATAGGACCAAGGGCAGTTGTAGAAACGGTAAATGCGGGAAAAGCGGAGGTAAAGGGAATAGAATTTTCCTTGGAACAAAAATTTGGAAAATACATAAGAAGTTTTGCTAACCTTACTTGGAATGACGCGCGAATAAAAGAAAACCCAGCCAATCCTCGTTCCGAAGGAAAAAGGATCACCGGAATTCCCGAGACCATGCTTAATGTGGGAATAGAAGTTGAAAAGGGTCCGTTTTCTGGGTCCTTAGTTGGAAGGTATAGAAGTAAGGTGTATGGAGATGACGAAAACAGGGATAAGAAAGAAGGGGTTTTCGGTTCATATGATTCTTATTTTGTAACTGATGCAAAACTTACTTATAGGATCTTTAAAAATGCTTCTTTGTCTTTAAGCATAAATAACCTTTTTGATGAGAAATACTACTATTATTACTTGGAACCAAGAAGATCCTGGTTTTTGGAATTTTCCTATAAATTTTAAGAGCATGAGACAATGAACAGAGGAATAAAAATTTTACTCGTATCCACAGTTGTAAATAAAAGTTTAAAAGAAGCAATTAAAAGCGTTTCCGATTTTTGTGAAGTAAAGCTCATATATTCGTATGATCTTGGGAGATTTGAAAAAGATGATTTAAACAACCTGATCGAGTGGGCTGATGTAATTTTAGTTGATGTCCGAGGAGATCCTGGCATTTTGAATGAAGTTGAGTTGAAAGAAAAAGATCTTATAGCCTTAGTTGGGGGTAGTACTATCATTGCCAAGGCGAAGCTTGGGAAATTCAGAATGCCTGCAAAATTCGGTGCTTCTTTTGTTTCTGATCCAGCTTCTTTGAAAAAGAGGATAGAAAACGTTCAAAAGGCTATAGAGACAGCCGGAAAGATTTTACCGTTTGGGGTTCTTAGAGACGCGAGAGACTATGTTAAAACACTAAGATACTGGGCAAATGGTGGGTATGAGAATTACAGAAACATGTTTCTTCATCTTTGCAAAATAAAAGGATTAGATGTGGAGGTAAGGGATCCGTTAGAGTTTCCGGATTTTGGATTTTATCATCCGCTGTATGGGTTTGATTACACGCCAAATGATAAAAAGCCCCAAATTGGGATTCTCTTTTATGGAGGAATGCACTTTGAGCAATGTCAAAAAACGCTTGAGAAAGTGACAAGTTGGTTTGAAGAAAAGAACCTGAATGTAGTTCCAGTTTACAGTGATGGGATTTTGAATCTTAATGCCTTAGAGCTTCTGAAAGATGTTGATGCTATAGTGAACCTTTTATGGTTTAGGCTCAATGGGGGGCCGATGGGAGGGGATCCGAAAAGTACTATAGAGCTTTTGAAGAAAAAGAAAGCGAAGCTTTTTACGCCGGCTTTAATGTTCAACCAGAAACTCTCCGATTGGGAGGAAGCAGAAAGGGGATTAAATATAGTTACCCTTTTTGCCAGTGTGACCTTGCCGGAAATGGATGGGGCTACAGAACCGATTCCAGTTTGTGGGGTTTATGAGGACGAAGTAATTCCGATTGAAGAAAGAGCGGAAAGGTTCTGCGAAAGGGTGAGAAGGTGGGTAAATTTAAGATATAAGCCAAACTCGGAAAAGAAGGTCGCCATAATCATTTACGACTATCCACCTGGGGAGGAGAATTTGGGAAATGCAGCTTACCTTGATACTTTTGAAAGCTTAAAGGTGATACTTACAAGACTTAAGGACGAGGGCTATAAAGTCGAAATAGCCGATGTAGGAGAAATTTTGCTCAAAAAAAGACTTTTTAACCCAAAGCTCTTTTCCGAAAAAGCTATAGATTGTCCGAGATTAAAAAAAGACGATTACCTCAGATTTTTTAATGAACTCCCCGAAGACCTCAAAAGGGACGTGATAGAAAACTTCGGCGATCCTCCTGGGGACATAATGGTAGATGAAAACGGAATCTTAATCCCTGTAGTCTTGTTTGGAAATGTGGCAGTTGGAATCCAACCTTCAAGAAGAAGGGTTCTCGAAAACAATGAGGATTTACTTTCTGCAATTCATGATAAAACAAAACCTCCTCATCACCAGTATTTGGCTTTTTATTTTTGGTTCAAAAATATCTTTAAAGCTGACGTAGTAATTCACCTCGGTACTCATGGAACGCTTGAGTTTATGAAAGGTAAAGAATGCGGGTTAAGTTCGAGATGTTGGCCAGATGTGTTAATATCTTCCATACCTCATCTTTATGTTTATCATGTTATTAATGTTTCTGAAGGAACAATTGCTAAACGCAGAAGCTATGCTACCCTTTTGAGTTATAATTCTCCTCCATATACAACTGCAGGTCTATACGATGAATATGCAAGACTTGAAGAACTGATTGACGAATTAAGAGCGGAAAAAAATCCAGCAAGATCTGAGACTGCGAAAGCAAAAGTTTTTGAACTCGCAGAAAAGCTTGGAATGGAAAAGGATTTGGAGAAGATTGAGGCCAAAATTTACGAATACAAACGTTCAATAATCCCCAAGGGGCTTCACGTTATTGGAAAAAGGTATGACCTTCAGGAGTTGAAGGACTTTGTTCTTTTACTCAGTCGTTATGATAGGGCTGGTCTAAAATCCCTTCACAGGCTTATAGCTGAGAATAAAGGAGTTGATTTTGAAAAAGTATTAGAAGATCCGAGAATGCTGAAACTTGTAGATGAGGAGGCAAAGAGGGTTATTGAGGAATATTTTTCGGGAAAAACGAAAAAGGAATTTGGGGAGGTTTTGGATTATTGCAGAAAGGTCGCTGAAAGCTTTTCTGAGAATGCGATGGAATTGGAGAACCTTCTTAAGGCCCTTAAGGGAGAATATGTGGAGCCCTCTGTTGGAGGAGATGTGATAAGAAACCCTGAGGTTTTGCCAACGGGAAGGAATCTTTATCAATTTGATCCTTTGAGGATTCCCACTGAGGCTGCGACCGAAAGAGGGAAAAAGGCTGCAAAGAAGATAATCGAAAGATATTTCAAAAGTTACGGAAGATATCCCGAGAGTATAGCCTTAGTGCTTTGGGGATTTGAGACAGCTCAAACCTTTGGAGAGACAGTTGCTCAGATTTTTGAATTTTTGGGAGTTGAGATTGTCCATAAAACTGCTTGGGAGAAGGAAATTAAGGTAAAAAGCCTTGAAGAGCTTGGAAGACCCAGGATTGATGTAGTAGTTACAATCTGTGGGTTTTTTAGAGATATGTTTCCAAATCTGATCGAGTTAATCGATAGTAGCATTAAGCTTGTTTCAGAGCTTGAGGAGCCTGAGGAGTTTAATTTCGTTAAAAAGCACAAAAAGGAACTAAAAAGCGACTTGAGGCTCTTTGGGCCGGTACCTACGGAGTACGGGACAAGGATGCTTCAACTTGTGGAAGATAGCGTATGGGAAAGTGAAAAGGATCTAGCAAATGCATATTTAGCTTCCATGTGCTATGCCTACAGTAAGGATTTACATGGTGTTGAAGCAAAGGAAGTATTTGAAAGTCTTTTAAAGACGGTTGATATCGTCTCTCAGACAAGAAGCTCCGTGGATTATGAAATAACGGATTTGGATCACTATTATGAGTTTTTCGGAGGCCTTTCAAAGGCTGTGGAGCTTATAAAAGGGGAAAAGGCTGAGATGGTGATTGTGGATTCCACTCAAGAAATGGCCAAAGTCGAAAGCATTAAGGATTCCATCGAAAGAGGAACGATCACAAGGACCCTTAATCCTAAATGGATAGAAGAGATGCTTAAACACGGATTTAACGGAGTGCAGAAAATAGCCGACAGAATTGAGTATCTACTTGGCCTTTCGGCCACGACAAATGCTGTAGAAAACAGACTTTGGGATAAGGTAGTGGAAAGGTTCGTTCTGGATGAAGAGCTTTTCAACAGGTTAAAGCAACTTAACGTTTATGCGCTTAGAGAGATGTTAGAAAAGCTTCTTGAAGCCGAAAAGAGGGGGTATTGGAGGGCTCAAGATTTAAAGAAAAAAGTCCAAGAGAAATACCTTGAGATCGATGGGATCTTGGAGGAGGTGGTGAGATGAGGTTTTTTCCCTTCACGGCCATAGTTGGGCAAGAAAAAGCGAAACTGGCTTTAATTTGTAGCGCTATAGATCCAACAATAGGCGGGGTACTCCTCAGTGGGGATAAGGGGACGGGGAAGTCGACGATGGTAAGGGCTTTTTCTCAAGTGTTACCCGAAATTGAGGTCTTTGACGGTTGTCCCTTTAATTGCAATCCCTATAACGTGGCCGAGATGTGCGAAGTGTGTAAGGAAAGGGCTCAAAAGGGGGATTTAAGGGTTGCCAAAAAGCCCATGAGGGTAATAGACCTTCCGCTTAGCGTAAGTATTGACAGGCTTGTAGGAACGATAGATTTAGGGAGGGCTTTGAAAGAAGGGATAAGGGCGCTTCAACCAGGAATACTGGCAGAGGCAAATAGGAACATCCTTTACATTGATGAAGTAAATCTGCTTGAGGATTACCTTGCGGATGTCTTACTTGACTCAGCCGCTTTAGGGTGGAACGTGGTCGAAAGGGAGGGGATATCCCTGAAACACCCTGCGAAGTTCATCCTCATAGGGTCGATGAATCCCGAAGAGGGTGAACTCAGGCCTCAATTGCTTGACCGTTTCGGGATGTTTGTTTCTATTGAGGCCTCCACTGATGTGGAGGAAAGGGTTGAGATCGTCAGAAGGGTTACGGAATTTCAAAAAGATCCGTTTTCCTTTTATGAAAAATACAAAACCCAAGACGAACAGTTGAGGGATTCCATTATAAATGGGAGAAAGATCCTTCAAGAAGTCGAGATTGAGGAGGAGCTAATAAAACTTCTTGCCGAAACCATAATCCAAATGGGAATAAAGACGCACCGAGCGGAGATAACAACCGTAAAAGCCGCAAAGGCCATCGCTGCATTTGAGGGAAGAAAAAGCGTAAGCATTGAGGATCTAAAAAGGGCAATGGAACTTACGTTGCCTCATCGAATAAAATCAAAACCCTTCGAGAAACCCCCTATACCGGAATTAAAGCTTCCAAAAGGAGGAAAAACAGAGGAAAAAAAGGAAGCCAAAGAAAATTCCGAAATAATGGAAAAAGAAAATCGTTTTGGGGATTCCGAAAAAAGGTTTAATTCAAGCCAAATAGAAATAGAGCCAAAAATCATGAAAGATTATTCCGAAAAGTGTGGTAAAAGAACCTCAAGGGACTGCAAAATTACCTTAATCGGGGAAAAGCAAGGGGTTCCTATCTCTTTTGTTCCTTCGACTAATGGGTTTCACGACGTAAACATTTTAGCCACTTTGAACTGCGCAGCCCTTCGGGGATTTCCTATAAAAATAGAGGATGAGGATATCAAGATAAACGTCCGCAAAGCTCGGGCTCCAAGGTTAACGGCCATAATTCTGGATTCAAGCGGAAGTATGGGTGTGCAAAAAAGGATAAGCATTGCTAAAGGAATTGCGAAAAAACTCGTTGAAAACTCTTACAAGCGCAGGGACTGGCTTTCGTTGATCGTTTTCCGAGGTAACGAAGCGGAAGTTCTCGTAAAGCCCACAAAAAAATACGAACACATATTTGAAGTTATCGATTCAATTCCAACCGGAGGAAGGACTCCACTGCCTTCGGCACTTTTGAAGTTTATTTCCATGACCAATAGCATGAAAAATGTCCATTTTAAAGGAATCCTTATCACTGACGGAAAAGCAAACGTTCCTATTTTTAAGGATGTTGAAGAAGATCTTATCACAATATGTAACTTGCTTCTTAAAAAAGGAATAAAACTTGAGATATTTGATACAAGAACAAAACTTTTTGACCCTTCGCCAAGTTATATAGACCTAATTTCGAGAATCACAAGAGCTAATGTATATAAAAGTTGAAAAATTGGCCAGAATATTAGGGTTATTGCTATTTTTGTCTTTTTCTTCTGTGTTAGCTAAAACAGCTACTTTCGTTGATGTCTATGGAAGAAAAGTCACCTTAGACCTCCCCGTTAAGAAGGCTTGTCTTTTGGTTACTTATGAGCTTATCCCTGCTTTAAAAATAAGGAATCAGATAGTGGCCATTGGAAGTTGGGCTTATGATGATCCTATTATGAGAACTACAATTCCAGATTTAAATAACATACCTTCTCCTGGCGTGGGAGGACCAGGAGTAAATGTGGAGCTTTTGAAAAAATTAGAAACGGATTTGATCGTTACTTTTAGAGTGCCAAAGGAAGAGCTCAGCTTTTTGGAATCTAAGGGTATAAATGCCTTTGCCATTTATCCTGAGAGTTTAAAAGATCTCGTGGAAGTTATCAGATGGCATGGTGTGGTTTTCGGAAAGGAGAGAAAGGCTGAAGAGTTTATAAAGGAAATGGGAAGGGTGATGAAGTTAATTGAGGGTAAAATTCATAAAATCCCCTTTTCACAAAGAAAAAAAGCCATTTGGCTTCACAGCGATCCGACTGCCGTTGCTGGAGGAGAGGGAATCGTGAATGATACCCTTTTAAAAATAGGGGCGATAAATCCAGCCGCTTCCCTTTTTCCTCAATTAAGTGTAGCAAAGGTTTCTTTAGAATTTTTGATAAAATTAAACCCCGATCTGATATTTATATGGGGTCGAGCTCCTTTTAATCCCTCGGATTTGATGAACAGTCCCCAATGGAATTATATCAAAGCGATAAAAGAAAAACAGGTCTACAAACTTGAAGCTTTGACGACTTTTTCTCCTCGTCATGTGATAGACATGCTTTATATGGCGATTAAGCTTTACCCGGAGCAGTTTAAGGATGTAAACTTTGAAAAAGTAGCAGATAATTTTTATAGGAAGGTTTTTGGGATTTCTTATTTTCAACTAAAGCCATATGAGAAGTATTAAGATTTTAACGATTCTAATCTCTCCGATTTTTATCGGATGGATTTCGCTTTTTCTTGGTGCCTATGGAGTTACGCCTTTAATGGTTTTAAAGATTTTGTTTAATGAGATGTTTCATATCTTTAACATTGGTGATATTCCGGAGAAAGCCATTATAGTTGATATAAGGCTTCCAAGGGTTTTATTGGCTGGAATTGTGGGAGCTTGTCTTTCTGGTTCGGGTGTTACTCTTCAAGGGATATTTAGAAACCCGCTTGTCGATCCTTTTATCCTTGGGATTTCAGCTGGAGCTGCCTTTGGGTGTGCTATAACCCTTGGTTTTTTAAGTTATCTTCCTGTTCAATTTATGGCTTTTATTTTTGGGATAATAGCAGTAGTAATTGCTTACAGTGTCGCCCTAACCCAAGGTGAGGTGAGTAGGCTTCCTCTTATCCTTTCGGGGGTCATTGTTTCGGCCTTTTTTACGGCATTGGTTTCTATTGTTAAGTTTTTGGTGGATCCTCATAAACTTCAAAGCATCGTTTATTGGCTTATGGGAAGTTTTTCTCTTGCCGATTGGAAAGGGGTAAAGATTTCCCTTTTAGGGGTCATTTTTGGATTACTTCCAATTTTTCTTATGCGTTGGAGGCTAAATGTGATGAGCCTTGGGGAAGAGGAGGCGAAGGCCCTTGGGATAAATGTTTCAAGGGATAGACTTTTATTTATCGGTTTTTCAACGTTTTCGGTATCCATAGCTACTTCTCTTTGTGGGATAATTGGATGGGTGGGTTTGATGGTTCCCCATCTTGTTAGGATGCTTGTAGGGCCTGATCACAGGGTCCTTGTTCCCTTGAGCTTTGCGGGAGGGGCTTCTTTTATGATCATGGCGGATACTTTATCGCGTACCATTACGAGTTTTGACATTCCCGTTGGGATCATAACTGCCCTGACGGGTGCACCATTTTTCATCTATTTGATGAGACAAAGCGGTAAAGAGGCTTGGGGTAAGTGATGCTTGAGGTAAAGGAGATTTACTTTAGACACAAACTCGGGGAAAGGGACATTTTAAAGGGGATAAGTTTTACTGCCGAAAAGGGATCTATAACGGCCATTTTAGGCCCTAATGGTTCGGGAAAGACTACGCTTTTCAAATGCATCTTGGGCTTATGGAAGCCTTACAGGGGAGAAATTAAGGTAAACGGCATTTCCGTTGAAGGACTTTCTTTGAGGAAAAGGGCGAGGTTCTTTTCGGTCGTTTTACAGGATCATGAACCTGCCTTCCCTTACTCGGTTTTTGAGGTGGTCCTTATGGGAAGGGCAAGCTTTGTGGGAATTTTCTCATTGCCGGGGAAAAAAGATTATGAAAAAGCCGAAGCCGCATTAAAGATGGTGGGAATCGAACATTTAAGAAACCTCCCTTACACAAAGATAAGCGGCGGTGAAAGACAGCTCGCTCTTATTGCCAGATCAATTGCTCAAGAGGCTCCGGTTATGCTTCTTGACGAGCCAACAAGCCACCTTGATTTTAAAAATCAAATAAATGTTTTGAAGAAGATAAGAGAAATCGCTACTTTAAAAGGGTTAACAGTTGTTATGACTTTACATGACCCAAATCTTGCAAGCCTTTTTTCAGATAAGCTAATAGTGATCAATTCGGGAAATAAAGTAGCAGAGGGGTCCCCAAAAGAAGTATTAAATGAGGATTTAATTAAAAAAGTTTACGAAGTTGAAGTGATAAACGTCATTATTAATGGCCAAAGCATAATCTGTCCCAAGATTTAATAAACCTTATGGATAAAAAGTAGCGGCAGAAGGCTGAAGGAGGCGGTAAATAAGGGAGAACATCGTAGACCGATGTGAAATGAGTTTTTAAAGAATTGACAAAAATTAAAGAAAGTGTTTAAAAATATATTTCTGTAAAGTGAAAAATTTAAATTAAAAAGGAGGGTAGGGGATGAAGGGAGTAACAAGCAAGAAAGGTTTTACCCTTGTTGAGCTTGCCATTGTGTTGGTTATTATTGGGATTATTTTGGGGGCGGTGTTAAAGGGGCAGGAGTTGATTTATAACGCGAAAGTAAAAAGGGTGCAAAGCCAAATAAAAGAATTTACTGCGGCATTTTACACTTATTATGACAAGTATGGTTATTATCCAGGTGACGATCCCACTGCAGCTAACAAATTTACGGGCGCACCTAATGGAAATGGTAATGGATTGGTCGAAGGAGGTTATTGTGATGCTTCAGGTGGAGGAGAAGAATCCTGTTATTTATGGCGCCATTTGAGGTATGCTAACATAATAAGTGGTGATCCTGCCGAAACTAATCCAGCAAATCTTTTACCTAAACATGTTTTTGGTGGCCCAATTGATATGTTTACTGGTACATATACCGTCGGTGGGCAATCAAGATCAGGATTATGGATTACACTTAGAAATATTGAAGCACAAGCAGCAGCTGCTATTGATAGAGCGATGGATGATGGTAAATGTACAACTGGTTCAATAGCAAGATATGGAGGAACCGCTTGTAATGGTAGTGATTATCCGTCTTCAGGATATTTAGAGATTTGGATAAATTTATGAATAAGAAAAGTTGAATTTAAGTCTTTATTTAAAAACATTCACATTTGTTAGTTTAAAGGAAGATAATAATATTTGAATTTCCTCTAATGGAACAGCAAAGAGGTTTTACTCTTATAGAGCTTGCAATTGTTCTTATAATAATTGGGCTGCTTATTGGGCTTGGGGCAGGGCTTATAGGACCATTGACAAAAAGAGCAAAGATCGTTGAAAGCAAAGAAATCGTTGATGCTGCTGTTTCCTCTTTAATAAGTTATGCAGCAGGAAACAAATGTTTAACTGATAACCTGACTCAAGCTAATGTGAGAAGTACCACTGATTCGTGGGGTTCACCTTTATTTTTAAGAGTTGCACCAGAGTTATACGAAGAATATTGCAATCCTTATAGTGGAAACATCTGTAATAGGAAAACTACAAGCTTAATTGTAAAAATATGCCAAGATTCGGCTTGCACAAATTATCAAATTATTTCAAATGTTGCTTTTATTGTGGCAAGTAAAGGTCCAAATTATAACTTGCAGATAGCAAACGGGACTAATGAGGTGTGGGTATATATAGCTGGTTTAAATGTTGATTCTTATTCAGGAACTTATGGAGGGTTAACAGATCCAAATAGGATTGAGGAATTTGACGACATAATAAAGTGGATAACTTTAGATGAGTTGAGAGTAAAAATTGGTTGTTTGATGCAAATTCGAATTGTCAATAATGAACTTCCTTATGGTTTTGAAGGGAATTCTTATAATGCTACGGTTTTTGCTGAAGGAGGAGTGCCTTTTTCAAGTGGTGGAAAATACAAGTGGTGTAGAGAAGGTAATCTGCCAAGCGGGCTTATTGCTAATCCTCCTACTTCATCGACGGATTGTTTAAATTTATCAGAAGGTTTTTGGGGGCAAGCTGATAACTTCGTTATTTCGGGTAGTCCGGCTAATAACACAGCAGGAACCTATCGGCTTACATTTTTTGTAAGGGATAATAACGACCCGGCTGGTTCAAATGATAATGTCGCTCAAAAAACCCTGGTTTTAACAGTAAACCCAACAACTGCTATAACTCCGCCGCCCTTAACTTGTGCGTCTTGCGGAATGTATTCCGGTAAGGGAGATTGTGAAAGAGAATGTACTGGACCCGGGAAAAAGTGCGAACGAGATTATTGTGGTTCTCTTGAGTGTTGGAAATGTTCAGATTAAAAATGATGAAGAAGGTTTTGGTTTTTCTTCTTCTTTTCCTTCTTTACTTTCAAGGTTTATCTCAAGACCTTAAGGTTTTAGTGAGCATTCCACCTCAAAAAGAGTGGGTTGAATCAATTGGAGGATCGTGGGTGAAGGTTCAGGTTCTGATCCCTCAGGGGATGGATCCTCATACTTATGAGGTCACTCCTCGAGAGCTTCAGGAGGTAAAAGGGGCGAAGGTTTACTTTTATTTAGGGTCAGGGCTCGAGTTTGAAGTCGTGTGGTTGAATAAGATAAAAAAGATAAACCCTCAGCTTGAAATGGTTAACTGTTCAAAAGGAGTTGAACTTTTAGAGGGAGATCCTCATGTGTGGCTTTCTTTGAAAAATGCGGAAAAAAGCCTTTTGGTTATCAAGGAGACCCTTAAATGGCATCTGCCTTCTTTCTCTGAAAAAATAGAGGAGAACTATAAGATTTACCGAAAAAAGTTAAAGGAGCTGGATCAATCAATAACGGAATGGACAAAGCCATATCGAGGAAAGGCCTTCATGTGTTATCACCCAAGTTTGGGATACTTTGCCCGCGATTATGGTTTTAAACAAATAGCTGTAGAAGAGGGACATAAAGAGCCAGGCCCTAAGACGTTGATGAGAAAGATCGAAGAGGCAAAGAGGGAAAAGGTGAAGGTGATTTTTTTATCTCCTTTTGAAAATAGAAAGAAGGCCGAAAGAATAGCCAAAGAGATAAAGGCGGAAATAAGGATAATAGATCCCCTCTCTGAGGCTTACCTTTTAAACATGGAAACGATAGCCAAAGAGGTGATAAGAGCTTTACAATAAAATAGATGGCGTCCCCAGGGGGATTTGAACCCCCGCCGCCGGCGTGAAAGGCCGGTATCCTAGGCCTGGCTAGACGATGGGGACTAGTTTTAAAAAGTTTAAGGAATTTTAGTTGGTGAGTCAAGTATGGGAAGCATAAAGTTGATAAACGTCAGGCAGAATAACCTTAAGGGGTTTGACTTAGAGGTACCTTTAAAAAAACTCATAGTAATAACTGGGGTCTCGGGAGCAGGGAAGTCCTCTTTGGCCTTTGATACGCTTTATGCTGAAGGTCAGAGAAGGTATGTGGAGACTTTTTCCACTTATGCCCGACAATTTATGGAACGAGTGGACCCACCACAAGTTGAGCGTATCGAGAATATACCACCGGCAATTGCCATACAGCAGAGTGATCCTCCTAAGACCTCTCGTTCAACTGTGGCTACTATGACCGAAATAGCCGATCATTTGAAGCTTCTTTTCGCAAGGCTTGCGGTTTTACATTGTGAAAGGTGCGATAGACCCGTAAAAAGGACAAGTCCAAGAGATGCTTTTAAGGTAATTAAAGATTTTATCGATCAAGGCCCTGAGCTTATTGTGACCTTCCCATTTGAGGGTGAGATTGAAGAGCTTTTGAGACAAGGTTTTTACCGAGCTTATCATAAAGGGGAGGTCATTTCTTTAAAGGAGATTTCAAAAGGTTCCATTGAAGTAATAGTTGACAGAATGAATTCACAGGAGGCCGATGAAGAAAGGCTTATCGATTCACTGGAGATGGCCCAAAGGTGGGGAAGGGGTAGGTTTGGGGTTCACATCGGAGAGTATGAGTTTCGCTTCTCAAGTGAATTCGAATGTCCTTACTGCGGGATAAAGTATCGAGAAAGTGTACCTAACAATTTCAGCTTCAACTCGCCACTCGGGGCCTGTGATACATGCCGGGGGTTTGGAAGGATTATAGATATCGACTTGGACTTGGTAATTCCCAATCCCAACAAATCCATAAAAGAAGGAGCAGTTAAGCCCTTTAGTCCGGGGAGCGAAGAGTTTTATGATCTTTTGAACTTTTGCAAAAGAAGAGGGATCCCTATCGATAAGCCTTGGAAGGAGCTTTCAGAAGAACAAAAAAGGCTCATAATGGAAGGAGATTCGACCTATTACGGGATCAGGGGCTTTTTCGAGTGGCTTGAGACAAAAAGGTATAAGGTGCATGTGAGGGTATTCCTTTCCAGATACAGGGCCTATGTCCCTTGTCCTTCTTGCGGAGGAACCAGGTTTAAGCGCGAAAGTCTTCTTTGGCGCCTTGATGGTAAAAACATAGCCCAGATCTACAGCATGAGGGTTGAAGAGGCTTTGAGTTTCTTTGAAAACCTGGGGAAAAGGGAACTCGATGAGGCTTCTTTCCTTTTGGTTGAGGAGATCAAAAAAAGGCTCAAATATCTCGTTGACGTTGGGCTCCCTTACTTGACGTTAGATCGTCAATCGAGAACCCTTTCAGGCGGAGAGGTTCAAAGGATAAGCTTAACCAAGGCCTTAGGTTCATCACTGGTCAACACCCTCTATGTGCTTGATGAGCCAACCAGAGGTCTTCATCCGAGGGATAGCCGGAAATTGTTGAATCTCCTTTATTCCCTTCGGGATCAGGGAAATACGGTTGTAGTGGTGGAACATGACCCTGAGATCATCCGAGGAGCTGATTGGATAATAGATCTTGGTCCTGGGGCAGGTGAAAGGGGAGGGCACCTTATCTATGCGGGGCCTCCAGAAGGCCTCCTTGAAAAGGAGGAATCTTTAACAGGGAAATATCTCAAAGGGGAGATCCACATCCCCTTGCCCGAAAAAAGAAGATCCCCTAAGGGTTTGATTTGGATAAAAGGCGCAAAGGAACATAACCTCAAGGCAATAGATGTAAAAATACCCCTTGGAGTTATTGTGGGTGTAACCGGCGTTTCAGGTTCGGGAAAATCTACCTTGGTGATAGATGTGCTTTACAAGGGGATAAAGTGGCTCAAAGGAGAACCCGAGGAAAAGCCAGGGCGTTTTGATTCTATAGAGGGAATAGAGCAAATAGAAGAGGTAATTTTAGTAGACCAAACCCTACCCTCCAGTACTCCAAGGGCCACTCCTCTGACCTTTCTTAAAATATACGAACCCATAAGGAAACTTTTTGCTTCCCAGATTTTATCAAAGCAAAGGGGATATACTCCCGCTCATTTTTCTTACAACTCCTCGGAGGGCCAATGCCCAGAATGTAAAGGTGAGGGTTTTCAAAAGATCGAGATGCAGTTTCTTTCAGACGTTTATATCAAATGCCCCGTCTGTGACGGCAAAAGGTTCCGAAGCGATATTTTGGAAGTCACTTATCGAGGAAAAAACATTGCGGAAATTTTGGAAATGACCGTAGAAGAGGCCATTTCGTTTTTTGAAGATTGGAAAATTAAAGAAGAACTTGAAATTTTAAGAAAAGTAGGTCTCGGATATCTTCGGCTTGGTCAGCCCTTATCGACTCTTTCTGGTGGAGAAGCTCAGAGGTTGAAGCTTGCTGCTTGTATAAAGGAGAAGGGGAGGGGACATAACCTTTATATCTTCGATGAACCCACAGTGGGGCTTCATCCTTATGATGTTAAGATGATCCTTGAGGTTTTTCAGGATTTAGTTGAAAAGGGGCATACGGTTTTAATTGTGGAACATAACCCGGAAGTGATAAAGGTTTGCGATTGGATTATAGATCTTGGACCTGAAGGAGGAGAAGAAGGGGGATGGGTTGTTGGAAGTGGAAGGCCTGAAGAGGTTGCTAAATTGGAGACCCATACGGGTAAGGTTTTAAGGGAATATTTAAAAGGATGGAAACAGGTTTTTCTCCCTAAAGATGAAGAAAGCTTTAAAGTGAAACCTTCAGTTCCTCATATAATCATCAAGGGGGCGAATGAACATAATTTAAAGAACATAAGCCTAAAAATACCTCGCGAAAAATTCGTAGTCATTACGGGCATTTCGGGATCGGGGAAATCCACTTTGGCCTTTGACATACTTTTTACCGAAGGACAAAGAAGATATCTCGAATGTCTTCCCGCTTATATAAGGCAATACCTTAAGATCCGGGAACGTCCCAATGTAGATTACGTTGAGGGAATACCTCCTTCGGTTGCCATCGAACAAAGGACAAGCCAGGGAAGCAGGCGTTCTACAGTTGGAACCATTACGGAGATTTATCACTATTTGAGGCTTCTTTGGTCAAAACTGGGGCTTCAATACTGTCCAAGCTGCGGCGATCCGATAAGACAGTATACCCCTGAGAGTATCCTCTCCGAGATACTCGGGCGTTTTTGGGGAAGGTGGGTAAAGCTTTTTTCACCCCTTGTTCTGGGACGTAAAGGACATCACCGGGAACTTTTGGAAAGACTTAAGAAGCAAGGAATAGAGGAGGTCTTAATAGACGGAAAAATCTTGCCTCTGGATCCCTTACCTCAACTTGAACGTTTTAAGGAACACTGGATTGAAGCTTCCTTAGGAAGTTGGGAGGTAAATCCTTTCTTGAAGGAGATAATAAAAAAAGGGCTTCAGCTTGGAGGGGGAAGCCTAAGGGTTGTGGATGATGAAAAAGGTGAGAGCGCTTTTTTCAGCACCAAGTTATATTGTCCCAATTGTCATCGGGGATTTGAACCGCTTGATCCGAGGCTCTTTTCCTTCAACAGTAAAAAGGGTGCTTGTCCCCAATGTGAAGGGCTAGGGGGATTTGATGATTTTTTGCCCGAATTAATTGCTCCGAATGAGGATCTTCCGTTAAAAGAAGCCTTATTGCCTTTTAATGACCTGAGACTCAAAAGGGAAAAGGAACGCCTGTTTTCAGAGCTCACAGAGAAACTCGGCCTTGATTTAAATACTCCTCTTTCGGTTTTAGAAAATGAGAAAAAACAGCATTTATTTTACGGAGGAAAAGGTTTTAAGGGGGTCATCCCCATTTTGAGGGAGCTTTATTTTTACTTAGAAGATGAATTGGGAGATTTTTTGAATGAGTTTAGGGGGTTTAAAGTCTGTAGTTCCTGCCAAGGAAAAAGGCTTAAAGAAGAGGCGCTTTGGGTAAAACTAAAAGGGTGGAGCATCGCGGACTTTGCCAATTTGAGTGTAGAGGAGGCGTTTCAAGTGATTAAAAGCTGGAAGTTTTCCGAGGAAGAAAGGGCCATTGCAGATCCCATAATAAAAGAAATAACGCAAAGACTTTTATTTTTAAAGGAAGTGGGTCTCACTTACCTTCAACTTAACCGCAGTGGTAATACCCTTTCAGGCGGAGAGGCTCAGAGGGTTAGATTGGCGGCTCAGCTTGGTTCCAATTTGAGCGGGGTATGTTATATCCTTGATGAACCCACCATAGGGCTCCACCCAAGGGATAACGAACTGCTTCTCAAAGCTTTGAGGAAGCTCAAAGAGCGGGGAAATACGGTGATTGTAGTAGAACACGATCCAGAAACTATTAAAAGTGCCGATTGGATAATAGATCTTGGACCAGGGGCAGGTCCCAAAGGGGGGGAGGTAGTTGCGGAGGGGAAACTGGAAGACATTATGGTTTCTCCTCTTTCAATTACCGGTAGATGGTTAAAAGAAAGAGGAAGAGAAATAACCTCTCGTTTACGAAAACCTAAGGACTGGGTTGAGATAATTGGGGCCAAAAAGTTCAATTTGAAAAACATAAACGTGAAGATTCCACTTGGGACCTTAATTTGCGTCACGGGGGTTTCGGGATCGGGAAAATCTAGCTTAGTTATAGAGGTCCTTTATCGAGGACTTAAAAACTTCCTAAGTGGGAATCACTATTTAAGAGATGGCTTCGAGGATATAAAGGGATGGGAAAAGATAAAAAGAGTAGTGCAAGTTGATCATTCTCCCATCGGGAAAAACCCCAATTCCACTCCTGCTACTTATGTGGGGGTTTTTGATGAGATAAGGCGTCTCTTCAGCCAATTGCCAGAATCAAGAAAGATGGGATATACCCAAAGCCGATTTTCCTTTAACCTTAAAGGCGGAAGATGTGAGACATGCCAAGGTAAAGGAAGGATAAAGGTGGAGATGGAGTTTTTACCGGATGTTTACATCTTATGTGAGACTTGCCAAGGAAAAAGGTATAACCAAGAGACCCTTTCAATCCGATACAAGGGGAAGAGTATCTCAGATGTTTTGGAGATGACCTTTGGCGAAGGATTGGAATTTTTTTTCAATATACCCTCCATTAAGAGGGTACTTGAATTACTTGTCCGTATAGGACTTGATTACTTGACCTTCGGTCAGCCAAGCCCCACTTTAAGCGGAGGAGAGGCGCAGAGGATAAAATTGATCAAAGAACTCTCAAGCCAATCTAAAGGGACCCTTTATATCCTGGATGAGCCCACCACGGGCTTACACATGGCCGATGTCTCCAAGCTTTTGGATATATTGCACTTATTGGTGAATAGAGGAGATACAGTCCTTGTAATCGAACATAACCTCGAGGTGATAAAGGAAGCCGATTGGATAATAGACCTTGGTCCGGAAGGAGGTAAAGAAGGAGGATACCTTCTTTTCGAAGGCACCCCCCTTGAACTGCTTAAATGTGAGAGTTCTTACACCGCGCAAGCCCTTAGGCGTTATCTTCAAGAAGGTTAGAGCCTATTTCGAGGAGCTGTACTTCAAATATAAGGTCTTCCCCCGCTAAGGGGTGGTTAGCATCAAGTGTAACCGTATTATCAGTGATATCAATTACCGTTACACGAAAAGCTTGACCATTCGGATCCCTCAGTAACAGCTGTTGCCCAATCTCCAGTTCCATATTCTGAGGCAACCTCGTCTTTTCTATCTCTATAACCAACTCATCTCGATACGGCCCAAAGGCATCTTCCGCCGGTATCTCAAAGGTCTTCGATTCCCCAGGGCTCATACCGATTATGGCTTCCTCAAAAGCGGGAAGAAGTTGGTTGAAGCCGAGCGTGAATTCCAAAGGCTCTCCACCCACCGAACTATCAAAGACCGTACCGTCCCGCAGTTTGCCCGTATAATGGACCTTTACCACATCACCTACTTTTGCCTTTAACATTTTATACTCCTTTCTCCCCTAAGGGGGGAATTTTATACAATCACTATAACATCAAAACAAAATCTAATCAAAATTCCGGAATCAGGCAAGGGGAACTTTTAGTTGACCAAAAAGGCATTCGTTGATGTTTTTAACTAAATCTTCAGGTAACTCTAAAAGAGAAGAGGCGATTTTTATAACAGCCAAGTAGATATCGATTTCGCTAAGAAATTCCTTCATGGAGATGTGTTTTTTGAAAGTTTCTTTAAACAAGTGTCCAAGTTCTTCATTGCTTAAATTTGTGTATTTATCCAAGTTTCTCTTAACAATTCGAACTTCTTCTGTAGAAAGTGAAGTTTTTAAACCCTCGTAAAACTCCGTTAACCCCAATTTTATGAGTTTACCAATAAAAATTTCATCTTCGAAAAATTTTTCATTCATTTCGGTTAATTTCTCTTGTTTGTATAATTTGTGAATAAAGATATCTTAGCAGCTTCTGATAGTCTTCTTTCGAATTTTCTACTTCGTCCATTAAATATTCAAGCTCACGGGTGAATTCTTCGCTCAAAAATGAACGAACTTCCTGATGACTTTGGAGGTAATAATAAACTTCTTTACCAAGTTTCGTAGGTATTAAAAAGCCTTTTCGGTCTATCACATATCCCCTTTCTAAAAGTTTTTCTAAGATTGTGGCATATGTAGAAGGTCTTCCTATACCTTTTGCTTTCATCTCTTCCACTAATTCCCCTTGAGTGTAGAGGTAGGCCCTTGGTTGAGTCTTTAGTTTTTTATTCCCTTCGTTTATTGCCCATTTACCTTCAACAATAGGGTGAAGTTCTAAGGGAAGGAGTTTATTCCATCCCTCCTGTAAGATCTCCCAATTCAAGGTTAGTCTTTTTTCTTCTTCGTTTGCCTTGAGGATCACCTGAGCTACTTTTACTTTGACTTCCCTCATCTGACTTGCCATGAAGCGACGGAATATAAGATCGTAAAGAAGAACATGGTTTCTGTTTAGTCCTTCTACCTGACCGCTTAAGATTAAGGCGTTTAACTCCTCGGGGTCGATGTTTTTAGTGGGCCTTATACATTCATGGGCTCCCTTTTCGCCCCAAGTTCTCGGGGTGAAGAAATCGCTTCCAAACTCCTCTTTTATATATTCTTTTGCCACGTTAATTCCCACATCCGAGACCCGAGTGGAGTCAGTTCGGTGATAGGTTATGTAACCCAATTCGAACAGCGTTTGGGCAAGTTCCATTGTTAAGGGGAGGGTAAAACGATATTTTTCGTGCGCTTCTTTCAGGAGGGTATCGGTTGAAAACGGAGGAGGGGGGAAACGGGATTCCTCGCTTATATTTAGGATTTCTATTTTTATTTCTTTTAAGCTTTCGAAAAATTTGAGCGCCTTTTCTTTTTCTTCGAACGCAAAATCGATCCAAAGCCTTCTTCCGTCTCTTTCTATGGTTAAGAGCACCTTGTAGATTTTTTTTCTATATTCGCTTTCTCTGGCTATGATCCAACCTAAAACGGGAGTCTGTACCCTTCCTGCTGACAATAACTGATTTTTAAAGGCCCCCCATAGAAGCTGGGAAAATTCGAATCCTACCCATCTATCGGCCACGCGACGCACGATTTGGGCTTTGACAAGGTTTTCATTAAAGTCACGGGGTGCTTTTATTGCATTTAGGATGGCCTTTTTAGTTACCTCATGAAATTCCATCCGTTTGATATTATTCACAAAGGGCCGAAGCAGTTCCCTTATGTCCCATCCTATTTTCTCACCTTCCGTATCGGGGTCAGTGGCGATGAGCACTTCAAAACTTTCTTGAGCCATGCGTTTTAAACTCTCTATAATTCGCTCTTTACCGGGGATAGGTTCATATACGGGGACGATACTTCCATTTATCAAAACGCCATAATATCCATTTTCTTTGGTCGTAAGATCTAATATGTGTCCCAAAGAAGCGCTTATCATAAGATAACGGTCCTCAACGGAGGTTTCCAAAAGTTCATGTTCGCCTATTTTTCGGCGGATGGCCTTCCCAAAGAAATTCGCAATAGTTTTCGCTTTGTTTGGAGATTCCACCACGATCAAGACGGGTTTCAACAGCTCCTTTTCTTCAGCTCGAGCCTTCCCTTGGCGAACCTTTTTGACTCTCTCTCGATCTTGATCGATCTCCCGGAGAATTTCTTCTAAATTGATCTCATCAAAATTTACGAATTTTATGTCCTCGCTAAACCATCGGATCTTTTTCTGCAAGTGATTGAAGGCTATTTTATCGTCAACGATTATAATACTTAGACCTTTTGTTATCCCACCCGCATACATTCGGGAAGTACGGCCACTTGCTTGAAGATAACCAGTAGCATCGGATACTACGAGCAAAAATCCCTCTTCCGTCTTGCGTAAAGTGACTTCGTCGGATTCTTGTAATATCTTTAAAACCTCAACCGAAGTGAAGAACAAATTAAGTTCATCTTTGAGCCTTTCTATTGTCTTAAATAATGAAGGGTTCTCCAAGAGGAAGTCCTCCGTTAAATACTGATATCGTCTGACCTGAGCTATCCAGCGATCAAGTTTGGAAATGTGCGAAGGAAGTTTTTTGGCTATTAAAGGCCTTATGGAAACCAAAGCCCACAAGAGATGCGATAGGTTCTTCTCAAATTTAAGAGAAATCACTATCTTGGGAACGCCATAAAAGACGGAATAACGCACCACATGGGGTAAATCAAAACCCCTGGCTAACGGATTTCTATAAGAAGCTATTCCTACTATCACCCAAATTTTCCCTTCTTCAAATTGTTTTATTTCTTCTTCACCGAGGTCCTCATAAGAAATCGCTACAATACCTTGACTGTTTAGCATATTGACTACTTCCGTAACCCCTTCCTTACCCTGATCAGAAGATACAAACACCAACCCTCCCTTACCAAGCCTCCGAATAAGATCATGGAGAGTGATATTATGATCACAAAAGGTGTCAACGATATTTCTCAGATAAAAAATAGGAATTCCTACTTCGAATCCTAAAAGTTCTCGAAACAGTTTAACTCTATTCGAACGTGGATTTGACGTTGCGGAAGACACGACCAAAATACCATTTATGTCTTTTGACGACGTTTTTAATAATTCCGATAATTCTTTTATCTTTTGCCAATCTTGAGCAGTTTTATCGTGCTTTTCTTTTATTCTGATTAACTCCATTGCCATTTGAATATCTTTTTCCGAAAATCCTAACAAATATAACGCTTTGTCTATATTTTTTGCTGTTTTGAGGAATGAATCTACGTCATCTACAAAAATAAAAGAAAAATCGCGAGGAATTATTTCATAATTTTTATACAGGAACATAGAAGTGCTAATCAGGATTTTAAAATCGGCTCTTTCGAGGAGTTCTTTTTTTTCTTTTTTATACTTATTTTCCTCTCCAAAAACTAACATCTCGCTTTCTTTGACGCCAAAACTTAAAAGTCTGTGTTTCACTTGTTCCACAAGCAATTTGGTAGGAAGAATAATGTAAGAGCGCTTCTTTTCGCGGGCCAAAAAGCTCGCGATCGATAGCCCAAAAGAGGTTTTTCCAACTCCTGTGGGAGCTAAAAGAGCAAAAGATCTGCCGAGAAATACCCTTCTAGCCCAGGCGATTTGCAAGCTCCAAGGTTGAGCTCCTACGCATTTATGAAAATGTTTAATCCAAGCTTTTTCCTTTTCGCTTACCTCTTTAAAGGATGAGAGGAAGCCTTCCTTTACCAAGGGGCCGTTGGGATCGGGCATGCAGGATTCGCAAGGAATACCTAATTCGAGCCTTTCGGAAGTGATGTCGCCCCCACAATTAGGACATAGTCCTTTAAATATGGTGGGTATCATAAAGGCCTCCAGTTTTTAAGTTTACACCATTTTCGAGACTTCACCGATAGGAAAGGATATTTCTCCATCGCCGATGCCACCACCACCATTGTTCTGGAAAGGATGAAACATAACGTTGAATAATCGCGTTGAGAGCTTCCAGGTCTTTAAAAGGATCTTTAGAAAGGTTAAACGGCTCTAAAACTTCTAAGTAATGCTTTCCCTCTTTTTGATATATAAAAACTGGCAAAAGGGGTAATCGCGTTTTTTGAGCTAATAAAAGAGGGGTTCGATAAGTAGGTGTGGGTAAACCCCAAAAGGGCACGATCACACCTTTTGATCGTGGATTTTGGTCCAACATCAATAACAAAACCCCTCCTTCCTTCAGGAATTTTTGAACTCTCAAAACGGTTTCGTATCGGTCATCTATTTCGATAAAGATTAACCCCCATTTTTCTCCCCTTTGTTTCACCATTTTAGCCAAAAAAGGATCACGGGGTAATTTGATTACCACACCTATCCTGAAACCTTCTAAGGAAAGCCTAAAACAAATTAAAGGGAAATTGCCCAAATGGCAACTTACCAATATTCCCCCTTCTTTAATTCTCTCCAGGTTTTCTTTGCCCTTTAAAAAAACCCTTTCCAATATCTCTTCCCTCGAAGCTTTGGAAAGCTTAAGCGTTTCAAGAGCAAAAAATAAAAAATTTTCCATCGCTATTCTAAGGATCTTCCGCGATTCGTTCTCAGAAAAAATTAGTCTTAAATTAGCCATCGCAATCCTCTTTCTGCGCGAAGGCGCTATCCACCATAAGAGACTGAAGAATTTTGCCATTTTTCTTAAAACTGGAATTGGAAATAACCCCAATACGCATAAAAATGGCAAAAAAATCGGTGTTAAGGAAAATAGAATTTTTTGAAGGAATCTTCTTTGCGATTTATTAAGGTGAAACATCCTTATAGGGCATTAATTGCAGATTTCCAAAAGTCTCAAAATTCTTAACAAAGTGCTGACTGTTGCCTATGATAAGCACTTGCATTCTTTGCTTCTGCAAGATTTCCTGAGCGATTGATTTTATCTCCTCAATATTTATTTTCTTTATTTTCTCGATTTCATCAAACAAGTTTTGAAATTTTAAATCATAAGTTTCTTGTAAGATGATTTCATTAAGAAGTTGTCTCGGCGTTTCTATGCGCAAGGTGAAACTTTTTTCGAAAAACCTTTTGGCCTCTTCCAATTCTTTTTCTGTTGGCCCTTGTTTTGTGAAGTCCTCTATTGTTGAAAGTATTTCCTCGAAAGTAGCATAAGTGTTGTTGGTAGGGGTAAATGTGGAGATAATAAGTGTGCCGCACGTCTTCAAAGAAGCAAAAGAACTCCGAATGCTGTAAGTATATCCTTTTTGTGACCTTACTCTTTCCATAAGTCTCGACGAAAAACCGCCTCCACCTAATAGGTAATTCATTAATTTTAAAATATGATAACGGTTATCCTTTCTTGGAAGGCTGGAAAAAGCTATCCGGATTTCGCTCTGGGTAAGGTCGGGCCGGTCTATGATTAAAATTCGGGATTGTGGGGTAGGTGGTGTGGTAGGGGATTCTTTTTCTTCTTTTTTATTTGTTATAAGGTTTAAAAAGGTGTCTTTAGCTTTTTCCAAAAGCTCCGTTTTTACCTCTTTGCTTAAGATGAAGAAGGTGGAATGTTGTTTGGGATAGATTTTGTTATGAAAATGTCTTATATCCTCAAGCGTTATGTTTCTTATTGAAGAAAGGCTTCCGCTTATAGGGTGAGCATAAGGAGTTCCTTCCATGGCCATATTCCATATGAGGCGATCGGCCATTTTTGAAGGGTCATCCTTGAGTTGGAGCAGATTGGAGAGCCTTCTTTCCTTTGCCTTCTCTATTTCCTGGAAGGGGAAATCCGGTTCGCAAAAGATCTCGGAAAGTATCTTTAGTAAGTTATCTAATTTTTCCTCTAAACCAGAGATGAGAAGAAGTGAAAAATCCCATCCCGCTGAGCCTTCAAGGTATCCGCCCAATTTCTCCACTTCGAAAATTAACTCCTCTAAGCTTTTCTTTTTGGTTCCCAATGTCAAGCCTTCAGCCCATAGATCCGTGAGACCCTCTTTTCCCTTTGGGTCCTTTTCGGAACCGGCTTTAATTAACATTACCAAGTAGGACAAAGGCACTTTCCCGTAGGAGAGGGCAAATATTTTGTGGTTTGAATCCAAGTGTATTTCGATGGGGTTAAGGTTTAATTCCTTCATTCTATAAGTCCAAATTTGGTATTCTCTTCGATGGAAATGGATTTCACTATGATGCAGGTCCTATTATCCTCATGAAGGTATTTTTCCGCTACTTGGATCATATCCTCGGCTTTTAAGGATTCGTATCTTTCAAGTATTTCCCAAGATTTTTCAAATCCGTCAAGTTTTATCTCGTAAATTCCTCCCACTAAACCTCTAAAGAAAAGACTTTCGAGACTTCTCAAGAAGGAAGCTTTGAGCCTATTTTTTATTTTTTCTAACTCGTTTTCGGCAGGGCCTTTTTCTTTAAAAAGGCTTATTTCCTCTTCTATTTCTTTTTCCAAAGAAGAGAGGGGAATTCCAGGTTTTTCTATCGCATAAAGGATAAGAAGACCCGGATCCTTAGGCCAAAATGGGGGAGGATCGGCTACCAGACGCACCTCCGTGGCTTTACCGGGGCGTACAAACTTTTGCCAGAACCTCGAACTTCTTCCTCCCGAAAGGCATTCGCATATGCCTAATAAAGGGAAGATGTCATCCGAATCGATACCGGGTACATGATACGCCCAAAAGATGGCTTCAAGTTCCACCGGTTTTTTAAACACACTTCTTCTCTCTCCCCTTTGTGGGGGTTCGGGTTCTATTTTGTGAAAGCATTTTTGAGGGGTAAGGTCACCATAGTGTTTGCAAATTAAATCGAGAGCCTTTTCAGGTGCCACATCCCCGCATATCGCAATGACCATGTTATTAGGAGCATAGTGCAGGCGAAAGTATTCTTCACAGTCTTTAAGGCTTAAGTTTCGAAGGTCGCTATCCCATCCGATGATGGGCCAACGATAGGGGTGTCTTAAATAGGCTAAGGAAAAAAGCTCTTCCAGAGCTGCTCCATAGGGGGTTGTGGAGATGCGCATCTTTCTTTCGCTTCTCACCACTTCCCTTTCGGTGTAAAAACTCTCTTCGTCCAGTTTAAGTTCCTTTAGGCGGTGAGCCTCAAGTTCTATGACCAATTCCAATTGATCACTTGGGACGTTTTCCCAATAGGTAGTGTGGTCTTGAGTGGTAAAGGCGTTTACGATTCCGCCTCTGGATTGAATGATCTTTGAAAACTCCTCAGGTCCAAGCCTAGAAGTTCCCCTAAACATCATGTGTTCAAAAAGATGGGAGATACCCGTAATTCCAGGTCTTTCGAAGCGTGATCCAGCTTTTACGTGAACCTGATAAGAGAGTATGGGAAGACGATGATCTTCAAGGATAAGTACTTTTAAACCGTTATCCAGTATGTATCGTCTAAAATTTAAAAGCTCGCGCATAGGATTGAAAGGATATCAAGAAAGGGGTTTGTTGCGCAATGTTCGATTTAAGGCTATTGTAAAATTAAATTTAAGAGGGAGGTAGAAGATGATACCGAAATTTAAAAAAACGGTTTTTTGTATCTTTTTGGCGGTTTTTTGGACTTCCTTTGGGTTTTCCCAAAAGACAATCGCAGTTCTTCCTTCTTTAGCCGATCTTGTAGATCAGTTGAAGCCGGTTGTAGTCAACATAAGCACCACCAAAGTGGTGAGGAGTCCTCTTGAGGATTTTTTCAAGGACTTCAGGCGTTTCTTCGGAGACGAATTTGAAAGGTTCTTTCCGCCTACTCCCCAATTTAGAACGAGAAGCTTGGGGTCAGGGTTTATCGTGGATAAGGAAGGGTATATTTTGACGAATAATCACGTAATAGAAGGCGCCGAAGACATTAAGATCAAGCTTTATAACGGCAGGACGTTTGATGCGAAGGTAGTGGGGAGAGATCCTAAGAGTGATATAGCTTTATTGAAGATAAATCCAAGAGGTGAAAGCTTACCCGTGGCTAAACTGGGGGATTCAGATAGGTTAAGAGTTGGTGATTGGGTTATAGCCATCGGTAACCCCTTTGGTCTTGAACATACGGTTACTGCGGGCATTGTTAGCGCTAAAGGAAGGGTGATCGGTATGGGGCCTTATGACGATTTTATTCAAACGGATGCCTCCATTAATCCGGGAAACAGTGGTGGTCCACTTTTTAACCTGCAAGGGGAAGTGGTGGGCATCAATACAGCTATTGTAGCAGGTGGCCAGGGCATAGGATTTGCCATTCCAATAAACATGGCCAAAAACCTCTTGCCTCAGCTTAAAAAAGGAAAAGTAACTCACGGCTTTTTGGGGGTTTATATTCAGGATCTGACGCCCGAGTTGGCAAAACGCTTCGGCTTAAAAGAGCCAAAAGGAGCTCTTGTAAGTGACATAATGCCCAATTCTCCTGCGGCCAAGGCCGGCTTAAAGAAGGGTGATGTGATCATAAGGTTTAACGATAAGGAAGTGTCCGATAGTTTGACTTTAAGACGCTTGGTAGCTTCTACACCCCCGAAACAAAGGGTCAAAATAGAGATCATACGAGGGGGTAAAAATTACATAATTTGGGTGACCTTAGAGGAATACGAAAAACGAGCTATGTCCATAGAACAATGGGGATTTACCGTTCAAAAAGTTCCTCCTGATGTAAGTAAGGCCGCAGGTACGAACGAAGGAGTGATGATAACAGAAGTTATTATAAATTCGCCTGCGGATCGAGCAGGTTTAAATGCGGGAGATATAATCGTAGAAATTGAACATGAAGAAGTGAATGACATAAACGATTTTGAACAGTTAATGGAAAAATATACTAATAACCCCACTTTACTTTTAGGAGTTAAGATCCAGAGGGAAGGGTATAGAACTGCCTATGTGTTACTGGAACGTTAGAGGACCTTATTTAAAGGATACTCTATTATTCCCACTGCCCCCGCTTCTAAAAGTTTTGGTATGAGTTCCCTCACTTGTTTTTCGGATATTACCGTCTCTACCGCCACCCATTCTTTATCGTAAAGATCAGAAATAGTAGGAGCAGTAATGCTCGGAAGGATGGCCGTAATTTTCTCTAAATCTTTTTTCTTTACGTTCATCTTTAAACCTACCATCGTGCTTGCTTGAAGTGCGCCTTTTAGAAGTCTGGCTATTGCTAAAATCTTGGATCTTTTCCACGGATCTTCCCAAGCTTTCTGGTTGGCAATCAATTGAGGATAGGTCACCAATATTTCTTCAACTATCCTTAGCCCATTGGCCCTCAAAGTGGCACCTGTTTCGGTTACATCTACGACCGCATCTGCTAACCCTTCCAATACCTTGGCCTCCGTAGCTCCCCAGGAAAACTCCACTTCAACCTTTATATTCCTTTCGGAAAAATAGCGTTTCGTATAATTCACCAGTTCGGTATAGATCTTTTTGCCTTCTAAGTCTTCCAAACGTTTAATAGGGGAGTTCTCCGGTACAATCACCACCCATCTTGCTGGCTGTTGGGTTTCCTTGGAATATATTAGATCTTCCACCACTACCACTTTAGAGTCATTTTCCATTATCCAATCCCTTCCAGTGATTCCCGCATCGAGGGTGCCAATCTCAACGAACCTAGACATCTCTTGAGGACGAGCTAAAGAACATTTTATCTCCTCATCATCGATATGAGGGAAATAACTCCGGGAGCTGGTAGTTATGTTCCATCCCGCTTTTCGAAACAACTCTATGGTGGATTTTTCAAGGCTTCCTTTGGGAATGCCCAATTTTAGGTACTTCATCTCATACCTCCTTAACCTTTTGTCCTACTGTTTTAAGCTCTCCGTTTTCCAGTTTACGATAAAAGCAGCTCCGATAACCTGTATGGCAAGCACAGCCCCCATGTTGGATCACTTTTAAAAGGAGCGTGTCATTGTCACAATCGACATAAATCTCCTTAACTTCCTGAAAATCACCCGAAGTTTCGCCTTTCACCCACAATGTTTGTCTAGACCGAGACCAATAAGTGGCTTTACCTGTTTCGAGCGTCCTTTGCCAAGCCTCCTCGTTCATAAAGGCTACCATCAGGACTTCCCCTGTATGGTAATCTTGAACCACCACTGGTATAAGTCCTCCTAATTTTTCGAAATCTAATTCTACCGCCATCCTAAACCCTCCATAACGATCGTGATTTCGCCTTTTATTTTTTTCTGTTTTAATTTTTCTATTACCTCTGAAAGTTCGCCTCGGATAAATTCTTCGTGTAACTTGGTTAATTCCCTCGCCAAGGAGACCTTTCTGTTTCCACAATATTGTAAGAGCTCTTCGAGGGTTCTTAAAAGCCTTTGGGGAGATTCGTAAATGATAATAGTGCCTTTACAACGGGATATTTCTTCTAAACGTTTTTTCCTTTTGCTTCCTTTTGGGGGTAAAAAACCGAAAAAGTAAAAACTATCTGTTGGTAATCCTGAAGCGCTAAGAGCTGTAATGGCGGCATTAGGGCCAGGAATGGGGATAATGCGGATGTTCCTTTCGGATGCTGCTTTTACCAATCTGTATCCCGGATCGGAAATGGTGGGGGTTCCCGCCTCAGAAAGAAGAGCAATATGCTTTCCATTCTCCAGTAGTTTCAGAAGTTCTTGCGTTCTCCTTTCCTCGTTTCCTTCGAAAAAACTCACCGTAGGTTTTTCTATTCCATAGTGGTTAAGCAGTATTTTGACTTTTCTAGTATCTTCCGAAGCAATAAGATCTACTTCTTTTAAAACCCTTATGGCCCTCAACGTTATATCCTCCAGGTTTCCTATAGGAGTTGCTACCACATAAAGGATCCCTCTATTTTCCTTTGGCTTCATTCCATAATCGATCCATCTCGTTTAAAGAGACTTCTCGGAGATCTTTTCCTTGTTGTTTTAATTTTTTCTCTATGTAAGAAAAACGCTCGACAAATCGATCACACGCCTTATGAAGGGCCTCCTCGGCTTGAATGCCGACCAACCTACAGAAGTTTACCGTGCTCAGAAGTAGATCCCCGATTTCATGTTCAAGGTTTTCACCTTTTTCAAAAGCCTCTTTCAACTCCCGAAGTTCTTCTTCGATTTTTTCTAACGCTCCTTTTGCCTCTTCCCAGTCAAATCCCACGCTTTGAGCTCGTCGGGTGATCTTTTGAGCCCTTAAAAGAGCCGGCAGTCCCCTTGGAATCCCGGATAAGAGGGACCCCTTTTCCTTCTCCTTTATCTTGTTCCAGTTAGACTCCACCTCTTGGGAATCCTTGACCTTTAAATCCCCAAACACATGGGGATGACGCCTCATTATCTTTTGGGCCGTTCCTTTTGCCATCTCTTCCAGATCGAAGATTCCCTTTTCTTGAGCTATATGAGTAAAAAAGAGAATCAGAAACATTAGATCCCCAAGCTCTTCCTTGAGTTCATGCCAGTTTCTTTTATCAATGGCTTCAGCCACTTCATAAGCTTCCTCGATTATAAAAGGCTTCAAGCTTTCAAAACTTTGCTTCCTATCCCAGGGGCAACCCCCTTCTCCTCTCAAACGATCCAATATGCGCATTAACTCCTCTACAGGCTTCCCCATCAAAAAAATTATACCAAATAATTAAGGAGTTGAGCCTATGGAAGGATTTGGGTATAATAAGTTTTCACATAAATAGGGGAGGGTAAGAATGGCTTATGAGCATGAAGAACTTGAGAGGATGTTGAAGAGGCTTAAGAGAGATTTCCAACAGAACGTACAGCCTGAGTTAAAGAAGCACGCCCATTTTATAAGCAAAAGCGAAAAGGAAAGGATGAAGCGCGCGAAAGCGATACGTAAACTCAGAAGGAAAATGAAAAAGATTATTCAAGCGGCTTAGCTACTTTTTTCTTTTGAGATGGAAAAGCCAAACAAAAAGGCTTTTTTATTTTTTTCTCCCAAAAAGGAAGGAGAGAATTTTTCTATTGCCTCAAGGAAAGGCTTTTCGTCGAATCCCATCTTATTAATGGCAAAGCCTAAGAGTATCAAATTTGCGCCTTTGGGGTGATTTATCTTTTGAGCTAATCCGGAAGCATCCACGTGAAATGGCGAAGGATCGGGTGAATTTACCACGGAGATTCCATCTGGTTTAAGGTAAATCTTGTTTCTCTCTCCTTCTTCTTTTGAAGTGGCGATAAGGAAATCCGCGCTTCCATAAGGAATAAAGGGGCTGTAAAACTTGCCGAGTTTTACTTGTGATATGACTGATCCCCCTCTTTGGGCCATTCCGTGGATTTCACTGGATATTACCGGAATCCCTATGGAAAAAGCTCCTTCGGCTAATATGCGCGTCATAAATATGATTCCCTCTCCTCCTTTACCGGCGATTACGATCTTAAATTCCATTTAGAACTCCGTGAGAATCAACGCTTGATTGGGGCATATAAAAGCACAGAGACCACAGCCTCTACATAAATGTTGATGAATAACAAGTCCCTCTTGACCTTTTTCTAAAGCAGGGCATCTACTTTCCGAAACGCAAAGCATACAACTTTTGCAGTTTTCTCTAAAGAGTTTTAAAATGAAAGACCTCTTCTGTGTTTCCTTTTCTTCAAAAAGAGGACAAGGCCTTCTTGAGATGATCACCGCAGGAGCTTCCTTTTCTTGACTGAAAGCATAAGCCTCTTTTAAACTCCTTTCCATTTCTGGATAATCGAAGGGATCAACCACCTTGATAAACTCCACTCCACAACCTTTTATAACTTCTTCCATTTCCACCTTTCTAAGATTCTTTGGAGGATTAGAAGGCGTAGGTTGTCCCCCTGTCATGGCAGTTGTAGCATTATCTAAAATCACAAGGACGAAGGCTGCTTTTTTATTGACAGCATCTATCAAAGCGGGGATACAAGCGTGAAAGAAGGTGGAATCCCCTACGGTGGCACAAATTGGAGGTATTTTTTGCCCGGCATTCTTAAGAGCAAGGTAAAATCCCTCGGCCAAAGAAACACCAGCCCCCATACAGAGGAAGGCATCAACCGCCCCCATCTCTAACCCTAAGGTATAACATCCTATATCACTCGGAAAAAATCCCTGAGGAAAAGCCTTTTTGATGGCCCAAAATGTAGCCCTATGCGGACAACCAGGGCATAACCTTGGCGGTGAACCCTCCTTAAGATCGTTTATCTTTTCGAACGGAAAGTCTCCTAACAGAAGATGAAGGGCTTTAAGGATATTCTCCGGCTTCAATTCCCCTTGAGAAGGCACTGTCCCATCAAGTCGACCTCTCGTCTTTTCTCGATATGGGATCTGTAATTCTATTACTGGATAGGTCTCCTCCAGAACGAGTATTTCCTCATAAGATGATAACTCATCATTAAGCGAAGGCGATAAAGGGAAAGGGCGGTCCACTTTATAAATGTCAACAGAACCTTCAAGACCCAATGATTTTAAAACGTCCATCAAAAGGGCAAATGGAAAACCAGAAGAAACTACGGCCTTTTTTGCTCCATTAAAACTTATCCTCTTGAAACCGTTTTCTTTTTGGATGGATCGAAGCTTTTCGTTAAGTTCTTTGTGCAAAACGTAACGCCGTCTTGGAAGAGCTGCCCAATGGTAGAGGTCTTTTTCTAGAGAAAGCTTTTTAGAGGTTGGTTTTAATTCTTCTTCCAAGAGAATCCCCTGACGAGCATGACAAACCCAAGAAGTGGGACGTAACATCACAGGTATCTGGTATCGTTCCGAGAGTTCAAAGGCTTCTTTTATCATATCCATCGCCTCTTTGGGGCTTGAGGGATCAAAGACGGGTATTTTGGCGAACATGGCCAGGAATCTACTGTCTTGTTCCGTTTGAGAACTATAAGGCCCTGGATCATCGGCACTTATAAGGAGGAACCCACCTTTAACCCCCGTATAGGCGGCGCTCATCAGAGGGTCAAGCGCCACATTAAGCCCTACTTGCTTCATGGAAACTGCAGACCTTCCCCCAAGCCAACTGTGAGCTAAAGCCAATTCAAAAGCCACCTTTTCGTTAATAGCCCATTGAGCGAAGATGCCAAGTTTGTACTCTTCGTTAAATTTGATTACTGCTTCCAATATCTCAGAAGCAGGCGTCCCCGGATAAGAGGTAGCAAAACTCACTCCTTCCTTTAAAAGCCCCCAGGCTATGGCTTCATTCCCTAAAAAAACCCTTCTGATCACTACTCACTAACTCCGTATTTCTTCTTCAAAAATTCGAGTCCTACTTGAGGATACAAGGCATAAATAAGAACATCCCCTCTGTTTTTCGCCAATCCCTTTGTGGCCTCTTTGGCTTTTTCCATTTCCGGTTCAAGTATATCAGCAGGCCTACAATCAATGGGGGTTTCTCCTCGAGGATAACCCTTTAAGGCCAATTTTTGAACCTCAGGGTTTACGGGGGCAGGTGGTCGACCATAAAGCCCATAGAAGTAGTCCTTTGTTTGTTGGGTTATCATCTTGTACCTACCAAATAAAACGTTTAAAACCGCTTGAACCCCCACAATTTGGCTTGTGGGCGTTACCAGGGGAGGATACCCCATATCGGCCCTAGTACGGGGAATCTCCTCAAAAACTTCTGGTAACCTGTGTAAGGCATTGGCCTCTTTAAGTTGAGCTATAAGGTTTGTGATCATGCCTCCTGGAATCTGATGTTCCAAGGCCTGTACATCAATGACAGCAAATTTTGCCATCTCCAGGAAGTCTTTGTATTTTTCTTTCAATACCTCATCGAGATGCTCGCTTATTTCAATTAGACTATGTAAATCCAAACCGGTATCGCGTTCGGTGCCATAAAGGGTCACAACTATTGGTTCTATTGCAGGTTGAGAAGAACGCAAAGCCAAAGGAGCAAGAGCACAATCTACTACATCTACACCCGCCTCAGCAGCTTTAAGGTAAGTCATTGATCCAAATCCTGTGGTGTAATGAGTGTGAAGCTGAACAGGTATGTCTAACACTCTTTTTAATCCTTTTACAAGTTCATATGCATCATATGGTGAGAGAAGTCCTGCCATATCCTTTATACAAATACTATCTGCTCCCATTTCTTGAAGAATTTTTGCTTTATTTAGGTAATAATCGAGATTAAAAATCGGTCCTCCAAGCCGTTTTTCCGTAAGTGAATAGCAAATGACCGCCTGTGCATGCTTACCGCATTTTTTAACCGTCTCAATAGAGGTTTTGAGGTTCCTTTCATCATTTAAAGCGTCAAAAATACGAAAGATATCAATCCCGCTTTCCGCAGCTTCTTCAATAAAGGCTATTACCACATCGTCGGGGTAATTCCTATAACCTACCAAGTTTTGTCCTCTTAAAAGCATCTGTAATTTGGTATTGGGCATGAGCTTTCTCAGCGTCCTCAACCTTTCCCAAGGGTCTTCATCGAGATATCTGATGCACACATCGTAAGTAGCCCCTCCCCACACTTCCATCGAGTGGAAACCTATTTTATCCATTTTGGGGGCTATGGGGATCATATCCTCGGTTTTCAATCTTGTGGCGATAGTAGATTGGTGCCCATCCCGGAAGGTCGTATCCGTTATACGTAAAGGATTTTTAGCCATTTTTTACCTCCTTTCCAATTTAATTTGTGAGAATATACCACAAAGGTCAAGCCATATAAAAGAAGATAAGCCCCATTGAAATTTTGTAACTTGATAAATTATAGTTTTTGTAAAATGGGGATGTAGCTCAGGGGGAGAGCATCACGTTCGCAACGTGAGGGTCGGGGGTTCGAATCCCCCCATCTCCACCATTCTTAAGGAAGTATTCTCCCATATCGTTGTAAACCTTGGGGAACCCACCAGCGGATGAAATTATAAGTGATACCTGCGGGGGCAGGTTCGATTCCACGAAAACGAGCGTGGATGGCTGTAAGGGCGTAAGGTATATAAAGAAAGGCATAAGGTTGGTCTTCGGCGAGGATTTCTTGAAAGCGGTAGTAAAGCTTTTTCCGCTTTTTTTGATCGAAAGTTCTTCGAGCTTCAACAAGGATTCGATCTACCTCTGGATTTTGGTAGGATATGAAGTTCAATTCTTTTGGACCAGTCTTAGAAGAATGCCATATGTCGTACTGATCAGGATCGACCCCTGTAGACCATCCCAATATGACTGCCTCAAATCTTCTCTTATCCACATATTCGTTTATAAAGGTAGCCCATTCGAGAACCCGTATGCGCATTTGAATGCCGATCTGCTTAAGACGCCATTGAATCAGTTCGGCTGTTTTTAATCGAGCCAAATTGCCCCAGTTTACAAGCACGGTAAAACGGAAGGGTTCTCCATCTTTATCTAAGATTCCGTCACCATCCCTATCTTTCCATCCCGCCTCTTCCAGTAGTTTTTTGGCCCTTTGCGGATCGTAAGGATATGGTTTTACATCGGGGTTGTAATACCAAGTACCAGGTTTATAAGGACCATTCGCCACAATCCCCAGGCCAAAAAGTATAACTTTAACGATCTCCTCTCGGTTTATGGCATAACTTATGGCCTGTCTCACCCTTTTGTCCCTAAAGAAAGGATGACGCAAATTGAAGCCCAAATAGGTGTAAGCAAAAGGAAGATACTTGTATTTGTTAAAGTTTTTCTCGAAAAAAGGACTTGAGGTCTGACGAGCATATTGAAGGGGAGTTAAACCCATCCAATCGAGACTCCCTGCCTTTAGTTCCATGAACATGGTGGACGGATCAGGTATTATCTTGTAGATAACCTGATCTATATAAGGCCTGCCCTCGAAATATTGAGGATTTGCTTGAAGGATAATATGTTGTCCAGTTTTCCATTGAACAAACCTATAGGGGCCTGTCCCAATCGGGTTTCGCCCCAAGGAGCTCTGGGTTATATCGTTTCCTTCCAAAAGATGCCTCGGTAATACCACCAGGTTACCCCAACTTGAAAGCCCGGGGGCGAAAGGTTCCTTGTAAATTACCCGAAGGGTATAGGGATCTAATACTTGGACTTCCTTTACCTCTTCGAAATCCCCGGAATAGGGAGTGGGGGTTTTAGGATCTATGATGGTTTTGTAACCATACCACACGTCCCATGCCGTAAAGGGTTTTCCATCGTGCCATTTTACGTTTCGCCTGAGGTAAAAAGTGATGGTTTTACCATCAGGACTTATAGTCCATTTTTCGGCCAGGTCTCCGACAATTTGAAGGTCTTTGTCATACTTTACAAGTCCATTGTAAATCAGGCTGCAAACCTCATGGGAAATGCTATCTGAAGCAAGCATGGGAATTAGTATACTTGCATCACCGATAGCTCCAATTACTATCGTGTCACCATAGGTGGGTTTTTCTTGACCCGAAGAAAAGAGGGGGAAAAATAGCAAAAAGCACAAAAGAAACAACCTTTTCATATTTCTTTCCAATATATGCGATACCTTTTGTATGGCCTTCCGCCCAGGCTTTCGATGGCCTTTTGCATAAGATGATTATCCTCAAGGATCCACGAAAGTTCCGCCCTTCGATAGCCCAACTGCCAACCTCTTTTGAAAATCTCCAGATATAAAAGCGTATCTATGCCTTTCAGTCGATATTTAGGCCTTATTCCAAAAAGAGGTATCCTCATTTCCTTTATTCTGGTCTTTACCCAAAGGGCTCTAAGAATACCCCATGGAGTGAGTCTCCCCTTTAAAACCTTCAAGACGTGGTTATAGTTAGGAAGAGCTAAAATGAAACCTGCGGATTCTCCCTTGTACTCGGCAAAAAGGGCTAACGAAGGTACAAGGATGGATTTCAATACTTTTGCGAAATATGAAGCTTCCTTTTCCGACATAGGTACAAACCCCCAATTTTGAGCCCACGCTTCATTATAAATCGCCAGAAACTCCCTTATTTCCTTTTGAATGTTTTTGGGATCAACTTCTCTTATTTTCGCCTCTGGTATCTTGGATTTTATTCTTGAAGCTATCCTTTCAAGCCTTTCAGGAAGCGAGCCATCACCGATTAAAAGGTTAGCGAGAAGGTCTTTGGCTTTCTTAAACCCAACTGTTTCCAAAAGTTCTTGGTAAAAAGGTGGGTTGTGGGGCATCATGATGTAAGGAGGCGTAGAAAAGCCCTCTACCAAAAGGCCACATTCGTAATTAGTGGACGGATTCATAGGACCTATGATTTCCTTAATGCCCTTTTTTCGAAGATAATCTTCAACCCTTTCAAAAAGGGCGATCGCTATTTCTTTTGAATTTACAGATTCAAAAAAGCCAAAATACCCCACGGGTTTTTGATGATAGGCCATAAAGTTCTTATCCACAATGGCTGCAACCCTTCCTAAAATTTCCTTTCCTTCGATTGCCACAAATGCAGCGATTTCCGAATGTTCGCAAAATGGGTGTTTTCCAGTAAAAAAGGAAGCTACCTCACTCTTGAGCGGAGGCACCCACAGTGGGTCATTTTTATAAAGACAAAATGGTAAATCCACAAAAGCTTTAAGCCTTTTTTTATCGTCTTTTACTTCCTCTACCCTTAGAGACATTTTATATTACTCCCAATTCTTTACCCGCTTTCTCAAAAGCCCAAAGAATTTTATCGAGATGCTCATCCGTGTGAGTGGCCATGAAGCTCGTCCTTATAAGTTCCCTACCTGGAGGCGTTGCTGGAGGAAGCACTGGATTGGCAAATACCCCGTATGTCTCCAACAGTCCGCACATCTTAAAAGTCCTTTCTATCCCGCCGATTATGATGGGAATTATGGGGGTTTGACTGTTTCCCGTATCAAAACCGAGACGTTTGAACCCCTCGAGCATTTTTCTTGTATTTTTCCAAAGTCTTTCTCTTAATTCGGGTTCTTCTTCTATCACATCCAAAGCGGCACTTGCGGCTGCTGCCAAAGGAGGGGCAATGGCGGCGGAAAAGATCAGAGGTCTAGCGAAGTGCTTTATGTACTCTATGACCTTCTTCGGACCCACTACAAACCCTCCGATAGTGGCCAGGCTCTTAGAGTAGGTGCCCATTATGAGATCCACCTCATCTTCAACCCCGAAATGTTCTGCTGTACCTCGCCCACTCTTACCCAAGACGCCTATCCCATGGGCGTCATCTACCATAAGCCTCGCACCATAGCGTTCACAGACCTGGATTATTTCGGGTAACGGAGCTATATCGCCCTCCATGCTGAAGACCCCGTCCACAATTACCAATTTTCCCACATCAGGAGGCAGACTTTTTAAAACTCGTTCCAAGTCTTCCACATCGTTGTGTTTAAATCGCTTTACTTGACACATAGCAAGTCTACAAGCATCGATTATTGAGGCGTGATCGTATTTATCCAATATGGCCACATCTTTTCTCCCCAGAAGGGCCGATATTATGCCGAGGTTTGTCTGATAACCGGTAGCGAATACCAAAGCCGCTTCTTTACGGAAAAAGCGGGCAAGTTTTACCTCTAATTCCTCAATTATGTCCAGATTTCCATTCAGAAACCTCGAACCAGCACATCCCGTTCCGTATTTCTCAATGGCCTTTATAGCGGCTTCTTTTACCCTTGGGTGACTGGTCAAACCCAGATAATTGTTCGAACCGGCCATGATTAGCTTTCTGCCTTTCACAATAACCTCCGGTCCTTGCGCTGATTCGATTACTCGAAACAGAAAATATAAACCCGCCTTTTTGGCCTCTTCTGCCTCTTTCCAATTGAAACACCTCTCAAAAAGGTCCATCTTTTCCTCCTTTTAAAGCCATCCTTGTGCTTTATACCAATTTATGGTTAAAAAAAGTCCTTCCTTTAAATCGTACTTGGGTTCAAATCCTAAAACTTTTTTGGCCTTCGAGATGTCGCATAACCAAGCTTCTTGTAAGGACTCGCTTAGCTTATTCAAGTTAAAAGGCATAGGCTTACCCTTTAATCGTCCCACCATTTCACACAATAAAGCGATGCCTCTCGCTATCACCGGAGGAACCCTAATCTTTATGTAGTTCACCTTCAATATAGAAGCTACCATATCCGCCAATTGATGCAATGAATAAGTTTGACCATCCGAAATAAGGAAAACCTCTCCACTTTTCACCTCCTTCTTGAGGCACAAAAGAAGGGCTTCAACCAGATCCTCTACGTAACACAAACTCAACCACTGTTCATCCCTTAAAAGTGGTAGGAATCTTTTTTGAATCAGTTTGAAAAAATGTAGCATGTACTCGTCTTTGGGCCCATAAACTATACTTGGCCTTAAGATTATTACTCGGAAGTGGGAAACATATCTTTGAAGCTTTTCTTCGGCTTTGAGTTTGCTTAATCCGTAAGGAGATACGGGGTGAGGGGGATCATCTTCTCTAAGAGGCCGGTTTTTTGTAGTAGGTCCTTGAGCAGAGAGGCTTGATAGGAAAATGAATTTTCCAGAAAAATCGTCTTCCAGAAGCCTTTTTATCAAAAGTTCCGTTCCTTTCTCGTTTACCCTGAAATAATCTTCATCACGAACAGCCTTTGTTAAAGCCGCCAGGTGAAATACACTATCAAACCCCTTGAGTTCGGGAAGGTTTCCTTTTAAGTCTCCCCATAAGGGGTTTACCCCTTTAGGTAAGTCTTTTTGAGGATTTCTTATCAATCCAAAAACTTCATATCCTTCTTTAAGGAGTCTGTGACACAGATGGAATCCTATAAACCCCGTAGCTCCAGTAACAAGGATTTTACTCATTTTTGTTTCTTATATGGGTATGTAACCTCGTTTGAAGAGATACTCTGCATTTAAAACAGCGGCCCCGGCTGCTCCTCGAATGGTATTGTGGCTCAAAAGGAAAAACTTAAAATCCAGAACCTTGCAAGGCCTTAACCGCCCCACCACACAGGCCATTCCCCTTTCCACATCTCTATCCTTTAAAGGTTGAGGCCTGTCCGGTTCCGAGCGGTATATTATGGGCCTTTTGGGAGCGCTTGGAAGTCCTAGTTCCTTGAGGGGGTTAAAGCTTTCCCATACTTTTATGATCTCTTCGGGATCCTTCGGTTTCTTTTCCAGTTCAACGCTTACACTCTCTAAATGACCATCTCTCACGTTTACCCTAGTACATGAGGCACTTACTTTTATTTCTGCAGGTATGAAGTTATTCCCGTCAAACTCTCCCAAAATCTTAAGACTCTCGGTCTCGATCTTCTCTTCCTCTCCGGATATGAAGGGAATCACATTATCAAGGATATCCAAGGAGGCCACGCCCGGATAACCGGCTCCGCTTAAGGCTTGTAAAGTGGTTAGAATTACCCTTTTTAACCCAAAAGCCTCTTTTAAGGGAGCAAGAGCCATCACCAGACCTATGGTTGAACAATTGGGATTTGTCACTATATACCCACCCTTGGACCACTTTTTTCGTTGTAATGTGATAACCTCTATATGCTCAGGGTTAACCTCCGGGACCAAAAGGGGCACATCGGGATCCATCCGGTGGTTTCTGGCATTGGAAATCACGATATAACCCTCTTCCGCGAACTCCTCTTCGATTTGGCCAGCAACCGAGGCATCAAGAGCGGAAAAAACCACCTTACAATCCAGATTAGGGACACATTCCTTTACCTCCAACTTTCCTACTGCTTCCGGTATTTCCCCCTCTATTTTCCACCTTCCCGAAACAGCTTCTTTATAGGTCTGTTTAGCGCTTCTTTCCGAAGCCGCAACTTCGGTAATTTCAAACCAAGGGTGGTTAGAAAGAAGTTGAACGAATCTCTGTCCTACAACCCCGGTGGCTCCTAATATGCCAACCTTTATTTTCCCCATGGTTCCTCCTTTACCAAAGGATCTTCCCTATCCTTAGCCATCTTATTTTTTGAAAAATGTTTTCGGCTTTGCCGTTCCATGACCAGTATATGATAAGTGCTTTGCCCAATATGTTTGATTTTGGCACAAACCCCCAATAACGACTATCCATACTGTTGTCTCGGTTATCTCCAAGTACAAAATAATGCCCTTTAGGTACGGTAACAGGTCCGAAGTTAACCCTTAAAAAATCGTTTTCACTCCAGACCCCCCAAGGATCTTGGAGGGGGGTTCCGTTTATATAAACGGTCCGGCCGATTATCCGAACGTTCTCCCCAGGTAAGGCTATTACCCTTTTTATAAAATCTTTTTTGGGATCACGAGGATATATGAACACTATAATGTCACCCCTTTTGGGAGAGGAGTATTCAAGTAGGTATTTACCCACTAAAGGAATCCTTATCCCGTAGGCACATTTAAGGACCAACAAATGATCACCTACAAGAAGGGTAGGTTCCATCGAACCAGAAGGGATTTTATAAGCTTGTACAAAGAAAGCCCTAATAAAAAGGGCTATTAAAACGGCCACGAGAATCCCTTTGAGTTCTTCTTTTATTCTTCTTTGTGTCATCGGTTTTTCTCCTCGTAAAGCCTGATTTCTTTTATTCCTTCGTTTTTCAGGAGCTCTTTTATCTTCTGAACTTCTTCTTCATTTTGAGCTCGAATGATTACTCTATACCATAACATACCCTTTATCTCTGTCTTTCGAATCTCTGCCTTTATTCCTTTTGAAAGGAGCTTTTGAGCAAACTTTTGGGCGTTTTCCATCTCTTTAAAAGAGGCTACTTGGAATGAAAGCCCCTCCGTTTTCCCTGTGGGGAAGGGTGTTTTCGGAACAAGTGTTCGAAGTTCGGGTGTTGGAGCCTCTTTTTTAGGTTCTTCGTGAGATTTTTGCTCGGTCTCTTCTTTGAGTTTTCCTTTAGGTTCTTCTTGTTCTTGAAGACGTTGATAAAAGGTGAGGGGGGCTTCTACTTGGGTTTCGTTGTCTTGTGGTTTTGAAGGAGGTTGAAGGGTTTCCTCGGGAACCTCTTCGAATAGGGGTCTTTTGGTCATTTCGGGAGGTTTGGAAGCTTCCTCCTTCGACAGGTTAATCCCTAAGAGAAACCCTCCCAAGAAGGCCAGAAAAAGTCCTACGATAAATAATACTCTTTTTCGTTGTCGTTTTTTTTGCAGCTCGCTTCTCTTTAAAAGTTCTTCCATCACATCTCCTCTGGAGCTTGGACCCCTAAAATCTCTAAACCGTTACGTAGGACTTCTTTGACCCCCCATACCAGGATTAAACGTGCATTTCTTAAGTGTTCACTTTCGTTTAAGACGCGGTGCTTATTATAGTAACTATGGAAGGTTTTTGCTAAGGAAAGAAGGTAGGTGGAGAGTATATGAGGTTCAAAAGCTGAACTTGCATCATTCAGAATCTCGGGGAAAATCCCCACATTTTTGGCCAAAGTTCTCTCCTCCGGTAAAGAAAGGAAGGAAAGATCTGTCTTCCAAGGATCGGGGGGATTTAATCCCCTTTCTTCGGCCTTTTTGAATATGCTTGAGATTCTCGCGTGCGCATATTGAACATAATAAACGGGATTTTCTTCACTCTGAGCCTTTGCTAATTCCAGATCGAAATCTAAGGGGCTATCTACCCTTCTTAAAAGCAAGAAGAACCTTGTGGCATCTACACCTACCTCCTTTATCACATCCCTTAACGCGTCAAACTCCCCGGCTCTGGTAGACATTGAAACTCTTTTGCCCTTTCTCAAGAGATTTACAAGTTGAACCAATATGATTTTTAACTTTTCCTTGGGAAAACCCATCGCTTCGAGAGCTGCTTCAAGCCGCTTTACATATCCATGATGATCTGCTCCCCATATGTTTATCAAAAGATCATATCCCCGAAGGATTTTTTGCCGGTGGTAAGCTATATCTGAGGCAAAATAAGTCTTAGTTCCTTGAGCTCTTATGACGACCCTGTCCTTTTCATCGCCAAAAAGACTACTTTTAAACCATATGGCTCCATCCTTTTCGTAAAGAAGCCCCTTTTTCTCGAGTTCCTTTAAGGCATTTTCTACTTGACCCTCCCTGTAAAGAGAAGCCTCACTTACAAAGTTGTCAAACTTCACCCGGAAGGCCTCGAGTTCTTCCTTTATCCATTGCATGATTATATTTTGAGCCTCAAAAGAGGAGATCTTTAAAGCTTCTTCTCTTGGGAGTTTTAAAAGTTCTTCATTATATTTTTCGATCAGCTTTTTAGCCACATCGAAAATATACTCTCCCCTATACCCGTCTTCGGGAAAATCTGTTTTGACCCCTAAAAGCTCTCCATAGCGAGCAAAAACCGACTCTCCTAAAAGTTCCATCTGCTTACCTACGTCGTTTATGTAAAATTCTCTTTCCACCTGCCATCCGGTCCATTCAAGAAGCCTCGCCAAAGAATCGCCAAAAGCCGCTATTCTCCCATGGCCTATATGAAGGGGACCAGTGGGGTTTGCGCTCACAAACTCCACAAGCACCCTTCTTCCCGATGGGGCTTTGCGCCCATATTCACGCCCTTTAACACAAGCTTCCCTTAAGGTTTCAAACCATACTTCATTCTTCACATAAAAGTTTAAAAACCCACCTCCCGCTACTTCCACCTTTTCTAAGGCTTCTTCTTGCGGGAGATTTTCCAAAATTTTTTGGGCCAAATTTAACGGATTGCTCTTAAAGAGCGTTCCTAAAACAAAGGCTACATTTGTGGCATAATCCCCAAATCTTTCGTTAGTTGGATATTCCACTGAAAACGAAACCTCTTCTTTCGTGATTTTCCCGAGCGCTTCCTTTATCAGTGCACTTATCCTCTCCCTCATCTCACAAGCTCCCCGTAAAGGTTAGGTTTTCGATCCCTTAAAAGGTACCAATCTCTTTTCGCCCTTTTGGCTTCGTCAAGGTCCAATTCGGCCAAAAGGATCCCCTCCTCAAGGCCTGCCGGTTCGCCCATGAGTTCTCCTTCTGGATTCAAAAAGAAGCTCATTCCATAAAAATGTTGAAACTCCTCTTTGCCCACCCGGTTAACCCTGACCACAAAAAAGCCATTACAGATGGCATGCCCGGCCATGAGTTTAAGCCATCTCTGTTGAGTTCTAAAGGCACAAGCTGTGGGAGCAAAAAGGATTTCCGCTCCCTTTAAAGCTAAAATCCTTGGTCCTTCAGGGAACAAATTATCCCACGAAAGTTGTATGCCGAATTTTAAGCCATCTGTCTCAAACACGGGAAAATCGGTCCCTGAGGCAAAATAACTTTTTTCTTCCCATAAGGGGATATCGGGAAGGTGAACCTTACGGTAAACCCCTATTAGTGAACCCCGAGAGGATATAACGGCCACCGAATTGAAATACCCTCTTTCTCCTTTTTCAAAGAATGGAACCAAAAGGATAATTCCTTCTTCCTTGGCAAAAGAACACATTTCTCCTATCAATTGCCCTTCCAAAGGTTCTGCTAATTGAAAGGCATTTTCGTCCACCTTAGCGGGAAACCAAGGATAAGGAAAAAGCTCGGGGAAACAAAGGATCTGGGCTCCCCTTTCTACGGCGCTTTTTGCAAACTTTAAGGCCTTCTCTAATGTTTCATCCCTTTTTAAAGAAGGACCGATCTGGATTGCACCGATTTTTACCTTCATGGCCTTAGTGTTAAAATTCTCTCAAAAAATTTGAGGATGGAAAAGTGATAAGGGGCGTAGGGATTGATTTGGTCATGACAAAACGCATAAGGAAGCTCGTAAAAAGATGGGGCGATAAGTTCTTAAGAAGGGTTTTCACCCCCAACGAGAGAAAAGAGTTAAGGGCCTCACTTTATCCTTATGAGAGTTTGGCGGGAAAATTCGCTGCCAAGGAGGCCTTCCTTAAGGCCTTAGGAAAAGGCCTTTTTGAAATCCCCTTTTTGGAGATTGAGGTCTTAAAAGAGGAAAAGGGCAAACCCTTCATCTCCTTGTACGGTAAGGCCAAGCAAATGGCTCAGGAGATAAATATAAAAAATATACATCTCTCCATTTCCCACGATGGGGGAATAGCAGTAGCTTTTGTAATTTTGGAGGTGAGCGATGAAGCTCGTTACCCGGGAAGAAATGAGGGAACTTGACCGAAGGACCATAGAAGAAATTGGTATTTTAGGGCTTGTTCTTATGGAGAATGCGGGAAGGGGTACAGCCCAAATCATAAAGAAGAGGTTTGGACCAGAAAAAAAGAAGGTCGCCATTTTTTGTGGAAGGGGCAACAACGGAGGGGATGGTCTTGTTGTTGCCAGATACCTTAAAAACTGGGGATGGTCGGTAAAGGTTTATCTTCTTTCCGAAAAGGAGAAAATCACCGGAGATGCCAAGGTCAATCTGGAAGTTTGGCTTAAAATGGGAGGAGAATTAAAAGAGATATTAAATGAAGAAGAACTTCACTTGATTAAAGAAGAAATTGAAAAATTTGACCTCATAGTCGATGCCCTTTTGGGGACCGGACTTAAGGATGAGGTCAAGGGAATCTCAAAAGAGGCCATACATTTAATAAACGCTTTGGGGAAACCCGTTATTGCAATCGATGTCCCCTCAGGGATTGATGCCACAAGCGGAAAGGTCCTCGGAGTCGCGGTTAAGGCCACTTTAACTGCTACTTTCGGTCTTCCCAAAATAGGCCTGCTTATTCATCCCGGCCTCGAATATACAGGTGAGCTTTTTGTAGTTGACATTTCCATACCCCAGGTTCTCGTGGAAGAGATGAACTTAAAACACACTTTACTTGATCCTCAGGAAGTTGATCTTTCGCCTTTAAGACCAAGGCCTCTTGATACGCACAAAACGAGTTACGGTCACCTTTTGATCCTTGCTGGTTCAGTGGGAAAAACGGGAGCAGCTGCCATGGCAGGTGAAGCGGCCTTAAAAATGGGAACAGGGCTTGTGACTTTAGGTGTCCCTAAAAGCCTTAACCCCATCTTGGAGGTTAAACTTACCGAAGTTATGACCTATCCCTTATCGGATAAGGAGGGAGTATTTTCCGAAGAAGCTTTGAAGGAGGTATTAGAAATTCTTCCTGGAAAAACCGCCCTTGCCATTGGCCCTGGGATAGGAACGGACCGCGGAGCGAAGAAACTCACTTTAGAGCTCTTAAAACTTTCCCGAGTTCCGATCGTAATAGATGCTGATGGGATAAACTGTTTGGTAGGAGAGCTTGAAGTTTTAAAATCAAAAAAGGCCCCGGTGATATTAACTCCACATCCGGGAGAGATGGCAAGGCTTCTCGGGATAACCTCTAAGGAGGTTCAGAGTCAAAGGATTGAACTCTCAAGGGAATTTGCCGAAAAATATGGCGTCATCCTCGTCCTTAAGGGATCAAGGACGGTAATAGCTGAACCAGGGGGACGTGTGTTTATAAATCCCACCGGTAATCCTGGCATGGCTTCTGGAGGAACCGGAGACATACTTACGGGTATGATAGGAGGGCTTTTGGCCCAAGGGATGAACCCCCTTGAGGCAGCCAAACTTGGGGTTTACCTTCATGGGCTGTCAGGGGATCTTGCCAAGGAGGAAAGAGGGGAAGTTTGTCTTGTGGCAACGGATTTATTGAGATACCTTCCTCAAGCCATAAAAGAGGTCCTAAAGGGAGATGTTGCGCATATTAAGCAAGAGCCCCAGTGAGACGAAAAACTGGGGAAAGAGGCTTTCGGAATTATTGAGAGGGGATGAGGTAATAGCCCTTTCGGGGGATTTGGGGTCGGGAAAAACCACCTTTGTTAAGGGATTAGCTTTGGGATTAGGGGTGAGTGAGGAATATATAGGAAGCCCAAGTTTTACGATCCTCAACGAATACCAAGGACGTCTGGTCCTCTTTCATTTTGATTTTTATAGACTCGGAGACCTTCAGGATCTTGAGGGGGTGGGTTTTTGGGATTACTTAGGGCAGGGAGTTGTGGTGGTTGAATGGGCTTCAAAAATCCCCATAGCTATACCCGAGGAGGCTCTGTGGATACATTTCGAAGTTTTGGATTCCGAAAAAAGATATTTGAGCTTTGAAGGTAAAAAGGGAAGGGGAAAAGAACTCGTTGAAGGATTGTCACTTAGGTCTTATAATCAATCCCAATTCTGAGGGGGAAACGAAATGGCTTTAATCGTTCAAAAATACGGGGGTACGTCAGTGGCCAATTTGGAAAGGTTGAAAAATGTGGCCCGAAGGGTCATTAAAACCCGCGAGCAGGGTAACGATGTAGTGGTGGTTGTTTCGGCCATGGCCGGTCATACTGACCAACTCCTCCAATTGGCCTATCAAGCCTCCTCTCGACCCTCAGAAAGGGAAGTGGACGTGATTTTAGCCACGGGGGAACAGATAAGCTCGGCCCTTTTGGCTATAATCCTCAGAGATATGGGGTTTCGAGCCAAGAGTTATTTAGGACATCAAGTTAGAATCATTACCGACAACGTCTTTGGGAAGGCCAGGATAAAAACGGTAGAGACGTGGCGTTTGTTAAAGGATTTGAAAGAGGGGATAATCCCAGTAGTTGCGGGATTTCAGGGGGTTGACGAAGAAGGCAATATCACCACCTTAGGAAGGGGAGGCTCAGACACCACCGCAGTAGCCCTGGCGGTGGCTTTAAGGGCGGATATGTGCGAAATTTACACAGATGTGGATGGGGTATATACTACGGATCCCAACATTTGTGAGAAGGCACGCAAGTTAAAAAGGATAAGCTATGAAGAGATGCTCGAGATGGCAAGTTTGGGAGCTAAAGTGCTTCAATTTCGCTCGGTGGAATTTGCAGCCAAATACAAAATCCCTATTCACGTGAGATCCTCTTTTACCGATGAGGAGGGTACCATAGTATGTGAGGAGGTAAGTGAGATGGAAAAGGCGTTGGTCTCAGGGATAACCTATGATAGGAACCAATCACGAATCGAACTGGTAAAAGTACCCGATAAACCAGGGGTAGCAGCCCGGCTTTTTGAAGCCTTAAGTGATGCTTCTATCATCGTTGACATGATCATACAAACCTCAAGTTACGAAGGACCTTATGCTAATTTGGCTTTTACGGTATCAAGAAGCGATTTTAATAAGGCTTTGGAGATAAGCAAAAAAATAGCTCAAGAATTAGGAGCACAGGATGTACTTTATGAGGAACACGTGGCTAAAGTCTCAATTGTAGGTTTAGGGATGCGAAGTCAACCGGGTGTGGCCTTTAAGGCCTTTAAGGCCTTGGCCGATGAGGGCATCAACATAAAGATGATCTCAACCTCAGAGATTAAGATCTCTTGCGTTATCGATCCCAAATATACGGAATTAGCGGTAAGAGCCTTACACGAGGCTTTTGGATTGGAGAAGGAAGCGTGAAGGAAGTGAAATTGTATGACACCACCTTAAGAGACGGAGCTCAGGCTGAGGATATTTCCTTTTCGCTGGAGGACAAACTTAGGATAACCCAAAAATTGGACGAACTAGGCATCCATTACGTAGAAGGAGGATGGCCGGCTTCAAATCCCAAAGATCTTTATTACTTCAAAGAGGTTAGAAAGCTTAACTTGAAAAGGACAAAAGTTGTGGCTTTTGGTTCTACTACTCGCAAAGGGTTGCATCCTTCCCAAGATGAAAACATAAAACAACTTCTTGAGGCTCAAACCGAAACGGTGACCTTATTTGGAAAGTCGTGGGATAAACACGTACTTGAAGCCTTAGAGACTACGCTCGATGAGAACATAGAGTTGATAAAGAATTCAGTAGCCTATCTGAAGGAAAAGGGGAAAGAAGTAATCTATGACGCAGAACATTTTTTCGATGGTTTCAAAAACAATAAGGACTACGCTCTTGCTACCCTTAGAGCAGCCGAAGAGGCAGGGGCTGATGTTTTAGTACTTTGCGATACCAATGGGGGAACTTTGCCTTACGAACTTGTGGAGATAATAAGAGAAACCAAGAAATTCGTTAAAAAGCCGTTGGGCATTCACTGTCATAATGATTCCGGGGTAGCGGTGGCCAATTCCCTCCTTGCAGTGAAAGAAGGAATCGTTCACGTTCAGGGCACCATAAATGGCTATGGCGAAAGGTGTGGCAATGCGGACCTATGTGCCATAATACCCAATTTAGAGCTCAAAATGGGAATAAAATGTTTGCCCGAGGGTAACTTGAGAAAATTAAGGGAAATCTCGAGGTTTGTGAGCGAACTCGCCAATCTGGCTCCTGACAAAAGACAACCTTATGTTGGAGAGAGCGCTTTCGCCCATAAAGCCGGCGTTCATGTAAGCGCCGTTTTGAAATCGCCTTCCACTTATGAACACATTGACCCCTCTTTGGTTGGAAATAAGCGGAAGGTTTTGGTATCTGACCTTTCTGGAGAGAGTAACATCTTCGCTAAGGCCAAGGAATTGGGTATTGATTTGAAGAAGGGCGATCCATCTACGAGGAAAATCTTGAAAAGGTTAAAAGAGCTGGAGTTTATGGGGTATCAATTTGAAGCGGCCGAAGCGAGCTTCGAACTACTGGTAAAAAAGGAATTAGGACTTCACAAGAGGTTTTTCGAGCTTTTGGGATTTCGGGTTATAGTTTCGAAAGATAGCGACGAAGAAGAACCCCTTTCCGAAGCGACCATAAGGGTTAGGGTTGGAGATAAAGTGGAACATACGGCAGCTCTTGGAAATGGCCCCGTTAATGCTCTGGACAATGCCCTTAGAAAGGCCCTTGAGAAATTTTACCCCGAGCTTAAAGAAGTGGAGCTTGTGGATTACAAAGTTAGGGTACTTGAAGGCACAAAGGGCACAGCTGCGGTAACCCGAGTGTTGATAGAATCAACGGACGGTACCTTTAAATGGAGTACAGTGGGGGTCTCCGAAAACATCATTGAGGCAAGTTGGAGGGCTTTAGTGGATAGCATTGATTATAAACTTCTTAAAGAAGAAGAAAGGGGGAAAAGATGAGACACGAAAGGATGCTAAGAGGTATAGAAAGGGCCCCTCACAGGGCTCTCTTTAAAGCCATAGGCTACACCGATGAGGAGCTTTCAAGGCCCATAATAGGAATTGTGAATTCCTGGAACGAGCTCATCCCCGGGCATATTCACTTACAGCGAGTAGCTCAAGCGGTAAAGGAAGGCGTCCGGATGGCAGGGGGAACCCCTATGGAGTTCTGCGTTATCGGCATATGTGATGGTATTGCCATGGGTCACGAAGGGATGAAGTATTCTCTTCCGTCCAGAGAATTAATAGCGGATAGCATAGAAGTTATGGCCATGGCTTATGCTTTTGACGGGCTGGTTTTTATACCTAATTGCGACAAGATAATTCCAGGCATGATCATGGCAATGGCTAGACTCGATCTTCCTTCTATCTTAATAAGTGGCGGCCCTATGCTAAGTGGCAATTACCAAGGTAAAAGGGTGGATTTGATCTCCGTTTTTGAAGCAGTAGGAGAAGTGGCTTCCGGTAGGATGAAAGAGGAAGAACTTCTGGAGCTTGAATCCTGCGCTTGTCCCGGACCAGGTTCGTGTGCAGGGATGTTCACTGCTAACAGCATGAACTGTCTAAGTGAAGCCTTGGGAATAGCCCTACCAGGAAATGGGACAATTCCAGCCGTTGATTCGAGAAGAATACGCCTGGCAAAACTAACGGGAATGAGAATTGTCGAGATGGTCAAAGAAAACCTTAAGCCTTCCCAGATCCTCACCAAGGAAGCCTTTGAAAACGCCATCTCCGTGGATATGGCCTTCGGTGGTTCAACTAACACAGTTCTTCATCTTACAGCCATAGCGAAAGAGGCGAAGATTTCCTTGCCCTTGGATACCTTTAATAAAATAAGCGAGAGAGTCCCACATATATGTAATCTGCGTCCTGGTGGTCCCCATTTCCTCGAGGATCTAGATAGAGCCGGAGGCGTTATGGGCATTATGGCCACCTTGTGGAGGGGCGGCTTACTTAATGATGAGGTTTTAACGAGTTTAGGAAAATCCCTTAGGGAAATTTTGAAAGACGCCAAGGTTAAAGATCTAACGGTGATAAGACCCTTGGAGAACCCTTATCACCCACAGGGAGGGCTTCGAATACTTTTTGGAACTCTTGCTCCTGAAGGGGCAGTAGTCAAGGCTTCCGCGGTAGCTCCAGAGATGTTAAAACACGAAGGCCCCGCCCGAGTCTTTGAAAGCGAAGAAGAAGCCATGGAAGCCATCCTTTCCCGTAACCTCAAAAAGGGAGAAGTCTTGGTTATTCGATATGAGGGACCAAAAGGAGGGCCAGGAATGAGAGAAATGTTGGGCCCAACATCGGCCATTGTAGGAATAGGGATGGATAAAGACGTTGCCCTGGTAACAGATGGTCGTTTTTCTGGAGGAACAAGAGGCGCTGCTATAGGACACGTTTCACCTGAGGCAGCCGAAGGAGGCCCTATAGCCCTCGTAAAAGACGGAGATCTTATAAGGATAGACATCCCCTCCAAAAGGCTCGACCTTCTCGTACCCGAGGAAGAACTCAAGAAACGCCTTTCGGTTTGGAAAAGAAAAAGCATTGAGTTACGAGGATACTTGAGACGTTACTCTTATTTTGTAAAGTCCGCTTCCGAAGGAGCCACCTTCAGCGAGCCATGAATACTTTTCCCGAGTGCTTTCCCTGTCAACTCGAAACAGCGCTTAATGCCCTTAAGAAGGCGACAAAAGACGAAAACATAAAAAGGAAAGTAATGCTTGAAGTGTTAAAAATACTTTTGGACCACGGATATAACTATCCCCCTCCAAAGGTCTTCAAGGAGATTATGAAAACGATCAAAAACAGCACATATAATTACGATCCTTATAAAGAGGATAAAAAAGAACAAAATGAAAATATGTTAAAACTTTATGCACAATTTAAAAAGGAAGTGTTAAAAAGTCAAAATCCTATTTTCAGTACCTTACTTCTTTCAAGTGCAGGAAATTTGATAGATGTTGTTATAAATAGAAATACTATCCCAACTGATTTAAATTTAATTCTTAACAAAGGTTTTCTGATAAATGAGTTTTGTGATTTTAAAGAAAAACTTTCAAATGCCAATACTTTTCTTTTAATTGCTGATAATTCAGGAGAGGTTGTTTTGGATAAAATTTTGATTGAGATATTAAAGGAACATTACCCACACCTTCAAGTTTTTTTAGCTGTAAGGGGGGATCCCGTTCTTAACGATGTAACTATTGATGATCTGGAAGGAATGGAATTTAGTGATATTTGTTCGATAATTTCCACAGGGGATGATACGCCTGGTGTAATTTTAGAGTATGTTTCTGGTGAATTTAAGAAGATTTTTGAGGCTTCAGATTTAATCATTGCGAAAGGGCAGGGCAATTTTGAGACTTTAGAATCTTTGGGGGATCCGAGGATCTTCTTTTTATTCTGGGCCAAATGCGAAGCGGTTAGAAATTATTTGGGGTTAAAAGAAAGTGGTCCCCTGCTTTTTCGTTCCCGTTTATGCGTAAAATCGTAATTAAAGGGGCGAAGGAAAGGAATTTAAAGGGCATTGATCTTGAGTTGCCCCATGGGATGTTTGTATGTTTTGTAGGGCCTTCAGGTTCGGGAAAATCGACCCTTCTTTTTGATGTGATTGGGAAAGAGGCCGAGAGAAGGCTTATTGAGTCGCTTTCTCCTCAACTGAGGCAATTTTTCTCTCCCGCAAATAAGCCGAACGTGGAACGTATAGATGGTCTTTGCCCACCCATATTTTTGACAAGAGAAGTCCGGAATTATGGCCCCAGGTCTACCGTAGGGACCTTCACGGAGATTTACGATTACCTTCGCGTCCTCTTTGCCAAGTTTGGTCTTCCCTTCTGTCCCGATTGTCAGAGACCTTTGAGGGCCTTAACTCGGGAACAAATGGTAGAGGAACTTCTGAGGCTTGAAGGGAAAGGAATTTTGATACTTGTGCCTATAAGAGAAAGAAACCCTCAAGAGCTTCTAAAGGAGGGTTTTCTTAAGGCTTATTGTGAAGGCCAATTGGTGGAACTCGAATCTTTAAAGTTGACCACTTTTGATCTGGTGATAGATAGGTTGACGGTGAGAAAGGATGAAATACAAAGGATTAGAGAATCGCTTGAACTTGCTTTGAGATTTTCGCCGGTGGTAAAGGTCTTGAGTGAAAATGAGGAGTTGCTACTTACCTTTAATCCCTTTTGCCCCGAATGTGAGCTCGAATTTCCCTCCCTTACTCCTTCCCTTTTTTCTTTCAACACACCAGAAGGAGCCTGTCCAAAATGTAAAGGTCTTGGTGAAATTGATGGGAAAACCTGCGATGAATGTGGAGGGAAAAGGCTTAATAAATGGGCCCTTTCGGTCAGGATAGAAGGATGGGATATAGCTTCCCTTTCCGAACTCACACTTGAGGAGTTTCAGAAAGTATTGAATAGTTTTTCCGTTCCTCAATATCTGGAAGACCTTTTGGAGGCAATAAACGAAAAACTTACTCTACTTTTTCGGGTAGGATTAAGCTATTTGAACCTGGGACGATTGATGGATGATCTTTCCCGAGGAGAGGCTCAGAGGTTAAGAATGGTAAATGAGATCAGTATGGGGTTGAGTGGAGTTATGTATCTTCTTGACGAACCTACTGCTTCTCTTCACCCAGAGGATCAGAAGAGGGTCTTAATGGTTCTAAAAGAGTTAAAAGAAAAGGGTAATACACTGCTTGTGGTCGAACATAATCCGGATACGATCCTTCAAGCCGACTGGATCGTCGAACTTGGGCCAGGTGGAGGCGAAGAAGGAGGAAGAGTGGTTTTTACCGGCAAACCTATTCAAATACTTTCGGCTGACACTGTTACGGGTAAATACTTAAAAGAACGTTCTTTTAGGTTGAAAACCCCAGTGAGAGTCCCCAAAGGTTGGATTAGGTTAAAAGGGATTAAAAAGAACAACCTGAGAAATATAAACGTTAACTTACCATTGGGAGTTCTTTGCGGACTTATCGGAGTCTCGGGAGCGGGGAAAAGCACTCTGGTACTTGAAGTATTGGCTCAAGATCTCAAAAGGGTCAAAGAGGGGTTTGCCCCCCTGTTTTGTGAAAGCCTCCTCATAGAAGGAGAAATTGAAAGAGTTATCGTTGTTGAACAAAAACCTTTCGCCAAAGATCGTAGGGCCATTGTGGCCACCTACAGTAGGATATTTGACATTATAAGGGATCTTTTTTCCCAAACTAAAGCCTCCCGTATTAAGGGATGGGGACCAGAAAGGTTTAGTTTTAACCTGCCTTACGGTCGCTGTGAATTTTGTAAGGGAGAAGGAGAGATTAAGGTAGAGCTCGGGGGATTTCTGCCTGAAGTAAGGCTTACTTGTGAACACTGTGGAGGTACGCGATACCAAAGAGAAGTACTGGAGGTTAAATACAAAGGACTCCATATAGGCCAAGTCCTCGATTTAACAGTCGAAGAGGCTTTAAGGTTTTTCCAAAACGTTCCTTCCATCAAGGAGAGATTAGAACCTTTAAAACGCGTTGGACTTTCTTATTTAAAATTAGGCCAACCGCTTTTTACGCTCTCCGGAGGCGAAGGCCAAAGGTTAAGAATAGCCAGGGAATTGACAAAAAACCCTCGGAATACCCTTTACCTTCTCGATGAACCAACAGGAGGCCTTCATCCACAAGAAGTTAAGATGTTACTTGAAATTTTTAACGATCTGATAGAGCGAGGTGCGAGTATTATTTTCATAGACCACAATTTCGAACTTTTATCTGGAACCGATTATTTAATAGAGCTCGGACCAAAGGGCGGAAGGGAAGGGGGAAAGATATTAAAAGAAGGTATGCCCCATCAGGTACTCAGGGAGGATTTTCTTTTGGCTAAATAAGTGGCAAGTTTTATGGCCTCGATCATACTCCTGGGGTCGGCTTTTCTCTTTCCTGCAATATCGTAAGCTGTGCCATGATCCGGGGATGTGCGAATGAAAGGGAGTCCTATGGTTAAATTTACACCTTTATGGAAATGATGGATTTTAAAGGGTATTAAACCTTGGTCGTGATAAAGGGCAATAACGGCATCCCATTTCCCCTTATAAGCCCAAAAGAATAGACTATCGGAAGGGAAAGGGCCCTGAAGGTTAATCCCCTCTTCCACGGCCTTTCGAACAGCTGGAAGTAGGATTTTGATTTCCTCTTTCCCCATCTGGCCTTCCTCCCCCGCGTGAGGGTTAAGACCACACAGGGCCAGTTTGGGATTTATTATTCCAAAAAGATCCTCTAAAGCCCTTTTAGTAAGTAAGGCTTTTTTGAAGACCTCTTCCACCCTTAAAGCTCGGGGGACTTCTTTATATGGAATATGTGTGGTTACAAGGGATACTTTTAGCTTTTTGCCCACAAACATCATGGCAAAGTCCTTTGTTCCAGAAAGTTCTGCCAAAAGTTCCGTATGTCCCACAAAGGGTCGTCCTGAAAGGGCAACGGCAGCTTTACTTAAAGGAGCTGTCACAAGGGCATGAGCTTTTCCTTGAAGGATTAAAGTGGCAGCGTGAACCACATACTCAAAGGCCGCTTTTCCACCTTCCGAAGAGGGATAACCGGGTTTAATCCTTTGAGAAAGGTCACTTAAATTTATCACTTTCAAGGCCTCGGTTTCCCTAAGGTCTTCAAGAAAGGATATCTCCTCAAATTCTACGGGCAACTTGAGGGTTTTGGCGGTAAGTTTTAAGATGCCCAGATCTCCCACTATGACGGGCAAAAAGGCCTTATTTTGGATCTCTCCGCGAAGCTTATAGAGGGCTTTAAGGATGACTTCCGGACCTATACCCGCGGGATCTCCCATACTTATAAGAAGAACTGGAGTCATAGGAAATCCCTCACCTTATACTTCCGCTTCATTTCTTCAAGCCATTTCGCATATTCCTGTTCTATTGTTTCTTTCCACCAATCTTCAAGTACCCTGGACCTTACTTCATTAAATGGAATCGCTTTTTCCTCTTCCCTATCGGTAACTTGGAAAATGTGAATCCCCTGCTTTGAACGAATGGGAAGACTTATCTCACCGATTTGCAGATCTTTAATCTCTTCCCAGATATAGGGATCCACTTCCTCACTCTCTACATAACCAATATCTCCACCAAATCGGGCTGAAGGATCTTCGGAATATTCTTTGGCCACTTCCTCAAAAGGTTTTCCCTCTTTAAGTTCGTAAAAGACCCTCCTTATCATTTTAAGGGCTTCTTCCTCACTTCTTCCCGAAAAGGAGATGAAAATTTGAGAGACCCTTATTCTCAAAGGATTTTTATATCGATCCCCATGCGCTTCATAATAAGCCATGAGCTCACTCTCAGAGGGTTTAATTCTGGAACTTATGAAAACCTCTATAATCCTGGCTTTTTGGAGTTGAGCCCTTAAATATCGTTTATATCCTTCAGGGGTAAAATTTTGTTTCTTTAATTCATTCTCCATTTCTTCGTTACTTAAACCATAACGTCTTCTCACATCTTCATAAAGCTTTTGAACCTCTTCATTTTTGGGTCCCAAACCTAAACGTTGAGCTTCTTTTTCCAATATTTCCCGTTCTACAAATTTCGACCAAATTTCCTTTAAAAAACTCTCCCTCTTCAATTCATCTTCAAATGGATTATTACCTTTCTCTAACTTTAAACCGAAATCAGAAGCTAAAGTTTCCATATCCCTTAAAGTATAAACCTTCTCGCCTATTACACCTATTATTTTTTCAACAAGTTCAGCTTTTAAAATTATCGGGTTAAAGATTAAAATGATCAAACACGCAATAATTTGTTTTAATTTTGAAAAGTTCATTTTTCTCCCTCAAGCAATTTTTCATTTATGACAATTTGATATTGTTTTTTCACTTTCTTTAAATAATCCTCTAAGGCTTTCTGTTTTTTTTGCTCCTTCAGTTTCTCTATAATTTTCTCCCGGACCTCCTCAAAAGAAAGTTGTCTTGGCGGTTTTCTTTCCTCTAAACGGATAATGTGATATCCGAAGGTGGTTTTCACTATTTCGCTGATCTCTCCCGGCTTTTTTAAGGAAAAAGCTGCGTTTTCGAATTCTTTTCCAACTTGTCCTCTTTGAATATAACCGAGGTCACCCCCCCATTTACCCGAAGGACTAATGGAGTAACGTTTAGCAAGCTCAACGAAATCCTCACCCCGTTCAAGTCTTTTTTTAATTTCCTTCGCTTCTTCTAAAGTTCTTACCACAATATGCCTTACTCTTATGCTTTCATTCATGAAAAATTCTTCCTTGTGTTCATCGTAATATCTTTTGGCCTCTTCTTCGGTGACCTCATCCTTCCCGGTCAATATCTGAGATAAAAATGCATCCAGAACCACCCCTTTTTCGCATTCCTCGATCTTCTTCCGCACATCCTCTCTCTCGTATACCCCTGCTTTACGAGCTTCCAAAAGCAAAATTTCCCTATCTATTAACTTTTCCAAAAATTCCTTCTTGGCTTTAGGTTCTAAAAGGAGCGGCTTGTAGAAATCGGGCAAAGATTCGATTTCCCTTTCGAACTCTTCAAGCGTTATAGGTTTATCACCGATCTTTGCCACAACTTTTGCTTCTTCCTTTTTCTCACAAGCGAAAAAAGCCAATGCCATTAACCCGAATATAAAATAAAAGGGCTTCATAAATTGCCTCCTGAGAGTAAATTTATAATCTCTCCTAATGTTTTACGCCAATTCTCTCTAACTTTAACCACCAATTCCATAGAGGAGGTTAATCTTATGTCTTTTTTCATAAAGTTATAGATTAAAACATTGGGATCTATTTGAGAAGTCATTTTAATTCTCAATTCGCCATCCCTTAAATGTAATTTAGTAACACCGAGTTTTTGAAGTTTAATCTTGAGGTCTATTACTTCGAAAAGTCCGAGCACTTCTTCAGGTAAAGGTCCAAAACGATCATGGAATTCCTCTTTTATATCTATTAATTCGTCTTCAGTTTTTATCTTTGCGAGTCTATGATAAAGAAGCAAACGTTGGGCATCATCTTCTACATATTCTTCGGGAATAAAAGCCCTTATTGGCAATTGTATTTCGGGCGTTATTTCTTCTTTAATTTCTTCTCCTTTCAATTCCTTTAATGCTTCTTCTAACATTTGGTTATAAAGTTCTAATCCTATGTCTAAGATATGTCCAGACTGTCGATGGCCGAAAATGGTACCTGCTCCCCTTATCTCTAAGTCCCTTAAAGCGAGCTTAAAACCAGACCCAAAGGTACTCAGTTCTTCGATTGCTCTTAGCCTTTTCCGAGCTTCTTTGTTCAATTTTTCCGGTGAAGGCACGATGAGATAAGCGTAGGCCTTCTTCCAAGACCTTCCTACTCTTCCTCTAAGTTGATAAAGGTCTGAGAGGCCAAAGGTATGGGCATCGTCGATGATAATGGTGTTAACGTTTGGGATATCGAGCCCCAGTTCGACAATGCTTGTAGATACCAACACATCTATTTCGCCTTTTACGAATCGCATCATGACCTTTTCCAATTGTTTGGATTGCATCTGGCCATGAGCCACTTCGATGCGCAATTCGGGCAGAAGTTCCTTCAAAAATTTTGCCCTTTGGTAAATGCTAGCTACCCTATTGTGTATAAAAAAGACTTGTCCTCCTCGGTCAATCTCCTGTTGGACGGCTTGTTTGATAAGCTTGGGATCAAAAGGTATAATGCGCGTTTTAACGGTTTGCCTTCCAGGGGGTGGGGTATTTATCAAACTTATTTCCTTTAAACCAATAAGGGCCATTTGAAGGGTTCGAGGAATAGGGGTTGCCGTGAGGGTCAAACAATCGATGGTTTTCTTAAGCTCCTTCAATCGTTCTTTATGGACTACTCCAAAGCGTTGTTCTTCATCGATGATCAAAAGCCCGAGATCCTTAAACGCTACATCCTTGCTGAGTAATCGATGGGTGCCTATTACGATATCGATTGAACCGTTACGAAGCCCTTTTAATATTCTTTGCTGTTCTTTAGCTGTTTTAAAACGACTCAGCACTTCAATTATGATGGGGTATCCTTTAAAACGTTCGTAAAAAGTTCGATAATGTTGTTCAGCTAAAACGGTCGTTGGTACAAGCATGGCTACTTGTTTTCCATCCATTACGGCCTTAAAAGCTGCTCTTATGGCCACTTCCGTTTTACCAAAACCCACATCTCCACATATTAAGCGATCCATAGGAGTAGGGGAGCACATGTCTTTTATGACTGCCTCTATTGCTTCCAATTGATCGGGAGTCTCTTCATAGGGGAAAGAGGCTTCGAATTCTTTAAAAAGCGCATCAGGGGGGCTAAAGGCATATCCTGGTCTGGTTTTTCTTACGGCATAAAGTTCGAGGAGTTCCCTTGCCACTTCTTGAACAGCTTTCTTCGCTCTTTTCTTCGCCCTTTGCCAGTGGGGGCCGCCCAATTTGGAAAGTTTCGGGGGCGTGTCAGAGGGACCTATCCAACGGTGAACCAAGTTCATCCTTTCGATAGGCACGTAAAGCTTGTCTCCGCCTTCGTATTCTATAAGGAGGAATTCCTTCTCTCCGTTTACATCGAGTCTCCTTAACCCTCGAAAGATACCGATTCCGTAATCCACATGGACTACAGGGTCACCCGGTTTTAATTCGTCAAGCTCAAACGTTAACGGTTTCCTCGAGGCTTTTTGAATTTTTACGGTCTGTTTTCTTCCGAAGATGTCCCATTCTGTAAGGTAAACTATTTTTTCCTTTTCAAGCAAAAAGCCTTCGGAGAGATTGCCGACCTTAAAAGTAAGGAGGGTCTTTGGGGTATCTTTCGAAAGGAAGCCTTTAAGCCCGTAGTTTTCGAGTATCTCCGAAAACCTTTGAGCTTGATAAGATGAAGAAAAGACCACAGTGACCTGATGACCATCTTCAAGCCATTGTTTTAAATAATGGACTAAGGTCTTAAGCCCCCGAGCTTTTATCTCATCTCTTAGAGTGGTAAAGGTTTGTGACCTTAAGTATATAGCCTCTTCAAAAAAGCCGTTCAGCAAAAGCTTGGGCCTTTTTCCAATTAAGTGCCTCAAATATTCATCGTAAGGAGAAAGCCCGTAGGTGGGTTCTATTTCCCTAAGCTTGTTCTCTACTTGATCAGGGTCGAAAATTATCAAAGACTCCTCAAATTCTTCCAGAAAAGACTTAAAGCCATCAAAAGCAATGGGGATTATCTCCGCTTCTTGAAGTCTTTCGACTGATCTCTGAGTCAAGGGGTCAAATAGACGGATGGATTCGATAAGGTTATCGGTAAATTCGATTCTAATGGGATTGTTGTAATTGGGGGAAAAAACATCCAAAATTCCTCCTCTAACGCTTATCTCCCCGCGGTTTTCTACCGTGAAGACCCTTTCATATCCTATATCGATCAATTTTTCTATAAGAAAGTTTCTGTTTAACTCTTGGGAGGTTCTGAGTTTAATAAGGGAGTCCTCAAAGAATTTTCTCTCCGGTATTTTCACCAAAAGGCCTTCTGGGGTGGTCAAAATGGCTTTGGCCTCACCCCTATGAAATTTGAATATGGCGTTGGATAATGCCTTTTGAGGTGATTCAAGACCGAACGGGTCCCAAAACATTGGGACAGCTATTTCCTTTTGAGAGAAGAACAGAATATCCTCGACTAATTTCTCAACTTCTTCTTCACTGGGGGAAACCACTACAGCTTTAATTCCTTCGCGTAAAAGGTGAGCCAAAAAAAACCCCTTAGCTCCTCCTTGGAGACCTTTTACCCTGAGGTCTCTCCCTTCTTCCAAAGCCCTTTTGGCAAGAGAAATCGTCTCGTTAATTCCCTTCTCTTCCATCTGCTCTTCGATGATATAAACATTCCTCAGGAAAGAGACAATCCGAGCAGAGGGGGGTTCGAGCTTTACATACCTTTTGTCCATATCGAATTAAAAGCACGTGAAGCTCCCTGGCTATCTCTCTAGGAACCCATTGGGAAAGCACTTCATGGGCCTTTTGAAGATCTACCTTAGGAGGCAATAAGCCTAAGCGTTTACATATCCTTAAAATATGGGTGTCCACCGGAAAAACATCATGGCCACACCCAAAGGCCAAAACACAATGGGCTGTTTTCATGCCAATTCCCTTTATACCCAAAAGCCACTCCAATGCCTCTTCCTTCCCCATCTCACACAAACCACTTAGGTCCAAACGCCCGAATTTATCCTTTATCCTCTCTAACATCCCCTTTATCCACCTAGCTTTTTGCCGATTTAGGCCGGCTGGTCTTAAGCATTCTGAAATCTCCTCTTCGGAAGCCTCTAAAAGGGCCTCCCAGTTCGGAAAGAACCTTTTCAAACGTTCAAAGGCGAGATCCCTGTTCCTGTCATTTGTGTTCTGCGAAAGGACCGTTTTCACCAAAACTTCTAAGGGATCACCTTCCGGTAAGGAGGGCGATCCATGATGCATTAAAAGCGTTTCATAAATTTTTCGCAATTTGTCTCGCATAGAAAAAATAATATCAAAACCTAAAGGGCTTGACATCGTGGATATTTTTTTGCTATGTAAACCGCTGTGAAATATTCCATTTGGATTTTTAGCAAAGACTTTCGAGTCCTTCGTCTTTATTTAAAGCGTCCTTTGTTTCTTTTAGCAATCGGTGTTTTGATTTCCTCCTTCGTCTGTCTTGTGCTTTTTCCTTTTTTACTCTGGCAGTATTGGAAAAAACATAAAGAGTTACAAACAGTTCAAGGGAAACTCGCTTATCAGAGCCAAATCTATGGGGAAAAGTTGGAGGAATTAACCAAAGAGGTATTAGCCCTAAAGGAAGTCGAACGGAGATTGAAGGAGGCTTTAAATATCAAAACCTTAGGGGATAGAAAAAAGAAGGAGAGGGTAGCTCAAGGAGGGGAAGGCGGTTTTGAGAATGTGGCAGAAGAAGAAGCGTTGGAGAACTTGATAGCTGAAGTGAAATTGAGGCATCAAGCCTTTAAGGAATTGGAGAGAAGCCTTGCACAGAAGCTCGATCGATTAAGACATACACCTTCCCTTTGGCCGGTGAGAGGGAAAGTGACCTCGAGTTACGGTTGGAGGAAAAGTCCTTTTTGCGAGGGAAGACTAGAGTTTCATACGGGCGTGGATATTTCAGCTAAACCAGGGACGCCGATTCGTTCCCCTGCCGATGGTAAGGTAGACAAAGTATGGTATGATAGAGCTTTAGGTTTGACCATTAAGATAAGACATGGTTATGGAATAGAGACTCTTTACGGACATCTTTCGAAGGTTTTGGTTCGCGAAGGAGAGGAGGTAAAAAGGGGGCAAGTCATTGGACTTGTTGGAAACACCGGAAGTCGTTCAACAGGCCCACATCTCCATTATGAAGTTCGGTTACGAGGAAGAGCCGTTAATCCTTTGCATTACCTTCCTGATTGAATCCCTCATTTTGTTAAATAAAAAGAAGGGGTGTATATTATAGGAGGAAAAGGAAATGATAGGTAAGGTTTTGCATAAAATCTTCGGGACAAAAAACGAAAGAGAGCTCAAGAGATTAATACCAATTGTGGAACGTATAAACGCCCTCGAGCCTAAGATGATAAAAATGCCGGATTACCAATTGAGAAGAAAAACTTACGAGTTCAAGGAAAGGCTCGAAAGAGGTGAGTCTCTGGATCAACTTCTCCCAGAGGCCTTCGCGGTAGTAAGAGAGGTTGCCAGAAGAACCTTGGGCGAAAGACCCTTCGACGTTCAATTAATGGGGGCAATCGTACTACATGAGGGGAAAATAGCGGAGATGGCGACGGGAGAAGGTAAAACCTTAGTGGCCACAATGCCCGCTTACCTAAACGCCCTAATGGGAAAAGGCGTCCATATAGTCACCGTAAACGATTACCTGGCTCGCCGCGATGCAGAATGGATGGGGGTCATATACAGGTTCCTAGGATTAGAGGTAGGTGTCATAACCCACGATATGGATGACCAAGAGAGAAAAAAAGCCTACCAAGCAGACATCACTTACGGGACTAATAACGAATTTGGTTTTGATTACTTAAGAGATAATTTAAAATTCTCTCTTGATGATTGCGTTCAACGCGATCATTATTACGCTATAATAGACGAAGTTGATTCTATTTTAATAGATGAAGCAAGGACCCCTTTAATAATTTCAGGACCTGCTGAAGAATCTACTGAAAAATATTACCACATTAATCGCATAATTCCATTTTTAAAGAAAGAAATACACTTCACAATTGATGAAAAAACTCGCACAGTTGCTTTAACTGAAGAGGGAGTTGAAAAAGTAGAAGAGTTACTTGGAGTGGATAATTTATACGATCCAAGGAATATTGATTTAATTCATCATGTTCACCAAGCATTAAAAGCACATTATCTCTTTAAAAGAGATCGAGATTATGTGGTTAAGGACGGTAAGGTAATCATAGTGGACGAATTTACCGGAAGATTAATGCCAGGCAGAAGATGGTCTGATGGACTTCATCAGGCTATTGAGGCGAAGGAAGGCGTGAAGATCGAGCGGGAGAATCAGACCTTAGCTACTATAACCTTTCAAAATTATTTTCGTATGTATAAAAAACTCGCTGGTATGACTGGGACAGCTGACACTGAAGCTCTTGAGTTTAAGAAAATTTATAACTTAGATGTGGTTGTTATTCCTACTAATAGACCCTTAATAAGGATCAACTATCCTGATGTGATATTTAAGACCGAGAGGGAGAAATTTGAAGCGGTGGTTAAGGAAATAGAGGCCCTTCATAAATTGGGTCGTCCGGTATTAGTAGGTACCACTTCCATAGAAAAATCAGAACGGTTGAGTCAGATGTTGAAAAGAAGGGGCATTCCTCATCACGTTTTGAACGCCAAACATCACGAAAAAGAAGCCGAGATAATCGCTCAGGCTGGAAGGTTTGCAGCAGTGACCATCTCCACAAACATGGCTGGTCGGGGTACGGACATCTTATTGGGGGGAAACCCCAAATTTTTAGCGAAGAAAATGGTGAAGGATAATGCCGATGAAAAGGCCTTTCAAGAGGCTTATAAGAAGGCCCTTCAGATTACCAAAGAAGAAAAGGAGAAAGTGGTAAGTTTAGGAGGCTTGCACGTTATCGGTACTGAAAGACACGAAAGCCGAAGGATAGACAACCAATTGAGGGGAAGGGCAGGGCGTCAGGGTGATCCTGGTTCCTCCAGGTTTTATTTATCTCTTGAAGACGATCTTTTACGAATATTCGGAGGAGAGAAACTGAAAAAGATTATGGAACGTTTGGGAGTTAAAGATGGAGAACCCATTGAGCATCCTCTTATAAGTCGGGCCATCGAAAACGCCCAGAAGCGTGTTGAGGCACATAATTTTGAAATAAGAAAGTACCTTCTCGAATACGACAATGTGATGAACCACCAACGGGAAGCGGTTTATTCTCTGAGACGCAGAATAATGAAAGGCGAAGATTTAAAAGGAATGATCATGGAGATGGTGCGGAAATTAGTAGAAGATCTTGTGGACACTTATACGGATCCGAAGCTACCTGTTTCAGAATGGGATTGGGAGGGCCTAAAGGAGGCCTTTAAACAGCAATTCTTCTTTCCTTTGGAACTTGAAGTCATTCCCAAAGTGAAGCGTGAAGATTTGATTGAAATGCTATTTTCCCAAGCTCGGGAATATTATGAGGAAAAAGAAACTCGAGTTGGACCTGATCTTATGAGGGAAGTTGAAAAATTCCTACTGCTTCATACATTGGATAGTCATTGGAAAGAACATTTACTTAATCTCGATCATTTAAAAGAAGGGATAGGACTTTGGGGATATGCTCAGAAGGACCCTTTGGTGCAATACAAAAAGGAAGGATACCAGATGTTTTTGGAGATGCTCGATCGATTCAGAGAAGATGTGGTGAGGAAGTTATTCGCCGTTCAGATTACTCAGGGTGAAGAAGTGCCGACTTTATCGCCTTCCAAACACTTCTCCTTTGAACTGGTGAGAAGTCCCTTTCCTTCTAAAGAAGCTCCTCCGGTGCCACCTTCTCCTAAGGTTCAAGGGCCAATCCGAAGAAAAACCCCAAAAGTAGGGCGTAATGACCCGTGCCCTTGTGGCAGTGGGAAGAAATATAAACATTGTTGCGGAAGATGAAATTACCCAAGGGCTTCAAAGCTTCAGCGGTAGCAAGCGGTATAAAACCTCAGGGACTCGATTTGGCTTTGATTTTTTCAGAGTCTCCATGTAAAGTAGCAGGGGTATTTACTTCTAATAGAGTTAAAGCTGCCCCTGTCATTTACAGCAAAAGTATCGTAAAAAAGGGCATTGCTCAAGCGATAATCGCCAACAGCGGTTGTGCCAATGCTTGTACTGGGAAAGAAGGTATAAAAGATGCAGAAGAAATGGCAAACGCGGTCGAAAGGGCTCTTAATCTCAAACCTCGCAGTGTTCTCGTGGCTTCTACAGGTGTAATTGGTAAAAAATTACCATTGGAGAAAATTAAAGCTGCCTTACCTTCCTTAATAAGAGGATTATCCCATGAAAACTTTCAAGATGTAGCTTTGGCCATAATGACCACCGACACCCGACCTAAGATAAAATCCGTTGAAGTAAAATGCGGACGTTTAAAAGGCACTATCCTCGGAATTGCCAAAGGCGCCGGAATGATAAGCCCTAATCTCGCCACCATGTTGTGTTTCTTAATAACTGATCTTGTCTGTGAACCTCAAATCCTTCAAAGTTGTCTTAAGGAGGCGGTTTCACTAAGTTTCAATAGAATATCGGTAGATGGCGAACAAAGCACCAATGATACCGTCCTTCTTATGGCAAATGGTCTGGAAGGACCTCTGGGGGAAAAAGAGATACCGATTTTTAAAGAGGCCCTAACTTCACTCACAATGGATCTTGCCAAAGAGATCGTAAAAGATGCAGAAGGGGCCACTAAATTCGTTAAAATCTCGATAAAAGGAGCCAAAAGCGATCCCGAAGCGAAAAAGGCCGCTTTCAGAATAGCCAACTCTCTTCTGGTTAAAACCGCCCTTTTCGGAGAGGATCCGAATTGGGGAAGAATAATGGCCGCCTTAGGGGATTCGGGAACAAAATTTAACCCCGATAAAGTTTGCATATGGATGAACGGCCTAAAAGTGGCCTCGGAAGGAAAAGGACTCAATATCGATCACAATGAATTAAGTAAAGTTCTAAAAAATAAAGAAATCCTCATCGAAATTGACCTAAAAGAAGGAAAAGGTAAATTTGAAGTCTTCACTTGTGATCTTTCTTATGATTACGTGAGAATTAATGCTGAATACACCACTTAATTGCCTCTTAAGATCCTTTCATCCCCTACTCTTATGGTGACTTTGATTTGGTCAAAATATTCAGCAAGTGGAATGACGTATTTTCGAGAAGTTCCTGTTAAATTCTTGAACTCTTGAATTGAAATACTGCCATGTTTTTTTAAATATTCAATCAATTTGTTTCTTAATGAATCCAGAACTTCTTTGTGGAAATAAAGATCTTCCTTAACTCTTATTATGAAACCTCTGTGAACCAAAATCGACAATATTTCTTTTATTGTTGAAAGGTCCTTTTTATAAAATTGGGCTATTTCTTTAGGTGTAGGTGGAGAAAGAGAAGCTCTTAATATAAGGTTTTCCAACTCTTTTAATTCCTCTTCACTGAAAGGAATTTTATGAGTTTTAAGTCTTAGAAAATCACCTTCTTTTTGAATTACGTCTTCCTCTAGGAGTCTTTCTATTGTGAAAGCTATTAGCCCTTCATTTGTGGTTTTTAATTTTCCTTTTATTTCCTCTTGAGTCATACCAAGACGTAAGGGATTTTGTTGATGAAATTTTGAGAGGATTTCAACCAGTGCCGTTTTTAATCTATCCAAAGTCTCTTTGGGGAGGAAGGTATTTTCGAGTAATAGGACTTTTTTCTCCTTGGATAATTCACCGAGGGCTTCTTCTACCACCCTTTTTCTCAACCCCGTATGGGCCATTATCTCCTTTAAGGTTAAACCTTGTGAGGCATATTTGTTTAAGTGATAAAGGATAGCCCTTTGTGGATCTGATTCTCGAAGTTCCTTAAGCTTTTGTATCACTTCCGTTTTGAACCTTTTGTGCCTCGGGGGATGGGTATCAAGGACTATTCCCCCGCCCCAGGTTTGAATGGGGCCTGATCCTCTGAGGATGAACCTGTCGAAAGGTTGGGCAACGATTGGCTTTTGAAGCCTCAATTGGGCAAGACCTCTTTGTCTCGGCTCAAGGACATCGGTCTCCAGAAGTATAATTTGAGCCAAAAGATGAGAAGTACCTATGTGAAGCTGTAAAGTGGTTCCGTTTTTCAAAGCAACAGGCGCGTGGGGAAGGTGAAATATCTCTACGTCCAAAATGGAAGTGGGTTTAAGGGTTTTTGGATGAACTATCACGTCACCCCTTTCAATATGCTCTTTTTCGATCCCCGCCAGGTTAATTGCCGCCCTTTGGCCAGCACGGGCTTGTTTTAAGTGCTCTTTATGAACCTGAATTCCCCTCACTTTTCCTCGGATCCCCTCAGGGAGTATCTCGATTTCGTCTCCCACTGAGACCTCCCCTGAGAGAACGGTACCAGTAACCACCGTACCGAAACCCTTAATGGTAAAAACCCTATCAATGGGCAAACGAAAAAGTCCGTCCGAGGGTTTTTCTTCCACCTCATCAACAAGCCTTTCTATGGTCTCCACAAGTTCCTTCATTCCCCATCCCTTTACTGCTGAAACCTCAACAATAGGCGCACCTTCCAAAAATGTGCCTTTAAGAAAATCCCTCACTTCTTCTTTGACCAATGTCAAAAGCTCTTCGTCAACAAGGTCAACCTTAGTTATTACAACTAACCCTTTCTTAACCCCTAAAAGCTCGCATATTTGAAGATGTTCCTTCGTTTGAGGCATAATCCCTTCATCTGCGGCCACAACAAAAGCGACAAGATCAATACCTTGAGCTCCAGCTACCATATGTTTAATGAAACGTTCATGACCTGGAACATCTACAATGCTAAGTCTTTTGCCACTTGGAAGATCCAAATAGGCGAAACCGAGTTCAATGGTCATTCCTCTTTCTTTTTCTTCTTTTAAACGATCCGTATCGATGCCCGTCAAGGCCTTGACGAGGGTGGTCTTACCGTGATCCACATGACCGGCGGTACCGAGGACTACATGTTTCACATTTTGAAAATTAGCATCTACTTTTATTTAGTACAAGGTAAAAAATAAAAGGCCCCCCGCAGGGGCCCTGGGGGTCTTACGAATGTGCTTTAGAGAATGGTAACGTTTGCTGCTTGGGGGCCTTTTGGTCCCATTACGATTTCGAACTCAACTTCTTGCCCTTGTCGTAAAGTTCGGAAACCCTTCCCCACAATGGCAGTATAGTGAACGAATATGTCTTCGCCATTTTCCTGTTCGATAAACCCATAGCCTTTCTTTTCGTTGAACCACTTAACTCTTCCTCTTGCCATACTACTTAACCTCCTTAAATTTTTCTCCAGCTTTCCAAAGTCGAAGACCGGACCCCCTTACGGCCTTAACCCGGTAAGCTGTTACTTTAGTGATAACACACATTAAATAAACTTGTCAAAAGAAATTTTTGGGCTAAATAAAATTAAAAGAAAGGAGTTTAAAAAAGAGAGGAAAAATATGCATTATGCATGGGCAATTGCTTTTACAGGTACATTGGTAACAATTTTGGCGCATGGTTTTGGAAGGATGGCTTATTCAGTCCTTTTGCCCCCCATGAGGGATTCCCTTAATTTATCCTACGCTCAACTTGGTCTTATAGCTACGGGAAATTTCATAGGGTATCTTGCCATGGCTTTAATCGGTGGATTTTTGGCCTCAAGGTTTGGAACGCGTAAATTAATTTTTGTCTCGCTTCTGGTAATGGGCATAAGTCTGTTTTTAACGGGTACAGTAAATTCTTTCCTTTCCGCCTTCTTTTTAAGGCTAATAACGGGGATGGGAAATGGAAGTAGTTATGTTCCGATTATGGCCCTTCCTGCAGCATGGTTTTATCGAAAAAAAGGGTTTGCCACAGGAATTGTCTCTTCCGGGATTGGAACCGGTCTGTTCCTTTCAGGCCTAATACTTCCTCCTATCATCGCCTTAAATCAAAATGGCTGGCGGTACGCATGGTATACGTTGGGGATTTGCGTATTTATAGGTTCGTGGGCAGTTTATTTGTTGTTGAGAGATTCTCCTGCGGAAAAGGGATTATTGCCTTATGGAGTGGAAAAACCCATTGAGAAAAAGGATGAAAAAATCCCCTTCTTTTCCGCCTTTAAAGAGGTTTTTAAGAAACCCGAACTTTGGAAGCTCGGGTTTGTGTACTTTATGTATGGTTTTTCATACATAATTTTCCTTACCTTTTTTGTGGCGTACCTCAATAAAGAAATTGGGATACCTTTGAAACAAGCAGGGCTAATATTTGGAGTATTAGGGATCTTGAGCATTTTTTGCGGGGTGATCTTTGGGGGGATTTCTGACCTTTTAGGAAGATCCAAGGGGGCCTGTTTAGCTTATGGGGTTTTGGCCCTTTCGTACTTGGTGGCTGCTTTATGGAAAAGCAGTACAGGAGGCCTCCTGGCGGCCATTATCTTCGGTATCTCGGCTTTCTCAATTCCTACCATCATGGCTGCAGCAGCTGGAGACGTGGTAGGCAGTAAGCTCGCCCCTGCCGCCCTTGGTTTTATAACTCTTTTCTTTGGCATCGGACAGGCCCTTGGCCCTTATGTGGGAGGGGCTATAAAGGATGTTACCGCAACTTTTGCTACCTCTTTTATGCTAAGTGCTATAATCTCAATTGCGGGAAGCTTTTTATCGTTGTTTTTTATAAAAAAGTAAAGAAGCAAAATGAAAATGGCATTTGTTCAAATGCCGAAAGTTATAGCTATGGTCCTCGCAGGGGGAAGAGGAGAGAGGCTTTTCCCACTTACCCAATATAGGGCTAAACCGGCTGTGCCGTTCGGTGGGAACTATCGAATTATAGATTTCGTCTTGAGTAACCTTTTTAATTCTGGGATCACAAACATCTACGTTCTTGTACAATACAAAGCCCATGCTCTTATAAAACATTTACAACAGGGTTGGATAGTGATACAGCCGGTGAATGGGGCTTTTATTTTGCCAGTCCCGGCTCAGATGCAAAAAGGAGAGGAATGGTATCAAGGTACTGCTGATGCAGTGTATCAGAACCTAACTCTTATTAAAAGGACAAAGCCGGATTTGGTCTTAATCTTTGGAGCAGATCACGTATATTTGATGGATATAAGCCAGATGATTCAATTCCATCTTGAGACAGAAGCAGAAATAACAGTAGCCACTACTAGGTTACCTAAGGAAGAAGCATCAAGATTTGGGGTAGTGGTTATTGATGAAAAAAATCGGGTTTTGGAGTTCAAAGAGAAAGTACCGAATCCTCCCACTATCCCTGGAAGTGATGAGTGTTTGATATCAATGGGAAATTACATATTTAACACCGACGTGCTTTATGAAGAATTAGAACTTGACAGGGAAAGAAAAGACAGTTCTCATGATTTTGGGAAGGATATTTTACCTCAAGCAGTTAAAAGAAGGGCAGTTTTTGCTTATGATTTCACAAAAAATCGCATAAAAGGAGAAGCAGAAGGACCGAATTATTGGAGGGATGTGGGCACTATAAAAGCTTATTACGAAGCGAATATGGAACTAATAGGCCCACTTCCAAAGCTCAACCTTTACAATCCTAATTGGCCCATTAGATCGGTAAAGTATCATGATCCCCCTGCAAAAGTAGTAATAGGAAGTGGAGGGAGAATGGGGCTTGTGGAAAATAGCCTTTTATCACCAGGGGTTATTATCTCCGGGGCCTTTGTTCGAAATTCCATAATCGGAAGGAACACCCGAATATGGAGCGGTGCGGTGGTGGAAGACAGTATAATATTAGGGCATTGTGAGATCGAAGAAGGGGCTCATATTCAAAGGGCGATAGTTGACCATGGTAATTGTATAAAGGCAGGTGAAAAAATAGGATATGACCTCGAAAAGGATCGGAGAAAATATTTCGTTGACCCAGAAACTGGGCTTGTAGTTATTCCCCGTAATCCTTTATATACCTATTAATTAAAGCCATCAATCATTCCAACACTTCCTAGTTTGTTTTCAATTGACTTAAGCTCATAAAAAGGGGTAAACTGAAATAATCAAAAACCGGGGGAGTTCGGAGATGGAATGGGAAGAGATCAGGTTATTGGAAGAGAAAATAGAGAAAGTATTTGAAGCCTATAACAAGATAAAAGAAGAAAACAAAAGGTTAAAGGAGGAGAATGAGAACCTTAAAGAAGAAAGGGAGGAGGTACGTTCGAGGGTGGAGAGGATAATAAACAAACTCGAAGCCTTAGGCCTTGACTGAAGAAATGGCGAAAAAAAGGATCGAGGTGGAGATATTTGGTCAGCGATATCCTTTAAGAAGTGAAGCCCCAGAGGAATATGTGAGAGAAGTGGCACAATTCGTTGACCAGACTATGAGAAGGGTAGCCGAAAGGATAGGGCCTGTGCCTTCGATTCAGATTGCAGTAATGGCAGCGCTTTATATAGCGGATGAATATATTAAAAACGAAAGGGAGATCGGAGAGATAAGAAAAAGGCTTAAGGAAAAGGTCGAAAGGTTGGAGAAATTTTTAAAAGAAGAAGGAATAAACCAAGTTTAAGAAGGGTTTACTTGGCCCTTAAGGATATAAATTTTTTAAATTTATTTAAAAGAAAAAGGGCTTCTTCTTAAACCTTTCGACCTTTCCCTTTGCCTCAACGTAAAGGAGGAGAAAGATGGCATTTACCATAGCAATCTTCTTTATAGCCTGCCTCGTTGGAATAGGTGTAGGGATATGGCTGGGCAAAAGGGCTTCAAAAAGAGAGATTAATCTTGCTCAAAGGAAAGCCCAAGAGATCTTAAGAGAAGCCGAACAACAAGCCGAATTAAAGAGAAAAGAAGCAGCCCTTAAGGCAAGAGAGGAACTTTACAAGTTAAGGGAGGAGTTTAACAAAGAGATTGAAGAAAAGCGTGCGGAGTTATTAGCCCTTGAAAAAAGGCTTCAACAAAGAGAACTGAACTTGGATAAGAGATCGGACTATTTAGACTCAAGGGAAGAAGAGTTAGAGAAAAAGGAGAAGGAGATAAAGGAAAAGGAAGGTTTTTTACTTCAAAAGGAGAGCGAATTATCAAGGATGCTTGAGCAGGAGCGCCTGATGCTCGAAAAGATCTCTCAAATGACCTCCGAAGAAGCGAAGCTTTTGCTCCTTCAAAAGATGGAAGAGGAAGCCAAAGTAGAGTTCGCCAAACGTTTAAAGCAAATGGAAGAGGAATTTAAAGAAGAATCCCAAAAGAAAGCTCAGGAGATCCTTTGTTTGGCCATTCAAAGATACGCAGGTGATTATGTGATAGATAACACGGTGACTTTGGTAAACCTCCCCAACGAGGAGATGAAAGGGCGGATTATCGGTAGAGAGGGGCGTAATATCAGAGCATTTGAAGCAGCTACGGGGGTTGACCTTATAATAGACGACACTCCCGAGGCCGTTATTCTCTCTAGTTTTGACCCAATACGAAGAGAGATAGCCCGTTTAGCCCTTGAAAGGCTTGTGGCTGATGGGAGGATCCATCCCGCTCGGATAGAGGAAGTGGTGAATCAAGTAAAGGAGGAATTTGAGAGGCACATAAAGGAACTCGGTAATCGAGCAGCTTTCGACTTGGGCCTTCATGATCTTCATCCCGAGCTTTTAAAGCTTGTTGGGCGTTTGAGGTATCGGACAAGTTATGGGCAAAACGTTTATCAGCACAGCTTAGAGGTGGCCTTTTTAGCGGGCATAATGGCTTCGGAGCTAAATATGAACGTCAAATTGGCCAAAAGAGCCGGGTTGTTGCATGACATAGGTAAAGCCGTGGATCATGAATTGGAGGGCACTCATTCTTCCATAGGTGCGGAGCTTGCTAAAAAATACGGAGAACCAGAAGAGGTGGTAAAGGCTATTGCCACTCATCATGAGCCTACTCCTAGCACGCTACTTTCAGTATTGGTACAGGCTGCGGACGCGTTATCCAGCGCCAGACCTGGAGCCCGAAGGGAGATGTACGAAAGCTACATAAAACGGTTGCAGGAACTTGAAGAATTGGCGAAGTCCTTTCCTGGAGTAGATAAAGTTTATGCCATTCAGGCAGGAAGAGAGGTTAGGGTAATAGTACAGAGCGATAAGGTGTCGGATGAACAAGCCCTTCTTTTGAGCCACGAAATAGCCAGGAAGATCGAAAAGGAATTGCGTTACCCAGGACAGATAAAGGTGACCGTAATAAGAGAGGTGAGGGCCATAGAATATGCCAAATGATCATGTGGTAAGGATCCTGTTCATAGGAGACATAGTGGGCAAAGCGGGTAGAAGAGCGGTAAGGGAGCTTTTGCCCACTTTAAAAAGAGAGTGGAGATTGGACTTTGTGGTGGCTAATGGAGAGAATGCTGCAGGAGGAATTGGAATAACCCCGGAAAAGGCCCAGGAATTATTCCTATTGGGTATTGATGTAATCACCACTGGGAATCACATTTGGAAAAGACGGGAGATTATTCCTTATTTGGATAAAGACTCTCGAATCCTTCGTCCGGCCAATTATCCTTCTGGTACTCCTGGCAGAGGAAGCGGAGTGTTTAAAATAAAGGAAGGGCTTTCCATAGGCGTTTTGAACCTTGAAGGCCGTATCTTCATGAAACCTTTGGAGTCACCTTTCAAAACCGCCAAAGAACATCTGTCCTACCTTAAAGAAAAGACCTCCTTGATTTTGGTGGACTTTCATGCCGAAGCTACCTCGGAGAAAATGGCGCTGGGATGGTTTTTGGATGGCGAAGTCTCGGCAGTTATAGGGACTCATACGCATGTTCAAACAGCTGATGAAAGAATCCTTCCAAAGGGTACAGCTTACCTTACAGACGCGGGTATGACCGGCCCTGTGGATTCCGTTATCGGGATGAAAAAAGAGACAGCTATAGCCACTTTTATCACCCAGCTGCCCAATCGGTTTGAAGTAGCTGGGGGCAAAGTGGAGCTTCAGGGCGTATACCTGGAACTGGACGCAATAACGGGGAGAGCCTTAAAGATAAAGCGCCTTAAAGAACCCCTGGGAGGAAACCATGGGTGAAATTAACGTATATAAGGTACTCAAAGAGAGGGGCTTTATTTATCAGGTGACCGATGAGGAAGAACTAGAAGAGCTTTTAGGCAGAGAGAAGATCACCTGTTATATAGGTTTCGATCCCACGGCAAAGAGCTTTCACGTAGGGAATCTTTTGCCAATCTTGGCGCTTATGCACTTTCAAAGGTGTGGACATAGACCTATTGCACTTCTTGGAGGAGGTACGGGTTTAATAGGAGACCCAAGTGGAAAAAAAGAGGCACGTCCTCTTATGAGCCCTCAAGAACTAGAAGAAAATTCCCGTTACCTTCAAAGACAACTTGCTCGGTTTCTGGATTTTGAAGGAGGAAGAGCTCTTTTACTAAACAATGCTGAATGGCTTACAAAATTGAATTATATAGAATTCTTGAGAGATATAGGTCGGCATTTCAGCGTTAATAGAATGCTTCAAGCCGAGACTTACAAACTCCGTTACGAAACCACGGGGCTCAATTTTGTGGAGTTTAATTATATGCTCCTTCAAGCTTATGATTTCCTTTATTTATGGAAGCATTACGGATGCCTTTTACAAATGGGAGGGAGTGATCAATGGGCTAACATCTGTGCGGGTATAGAGTTAATAAGGAGGGCGGAGGAAGGAAAGGCTTATGGACTAGTATTTCCCCTTCTCACTACCGCCACTGGAGAGAAGATGGGCAAGACCGAAAAGGGAGCCGTATGGCTTGATCCAGAACTCACGTCGCCTTATGAATTTTACCAATATTGGATAAACGCAGACGATAGAGATGTGGAGAGGTTCTTAGGGCTTTTTACCTTTTTGCCAATGGATGAGGTAAAAAGATTGGGAAGCCTTCAAGGTGAAGAGATCAGGAAGGCTAAGGAAATATTGGCCTTTGAAGTCACAAAAATAGTACACGGCGAAGAAGAAGCCAAGAAAGCTCGCGAAGTTTCGAGGGCGCTTTTTGGTAAGGAAGGAAAGGTAAAGGAGGGAATCCCCACCACTGAGATAAAGCGTTCCGAATTAGAGGCGGGTATTTTAGCCTATGAGCTTTTAGTCATTACAGGACTGGCTGGAACAAAAAGCGAAGCCCGAAGGTTAATCTCTCAAGGAGGGGCCTATATCAACGATAAAAGGATAGAAAGCTTCGACCAAAAAGTAACCACTGCGGATCTTGAAGAAGGAGTGATTATACTTAGGGTTGGCAAGAAGAAATACCACCGGGTGGTGGCGGTATAGAGAATGACTCTATGAGCGATTCGGTCAAAGCCTTTAAAGCCGGCGAAATCTCCAAAGGCGGAGAGGCGTCTGATTTAAGAGTTTTTAAATAAGGGGGAAGCGATTTTAAAGCAGAAAGGCATCTTTCTCTGATGTTTTCTAGAGAGGGAAGTTCTTTCTTGAGTTCTCCATTTTCTATTATACGGATGAGGAGCGGAACACATTCACCTTCCCCTTTTATCCCCTCTCCTTCAAGGGCGATGATGTCCTTCTTTAAGATGCCGTCTTTTCCGTAAATTCTCCATATTTGTTTTTTGCCGGGATAGGTTAGTTTACCTGAGGATAGCTTAATTCTTGGTCCTGTCTCATCTTGAACTAATTTGTAAATACCACCCAAGGCGGGAGCATCATAACTTGTACCGAGTTCGGTCCCCACTCCAAAAAGATCGGCCCTTGCCCCTTTTTTCAAAAGCTCATGAATCTTATATTCGTTAAGGTCTCCTGATAGAAGGATCTTTACATAGTGTAAACCATTTTCATCGAGGATCGCCCTAACCTTTTTGCTTAGTTCCACTAGATCACCACTATCTATCCTAACGCCCTTAAGCCTATATCCTCTATTTTCGAGGGTTTTAGCTACTTTAACGGCATTCTCGGCCCCTCTTATTGTGTCATAAGTGTCAATTAAAAGCAGCACATTATCGGGGAAATCTTCGGCAAAAGCACAAAAGGCTTCAAGTTCATTCGGAAAGGACATCACATAGGAATGGGCCATCGTCCCATAAATGGGAATGCCATAGATCATACCCGCTAAAGCACAAGAAGTACCACTACATCCCCCTACATATGCAGCCCTTGCTACTTTAAGGGCTGCATCAGCTCCGTGAACCCTTCTGGCGGAGAAATCTATAACTGAACGCCCTTCTGCAGCAAGTACGACCCTTGAGGCTTTCGTAGCTATCATGGATTGGAAGTTGATGGTGTTAAGGAGAAAGGTCTCGACTATCTGAGCTTCGATCCTTGGAGCAGTTACTCTTAAAATAGGTTCTTGGGGAAAAAAGACCTCTCCCTCGGGCAAAGCCCAAACGCTTCCGGTAAAACGGAAATTTGAGAGATATTTAAGAAAATCCTCTGAAAAAAGTCCAAGGCTTCTTAGATATTCTATCGCTTCTTGAGAAAATCTCAGATTAAGAAGATAATAAACGGCCTGTTCAAGCCCACAGGCGATAAGGTAAGATCGGTTTGGGGGAAAATTACGCACAAAAAGCTCAAAGGTCGTCAACTCGTTTTTACCTCGACGAAAGTAACTTTGAGCCATCGTGAGTTCGTAAAGATCCACAAGAAGCACCATATTTTCATCATTTACCCATCCGCCTCTTGGTTCCATAGTTGCTTCTCCCTTCTTCACTTTTCTCATACCTATAAAGATAGGTCAAGATCGTTGTTTTTTAAAAATTATCCTGGTAAAAATTTAGAAAAAGGAGGGAGGCCATGAAAGTAGGAGAAAGGGTGATTTTTCCCTTTGCGGGGGGCGAAAAAGAGGGAATAATAATAAAAGTGACTCCCAAAAAAGTTTACATTAAAACCGATTTTCCTCGACACAAGGGGAAAATTATAAAACGATCTATTTTTGAGGTCAAAACGAAGTGAAGACTCTTATTGTAAGTGCGGCTTTGATTGAAAACTCGGAAGAGGTACTTTTATCAAAACGAAAAGAGGGGCTCTTTAAGGGATTCTGGGAGTTTCCGGGAGGGAAAGTGGAGGAAGCGGAGTCACCTGAAGAGTGTCTCCAAAGAGAGTTAAAAGAAGAGTTAGGCATCCAAGTCAAAGTAGAAAAAATAGAAGAGGTAGTATGGATGCCTTATGAACATTTCAATTTGCTCCTTTTACTTTACAAATGCAAACTCGAAAAAGGGACACCCGTTCCTTTAGGCTGCGAGGAGGTAAGATGGTTTAAAAAGGGGGAAATTTTCAGCCTTCCTATGCCCCCCGCGGATTGCGAACTTCGAGAAAGGTTAAAGCACAAATGGGGTTTAAGTGTGGCATAGTGGGTTTACCAAACGTTGGAAAATCCACCATATTTAACGCTTTGACCAATGCGTCTGCTGAAGTGGCTTCTTTCCCCTTTTCCACCATAAAACCCAATATAGGAATCGTCCCCGTTCCCGATGAAAGGCTTAAGGTATTAGAAAAACTCCTTAATCCCAAAAAGGTAACCCCTACGTTTTTAAAATTTGTCGACATAGCGGGTTTAGTAAAAGGAGCAAGTTTAGGGGAAGGGCTCGGCAATGAATTTTTAAGCCATATAAGGGAAATGGACGTCATAGCGCACGTGGTCTGTTGTTTTGAGTCACAAGAAATACCTCACATTTATGGCCATCCTGATCCTGAAAGGGATGTGGAGATCGTAAACCTGGAACTGATCCTCTCTGATCTGCAATTGGTTTCTCGAAGGCTTCAAAAAATATCAAAACTCACCAAGGCCTCTCCCAAAAAAGAATTACGAGAAGAAGAGGAGCTTTTGAATGAACTGGAAAAATGGCTCTCAGAAGGAAAAAGAGCGAAGGAATACTTAGAGGCTAAAAATGCCAAACTCCCTAAAGATCTCCCTTTGATAACCGCAAAGCCTTACTTTTACATAGCAAACATCAGTGAAAAAAACCATCTTTTGGAAAAACTTCTGAAAGTAGCCGCAAAAGAGAATGTCCCAGTGGTTAAGGTTTTTGGAAAACTTGAACTTGAGTTACAAGAATTTCCTTTAGAAGAAAGAGAAGTGCTTAGAAAAGAGCTAGGAATGGAAACCTCCTTGTACGAAGTGGTAAAAGTGGGTTATAAACTTTTAGAACTTGTGACTTTTTTTACTACCGCCCATGAGGACCTGAGGGCCTGGACAATTAAAAAAGGTACCAAAGCGCCGGAAGCAGCTGGTAAAATTCACTCTGACATGCAGAGGGGTTTTATTAAAGTGGAAGTGATAAGTTTTGATGATCTAGTTAAAGCCGGTTCGGAAAAGAGAGCAAGGGAATTGGGGCTTGTGAGGTCCGAGGGAAAAGAGTACGAAGTAAAAGACGGAGATATACTTTATTTCCGTTTTAGCGCTTAAAGGGGTAAAGATGAGGCTTTTTCTTTTAAGACACGGAAGGACTCAATGGAACAAAGAGGGAATATTTAGGGGAAGAGCGGATATTCCACTTGATGAAATAGGCAAAAAAGAAGCCGAACTTTTAGGAAAAAGGCTCAAAGATGTCCCTATAAAGGCGATTTTTTCAAGTCCCCTCAAAAGGGCTCAAGAAACGGCTTCTATAATTGCAAGTTTTACTAAAAGCCCCGTTTTCGTAAGGGAAGAACTTATAGACATAAGCTTCGGAAGTTGGGAGGGACTAAGTGTGGAAGAAGTTAAGTTTCGATTCCCTGATCTTTACGAAAAATGGCTCAATGCCCCCCATGAGCTGAGTTTTCCTCAAGGGGAAAGCTTAAAAGTGGTGGAAGAAAGAGCTTTCAGTTTAATAGAGGACCTTAAATCTAACCATCAAAAGGATACTATAGCCTTAGTTACCCACAGGGTAGTTTTAAAAGTATTGATCAGTAAACTTTTAGGACTTCATCTTAAAGACTTTTGGAGGATAGAACAAGGGACCTCGGCTTTAAATGAGTTCGAATGGAAAAACGGAATGTGGGTAATAAAAACAATAAATGACACTTGTCATACTCGTGAACTTAAAGAAGCTGCACTTGAGTTTTGATGAGAAAGTGTGAGTTGTGTAAAAAAACAAGTCCATTTATCTCAAAAATAATTAATATCTGTGGGGATTGTATCAGAAAAAATTTTGATATGGTTAAAGATAAGATTTTCGAAATTCATCGCACTATAAGGCAAAAAGACGGATTACCTGAAGAAATACCTTCAGATCCAAAGGGAAGAAAATGCAGGATATGCTTTAATGGATGCTCAATTCCCGAAGGTGAAAGAGGTTTTTGTGGTGTTTATGAAAACCGAAATGGAAAACTGGTTTTTAAAAGTGGCGATTGGAAAAAGGCTTACGTTTATTGGTATTACGATCCATTGCCAACAAACTGCTGTGCCACTTGGGTGTGTCCAGGGAAAAAGGAGTACGGTTTCTATAACTTGGCGGTGTTTTATTGTTCTTGTAATTTCGATTGTCTTTTTTGTCAAAATTGGATCTTCAGAAAAAAAATGGATCGAACTTCTTTAAACACGGTGGAAGATCTTCTTGAAGCGGTGAACGATAAAGTGAAGTGCATTTGCTTTTTCGGAGGTGATCCAACACCTCAAGTTGTACATGCTTTGATTTTCGCAAAAAAGGCGTTAAAGAGATACAGAGTGAGGATATGTTGGGAAACAAACGGAGCCGTTTCAAAACCACTTCTTGCTCAAATGGCCAAACTGTCGCTTGAAAGCGGTGGTTGCATAAAGGTCGACCTCAAATGCTGGACCGAAGAGATGAGCTTTTTCCTCTCGGGCGTTCCTAACAAGGGACAGAAGGAAAATTTCAAGTATCTTGTTAATTTTCATAGACTCCGTCCGGATCCGCCTTTTCTTATAGCCAGCACTTTACTTGTTCCAGGTTACGTGGATATGGTGGAAGTGGAAGGTATCGCTCGTTTTATAGCCTCTTTAGATCCTTCCATTCCTTGGACGCTTTTGGGTTTTCATCCCGATTTTTATCTGAGTGATCTTCCTCCAACACCTCGTAGTTATGCTTTTTCTTGTCTGGAAATTGCGAAAAAAGCAGGAATTAAAGAATTACATATTGGAAATATGCATCTGCTCTCTTAGTAAGGAGGTTAAAAAGTGGATTATCATATTGAGATTTTTGATAAATTTCCTGATTTTATAAGAGGGGTGGTGATAGGAAAAGGGGTAAATAACGAATATAAAAGTGAAGAACTTGCTTTCCTTATTAAAGAGGTTCAGAACAAAGTAACGAAAGAAATTGATCCCGAAAGATATCGAGAACATCCACGGGTGGCGAATTGGAGGGAAGCTTATAAAAAGTTCGGAATTAATCCCAATAAGTTTCCGCCATCGGTGGAAACTTTAATCAAACAAGTCGTAAAAGGGAAAGGCATTAAATCAATTAACCCCTTGGTCGATATTTTTAACTATATCTCGCTGAAATATCTTGTTCCAAGTGGTGGAGACGATCTTTCGAAGGTAGTCGGTGATCTTCGTTTGACTTATGCGAAGGGTGATGAGTTATTTATTCCCTTTGGTGAAACTGAGCCTGATCCGCCCAAAAAGAACGAAGTGATTTACCGGGATGAAGAGAAGGTATTGTGTCGATGTTGGAATTGGAGGCAAGGGGAGCATACGAAGCTCACAATTGAGACGAACTGGGTAGCGATAAATGTGGATTGTTTGCCTCCGGTAGACTCCAATGAAGCTAAAAGGATAACTGAAGAAGTCGCCCAACTGATCGAAAGATTTTGCGGAGGGGAAGCAGAGATATTTATAATGGATCGTAAAAATCCAAGAATAACCCTTTGAGGAGGGAATATGAAGCTAAAGACGGCTCTTATAAGCGTTTCTGATAAAAGGGGGATTTCGGAATTGGGAAGGTTTCTTGCCGAAATAGGAGCGGAGATTCTTTCGTCTGGGGGTACGGCGCGTTTTTTAATTTCAGAAGGGATAAAAGTAACAGAAGTCTCTCAATACACCGGGTTTCCAGAAATATTGGACGGGAGAGTAAAAACACTTCATCCCCTTATTCACGGAGGAATTCTTGCCAAAAGGGACGAACCGAATCATTTAGAAGAAATTAAGCGTCACAATATAAAGCTTATAGACCTAGTGGTGGTAAATCTTTATCCTTTTGTGGAAACGGTCTCCAAAGGTGCAAGCCTTAAAGAGGCTATAGAACAAATCGACATAGGTGGCCCTACTCTTGTTAGAGCAGCAGCTAAAAATTTCCATTACGTTACTGTGCTTGTAGACCCGGAGGATTATCCAAGAGTCATGGAAGAGATTAAAGAAAAGGGCGAGGTTTCTCTCGGAATGCGTTTTGAGCTTGCTAAAAAGGCCTTTTGGCATGTTTATGAGTATGATAAAGCTATAGCTCAATATTTTGAAAAGGTGGAGGTTAAACCTTGAAGGTCTTAGTTGTGGGTGGAGGGGGAAGGGAGCACGCCTTGTGTTGGAAGATCGCCCAGAGTCCTCTTTTGAAAAAGCTTTATTGCGCTCCTGGAAACGGAGGTATTGAAGAGATAGCAGAGACTGTACCAATATCTTCCGAAGATCTTGAAAGTCTTTTGCGCTTTGCCAAAAGCGAAGGTATAGATTTAACCGTAGTAGGCCCAGAGGCTCCTCTTGTGAAAGGTATCGTGGACCTTTTTGAGAAGGAAGGACTTAAGGTATTCGGGCCCAATAGAGTTGCCGCGGAAATTGAGGGAAGTAAAGCCTTTGCAAAAGCCTTTATGAATAAGTATGGCATTAGAACTGCTCCTTTTGAGGTATTTGATGATCCTCAAAAGGCAAAAAGATATGTGATTGAACATGGAGTACCTGTAGTGATAAAGGCCTCAGGTATAGCCGCGGGGAAGGGTACTTTTGTGTGCGAAACGGAAGAGGAGGCTTTAAATGCTATTGAGGAAATAATGGTAAAAAAGGCCTTTGGAGAGGCGGGGTCTGAGGTAGTGATTGAAGAGAAACTGGAAGGAATAGAAGTTTCATACATGGTATTCTCAGATGGAGAAAACCTTCTCCCCCTTTCCCCTTCACAGGATCACAAAAGGCTTCTTGATGGAGACATGGGACCTAACACTGGAGGAATGGGAGCCTATAGTCCTGTTCCCTTTGTAAGGGTTGAGCTGGAGAAAAGGATACTCCAAGAGATTATGATGCCTACCATAAAGGGTTTAAAGGAAGAGGGCAGACCTTATCGGGGCATTCTTTATGGGGGGCTTATGATCGACAAGGATAAAAACCCTTGGGTTTTAGAGTTCAATTGTAGGTTTGGCGACCCTGAGACTCAGCCTCTTGTGGTGAGAATGGAAGGAGATTTGTTGGAGATCATGCTCTATTGTGTGGAAGGAAAGTTAAAAGAAACAAAACTACGATGGTCTGACAAACCTGCCGTATGTGTCGTTATGGCTCAAAAGGGGTATCCTGGAGTTTATGAAAAGGGAAAGGAGATAAAAGGACTCGAAAAGGTACTTCAGATGGAAGATGTATGGGTATTTCACGCAGGAACGGTTAAAAAGGACGGGAAATTTTACACCAATGGAGGAAGGGTCCTTGGAGTGACTGCCATGGGGAGAGATTTCGAAGAAGCTTTAAAAAGGGTTTATGAGGCCGTTGAGAAAATAAGCTGGGAAGGGGTTTACTACCGAAAGGACATAGGCAGAAAGGCCTTTTTATACCCGAGCCTTTCTTAAAACTTGCCCCTCAGGAGTGTCCATAACCTCAAGGCCGAATTTGGATAACTCTTCCCTTAATTTATCAGAAGTAGCAAAATCTTTCTTTTTACGAGCTTCCTTTCGAACCTCAAGGATATTAAGGACTTCTTCTCGTTGCTCTTCAGATGGAAATTCCATAATTTGAAGTATCTGATCGCTCTCCTTTAAGGCTTTAAGGAGCATCTCCCTGTTTGCAGAAGAAATACCCCGTTTTAAAACCTGTTGGATCCCCCTTAAAAAGGCAAATAGATGAGAAATAGCCATGGGAATGTTTAAATCATTTTCCAAAGCTTTTAAGAACCTATTTTTAAAACCATCTATTATTTCTCCTAAAGGCTCATAAGTAGGTCCCTCGGGGCTAAAAAGTACTTGAATTATCAAATCCTCTAATCGGAACCAGGCTTTCTTAGCCTCTACTATCCCCTTAAAGGACCACCGAAGGGGTTTTCGGTAATGGGTCCGAATTAGGTAAAACCTAACTTGGGATGGAGTAAAGCCTATCTCCATCAAATCCTTTAAAGTTACCGCATTCCCCTGATCCCATCCCATCTTCTTCCCTTCACTAAGAATCTGCTCCACATGAAGCCAATACCTCACAAATTGCTTACCTGTAATTGCTTCGGCTATAGCTATCTCGTTTTCGTTATGGGGGAAGATCAACTCGGTCGAAGAAGTATGAATATCGATAGTCTCCCCTAGATATTTCAAGGCCAAAGAAGCGCATTCTATATGCCACCCAGGTCGTGCTTTGCCCCACGGTGTTTCATAACAAATTCCCGCTTTAAGCTCTTTTAAGGTGGAACGTTTAAAAAGTGCAAAATCCATAGGATTATCCTTGTCGTAAAAATCGAGTTCCGTACGATCGCTCTTGAGGTTTTTAGGATCAATATGCGAAAGCTTTCCGTATTCTTTGCAACGCTGGATGGAAAAATAAAGAGAATGGTGTTTCTCATAAGCAAATCCCTTTTTTGTAAGAGACTCGGCCAACTGTATCATATTGGGTATATGATCACTCGCTTTAGGATAATGAGTAGCGGGATCAATTCTGAGAAGTTGTGATTCCTTAAAGAACTCTTCAATATAAAATGATGTAAGCTCTTTTAAATTCTTTTGTAAATCAATCGCTTTATTTACAGTTCTGTCGTCAATGTCGGTAATGTTTATTACATGTATAACCTCCAACCCTTGGGCTTTAAGGTACCTTTTTAATACATCCGCCACAATAAGCCTTCTCCAAACTCCTAAATGTAAAGGTTCAGATACAGTTGGTCCACAGGTGTACATGGTGATTTTCCCTGGAAGTTGGGATATCAGTGGTTCAACTTTTCTTGTAAGGGTATTATAAAGCTTAAGATTTAAAATTGGCCTTTCGATAAAAAGACTGGTGCTTAAATACCTCTCCCCGCCATCGGGAAAAATGGTTACGATAACGCCTTCTTCCAATCTTTCGGCAACTTTTATGGCCCCGAAAAGGGCTGCGCCTGAACTCATACCTGCAAATATTCCTTCTTCCCGGGCAAGTCTTCGTGCTAATTGATAGGCCTCTTCGTCCGAAACAGTTATCTTTTCGTCCATTATGCGAGGATCGAAAACTCCAGGTATGTAAGATTCAGTTAAATTCTTTAAGCCCTGAATTCTGTGTCCAACAACTGGTTCAACAGCTATGACCTTTATCCGGGGATTGTACTCCTTTAACCTTTTCCCGACGCCCACAAGTGTTCCAGTGGTTCCAATAGCTATTACCACTGCATCTAGTTGGCCACCTGTTTGCTTTATTATTTCTTCGGCAGTCCCGTAATAATGGGCCAAAGGATTGGAAGGGTTATTAAATTGGTCTACGAGAAAATACTTGTCCGGTTCTTCTCGAGCCAAGCGATATGCTTCTTCAATAGCTCCATCGGTTCCAAGTTCCGAAGGAGTAAGCAATATCTCCGCACCAAAGGCCTTAAGGATGCGTTTTCTTTCCTCACTTACCGATTCAGGCATAACCAAAAGCACCTTGTAGCCTTTTACTGCCCCTATCATAGCAAGCCCTATTCCGGTGTTTCCGCTTGTGGCTTCCAGGATGATTTTGCCTGGCCGAAGTTCGCCTTTTTTTTCGGCATCTTCTATCATTCTTAAAGCAATCCTATCCTTCACGGATCCACCCGGGTTAAAGAACTCCAGTTTGGCTAGGATTCTTACCTTAGGGTTAGGGTTTAGACGCCTTATTTCAACGATTGGGGTTTCTCCTATGAGTTCCAGTATGTTTTTCGCAAGTTTCATCGTAGGGCAAAGATACCCTCAAACAAAAAAGCTTGCAAGCACACGTAGCCGAACTTGTATAAAGTTTTACCTTCGAGTATTTTAAAAACAATCCTAATCAGGAGGGTGTTTATGGACATAAGTTTAACCCACTATGATCTTGAACGATATAGCCGCCAAATACTTTGGCCTTCCTTTGGAGAAGAAGGACAAAAAAAGTTGAAAAAATCCCATGTGGTTGTTGCAGGGGTAGGGGGACTTGGTTCACCGGCTTCTATGCTTCTTGTGGCCGCTGGAATAGGACGATTGACCATTATAGATTCTGACAATGTTGAGCTTTCCAATTTAAACCGTCAACTTTTGCATTGGGATGAAAATATCGGTTTTCCTAAGGTCATCTCCGCCTATGAGAAGCTTTCGAGGTTAAACCCTACGGTCACCATTGTTCCCCTTCAAGTGAGGATAAATCGCGATAATGTTTGTGATCTTATAAAAGGAGCAGATTTAGTGATTGATGCAATGGATAATATGGCCACAAGGTTTCTGTTAAATGAAGCCTGTGTAAAAATGGACATTCCCTTCATTCATGGGGGGGTCTTCGGCCTTATGGGAGAAGTGATGACCATAATCCCTCACAAAGGCCCTTGTTTAAAATGTCTTTTCCCACGTGAGGCGGAAGGTCCCCGTCCCTTTCCGGTGTTTGGTCCGGCTCCTTCTCTTATTGCAAGTTTACAGGTAATGGAATCCATCAAGCTTTTGGCTGGTTTTGGAGAGTTGCTTTTGGGAAAACTCCTTCTTGTAAACGGCGAAACTATGGAATTTACCATTGTGAAGGTAGAAAAAAGACCAGATTGCGAGGTTTGTGGCGATAAAAATGTGGAACGTGGAGAATAAAGTCGAGGCTATAAGGGAGATATTTAAAGATAAAGGGAAAGTCTTAGTGTGTTTTTCGGGAGGTGTAGATAGTACTTTGTTGAGCTTTTTTGCTAAAGAAACTTTAGGAGAAAACGCTGAATTTATTTTGATATCCTCCCCCCTTCATTCGGAAGATGAACTTAAAGAAGCTCATCAGATCGCTTCCTTTTTAGGGATAGTGCTTCATCAGATCGAGATAAACGAACTTTCCCATGAAGAATTCGTTACAAACTCACAAGAGAGATGTTATATGTGTAAAAAAATAAGGTTCTCAAAAATAAAAACTATAGCCGACGAAAAGGGGACTTTTGTTTGTGAAGGCTCCAATTACGATGACCTCAATGACTTCAGACCGGGTCTTAAAGCCCTGAAGGAACTTGGAATTTTGAGTCCTTTCATAGAAGTGAAAATGAGAAAGGACGAAATTAGACTTTTAGCCCAAAAGTATGGTCTTCCCAATTGGGATAAAGCGCCATCTGCTTGTTTGGCCACAAGGATTCCATTTGGGGTTAGAATTGACTCAGAAACTTTAAAAAGGATAGAAAAAGCTGAAAGGGCTTTAAAGGCTTTGGGTTTCAGACATGTAAGGGCCAGATATCATGGTGATCTTTTAAGGATTGAGGTACCCCAGGAGGATATGGAAGGAATATTGTTTAAACGAAAAGAAGTTTTAGAAGCCTTAAAAGGGACTGGTTTTAGGTTTTTTAGCCTCGATCTTGAACCTTATAGACCTAGTGGATTATCCTTCAAGATATGAAGGGGCTTAAAGGAGAAGTTATTGCAGTTAACATCAGTTCTAAAAAGGGAACCAGAAAAACCCCAATTGAGAAAGGGTTTTTGAAGGAAAATTATGGACTTTTAGGTGACGCTCATGGGGAAGAAGGGAGTGTGAGGCAGGTGAGCCTTCTTTCAGAAGAAAGCATAGAAAGTATGAGGAAATTGGGCCTTCAAGTTGGACCTGGGGATTTTGCCGAGAATATAACTGTAAAGGGATTCAACGTTTTTGAACTTCAAGTAGGTACTAAGCTCAAAGTAGGGGAAACGCTTCTTGAGATCACTCAAATTGGGAAGGATTGTCATACGAAATGTGCCATTTTCAGACAAGTTGGAAAGTGCATAATGCCTGAAGAAGGCGTTTTTGCGAAAGTCCTTAAGGGTGGTTGGGTTAAAAAAGGTGACCCTGTAGAGGTAATAGGATGAATTTATTGTGGGATTTTTTCGTTCATTCCTTTCACCTTTGGGTTAGCATGGCTCCTTACCTTTTATTAGGCATGTTGATAGGAGGGATCCTTCATGGTTTTCTTAAGGAAAAATTCGTATCAACCCACTTAGGGAAAAAGGGATTCTCTGCCATTTTTAAAGCTACTCTTTTTGGAATTCCTTTGCCCCTTTGCTCTTGCGGGGTTATTCCTGTGGCAGCTACCTTAAGACGAGACGGTGCTTCTCGAGGCGCCACTTTGGCCTTTTTGACCTCAACTCCCACTACAGGGATCGACTCCATCCTTGCCACCTATTCGCTTCTTGGCCCTATTTTTGCTTTTTTCAGACCTTTGGCCTCATTCGTAGCAGGACTTTTAGTAGGGATTATCGCTTCCTTCGGGGAGGGAAAAAAAACAAAAAGACCTCTCCCCAAAACCCCATTTACTGATACCTTCACTTTTAAGGGAAAAATTAAAGAAGTAGTCCAATACGGATTTGAGGAATTACCAAGGGACATAGGAAAATGGTTAGTCTTAGGAATCCTTATCGGAGGAGCTTTAAGTGCCTTTCTTCCGAAGAACCTTTTTGGGATCTTTAAGGGGTATCCTCTACTCGAATTTCTTACCGTCTTGAGTGTAGCTATTCCCCTTTACGTGTGTGCCACTGGTTCTATACCTATAGCTGCGGCCTTAATGAGCAAAGGGATTTCTCCAGGGGCAGCTTTGGTCTTTCTGATCGCAGGACCCGCGACAAATACCGTAACTGTGGGGTTTGTTTATTCTCAATTTGGTAAAAAGGTAGCTTCTTTGTATATTGGAGGTATAGTAGTAGGATCAATTGGGTTAGGGTTGTTGCTGAACGGTTTATGGGGATATTTCGGGGAAAAAGTCGAGCTTTTGACTCCGGGAGGCGAGCTTTTGCCCCTTTACTTTAAAATTTCTTGTGGGATTTTTTTATTGGCAATAATCCTATGGGCTAACCGTTCCAAAATAAAAGAAAAAGGGAAGTCAAAGGAAATGGACCACCTCTTTTTTGTGCCTGATATGACTTGTAATCATTGTAAATTGAATATAGAAAAAGCTTTAAAAACAATAGAAGGTATAGAGGAATTTCAAGTAGATTTGGAGAACAAACTCGTTAAAGTAAAAGGCAATATATCACCAGAGAGCATAAAGGAAGGTCTTGAAAAGGCAGGATATACCCCAATCTTTAAAGATAAAAGGGAAACAACCGAGGGTAAAATATGTCGATACGAGTGATAAGTTTTGATCTTGACGGTACTTTGGTGGACCACAATTTTGCTGATTCCGTATGGCATGAAGGAATGGCCGAGTTATATGCAAGAAGGTATAATTTGGATTTAAATGAAGCAAAAGAAAAGCTTCTTTCCCTTTATCAAGAAGTTGGAGAAAATTCACTTCTCTGGTACGATTTAGGCTACTGGTTCAAACGCTTGGATCTTCCGGGCTCGCCTCGAGATCTGCTTGAACGTTTTAGAAATCGAGTAAACGTTTTTCCGGAGGTTCATGAAGTTTTAAAGTCTTTAAAGAAAAACTCTGCTTTTAAGCTTGTTCTTTTTTCCAATGCAGCTCGGGAGTTTATGGAGATAGAACTTAAGGAAGGAAAGCTCGAGGGATATTTTTCTTTAACAATCTCCTGTGTAAGTGATTGGGGAAGGGTAAAGGATGAAAGCGCCTATAAAAAGCTATGTTCTTTACTTGGAATACCCGCGAAAGAGATATTACATGTGGGAGATAATGAACTTTTCGATTTCTTATATCCAAAAGCAGTAGGAATAAAAACTATCTTGGTAGACAGGCAAAATGGCCGTGTGGGGGCAGTTAAAAATCTTAAGGAATTACTTGAAATTTTATATTGAAGGAGGGGCTTCGTGAAGTTTAGAGGAAAGGCTTTTAAATTCGGTGACGATGTGGATACCGATGTGATTATTCCGGCGCGGTATTTAAATACCACCGATCCTAAGGTGTTGGCTTCTCATTGTATGGAAGGAATTGATCCTGAGTTTCCCAAGAAGGTGAGTCCTGGAGATATGATCTTTGGAGGTCGTAATTTCGGTTGTGGGTCTTCGAGGGAGCATGCTCCCTTGGCTATTAAGTCCCTAGGTATTTCTTGTGTAGTAGCCAAGAGTTTTGCGCGTATCTTTTACCGCAATTCCTTTAACATAGGTTTACCTTTGGTGGAATGCGAGGAGGCTTTTGAGGAGACGGAAAACGGAGATCAGATAGAAGTAGATTTAGAAAAGGGTGAACTTAAAAACTTGAGTCAAAATAAAGTGTATCGATTTAAACCCCTTCCCCCTTTTATGATTGAACTTATACGAGAAGGAGGGCTTATAAATTACATTTCAAAACGTTTACGTGAAAGAGAAGTTTTATAGGGATATTTTAAATCCACAAGGCTTAACGGATTTTCAAATAAGGGTAAAGGAGACCGATCTATGGATAGCCGCGGAAAGGGATTTAAAGAAGGAGGCCTTCGAAGAGGTATTGAGGCTTAGAGCCCAGATTGAGGCTTATACAAAAAGGCATCCGGAGTTCCTCCTTTCGCTTTCTCCCCTTCCGTTTGATCCCTTGGCTCCTCCTTTAATACGATTGATGTTGAAAGCCGCGGAAAAAACCGGAGTGGGTCCTATGGCTGCAGTAGCGGGTGCCATAAGCGAATGTTTGGGGCGATATCTGCTTAAATACTCTCAAGAACTAATCGTCGAAAATGGAGGGGATATTTTTCTCCGAACCCTTAAAGAGCGCAACGTTGTTCTTTATGCCGGAAATTCGCCCTTGAGCTTGAAATTCGCCATTCGTATCCCCCCGCGTACTACGGTTGGGATATGCACTTCTTCAGGCACGGTGGGTCATTCTTTGAGTTTCGGCAGGGCCGATGCGGTATGTGTCCTCTCCCCTTCTTCAGCACTTGCTGATGCCGCTGCTACCGCATTAGGGAATCTGGTCCAAAGTCCAAAAGACGTTCCTTATGTTTTGAAAAAGGGGAAAGAAATTGAGGGAATTGAGGGTATTGTTATAATTATAGGAAAAACCTTAGGGGTATGGGGCAAATACGAGATTAAAAAAGTTTAAAGGGGGACTTATTATGGAATACCGGAAAAAAATCGTTTTGAGATTTTCACGTAGTACATGGGATAAACCAATCGTTTATCGCTTGGCTCGAGAGTTCGATTTGGAATTTAACATCCTTAAAGCAATCATACTCCCCAAACAAGAAGGCCTCATGGTATTAGAACTCGCTGGAACCGAAGAGAATTACCACCAAGGAGTTGAGTATCTTTTAAGAAAAGGCGTAATCGTAGAGCCCATAGAGTCAGATATCACCCGTGATGAGGAAAGATGCGTCCACTGTGGAAGTTGTACCGCTCTATGTCCGACGGGCGCTTTGAGAGTAAGCGGCGAAGACATGGAGATACTCTTCGAACCCGAAAAATGCGTAGCTTGTGAGTTATGCCTTAAACTATGTCCCACCAGAGCAATGAGAAGTTATCTTTAAATCAACCTCCTAAAGCCTTTTCTAATTTTTCCAGTTCTTTCCACATCTCATCTGGCATTCTCGATCCGAACTGAGAAAAGAACTTTCTAATTTCCTTAGCTTCCTCTATCCATTCCTCCCGATTTACTTCCAGGCACTTCTCCAATTCTTCTCGGCCTATAGAGAGACCCGTAATATCTATATCCTCAGGATAGGGAATGAGACCTATGGGAGTCTCTTTGGCTTTAACCCTCCCTTTTATCCTATCTATTATCCATTTCAAGACCCTTATGTTATCGCCAAATCCAGGCCATAACCAGTTACCGTTTTCGTCCTTCCTAAACCAATTTACCGCAAAGATCTTTGGAGGGTTTTTCATGCGTTTGCCTATCTCAATCCAATGTCGGAAATAATCCCCCATGTTATAACCACAGAAAGGAAGCATAGCAAAGGGATCTCTCCTCACTGCACCCATTTTGAGATCTTGAGCTGCCGCGGTTACCTCTGACCCCATCCTGGCACCAAGAAAAACCCCGTGCGTCCAATCAAAAGCCTCTACTACAAGGGGAATGGTCTTTGTACGTCTGACCCCTACCAGGATGGCCGAAATGGGTACGCCTTTGGGGTTCTCAAATTCAGGAGAGAGGTTCGGTGTGTTATAAATGGAGACCGTGAAACGGGAATTGGGGTGAGCTGCAAAGGGTTTGGAAGGATCCCAGGGTTCGCCTTGCCAGTCTAGAAGCTTTTCCGGGCGAGGCCCAAGCCCTTCCCACCAAGGTTCGTTATTCTCCACGTCCAAACCCACATTGGTAAAAAGGGTAGGGTAAAATTTAGTGCCTTTTAAGGTTATCATCATGTTTGGATTGGTCTCCCACGAGGTTCCTGGAGCGACTCCAAAATATCCCGTCTCGGGATTTAAAGCGTAAAGACGCCCATCATCACCGATTCTTATCCAAGCGATATCATCCCCCAAGGTCCACACTTTATACCCGGGAAGTTTTGGCTCCATTAAAGCCAAGTTTGTTTTACCACAAGCTGAGGGAAAGGCTCCCGTTATGTAACATATCTCTCCCGATGGTTCTTCCACACCTATTATGATCATGTGTTCTGCAAGCCAACCTTCCTTAAAGCCTTGCCAGGAAGCAATCCTCAAAGAAAAACACTTTTTCCCCAAAAGGGCATTCCCTCCATATCCTGACCCTACACTCCATACCAGGTTCTCATCAGGAAAGTGCATTATGAAACGTTTTTGTGGATCAAAATCCCTAACCGTATGGATCCCCTTCACAAAATTCTCTGAATCCCCTATACGGTCCAAAACCCTCTTACCCATCCGAGTCATTATCCTCATGCTTATAGCCACGTAGCTTATGTCGGTAAGTTGAACACATAACTTACAGAAAGGCGAATCGAGAGGTCCCATGGCATAAGGCAAAACATACATAGTACGACCACGCATGGCTCCCCGGGTGAGTTCCGTAAGCATTTCTTTGGCCTTTTGAGGTTCCATCCAGTTATTGTTGGGACCTGCGGTTTCACGATCAGGATGGCAAACGAAGGTCAATTGCTCGGTTCGGGCCACATCGGTAGGATGACTTCTATGAAGGTAAGCAAAGGGCCATTTTTCTTGATTTAACTCATAAAAGACTGGCTTACCGTTAATTTTTTCCTCCTTTAACCCCTTTTCCATAATCCAATGGGCTTCCTCATCAGAACCATCACAAAAATAGACATCTTTAGGCTCCGCTAATTTGGCTATTTCTTCTACCCATTTCTCCACATACTTCATAAAATCCTCCCTTTTGTGATTTTTTTTACATTCTACCCTTTTTTAGAAACTTTTGCCAAGCTTGACCAAAAACCAGAATCAGCTTTAAAATGTCCCAGAAGAAGGGGGTTAGAGAAGGATGGAGTCTTTACAAGGTTGTTGGACAGCTCTTATTACCCCATTTGAAGAAAACGGCGGACTCGATTTAGAGGGTTTAAGAAAAAACGTCTTATACCAGATTGATTGTGGGGTGAACCTCCTTCCAACCGGGACCACCGGGGAATCCCCGACCTTGGAATGGGAAGAGCATCTCTCGGTAATAAAAGAAGTTATAAAGCTAGCCAAAGGAAAAGTTTCAGTTATGGCTGGAACAGGTAGCAATTCCACTTCTGAAGCCCTAAGGGGGACAAGGGAAGCGGTTCAAGCAGGAGCGGAGGCCATTTTGTTGATGGATTGTTATTACAATGCCCCTTCTACCTTGGAACTACGAGTTAATTATTATGAAGCCATAGCTAAGGAGTTTCCATCCATAAATATCACTCCTTACATAATTCCCTCAAGAACCGGTACGGAACTTTCAGTGGAGGATCTTTATATTTTAAATCGTAAATATCCCAATGTTCGTTCGGTAAAAGAAGCAACGGGCAATTTACAACGTATGGCTCTGACTAGAAAACTTTTAGGCGATAATTTTGATATTCTTTCAGGGGATGATGGGTTAACTTATCAGATTATCACTGATCCAGAAATAAGAGGACAAGGAGTGATCTCGGTAATCTCCAATCTTTTGCCCTTAGCCGTTCGAGAAATGGTAGAAGCTCTAAGAAATGGCTACTTAGAAAAAGGAAAAATTTTAAACGAAGCCTTAAAGCCACTTTTTGAAATCGTTTCCTTTACAGTGGAAGAGGAATATGAGGGGTTTAGGGTCCGTTGTAAGTATCGAAATCCAACGCCCATAAAGACGATAATGCGAGCTTTAGGTTTACCCTCAGGCCCCTGTAGACCTCCTTTGGGTCGAATGGGACAAAATGGGATAAAAAAGGTTCAACAAGCAGTTAAAACTACCTACGAAACCCTTCCGGAACTTTTCGAACCTTTGAGCTCATTCTATGGGATCAAAGTGGAAGAAAGGATTTATACCGATAAATATTGGTTCCAATGATCCGAGGGGAAGGATTCAAAAAGGCCATTTTCTATAGCGCCTTAGGTCTCGAAATGGCTTTGGCAGTTGCCATAGGAGTAGGGATTGGGGTATATTTAGACAAAAAATTAGGAACAGCTCCGTGGTTTTTAATCCTGTTTCTTTTTTTCGGAATGGCAGCAGGCTTAAGGAATCTTTACCGGACATTAAAAAAGATGCAGAAGGACATAAACTCTTAAACCTATTAGAACGTGTTGATTTTTTCGTCGTTTTAACGATGATAGGTGGAAGTCTTTTTTTGAGAGATCTAAAAATCACCCTTGGTATTTCGATCGGTGGATTTCTTATGTTGGTTAATTTCAAATTGCTAAAAAAGATCTTGGGAAGTGGTCTTTTGAACAAAAAAACAATAGTATTTTACGGCTTAAAATTTGTGGGAATCATTATAGCGGTTATTGCTATCGTTTTAATCCTCAACAAATGGATTAATCCTTTAGCTTTTGCAATCGGAACTCTAAGTTTATTCGTTTCGTTTTGGGTTGTGGGATTTAAAAATCTGAGAAAGGAAAAGGAGATTTAAATATGGAACACGGAGCTCATTTGAACTTTGTAGATTTTATTCCTTTTTTGAATCTTTTGCCACATCATGTTTCAAATGCTATTATTGTTGTAATGTGTTTGCTTCTTGCGGCTTATGTTGCGATGAGAAAATTGAGTAAAAATCTGGAGTCATATATCATACCCGAAGAAAAATTAAATTTGAGAAATTTCTTCGATATTGCAACAGAGTCTTTGTTGCGTTTTGTCAAAGAAAATATGGGACCAAAAGGACCCGAGTTCATGATGATTATTGGGGCATTGGCCTTTTTTATTTTCTTTTCTAACATATTTGGTCTTATACCTGGTTTTACTTCTCCCACAGAAAACTTAAATACTACAGGTGCATGTGCTCTAACTGTTTTTGTTTTGACCCATTATTATGGGATTAAGCAGCATGGTTTAAAGTATATAAAGCATTTCATGGGGCCTATACCTTGGCTTGCGCCATTATTCTTCCCTATTGAACTTATAAGTCATTTAGTGAGGCCGGTTTCACTTTCCATACGTCTTTTTGGCAACATTTTTGCCGATCATTTTATATTAGGAGTAGTTGCAGGGCTTATACCTATTATTGTGCCTCTTCCTATGATGCTTTTGGGTATATTTGTAGCAGTAGTACAAACATTGGTTTTTATTCTCCTTTCTATGGCTTATTTTGCAGGGGCCATAGAGGAATTTGAGGAGGAAGAGGGGCATTAAAGTAAAATTAAAAAAAACATTACAAAAAGAAAGGAGGTGAGGAGGGTGAAACGTTTGCTTTTGGTGTTAATCGGGGCCTTGGTGATCTTTGGGGGTATGAGTTTAGCTCTGGCTGCCGAACCTGAAGTCGGGGGATTGCCAAGTGATGTTAAGAAGATGATTTCTCTTGCGGCAGGTTTCGGAATTGCTATTGCAGCAGTAGGAGGTGCCATAGGACAATCCAGAGCCATTGTTTCGGCCCTTGATGGAATTGCCCGAAATCCAGCGGCCTCAGGAAGGATTGTAACCCCCATGATCATTGGTTTAGCCATGATCGAATCACTTGTGATTTATGCGTTGCTTGTGTCATTGTTAATGGTCTTTAAGTTATAAAAGTGACTTGGTACTTCTTTCTATTTGTTTTAAAATGGGCCGTAAGGCCCATTTTTTTTAGGAGGAGTTAATATGAGCAAGAAGGTTATCATTGTGGGAGGAGTTGCAGGAGGAGCATCAGCAGCAGCCAGATTGAGGCGTTTGGACGAAAAAGCCCATATCATTCTCATAGAAAGAGGGCCTTATATTTCCTATGCCAATTGTGGTCTCCCCTATTTCATAGGTGATGTGATACCTCAAAAAGAAAGCCTTTTTGTAATTACCTCTTCTGTGTTCTCAAAACGTTTTCGCGTAGATGTCCGAACCAATCAAGAAGTTATAAAAATAAATCGGACTCAAAAGGAAGTAGAAATACTTGATCGGGCAAAAAATATCACCTATAAAGAAAAATATGACGTAATAGTCCTTTCTCCTGGAGCTGAACCAATTCGTCCCCCAATAGAAGGAATTGATTTAGAAGGTGTTTTCACTTTGAGAACGGTCAACGACGCTGAAAATATCAAAGAGTTTATAAACACGAGAAAAGTTCAAAATACAGCTATAATAGGAGCTGGTGCTATAGGAATTGAAGTAGCTGAAAATCTTAATTTAAAAGGAATAACTGTAACATTGATCGATATGTTAAACCAGGTTCTGCCTTTCCTTGATCCGGAGATGGCGTATTATGTAATTGAGCATTTAAAAGAAAAGGGAATTAAGGTACTACTTGGGAAAAAATTACTAAAGATAATAAAAGTCGATAAGGGACTTAAATTGATTTTGGATTCAGGGGAAGAAATTATATGCGATATGGTATTATTGAGCATCGGAGTAAAACCTGAGGTGAAATTAGCAAAAGAAGCCGGTTTAGAGATAGGACCTCATGGAGGTATAAAGGTTAACGAATACCTTCAAACAAGTGATCCTTATATATATGCAGTAGGCGACGCTATTGAAGTTAAGGAATTTATAACTGGTGAAGAAACCACAATTCCTTTAGCTGGTCCGGCTAATCGTCAGGGACGAATAGTAGCAGATAATATATGTGGAAGAAAAGTCCCATATCGAGGAACCCTTTCAACTGTAATTTTAAAGGTATTTGATCTAACAATTGCAGCAACTGGAGTAAATGAGAAGACTTTAAAAGCGAAAAATATGGCTTATGAAAAAATCTATTTACATCCTTTCGATCATGCCACTTATTATCCAGGAGCAACTCAGATGCATATAAAAGTTCTATTTGATCTTAATAATGGAAATATCCTTGGAGCTCAGATAATAGGAAAAAACGGTGTAGATAAAAGAATAGATGTATTAGCCACAAGTATACGTGGTGAAATGACGGTTTATGATTTACAATATTTGGATCTAGCCTATAGCCCTCCCTATGGAAGTGGGAAAGACCCAATAAATATGATTGGCTTTATAGCAACAAATGTTTTAGAAAACCTTGTAAAAATTGCTCATTGGGACTCCTTGAGGGAGGATGATATACTTTTAGATGTGAGATCTTCTTTGGAAGTAGCTGCAGGTTCGGTAGAAAGATCCATTAATATTCCTCTCGATGAATTAAGGAACAGACTAAAGGATTTACCCAAAGATAAACCCATAAAAGTATTTTGTCAGGTGGGATTAAGGAGTTATATTGCCTGTCGCATATTGAGTCAAAATGGTTTTGATGCCTATAACTTAAGCGGAGGTTACTTGACGTATAAAGCCTTTAAAGGGATCAAAGGATGATTTTACCACTTTCTCGGAAACTATAACCAGGAGGAGGCAAAAAGGACTTTGAAGAAAGAAAAAGAAGAAAATCTTTCACTTTTTTGGTTTCCCATATTTCCTCGGAGATTACTAAATCGAAGCGCTCTTCTATTAATGGTATGAAGTCAAGCGCGAAAAGATGAGCTATGTATTCAAGCCCCAATCCCACATCAGCCTCTCCTGAAAAGACCTTTATTCCCACTTCTATATGAGAATTAACTTCCTGATAATAACCTTGAATTTCATCAGGGGCTATTCCTTCTTTTTTTATTAAGGTATCAAAAAGTATTCTTGTACCAGAATGAGCGTTACGATTAATGAATTTAACCTTAGGCTTTGCTAAATCTCTGATCGTTTTTATGCTAAGAGGGTTGCCTTTCTTCACCAAAAGCCCCTGTCTCCTATGCCATAGTGTAACTATTCGGAAACTACCCGTAGGTAACCGCCTTTTTAAAAAAGGTATATTATATTCCCCCGTTTCAGGATCATAAAGATGGCAACAAGCTCCTTGAACTTTACCCTTGCTTAAAGAAATAATCCCCGCTTCGCTCCCAATAGCGCTATAAAAAACTATCGTTTCAAACCCCTTGAATTCGCTATAAGCAGCAAAAAACCTACCCAAAAGTGGATCATCACTTCCACCAAAAAATAGATCCTTCTCCCTTTCGGTTCTCTCCCTCACCCATTTTAAAAGGTCATTCTTTGGGAAAAGCCATTTTCCACCTATCTTAACATGAGGAATTTCCCCCTCTTGAATAAGCTGATAAACTTTCTTCTCATTAAGCCTCAATAGCCGCGCTACTTCTTTGGTGGTCAAAAGCTCTTCCATCTCTTGAAAGGATAAAACAATACCCTATTAAAGTCAATCTTGACAAAAAATTACAAAAAAGGTAAAAATTTTACAAATGCTTACAATTTTTCTAAAGATATTACCTTTAATTCTCGGATGGACCTTTTGGGTTCATGCAGGGGCACTTAAATTGGGTTCTACCACGAGTTTATGCGACACGGGGGTGTGGGATTTTGTGGGTGGGATTTTTGAGAAGGAGTATGGGATAAAGTTGAATGTAATCTGTGTAGGGAGTGGAATGGCTTTTGAATTGGCCAAAAGAGGGGATGTGGATCTTATAGCCGTTCATGATCCAGAAGGGGAAAAAAGATTTTTACAAGAAGGACACGGCATTAAAAAAGTGCCCTTTGCATTCGATTACTTTATGATTGTAGGCCCAAAAGAAGACCCTGCTTCTATAAAAGGGCTCAATCCCATTTTGGCGATGCGGAAGATTTACGAAAAAGGTGAAGAAGGGAAAAACATCTGGATCTCAAGAGGAGACGAATCTGGAACTCATAGAAGGGAAAAGGAACTTTGGAAGAAAGCGGGTTTCAATTACGCCCTTATCAACAAAAAACCTTGGTACATAGAAAGCGGCACAGGCATGGCCCAAACCCTTATAATGGCCCACCAAAAAAGAGCTTACACTTTAGTAAATAGAGCCACTTTCTTGTATTTTAAAAACAAAATATCGCTTATTCCCCTTGTACAAAAAGGAAAAGAATTACTTAACGTATATTCCTTGATCCTTATTAACCCCCTTAGACATAAGGTAAACTTTAAAGCTTCTCAAGAATTCGTGGAATTTATAACATCAAACGCAATTCAAATTTTTTTCGATAATTATCGATCAAATGAATTTGGAGAATTTTTGTTTAAATCATGTGTTAAAAACAAAAACATATGCCATGCAAGTGATTTTTGAAGGGATAAAGAAAGCTATTGAACTTATTATTTCATTCGATCGCGAAATAATAGAAATATCTTGGCGTTCGCTATGGATTTCGGGATTAGCGTGTTTTATTTCCTCAGTGTTTTGCATACCTATTGGTTTTCTTTTACACTTTTACAAAATTCCCGCAAAAGGATTGTTTCTTAATATAATACAAACCCTTTATGCATTACCGACAGTGCTTGTGGGACTTTTTCTTTATTTACTTCTATCAAAAGAAGGCCCTTTAGGTGAATTTAACCTATTATTTACACCTTGGGCTATGGTGATAGGGCAGGCTATAATTGTATCCCCCATAATACTCGGTCTGACTATTTCCACCTTATCCAATTTTGGAAAAGAGGTTTATGAAACGGCCTTAGCCCTGGGAGCTTCAGAATTTCAAGCTTTACTTCAAGTTTTAAGGGAGATTAAGTTTTCTTTAGTTTCTTCTTTATTACTTGGTTTTGGGAGGGCTATTTCGGAGGTGGGTTGTGCCATAATGGTAGGGGGAAATATTCGAGGATATACTCGAGTTTTGACAACTGCTATTTCTTTAGAGACTGGGAAAGGAAACCTTGAAATTTCGATTGCACTTGGGATTATCCTTCTGGGAATAGCTCTTTTTGTAAATATGTTTTTGAACTTTTTTCAAGGAAAAGGCACATGGCGCTAATGGAGTTGAAGGAAATAAGTCAAGTTTACGGAAATAAAAAGATTTTGGAGAATGTAAATTTAAAGCTTGAAGAGGGACAAATATTAGCCCTTCTTGGACCAACAGGAAGCGGAAAGACGACTCTTTTGAGGATAATGGCCCTTTTGGATCCTCCTTGGGAGGGGGAGGTCATTTTTATGGGAAAAAAAGCAATTGCCCGAAGCCTTTGGGCAAGGCGTTTGATGGCCTTCCTACCGCATAAACCTTTTATGTTTAAGGGCAGTGTTTATTACAACGTATCTCTTCCTTTAAAATGGAGAGGGTTAAGCAAAAAAGAGATGGAGAAAGAAGTCCTTTCAGTACTTGAGATGCTTGACCTTAAGGGCTATAAGCAAAAAGAAGCAAGCGAACTTTCAGCAGGTGAAATTCAAAAAGTAGCTATGGCGAGAGCTATTATAAGTAATCCAAAGCTTTTGATTTTAGACGAACCTACTGCTAACCTTGATCCTTACTCGACAAAAAAGATTGAGGAACTCATAAGGGAACTTGTAAAAGAAAGAGGAATAAGTGTAATATTTTCAACCCATAGTTTTGAACAAGCTAAAAGGTTGGCCAATTCCTTTGCAGTAATTAGAAAAGGCAATTTATTTTTCTTTGAAAGCTTTAAAAAAGCCTCTGAGCTTTTCTTAGGAGTTTTAAAATGAGAACTAGTATTTTTCACATAGTCTATTTTGATTATGATCGTTCTTGTTACATCCATTTTTATAATTGCAACTTCAGATGCTTGGGATGTTTAAGAAAAATTTCCATATGGGATTGTCATCTTAAAGAGGATGATATTAAAAAATGTGAATTCAAAGGTTTCCTTAGTCTGAAGGACCTTGAAATTATACTTCCAAAATTAAAAACGGAATTTAATTTAGAAAGAGCCGTTCTTGGAGGAGGTGAACCTACAACTGATAAAAATCTCCTTAAAATTGTTTCAATTTTAAAAAACTATGATTTAAATATAACTCTTCTCACCAATGGTTTCTTTTTTCCTAAAGGTTTTGAAGAACTCAAAGATGTTAAAGTAATAGTTAGCATAAAATCCATTGAGCCTCAAAAGCATCATTTTTATACTGGGTATTCGCTTTTCCCAATTTTAGATAACATAAAAAAGCTTGTAAAAAACGGATTTGAAGTCCTCATTGAAACCATTTACATCCCAGGTTTCAATGAAGTTAATGAGATTTTGAAAATAGAAGATTTCATTTTTTCGGTTGACGAAAAGATACCTTTAATTGTGGATTCTTATTTACCTGTTCCAGGACCGCCTTGGTCAAAACCAAGCTTTGAGGAATTGGAGAATCTAGAAACTGAACTTGCCAAAAGAGGCATAAAAAACGTTTATTTAAGAGGCAAAACCATCAGAAGCGGCATAAAGGGGGATGTTCGTTTAATTTTCCCTTAATTAGGGGTATTGACAGGGGACTTATTTTTAGAGTAGATGAAATAACAAGGGGTGCCCGAAAGGGCTTAAAAGGGAAGTGGGGTGAGAATCCCCCGCGGTCCCGCCGCCGTGACCGGGGACGAAACCCGCGAAAGGCCACTGGGGTTTTAAAACCCTGGGAAGGCGCGGGGAGTAGGATGATCCGGGAGCCGGAAGACCTGCCCCTTAGATAGGCCCTATGCCCCTCGAGGGTTAGGGGATAGGGGAGGGCGAAGAAAGAACGGGTGCAGCCCTCATGGCCTTAAGGTCATGAGGGCTTTTTTATTCCGGCGTTTTTTGGGGCGGGAAGGTGGGGGTGAAAAAATAAAGAGGAGGTGTGAGATGAGGAGAGCGGCGTTTTTGGTCTTAACATTGGTGGTTTTGGGAATTTTGGGATTTTTCCAAAACGCAAAAGCCCAGGTCGAGCTTAAAGAAGTGGTTGTAACGGCCACAAGGGTTCCGTTACCCGAAGAGGAGATCGGAAGCTCCGTTACGGTTATAACGGAAGAGGAGATAAAAAATAAAGGTTACAGCACTGTTAAGGATGTTCTTAAGGGTGAACTTGGGCTTGATGTGGTCTCAACCGGTGGACCTGGAACTCAAACTTCGGTGTTTTTAAGAGGGTTAGAGAGCTATCACACCCTTGTACTTATAGACGGCTTTGAGATGGGGGATCCGAGTTTACCCCAAGTAAGTTATGACTTTTCTAATCTAACCGTCGATAATATCCAGCGAATCGAAATAGTAAGAGGACCTCAGAGTGTTCTTTATGGTTCGGAGGCCATAGGAGGAGTGATAAACATAATAACCAAAAAGGGCGAGGGGAAACCCTCCATTTATTTTGGGCTCGAAGGTGGCTCATACGATACCTTCAGACAGTTCCTTGGCACTTCAGGCGAGATAGGGAAGGGGGCCTTTTCTTTGAGTCTGTCTCATACAAAAACCCACGGGTTTTCTGCTGCCTACAAGGGTAAAGAGGAGGATGGATGGGAAAATTTGAGCTTCTCTGGAAGGTTTGACTTTGAACCAACCTCGAAACTCTCTACGGGAATGATCGTGAGATTAAACAATGGAAAAACCGATTTGGATTATTATTGGCCTTTTAATGACGTTAAAAACTATTACGTAGAAAAAGAGGAGTTCTTCTTTAAACCTTACTTAAAGATAAGGCTTTTTGATAACAAGTGGGAACAAGAAGTTTCCTTTGGAGTAAGTAATCACAAAAGAAAATATCATTATCCCTCATCTGTAGAAGATCACTATTTGGGCCGTTTTTATAAAGCTTCGTGGCAGAATAACTTCTATTTGTCTAAATCAAACCTTTTGTCTTGCGGAGTCGAATATAAAACCGAAAAAGCTCAAACACCTGAAATGGAGAAATCGGCTTATCTTTTTAGCATTTTTCTCCAAGATTTGATAAACATAAAAGACATTTCCTTCACCACAATAGGATTACGTTGGGATCATCATAAGGAATTTGGGAATCATTTAACTTTCAGAGGGACCGAATCCATACTTATCCAGAAGACAAACACCCGCATAAAAGGAAGCCTAGGAACGGGTTTCCGCGCTCCAAGTCTTTATGAACTTTATGCCCCTCCTTTTTGGGGGCGGCCAGTGGGTAATCGGGATCTTAAGCCTGAAAAAAGCTTCGGATGGGATTTAGGATTTGAACAAAGTTTTTTAAATGGAAAAATAAACTTCGGTCTTACTTATTTTGATAACAGATTGAAAAACCTTATCCAATATGAATTTGGAAAGGGTTATGTAAATATCGCTAAAGCTAAAAGCCGCGGCATTGAGTCTTTTATTGGAGTAACTCCTTATAAAGATTTATCGCTTAATTTAAATTACACTTATTGTCATACAGAAGATGATAAAGGGAAAAGACTTCGTAGACGTCCTTTGAATAAGCTAGGTTCAAGCTTAAACTATAGCTTTTTGAATCAGCGCGGAAGTTTATCCTTAAGTCTAACTTGGGTGGATGAAAGAAGAGATTACGATTGGTCAAGTTATAGAGATGTTAAACTTGATGATTATTTCCTTGTGGATTTAAATTCAACTTTTAAACTCACTAAAAATTTGGAGCTTTTTGCTCGAATAGAGAACTTGCTTGATGAAAAGTATCAAGAGGCTTATGGGTATAGTACACCAAGGTTTTCAATTTATGGAGGAGTGAAACTTAGTTTCTGATGGGTTTGGTAAAAGCCATTAAGGAAGCCTTAAGAAAGGCCATTGAGGAATCCGAAGGGGAGGGGATTTTGCTTTCGGGAGGGATAGACTCGGGGCTTCTTTTGTGTCTTAAAAGAGAGCTTTTTGCAGTAAGTGTTGAGCTTGAAAATGAAGGAAAAGAGAGGCCTTATTTAGGGATTTTAGAAAAGGAACTGGGAACGAGAATTGAGACGGTTTCGATTTCAAAAGAGGAAGCCCTTGGGGCTATCCCTCTTCTTGTAAGGATTCTTCGTACTTTTGATCCGGCTCTTCCCAATGATCTTGCGGTATATTTTGGGCTTAAGGGTCTGAAAGAAAGGGGTATAAGTAAAGTTATAACTGGTGATGGGGGTGATGAACTTTTTGGGGGTTATCCCTTTATGGCTGAACTTGAAGATCTTGAGGCTTATCAAAGGGCAATTATTCCTCATCTTTCTTTTTCTTCCAAAAAAATAGGGGACTTTTTAGGCCTTGAGGTTTTTCATCCTTTTTTGTCGCCTGAGGTTATAGAATTGTCCTTTATGGTGCCTCGGGAGGAAAAGATAAGGCAAATAAACGGAAAAATCTTTGGAAAATGGATCTTGAGAAAAATACTTGCAGAATATCTGCCTTCTGAATTCGTTTGGCAGAATAAAAGACCAATTGAAGTAGGATCAGGGATGGAAATTTTAAGGAAGGAGATAGCGAAAACCATATCTGATGAGGAGTTTGAAAAGAGGAAAAAACTTTATGGTTTGACCTTTTTGTGCAAAGAGCACCTTTACTTTTATGAGGTTTATCTCAAAGAAATAGGCCAAATCCCACCTCCCAAAGCTCATGAGGTGGCCTGCCCTAACTGCGGAGCCGGTAAACCTCAAGGCCGAAAACACTGTCAACTCTGCGGGGTAATAACTTGAAGGTGTTTGTATCCTTTAGTGGGGGAAAGGAAAGCGTTTTTGCCCTTTATCAAGGGTTAAAGGAAGGACTAGAAATTGAGGCTTTACTCACCATGTTTAACACAACGGGATTAAGAACTCGTGGGCACGCCTTGAAAGCTGACTTCCTAAAAGCCCAAGCAGAAGCCTTGGGTTTCCCCCTCATTATGGGCAAAAGTTCTTGGAATTCCTACGAAAGGGTCTTTAAAAGCATTTTGAAAAGATTAAAAAGAAAAGGACTCGAAGGAGGTATCTTCGGTGACATTTACTTAGAAGAACATAAGGAATGGGTTCAAAGAGTATGCTCCGAAGTCGGCCTCTTACCCTTTTTGCCCCTATGGGGGAAAGATCCTAAGAATGTGTTTGAGGATTTTGTTCAGTCCGGATTTAAAGCCATAATAATATCCCTTCAACCTCCAATCCCCAAGTACTTTATAGGTAAAGAGTTAACCCTCCAAATGCTCGAAACCTTTAACCAACTGCAAATGGACCCCTGCGGTGAAAGGGGAGAATATCATACAGCTGTACTTGACGGTCCAATTTTTAAGAAAAAACTTGAAATTCGTAAAAGCAAGGTAGTTAAAGTAAAAGAAATTCTTCGGTTGGAGATAGAGGAATTTGTCATTAGGAAAAAGTAAGATCTTCAAGATCTTTTTTATTTGTTTTTTACTTTTATCTTCGAGTGCCTCTTTGGGTATAGAGATTCGAGACTCGAGGGGAGAAAGAATTTTTTTGGAAAAACCACCAAAAAGCATCATCTCCCTTGCTCCCTCCTTTACCAAGGCCATTTTTCTATTAGGTGAAGGGAAAAGGCTTGTGGGGGTTACTCGATATTGTGTAGAGCCTCCTGAAGCAAGAAGGCTTCCAAAAGTAGGAAGCGTTGTGGAATTTAACATAGAAAAGGTCATTAAGCTCTCGCCTGAACTTGTTTTGGCCACCCCTTTAACCTCCTCCTTGCTTTTGAAGAGGTTAGAAGAAATAGGAATTAAGGTGATTGTTTTTAAAACGCCCGAAACCTTTCAAGAGCTTTGCGATCAGTTTCTGATCCTTAGCGAAATCCTTGGGGCATATGATAAGGGACAAAAGATTGCAAAGTACGCCAAAAAGAAAATAGAAGAAATTGCAAAAAGGCCAAAAAAACAGAAGACTCGAGTATTTATTCAGGTAGGCATTAACCCTATTTGGGCTGCAGGGGAAAAAACCTTTATAGGTGAAGCCCTAAAGATCGCAGGCGGAGAGAACATTTTTAAGGGCAGGGGTGGACCTGTTAGCGAGGAATGGATACTTAAGGAGAATCCGGAGGTAATATTTATAATGGATATGGGGTTAAAGGGAAAGGAAATGATAAACATTTGGAAAAGATTCAAAGAGATGGAGGCGGTTAAAAAAAATAGAATCTACGTATTGAATTCCAATCTTTATTGTAGTCCCACACCCATCAGTTTCGTTGAAGGTGTGGAAAACCTCTGGCTATTGCTCCATAAGGAATAGGTTGGTAAAATAAATTTATGAAATGCATAGTATGTGGAACTCTTTTAAAAGAAGGCGAGGATTTAATTTGTAAAATTTGTGAAGATCAAATTCGTTCCGAAGCCTTAGGGAAAAAAGAAGTCGTTAAAAAGGAAACCTTAAAAATCACTAAGGGCCAAGAATATCAGAAGAAAAAGACGATAAAAGATTTTAAAAGCTTGGCGGAGTATCTTGAGTATCTAAAGAAGAATCCTTAATCTCGTATTCTAAATTTATCAACTCACCCCTTCGGAAACCCATTTTCCTGAAAAAGGCCAATAAATCCCAATCTTCCCAACTGACCAAAGTATATATGCGTTTTATGCCAAACTTTAAGAATTCTTTCACAATATTTTTAAAAAGAAAAGTACCTATACCACGACCTTGAAATTCAGGATCTACGCCCACGGTATCAATCCAACCGAAAGTGCTCGGAACCCCGAATTCCCAGCCGCTTATAGCTCCTAAGATAAACCCAACCACTTTACCTTCAACTTCTGCAACAAGGGCGATGGTATTTTGCTTCTTTGAATTTTTTGAGATTTTCTTCAGATAAAAATCAGGCCTTCGAGTTCCTAAAATCTTTTGATCGATTTCTACTATTGCCTCAAGATCTTCAGGTTTTAATGGTCTTATTAAGACTCCGCCTTTCATCTTGTAAAAGGAGATTCTATAGGAGGCCTTTCTTCTATAACACTTTTAGGAGAGGGCTTAGCTGAAAAGAGGGTGAAGAAAATAGAAGTAAGCATAAAAATCGCAGCTAAGACTACTGTTATCTTCGTAAAGAGCCCAGTAGGTCCTGCTGGACCAAACAAAGTAGTAGAAGCTCCTCCTCCAAACACCGCTCCCACTTCAGCTCCTTTACCCGTTTGCAACAATATTATCGCTATTAACAAGATACACACAAAGATATGAATACCAATAATAACCCCTATCATCCTTTTCTCCTAAAATTAGCAATTCTAACAAAAGAATCTACCCTTAAACTCGCCCCTCCTACTAAAACCCCATCTACATCAGGAATAGCCATCAACTCATCAATGTTATCCGGTTTAACGCTTCCCCCATAAAGGATCCTCAAAGAAGAGGCCAAAACCGAATTAAAACGTCCGGCTATTAATTCTCGTATTTTTGCATGGACCTCTTCAATCTGCGATGGAGTAGCATTTTTCCCCGTACCAATGGCCCACACTGGTTCATAGGCTATTACAACTTGCTCCATTTCTTCTTCCGTTAGACCCTCAAGAGCTCCATTGAGTTGACGAGTTACAACCTCCAATGTTTTCCCCTCTTCTCGCTCTTGAAGATTCTCTCCCACACAAATTATGCCTTTTAATCCCTCTTTTATCACAGCCTTAAGCTTCTTATTAACCATTTGATCCGTCTCTCCAAAGTAAATGCGCCTCTCGGAATGACCTATAATCACATAACTACATCCCACATCTTTCAGCATCAAAGGCGAGATTTCCCCTGTGTAAGCCCCTTCTTTTTCCCAAAACACATTCTGAGCACAAAGCTTAATAAAAGACCCTCTTATCACCTCCCCTACTGGAAAAAGGGAAACAAAAGGAGGAGCAACACCTACTTCTGCCTCAGGATCGCCTATCTCTTTGAGCAACTCCTTCGCAAATTCCCTCGCTTCCGTTGGTCCTTTGTGCATTTTCCAATTTCCCACAATTAACGCTTTACGCTGCATATTTATCTCTCCAACGCCTTAATGCCAGGCAAAACTTTACCCTCTAAAAACTCCAAAGTAGCTCCTCCCCCTGTAGAGAGATGACCAATTTTTTGAGCAAGACCGAACTTATTCACTGCACTTACTGTATCCCCACCACCTACAACCGTAAATCCTTTAGAAAAAGCCACCGTCTCTGCTATTCTCTTGGTACCCTCAGAAAAGGCTTCGTATTCAAAAACCCCCAAAGGCCCATTCCATAAAATGGTGTTCGCTTTTGTTAATTCTTTCACAAATACTTCAACAGTAGAAGGTCCAATATCTACACCTATCATCTCGGAGGGAAAATGTTCATTATCCACTATCGAAAATGATTCCTTTTCATCGATATTTTTAACCACCTTGTGATCACTGGGTAAAATCACCTTTACTCCTCGTTTGGAAGCCTCATTTAATATGAATTTTGCTTCTTCAATTTTGTCCATTTCAATTGGAGATTTTCCAACTTCATATTCTAAGGCTTTAAGAAAAGTATAGGCCATTGCTCCCCCAATGAGGATCGAATCAACCTTATCCAACAATCCTTTTATAACGCCTATCTTGTCCGAAACCTTAGCCCCTCCTAAAATGAGAACAAAAGGCCTTTCAGGATTAGATAAAACTTTTCCTAAGGCTTCAAGTTCTCTTCTCATTAAAAAACCACATCCCTTTTCTTCAAAAAACTCAGTAATCGCAACCACGGAAGCATGTGTCCTATGAGAAGCCGCAAAGGCGTCATTTATGTAAACTTCAGCCAATTTAGCCAAAGCTCGAGCAAAATCCCTATCATTCTTCTCCTCCTCGGGATGAAATCTCAGGTTCTCAAGTAACAACACCTCATTTTCTTTGAGACCTCTCGCCATCTCTTCCACTTGAGGTCCCACACAATTAGAAGCCATAAGTACCTTTTTACCTATTAAATTTTCCAGTACTTTAGCCACAGGTTTAAGACTTAATTCCGGTATAACCCTCCCTTTAGGCCTTCCTAAATGGGAAGCTATAATAACTTTTGCTTTCTTATTAAGAGCATAATTAATAGTAGGTAAAACTGCTTTTATTTTCTCAGCGTCTTCAACTTCACCCCCTTTTAAGGGAACATTTAAATCAAGTCTTAAAAAAACTCTTTTACTTTCGATAGGAAGTTCATCTATCACTCGAATGGGCATCTTACTTCTCCTTTTCTTTCATGTATTTAAGCAGATCGATAATCCGCATGGCGTATCCCATCTCATTGTCATACCAAGCCAAAACTTTTGCCATCCTTTTTTCAATTACCATCGTACTCAACCCATCAACTATGGAAGAAAAGAAGGTACCATTAAAGTCAATCGAGACCAATGGCTCTTCCGTATAAGCTAAAATGCCTTTGAGTTCACCCTCAGAAGATTCTTTAAAACTTTCGTTAATCTCTTCTACTGTTGCCTCTTTTTCGAGTTCTACCACCAAATCTACCAAAGAAACATTTGGGGTAGGAACCCTTATTGCCATTCCATTAAGCTTCCCCTTAAGCTCAGGAATCACTTCACCTATAGCCACGGCAGCTCCGGTGGTCGTGGGTATCATGGATAAAGCCGCCGCCCTTGCTCTTCTTAAATCCTTGTGAGGTAAATCCAAGACCCTCTGGTCATTGGTATAAGCATGGATAGTAGTCATAAGGCCTCTTTTAACACCAAACTTGGAATGTAGGACCTTTACCACGGGGGCCAAACAGTTTGTGGTACAAGAAGCATTGGAGACTATGTGGTGAAGCTGTGGGTCGTATTTGTCGTGATTAACCCCCATTACAATAGTAATATCCGGATTTTTTGCTGGTGCCGAAATGATTACCTTTTTAGCCCCTGCTTTTAAGTGAAGTGCTGCTTTTTCCCTCTCGGTAAATAACCCTGTTGACTCAACTACATATTCCACCCCTAATTGCTTCCAAGGGAGTTCTGCCGGATCTTTAACGTTCAAAACCTTGATCCTTTTGTCACCTACAATAATATTATCGTCTTCTACTTTCACTTCCTGTTCAAAACGACCATGAACCGAATCATATTTCAACAAGTGAGCCAGTATTTTAGCATCAGCCACATCGTTTACAGCTATGAATTCCAAATCTTCTACTCCTTTTCTAAATGCTGCCCTTATGATTGACCTTCCTATCCTTCCAAACCCATTAATCCCTACTTTCATCTTCTTCCTCCTCCTCCAAAATTCGCCCCTCTTCGGGCTCGTAAATGAGCTCCGGGGCCTCATAAATCTCTTCTCTTTCCACTTCCTGCATTGCTTCCAATATTTTCACTTTAGCTTCTTCAAGTGGGGTTTTTTCTTCTCTTCTTATAGGTATAACCTTACCCGCGGCTATTTCTCGCAAGGCAGTTACAATTGCTTTATTGTCGCATTTAACCAATGGTGGACTTCCTTGTAAAAGCATTTTGGCCCTTTTAAAAGCTATTATGGCCAAGGCAAATCGACTCGGGACTCGTTTTAGACAATCCTCAACAGTTATCCTCGCCATTTAAGGCCTCCCTAAAGACCCTCTGAGTTTTACACCTTTCAGCTAAAATTATAGCTTTAAGACACTCCAAAGCTTTTTCTATGTCATCGTTTAAAACAGTATACTCGTACAGTTTGACTTGATCAAGTTCCATCTTCGCGTTGGTCAAACGTCTTTGTATGGCTTCTTCCGAGTCTTTGCCTCGTTCCCTTAATCTTTTTTCCATTTCCTTTAAGGAAGGAGGAATTATAAAAATGAGCACCGCATTAGGGTGTATCTCCTTTATTTTCCTTGCTCCTTGAGGGTCCAGGTCTAAAATTACATCTGTTCCGGGTTTAGGAAAAAGATTTTCTTTCGGAGTACCGTAAAAAGCCCCATGAACTTGAGCCCACTCGGCAAATTTTCCCTCTTGAACCAATTTAAAGAATTCACTTTCGCTAACAAACCGGTAATCTACACCGTCAATCTCCCCCTCGCGAGGTGGCCGAGTGGTGTAAGAGACAGAAAATGAAAGCCTCGGAACCCTTTTCAAAAGTTCTTTGATCAAAGTGGTCTTCCCCGTCCCTGAAGGGGCGGAAATGACGAACAAAATACCTTTTCCTTCCATCTTTCTTTCACTCCACATTTTGAACCTGTTCCCTCAATTTTTCCACTTCTTCCCTTATCTTTAAAGCACTTTTTATAACTGCAAAATCCGGACTTTTTGAAGCTATAGTGTTGGCTTCTCTGTTCATTTCTTGTAACAAAAAATCCAAAGCTTTCCCTATGGGTTCTTCTTTCTGTAATTCCTCTCTAAAGCTTTGTACATGGCTTTTAAGCCTTACAATTTCTTCTCTTATGTCACTTTTTTCCACTAAAAAGGCCACTTCTTGTTCAAGTCTTTTTTCGTCCAATTCTAATCCCCTACACAAATTTGAGAGGCGTTCCAAAAGTTTTTGACGATGATATTCCGGAAACTCTGAGGCTCGATTCTCAATTTCTCCGATAAGACTTTCTATGATCCTTAACCTTTCTTTTATCTCCTCTAAAATCCTTTCACCTTCCAGGATACGTCTCCCAACAAGTTCCGCTAAGGCCTTTTTAATTATAGGTTCGACCTCTTCCCACATTTCTTCCTTTATTTCAGGTTCTTCAAGAGAAATAAGACCCATATTTATTAAATCTGAAAAGGTGATCTCTCCCTTTATCTTGTAGCGGGCTTTTAGCTCTTTCAATGCATTAAAATAAGACTCTAAAAGTTTCCAATCTATTTTAAGCTTGAAAGGACCTCTTTCGGACTGATCGATACGGAGGTATAAATCCACTTTTCCTCTTTTAATATATTGAGCTATAAGCTCCCTTATTTTTGATTCAAAAATCATCAGATATCGAGGAATTTTAATGTTCAATTCCAAAAATCTATGATTCAATGATCGGACTTCTACTTGAACTTTACCTAAGGAAGTTAAACCTTCTCCTTTTCCATAGCCAGTCATAGATTTTAACATTTCCACTCCTTAAGCTGTTTAAGGTAGCGCATTCTAATTTCTTTAAAAATACCACGCAAAGTTGAAGAGGCATAATCAGGATATGTCCATTTAAGGGGCCTAAATTCACCATATTCATAAATAAGAGTAAGATCCGCGAATATTCCCTTTGAGAGGTAAGGCCGATGAGGAGCTTCTTTAGTTGTAGCAAGGATTAAATTATGTTGACTTATATATCCTGGATCAATATTGACGCGTCTTTTTCCATTTTGACTTAACAATTCTTCCACTTCGTTTGTCCAAAGTTTTATTTCCACAAGTTCCTCGCGGGAGAAAAGAGGCAAAAAAGCCACTATTTTCCTCATAAGGGGGTAACCCATTTCTTTGTAATAGTAATCGGTAAAATCAAAGGGTAAAAGTTGACTTTTGAAATCCAGTTCACCGAGTTTTTCCATGAGGATCTCTATCCCCATCTCTATCCACTCGTCTTTTTGACTTATTAAGCTTGAGATAATCTTCACCGGCTTAGGGTTCTTAGTTTTCCCCATCTTTAATAATGTAGATGAAAAATTCTTTATTCCCCTTGGGTCCTAAAATGGGGGATTCCATAACACCAACGGGATGAAGCCCTAAGTTCTGTGAGAAGGTCCATATATCTTCTATTACGCGTTTGTGTTTCTCAGGGTCCCTTACGACTCCTCCTTTCCCAACTTCCCCTTTTCCTACTTCAAATTGAGGTTTAATAAGCGCCAAAATCTCCGCCTTTTCCTTCAGGAATTTGAGAACAGCAGGGATAACGAGTTTAAGAGAGATAAAAGAAGTGTCTATGGTAACAAGATCTACTTCCTCAGGTATTTCTTCCTTCAGTAAATATCTTATGTTTCTTCTTTCGAGGCAAATTACCCTTGGATCATTTCGCAATTTCCAATGTAGCTGTCCCCATCCCACATCTACTGCATAAACTTTTTTGGCACCATGTTGTAATAAACAGTCCGTAAAACCTCCTGTTGAGGCTCCTACATCAAGACATACCTTGCCTTCCACATTTATACCAAACCCTTTGATCGCCCCTTCTAATTTTATCCCTCCCCGACTGACGTAAGGGCAGGGGGGGGTGATGATCTCAATAAGGGCGTCTTCTCTTATTTTTTGACCGGGTTTTCTCATTATTTGACCGTTTACCTTCACCCCTCCGATTATGATGAGCGCTTGGGCCTTTTCCCTAGAGGAAACAAGTCCTTTCTCGACCATCAACTTGTCAAGCCTCTCCTTTCTCACCCCATAAGGCTTTTCGAATCCTTTTAGCTATTTGGTACGCTTTTAGTTCGTAAAGTTCTAATAGCTCTTCTCTTTTTCCCTGGTCTACAAAAATAGAAGGCAAACCTAAACATATCACTTTCTTTTGGATCCCCTTTTCTGAAAGCAATTCTAAAAGTGCACTCCCAAACCCTCCCTCAAGTATATTTTCTTCAAGGGTAAAGATAATCTCATGTTCCGAAATCAACTTTAGGATACTTTCCTCGTCTAAAGGCTTTACGAACCTCGCGTTAACTACGGTAATGGATAGCCCTTCTTTTTCCAAAATTTGGGAAGCCTCAAAAGCCTCTTCCACCATAGAGCCAACTGCAAAAAGGGCTACTTTTTTTCCTTTTTTTAATACCTCCACTTTGCCCCATTCTATGGGAGAAAACTCCTCGGCGGAAAAGGTCCCTCTGGCAGACCCTTTGGGATACCTTATGGCACAAGGACCGTTTGCGTATTGAAGGGCGGCATAAATCATGTTTCTCAATTCGACCTCGTCCTTAGGTGCCATAATGGTCATATTAGGTATGCATCTGAGATAAGAGAGGTCTAAAAGCCCGTGATGGGTCGGACCATCTTCTCCTACAATTCCAGCGCGGTCAATACAGAAAATCACTGGAAGTTTCTGTAAAGCCACTTCTTCCACGATTTGATCATAAGCTCTCTGTAAAAAAGCACTATAAATAGCCACCACCGGCTTTAATCCTGAAAGCGCAAAACCCGCGGCTAAACTCACCGCCGCTTGCTCAGCTATCCCTACATCAAAGAACCGTTCCGGAAACCTCTTGGCAAATTCATATAGGCCTGTTCCATGAGGCATAGCGGCAGTTATGGCCACAAGTTCCGGAATTTTTCCGCCTAACTCGGCCAACGTCTTACCCAAAACTTCCGAATAAGTAGGACGCGGATTTTTTAGCTCCAGGCTTCCATTTTGATTATCAAAGGGCCCTACGCCGTGAAAGGTTACGGGGTCTTTTTCCGCCAAAGGGTATCCTTTCCCCTTTGTGGTGACTACGTGAATCAATACAGGCCCCTTTAAGTTTTTAACATTTTTAAAGGTCTCGATGAGATGATCTAAATTATGACCGTCCAGAGGACCTAAGTACTTGAACCCCAATTCCTCAAACAACAGCCCCGGACTTATAAGCCCCTTGAGCACTTCCTCGGCCAGTTTCATTAACCGGAAAAGTCGCTTTCCTCCTGGAATCTCATTCAATAATTGCTTTAAATTTTCCTTAGCCTTAGTAACCCATTGTCCCGTCATTATTCGGCTTAAATAGCTCGAAATGGCCCCTACGGTTTTAGAAATTGACATTTCGTTGTCGTTAAGAATCACTATTAAGTCGGTTTTCCAAGCTCCTGCACAATTTAAGGCCTCAAAGGCCACCCCTGTACTCAATGTGCCATCACCTATTATGGCGATGACCTTGTAATCCTCCTTTTTTAAATCCCTGGCCTCAGCAATTCCCAAAGCAATCGGAAGCGAACTTCCAGAGTGCCCACTGTCATATACATCATAAGGACTTTCCTCCCTCCGCAAAAAACCGCTTATACCTCCATATTGTCGCAAAGTACCAAAACGCTCTCTTCGACCAGTAAGAATCTTATGGGCATAAGCTTGATGCCCTACATCCCAGAGCACTTTGTCCTTCGGAGTATCGAAGCAATAATGAACCGCTATAGCAAGTTCCACTGCCCCCAAACTTGAGGCTAAATGGCCACCCCTCTGCGCCACTATTTGAATGATCTCCTCCCTTATCTCTTGGGCTAAAAGAGGCAAAGATTCTTTGGGAAGTTTTTTGAGGTCTTGCGGTGATTGGATTTTTTCTAAGAGTTTATCCATTCTCCAGCTGTTTTCCAATCATAAGTACAATCTCTTTCAAGGGTTTATTCCGAGAACCAAATGGTTCAATGGCTTTCAAAGATCTCTTTAATAGCTCCAAAGCCTCCTGCTTTGCCTTCTCTAAACCGATCACTTTTGCCAAATTTACTGTTTCGGACTTATGGTAATCCAAAATGTCATCTGCAATTTGAAAGGCCATCCCAAAGGCACTTCCGAAATCATCCAATAGGGAAATACTTCTCTCATCTGCTTCGTAAAGAATAGCTCCGATCATGGCGGATATTTTTAAAAAGAGAGCCGTTTTATGAAGATGAACCCATCGGATGAGATCCTCGCTTATAGCCTTATTCGAAACTTCAATATCGACTGCCTGTCCTCCCACCATCCCTTGAGATCCTACTGCCTTAGATAAAAGGTTAATCACTCGAAGCACTGCTTCCGCTTTAAAGCCAGATTGGGCATCACTCATCAAATAAAAAGCATCCGTTAAGAGAGCATCGCCTGCCAAAATGGCCATAGCTTCACCAAAAACCCTATGACTGGTAGCCTGTCCTCGCCGGAAATCATCATTATCCATAGCCGGAAGGTCGTCGTGTATTAGTGAATACGTGTGAATCATCTCTACTGCACAAGCAAAAGGGAGTACCCTTTCCGGATCTCCGCCTACTAAGTAGGCCGAGCTCATAACTAAAAGAGGTCTTATCCTTTTCCCACCGGAAAGTACGCTATACCGCATCGCTTCTGGAAGTCGGGAGGGGATACTTCCTTCTTTTGGAAGAAATTCCGTTAGCTTTTCTTCTATCATCTTTAGCCAATTTTCAAGCATCCTCAGTTTTTTCCTCCTCAAAAGGTCTTGTAAATAATCGGTTACCTTCCTTCACCAGTATTTCCACTTTCCTCCGAGCTTCCTCGAGTTTCGTATAACAAAAACGGGAAAGCTCAACTCCTCGGGCAAAAAGTCTAAGCGCCTCATCAAGGGGTAAATCCCCCTTTTCCAATTCCTCCACGATCTCTTCGAGCTCCTTAAGGGAGGCTTCAAAAGACTTTTCTTCCATTTTTATCTCCTAAAACATCCAATAAACTCAGAGGGTCAACCTTTTTATTACGAAATACTACGGAAAAATGTAAATGAGGTCCTTGCGTTCTTCCACTAGAGCCTATTGTACCAATAGGAAAACCCTCCTCCACCATCTCTCCCTCCCTTACCCGAATATCCTCCAGATGGCAATATAAAGAATAAAGCCCAATCCCATGGTGTATTATAACTGTATTCCCCTCAAGTACCAAAGGCCCCACAAAAACCACTTTTCCTACATTAGAGGTATAAACCTCCCGCCCTCGGGGAGCTGAGATGTCAATACCTGTGTGATAACTTACATATTGACCATTTATTAACCTCTTGGTCCCAAAACGATCAGTAATTTTTCCCTCAACAGGCCACCGAAAAGGACCTTTCCATAAAGGAGGATTCTCCCAATCTTTTATCAAAATGAACTTGAGCCTTTCTTTTTCCATTTTAATCCTCTCAAGATCTTCCTTGGATAACTTTAACCATTTTTCAGGCAAAGTGATAAATCGAAGGGGAAGTTCGCGATTTTTAACTTCCACAAAAAAGACCTTTTCCGCTGTTTCTGATTTTACCATAAGCTTTTTCCTTCCAACCGAAGAAAACAAATCAATTCCTATAATGCCTTTCCATTCTTGGTTTTCTTTCCATAAAAAAATCGGTTCTTCTTCGAAATAAACAAAAACAGGATCCGCAGATTTTATAATTATAGTTTTTAGATCACCTTGTAAAATTTCTTGGGGTATAATCCACTCTTCATGTGCATAAGCTTGGAATATGAATATGAAAACCAAAAATAAAATAGCAATCAACTCTTTTCTTTTACTTCGCATTTAAGTTCACCTTGAGCTAAAGTGATGCGCACTAAATCACCTTTCATAACCTGTAAGGAATCCTTTACAATTATATTTCTAGGTAAAAGCCACGTAATGGAATATCCTCGCTTAAGAATTGACAAAGGACTTAAAGCATCAAGTTTACCCATAAAGATCTTTAATTTTTCTTCCTTCTGACGCAAGGTGTTAGACATCACGGTTTTTAAGCTTGATGACAATTGGGATAGTTGCCTCTCCAAAAAAGTTAATCGTTTCTCAGGTGAATGGGTTATAAGAAGTCTATTTATCCCTTCCAATCGATTGCGGTAAAGATGGAGTAGTTTTGAAATGTTTCTCATCAACCTTTTTGTAAGGTCTTCAAGCTTTTGATTATTTTCCATAAGTTTTTTTCTTGGATCTTTTAGCCTTTCTGATAATCGTTTTAGCGACTCTTCTTTAAGCAATATTAAAGAAAGTATTCTATTCTCGAGGCGTTTTTGTAATTGCGTTATTTTCCCAATTAACTCTTCTTTTTGTTTCACTACCATTTCAGCAGCTGCCGAAGGGGTAGGGGCTCTTAAATCGGCTACAAAATCGGAGATGGTGTAATCGGTTTCATGGCCCACCGCCGAAATAACTGGTACAGGACTATTGTAAATACATCTTGCGACGATCTCCTCATTAAAAGCCCAAAGATCCTCCAAAGACCCACCTCCTCTGGCTACTATTATCACGTCTACTTCTCCATATCTCCCAAGGTACTCAATCCCCTCAGCTATTTCTTGGGCCGCTCCCTCTCCTTGGACCCTTACGGGATATATTAAAATTTCGAGGTTTTCGAATCGCCTTTTCAAAATCTTTAACATATCCCTGATGACTGCCCCTGTGGGCGAGGTGACTATGCCTATTCTCCTCGGCAAAAGCGGAAGGGGACGTTTCCGAGAAGGGTCAAACAATCCCTCCTGTTCCAGTCTTCTTTTCAATTGTTCAAAGGCAAGTTGTAAAGCTCCTATTCCCTTTGGTTCCATGTATTCCACTATCAATCGATATTCTCCGCGGGGTTTATATAAACTTATTTTCCCCCAACATAACACATGGTGTCCGTTTTCAGGACGAAATTTAAGGAAACGGAGGCTCCCTTGAAAAAGAATGGCCTTTATTTGTGCCTTTTCGTCCTTTAGGGTAAAGTAAAGATGTCCCGAAGCCGAAGGTCTTAAGTTAGAGATTTCACCTTCAACTATTACCTCTGGAAATTCTCCTTCGAGTAATTCTTGGATGCGGTCTGTGAGTTCACTTACGGTATAAATTCTCAACATTCTTCAAAACGCCTTGTTCCTCAAATTTTCCCGTTCTTCCCCTCAAAGGCTTCAAAAAGAAGACGGTTTTCTCAAGAGGCCGCGGCTTCTTCCACTGCACTTATCAAAATTTTCCCGGCGCTTCCTCTTATAACCAAATCGGCTCGATCATCGTAAGGAGTAGGATCAAGGTTAACTATTACCAATTGAGCTCCTGCATCTTTCGCCATTATGGGGATCATTGCTGCTGGAAAAACTACCAAAGAAGAACCAGCTGCTATCATAAGATCGCACTCTCTAGCGCACTTCTCAGCTTTTCGCAAGACATCAGGTGGTAAAGATTGTCCAAAAGACACAGTAGCCGGTTTAAGCAATCCATTGCATTTTTCACACCGCGGAATCTCCACTCCTTCATTAAGCCATTTCTCAATTTCTCTACTGGGATAACTGTTTTCGCAAGAAAGGCACTTTACTGTCCAAGCATTTCCGTGGAGTTCCAAAACCAATTCATCAGGAACGCCAGCTTTTTGATGAAGGCCATCTATATTCTGAGTGACAACGGCCAATAATTTCCCCATACTCAACAATCGCTTACAGGCATAATGTGCTTCGTTAGGTTCGGCACGATGTAAAGTAGCATAAAATTCACGGTACATTTTCCAATAGGTCCTTCTAGCATTCTCGTCGCTTACGAATCGTTGGAAATAAAACTCACTGGGATCGTATTTGGACCATAAGCCTCCGGGAGACCGAAAATCGGGAATTCCCGATTCGGTGCTAACACCCGCTCCAGTGAAAACCACAATCTTTTGGGCCTCACGGATTAGATTGGCAAATTCCTTTATTTTTTCCATTCTCCCTCTCCTCGATTATGATCCTTTTGGTTAAAGCCTTAGGTTTAATCGGTTCTAACAATTCCATGAGCTTTTGGTGAATCAGTTCCATTTTCCTCGGTTCCGGTATACATTCAAGGACAATCCTAAGATTATCACCTTCTTTAAAATGAATGCCAAATACAATGCCTAAGCTTCTTAAAAAACCCTCCATTTCCAATTTAATCCTTTCTCTGTCCTTCAAGTCCATCCCTTTTGAATCAGTCACAAAATGGGTATGAATCCAAACCTCTACCCGTTCGAGGATCTTCACGTTTTTAAATTTTAAAAAGAGCAAAGTTTTATTGACAAGAGCCCAAGGGTAGTTTAGATTTTTACCACAAAGGGCCGTTAACTCAGGCGGCAGAGTACCGGCCTTTTAAGCCGGGAGTCGCAGGTTCGAGTCCTGCACGGCCCACCATTTTATTCTATAAAGTGAGAAAAGGGTTCTCCATTATCGCTCCCTTTAACCCCTTCAAATCGCGAAAGGATTTTCCGTGTCCGGAGCGATTCACTTTAAACGTTTACGTGGGCTGTGCCTTCGGGTGTGTTTATTGTTATGCTCAAACTTACGTACCTAACTTTCATTCGCCAAGGGTAAAGCCCAATTTCCGAAAAGGGCTTATAAGTGACATAAAGAGGCTTCGAGAGAGAGAAGAAAGGATATGGATCTCCATTTCCAATAGTTGTGATCCTTTACAGCCGTTAGAAGAAAGGGTAGGGGATACCCTTTTTGCTTTGAATAAACTTTTAGAAAGTGGTTTCCCCATCCTTTTGATCACAAAAAACCCAAAACTTCTTCTTGTCAAAGGTTATAGGGAAGCCTTGTCGAAAGGCAAATTAAAAATCCAGGTGAGCATTCCATTTTTAAAAACACCTCTTGAACCAGGAGCTCCTCCTTCTGAAGAGAGGTTTCTCTCGATAAAAGAACTGGTGAAAGAAGGCTTAGATGTAAGCATAAGGATTGATCCCGTTATACCCGGTCAAATAGGACAAAATATTCAAGAGCTTAAAGAACTCGTCTTTAGGGCGAAAGAAGTGGGGGTCAATAAAATTTATGCAAAGGTCTTACGGCTTATGACCGGGTTTAAAAGAATTAGGCCCAAATTTTACGAAACCCTCCTTCCTTTTTACAAAAGGGAAGGGTTATGGTGCGGTACCTACTATGTTCTGAAAGATCAGGTAAAAGAGGAACTTTTACTGCCCATTTGGGAAAGCGCTCAAGAAGCGGAGATGGAATTTTTTACTTGTACGGATCGGCTTTATTTCCCCGGTGTAAGGCAATGTGAGTTCTCATAACTCATTGAATTGAAAAAGAATCAACGCACAAGCCAAAATGGCGGCGGTTTCCGTCCGTAAAATTCTATTCCCTACCTTACAGGGAAGAAAGCCCATTTTGTTAGCACAATCTACCTCCTCTTCGCTCCATCCCCCCTCAGGGCCGACCAAAATCGCGATTCCCTTGGGTTTTGAAAGGGTGGATAAGGCTTCGCGAAACTTCACTCGGGCATTTTCGTAAAGCATAATCTTAAAAAAAGAAGGATCTACGCTTTCTAAAGCTTCTTGAAAATTACAATAAGGAGCCACGTAAGGCAAAAAAGCCCTCCGACATTGTTTAGTCGCTCTTAAGGCCACATGAGGCCACCGATGAGCTTTTTTTTGACGGGCTTCTCTTTCTTCAAGACTTATAGATCGAGAAGATTTAAAGGGTATGATCACATGAACCCCCAATTCTGTCGTTTTTTGAATGATGAGCTCCATCCTTTCCTTGTCAGGAAGTGCTTGAAGTAGCCAAAGTTCAAAGGAGGGTTCCGTACATGATTGTTCTTCGAAAACTATGGCCTTCGCCTTCTCAGAAGTTATTTCTAATAAACGTGCTCTAAATTCCCTCCCTTTAAGGTCAACAACCGTTATCGCCTCACCTCTTCTTGGTTCTCGGAAAAGCAAAGCTCGAAAGGAAGGGCCTTTTATAAAAAATTCCTCATTTAATTTAAGTTCCTTCTCTACTACAATTACCCTCGGTCCAGGAATTTCAAGAGACATCCATTTAAAAATAATTCCTTAGAAAATCCCTTAAGGGTTTAGAAACCGCTACATGCATACCCCAAGAATAGAAGTGATCGCAGGCCTCAATGATGTGAAGCATTTTGGGTTCTGGCAGTTTTTCGTAAAGGCCTTTCAAATTCTCAATGGGACATATGTAATCTCTGTCTCCTACAATTATGAGTTTCGGCTTTTTAAAACTCAAAAGCGGAGAAAAATTGTACATCAAAAGGGGAGGGGAGACTAAAATAAGTCCATCGATGCGTTCATCTTCCAAACTGACCTCAGTTCCTATGATGCTTCCAAAAGAATATCCTCCTACTATGTAAGGCCTTTTAAGGTTTAAAGAAAGAAGGAAATTCAAAGCGCCTTCAAGATCCTCCTTTTCTTTCACTCCTTCTCCGTAACTTCCCTGACTTCTTCCTACTCCTCGGAAGTTGAACCTTAAGGTACAAAATCCTTCTTCTGAGGCCGTCTTTTTCATCGTCTTAATGACCGGATTATGCATCTCACCCCCGTAAAGGGGATGGGGATGAAGGAGAATTAAAGCACCCTTTTCGCCCTCCTCATCCAAAAGCCCTTCAAGGAGTACCCCATCTTCAGCGTGGAAGTTAACGGGCTTTTCGCTCATCTTCTTCCTCCATCCTAATGGCCTCTTCGGGAATCATAACGGGAATCCCCTCTTCAATAGGGTAAAGGAGCTTACAAACCTTACAAAAGAGGCCTTTTTCTTTCAAAAAAACCTTACCTTTACAAACCGGGCAAACTATTACTTCTACGATCTTTTCATCTAACATCCTTAGACCTTCCTCTATTTCTTTAGCTAATATCCAATAAGCCCCTTCCAAAAGATCCCGAGCAACGAAATTGGGTCTGTGTCCCCATCGCCATTTACGCCAGGTCTCCTCTCCATACCCCGTAAGCACCAATATGCCCTTTCCTCCTACCGAAGCTATAGCCCCTACATCGCTATCTCGATCGCCTATCATATAGGACCTTTTTAAATCGATACCATACCTCAACGCGGCCTCAAACAATAATCCAGGCCTTGGCTTCCGGCACATGCAATCTTCCTCTGGGGCATGAGGACAAAAAAGGATGTCGTCCACATCGGTCCCTTCTTGACGTAAAAGCCCCCTTAATTTTTCATTAACCATCTCAACCGCTTTTAAGTCAAAATAACCCCTTCCCACGCCCGATTGATTGCTTATTACAATGATCAAAAATCCCATTTCTCGAAAAAGCTTAAGGGCTTGCGGAACTCCCTCCAAAACCCTTACTTGAGCGGGATCGCTCAAAAATTCGATCTCTTCTATAAGCGTCCCATCCCGGTCAAGAAAAACAGCCCTTTTCATGGAACTTCGTCTCATAAAGTTTTTGGGCAAGGCTCAAAATATACCTTCTCCCTTTTGGTCCGTCTTCGAGTTTTTCCAACCAATCCGAAGGAATAGATGAGAAGCCGTAATAGGCACCTGCCAAAGCACCGGTCATTGAGCAAATCGTATCAGTATCACCTCCTGCGTTAACGCTTATGAGAAGCGCTTCCTTGAAGCTTGAAGACATCAAAAAGGAAGCAAAAGCCACTGGGACGCTCCCCTTGGCACTTACATCACAGGGAAAATTACTGGCTAAAAAAGCGGCCTTTTCGAGCAAGGTGTTGCAAAAAGGAATCTTCTTTAGTTTTTCAATTTCCTGCGAAAAAACCGGAGAAATGTCCAGGGTCTTTTTGATTATGATCTCTATCATTTCTTGAAAAGATAAATTATCCTCATTCGCTACCTTTCGGGTAAGAAGGGCGACTCCCATCGCTTGAGCAACACTTCCGGCTATTGCCTCGGGATGTCTATGGGTGATAATAGCACTTAAAACGGCCTTTTCTTTTACCTTCTCCAGATCATCATAATAAAACAAACCAATAGGAGAAACCCTCATGGCTGCCCCGTTTCCCCAGCTGTCACTGCCGACTTGGTCCCAACATACACCTTTTTTGAGGTTACGAATGGCCAAATGCGTCCGGGGACCGTACCCCCTCCAAGGGTTATAGTTTTCCACAAATCTACGGGCCATCCCCTCAGGTGGAAGAGAAGGGTCTTCTATTATTGTCTCTATTATCCCTATTGTCATTTCGGTATCATCCGAATAGATCCCTTGGTACATTTCTTCTATTAAACCAATTCGTTTAAGGATTAGTTCGTGCGTCCACCCCTCAAAGGGTCTTCCAAAAGCATCACCTATCGCCACTCCCACGATTGATCCCAAAAAGGCCTCTTTATATTTTTCCTCCTTTCCCATCACAAATGTATTACCAACTCATAAGTAGCGATTGAAACCTTACCTGCTAGTCCTTCCTTCCAAAGTATTTCAGTAACTTTAGCTTTCATATGATGAGGAACCATCAGGATTAAACGGGGACCTAAACCAGCAAGCTTTTTCCATAGTGTTATTCTTTCCTTGTCCTCCAATGTCTCTTCAGTTTCTACCTGCACAAGTCCTACTGTAATCCCGTAACTTGCGAGAATTATGTCAGGATAAAACCCTTTAAATTCATGGGCTTTTTCTTCCTTATTAACCTTTATATCTTTATAATCCTTACTAAGTCTTTTTTCCAAATGGGAAATCAACCAGCTTCGAAATTCCATCTTTTTTGCCCACCCTGTACCACCATAACCAAATGTGGGGTTCTTTGTAAATATCCTCAAATATTAAGGAATTCAAGGCGCTCAAGTCCTTAAGAGGAAAAATCTCCACCTTCACTTTTCCCACTTCTTCGGAAATTCGGCCGTAAAAAAGAGGAACCCCAAGCCGAACCTGCAAGAAATGCAACCATTCCTTAAGAACCTGAGAACGCTCACTACGAGAAAGGTTAAAAAAATATTGATCTACAAGATAAACCACTAACTCCCCCCTCTTTAAAGCCTCTCTCACTTTGAAAAGGCTTCCTTTTGGCTCTATCATCTTTATTCCAGCGTATTTAAAAGCTTCTTCTATAAAATTTCCAATCACCTTGTTTTTGAAATTCCTTAAAACTACACTGACCTTCAGTTCCTGAGCCAATCTCGCAATACCCCAAGGGAAATTCCCCTTATGGAGGGTCAAAAGAATCGCCCCTTTGGACTTAGAGAGGTCTTGTTTTAAACTTTCAAGCCCCTTTATCTCTAAACATTCTCTCAAGTTCAAAGAAAAACAAGGGTCATATCGTCCATAAAGGAAGCGGTCAAATAGAAAAAGCAAATAATGAATGTTTCTTCTTACCAGTTTGGGATCATCAAAACCAAAAGCCAAAAGGCCTTTCCGAATATTCCTGCCTAATTTGGTAAAACTCAAAAGGAAAGAACATACCTTTAAAATTCCCTTGGAGATCCAAGGAAATTTTCGGCTGAATTTGCCATATAAAACAAAAGATAAGGCCAAAAGTCTCATCCTCTTTTGAAGATTGCCGATAAGTTGAAATGAAGTCAATCCTCTATGTAAAATGACACTATGCGTCCCGACGAACTTTACGAAAAAGCTGAAGAACTTAGAGCTTCGTCTCGATTTAAAGAAGCCCTCGAAATTTATGAAAAAGCTTTAAGTTTATTGAACTCCCGAAAAGCAAAAGGAAAGGAAGATTTATTTGGGAGGTTAGAGATAAATAAAAGGGTAGGGGATTGCTACCGAATGGTAGGGGACTTCTTTAGAGCTGAAAATGCTTATTTTGAAGCTCTAAAAGTGGCCGAAAGGTTAAAGGACGAATTGGAGATCGCCGACTGCAAACTCGGATTAGGTCTTGCCCAACGTGGGTTAGGGAGACTTGAAGAAGCCGAGCGTAATTTCAGAGAAGCCCTTGCCATTTACGAGGAATATGATGACCCCGAAGGAGAGGCCTTTTGTTTATGGGCGTTAGGAGGGTTATTTAGAATACAAGGCGAGTTGAAAAAGGCAAAAGAAACCTTTGAAGATGCCCTTTTTATATATGAACAGCTTGAAGATCTTAAGGGACAAGGTTATTGCCATTGCGGCTTAGGAGGTACCACTCGAGTAATGGGGGAACATGAATTATCCTTTAAACATTACAGTAAAGCCAACTCGTTATTTTCAGAAATAAACGATATTTTTGGAATGGCTTATTCTTTTTGTGGAATAGGAAACGCTTATAGGATGCAAGGAAAGTTCGAAGAAGCATTTGAAAATTTCAAAAAGGCCACCGAATTATATGCTCAAATAGGCGATAAGGTTTCTTATGCTTGGACGGTTTGGGCTGAGGGTAATGCTTACAAAATGATAAACGAGCTCGAAAAAGCAAGGGAAAAACTTGAGAGGGCTTTAACGTTATTCTCCGAAACCAAAGATATCCGTGGACTCATCCTCACAAAATTAACGTTGGGCGAAATCGAAAAACTTAAGGGAAACACCGAAATGGCTCTTCAGTTTTTAAAAGACGCGGAAGAGCTCTTGGATGAAAGACCTTATAAGTTAGAAAAATGTCATGTTGAACTTTATAGATGGCTTTTTCTAAACGGAAGAGAGGAAGAATTGCAGAATCTCAAAAATCAATACCAAAAGCTCGGCTCAAAAATACTCTCCACTAAACCAAAATTGCCATTCAACTTGCCCTAAAGGAGGACAAACATGGTGAAAATAGGGGTCTTGGCAGATACGCACCTCGAAAAAGTCACCCCAGAATTCGAAGAAATTTTAAGAACTTACTTTAAAAATTGCGATTGGATCCTTCATGCAGGGGATTTCGTTAATATAGAGATTTACGAATATTTAAAGGAATTTATGAAAAATAATGTAAAAGCCGTATGTGGAAATATGGACTATGGAAAAATAAGGGAGATCTTACCCAAAAAGGAAATCCTCGAGTTTGAAGGGGTAAAGATAGGTCTTATTCACGGATGGGGACCTCCTTCAGGGATCGAGGAAAGATTATACGAAGCTTTCCTAGGGGAAGAAATTCATTGCATCGTCCACGGTCACACTCATCATTGGAATAACGAGAAAAGATGGGGGATCCTTTTCTTCAACCCTGGCTCCCCAACTGATAGAATTTACGCCCAAGAAAACACCGTAGGTATCCTTACAATTCATCAAGGTTCCATTAATGGGGAAATAATAAAAGTTCGTATAAGAAATATTATGTAAACTTCTAAAAAGCCCTGATGTTAAAGGCTCCATTTTTGCGGTTTTGTGATTGTTATTTTTTAAAAAAGATGGAAAAAAGAATAGTAAGGATAAGGCTTATTAAAAGGCAAGTCGCTATAGGAAAGTAAAAATGAAAGTTCCCCTTCCTTATATAGATATCGCCTGGTATCTTTCCCAAAAATGGTATTTTAGGTAAAAACAAAAAACCAAAGCCGAAAATTATCAATAAAATTCCAAAAAGTATCATAAATTTACCGAACCATTCAAAGGTTCCCATTTTTCGCCTCCTTTCTCATATATCGTTCTTTTTCGCTATATATGCATCCACAATACTGTTGCCTGTAAAGACCTAACCGTTTAGATTCTTGAATACCTTCTTTCCAACCTTCTCTAAAGTCTTTTTCCAAAAACATCAAGTTATATTTTTCTCCCAAAGAACGTCCAATTTCTATAATAGAATCAAATTTTTGATATTTACTATAAAGAAGCGTAGTGGTAAAAGCGTCAAAATTGTTTTCTTTTGCAACTTTTGCTGTTTCTTCAAGCCTCAAATAATAACAAATCTCACAACGTTTATGCTCTCGGAATACTACAGCTTGAATAAATTTTTCTAATTCATAGTCCTTACCCCAAATCATCGGAAGGTCTATCATCTGGGCATAGTTTTTTAAGCACTCTTTTCTCTTTATGTATTCCTGATAAGGATGGATATTAGGATTGTAAAAAAAACCTCTTATCTCCCTTCCTTCCGTTTTTAACACTCGGAAGGGATATATTAAACAGTTGGCACAACAAATATGAAGTAATACTTTCATCTAATTCAGTTTCTTAATCCACCTCCACTTTTCTTGATTCTTTTACCACCGCTTGTGCCGCAGCTAATTTGGCGATGGGTATCCTCAAAGGAGAACAACTCACGTAATCGAGGCCTATCCGATGGCAAAACTCTACTGAAGTAGGCTCTCCACCGTGTTCTCCGCAAATTCCAAGTTTTAGATCGGGTCGTACCCCCCTGCCCTTTTTCACGGCTATTTCCATAAGTTGCCCTACTCCCTTTGTATCGAGACGTACAAATGGGTCAAAATCCCAGATGCCCTTTTCGATATAGATCTTTAAGAATTTTCCTATATCATCACGGCTTATCCCATAGGTAGTTTGGGTCAAGTCGTTTGTCCCAAAAGAGAAAAATTCGGCTTCTTGAGCAATCTCATCCGCGGTAATCGCAGCTCGAGCTATTTCGATCATGGTTCCCACTTTATAAGGCACCTTAACCCCATATCGGGAAAATACCTCTTCGGCCACTTCTTCTATGATTCTTCTCTGATCCCTGAGCTCCTTAACATGCCCAACCAAAGGGATCATCACTTCAGGGTAGACTTCAATACCTTCCATCTTCACCTCACAAGCCGCTTCAAAAATAGCTTGAGCCTGCATCCTGGTGATCTCAGGGTAGGTTATTCCTAAGCGACACCCTCGATGACCGAGCATAGGGTTAGCTTCTTTCAGGCTTTCAACTTTAGCCTTTAATTCCTCGGGCGTAATTCCTAATTTCTGAGCCACTTCTTCTATTTCGCGTTCTCCGTGAGGCAAAAACTCGTGTAAAGGCGGATCCAAGGTCCGAATGGTTACAGGAAGCCCTTTCATGACCCGGAAAAGGGCCTTGAAATCCTCTTTCTGCATGGGCAAAAGTTTTGCAAGTGCTTTTTTTCTGGACTCTGAATCCTCGGCGATTATCATCTCCCTCATCGCATAAATCCTTTCGCCTTCAAAGAACATATGCTCCGTCCGGCATAGTCCTATCCCTTCTGCTCCAAACGCTAAAGCTAAACGAGCTTGTTCTGGCCTATCAGCATTTACCATTACTTTTAACCGTCGGCGTTTATCTGCCCATTGCATAAGTTTTTTATAAATTTTGAAAGTTTCGCTCTCGACCTTTTCTTCCCCTTCCATTAAGGCTCTAAGCACATCCGAAGGTTGGGTCTTTAACTTCCCGATGATGACCTCACCTGTGCTTCCATCAATGGAAAGATAATCCCCTTCTCTTATCACCTTACCATTAACCTCGATCTGTCTTGTCACATAGTCGATTTTTAATGCTTCACACCCTACCACACACACCTTCCCCATTTGTCTCGCTACCAAAGCGGCATGAGAGGTCATCCCTCCTCTGGCTGTAAGGATTCCCTGAGCCACGCTCATACCCCGTATGTCCTCTGGAGATGTCTCAATTCGAACTAAAAGCACTTCCTCACCCTTTGCTGCCCATTCTTCAGCATCACTTGGGAAAAAGACCACTCGTCCACTGGCAGCCCCAGGTCCAGCCGGCAACCCTCGGGCTACTATCCTGCCTTCACGTTCGGCCTTCCTCTTTTCCTCAGGATCAAAGATAGGCCTCAATAACTGGTTGAGTTGTTCCGGATCAACCCTCAAAAGGGCTTCATCCTCATCTATCAACCCTTCTTCAACCATATCCACAGCAATTTTTAAGGCCGCAAATCCCGTCCTTTTGCCCGAACGCGTTTGTAAGATATAAAGTTTCCTTCTCTCTATCGTAAATTCCACGTCCTGTATGTCACGGAAGTGTCGTTCTAAGAGTTTACAATAACGTTCGAGTTCTTGATAAACTTCAGGCATCGCTTCTTCTAAAGAGATTTCATCGGGAGAAGATTTTTGACGTTTATTAATGGGTTGAGGCGTCCTTATCCCAGCTACTACATCTTCACCTTGTGCGTTCAAAAGATATTCCCCATAAATATAATTCTCTCCCGTAGCGGGATTTCGAGTGAAAACCACTCCTGTTCCAGAATCCCAACCCATGTTTCCAAAAACCATGCTCTGAACGTTCACCGCGGTACCTAGATCATTAGGGATATTATTCAAACGCCTATAAGCTATAGCCCTTGGATTATCCCAGGATCGGAAAACTGCAGCAATTGCACCCCAAAGTTGTTCATAAGGATCTTGAGGAAATTCCACACCAATACGTCTTTTTATCTCCGCCTTATAAAGAGCTATAAGCTCTTTTAAAGCCTCAACATCTAACTCGCTATCGTATTTTACTTTATTCTTTTCCTTTACTTCTTCAAGAATAACCTCAAATGGATCCCTTTCCTCTTTCTCTTGGGGTTTCAAACCCAAAACCACATCACCGTACATGGCTACGAAACGTCTATAGCAATCATAAGCAAAACGGGGATCATTAGTCTGCGAAGCCAAGCCTTCCACCGTTTCATCATTAAGCCCCAAATTAAGAACGGTATCCATCATCCCAGGCATGCTAATGGGAGCCCCAGACCTTACCGAAAAAAGAAGAGGATTAGTAGGATCACCAAATCTTTTCCCCGTCAATTCCTCTATTTTCCTTATTCCCTCTTCCACTTGTTCTTTTAACTCCGGAGGATATTTGCCCCCAGTCTGATAATAATAACGACAAGCTTCAGTTGATATGGTAAAACCTGGAGGTACGGGTATCCCCAATAGGGTCATCTCCGCAAGGTTTGCCCCCTTTCCTCCTAGTAAATCCCGCATCTTAGCACTTCCTTCGGTTACCCCTTTCCCAAAAAGATATACCCACTTTTTCATCCCTTTTTCTCCTCCTTTAAGTATGGAAAAAAGAATTTTAAATCTTTAGGTTATAAAAAGCAAGCTACTTTACGTTCTTTATCTACATCTTTTAATTCCGGGGTATTCTCTTTACATATTAGTTTGGCTTTTTCGCATCTTGAAAAGAAAGCACAACCTTGAATTTCGCCATTTTCTTCATCCGAAAAGCTTCTAAATCGGGGAAATCCCCTGCCCTCTTTTTGTAAATTCGCTGATTCAAGAAGTAGCTTTGTATATGGATGCAAGGGGCTCTTTAATATCTCTTTGGTTGGCCCCACTTCCACTAGTTTCCCTCTATACATCACCCCTAGTCTCTGAGCCATATAGGCTACTACATTGATATCATGCGAGATAAAAAGATAAGTAAGCCCAAAATTCTCTTGTAATCTCAAAAATAGCTCAATAATTTGTGCCTGAACAGACACATCAAGCGCGCTTAACGGTTCGTCTGCTACAACGAAAGATGGCTCCAAAGCTATAGCCCTAGCAATAGCGATTCTTTGCCGTTGTCCACCGCTGAATTCGTGAGGATATTTATAAATAGAATCTAATGGAAGTCCAACCATTTCCAAAAGAAACTTCACTTTTTCTAAAATCTCCTTTTTGGGAAGTTGATAATGAACTATAAAAGGCTCTCCAAGTATATCAAGTATGGTTTTTCTTGGATTCAATGAAGCATAAGGATCTTGAAACACTATCTGCATTTTTCTTCTTAAGGTTTTCATATCCTTTAAAGGAAGATTGGTAATGTCTTTATTTTCAAAAAAAATTTTCCCTTCAGTTGGTTCTTCTAATCTTAAAAGCACTTTTCCTAAAGTCGATTTTCCGCATCCAGATTCTCCAACAAGTCCAAAAGTTTCGCCTTTTAAAATGAATAAAGTGACCCCGTCAAGTGCTTTAATTTGCACCTTTTTCCCAAATAGTCCCTTTTTTAAGGTATAAGTTTTCTTTAAGTTAATCGCCTCAATTATTTTCATATAACCAACACCTTACCTTCCGGTCTTCTATTTTGAAAAAGGGAGGAGATAGTGAGAAGCATTTCTGTGTTTTATATGAACATCTATTATGAAACGCACATCCGTTTATCTTGGAAGTAATATCGGGCACGGTACCTGGAATCGGCCGCAGTGGAGAAGAGGGGTCACGAGGTAAAGAGGAGATAAGCCCTTTAGTGTAAGGATGATAAGGCTCTTTGAGAAGGGAATCGCTGCTGCCGTATTCTACTATCTGACCAAAATACATAACAGCCACCGTATCGGCAAACAATTTTGTCAAAGCTAAATTGTGAGTGATAAAAATTAATGAAAGTCCTTTTTCTTCTTTTAATTGAAGAAGCAGATCTAAAATTTGAGCTTGTACAGTAACATCCAATGCTGTGGTTGGTTCATCTGCTATTAAAACCTTTGGCTCAGCTGCAAGTGCCATGGCTATAACTACTCTTTGTTTCATACCTCCACTTAATTGGTGAGGATAACTTTTATACCTTAAGTGAGGATCGGGAATTCTAACTTGTTTCAATAACTCAATCGTTCGTTCTTTAGCTTCTCTTTTATTAAGCCCTTGATGAACCTTTAATACTTCCGCTACCTGTTCCCCTATTGTAAAAACAGGATTTAAAGCCACTGAAGGTTCCTGAAAAATCATAGCTATTTCTTTTCCTCTTATCCTCCTTATTTCCTCTTCCTTCAGATTGACCAGATTAACGCCTTGATAAAATATCTCCCCTTTTTCTATCCTCATACGAGGCGGAAGTAATCTCAATATGGAAAGAGCGGTTAATGTCTTCCCACATCCAGATTCCCCTACAAGAGCTAACGTTTTGCCCTCTTTTAAATAAAGGTCTATTCCCCGAAGGATGTTTTTTTCGCTTTTTAAAAAACTGATGCTTAATTGTAAATCTTTAACTTCAAGAAGCATACCCTAAGTTATATTAAACCATGCTAATTCCGCAAATCAAGATAAAAAACATCGAATATTTATCCGTTAAAAATATTATCACTTATTATTTTAAAGAACTTACTTCTTTTAAGTTGGATTTTGTAGGATAATGTAAAATTTAATAAACCTTGTTCGATTTTCCTAATAAAAATCCCATAATTCCACGAGGAAGTAAAAGCATTATCGCAACTAAAATGACGCCTTGGATTAAAAGACTCAAATTTCCGTATCTTGCTAATAAGAAATGCAAAAAAGTCACAAAGGCACTTCCCATCACTGGGCCAAAAAGGGTCCCCATCCCTCCGATAACAGTTGATAACATAGCTATCATTGTCCATTTTATATTAAAAGCACTAGAAGGTTCAATAAAACCCTGATATATATAAAAAACACTTCCAGCTAATGCTATTAAAATAGCGCTTATTATAAAAGACTGAAGTTTTAACTTATAAACGTTGATCCCACAACTAGTAGCCGTCCTTTGATTATCTCTTATAGCAGCAAGTCCAAAACCAAATTTGGAGTTTTTTATTTTTTTGAGTATATAAATTGAAAAAGCGGCTACAAAAAGTGAGAACAAATATATCGTTTCCATTTTCAACTTCTCAGTTACAGGAATCATGTATCCTGCTCCCCCTCCATGGAAGGTTCCCTTTATGGGACGCCACAGGAAGAAAGCTATGCGTAACGCTTCGGGTATTACCAAAGTGCTTATAGAGAAATAAATCCCCATAAGCCGAAAAATCGGTATAGAGATAATCAACGCAAATAAAATTGCTACTAAAATTCCAACACCTATTGCTACACAAACGGAAAATTTTAGAAGTGTAAAAATAGCAAGAGAATACCCTGCTAAACCAAAGAATGCAGGTGGGCATAATGAAACCAAACCTGCATATCCTGCCACTAGATTCCATGCCATTGACAAAGTCATATAAACAAAGAATAAAAATAGGTAGAGCAAAACACTTTTGGGAGCGCCAATAAAAGGAAATGTTATTAAAGTTAAAGTTAGTAAAATTATGCATAATTCTGTTTTATCTATACCCAATTTTTTAAGCATCAATCCGCCATCCTTATTTAATACCAAAAAAACCCTGTGGTTTAAAAGCTAAAATTAACAAAACCATTAAATAGACAACGAGCATTTGCGATGCGCTTCCCAAAAAATATCCTCCTAATGTTTGAGCCAAACCCAATATTACTCCACCTAAAAAAGTGCCTATCATACTTCCAAGACCACCTATAATAACTACACCGAAAGCAATAATGAGGAATGCAACCCCTGATTGTGGATTAAAAGGAAAAGTTAATCCCAAAAATATACCTGCAATAGCAGCAATAACCATTGCAATAGCGAAAGCAAAAGCAAAAACCTTTTGGGTGTTTATCCCCATAAGATGTGCAGCCTTTAAATCTTGAGACGCTGCCCGAATAGCACGCCCAAGATACGTTCGGGTTAGAAAAATGTGTAATAAAAGCATTATGACAATTGCAACTACAAAATTTAATAAATAACTCAGTGGTATGTAAATACTTTTGAATACTAAAGAATAAAGACTATACGATGTAGTTAATCCTCTTGACATAGGAGACCATAAAATTTGATGATAATTTTGTAAAATTAAAGAAATTCCAAATGCAATAATTAAAGGAGCTTCAGGCATTTCGCTAGAAGTTTTTGCGAAGAAATATAAATAAAGCATAAGCCCTAAAAAGAACATGAGAGGAGCTATTACCACCAAGGAAATTATCGGATCCAATTTTAGATATGTTAAGAATGCATATGAAAGATATGTTGCAAATATGATCAAATCACCATGTGCTACATTAATCAATTTCATCACGCCAAAAACCAAAGATAAACCCAATGCTATAAGAGCGTAAAGCCCTCCTAACATTATTCCCATTATTATTACACTCCAATCCATCATACACCAAAATATAGTTCTTTAACTTTGTGATGATTTTTTAAATTATGGCAACTATCACTTAATACAATTTTCCCTCCTTCCAGTATATAAGCACGGTCAGCTTCTTCTAAGCTTTTTCTAACATTTTGTTCTACAAAAAGAATCGCTATTCCTTTTTCTCTAATTATCTTAAGTGCTTTATATAGTGAGTTTATTATTACAGGAGCTAATCCCAAAGATATTTCGTCTAAAAGTAAAATTTTAGGAGCTGACATTAAGCCTCTGCCAATACTTAACATTTGTTGTTCACCACCGCTTAGAGTTTTAGCAATTTGTTTTTTTCTTTCTTCTAGCCTTGGAAAAAGAAAGAAAACGAATTTCAAGTTTTCATCTACAAATCTTCTTGCCCTACGTGGAAATGCTCCTAATATCAAATTGTCGATAACTGTAAGTTCGGGAAAAATCCTCCTACCTTCAGGTACATGAGCGATACCTATTTCTACTATTTCATGTGGTAACAGTCTAGTAATATCTAACCCTTCGAAATATATTTTTCCATTTTTAGGCTTTACAAAACCTGAAATAGTATTTAAAAGCGTAGTCTTTCCGGCTCCATTAGCACCTATTAAAGCCACAATTTCTCTCTTTTCAATTTTAAGATTAATATTTTTTAAAATTTCTAATCCGCCATAATTAACGTCTAATTCTTCCACTATCAACATTAATGCTGCCCGAAATAAGCTTCTATTACCCGCCTGTCACTTATTGCTTCTTCCGGAGTTCCTTCAAATATTTTTTGCCCTCTATCCAATACTATAATTCTTTGGACAAGACTTATTAGCACTTTTATGACATGTTCTATTATTAAAATAGTTATCCTAAATTCTTCATTAATTCTCTTTAAAACCTTAAGAACCTGTGGGATTTCTGAATCTGTTAACCCCCCTGCAATTTCATCAACCAAAAGTAACCGAGGATGCAAAGCTAAAGCTCTGGCCAATTCTAGCCTCTTCAAAGAAATCTCATCGAGCTCCCCTGCACAGATATTTTTCCCCTTAGGAAATTCGACAAATTCCAATATTCGTTCGGCTTCTTTGAGAGCACGCGTCATAGAAAAATTACAACCGTACATCAAAGCTATTGCCACATTTTCTATACAAGTTAGTTTTTTAAAGGGTTGGGGAATCTGATAAGTCCTTCCTATGCCCTTTTTAACAACTTGATGAGGCTCCAATCCTGTTATATTCTCGCCGCCAAATATAATTCTCCCCCCATCAGGTTTTAATTCTCCTGATATGATGTTTAAAAGCGTAGTTTTTCCTGCTCCATTAGGTCCCATGATGCCTATTATTTCCTCTTCTTTTATTTCGAAACTTAAATCATTAACAGCTATAATACCTCCAAACCTCTTCGAGATATTTTCAACTTTTAAAATAATCCTTTCCATCCATTTCTTTTTAAGGAATTGGGAATATCGGGCTTGCTGTTGCCTTTATGAAGCTATGTTTCGAAAAGACAACAGGACATTCCCATCCCCATTTGCTTTTTGTCTTCCTCCATTGACCATATACTATCGGACCCCGACTAAAGTGATTCTCGTCGAATTTCACCCTATGGGCAATAGTCATAAGGTCCGTTTGAGCTAAAGCTTTGTTAACTTCTTCTCCTTTTAACGTTCCAGCCCTTTGGATAGCATCAATAAGAACTTGCATTGAACGATAACCCGGACCAATACCTCGATTCAAAGGCTTGTTTTTCTCCTTTTCCCAACGCTCCGCTAAAGATCGAGGAGTTGTTCCACCTATGCCTGGCGATTCTTCAAAGGAAGGATCCCACCAGATCTCACAACCAACTCCTAAGGGCAAATCTCCTCCCCATGCCGCTATATCTTCGTAAAATAGAGGAGCTCGCCCTATAGAAATTATTTTCGGTTTAAAACCTAGTGTTTTGGCTTGTCGTAAAAGGGTCCCTACAAATGGAGCTGGTGCATTTCCCCAAAGAATTTCGGCTCCAAAACTTTTCCATGTTCTTATCACCGATGAAAAATCGGTAGTTTCTAATGGAAGCAACCCTACTTTCTTGTCTATTCCACATACTTCATATCCTAGTTGTTTCAAAAATTGAGGAAATAAAGCGTACCATCCAACTCCATCAGGATCATCCGCGGCAAAAACTGCTACTTTTTTATTAGTTTTATCACCATAAAGTTTCAACATCTCCGCCCAAGTATCCACTATGGTGTAACCCGGCTTTGCTCGAAAGTCTCCTTGAGGTGCAGGGGTTGCTATAGCAAATAAACCCGTAGCCCAAGAATATTCCCATTTGCCTTTTGTACGCATTTCACTCCAAGGTTCCAAAGGCCCCGAACATGTAACGTAAGGAACCTTGTACCGATCAGAAACCGTAGCAACCCCAGCGTGCATGGGAGGGGGCTGATCTCCAGATACTAGAAAATGCACCCGACTTCTTACAATCAAATCCTCAGCTAATGAGCCCCCTTTCATAGGATCACTTTCGTTGTTTACCACAATAAGTTTTATAGGAATCCTTTTTCCATACTCCTTAACGTAAACCCCACCCAATTTATTAATGTCATCTACCGCAGCCTTTATACCAAAAAGCGCCCCTTCTCCAAAACCAGCGTACATTCCTGTCAACGGTAACGGGGCTCCCACCATTATAGCTTCTGGAGCCTGTTGCCCATAACCTAATATAGGGCAAACACAAAAGATGATTAATACAATCTCCAAAAGCAACTTATTAATATTCCTCATTGCACCCCTCCTTAAGATAAACTTGCTTTTTGTCTAAGCAATATTCATACCTTTTTATAAACCAATATTTCCAAAAAAGTTCAATTAAAGGAACACCAGTGTTTCGTAATATGTTGCGAGAAAAGCAAAATTTTGAAGTCCCTTCTGTCGCACAATTTTGCGAATTTTAAATTTGCTAATTTTTATCCGATATCACCGAAATGATGTTGAATAAGCGTTATAGCAGAAAGGGCGGCTGTTTCGGCTCTTAATATTCTTTGCCCGAGGGAACAGAGGTAAAAGCCATTTTCTTCGATTTGAACGGCTTCTCTCTCGGAGAAGCCTCCTTCCGGACCTATTAAAAGCGTAACTACTTTGGGAGCGGTTTTTATTTCCTTCAAAACCCTTCTAAGAGGGAGTCGAGAGTTTTCCCAAAAGGCGATCTTTAAACCCCTAGATTGAGAAAGAAATTCCTCAAGCCTCAAGGGCCCTCTAATTGAAGGGACCGTGGCACGGTTTGACTGCCTTGAGGCTTCCTCGGCGATCCTCTGCCATCTTTTTTGCTTAAGGAGAATGCTCTCTTCCTCTTCGAAAATGGGTACTGAACGAAGGCTTAAAACGGGTATAATGTCCCACACCCCCAGTTCAGTAGCCTTTTGAATTACAAAGCTCATCTTATCGCCTTTAAGAAGGGATTGCCCGAGAATCAGCTGAAAGGAAGGAGGCGGATCTGGTTCCAGTTTTTCATATATTTTCAAATACCACCTTCCCTCTTCTTGAAAAAGCCGCGAAAGGTAGCGCCCTCCATACCCATCAAAGATTTCAACCTCATCCCCTTCTTCGAGTCGTAATACGCGTATCAAATACCTCAGATCTCGAGTTTTCAAAGGTATTATCTCCTTTATCTCCTCTTGAGGTACATAAAAACGAGGCATATTTAATTTAAAATATACCAGTTTTGTGCAAGCTAATATATACTTAAAATTCCGGAGGAAGAAAAATGGGCGAGCGTATTTTTATCTTTGACACCACCTTAAGGGACGGTGAACAATCACCTGGGGCCTCTATGACAAAAGAAGAAAAATTAAGGGTGGCTAAACAATTGGCCAAACTGGGGGTAGATATCATAGAAGCTGGTTTCCCCATGTCTTCGGATGGGGAATTTGAAGCCGTTAAGCTAATCGCCCAGGAGGTAAAGGGACCTATTATATGTGCCCTGGCACGAGCTAACGAAGAAGACATCGATAGGGCATGGGAAGCGGTAAAATACGCCGAAAGGCCCAGGATACATACCTTTATCGCCACAAGTGATATACATCTTAAATACAAGCTCCGTATGTCCCAGGAGGAAGTTTTAGAAAGGATAAAAAAGGCAGTTTCGTATGCGAAAAAATACACTGATGATGTGGAATTCTCCCCTGAAGATGCCACAAGAACGGACGTGGACTTCTTATGCAAAGCAGTTGAAACCGCCATCGAGGCAGGAGCTACTACGGTCAATATACCCGATACAGTAGGGTATTCTGTTCCGGAGGAGTTCGGAAACCTAATTCGTACCCTTAAAGAACGCGTTCCGAATATCGATAAGGCGATAATCAGCGTTCACTGTCATAATGATTTAGGGCTGGCCGTTGCTAATTCAATAGCCGCTATAAAAAACGGTGCCCGTCAAGTTGAATGCACCATAAACGGCATAGGCGAAAGGGCAGGAAACGCCGCCCTTGAGGAAATCGTGATGATAATTAAAGTGAGAAAGGACCTATTTCCCTTCTATACTTGCGTTAACACTCAAGAAATCTACCCCACGAGCCGATTGGTCTCGGCTATAACAGGCCTCCCCGTTCAACCTAATAAGGCCATAGTAGGAGCTAACGCTTTCGCCCATGAATCGGGCATCCATCAGGATGGGGTTTTAAAACAAAAACTTACTTACGAGATAATGACCCCTGAAAGCGTGGGAATTCCAACCAGCCATATAGTCTTGGGAAAACACTCCGGACGTCATGCCTTAAGGGAACGCTTGAAAGCATTAGGTTATGAATTAACACCTGAGGAGTTAGATACAGTCTTTAAGAAGTTTAAAAAGGTGGCGGACCAAAAGAAGGTAGTTTACGATGAAGACCTCATAGCCTTAGTAGAAGAAGAGGTCTTCAGAGTCTCTGACAAGTACAAGTTGCTCAATCTCAGTGTCCATAGCGGCACTGTCTCCATTCCTACTGCTACAGTCCAAATGGAAATAGACGGCAAAGTAATGATGGAAGCCGGCTTTGGAATAGGACCTGTGGATGCAGTATATAAAACCATAACTAAAATGACAGGATTTAAAGGCAATTTACTCGATTATACTGTTGCTTCAATTACCGGCGGAACAGATGCACAAGGAGAAGTAAGGGTAAGAATAGAAGAAAATGGAGTAACCGCGATAGGACAAGGTGCAGATATGGACATACTTGTAGCAAGTGCAAAAGCTTTTGTTAATGCTTTGAATAAACTTGAATATCTTAAAAAGAGGAAAATCCAAGGAGTATAGAATGGGAATGACAATTACAGAAAAAATCCTTGCAGAACATGCTGGGAAATCGTATGTAGAAGCGGGAGAAATAGTATATTGCAAAGTAGATTTGGCTCTTGCTAATGACATTACTGCTCCTTTAGCCATTGAATCTTTTTACCAAATGGGAGCAAAAAGGGTATTTGATCCTGACAAAGTAGTTCTTGTCCCTGATCATTTTACCCCTAATAAGGACATTCAATCGGCTCAACAGTGTAAACTTATGAGGCAATTTGCTAAGGAACAGGGTATAAAGCTTTATTTTGAAGTTGGAAGAATGGGAATAGAACATGCGCTTTTGCCCGAGTTGGGCCTTGTGAAACCGGGTGATCTTATTATCGGGGCGGATAGTCATACCTGTACCTATGGGGCACTGGGGGCTTTTTCGACTGGTGTTGGAAGCACTGACCTTGCTGCCTGCTGGGCTACGGGTGAGATATGGCTTAGGGTTCCTGAGAGTATGAAGTTCATCTTTTATGGTAAGCCCCAAAGATGGGTAGGTGGAAAGGATCTGATCCTCTTTGTGATCTCCCAGATTGGAACTGAAGGCGCCAGGTACAAGGCTATGGAGTTTGAAGGAGAAACTTTGAGGTATCTTTCGATGGACCATCGGCTTACCATTACCAACATGGTAGTTGAGGCTGGAGCAAAAAATGGCATTATGATACCGGATGATCTTACTGTTAAGTATTTTCGTGAAAAAGGCATTGAGAATATAAGGATTTTGAAAAGTGACCCTGACGCCCGTTACAGTGATGTTTTTGAATTTGACGTCTCCAAAATAGAACCTCTTGTGGCCTATCCTCCTTCACCAGCTAATGTCAAGCCGGCAAAGGAATTGTCTCATATTGAGATAGATCAAGTGGTCATAGGGTCTTGCACCAATGGAAGGATCGATGATTTAAGGATTGCGGCTCAAATTTTAAAGGGCAAAAAAGTCGCTCCTTGGGTAAGGCTTATAGTAATACCTGCTACTCAGGGCGTTTACCTTCAGGCTTTAAAGGAAGGACTTATAGAGATCTTCATTGAAGCAGGTGGCGCCGTGAGCACTCCTACTTGTGGACCTTGTTTAGGCGGACATATGGGAGTTTTAGCTGAGGGAGAAAGGGCTTTAGCCACAACGAACAGAAATTTTGTGGGTAGAATGGGACATCCTAAAAGTGAGGTTTATTTGAGCAACCCTGCAGTCGCTGCTGCTAGTGCCATTTTGGGGAGGATTGCGGATCCTGAAGAGGTTTTTAAGGGATGATAAAACTGGAGATACCAGGAAAGGGTTTATACGTCATTGAAAACGTGATTCTTGATTTTAATGGCACTATTGCGAAGGACGGACGCATTAACAACAAAGTCAAGGATCGCATCTCCTTATTGGGCAAAAAGGCAAAGGTATATATCCTTACCGCTGATACAAGGGGTGATGTGGAGGAGAAAATTAAAAAGCTACCAGTTCAAGTGGTGAGGCTTGAAAGTGGGAATGAAGCCATCCAAAAATTGAATTTCCTGAAGCAGATAGGACCAGAAAAGACCATCGCAGTGGGTAACGGGTATAATGACCATCTGATGCTTAAAGAGGCGCTTTTGGGCATTGCCGTAATAGGACCAGAAGGAGCCTCTAAGGAAGCGATCCTTAACGCCGATGTAGTGGTTGCGGATCCGCTTTCAGCTTTGGATTTCATTCTTAAACCCTTAAGACATAAGGCCACTTTGAGGAGATAGCAATGCATCATTTTCACTACCGTGATGGAATGCTTTACGCCGAAGATCTACCCATTGAGGAAATCGCTCAAAAGATCGGAACCCCCTTTTATCTTTATAGTTATAAAACACTAATGAGGCACTACAGGGTCTTTGATGAAGCCCTTTCGGAAATGAATCATTTGATTTGTTATTCCGTTAAAGCAAATTCCAATTTGGCCATTTTAAGGATATTTGCCAAACAGGGTGCAGGTGCCGATGTAGTGTCAGGAGGGGAAATTTTTAGGGCCAAAAAAGCAGGGGTTGATTCTCAAAAGATAGTTTTTAGTGGGGTGGGGAAAACAGAGGAAGAGATCCTTTATGGGCTTCAAGAAGGCATATTGATGTTTAATGTGGAGTCACGCAACGAATTTGAAGTTATAAAAAGTTTGGCCAAAAAATTTGGCAAAAGGGCCCCTATTTCCTTTAGGGTAAATCCCGACATAGACCCCCGTACTCATCCCTATATATCCACTGGGCTTAAGACCTCCAAATTCGGCATAGAACCTGAAGAAGCACTCCGGCTTTATATGGAGGCAAAAGCATGTAAAGAGGTTCAAATCCTCGGTATAAGCTGTCATATTGGCTCTCAGATAACTGAACTTGGGCCTTTTGTTGAAGCCTTTGAGAGGATCAAAGAACTTTACGAAATTTTGACCAAAAAAGGCTGCGAGATTCACTATGTGGATTTAGGAGGGGGATTGGGAATCACCTATAAAGATGAGCTTCCTCCTCATCCAAGTGAGTATTCACGGTCTTTGATAAAAAGGGCAAAAAAGATGGATTGCACCTTTATATTTGAACCTGGAAGGGTTCTTGTTGGGAATGCCGGTATACTTGTCACAAAGGTCCTTTATCGGAAGCAAAATGGAGGAAAAGAATTTGTAATAGTGGATGCTGGAATGAATGATCTTATAAGGCCTTCCCTTTATCGAGCTTACCACGAGATTTTACCCGTAAGACGTGAGGAACGCCCCCTCATAAAAGCCAATATAGTGGGACCTGTATGCGAAACTACGGACTTCTTTGCTCAAGAAAGGGAAATACAAGAAGTCAAACCTGGAGAACTTCTGGCCATTATGGGAGCGGGTGCCTATGGTTTTTCCATGTCTTCTAATTACAACTCGCGAGTAAGGGCAGCGGAAGTTTTGGTCAAGGAAGATCAAATGTGGATCATAAGGAAACGGGAGACCTATGAGGACCTTATAAGAGGTGAATCCATTCCGGAGTTACTTAATGATTGAAGATACGCTTTTTTACAAAATGACCGCTGGAGGAAACGATTTCATCCTCATCCCCGATTTCGAAAACAGAGTGGAAGAGAACCTTTTATGTGATCTCTCCAAAAAGCTTTGTCATAGGCAGTTTTCGGTAGGCGCAGATGGTTTGATCGTACTTAAACCCTCCCAAAGGGCACATTTCAGATGGTTGTTTTTTAACGCCGATGGAAGCGAAGCTGAAATGTGCGGAAATGGCGGCAGATGTGCTGCCTTTTTGGCTCATCTGCTTAAAAAGGCACCTTCGGAACTCATGTTTGAAACGAAAATAGGATTGATAAAGGGGTGGATTAAAGGGAAAACCGTTAAAATAAGTTTGCCCCCTCCTTGTGATTTAAAGTTAGGCTTGGAGATAGAGGTGGAAGGCAAAAGGCTTCAAGCCGATTTCATCAACACGGGGGTTCCGCATCTTGTGGTTTTTGTGGAGGATTTGGAAAGGGTTGACGTCAAAAATTTGGGAAGAGCCCTGCGATTCCATCCGCTTTTCATGCCCGCTGGAACAAACGTGGACTTCGTTAAATGGGATGGAGAATCCTTAAGGATGAGAACTTATGAGAGAGGCGTCGAGGATGAGACCTTTTCTTGTGGAACTGGAGCTACTGCTTCGGCTTTAATAGCCCATTTAAAGGGCCTCGCTTCTTCCCCTACCAAAGTAATTACTTTGGGCGGGGAAGCCCTATGGATTTATTATGAGTCAGAGGGGAATGTTATAAAGGAAGTGGCCTTGGAGGGGCCGGTGAGACTTGTTTATGAAGGACGCTTAAAGGAGGCAATATGGTAAAGGCAGTCGTAATAGGGGCTGCAGGTAGAATGGGACAAATGATAGTCCGTGCGATGGTCGAAAGGGAAGATATAGTCTGCATAGGAGGAGTTGAAAGAAAGGATCATCCCCTTATAGGGAAGGACCTGGGTGAAATACTGGGAATAGGAAAATTAGGCGCTCGGTTGTGGGATTCTTTAGATCCTCTCCTTGAAGACGCCCAAGTACTTATTGAGTTTACTTCCCCTGAAGCGACCCTTTTCCACTTAGAACTTGCCTCTTCTTTTAAAAAACCCATGGTGATAGGAACAACTGGCTTCAACCAAGACCAGTTTGAAAAGATAAAAGAGTTGACAAAAAACATACCTTGTGTTCTCTCGCCAAATATGAGCCTTGGAGTCAATGTGCTTTTTAAGCTTGTGGAACTTGTGGCTAAGGTTCTGGGTAAAGACTACGATATAGAGATCATCGAATTCCATCATCGCCTTAAGAGGGATGCTCCAAGTGGAACCGCTTTGAAGCTCGGTCAAAAAATAGCAGACGTATTGGGTATAAATTTAGAGGAAAAGGCCATATTCGGGCGCAAGGGCCTCACGGGCCCAAGGTCTGAAGGTGAGATAGGTATTCTGTCCTTAAGAGGAGGAGATGTGATCGGAGAACATGCGGTGATTTTCGCCACTGAGGGTGAAAGGCTCGAACTGACGCATAAGGCCTCCTCTCGCATGACCTTTGCCCAAGGAGCCATCCGAGCCGCTTTGTGGGTTGTGGGAAAGCCTCCTGGGCTTTATGAGATGGAAGACGTATTGGACCTTAAGAAGCCTCTCTTCTGACCTTTATTAACTCGGCCACAATACTTACCGCTATCTCTGCGGGCGTCTCTGCTCCTATAGGAAGGCCAATGGGGGAATGGACCCTTTTCAATTCCTCTTCCGAAAAGCCCTCGGAGAGAAGTTGCTCAAATATAATATCTCTTTTCTTTCGACTTCCTATCATCCCTATATAACGAGCAGGTGAACGCAAAAATTGTTTGATCACTGTATAATCGTGAAGATGACCTCGCGTAACTATTACCAAAAAAGAATCCTCTTCAACCCGAACTCTTTGACTCACCTTCTCAAAATCCTCCACTATCACCTCATCCGCTAAAGGAAACCTCTCTTTGTTAGCAAAATCCTCCCTATCATCAATCACCACCACTTTAAACCCAACCCTCTTCGCCAGAGGGACAAGCTCCTGAGCTATATGCCCCCCTCCAAAAACAAAAAGCACAGGTTCTCTTTCTATTAATTCCACAAATATCTCTTTTCCATTTTCAACGTTTAGAAGCATCGATAAAGAAGAAAAACCCTTAAGTTCGTTTTTGAGACTTTCCAAATCCTGCAGCCCCTTTATTTCCCCGATGACATCACCCTCTTCGGTTATAAAAAGATGCCCCTCCAATAAAGGAGGAAGACCATGAACAAATATCCCCTTTTTATTAGCCTCCAAAACTGAAATGATTTTCTCAAAAACTGGAACATCCTCCCTGTCAAACTTTTTGACCAATACCTCCATCTCACCACCACAAAGCATATCCATATCTTTCACATCCGAACCGGTCAAACGGAAGAAAAACCTTTTGCTCCCGCCCTTTTCCATTACTTCCTTTGTTGCTTCTATTACTTCCGCTTCAACCCTTCCTCCTCCGATACTCCCCACAGTCCCGTCCCTAAAAATCACCATCTTCGCCCCGACGCCTCGAGGGGAAGAGCCAGCCTGGCGAATAACCTCCGCAAAACCTACCTTTTCCCCTAGGTTAAGCCTATCGAGTATTTTCTGATATAATGTTTTCATCCTACAAGGAAAATTATTATATTTTGCCGAGTTGATCAAGTTGGCGAGAATGAGAAAAATGCTCCTTTTATCAACGGGTATGGCAGTATTCCTTGTGGCTTTTATGGGTTCCTCCTTTAACATAGCTTTGCCTTCTATAGGAACTCAATTCGGACTTAAGGCTTCTACTCTCGGATGGTTAGCTTTGATATACCTCCTTTCAGCAGGTGTTTTTGCCGTACCCGCAGGTAAATTCGGAGACCTAAAAGGAAGAAAACCGGTCTTTCTTTCAGGAATATCTCTCTACGCGGTGGGATCCTTCCTTTCGGGCATCGCTTCCAATGTCCAAGAACTGTTCATCTTTCGGTTTATACAAGGAATAGGAGCATCCATGATCTTCGCCACTTCAGTGGCAATCCTCACTGCTTCCTTTCCTCTTGAAAAAAGAGGACAAGCCCTCGGGATTAATGTAAGTTGCACCTATATCGGACTAAGCACGGGGCCTTTTTTAGGTGGTCTCCTTACCGAGAATTTCACCTGGAGAAGTCTGTTTTTCGTTAATGTGATCCTTTCCATTTTAACCTTCTTTATAGCTTTAAAAACCATTAAAGAAGAACCAATAAGAAACGCAGAGAAAATGTTTGATGGACTTGGGACGGCAATTTATACATTGACTCTTTCTTTGCTTATTATTGGTTTAAGCAAGGCAAACCTGTGGATGCTTTTAGGTGGCACATTTTTATTGTTTTTATTTTTATTCATCGAACAGCAGCACCCTTCTCCTTTGATAAATATTCGACTTTTTCGCACCAATTTGACTTTTTCTCTTTCGAATCTTGCGGCTTTATTAAACTATTCGGCAACTTTTGGTGTAGGATTTTTAATGAGTTTGTTTTTACAACAAGTAAAAGGACTCTCTCCTCAAAATGCAGGCTTAATCCTCATCATTCAACCAATAACTATGGCACTTTTAGCTCCGATAGCGGGAATGTTATCTGATAGAATTGAACCAAGAGTCGTTGCTTCTTTTGGAATGTTATTAACGACAGTAAGCTTAATAATGTTTTCAACACTTACAGAAAATACAAGAACATCTTTCATTACGGTTTGTCTTTTTATTTTAGGATTAGGGCTTGCTTTATTCACTTCGCCCAATACAAATGCCATAATGAGTTCTGTTGAAAGGGAATTTTACGGCCTTGCTTCAGCTATGGTCTCAACCATGCGTTTAATAGGCCAAATGACCAGTATGGCACTTATAACCTTGATCCTTTCCGTATTTTCTTCTTCTTTTCTTCAAGGATTAAGGGTTTCTTTTTGGGTTTTAGCTTTTTTATGTATTTTTGGAATCTTTGCCTCGTTGGGGAGAGGTAGTATAAGAAAAGTTAAAGGAGGTTCTACATGAAGGGGGTATTAGTTATTGATTTGCAAGTGGATTTTCTTGAGTGTGAAAAGGGGTCTCTTGCTGTTCCTGGGACCGATAAAAAATATGTGGAAAGAGTTGAAGAATTGACAAAAAAATTTAAGGAGAAGGGTTACTTAATATTTGCCACTCAGGATTGGCATCCTCCTGATCATGTTTCCTTTTATACAAACCATCCGGGGAAAAAACCCTTTGAACTGATAGAGATTGAAGGACGCAAACAGGTCTTATGGCCTCCCCATTGTGTCCAAGGGACTCGAGGGGCTAGGATTTTGATTGACAATAATCTTTTTTGGGCCGTAATCCAAAAAGGGCGCGATCGCAAATTTGAAAGTTACTCCGGTTTCCGGGATGAAGGGGGTAATTTAACGGAGCTTGATACTGTTTTGAAACTAAACGGGATAAAAACCCTCATTATTTATGGTCTTGCTACCGATTATTGTGTTAAGGCTACTGCTTTAGACGCTGTAGATTTGGGTTATGAGGTTTTGTTGATCAAAGATTTTTGCCGAGGAGTCTCCACGGAAACTACCGAAAACGCCATTCACGAGCTGAAAGAAAAGGGTGTTAAGATAATAGAGGGGGTTGATTTGAAATCAGTATTCGATGCCCTTCCTTGAAACAACACCTTGATGAAAAGGATGTTTTACCTCTTTCATTTCGGTTACCAGATCCGCTATTTCCAAAATGTGAGGATGAGCGTCTCTTCCGGTTAAAACCACATGAACCTGTGGAGGTTTTTGTCGGAGGGTTTCTATTATGTCTTTTACGTCAAGTAGTCCAAAGGAAATGGCGTAGTTTATCTCATCAAGAACTACCATGAAATATTCGCCGCTCATGATCTTGCTTTTGGCGAATTGCCAGGCCTTTTGGGCAGCTTCTACATCTTGAGGATCGGGGTTCTGAGGATCAACGTGGACGAAACCCTTTCCCATTGGCCAAATCTCTAAGTCGGGTTCTAACCTCTTTGCCGCCTCAAGTTCCCCATATCTCCATCCACCCTTTATGAACTGCACAAAGGCAACTTTAAAACCGTGTCCTATAGCCCTTAAAGCCATTCCTAAGGCCGAGGTGGTTTTCCCTTTTCCTTCACCCGTAAGTACTATTATTGAACCCATTTTCTTCTCATAAACTCCTCTGCAATTTTATGGTAATCCTGAAGGGCCTTTACCTTAAATCCACCCATCTTTAAGGCCCTTATCCCCTCAACGGTAGCTTGAGCCCCTGCCATGGTGGTAACAACCGGGATACCATAACGAAGGGCGGTGGTTCTGATCAAAACCTCGTCCTCTTTTGGACGTTTACCGCTTGGGGTATTTATCACTAGATGAATCTCCCGGTTTTTCATAAGATCAACCACATGGGGCCTTCCTTCGCTGACCTTCAGGACTTCTTTTGCCTTTATGCCGTTGCGCCTCAAGACGGAACAAGTTCCTCTGGTGGCCAATATCTCAAACCCCAGATCCTCAAGTTCCCTTGCTATCAATACGGCTTGCCTTTTATCCCGGTCCTTCACACTTATAAATACCCTTCCTTTTAAAGGCAAAAATTGTCCTGCTGCTATTTGACTTTTGGCATAGGCCAAGCCGAAATCCTCGTCTATTCCCATTACTTCACCCGTAGATTTCATCTCCGGGCCCAGAAGAATGTCAACCCCAGGAAAACGATTAAAAGGAAAAACGGACTCTTTGACCGCCACATAGGGAATCTCCACTTCCCTTACCCCAAGCTCATCCAAGGTTCTTCCAACCATAACTTTAGCAGCGATTTTTGCCCAAGGGACTCCTGTAGCTTTAGAGACAAATGGCACGGTCCTTGAAGCCCTTGGGTTTACCTCAAGCACATAAATGTCATTTCCTTTAACGGCAAATTGAATGTTCAACAAGCCTATTACCTCAAGTTCTTTTGCCAATGAATAGGTCTGAGCCTTGATCTCCTTTATCTGGGTTTCGGAAAGGCTGAAAGGAGGAATCGCCATAGCGCTATCACCCGAATGAATGCCCGCCTCCTCTATGTGCTCCATTATACCTGCAATCAGGCATTTTTTCCCATCGGCTACCGCATCAACATCAACCTCGATGGCATCTTCGAGAAACTTGTCTATGAGGATTGGCCTTTCAGAAGAAGCCTCAACCGCCCTTTTTGTGAAATCCTCAAGATCCTTCTCGTCATAGACTATTTCCATAGCCCTTCCACCAAGGACATAAGAGGGTCTCACCAAAACAGGGTATCCTATCCTTGAGGCCACTTCCTTTGCCTCCTCTAAAGTAACAGCGGTACCATTAGGAGGTTGTTTTAGACCGAGTTTTTCCAGAAGTTCCTTAAAGCGTTTCCTATCCTCAGCCCTATCTATCGAATCTGGTGAGGTCCCTAAGATCCTCACTCCGGCCTTTTGAAGGTCTAAGGCCAAATTCAAGGGGGTCTGACCTCCAAACTGTAGAATTACCCCTTCGGGCTTTTCACGATCATAAATGTTAAGAACGTCTTCCGTTGTAAGCGGTTCAAAATAGAGCTTATCGGCCGTATCGTAATCAGTCGAAACCGTTTCGGGGTTGGAATTAACCATAATGGTTTCGTATCCTTCTTCCTTTAACGCGAATACCGCATGGACACAGCAATAATCAAACTCGATGCCCTGCCCTATCCTGTTTGGCCCACCCCCTAATATCATCACCTTTTTACGATTAGTGGGACGGCTCTCGTCTTCCACTTCATAAGTGGAATAAAAATAAGGCGTATATGCCTCAAACTCGGCCGCACAGGTATCGACAAGTTTAAAGGTAGCCTCAATACCCTTTGATTTTCTATAAATTCTTACCTCCTCCTCCTTCATCCCCCATAAATAGGCCAATTGCCTGTCAGAAAAGCCCAACCTCTTTGCCTCCAAAAGTACCTCCCGCGGCACTTCGTTCATTTGGTAAGATCTTAAGACCTTTTCAAAATCGAGTATCCTTTTTATCTGCCACAAAAACCAAGGATCGATTTTGGTTAACTCATAAACCTCTTCCACCGAAAGGCCTGCCTCAAGGCCGTAACGTATCCAAAAGAGCCTATCTGGTTTAGGCATCCTTAATTTTTGTCTTACAAGCTCGCAAAACTCTTCCCTTTTATTAGGCACCCAAAGGGGATACGGATCCTTCCCATCCCCTCCAAGCCCATAACGCCCGATCTCCAACGAACGAATGGCCTTCTGAAGAGCCTCGGGAAAGGTTCGACCTATGGCCATGGTCTCCCCTACGGATTTCATGGAGGTTCCCAAGGTATCATCGGCCCCCGGAAATTTTTCAAAGGCAAACCTTGGGATCTTCACCACACAGTAATCAATAGTAGGTTCAAAAGAAGCAGGGGTTTCGCGAGTTATATCGTTAGGGATCTCATCCAAGGTATAACCTATTGCGAGCTTTGCAGCTATTTTCGCTATGGGGAAACCCGTAGCCTTTGAGGCTAAAGCCGAAGATCGGGAAACTCGGGGGTTCATTTCAATAACGTACATCTCGCCGTTTTCGGGATTTACGGCGAATTGAATATTGGATCCTCCTGTCTCAACGCCTATCTCCCTTATTACAGCAATAGCGGCATCCCTCATCCTTTGGTATTCCTTATCAGAAAGCGTCTGAGCGGGAGCCACCGTGATGGAATCACCTGTGTGAATACCCATGGGATCAAAGTTCTCGATAGAACAGATAATAACCACGTTATCCTTTAAATCCCTCATCACTTCAAGCTCAAACTCCTTCCATCCTATGACGGACTGTTCGACAGAAATCTCTCCAATCATCGAAGCTTGAATCCCCCTCTCAGCCAACTCCTTTAGTTCTTCCTGATTGTAAGCAATACCTCCCCCTGTACCGCCTAAGGTAAAGCTGGGTCTAACGATAACGGGGTACCCAATCTCGGAAGCTATCTTCAAAGCCTCTTCAACCGAATAGGCATATCCGCTTTTGGGCATCTTGAGACCTATCCGTTCCATGGCTTTACGGAAAAGTTCCCTATCTTCCGCCTTTCTTATGGCCTCCACATTCGCTCCGATGAGCCTGACTCCGTACTTCTCTAAAATTCCCTCCTCATCAAGCTTCACCGCTAAATTAAGGGCAGTCTGTCCCCCCAGGGTTGGAAGAAGGGCATCAGGCCTTTCCTTTTCAATCACTTTCGCTAAGGCTTCTACCGTTAAAGGTTCCACATAAACCCGATGGGCCATTTCCGGATCGGTCATTATGGTAGCGGGGTTTGAATTCACCAAAGTTACAAAAAACCCCTCTTCCTTAAGAGCTTTACAGGCTTGAGTTCCCGAATAGTCGAATTCACAGGCTTGTCCTATCACAATGGGACCTGATCCTATTATCAGGACCTTCTTGATATCTTCTCTTTTTGGCATTAACGCCTCCTTTGCTCCATTAAACGAATGAACTCATGGAAAAGATACTCCGCATCATGAGGCCCAGGAGAGGCTTCTGGGTGAAATTGGACGCTGAAAATGGGAAGTTTCTTATGCCTTATACCTTCTAGAGTGTGATCATAAAGGTTAATATGGGTGATCTCCACCTCGGAAGGAAGGCTTTCCGGATCCACACAGAACCCATGATTTTGAGAGGTTATCGAGATCCTACCCGTTATAAGGTCTTTGACCGGGTGATTCCCCCCTCGATGGCCAAATTTGAGCTTATAAGTCTTACCACCAAAAGCAAGACATAAAAGCTGATGCCCCAAACATATGCCGAAAATAGGCCTCTTGTCAAAAAGCTTTTTTATCTCCTCAACTGCATAAGGTACACCCTGTGGATCCCCTGGACCGTTTGACAAAAAAATACCATCCGGATTGAGTTCCATCACTTCTTCTGCTTTTGTCCAAGCGGGAACCACCGTTATCTCGCATCCCAAACGGGAAAGAATCCTCAATATATTCCGTTTGACGCCAAAATCATAAGCCACAACTTTAAACCTTCCTTCATGGGACCACTTATAAGGCTTCTGGCAGGTCACATATTTCACCATATCTTGACCTATGAGTCCCGTCCATTCTCTTGCCTTTTGAAGAAGCCTTTGAGGATCTAGATCTTCAGTAGAGATGCACCCTTTCATCGCCCCTTGAAGCCTTATGTGACGCGTTAGGGCTCGGGTATCCACCCCTTCTATCCCTATGATCCCGTGTCTCTTTAAAAAATCCTCCAGACTTTCTTCTCCCCTCCAGTTGCTCCAGGCCCTAGAGTAATCCCTAACTATAAACCCTTCCACCTTTGGTCCATCCGATTCTAAATCTTCCGAGTTTGTCCCATAATTGCCGATTAAGGGATAAGTCATCGTCACAATCTGACCTTTATAGGAAGGATCCGTAAGGATTTCTTGATAACCGGTCATGGAGGTATTAAAGACTATCTCCCCTACCTTTTCGCCAAAAGCTCCAAAGGCCCACCCTTCATAAACGGTCCCATCCTCAAGTACGATAAGAGCCTTCTTTTTCATCCCCATTTCTCCGGTTTTCCTTAAATATAATTTAAAGGGGAGTTTTTAGGAATAGGCAAAAAAATGTGGTGCCGAAGGGGGGACTCGAACCCCCACGGGTTTATACCCCCTGGATCCTGAGTCCAGTGCGTCTACCAAATTCCGCCACTTCGGCAGTTGATAAAACACCCTCATATAACCTATACTTGTTAACTGTCCTTGTCAAGGAAACGAGATAAATGAGGGTATTGAGTGATAAATTCTCTCCGAAGGATTTCATTCGACCGGTTCTCACCATAGGGAGTTTTGACGGAGTACATCTCGGGCATAGGCTTCTTATAAAAAAAGCCCAAGAGGAGGCAAAAATCAGGAGGGGTGAGGTAGTCATTTTTACCTTCGAGCCTCATCCAATGCACGTGTTAAACCCCCAACAGAAACTACTTCTTTTAACCCCTTACGAAAATAAACTTCGGCTACTGGAGAGCTTGGGGGTTGATGTGGTTATCGCCTATCCGTTTTCCCATGAAACAGCCCAAAAATCACCCGAGGCCTTCGTGGAAGAAGTTCTGTATAAATCCATAAGGCCGGTGAAAGTAATTGTGGGCTATAACTTTACTTTCGGGAAAAACCGTGGAGGAAATGCCGAAACTTTAAGGGATCTTGGCGATGCCTTTGGGTTTCAAGTGGAGGTCCTTCCCCCTTTAGAAATTGAGGGCGTTGTGGTAAGCAGTTCCTATATTCGAAGCCTAATCCTACAGGGGGAAGTAGAAAAAGCCTCCAGATTTCTCGGAACCCATTTTTTCATAAAGGGTGAAGTAATACATGGTCAAAAGATAGGCTCTCTTTTGGGTCTACCCACTGCAAACCTTAAAGTTGATCCCTTACAGATACTTCCAAAAGGGGTTTTTGTGGTTAAAGTTTCACGGGATAAAAAGGGACCATATGGAGGAGTGCTCAATATTGGCACTCGACCGACCTTCGGGGGTAAAGAGTTAAGCGTTGAGGTTCACCTGATCAACTTTTCCGAAAACCTTTATGGCGAGAAACTGTTCATAGAGTTCATCAAAAAGATAAGGGAGGAAAGGCCCTTCGAAAGTCCGCAAGCTTTATACCATCAAATAAAAAGAGACATTGATTATGCCTCAAAGGTGTTACACGAAATGGGGGTTTTTTAAATGAAAAAGAATCTGTATTTGCTTTTAGGTCTCCTTCTTTCCCTTTTTTTGCTTTATTTGGTTTTTGGCCGTATAAATTACCAGGAATTTTGGCAGACGCTTAAGGGAGCTAAGTTAAGCTTTTTGGGAGTATCGTTAATTTTGCTTTTTATACATACGGGATTAAGGGCTTGGAGGTGGAAAGTCCTACTTAAACCCGTTAAGGAAGCTCGATTTTCTTCGCTTCTCGGGACATTTTTTATAGGTTTTATGGCCAACAATTTCTTACCGGCCAGAATGGGAGATGTTATAAGGGGTTACTTAATAGGTAAAACGGAGAATTTCTCTAAAACAAGCTCTTTCGCTGTTTTAATTGCGGAGAAATTCCTCGATGGGTTTACGATTTTAAGTTCTTTTGCTGTTTTCTCTTTCACTTTGAGAAAATTAGAAACCCACAGGGCTTTTTATAAAACGCTAGTCTTTAGCGGTTATTTTAGCTTGATATTGTTTTTATTAACGCTTTTAGCGTTCTTGTTAATAAAATATGCCCCCGAAAAGTTCATGAAGTTAACCAAACCTTCTGGATGGAGTGAAAGAGCCAAAACTCACCTTTTTGCCTTCAGAGACGGACTCAAATGGTTTGACCAAATCCAATACCTAATCCCTTCGCTTATCCTTTCGTATCTTAGCTGGTTGAGCTACGCCTTAGGTATCCAGTGGACAGCGATGGCCTTCTCCGTAAATATCCCTTTCATAGCCTCCTTTCTCGGAATGATAGCCGTATGTGTAGTGACCACCTTACCTTTTACACCGGGTTACATAGGGACCTATCATGCCGCTTTATCTTATTCATTGGTTTTGTACGATGTTTCAATGGAAGAAGCAGCAGCCATTTCCCTGGTCTTTCACGCGTTGTTCTTCTCTTTTACCACATTCATGGGACTTTTTTACCTTTGGCATTACCATCTCTCGTTCTCTTCGCTTAAGAAATCGCTTAAGGAGTAAAGATTTTTCCTTCTTTAACTATTAACTTCCCCCTTATAATAGTACCCCAAACTTTCCCTCTGAGCCTTCTACCATTAAAGGGGCTCGTTTTACCACAAGAAAAAAAGAGCTTTTCATTCACAACCCATTCTACTTCCGGGTCAAATATGACAAGATTTATTTCTTCACCCTCTTTAATTTGCGGCAGAGGTAAACCCAATATCCGCAAAGGATTGATCGACATTTTCCTTAACATCTCGAAAGGACTCAAAAGCCCCCTCAGCACGAATTCGGTGTAAATGAGCGATAACGCTGTCTCAAGACCAGAAATACCAAAAGGAATATTCCCCCACTCGCCCTCCTTTTCCCAAGGAGCATGAGGGGCATGATCGGTGGCTATGACATCTATTAAACCTTCAATAAGTGCTTCTTTTAAGGCCTCACAATCCTTTCTGCTCCTCAAAGGTGGATTCACTTTAGCCTTCCCATCTAGGATTTCCCCTTGGGAAAGGAGAAGATGATGAGGGGTAACCTCACAACTAATCCTAAACCCTTTTTCTTTAGCTTTCCTTATAAGGGGTAAACTTTCAGCCATAGAGATGTGCTGAAGATGAAGCCTCCCTCCCCTTTTTCCCACAACCCTCAGGTCCCTCTCCACGTAAAGAGGCTCATTAGAAAAAGTCACCCTCCCAAAAGCCCCAACATTAGGCCCATCCTCGGGGTGAGAGGCTACAATGATTCCCCTCTGCTCGGAAAACTCAAGGGCTTTCTCTAAAAGGGATTCCGAAATAAACGGATTCCCATCATCCGTTATGCCCACCACATAAGAATCCGAACAAAGCTCATCCAGGGGCGAAAGCTCCCTCCCCTGCCTCCCTTTACTCAAACAGACCATCGTCCTCACTTCAACAAGGGCTTTCCTATCCACCCTCTGCTTCCATAATCGAAGGGAATCTAAGGAATCCAAAGGAGGAACCGTATTGGGCATGTTCACCAAAAGCGTAAAACCCCCTAAGGCCCCAGCTCCACTACCCGTGAAAATGGTCTCCTTATGAGATTCCCCAAGATCCCTCAAATGAACATGAAGATCAACAAGCCCAGGGAAAACCCATTTTCCTTGAGCATCAATCACAAAAGCCGAAGACTCCTCAATGTTTATTCCCAAACTCCTTATCTTACCCCCCTCAATAAGGATATCGCATACTTCCTCCTTCTCCTTTAACGGATCAAAAAGTCTAGCTTTTTTTATTAATAGAGCTTTTTTATTTTCTTTTGCCCTTTTCAAGGAATATTACGATGGGACTTGCAATATAAATAGAAGAATAAGTACCAACAATTATCCCTATTATTAGCGTAAAGGAAAAATCTTTTACCACTCCTGCTCCAAAGATAAAAAGCATTAAAACTGCAATGATAGTTGTAAAAGAAGTCAAAATTGTTCGTCTTAAGACCTCATTAATACTACGGTTAATCAATCTCTCTAAACTTTCTTCTATCTTTTTCATGTTTTCTCTAATTCTATCATAAACAACTATTGTGTCATTTAAAGAATACCCAAGAATCGCCAATAAAGCAGCGACAATAGGAAGGTTAAACTCTCTTCCGCTTAACGTGAAAGCTCCAAGCGTTATGAGGACATCGTGTATTAAGGCTAAAATAGCTCCAATTGCAAATCTAAACTCAAACCTCCAGCTTATGTAAAGAAGAAGTCCGATCAAAACGAAGACCATAGCTTTCAGACCCTTGTTTTTTAAGTCCTTACCCACTTTAGGCCCCACCATTTCGAGTTGTCGAACTTCAAATTTCTCTTTGAGTATCTCTTCCAGTTTACTCTCTAAGGAACGCCTTATACCTTCAAGCGCCTCGGAACTTGCTTTCGTCCTTATAAGGTATTCGTTCTTTCCAGAAGGTTGAATGATCGCGTCTTTAAGGCCAGTGGAATCTAAAACTACTCTAAGGGCTTCAAGCGATACGCCCTTTTCGAATTTTACGTCAATTATAGTCCCGCCTACGAAGTCTATTCCGTAATTTGGTCCTTTAATTATGAGCAAAAAAATACTTAAAGCTACGCAAATTAAAGAAATCGCCAAAGCAATTGTTTTCTTACCAACAAAATCAATCTCTTTAGAAGGCCTTAAAAAAAACATCAGAGCTTCAACTCCTTGAGAACGCGTACCTGGAATAACCCATCGAAAATAGCCTTTGTTACAAAAATAGCAGTAAACAGATTAATTAATATACCAAGACTTAAAGTTACGGCAAATCCCTTTATTGGGCCGGTACCAAATTGGAAAAGAACCAAAGCCGCTATTAGAGTGGTTATTTGAGCATCGAGAATTGTCAATAGAGCTCTCGAATAACCATTATCAAGAGCTGCTTTGTAAGGCTTACCTTCCCTTAACTCTTCTTTGATTCTCTCAAATATCAGTATATTAGCATCAACTCCCATACCCACTGTAAGGACAAGACCTGCTATACCTGGAAGCGTTAAGGTAGCTTTAAGCATTACCATTACGGCTAAAACCAACAATAAGTTCAATATGAGGGCCAAATCGGCCACAATGCCAAAAAAGCGATAGTAAATGATCATAAATACGAGTACTAAAAGGCCGCCGATTATTACAGCCTTTACTCCTTTTTCCACGAGGTCCTTTCCTAAGGAGGGACCCACTGTTCGTTCCTCTAGAATTCCTAAAGAGGCCGGAAGTGCCCCAGCTCTTAGGACTATTGCGAGATCGCGGGCTTCCTCAAGGGTGAAATCGCCCTCTATAATGGCTTTCCCTCCGCTTATTTTTTCCCTTATCACGGGAGCCGAATAGACCGTTCCATCAAGTATTATGGCAAGCCTCTTTCCTACGTTTTCCCCAGTTATACGTTCAAACTCCTTTGCTCCCCAAGAGGTAAAGGAAAGAGAGATGTAAGGTCTATTGAACTCACCGAAGGCCACCCGAGCATCTTTTACGGCATCACCTGTAAGAAGCGTCTTTTCCTTTAATAAATAGGGGATTTTTACGACCCTTCCGGTGGTTTTATCTCTCCTTATCCCATATAGGATGATACTCCCCTCAGGCACATTGCCACTTAGGGCCTCTTGAAGGTCGTGTTCCTCGTCAACAAGCTTAAATTCCAAAAGGGCCGTTTTTCCGATTATTGCTTTGGCTCTTTCTGGATCTTTTATACCTGGCAATTGCACTAAAATGCGTCTTTCTCCTTGGCGAGCGATCTCAGGTTCCGTTACCCCAAGCTGATCGATACGATTTCTGATGGTTTCCAAAGCCTGATCAACAGCCGAATTTTCTATGTTTTGCTTCTCCTTAGGGTCGAGGTTAAGGGTTATCTTTACTCGATCGCCTACCCTTTTTACGTCTTCGATTTTCAAATTGGGATATTCATCAGCCAAAAACTTTTCAAAAGGCGGGATCATCTCCTCATTTAACAAGAGGAGCTCTATCTTACCGTTGACTACCTCTCCTTCGAGGGCAAATATACGCTTTGTTTTCAGACTATCCATCATTTCATTTTTTAACCTTGTCAAAAAGTTCAAAAGAGCCTCTTCGGTCTTCACCTCCAAAAGCAAATGAGTTCCTCCTTGGAGATCCAAACCCAATCGTATTTTATCTTTTGTCAAAAAACCGAGTGATTTGCCGCTAATAGTTGGCAATAAAAACAAAATAGCAAAAATCCAAGCAAGTAAAACAATTATCAATCTAAATTTGAGCCATCCTCCCATTGGCGTATTTTTTAACATAAAAAATAAAACTTTGGCAACAGTTGAAACAAAATGGCAAAAAGGAGAAAATTCTTAATTGGAACGCCCGATGAAAGTAACGATAGAGAAATTAATATATGGAGGCTGGGGTCTGGGTAGGTATGAGGAGAAAGTGGTGTTAATCCCCGGCGTTATGCCTTCGGAAGTAGTGGAGATCGAGGTACAGAAAGAGTCAACGGATTACATGATCGCAAAACCATTGAGGATTCTTAAAGCTTCTCCTCAAAGGATGGAACCTAAGTGCCCCCATTTTTTACAATGTGGAGGATGCGATTACCAACATATCCCCTATGAGCTCCAGCTTTTTTATAAAGAGGAGATCTTTAAAGAAGAACTCAAGAGAATAGGGAAAATCGCCGAAGAGGTAGTAAGGCCCATTGTGCCCTCTCCTTTTTCTTTCGGGTGGAGAATAAAGCTTGATTTAGCTATTGAAATGAAGGAAAGCCTTCATATCGGCTTTTATCGTCGAAATACCAGAGAAGTAGTTCCCATTTCAACCTGTCCCGTAGCCCATCCTTTAGCTGAAGAATTGCTGCTTTCATTTAAAGAGGCCTTAGAACGGCACTTAGTTTTGGCTCCCTCAATAAGGCACTTGGAGATCTTCGTAAGCCCTGATGAAGGGAAGGGCTTTTTGATCATTTACAGTTTAATCCATCACAAAGAGGATCACATGCGAAAATTAGCCGAAGAATTGATAAACGGGTCTCCCAACCTTAAGGACGTTCTCCTTAAAACCAGGGCCCTTGTGTTTCCGCATTCGTTGACGGGTTTAGGAAGAACCCAATCAGCTTTGAGGTTTTTCTATGAAGATATTGAATTCCTACTTTACCCAGGGGTTTTTATGCAATCGAACCTGGATCAAAACAAAAATTTGATCTCAATCCTCAAAGAAAAGCTCAAAGGCGAAAGTGGAGAGGTTTTAGAACTATATGCCGGAATGGGCAATCTATCCCTTCCACTGGCGAAGTTCTTTTCTTCTTGGACAGCCGTAGAAAAAAACAGACTCGCGGTTAAGAATGGTAATTATAATGCTCAAAAAAACGGCATAAAGCTCACTTTTATAAATGACGAGGCCATTAGAGTTCTTGAAAACTGGAATAAAGAAGGGAAAAAATGCGATCTTCTTCTCCTTGACCCTCCAAGGCAAGGGGCACTTGAGGAGTTAAAACAAGCTTTATCCCTTAATCCAAAAAGGATCGTCTATATTTCCTGTAACCCTTCGACTTTGGCAAGAGATTTGAGGTTTTTAATCGACAATGGCTATACCTTAGAAGAAGCGATTCCTTTGGATTTCTTCCCTCAAACTTTTCATATAGAGTCCGTTTCTTTCCTCAAAAGGGATTAGGACCTTTTAAATATCTCCACAATTCCAAAAACGATTCCCGAAAGTAACACAATTGTAGCTCCTGATGGTAGATTGAGAAAATAAGAAAGGGCTAACCCTGCCATAATGAGTCCAAAGCTAAATAAACCGCTTAATATCATCATATTTTTAAGCCCTCGATAAAAATGCCTCGAAATTAGGGTGGGAATCGTTAAAAGCGCTAAAACCAAAACTATCCCAACAGCATGTATTAAAATTACACAACTAGCTGCAACCATTATGAGAAAAATCGTCTCTATAAACCTTACTTTAACGCCACAAACCCAAGCGAAATCAGGATCAAAGGAAACAGCTAAAAGTTCCTTCCAAAGGCCCCGGGTTAATAGGAATATTATTCCATCCAAAATCAACATGGTTTTTATGTCACTGGGGGAAACCAGGAGTATATTACCGAACAAGTAAACCATGAGGTCAGGCACATAACTTTTGGTCAAACCCACAAAGAGAGCCCCTATAGCCATTCCCGTGGCCCAAAGAACCCCTATAGCGGAATCCTCGGATATCTTTAACCTTTTAAGACCCAATCCCATTCCAAAGGCTGAAAGCAGGCTGAAGGCCAAAGCCGAATAAACCGGATTAATCCCCATGAATATCCCTATCCCTACCCCTCCGAAAGCGATATGGGCGATTCCTCCGGCCAAATAGACCATTTTCCTCATAACTATGAGCGTTCCCACCACGGCACAAGCTAATGAGATAAGAAGGCCTGCAATGAAGGCGTTTCTTAGAAACTCGTATTGAAGAAGCGTCATCGATCGTGCTCCCTTAGCACTCGGTGAGGTATCCCGTGAGCAATAAGATCAACTGGACAACCGTAAACGGCTTCAAGATCCTCAGGACGTATCTCCTTTGTCCCATGATAATAAATTTTACGGTTCAAACAGGCTATTTTCCCCACATAACTTGAAATGACACCTATATCGTGGGTGACCATGATTATGGTTAAGCCTTCCTCGTTTAAACGCTTAAGTAGATCGAAGAATTCCGTTTGTACCGGAAGATCCACGTGAGCGGTGGGTTCGTCAAGAAGAAGAAGTTTAGGCTTTGATACAATGGCCCTGGCTATTAAAACCCTTTGAAGCTCTCCTCCCGATAAACCGCATATTTCCCTATCCCTTAAGGGGCGCATCTCTACAAGCTCAAGGGCTTCCTCGGCCCTTTTTAAGTCCTCTGGGGTAAAATTTCTAAAAAGCCCTTTATCCTTGAGGCATCCCATTAAAACCACATCTATGACTTTTATGGGGAAATCCTTATTAAAAGGTCTTTCTTGTGGGACATACCCTATAAACTTCTTTCCCTCTTCGGGCTCTAAACCAAACACACTGACCTTTCCTCTGAAGGGTTTTATTAAACCGAGGATAACCTTAAGAAGGGTGGTCTTGCCAGCTCCATTAGGGCCTATTATGCCAATATAATCCCCTTCAAATACGTCAAAACTTATGTCCTCCAAAACGACTTGATCACTTAACTTAACCCAAACCCCTTTTAGCTCTACAACTTTCACGGTTTTTATAATATACTCTATCCACACAAATTCACCTATAGGATAAGGAGGCAAAATGGCAAAGAAAATTTACAAAGTTGCGGTCATACCAGGCGATGGGATTGGACCCGAAGTAATAAGAGAAGGCATCAAAGTTCTTGAAGCCGCAGCTTCAAGGAGTGGTTTTTCTTTCGAGTGGATCCACTATGATCTTGGAGGAGAAAGGTATCTTCGAACTGGTGAAACCCTTCCATCAAGTGTCCTTGAAGAACTCAAAAAAGTGGATGCCATTTACCTTGGAGCCATAGGCCATCCCGATGTAAAACCGGGCATATTGGAAAGAGAGATACTTTTAAGGTTAAGGTTTGAACTGGATCAATACATCAACCTAAGACCCGTTAAGCTTTATCCCGGCGTCGAAACCCCTTTGAAGGATAAAGGGCCAGAGGACATAGATTTTGTCGTGGTGAGGGAAAACACCGAAGGGCTTTACGCTGGTGTAGGGGGGTTTTTACGGAAAGGCACCCCTTACGAAGTAGCCATTCAGACTTCCGTTAACACGCGGATGGGAGTTGAGCGTTGTATAAGGTTTGCTTTCGAATATTGTAGAAAGCGAAACAAACAAAAAAAGCTCACCCTTTGCGGTAAGACCAATGTGTTAACCTATGCCTTTGACCTTTGGGAAAGGACTTTTCACGAGGTTGGAGAAGAATACCCAGACATCCAAAGGGATTATGCTCATGTTGATGCATTATGTATGTGGATGGTAAAAAACCCCGAAAGGTTTGACGTGATTGTAACCGACAATATGTTTGGAGACATTATCACCGACCTTGGAGCCATCATTCAAGGAGGAATGGGTATTGCTGCCGGAGGGAACATCAATCCAGAAGGAGTATCCATGTTTGAACCAATAGGCGGTTCTGCTCCCAAATACGCGGGGAAAAACGTGGCCAATCCTTTGGCTGCCATCTTGGCGGGTAAGATGATGCTTGAACATCTGGGAGAAGAAAAAGCTTCCGAGTGGATAGAAAAAGCAGTAATAGAGGTTACAACTAAACACATGAAAAGCATGGATGCGGGGAAAATGGGTCTTTCTACTTTTGAAGTGGGCGATCTTGTAGCCAAGTATGTGGATGAAGTTTAAGGCCCAAGCTCGTATTCTTTAAGTTTTTTTCTCAAAGTATTCCGATTAAGCCCGAGAATTCTCGAGGCTTTGCTTTGATTGTTTTTAACTTTTTCCATTACGCATTTTATAAGGCTTTTTTCTACGATACTCAATATCTCTTTAAAAACCCCCTCACCTTTTAAAGGAATGCTCTTCAAAGTTTGTTCGATTTTCCTTTCCAAGATCTCATCGATACTTAAGTCATCCCATAAGGAAAATAAAATAAGAGCTGGTCCTATGGTTTTTCCTATAAGCCCCATCATATCCTCCAGAAACTCAATAGGTAGTGTAGGCTCCGAGTAAAGGGCTCCTAAGGCACCTTTCAAATGACCGCCTGCGATAAGGGGCGTTAAGAGCAAAAACCCGTTGGTCTTGGTCTTGGAGAAAACGGGATCGGAGGTCAAGGAAGAAAAAATTACGGTCTCTCCTACCGTTAGCCTCGCTTTAATCTCCTCAAAGGGATCCCAGGGAGCTCCTTTAAGTTCTTTAAGCCTTTCTCCATAAACCCCTTTTATAAAAAATCCCTTCTTACTATCTATTCCTATCCAAAGGCTACCTTTTGCCCGAAATTCTTCCACTAGGAATTTGGATATGCATTCAAAAACGTCCTTGGGATCGGATTGTTTTTGAATAGCGGGGATTAATTCTTTAAGAAGAAAATTACAAAAAACATAAGGACCCTTTTCCGAAAAATCCATTTGTTTTCCTATTGGATAAGTCCTTACCGACGTCTTATAATAAATCCATCTTTATCCTTTAGCAAGGGCCTTTAAATGGAGCTTATAATCTTAGGTTCTGGGACAGGCGTTCCTTCCTTAAAAAGGGGGGCACCGGCGGCCCTTCTGAGGATTGGAGATAAAAACTTGTTAATTGATATAGGATCGGGTACTCTTCAAAAGATGCTCCATTTTGGGGTGAATTACCTGAACCTTGATGCCATCATTTTGACTCACCTTCACCCCGATCATACCTCGGATCTTGTCCCTTTATTTTTTGCTTGTAAATACAGCCTTGCCCCCCGTACGAAAGAGCTTTACTTAATAGGAGGCAAAGGAACGCGGGAATTTTACGAAAAGTTGAAAGAAGTTTACGGCCATTGGGTTAAAGCCGAGTCCTTCAAGCTTCATATCCAAGAGGCTCCTCATGGAAAAAGGGACCTTTTGGGGATATGTTTTAGCACCTTTCCCCTTCAACATACTCGCTCAAGTATTGGTTTAAGGTTTGAATACGAAGGTAAAGTTTTGGCTTATTCCGGGGACACGGACTATTGTCCAGAATTAATAGAAATGGGAAAAGCAGCAGATCTTCTTGTCCTTGAATGTTCTTTCCCCAACGAAAGAAAAATCCAGGGACACTTGACGCCCAGTCTTGCCGGCAAAGTGGCAAAGGAAGCTGAAACAAAGAGGCTTGTTCTGACTCATTTTTATCCTCCCTGCGACGAGACAGACATAATAAGCCAATGCCGAGAGGAATTTTCGGGAGAGCTCATATTAGCCGAGGACATGATGGTTCTCAGTGTATGAGGAGGAAAAGATGTTCGGTATAGGAACAGGGGAACTTCTGGTCATTTTACTCTTAGCCCTTATCCTTTTAGGACCCAAAAGGATACCCGAAATAGCCAAATCCTTAGGTAAGGCTGTAAAGGAAATGGAGAAAGTAAAAACTGAACTTGAAGAAAGCGTCAAAGAGGAATTAAGGCCATCCCGTTTGATTGAAGAAAAAGAAGAAGAGGAGAAAAAATCAAGTGGAACCGGAAGAAAGGAGACCCTTTCTTGAACATCTTGAAGAGCTGAGACAAAGGCTAATCAGATGCCTTATCGCGGTAGGTGGAGCTTTTGTCATTTGTTGGTTTTTTTCCAAAGACCTTTTTCAATTCCTCTCTGTTCCTCTTATAAAAAGCTTACCAAAAAACTCAACTATGATATTCACAAGTCCAGCCGAAGCATTTGTGGTTTACATAAAGCTTTCCTTTTACTGCGCCTTGTTTTTTTCCTCACCCTACATACTTTATCAGGCCTGGATGTTCGTAGCCCCCGGTCTTTATGCCCATGAAAAGCGTTACGTCTTCCCCTTTATGATAACTGCCATTGGCCTTTTTATAACTGGAATGGCCTTTGCCTATTTTGTGGTCTTTCCTTTTGGTCTGAAGTTTTTGATGAGTTTCTCCACCGAATTTATTAAACCGATGGTCAAACTCCAAGACTACCTTAGTTTCACTCTTACCCTCCTTTTGGCCTTTGGGGCGGTTTTCGAACTACCGGTCTTCGTTTTCTTCTTAACCAAAATGGGGGTAATAAATCATCAAACCCTAAGCCGAAACCGCCGCTTCGCCATTTTAATAATCTTCTTAGTCGCCGCAATCCTCACCCCACCAGATGTATTAACGCAACTGCTAATGGCAGGACCTTTACTGGCCCTTTACGAAGTAAGCATAATACTTGCTAAAATGGCCGAAAGAAAACCGGAAACCCCTCAATCGGATCAATCGGAAGGACCAACCGCATAAACAAAAGTGATCCAAGCCCTCTCCCGGCTGAAAAATTTAGTACTTTTACTAACAACATGAATGGTATAAACCCTCTCCACGTCCACTTGACTCAACTTAGAATAAGCAACCCCACTCAATGCAACTCCGCTTCTCCCTGTAACAGGTATCACTTTGGTATTAACTATTTTAGCAAACGCCTCATAATCACCTGCATTAAGCTTTATATCCCAGTGATTTTCAACATCGCCAAATTTTTGCCCAGAAATTTCATTACTCAAACTATTACACCTGTATGAATAAGCCTGATTAGTCCATTCTTCAGTTGGTCTTTCTATTTTAGCTCTTAAGCAACCTACATCACTTCGCAAACTTATCACAGTATCATTATTTGAAAGTTCATTAATATTCCCATCTAAATAAGCAAGAAGCAATCTTTGAACAATTAAAGAATGACTTTTTGCTGCTTCAAGAGCAGTTTCATATCGAATTATATTACCAGAAACCTTTGCTCCAGATGCGGTTAATTTATAAATTAAAGCTACAAACAACGTAGCAATAAGGCCTAAAATAAGGACTATAATTAAGGAGATTCCTCTATTATTCATTATATTCATTTAATATCCTCCAAGTAGATAGGGTCGGGCAATAAGTTTCAAAACCCTCCATCGGTAATACCGTTCCTCTGGAGTTAGATTAACCCTCGTTACCGTTCCCGTTTCGCTATCCCCTAAGTCAATGCTTTCGGGGGAGGCTATATGATCTAGTTTTTGCCCCTCTTGAAACAAAATGAAAACCCTTACTTCTTTTAGTTCCTTTCTTATCGTTTCGGCTGAAGAGTTTAGAGTCCAGTTTCCGTCGTTCCATTGGTTGCCTCTTTTTGTCACCACTTTAAACTCCTTAACGCAGTCCAAAAGGGGTTGTTCCGTAAACTCACCATCTCTATGGTTTAGTTCAGCCCTATAAAGGATAAAGGTAGTTGTAGCACATTTTTGTGGGAAATTTCCGCTCGGTCTTTTTAGGAAATAATCGACTCGGTTAAAGGGCATTCTCACCTGGGTAGTATTATCGGCATTATCCAAAACTCCAAAAACAAGATATAAAACACCGGGTAAATCTAAAGAAGCAGGGACAAAGCTTCCGCATCCATACCAATTTGGTCCGAGTTTTGAAAGTTTTAAGGAATTACTAGAAACTTCAAGAGCAATAAAGCATTCATCACTTTTAAAATTACTTGCTTCTTCTCCGAGGTAAGTAAGGTTTTGGCTTTCTGAATCGTAGATCATCCATTTTCTTGTGGCCTCGTTATCCTTGGCTCTAACGGATTTAATAACCAGGTAATCCCCTCCTTCTGAATTTCTTTGAGCTATCAATGCCCTAGGAGGATTTGAAGGAGCATCGTTAAATGTCGCATTATTCGCTTCGTTATAGGTAATGTTTTCCAAAGCCCAAGGCAATCCACACCCAGCATGCTCTATATCGCGCCTTATTATCTCCAGAGCCACTTCTGCCGAAAGAAAGGACTCGGCTGAACGGGCCTCTTCTTTATAACGCTTAAAGGTCGAAATATAAAGGGCAAAAGCCGCCGCAGTAATCAATACCATTATCACGATAGCCACAAGAAGTTCAAGCAAAGTGAGCCCTTTTTGATCATCTAAAGGAGTTAATCTCAAGCTCATGTCCCTCCCCATAGGGATCATTCCAGCTTACTCGGACCTTTTTACAGGTGAGGTTCAGACTGGTCAAAAGATCCGAGGAATTTGTCGAACAAGTTTCTAATGTCACATTATACGAAACGTTAAAATTTCTCACTCTCACTTCAAAATAACCGGGACTTTCCTCTCCTTTTAAAACCCTTTGGCCTATAGCTAAGGCTTCATCTCGGAGGATATTTTTTAAAGTAAGCCTTTGCACCAAATTTAAAGCCAAAAGGCTCCCAATGAGAATTATTGCCAAAAGCACAAGGGAAACTAAAACTTCAAGAAGGGTAAAACCTTTCCTATTTAGGTTGACATTGATCATTTTGGTATTTCCCCAATTTTATCCTCGTTCGGGAAACGGATACACAATTATAATCCGCCCTTTCATTATTTACCCGAAAGGTTCCTCCTAAACCGCGAAAAAAACCCTTTTCATTAAAAGCGCATATTCTTCCATTGAAGTTCTCATTAAAAGAAACGGTAAAGTTTTTAACTAAAACAAGTTCATCAACCTCGTCATTGATATCCCCATCTTCATTGCCATCACAAATAAAACTAAAACTTTGAATTACGCCTTCACTCTCCCAGCTTAACCCACAAACCCTTTTTTCCGAAAAGGCCTTCGCTTTGGCCTCTTGAAGGAGGGAGTAAAGCTCTTTTGTAGCATTCTCCACATCGATCTTTCTTTTCCACTCTATAAACCCCGGGATCCCAAGTGCCGCCAAAATCCCAAGGATTAGGACCACTATCATAAGTTCTAAGATGGTGATGCCCCTTATCGCTCTACCCAATGGATGATCCTGCCTCGAAGCGGTTCTGCTATCTGTTGCTCGATCTTGAGGAGGGTTCCCGAAATCTGAACCAATTTCGCATATTCTCTTCCCGTCGATCCTCCAAGCACCTGGAAAGGATTACCAAGAGGCGGACTTCCCGGGCCAAGGGAAATCTTGGGATTTACTTTAACTTGTCCTTCTCCCGCAGGAGAAGTAGCCAAAGGAGAAAGCACTACGGGTCTTGGGTTAGCTGTTCCTGTAAGGTAATAAAGGCTTATAAGATTACTTTCGCCAAGGTATGCGCAGATGTCATCAGAGGGCTTATAAGAAACAGCTTCAACTGTCTTTCCCAAAATAGCCGGTTGAGAGATGATGACCTCCTTGGGAAGCTCAAAATACCATCCTTGAATAGGTGGAACTTGAGGGTTTATGGGAGAAGTATCCCTTACGACACTTTGAAGACTACAGCCCGATTCGTTACAGAGGCAAACATTTTGATATCCTAAAACAGTAGAAATGATCTCCATAGTGTTTGTTTTTTGAAAATCGGCCAATCGATATAAAGGAGTCTGGTTATATTTGGTATCCCAGGCTCCATCTTTAAACCCAACAAGATAATTTGAATAATTTATCAACTTATCCTCTCCCGAAAGGAACCTTCCCGTTCCAAAATAAACCCATAACTTACCATCAGGCCCTTTAGCAAAAGCCGGAGCGGCAAATATAGGCTTTGAAACCTCTACGGCTTTTGAAATATCCTCTAAAGAAAGTTGGCTTATTTCCTTATAACTTTCACCACTTCTCAACCTCAATCTATAAAAATCGCCCGAATCCTGAGTATACACTCCAAAGTAAATGGCATCATCACTGTAATCCTCATCTACATCAACGGGCATAAGGTCACCGACTGCTGCCGAAATCGGTTTATTGTTTTTTCCTATTAACGGAATCTCCACCACCTTATTCCCCGTTCCAAGGTCAAAGAAATAAATCTTAGTCTCAACAAAATTCTTCCCTTCAGGTTCCTTGGGGCCACTGCCCAAAGCCACATACCAATTTTCCTGAACCTTAACTACCGCAGGCATCGATAAGGTAAGGGTTTTATCGTCCAAGCTTCTCTCCCACAAAAGTTGAGGATTTAAAGGATTAGTAATATCAAGGACAAACAGCGATGAGGAAAAACTCCCTATCTCCTTTCCACCAAATCCCATAGCCCCAATAAGCAACGTCTTCCAAGAACCATTAACCTTAGCATCCACAACAAGGGTTCTATAATCTACTGTTGGAATATGACAATAATTCGGATTCCCATACCACTTCAGATAAGGAAGCGCATTTGTAGGAATAAAGGCCCACTCCTCTTTTCCAACTAAATTAGACTCATCTGTTCCCGGAGCATTAACAAGTTTAACTGGACTTCCCGCATTTTCTCCGGGTTTAAGATAACCTACCCTAAAGGCATGAAGCATACCGTCATTGGAACTGACAAACACAAAAGTCGGCCTCGTTTTATACATTTGAGAACTTATAAATGCTCGATAAGACTCATCTCCATACTTTAAGTGATAAATATTAACCGGTTGCTCACTCACAAGAGAAGGAGTAGAAGAAATGATGTCACCAAGCCTCCAAGTTATTTCATTATCTCCACTTATACATACTTCCTTTTTCAAAACCTCCCTTGGCCTTTTAACGGAATCATATATGCTACATTGAGGATCATTACTTAAGTTCTCTCCCCTAAGATAGCGAATTATACATTGTGCTTCTTGTGAAGTAACCCCCCATATTCCACTTAATAAACTTACCACATTACTGTCACTACTTATAAAATTCAATATTTCATTGCCACTATTAAAGAAAATCTGCCTTTCATTGGGATTACTTTCAGCAAGTATGCAACCACTATCAAAAACTGCAATAACTTCATTTATATCTTTAAACTGGTAAAGGGAACAGGAACTATTATCTGTTAGCTCATTTCCCTGAAGAACTGCCACCTTTGTTCCTTGAGCTCCAGTTATAAATTGTATGATTTTATCGAACATTTCTCCCAACAGGTTAAGTATTTTATTGGTAAATGTATCCTCCCTTAATTGAAGTCTTGCATCGATCCAGAGGGCCTTAAGAAAACCTAACCACGACCTTTCTCCTTCTTGACTCTGAAACTTGGGGAAATAATAAGGCTGAACAACGATGCTGGAAAGGCCGCTTCTTGAAGTAAGGCAGGCAACTGCCGCCTGGGAAGAAGCCCTTCGCAGTATGTCATAAAGGGCATTGAGAATTGCTGCTTTAAGACTTTCTATATCATTTGCTTCATAATAATTGTAAGGCAATCCGTCTTTCGGTGAATTAGATACAGTATCCCATTCCGCACAAAGGTTGTTCCAATTTCCGTTAGGGTTACATTTCGAAAGTGGATAAGAAACACCTCGACTATTGCAATATGTAGTAGCATTGTCACTTATATTCGAACGTCGGGTCGAATCTCCACCATAGTTACATGTCCCTTGAGCATTTTCTTCATAAGAGACAAATGGATAAGGCCATTTGTTATTATCATAATCTTCAAAACCTCCAAAAATAGCGGTTGTGATCATTGCCCGCTGTCCCTCAAGCCTTGCTGTATTATCCAAATCACCCCAGGCATAAATCACATAGGTTATTACCGATTGTGTACTCTCCAAATCCTCCCTTAAATCCGTTGTCGCCATTACATGAGCCGGAATAACCGGATCAACATCTCCATTCCAAGCTCCATCTGAAATCAAAAGGACAAAACCTTTTCTACACCATGCAGGAACGTCTTTATTCCCAATTCTGTCATAATAAGGATCTTTATTCACATTACCTCGACCTATATGGTCCCTATTAGCTTCATAAGGGTGGTCATTACTCTGTTTATAATAATCATAAGCCTCCCATAAGGCTTCACCAGTTGGAGTTCCCAAATAAGGTTGAGCATTATTAATGGCGCTTATCAAATTGGAAATAGTTGCATTTTTACCAACTAAAATTTCCCCTTCCCTATTGTTAGACGCAAATATCATAAACTCAATAATTGCTTTACATTTCTCGTTTATCTGGCCATTTAAATCAGAAACGTCACATATTTCATGAATAATACCTCTAACTTGAGCATCTCGAGGAAGATTTATTTTTATATCTATGTTGTTGATTTTAATTGAACAACTCCGCCCCGGAAAATCTGAAATTGTTATCTTCCTTGAATCAGGCTGATTGGCAGTGATGGTAAATTGACATCCACTTGTAGAGTCATTAATTATATATTGTGCTCCTTCACTAATTAATCTTCCTTTATCAGCACCTTCCTGTGGTGCTTTCCCTCCTGTCAATACCTTTCTTGCCGCATCTATCCTTGTAGTTGTAATCCAATTAAGGAGATTTCCCGAAATACAAGAAGAACTCATATTTTGTATGTTTCTTGAGCAATTACAAAACGTTTCTTCAAAACCTTGCTGTGTTGGCTTATAACATTTATCAGGATCAAAATATCCCCAATAGGTCTGGGGGCTATTATAAGAAGCATTATTTTCCCCGCACCTGGCTACATTTTGTTGAGTATATCCACCAAAAGTACAAGGCACATAGGTCGGGAATTGCATTGAACCTGAAAAATCTACCACAAAAAGGACGTTTGGTTTTACTTCTTGAGCTGGGGTGGAGGGAGGAATATAACAATAGTCTGACATTTGCTGTGACATTGAAGGTTCTGTTTTAAAAGAAAAAAGCGCGAAAACGATAAGGCTCAAAAGGGCGCATTGAAAAAAGGTTTTTCTTAACTTTATATCTCCCATCCTAAGATTATTACCTCCCTTATTTTACCTTGGTGATCTAAGTAAATCTTAATTAGCCTTGCTGCTTGAAGGCTTTCGATAGTTAACTCTTTTCCCTCCAGGCTTTTTACCTTTACTTCTTTTGAGAGGATAAAACTCCCTTTCTGAGTAAACAGAACCTCTCCCTCCACTTTAAAAGGGCCCTTCAGTTCCTCTTGAGGAAAGGCCTTAAAGGGATATATGGTAAAAATAGAAGTAAAAAGGCAAATCCATCCTACGAGGAATTTTTTAACCATCGTTTAAATATTATAGTTCAAAAATCCAAGGATGTGAAGAATTTTGAAAGAAAAGGGGAAGATGTTAAAATTATCTTTAAATAGGGCTCGGAAACAGGAGGTGATATGGTGAGGGATCAGATTCCAATGACCAGAGAAGGCTATGAAGCCTTGAAGAGGGAGCTTGAGAGGTTAAAAAGGCAAGAAAGGCCTAAGATAATAGCGGAAATAGAAAGAGCCAGAGCTTTTGGAGATCTTTCTGAGAACGCCGAGTATCATGCAGCAAAGGAAAAGCAAGCCTTTATCGAAGCGAAGATAAAGGAGCTTGAAGATAAATTGGCCAGGGCTTTTGTAGTCGAAGGGATTCCCGAGGACGGGAGGGTGGTTTTTGGTTGTTGCGTAAGGCTTGAGGATCTTGAGACAGGTGATGTTTTGGAATATCAGCTTGTGGGAAGTGAGGAGGCCGATCCCTCAAAGGGTAAGATTTCGGTTCATTCTCCTGTAGGAAGGGCCCTTATAGGAAAGAGAGAGGGGGATGAAGTGGAGGTAAAGGTTCCTAAAGGACAAAAGAGGTATTTTATCCTGGAGGTAAAGGCTCCATGAAAAGGCTTTTAATCTTTTTGATACTTTTTATCCCGCTTTTGGCCTCGGCTGAAGGCAAGATCCTGATGATCATAGCCCCTAAGGATTTTCGAGATGAGGAGCTTTTGATCCCCAAAAAGGCTTTTGAGGAAAAGGGCTTTAAGGTGGAATTGGCTTCAAAAACCGATAAAGAAGCAATAGGGATGTTCGGGACCAAGGTTAAACCTCATCTGAGCTTGAGGAAAGTAAGAGTCGATGAATATAAAGCCGTAGTTTTTGTAGGTGGAAGTGGGACCCCTGTTTACTTCGATGATCAAGAGGCATTAAGGATTGCCAAGGAAGCTCAGGCAAAGAATAAGGTTCTTGGAGCCATTTGTTTGGCCCCGAGTATTTTGGCAAAAGCTGATTTACTTAAAGGCAAAAGGGCGACCGTTTGGCCTTCGGAAGAAAAGACCTTAAAAGAAAAGGGGGCCATTTACACGGGAAAAGCAGTTGAGGTGGATGGATTAATTGTAACTGCCAATGGTCCTCAGGCGGCTCACGAGTTTGCTAAAGCTCTTCTGGAGTTATTAAAGAAGTGAAAATCGGCATCCTCAGCGATACCCATGGCTCCCTAACTGCTTGGGAGCTTGTACGGGAAAAAGTGTTCAAAGAAGTGGACCTTATCCTGCATGCGGGGGATGTGCTCTACCATGGGCCGAGAAATCCCTTGCCCGAGGGATATGATCCCAAGGGGTTGGCTCAAGCTTTAAACGAAGAAAAAATCCCCATCTTTTTCGCAAAAGGCAATTGTGATGCTGAGGTGGATCAACTTTTGATAAGGTTTCCTTTGATGAATCCTTTTTTGGTCTTTTTCATTGAAGGTCTAACCATTTTGATGGTTCACGAGCTTAACGAAAGCTCCTTGAAATTTATAAACGTCTATAATCCCCTCATCCTAATTTACGGTCATACTCATAAACCCGACTTAAAAGAAGAAAAGAACATCCTCTTTAACCCAGGGTCACCCTCTCTTCCCAAGGAAGGACCTTCCACTGTAGGCCTACTTGATACTTCCATCGCTTCCCTTAAGCTTTTAAACTTAAAAGGTGATATCCTTAAAGAAATAAAGATCAGGAGGTAAAATGAAGAAAATTTTTAAAGAACTTGATCTCCGAAATTTCTTAAAGAGCTTCTTCGGTATAACCAAAGACATTCTCATCTGGCCGAAGGGATTCTTTAAGATCATGCCTCCGAGTGGAGGATATGGAGGGCCTGTTTTGTATCTTGGCCTTTGCTTTTTAATCTGGGGAGTTTTAAAGTCGGTAACCTTCTTCAATCCCTTTTTCTTTTTGGTGGCTTTAGTAAGTTTCTTTTTCTCTTTCTTGGGATCGGCTATTCTGCTTTTTATTTTAAGGAAGGTTTTTGAGGTGCCTGCCACTTACGAAGGGGTTTTCCGGATTACCGCTTACAGTTCGGCCGTAAATCTTCTTTCCTGGATCCCCCTTATAGGGTTTCTGTTTTCGCTTTATGGATTATGGATAAAATTGGTGGGACTTGAAACCGTTTACGGAGTAAGTAAAATCCAAGCCCTGGTGGCAGTGGCTTTGAGTTTTATAGTGTTTTTCATAATCACATTACCGATAGGAGGGTTCATTTTTATATGGGCGTAAGCGAGGTAAGAACGCGTTTTGCTCCGAGTCCAACCGGTTATTTACACGTGGGAGGAGCCCGAACCGCCCTTTTTAACTGGCTTTTCGCCAAACATCACGGGGGGAAGTTCATCCTGAGGATTGAAGACACCGATAGGGAAAGGTCAAAAGAAGAATACCTTAAGGACATCTTGGAAGGACTTCTTTGGCTTGGACTTAAATGGGACGAAGGACCTTATTTTCAAAGCGAAAGAATGGAGATTTACCGGCAATATGCCTTTCGACTCCTCGAAGAAGGAAAGGCCTACCGGTGCTATTGCACCCCTGAAGAATTGGAAGAGATGAGAAAAAAGGCCTTACAAGAGGGGCGAAAACCCAAATACGATGGGAGATGCCGTGAAAGGAAGGAACCCTTAAACAGGCCATTCGCCATAAGGTTTAAGGCCCCTCAAGAAGGCGTTACAGTTGTGGAAGATCTTCTGAGGGGAAAGGTTATCTTTAAAAACGAGGAACTTGACGACCTCATAATCCTCCGATCGGACGGAACTCCCACCTATAACTTTTCGGTAGTGGTGGATGATGTATCTATGGGCATAACCCACGTGATAAGGGGAGACGATCACCTCAACAATACCCCGAAACAACTCCTTCTTTACGAGGCTTTAGGATTCGAACCCCCTAAATTCGCTCACGTGCCGCTTATACTTGGAAGCGATAGAACCCGATTAAGCAAACGCCATGGGGCAACGGCCCTTAATGCTTATAAAGAAATGGGCTTTCTGCCAGAAGCGATGGTCAATTACCTTGCGCGTTTAGGATGGTCCTTCGGCGACCAAGAGATTTTTTCACTACAAGAGTTGATCGAAAAGTTCTCCTTGGATAATGTGAGCCTCTCACCCGCCGTATTTGACATGGAGAAGCTTCTTTGGCTCAATTCTCATTACCTAAAAACCCTTCCCTCAGAAGAGATAGCTAAAAGGCTTTTACCCTTTTTGGAAAAATTGGGGATAAAGGTGCAATTGGATCAAACTTTAAAGGAGATCGTTAAAACCTTACAACCCAGGTCCCGTACCCTTAAAGAAATGGCTGAACAGGCCACATTTTATTTCGTAAAACCATCCTCCTATGACGAAGAAGGGGCCAAAAAGTTCTTCACCTCCCAAGGCATCGCCTTCCTTGAGGCTTTTCTTAAAGATCTAAAAAACCTCCAACCTTTCACCCCCTCAACCTTAGAAGAGATCTTCAGAAAGGTGAGCACCTCTGTGGGCATTAAAACACGAGAAGCCGGCCAAGCCATAAGGCTCTCATTAACGGGCAAAACGGTAAGTCCTGGTCTATTTGAGATAATGCAAATATTGGGAAAAGATGAATGCGTCGAGCGGATCCAAAGGGCCGTTGAATGGGCAAAGAAAAAGGATGTATCTTAAGGCCGTCGAGCTTTTCGGTTTCAAATCCTTTCATGACCGCTGTACCCTCATTTTCCCGTCTTCTGGTTTAAGCGTAATCGTCGGCCCTAATGGTTGCGGCAAATCAAACATCGTGGAAGCCATCCTTTGGGCACTTGGCGAAATGAGACCTTCTCTTTTGCGGTCCAAACAGATGGAAGACGTCATTTTCAACGGAACCGAAGCCGTAAAACCTTCAAACATGGCCGAGGTCTCTTTGGTTTTTGAAACCCAGTACCAGGAAGAATTGAGGATTACCCGAAGACTTTATCGCTCTGGAGTAAGCGAATACCTTCTCAACCGAAAACCATGTCGCTTAAAGGACATAAGGGACATTTTCTTAGGGACGGGGCTAGGTACAAACACCTATGCGGTAATACCCCAAGGCGAAATAGAAGCCCTTATAACCGCACCTCCCCAACAGATCAGGCTTTTAATCGAAGAAGCAGCGGGAATAAGCCGGGTCCACGAAAGGGAAAAAGAAACCTTAAAAAAAATCGAAGAAACCCAAAGAAACTTAGAGAGAATTTTGCCACTTTTGGAAGAAGTCCAAAGAGAAGCCGAATCCCTTAAAGAAGAAGCCTCAAAAGCTCAACGTTTTAAAGTTTTGAGAGAAAGGCTCAAGGAGATAGAAATTAAAGAAATTGCTTTAAATTTGGCGAAACTCGAAGAGGAGCTGGCTCTAATTTTAGAGACCGAAAATACCTTACAGGCTGAGCTTTTTGAAATCGAAAAACAAAAAGCCCAGCTCGAAATTGAAGTCAATAAAGCTCGCGAAAACCTACTTTCATTGACCGAAGAACTTCAAACCTTAGAGAAACAGATCCTCATCTTGGAAGGGAAAAGAGAAAGAGAGGAAGAAAAATTAAAATCCATCCTTTCCGAAAAGGAAAACAAAAGAGGACAAATCGCAACTCTTAAAAAACACTTAGAAGAAACTGAAAAAAGCCTCATCGATTTCAAAGAGCGTAAAGAGAAAATCCTAACCGAAATCCGTCAGATTGAAGACGCATTAATGGATAAAGAAAGCCTTTTGATCGAAAACGAAAAACGCTCAAAGGAATTAGAACCCAAACGTAGGGAATTTCATGAAAAAAGAAATCTTTTAAGAAAAGAAATTCTCGAACTTGAAGCTTTAAAAGTGCGTTTATCCAACTCCTTAAAGGAAGCAGAAGAAAAAAATTTCTTGTTGGACATAAAAGAATCAAAACTCACAAAGGAAATCGCAGAATTGTCGCAAAGTATAGATAAATCAGAAAGGGAATCCGCTCAGATTGAATCAAAAAGAAAAATGATTCTTACCCAATTAAAAAATGAAGAGCATCTGATTCATTCGCTTTATGAGAATCAAAAAGAATTGCAAGAGAAGATTCATTCAAAAAATCAACAGCTTTCGCAAATCTTAGGGGAAATAAAGGCCCTTAAATTTCAAGAAGAAACTCTAAAAAACCTCCAAACCCCTTTTGCAGGATACTCCGAAGAGGTAAAAGCCGTCTTAGAAAACCCTCAACGTTTTGGCCTCAAACCCGTTAAAAGCTTAGGAGATCTTTTAGAAGCTGAACCCGGATACGAAAAGGCGGTAGAAGCGGTCCTCGGAGAAGGAATAAAGGCCTTAGTAGTGGAAAACTTAAAGGAAGCCTTTGAGGTAATCGAAAAAACCAGAGGAGAGATACCTCTCCTTTTACCTCGCCAAAACCTCTCCGAGGAAAAGGAAATCTTAAAAGGGATAAAGGCTAAAGAAAGAGAGGAAATTTTAAGCGGACTCTTCCGGAATGTGGAGTTGGTAAAAGAACTCCCCTCAAATTTAGAAGACGAAAAGGAGTACGTTACCCCAGAAGGAGTGTTCTTAGATCGTCGCGGTTTTATCTGGCCGAAGAGAACGTTTGGCATCCTCGAAAGAAAAAACTTACTCAAAGAGATCATTAAGAATCTGAAGGATCTTTCAGAAAAAAAGGACATCATCGAAATGGAATTGACCAATTTAAAAAAGGAAGAAGAAAGCCTCAAGAAAAAAATAAACGAAGTAGAAAATACTATTAAAAAACTTAAAAAAGAACTCAATGAAATAGAATTCGTACAAAAAGAAATACAAGGGAAATACGATCTACTTAAACGTAAAAGAGAAGCCCTTTTTGCCGAATTAGAGGAAATAAAAGAACAAAAAACTATGTGGCAAAAAACAATAAAAGAAAATGACGAGAAACTAAAGAACATCCAAGAAAAATACAATAAAATAAAAGCCGATTACGAAGATAACGAAATTCAGGCAAAAAAGATTGACACAGAAAGAAGAAAAATTGAGGAAAGAAGAAACTTCTTAAAAATCGAAATAGCCACCTTAAAGGAGAGACTTGAAAGAAAAAAGGACTTACTGGAAGAACTCTCGTCTAGAATAAAAAAGGCACAGAATGAAATGGAAATTTTTAAAAATGAATTAGAAAAAGCACAAGAAAGATTAAAAGAACTTGAGAAAGAGGAAACCACAACTAAAGGATTACTCGAAAACACCCAAGCTGGAATAAAAGTTTTATCGAATCGACTCTTTGAATTAAAAGAAAAAGAAAGAGAACAAACTAAGATCTTAAAGAAAATCGAAAAAAGTCTCCAAAACCTTCAAGAAAAAAGAGAACAAATAAAAAGTAAACTCTCTCAATTAAAAATAAACGAAGAAACCCTAAAAGTTCAGATGGAGCATTTTATAGATATTCTAAGAGAAAACTATAAGGTTGAACCCGAAGAGGCAAAGGAAATCCTCTACAGAACATCCTTGCCTCCTAATTATGAAGAGATAAAAAGAGAAATTAAAATGGATCTTGAGAAATTGGGTGAAGTTTTTTTGGGCGCAATTGAGGAGTATGAGGAGATAAAAACCAGGCTTCAATTCCTTCAGACTCAAAAGGCGGATCTTGAACGTTCCCTTAGAAATCTGGAAGATTCCTTAGAAGAGATGAGGAAAAGGAGCCAAGAAGTATTTCGAGAAACCTTTGAACGAGTAAAGGAAATATTTAGGGATTTGGTCGGCAAATTATTCGAAGGAGGCAAAGGGGATCTTATCCTCCAGGAAAGTTCGGAACCTTTGGTGAAAATCCTCATAGAACCCAAGGGGAAGCGGTTAAAAAGCATCGAGCTTCTTTCAGGAGGCGAAAAAAGTATGGCCTCGATAGCCTTTATTCTCTCCCTTTTCTTCCTAAACCCTGCCCCTTTCTGCATTATGGATGAAGTAGATTCTTCACTCGATGAAATGAATATAGAAAGATTTTTGAGCCTACTTACAGAATTAAAGGACCAATGCCAATTTATATTAGTAACTCATCAACCTAAGACTATCGAGGAAGCTCAATATGTATACGGAATAACAATGGAAACACCCGGTATCTCTAAGGTAATTTCCTTGAGGATGCAATGATTATAGAAAAATATTTTTTAAAGGAAGCTTTTCAGTATTGGATATTAGGAATCTTATTATTCATATTTGCTGTTTTGGGCGGAAGATTCCTTCGTGTTATTGATATGCTCCTCGATAGAGGAATATCGATTGTTCATACTTTTGAACTTATCATATTGCTATTACCCTCATTTTTGCTTTATATAATACCCATGGCAATTCTTTTTGGTGTACTTATTACTTTGAGCCGCATGAGTACTGATAAAGAACTTTTAGCACTTAAAACATGTGGAATAGCTGTTACATCTTTAATCAAGCCTATCTTATTTTTTTGTTTTATCGGAGCAATTATAACCGGGTCCTTAACTTTTTATATTGTCCCTTTTTCTATGAAAACGTTTAAGGGCAAGCTAATAAAGGTAGCAGAAGAGTCATTTAAACCGAGAGCCAAAGAAAGGGTATTTTACTCTATCTTTCCCAAAGTGATACTCTATGTGAATGAAATTAATAAAGACGGAATTTTAAAAAACATCATAATCTTTGATGAAAGGAAAAGCGAATCCAAAAGCTTTATTTTGGCGCAAAAAGGTTGGATTGAAAGAGAAGAAAAAGGCTCTCTTATTTTTCATCTCGAGAACGGTGAACTTCATCAAGAAGATCGAGGGTCTTATTCCGTTATGCGGTTTAATAGTTATGTTTTTCGTTTCTCACCAGAAGAAGTCATTAAAGAAGTAGAAACCAAAGCTCAGGTTAAACTTTTGGAAAAGGAACTTTCCGTAAAAGACCTTAAAGAAAAGATAAAGATGAGGATTAGGGAAGGAAAGGATCCAAGGCCTCAACTTGTAGAGTTACATTTCAAATTTGCCCTTCCCTTTTCGGCATTTGTAGTGGGGCTTTTGGGTCTTGGGCTTGGCACACAAAGGACGCGAAGCGGTAGGTCTTTTGGATTGGTATTAAGTCTATTCGCGATACTTTTGTATTATGCGTTATTTCTTCAGGGAAAAGCTTTAGCTTCAGCGGGGTTAATTCCCCCATGGGTGGGGGCTTGGCTTTCTAATATTGTAATTGCTTTATTAGGAATATATCTTTTTCGGAAATCCCAAACCGAATCTCCAGTTAAACTTTTGGAAATACTTGAGCATGGGTTTGAAGCTATAAAAAAACCGAGATGAAGACAATCGAAAAGTATATCTTTAAGGAATTTTTAAAGGTTTTTGTCTTCTCCATTTTGGTCTTTGTGATAATCTTCCTTTCTATTGAAGCCCTCGAACGAATAGATACGATAATCGAGAAAAGCATTTCGGTAAAGGTTCTGGGCCTTTTTTTGGGAATGAAACTTCCGGTGTTCCTTTTTCAGTTTTTACCCTTTTCGGTATTGGTGGCCACTATTATTTCCATAGGGATTATGTTAAAAAGGAAGGAAATCCTCGCTATGAAAATAAGCGGAATAAGCGATCACAGGATCTTTTTACCATATTTGGTAGTAGCCATCTTCTTCTCGTTTTTCTCCTTTATAGGCTCTGAATTCGTAAGTCCAACCCTAAAGGAGCGATCGGAAATCCTTTGGGACACAAAGGTAAAGGGCTTAAAAAAGAAGGCCTCTTTTGAGGCAGAAAGGGTATGGTTAAGGGAAAATGGGCTAATATTCAATGCGAAAATGGTCAGAGAGAAAGAAATTCAAGGTTTAACGGTTCTTTTTATAGAGGATCCCTGGAGAATTTATAAGAGAATCGACGCCGAAAGGGCTTTATGGAAAGAAGGGACATGGGAACTAAAAGGGGTTAAAATATTACAATTCGAGCCTTCTGGTATCACTATTTCCAAATTAACCTTGATGAACTTAAAGCTTCCCGTAACTTTAGAGGATTTCACCCAAGGAATGAAGGAACCTGAGGAGATGCGTTTCAAAGAGCTTTACAGTTATGTCCGTGAAATAATCGAAGAAGGCCTAGAAGGAAAGGATTATCTCATAGCATTTTATCTAAGGTTCTCCTATCCTTTGAGCCCTTTAGTTTTGGTAATGATCGGTGTCCCTCTTTCGCTTTTACTCGGTAAAAGGCGCGAGGGAGGAATGCCTCAAAGTATTGCTTTAAGCGCTTTTGTAGGGGGTCTGTATTATATCACCTTAACCTTATCCCTCACCTTAGGGAAGGGAGGAATCCTTTATCCCTGGCTTTCTGCTTGGGGACCTACTATCTTGTTTGGAACGATGGGATTTTATCTCTTGGAATCAATTAAGCATTAAAAATCTTAGGAAGGATTAACCACAAGGATGGACATCTTCTTGGGATCACAATAAAGTTCTGTCACCCTTCTGACATCCTCAAGCTTCACACCTTTTATTTTTTGTGGAAAGGATTGAACATAAGTTGAGCCCACTCCCAAAAGTTCCGCTCTCAACATCTCATCGCAAAGGGAAAGGTAATCCTGGAGCGAGATTTCAAAATTTCCAAGAAGATAGTTTTTAGCCTTCTCTATCTCCTCTTCATTAATAGAACGAAAATGAGAAACCAAATCTTGTAGAGCCTCCATCGCCTCTTTCACCCTATTAGGGCTTGTAGCCACATAAACCCCCCATAATCCTGCTTCTTTATGAGAAGTATAGAAAAAGAAGGTCTCATAGCCCAAAGCTAAATCCTCCCTTAAGCGCTTAAAAACCTTTCCTCCTTGTCCCTTCAGAAGAGCCGAAAGGACCCTAAAAGGATAAAACTCAGAAACTCCAAAACTTGGGCCGAGGCCTCCTATTATAAGATGCGATTGGTTTATCCCTTCTCTTTTGAGCTCTTTACAAAATGGACCTTTAAAAATGGGCTTGGGAATTTCCAGCAATACTTTCTTCTTCGTTCGCAATTTCCCAAACTTTTCAAACATAAGCTTTTGAAGATAAAACCAATCTATATCCCCAACCACAACTATGACCATCCTTGAAGGGTCAAATAGGCTCTCCCAGTATCGGATAATGTCCTTTCGCGATATGTTAAAAAGGGTATCGGAAGAACCTAAGGGGTTAAATCCATATGGATGATCGCCAAAAAACTCCGATCGAAAGTTCTGTAAAGTCCAGAGTGTCAATATTTCTTTCTGTCGTTTCAAAGCCTCAAGCTGTTCGGCTTTGGCCTTTTCAACCTGATCCTCCGAAAAAGCGGGATGCTTCAAAATTTCCTCTATAAGGTCAAGAAACCTTGGAAAATCCGAGGAAAGAACTTTACCCCTTAAACCTAAAATTTCCCTAGTCGAGAACCCTTCAAGGATCGCCCCCATCCTCTCAAGTTCTTCGGCCACTTGGATAGAAGAACGCTTTTTTGTACCTCGGGTTATGGAGTTCGCCAAAACCCGACTTAAACCCGCCTTTTCCTTGGACTCATAAAGGGATCCCCCAAGAAAGGCCACATTTACGGCCACAATGGGAAGGGAATGGTCCTCCACAAGAATCAGTCTGGCTCCATTTGGAAAGGTCACTTTCTTAAAAGGATTAAAAAGCTCCTTTATGCTTTCTTCAAGACTTATCTCAAGCCTCCTTGAACCCAAAAACCCCACCACGGGAGGAGAAGCTAAAACCTCCGAAAGAACTTTGCGCAATTCCCTTTCGGACAAACCCTTTATTTTTTCCAAATAAGAATCCGCTTCCTTAGCATTTCCAAACAAGGTTTCAAAAAATCCCAATTGGAAAGCCTCATCTTCGAAACTTTCCTTTTGGAAAAAAGAAGAAGCCAAAAAAGCCCTCTTGGCCCTGTCCACTTCTTCTTCCGAAAAACCCTCAAGTAAAGCCTTTCTTAAAACCTTTATGGTCTCTTCGATCAATTGGGTATAATCTCCAGTCTGTGGAACCATCTTTATCAGGAACAACCCACCCTGCCCTAACCTAACGGAATTCGTCTCCAGGGAAATTACAAGCTTACCCTCTTCCTTCAAAGCCTTCACCAAACGCGAAGCCCTTCCTCCTCCGAGAACCTCAGATAAGAGATCAAAGGCCTCGTTTAAGGGCGATCTTATCCCTGGAATTCTCCAAGCTAAAGTCAAAAGCTCACGCTCAGAACCCCTCTCGTAAAAAACTCGCACCTCTTCTTCTTTTTGGGGCTTTAAAGAAAGGGATACCTCTGGACTCTCCCTTTTTTCTTGCTCTTTAAGGTGCCCAAAGGTTTCCTTGACAAGCTGAACAGCCTCGGAATGATCAACATCACCAACTATCACCACGCTCATACGCGACGGTACATACCATCTCTGGTGAAACCTTACGAGATCCTCCCTTTTAAAGGAACTCACCGTCTCTTCAAATCCTATCACCGGACGTCCATAAGGATGATCCAAAAAAGCCTCCTTCCATAATCTCAAGGAAAACCTCTTCTGTGGATCATCATATCCCCTTTTTATTTCCTCAAGTATCACTTTTCTTTCCTTCTCAACTTCAGATTCTGAAAAAAGAGGATTCAAAACCGAATCCGCTAAGGCTTTAAACGATTCTTCAAAGCCTTCCTTCATAACAACGAAGTGATAAACAGTATATTCCACAGAAGTAAAGGCATTAATTGTACCTCCAAAAGATTCTACTATCGAAGCAACTCCTTGAGGGTAGTTGAGAGTCGGTTTAAAAATCATATGTTCGATAAAATGTGATATACCGTACTCTCCTTCTCTTTCATAGGCACTTCCTACTTTAACCCAAATTTGACAAGCAACAAGGTTTCTCCTATCTCTTTCTGCAATTATTACCTTTAAATTATTATCAAGACTTAGGCGCAAAAATTCCGATGAAAATACGGTAAAAGGCACAAGAAAAAATATAACAAAAGCCCACATACTAAATATAAATTTTCCCTTTACTTTCAAAAAGGACATTCTTTAGCTTCTAATCTCCCTTCTCATAAAGGCAGCATAAGAAATGGCAAAGCATATAAGTGCCATTGCAATAAGGATGGTTAACTGAGGCCAGACGACAAGTAAACTCTGCCCAATGCTTAAAGGACTTGTTGGAATCTCCTCTCCTGATAAAAGGGCAATTATACCTACACCTTTGTAAGTAGGGATAAGTATGGCGCTTATGGTCTCGTTAAAAATGGTGGTGGGTGAGAATTTTAAAACCACCTCTTTAATGTATGAATGTTTAACCCATGCCTCCATCGAAGCCTTCGGTCCTAGTGGCACAAGCCTATCAGCTATCACCCCAGCTAACATATACATAAAGAAAGAGAAGAAAATCCATACGGCTATTGACGCAAGGGCTGAACTAACCGTCCGATCGAAAAGGATTGAAAAAAGTACTCCCAAAGCTAACCAAAACCCCACATAAATAATGCTTACGCCCAAAAATAAGCCAATTCTACCTAATTCCCCTATCTCCGGAGGAAATCCCAAAAGGGCAATCCCAAGTCCTATAATGAGAACGGTGATGCTGGTCAACATAATTGCCAAAGTCACAAAAGAGGCCAAGAACTTACCGTTTATCCAAGAATCCCTATGCAATGGTTGTGCAAGGATTCTACTCACCGTTCTACGCGAAAACTCACTATTTATAGCATCAAAGCCGAATATGACCCCTAACAAAGGGGCAAAAAACATCAAAAAAGAAGCAAAAGAGGGAAAACTTTCCGCAGGCGTAACAAAAAGCCTCAGGAAGACGAACTCAGTAGGATATTGTTCAAGAATGGTGCTCAGGTTTTGAGCCGAGAGATAACTTGACGCTATTGCCACAAAACATATGATAAAGAACATTATGAGAAAACGACGGCTTGAGAAGTTGTCGTTTAACTCTTTCCAAAAAACAACCCAAAGCCCTCCCATTCAAACCTCCTGGAAATACCTAAGGTATATCTCCTCAAGCGTATAATCCATACCCCTCAGCTCAATAAGTTCAAATCCACTATCTAAAATCCTTTTCGCTATTTCCGAACGTATGTCACTCTCGGAGGTAATGACTAAAAAATCCTCTTCTTTTCGCAGATCTATAACTCCCTTGCTTTTCCTTAGCTCTTCTATCAAATCCTCACTAAGAGGTTTAACCTTCACTTTAAATTGAAACTTACCCTCAGTGAGGGTCTTTATTCTTAGCTCATCGAGTGTTCCCTCAGCTACAATCTGCCCCTTGCTTATTATACCCACCCTATGACAAATCTTTTGAACCTGGTACAACAGATGGGAAGACAACAGAATTGTCATTCCCTTTTCCCGGTTCATCTTCTGGATAAGCTCCAATATCTGATGCGCCCCCTCGGGATCTATACCAGAAGTAGGCTCGTCCAAAATGGCAAACTGGGGATCTTTAAACATCACCTCTGCTATGCCGAGTCTTTGCTTCATGCCTTTAGAAAACGTCTTTACCTGTCGATGCGCCACTTCCTTAAGCCCTACTTCGTAAAGCGCCTCTTTAATCCTCTTTTCTGCCTCTTGCCCCTTTAGACCGTTAAGCTGAGCTATATAATAGAGGTTTTCCCAAGCCGTAAGGTCCTCGTAAAACCCTATGTTTTCGGGCAAATATCCGATAAGGCGCTTGACCTTTAAGGGCTCTTTTCTGGGATCAAAGCCACAAACCCGAATCTCCCCAGAAGTGGGTTCCGTCAGGCCCAAAAGAAGAAGTATGGTCGTAGTCTTTCCCGCTCCATTTGGCCCTAAAAGGCCGTAAATTTCGCCTCTTCTTATATATAGGTTTAACCCATTTACTGCCTTTACAGTGTCGTAATATTTATGAAGTCCCTTGGCCTCAACTATGTACTCCATTTTATCTCCGTCCCAATTTAACAAATACAAAAACCAAAACCGCAATAACTCCTATTACTATCCCTATTCCAATCCACCCCCAAATCATAGGTTTCCCAACCGTTACTCTAAGTTCCATCTCCGCCTTAGATTCTTTTCCTATAGCTGAAATCGTCAATAAGTAATCACCTGGTATGGCTTTTTCTTTTGGTTTAATCTTGACGTCAATTTTGTGAAATTCAGGAGCTTTTAAAGCAAGGGGATTAAGAGACGGGATCTTTTTTGGTTCAAAATTTATTTCCCAATCCTTTGGCTTTTGAGTTACATAAAAGTTAACGTCGGTTATAGGCGCAGACCCTTCATTCCATACATAAAGGGTATAATGTTTCTCTTTTCCGGCTATGGCTTTTATGTTTCTGGTTTCTCCTGTTCCCAAAACTTCTGCTTCACTGCCCAGTTTGAGTTCATAGGTACCAGTTATCACCGCTTTTAGATCCATCGAAACTTGTTCACCTTCCGATTTAGCAATCAACCTCGCAGGATATTCCCCTGTGGTAACCATAGGTGGTGGCACTAAAAATACCTTTATCCATTCCGAACTCTTTGCATCTACTTTAATGGCCGAAATCTTCTTCTCTTCCTCCCATCGAGGCGTACAATATGCAGCCCATCCCGAGGGTGCTTCCGTTAAAAGTTCAAATACCCTTGCTTTATCAGTGTCGTTCTTAACTTCTATAACGAATTCAAACTTATCCCCTGCCGCCCCCCTTACGGAAGGATATTCGGCTTTCAAAGTCAAACCCTTAGCCTCAGTAGGTTTTACTCCTTTTTCAAAACTCAGGATAAAATCTAACGTACGACCAATGGCCTCGTCCTTCGTGGAACCGCTTATTCTAAAAAGATACTCAACCCCTTCTTTTACCCCTTTTTCAGGAGCGTTAATCTTCAAGGCCAAGAGTACCGAGTTATTCCCCTCTTCCTTACCGAGCTTCACCCCTTTTACTTGAAAACCGTCCCATTTTTTATACAAAGCCGCTTTCCAACCTGGAGGCGCCTCTACTTTTAATAAAATTTCTTCCTCTCTATTACCCAAGTTCTGAACCTTTATGTCAAATTCCCATTCCTTTTTATCCATACCAACTACTACCCGATTGTACTCGCTTAAAATTGTAAAATCCCTTTCCTCCCCTTTTTCAGCCTTTTTTTCTTCTGACCATCCAGAAACAGCAAAACATATTAATACCAACAAAAGAGCTATCAAAAATTCACACCCCCATCCTCTCTTTTTCATATATCCCCCTCCTTTTTTGAAACTGAAAAAATTGAAAATTTCATAATACATATTATACAAAATTACTGCTTTTTTCAATAAAATTCCCTGAGGGAAATTATCAAAAACACCACACCAAATTCTCTTGCGGGAATTATGAAAAAAGAAGTCTTTTATAAACTTCTAAATTACCTTCCAGCATCTTCTCAGCGGTAAAACGCTCATAGGCGAATTCCTTCGCTCTCTCGGCCATCTCTTTCATCAGATGCGGATTCTCCAGGGCCCACATGATGCCATTTGCCAAAGAAAAAGGATCACCCCTACAAACTAAAACCCCCGTCTCCCCATTCTTAACGAGCTCTGGGATCCCCCCAGCATCGGTAGCCACCACCGGACAACCAGCAAAGAAAGCATCAATGATCGAACTACAAAGCCCTTCTTCTCTACTACTTACAACAAAAAGGTCGAAGAAAGCTAAAAGATCCTTCACGTTTTCCACAAAACCCAAAAATATCACGTCTTTCTCAAGACCAATTTCTTTCACTAACTTTTTTAAAAATTTTTCCCTCTCCCCATATCCTGCCAAAAATAATTTCACATTATAACCATTTTCTTTCACTATTTTGGTTGCTTTTATTAAATCCTCATGGGCTTTATGATCGGCAAAGTAGGAGATATTCCCAATTATAATTTCATCGCTTTTTTTATAAGTCTTTAAAAAAAATAATTTGCCATTTCCTCCACTTACACGCTCCGGATCAACGCCGCTATAGACTACGGTAATTTTATTTTCTGGAATTCCACACTCAATCAATATTTGTTTTATTTTGTTTGAAATAGCTATATAATGATCTGCACCTTTTATGTATTTTATTCTGTTCAATATATTCAAAAGATTTTTCCCACGATAGGGATAAAAATCAACGCGCCTTGTGACTACTATTTTCGGTTTATAACGTGCAATTAATTTTACTAAAAAAGCTAAAGTATGAGCGTGCGAAGTATGAGCATGTAGAATATTTATTTTATACTCATCTACAATTTTAGCCAATTTAAAAGCTAACAAAATGTTAATTTCTCCTCTCATGTTTTCCAAGAAAATCTTTTGGGCCTTAAAATCTCTTGCCTTTTGAGCGATATATGAGTTTGAAGGGGCTACTAAAAACGAGGTTATTCCTTTTTCCCACAGACCATTTATCAGAAGTCTCATTTGATTTTCTCCGCCTCTCCATGTCCTCTCACTATTTATGTGCATAATCCTTATATCCATTGTCCGACTTCCATAAAGGTTTTTTTTAGATTAAGCTTTAAAAGCTGTCAACATAAGATGAAGGTTTTAATACGCTCTCCAAATTGGCTAGGTGATGCAGTGATGGCTTTTCCTCTGGTCGAGCTTCTTAAGGAAAACCTTTCGGGTGTTTCCCTTCAAATAATGACACGGGGGTATTTGGCGGAACTTTGGGAAGTTCATCCTGCGGTTGATAAAATAAGAGTAATAAAGGGAGGAAAATTCCGGGAAATAACTATGGCCTTAAAGATGAGAAAAGAGGCTTTCGACCTTTATATATCCTTACCCAATTCTTTTTTAGCGGCTTTAAGTGGCTGGCTTTGCGGAGCTAAAATTAGGATCGGTTTCGCTACCCAGAGGAGGGAATTCCTTTTAACCCACCCCTTACCTTTACCACAAAAACAACACCGGGTCTTTCAATATTTAAACCTTCTTAAGCCATTAAATATTAACGTCCATCAATTACCCCCTTTAAGCCTTAAAATGGACCACTCTTTAAAAGAAAAAGCCAAAAATCTCCTTAACCCCTCGAACGGCCCTTTTATAGCCCTTAATCCCGGGGCTTTTTACGGGGAAGCAAAATGCTGGCCTGAGGAAAACTTCATAAGGCTCGGTAAATTTCTTATAAAAAATGGCTTCCAAGTGGTACTTCTGGGTTCTAAAAAAGAAGCTGAGAAAAACGAAAGGATAAGAAAACACATAGGAGAAAACATAAGGGATCTTACTGGGAAAACCTCTCTTAAAGAATTAATGGCCATCTTAACGGAAATGAAATGCTTGGTAACAAACGATACAGGTACTATGCATTTAGGGGTGCTTTTGGAGGTACCATTGGTTGCCATATTTGGTTCCACCTCCCCTGCATTTACAGGTCCATGGAAAGGAAAAAACATCGTATTGAGCTCTTCTCTTCCTTGTAGCCCCTGCTTTAAGAGAAAATGCCCCAAAGGAGATTTAAGGTGTATGCGAGAAATCACAGTTGAACAGGTATTATCAGCAGTGTTGAGGATAGTAAATGATTCAAAAAGTTAAAATTTCTGTCTATATCCTTACTTATAACAATGAAGATACTATAGAAAGAGCCTTAAAAAGTGCATTGTGGGCAGAAGAAATAATCGTAGTTGATCACTTCAGCAATGATCGTACGCCTGAAATATGTAAAAAATATACTCACAAATTTTTCCAAAAAGAGTGGACAACTTACAGAGAAGAATATAATTATGCAATATCATTAACTACCAACAAATGGGTGATGTTTCTCGATTCAGATGAAGAAATTACCCCAGAACTTGCTGAAGAAATAAGGGAAGAACTGTCAAAAAATGAAGGCAAATGGGCCGGTTATTTAGTTCCTCGAATGACTTTTTACTTAGGAAAGTGGATTAAACATGGAGGATGGTATCCCGATTACAAACTTCGCATTTTCGACAAGACCTTGGGCAAATGGGCAGGAAGAAGTTTCGATCCTTACCCTGAGGTTCAAGGAAGGGTTAAAAAATTGAAAAATCCCTGTCTTCATTATAGTTTCAAAAACTTAAACCATCATATAGATAAAATTAACCAATATTCAACTCTTTTTGCTAAAACCGCTCTTTATGAAAAGCAACGCAAATTTAAATTGATCCACTTACTTTTAAGACCTACATTTCGTTTCCTTAGAAATTATTTCTTGAAACTCGGATTCCTCGACGGAATGCCCGGATTTATATCGGCGGTAATGGCTTCTTACTATGTGTTTATAAAATACGCAAAAATGTGGGAAGAAGAGCAAAATGAAAAAAGATTTACTGCTAAGCGAAATTGCTAAAAATTTGATTATTTCAAATATTTCAAACCTAAAAAAGCAAGCTCATTTACCTTTAGATAAATACGGACTTTTCGTCAAAATATTCGTTTATAGTTTTAAAGAAAGGATCAAAAATTTAATCCTCCAAAGCAAAGCTGAAAAAGAACGTCATGCTCTTAATTTCTTGAGAAATCATGAACTTTACGTACCCAAATGGATAAGCAATTTTTCCCTGGATAAAAAAGTGGAGATATGCGTAACAGAATTAGTAGATGGTAAGCCCATAACTTCCCTATCTAACAATGAAATTCTTGAGGTAATACCTATAGTTGCTAAAACTATAAAGAAACTTCATGAATTGGGCTTTTTTCACAAAGATCTTCATCCAGGAAATATCCTTTATTCTTCTGGTAAAATTTATTTAACCGATTTTCACCGACATCGTTTTTATAAGAACGGCGTTCCTTTGAACAAAAGGCTGTGGGACATAGCTTGTTTCCTTTGGCCATTTCGATCAGATGAGATAAATAGGTTATTTATCCTCAATTATGCCGAAACCGAAAACATGGATTCGTATTTTTTATCAAAACTAAAAGAATGCTTCAAAAAAATAGCACAGAGAGAGATAAAAAAACTAAAAAGAGATACTTTAAGGGATTCTTTATACTTCAAAAGAGAAACAGCTCAAAATTTGCGATTATTTATGTCAAAAGATACTGACAAAAAATTGATTTTTTATATTTTAGAAAAACATAAAGAGATTAAAAACAAAAAAACTCAAAAATTAGTCAAAGAAACCACACGTAAAATCATCACAAGCTATGAGACCGATGAAGGCGTTTTTTATATTAAGGAATATCGACTCTCGGGATTTTTTGAGAAACTTAAAGAAAGACTCAGGGTTCCAAAATTTAGAAAAGCCTGGACAAATGCTAATATTCTTTATTTTATTTTTAACAGTAATACAAAACCTATTGCTTTAGTTGAACAAAAAAGGTGCTTGTTTTATACTAAAGCTTACTTGATTTTCTTCACACCTTCAAATGCAATTGGGTTACATATTTTTCTAAATGACATTATCCAACAGGATCAAAAAAATAAAAATAACTTTTTAAAGGCTTTTGTTAAGTTTTTAACTACAATGAAGGAATTTGATTTATGCCATAAAGATTTTAAAATCAACCATATTTTGGCTTTGAGGGAAAGAACCCATTGGTCATTTTCCCTTATAGACACTGAGGACGTTTTTTTTAAGAAATGGAACCTTGATTACATTAAAAAAATGCTAACACAAATGCATCAAACTCTTCCTTTCAAAAATTCCAACAGATTTTTTTATTTGCGCTTTCTCTGTTTGTTTTTAAGAAATTTTTCTCACAAAGAAAAAAAGAAGATAGAATATACGTTATTGAAAGCCAAATGAAGATAGCTATATTAAAGATAAATTTCAACACCTACGGAGGAAGCGAGAAGTACTGCTTGCTTCTTACTCGTTATTTGCTTCAAAAAGGATATACACCTGTAATTTTTTCTTCTTCTGAAGTTTCCGAACTTAACCAAGCCTTAATACATAAAGTTCCAACTCTTAGATTTAACAAACTCTTACAACTTTACAGTTTTAATAAGTGTATTTATTCCTATTTTAATAATAATAGAGAATTTGACGCAATAATAAGCATGGACAAAACCATTTATCATACCCACATTAGAGCTGGTGGCGGATGCCACAAAGCTTGGTTATTGAGAAAGGAAAAATTATATTCTTGGTGGCGAAAGAAATTATTATCTATTAATCCGTACCATAAATTCGTATTGAAACTAGAAAAACTTGGATTTGAGGGGCCATGGGTAAAAAAAATTATAACCAATTCGAATATGGTAAAAAGAGAGATATTGGAACATTATAAAGTAGATGAAACAAAAATTATGGTTATTCATAATGGAGTCGAATGGAAAGCGCTAGAAAAGGCATTTTGGGAAAAGGAAAACAAGTATTATTTAAGAAAAGAATTGGAATTAGATCCGGATGCTTTTTATTTTCTTTTCGTAGGCAACGGATTTGAGAGAAAAGGACTAAAATTTGCTATTAAAGCTTTGAGTTTATTCCCAAAAGATATCAAGTTAATTGTTGTAGGTCATGATAAAAATATTAAAAAATATAAAAAACTTGCTCAAAATTTAAAATTAAGTGAACGAATTTTATTTGTAGGATATCAACAAAATGTAACAAAATTTTATCAAGTAGCTGATGCTTTTTTATTGCCTACGTTATATGATCCATTTTCTAATGCTTCTCTTGAAGCATTAGCGATGGGCTTATTTGTAGTTACAACGAAAGATAATGGGTGCTCAGAAGTAATCAAAGACTTTTCTGGCATAGCGATAGAAAATCCAAATGAGGTGGATTCTTTGGCGTATGCCATGAATTTGGCAATTTCTAAAGAAAAGGACCCTTTTAAAATAAGGATGAGTGTAGCCCATCTGGATGTGGACGAACAAGTAAAAAAACTAGTTGAAGCGTGTCTTTCGGAGATTTAAAAATGGGCTTTAGTTTTTTGAACCATACGGCTGATGTGGGTATTAGGGTATGGGCAGAAAGTTTGGAGGCCTTATTTGAAGAGAGCGCTTATGCCCTCTTTTCCCTCATCACCAATTTAGAGAAAGTAACTCCTAAAGAAACCCTTTTTATTGCTTTGGAAGGTAAAGATTATGAAGAGCTTCTTGTAAGTTGGCTAAATGAACTTTTGTACCATCATGAAGTTAAAAACATGTTATTTTCTTATTTTAAGGTATTGGAACTTGGATCATCATTTTTAAGGGCTGAAATTAAAGGTGAAGTTTTTTCCTCTGAAAAGCATGAGATTTTGACTCCCGTTAAGGCTGTTACCTATCATAATTTGGAAATCCGCAAAACTGGGAAGGGGTATGAGGTAGAGATTATATTAGATATATAAGGAGGGGACAACAATGTCGAAGATAAAATTAAAAAAAATTGACGATTATAGATGGTTGATACCCAAAGAAGGAAAGATGAGAACGGAGGGGTTAATTTATGCAAGCGAAAAAATGCTCGAAGAGATTGAAGAAGATCAAAGCATCCTGCAAGTTAAAAATGTAGCAACCATGCCTGGAATCGTGGGAAGAGCCCTAGCTATGCCCGATATCCATTGGGGGTATGGCTTTCCAATTGGAGGGGTGGCGGCTTTTGACGAAGAGGAAGGTGTGATTTCCCCTGGTGGTGTTGGTTATGACATTAACTGCGGGGTAAGGCTTCTGAGATCTAACCTTACCAGGAAGGACATAGAGGGAAAACTGGAAGACCTGGTGGATGCCCTTTTCCGCAATGTCCCCTCAGGAGTTGGTTCTCATCGGAAGGATTTAAAACTGGACAAAACCCAAGAGAAAAAGGTGCTTCTAAAAGGAGCTCAATGGGCCGTGGAACAGGGATTCGGGAAATGGGAGGATTTAAATCACATTGAAGAAGGGGGTTGTATAAAAGGGGCTGATCCTGATTTAGTGTCCGAAAAAGCTTTGGAGCGGGGAAGAGCACAATTAGGAACTTTGGGATCGGGGAACCATTTTGTAGAAATAGGATATGTAAAAGAGATTTTTGACGAAAAATTGGCCTCCGCGTTGGGTCTTTTTAAGGATCAAATAACTATTACAATACATACTGGATCAAGGGGCTTAGGGCACCAGATATGTGATGATTTTATCAGAATTATGAACAAAGCCGTTGAAAAATATGGCATTGAACTTCCAGACCGACAGTTATGTTGTGCTCCTATAAAATCCCCTGAGGGGCGAGACTATTTTGCAGCAATGGCATGTGCCGCTAATTTTGCCTTTGCTAACCGGCAGATGATCACCCATTGGGTAAGGGAGAGTTTTGAGGAAGTTTTGAAGGCAAGCCCAAGAGCCTTGGGTTTGGAATTGGTATATGATGTATGTCATAATATCGCAAAATTTGAGGTACATAAGGTTAACGGAAAAGAGAAAAGATTGTGCGTTCATCGAAAAGGAGCTACGAGGGCTTTTCCGCCTGGACATCCCGAACTTCCTAAAGATTATCAAGAAACGGGACAACCCGTCCTTATCCCGGGAGATATGGGAAGGTATTCCTATGTGCTGGTTGGAACTCAAAGGGCAATGGAAGAGACTTTTGGTAGTACTTGTCACGGTGCGGGAAGGGTTTTAAGCCGCCATCAGGCCAAAAAGACAGCCGGAGGTCGTTCAGTGGCTGAAGAACTTCGTAAAAGGGGCATTTATATTAGAGCAGCAAGTCGTGCTACCATGATCGAAGAGGTACCCGAGGCTTATAAAGATGTGGCGGATGTGGTAGAAGTGGTTCATAATGCCGGGTTGAGCAAAAAGGTAGCAAAGCTTATGCCTTTAGGGGTGATTAAAGGATGAGTCCATATTTGAAAACCATTACTCCGGAAGAAGCTTTAAGTATCCTCATGAATGTGTTCCAACCCTGGCATTATGATCGAAAGGAAACAGTAGAAACACTTAACGCCTTGGGACGAGTTACAGCTAGTCCTATTTTCGCTTCCAGATCCGTTCCCCATTACCATGCGGCAGCTATGGATGGAATTGCGCTTAAGGCCGAAAAGACCTTTGGCGCCTCTGAAAAAACACCAGTTCGGCTTCTTTTGGGTAAAGAGGCTTTTTGGATAGACACAGGCGATCCACTTCCCGAAGGAACAAACGCAGTTGTACCCCTTGAAGAGGTTAATCAGGAAGGAGAATGGGTCGAATTGATCAAAGCGGCTTATCCTTGGCAACACGTAAGGTTGGCTGGAGAAGATTTGATAAAAGGGGAAATGCTTTTCACCTCCAATCACCGGTTAAGGGGCGAAGATTTAGCACTTTTGGTAGCCTCAGGCGTTAAGTTTGTTCAAGTTAAATCCAAACCTCGAGTGATTTTTATCCCTACTGGAGATGAAATTCGTGATCCCTTTTTAGATCTTGCTCCGGGAGAAATCCCCGAGTTCAATTCGGTTTTAATCGGATCAATAGTTGAAGAAATAGGAGGAACATTTAAAAAAATCGGCCCGGTTAAAGATGATCCTTCGGAACTTCGGAAAACGCTCGAAAAGGTATACGAAGAAGCGGACATCATATTAATCAATGCGGGTTCTTCTACAGGCAGAGGCGATTTTACCAAAATGGTAATAGATGAAAACGGGCGGGTCTTATTTCACGGAATCTCCATTATGCCTGGAAGACCCACCTTAGGAGGAGAATACAAAGGAAAACCCGTTTTGGGCTTACCTGGATATCCCATCTCGGCATTTGTGGCTTTTAAACTTTTGGCAGAGCCCTTTTTGTTAGCTATGTTGGGACAAATCCCATCAAAACCCCCTGTTATAAAGGCCATTTTGGCCGAAGATATACCTTCTCGACTTGGAATTTACGAATTCGTCAGGCTTAAGGTTTTCAAAAGTAAAGGAAACTTTGTGGCCTACCCTTTACCAAGAGGGGCTTCAGTTTTGAGTTCCATTATAAAAGCCGAAGGGCTTCTTAAGATACCGTTACAAAGTGAAGGGTTAGCCGAGGGAAAGGAAGTTGAGGTGGAGCTTCTCGTGAGCCCTGAAGTGGCGGAAAGGACTTTGCTCATAGTAGGAAGCCATGACCTTTCCATTGATATTATGGCCGATAGGTTAAAAAAAACATATCCCCCCATTTTCCTAACGACTAAAAATACCGGAAGCCTCGGTGGGTTGAGGGCAATGGCAAAAGGATACGCCAAAATGGCTACCTGTCATTTGTTGGATCCGGAAAGCGGAAGTTATAATCTCCCTTTTATAAAACGCTACTTACCCGATAAGGAAGTGGTGGTTTTTCGACTTTTTTGGCGGCAACAAGGGTTTATCCTTCCTAAAGGTAACCCCAAGCGTATTAAGAACGTAGAAGACCTTCTCAGAAAGGACGTAGTTTTCGTAAATCGCCAAAGGGGTTCTGGAACAAGGGTCCTTTTAGATTATCTCCTTAAGGAAAAGGGATTGGACCCCCAAAAAATAGTGGGGTATAATGATGAACTCACGGACCATATGGCAGTGGCAATGGCTGTAAAAAGCGGAAGGGCTGATGTAGGAGTGGGGATACTTGCTGCAGCAAAGGCTTTGGATTTGGATTTTATACCTTTATGTGAAGAACCGTTTGATCTAATCATCGAAAAAGAAGCCTTAAAAGACGAGAAGATCCAAGTGCTGCTAAACCTTTTTTCTGACCCTGCTTTAAGAGGAGAAATCGAGTACCTGGGAGGATACAAAACGGAAGAAATGGGGAAAAGGATATGGCCTTGAAAGCGGCGGTTATAACGGTCAGTGATAGGAGCTCCCGAGGGGAAAGAGAAGACCTCTCCGGACCAGTGGCAGAAAGGTTACTAAAAGAACATTTAAAAGCCCAGGTTATCATTAAGCAGATCGTACCCGATGAAGTAGAGTCGATAAAGGAGGCAATCCTCAAGGCTTGTGATTTGGGCGTGGACCTCGTAGTTACCTGTGGAGGAACGGGGGTTTCTCCTCGAGATGTAACCCCTGAGGCCACAAGGGAAGTACTGGATAAGGAATTGCCCGGCTTCAGCGAAGCCATTAGAATGGAAGGCTTCAAAAAAACGCCTCATGCCATTATCTCAAGGGGAATCTGCGGTTTCCGAAGGAATACTCTCATTATTAACCTTCCTGGAAGTCCTAAGGCAGTAGAAGAAGGCTTAGAAGTGATAATAAGGGCAATTCCTCATGCTATTGAAAAAGCTAAAGGTGAGGAAAGTGAGTGTGCGAGGGAGCCATAAATGCCGATATATGAATATCAATGCCTTGAGTGCCAAAAAATCTCCGCGCATTTGATATTACCAAAGGAAGAACTTGTTCCATTCTGTAAATACTGTGGAAGTAAAAAGGTTAAAAGGATAATTTCACGTGTAGCCGTGTTGAAATCCATTGAATCCAAAATAGAACAATTTACCGATCCAGCTCGATGGGGCGATTTTGAGAGTGATCCCCGGGCCTTTGAAAAATGGATGAAGGAGGTAGGAAATGAGTTTGGAGAAGATTTGAGCCGAGAAGAGGTGGAAAAGATGGTGGAAGAGACGATTAAGGAAACTTACGAAAACAAGGAGGCCGAAAGATGAAGAGGATCGGAATAGTCGGAACCGGTTCCTATGTGCCAGAAAAGGTCTTGACCAATTACGATTTGGAAAAAATTCTAGATACTTCCGATGAATGGATTTATACGCGAACCGGCATAAGAGAAAGGCGGGTGGCTGCCCCGGATCAGGCTGCAAGTGATTTGGCAAAAATCGCCTCCGAAAGGGCACTGGAGGCAGCAGGCATGAGCCCCGAAGATATCGAACTTATAATAATGGCTACCATTACCCCCGATACCCATTGCCCGGCGGGTGCGAATTGGCTGGAGGCTAAACTTGGTGCTGTTAATGCAGTCAGTATGGATATAACTGCGGCTTGTAGTGGTTTCATCTTCGCTTTGTCAGTGGCCGAACAATATTTAAAAAATGGCGTGTTTAAAAACGCTTTGGTGGTGGCTTCCGAGGTGATGACCAGGACAGTCGACTGGACGGATAGGGCATCATGTATCTTATGGGGTGATGGTGCTGGCGCAGTGGTTCTAAAAGAGGTTTCTGACGAAAGTGGGATCCTCTCCATTCATATACACACGGACGGCTTAAATGGGGACACTTTGCTTCTTCCAGGAGGAGGATCTAAAACCACGCCCATTTCCCATGAGAGCGTGGATAAAAAGCTCCATTTCCTGAAGATGATAGAAGCCAATCAATCTTTCAAAGTAGCGGTTAGAAAGTTCGCTGAAGCTTGCGAAGAAGCGCTTGATTATAACGGCATCACATTGGACGAAATTAAACTTATAATCCCCCATCAAGCAAATCTCAGAATCCTTCAGGGAATGGCCAAACAATTGGGTATATCCATGGAGAAGGTCTTCGTAAACATTGACCGCTATGGCAACATGTCATCAGCCACAGTACCAGTAGCTCTTGATGAAGCGGTAAGAAAGGGATTAATTCAAAAAGGTGACCTCATATTACTTACAGCCTTCGGAGGAGGACTTACTTGGGGAAGCGCTTTGATTCGGTGGTAGGTCTCTTCCCTCTTTTAAGAACGCTAAGCATCTGTTCGTGTATGTGACCGTTTGAGGCCACCACTTCTAAATGGAAGGGGTCAAATGGATTTCCTTCAAAATCACTCACCATTCCACCCGCCTCTTTTACAATCAACACTCCTGCTGCCACATCCCATGGCTTTAATTTGAGTTCCCAAAAACCATCAAACCTCCCTGAAGCTACATAGCATAGATTCAAAGCAGCACTTCCATCACGCCTTATGGCTTGAGCTTCAAAAATCATGTTTAGGAAATGATCAAGATTATTCACCGGATCGCGTTTTAAATCATAGGGGAAACCTGTGGCAAGAAGGCTCTCCGAAAGCCTTGTTACGTTAGAGACTTTTATCCTACTTCCATTTAAATAGGCTCCCCTCCCTTTCTCTGCCCAGAATAACTCATCCCTTGTAGGATCATATACAACCCCTAATACAACCTCACCTTCATACTGTAAAGCCAAGGACACACAAAATACAGGATACCCATGAACGTAATTTGTAGTTCCATCAAGCGGGTCTATAAGCCAACAGTATGGAGATCCCTTTAATTCAAATTGAGTTTCTTCAGTTATTATGTCATGATCAGGAAATTTCTTTTTTATGAAATTCACTAATATTTCTTCACATTCCTTATCAACTTCTGTAACAAGATCAATTTCACTTTTGTAATGTACTATGCGCCTTTCAGGAAGTCCATTAAGTTGTACTTGACCAACTCTTTTGGCTATCTCTATGGCCTCATGCAAAAAAGATTTCACTTCAAAAATTACCCCGATGATGCTTTATTATCTCACCTTCAACGATGTAAACTGTATCTTCAGCCAGATTGGTAGCAAGATCAGCCACGCGCTCCAAACATCGAGAAATGCGTAAAAGATGCAAAGACCTTTCTATTGTAGTGGGATCAGAAGCCATAAAGGTTATAAGTTCTCGCCATATTTGATCTCTTAAACCATCCACTATGGCGTCACGCACACATACTTCTCTTGCTAATTGAGAATCTTCTTGTAAGAATGACTTAATACTATCTTGAAGCATCTTTATAGCTTCTTCAGCCATTCTCGGGATATCAATAAGAGGTTTGACCATAGGCCTTTCGATTAAGAACAAAGCACTTTGAGCGATATTTACTGCTTCATCCCCTATTCTCTCAAGGTCGTTATTCATTTTTAAAATCATAACGATCGTTCTTAAATCTTTTGCGTGGGGTTGATAACGAGCTATAAGTTCTATACCCTTTTCGTCAATCTGTATTTCCAAATCGTTTTCTCGGTTTTCATCTTCTTCAATTACTTTCAAAAGCAAGTTTTTGTCTTTTTTTAGTAACCCATCTATACTTTTCTCGATCATGCTCTCAACTAAAGTGGCACTTTCTAAAAGCTTTTCTTTAAGTGTTTCTAATTCTTGGTGTAACATAATTTGTCTCCTCCTATCCGAATTTTCCTGTAAGGTATTTTTCCGTCCTTAAATCCTTTGGTTTAGTAAAAACTTCACCAGTAGGGCCAAATTCTATGATCTCTCCCAGATACATGAATGCCGTAAAATCGCTGACCCGAGCGGCTTGTTGTAAGTTATGAGTAACGATAACGATGGTAAGATGCTCTTTTAATTCCGTTAAAAGCTCTTCGAGTTTCGCAGTAGAAATTGGATCAAGAGCACTGGCCGGTTCATCTAAAAGGAGAACCTCTGGCTCCAAAGCCAAACAACGAGCGATGCAAAGTCTTTGCTGTTGTCCGCCGGAAAGTTCAAAGGCGCTTTTGTGGAGTTTATCTTTAACTTCGTCCCATAAAGCGGCATCCTTTAAGGCTTTTTCTACTCGAGCTTCTATATTGTCCTTAATTCCGTGTATCTTCAAACCAAAGGCCACGTTTTCGAAGATGGATTTTGGCAATGGATTGGGTTTTTGAAAAACCATTCCGATCCTTTTCCGAAGTTCATAGGGATCCACCTTTTCGCTGTATATGTCAACACCATCCAACAAAATCCTTCCTGTAAGACGGGCACCCGGGAAAAAGTCATTCATCCGGTTGAGGCACCTCAAAAAGGTGGACTTTCCACATCCCGAAGGCCCCATAATGGCGGTTATACGGTTTTGGGGAACTTTTAAGTTTATATTCTTTAAGCATTGAAAACTCCCAAACCAAAAATTAAGCCCTTCCACATGTATTTTGGTAGGGATCTCTTCTTTCACCATTTTTTCCACTTTCTAAGACGTTGTCTCTCTATAATGGCCAAAACACTTAAGCACATAACCATGAATAAAAGCACGAGCGTAGCTCCAAAAGCCATTTTAGTATGAATTTCAGGATTCGTCCCCTCGGTCATAAGGGCGTAAATATGGAAGGGGAGAGCCATGGTCTCGGAAAAGGGAGAAGAGGGAATGCGAGTCATGTAAAAAGAAGCCGCTGTGAAGAGAATCGGAGCGGTCTCACCAGCTGCTCGAGAAAGGGAAAGGATCACTCCGGTTAATATCCATCCGAAAGCCGTTGGGAGGGCCACATGCCAAATGGTCTGAAATTTGGTGGCTCCGAGTCCGAAACTCGCCTCGATGAATTCCTTAGGAACAGCCCTCAAGGCTTCCTCAGTTGAACGGACAATTATGGGAAGCACCATAAGGCCAAGCGTCAAGATACCGGAAAGTATGGAGACACCAAAGCCCAAGGCCTTCACAAAAACCGCCAATCCAAAAAGGCCAAAAACAATAGAAGGCGTGCCTGCCAGATTGTTAATGCTAAGCCGAAGGATGCGCGTAAATAGGTTCTCGGAAGCATAATATGATAGGTAAATCCCCAAGGCGACACCCATAGGAAAGGCTAAGATCACACTTCCAATCCCAAGCCATAAAGTTCCTATAATTGCCGGAAGTATCCCCCCTCGGGTCATCCCCTCTTTGGGAACTTGAGTCAAAAATTCCCAACTTATGCTTCCTGCTCCTTTTACTACAAGAATTAACAAAAACAGAAATAGAAAAACCACTACTCCACACGCAATAGCTTTGAAGCTTGAAAACCATAGGCCTTCTTTAAGCCTTTCCCTTTTTAACCGAGTTTTCTTTTCCATCTCTCCTGCAAAAGGTCAGCTATCACGTTAAACGCCATGGAAATTATGAACAAAATGGCTCCCAGAGCGAAAAGGGCATGATAATGGGGTGATCCCTTCGGAGCCTCGGCCATTTCAAGAGCTATTGTGGCCGTTAACGTCCTTATCGGTTCGAAGAAAGATAGGGTTATGATGGGGGCATTGCCTGCAGCCATAAGAACCGCCATTGTCTCCCCAATGGCCCTTCCCATTCCCATTATCACCCCACAAAAGATCCCCCCTGAGGCCACCGGTATGGAGACATATTTTATGGTCTGCCAATGAGTAGCCCCCATTGCAAAAGAGGCCTCTTTAAGGATATGAGGAACAGCGGAGATAGCTTCTTCTGAAAAGCTCGTTATTGTGGGAAGTGCCATAAGCCCCAATATGATGGAAGCATTAAATGCACAAAGACCCGTAGGAATTGAAAAAACGCTTTGAAGAAACGGAGCAAGAATTACCATCCCAAAAAAACCAAAAACTACCGAGGGTATACCCGCTAAAACTTCAATAAAAGCCTTAAGAATTGCCCTTATTTTAGGGGAGGCTAATTCAGCAACATAAATGGCCAGACCGATCCCCAAAGGAGCACTCCATAAAAGAGCCCCCAACGTGACCATGAGTGAACCCCATAAGAGAGGAAGACTTCCAAACTGAGGTGGAGAATAAGTGGGAAGCCATATTTTTCCAAAAAGAAAATTTTTCCAAGAAGTTACTCTAAATATAACTCCTCCCTCTCGAAACAGAAAAAATAACATGGCTAAAACTATGAAGATTGCTCCAAAGGCAAAAAGGTGAATCAACCCTTCGATCGTTTTTTCCCTTATCCTTTTCATTCTGAAGCGCAGATTGCTAATCATAAGGGGACCCGAGGGGTCCCCTCCTCTCAATTCGTAATTTTATTTAACAGGTATATACCCCACTTCTTTAACCAACTTCTGTCCATCAGGAGATAATACAAAATCTATAAACTCCTTGACAAGCCCCTTCGGCTCTCCTCTTACATAAAAGAAGAGAGGTCTACTGACGGGGTAAATGCCCTTCCTAACGGTTTCTTCTGAGGGCATAACGCCTTCGACAGCTAAAGCCTTTACTTTAGGTTCTAAATAAGCCATCCCTATGTACCCTATAGCACCTTTGGTATTTGACACTGTAACCGCTACCGCTTTGTTGGAGGCCTGATATAAAGCCCGAGGGGTGAGCGGTTCCTTCTTCAATACGATCTCATTGAAACATTCAAATGTACCAGAAGCGCTATCACGAGAAACTACAACGATCTTCTCATCCCGCCATCCAAGCTCCTTCCAATTGGTAATTTTCCCCGTATAAATTTCCCTCAGCTGAGATATAGTAAGGCCGTTCAACGGATTTTTGGGGTTTACAACAACCGCAATACCATCGAGGGCTATCTTTATCTCCTCAGGGATAAATCCTTTTTCCTTAGCCTTTTGCAACTCTTCTGGTTTCATCTCCCTCGATGACATGGCTATATCACAGGTACCGTCGAGTAACCCCGCTATTCCAACTCCCGAACCTCCACCTCTTACCGAGATCTCAACGCCTGGGTGCCTTTTCATGAATCCTTCAGCCACTCTTTGAGCAATTGGCAAAACAGTAGTAGATCCCTGAAGCACCAGCACCTTCCCAGAACCAAATAGCAACATGGGAATAAGGGGCAGACTGAGTGCTAAGACCTTTAACGCTTTTAAAAACTTCATCCTCATACCTCCTTTGAAATTTTTATTTACTATTTATTTACCCTAAGGTTGTTAATTTTTTATTAATTTTTCGTTAAATGTTCTTTAAATTCCGGTTAATTTTTGGTTAATTTCGGAAGGAATAAAAACCGTAAAAGTCGACCCCTCTCCTAAACGACTTTTTACTTCAATTTTGCCTCCATGTAGTTCCACTATATGTTTAACTATAGAAAGCCCTAAGCCTGTTCCCCCTTTTTTCCGTGAGCGAGATTTATCTATCACGTAAAACCTCTCAAAAATCCTGTCCAATTCCGAAGAAGGAATACCTATTCCGGAGTCTGAAATCTCAATAATGACCCACTCATTTGTCTTTTGAGCTTTTATTTTAACCCATCCTTTTTCGGTGAAACGAATAGCATTATCAATAAGGTTGTAAAGAACTTCGTATAATCTCAATTGATCTGCTTGCATAATGAAAGGCTTAGGAACTTCTAAAATCAATTGTAGCTTTTTCTCGCTCGCCAATTTTTGAAAAAAGGGAAGCATATCTTGTAGCACTTCATTTAAGTCAAACTCAATTATCTCAAGCTTTACCTTTCCGCTTTCCAATTCCGATAAATTCAACAGATCTTCAATCAATCGGATCATACGCTCCAAATTTCTTTCCATTATCTCAAGGTAACTCGCTTTCTCTTCTTCATCTTCTTTTAAAGCCTCAAGAGAACTCTTAATAGCTGTTAAAGGTGTACGAAGTTCATGAGAAACTGTTCCTATGAGGTCCCTTTTGAATCTTTCGAGGTTTTTCATCAGAGTTAGATCGTATAAAAAAACCAAAAGTTCACCTTCCGGATTTTGTGAACCCCTTAATAGAAAACTTTTAGAATTTAAATCTAACTCGAGAACCAAATCCGGGTTTTTCCTCAACTTTTGTATTGCCTCGCGCAGACTGGAATTTCTCAATTCCCAAAAAGAATGTCCTTCCATCTCTCCACACAAAGATTTGGAACTTTCATTTTGAAAAAGTATATTCCCTCTTTGATCCAATACAAAAAACGGATCTTTAATAAGGGTAAAAAGTATCTGAAGTTGTTGCTGTCTGTTCTGTGAAATTGAGAAAAGCCTCTGAAGCTCCTCTGCTACCTTATTTAAAAGAAAAGCCAATTCCTCATATTCCTTTCGACCATAAGGGAAAAGTTTAAAATTGTAATCTCCTGAGGAGACGCGTTTTAAGGCTTGTGAAATTGAATGTAAAATTTTTTTGTATTCTTTGAGATAATAAATTAACAACGCACATCCAAAAGAAATCACCAACAAAATTAACAATATCATTTATCTTCCAATTTATAACCTACACCTCTTATAGTCTTTATTAAACTCCTTGCTTCTTTAAGCTTATCGCGTAATTTCTTAATGTGGACATCTATCGATCTTTCTGTCACTATTTTTTCATTACCCCATAGAGCATCCAAGAGTTTTTCCCTTGTAAAGACCTTACCTTTTCTTGAAGCCAATATCTCGAGAATTTTAAATTCAGTAAAGGTTAACTCTATCTCCTCCCCTTTCAAATAAACCCTATGAGCCTGAGGGTCTATTACCAGGATATCGCTTATCTTTATTTTCTTCTCTTCTTCTATATTAGGGGTCGTCCTCCTTAAAAGTGCTTTAACCCTTGCTAACACTTCTTTTAAAGAAAATGGTTTAACTATGTAATCGTCTGCACCCAACTCCAACCCTTGAACCTTTTCTTCTTCGTTGCCTTTTGCAGTAAGGATCATTATCAAAACGGAAGAAAACTCGTCATGAGAGCGTAAATACCGGCATATCTCAATTCCATCCAGATCCGGTAACATAAGGTCAAGAATTACCAAATCGGGCTTTTCCTTCGTGAGAGATTTCAAAAAGCTACTTCCGTCTTCGAATTTGCTTACCTCAAATCCAGCTTTCTTAAGATAATTAGCCAAAAGTTCTCTTATATCCGCTTCATCTTCTATTATGGCTATTTTCCTTTGTCCATTCATATCTTCAAAATTTATTGTAACTCATTTTTTCCATAACTTCACTGAATTTTTACTCCCTCCAGTTCTTTCTGGTTTTTAAAAACTTGAATAACTTCTAACATTTGTTAAAATTTTAAATGACCATTTGATTTTTTAGGAGGATAAAAATGGGTACAAAAGTGGGAAAATTTAAAGAACCTGTATGGGGGAACGAACTCGAAATTGAGATGATACCTACCGAAGAGCTTACGGTTATAGAAATACAAAGGAAACCTTCTACTTACCATGTTCAACGTCTCAAGGATTCCATAAGAAAAGTGGGTTTTGTCGTTCCCGTCATGGGAATTCGAAGAAATGGAAAAGTAGTCATAATTGATGGTCAACATAGATTTTTAGCAGCCAAAGACCTTGGGATTGAAGAATTGCCAGTAATAATTCTCCCGGAAAAATTTGCCTTTGACCTTATGGAATTCAACGTAGAAAAACAAATGTCTTTAAGGGAAAAGGCTTATGTGTCATTAAACGTATATAGATGGTACTTAGATGTGGATCCATCCAAGTACGAAAACGATGATGAGATCCGTGATTCGATAGAATCAATACATTATGTCACTTTAGGCTTAGCTTACGAAAGCCAGCCTCGACTCTTCGGTTCAGCCTTTGAAAGCCTCATGCACAGAATAGACAATTGGTTTAGTCTACCGCTCAATGAAGCGATAACCGAACGTAAGAAACGGTCAGATATGCTTTTAGAAGTTGAAACTTTAGTAAGGCAAGCTGTAGAAGAAATCCAAAAACTTGGTGTAAATAACCCATTTTTACCAAGGGCAGTGGTCTCTTACGTTAACCCAATAGGCCGTAAGAGAATTATAGAAGAATCGTATGAGGAAATAATGGAAACGATGAAAATACGTCTTGAAAAGCTTCTTGAAAACCCTAATCAATTCTTATCATATGGTTACGAAGAAGAGGAAGATCTTTAAATGAGCAAAAGAATATGAGAATAGAACTTATAATTGTCGGTGATGAAATAATTGAAGGATTTATCGATGATAAAAATTCTCAATATTTGGCTTCAATCCTTTATAAAGTTGGTTTAAAAGTTCACAGGATAACTAAAGTGGGAGATGACGAAGGAGAAATATCCACACTTCTTAAAGAAGCCGTTACACGGTCTGATCTAATCATAGTAACTGGAGGTCTTGGACCAACCCCTGATGATCGGACTCGGGAGGCCTCTGCTAAGGCATTGGGGTTACCTTTAGTTAAAAACGAAGCTTATTTGGAAAGGATAAAGGAGACCTTTGAAAAATTCAAAATTCCTTTCACTGAAGCCGAAGAAAGGTTCGCCCTTTTGCCCGAGGGAGCCGAGATATTGCCAAATCCCTTGGGATTATGTGGATTTAAGCTAACTTATCAAAATCGAAGCCTTTTCTTTTTACCAGGTGTACCTCAAGAGGTAAAAGCAATAGTGGAAATTAGCCTCTTGCCCTTTCTCCAAGAAAAAAGTCACAGCATGTTTTTTATCGAAACCGTAAGATGCTTCGGGCTCACCGAAGGCCAAGCGCAAAAGCTTCTTAGGGACATAAAGGATGAACTACCTGTTGAAATCGCCTATCTTCCACATCTCCCAGAGCTACACCTCAGAATTAAGGTAAAGGAAGAAAGCAGAGAAAAGGGAGAGGAGATTTTGAGAAAGGCCATTGATTTAATCCGAGAACGCTTGGGGGAAGCTTTTATAGGCTTAGAAAATGATACCTTAGAAAAAGTAGTGGGTACGAAATTAAAAGAAAATGGATTTACTTTAGCTACCGCTGAATCTTGTACAGGTGGGCTTATAGCTCATAGGATTACTCAAATACCCGGGAGCTCCGAATACTTTTTGGGAGGAATCGTATGTTACAGTAATGAATCAAAAATAAGGGAACTCGGAATACCCATAGAGATAATAGAAAAGTATGGTCCTGTGAGTTTTGAATGTGCTCAATTGATGGCTGAAAAAGTGAGGGAACGTTTCAAAAGTACCTTTGGGCTTTCTACCACTGGAATAGCGGGACCTGGAGGGGGTACTTCAGAAAATCCAGTGGGAACAGTATATATAGGTTTGGCCGGACCCCAAGGAACAAAGGTCAAAAGATATCAATTTTGGGGAGACCGGGAACAGATAAAACTTATGGCCTCCGAGGTTGCACTTGATCGGCTAAGAAGGTCACTCATTTCTTTAAACACTTAACATTTCTTTTAATTCTAAAGCGTTTCTTACCGCATAAGCCTCATAATCATTGTCGAAATAGCAGAAAATCCTCTTGACACCTAAATCTAAAGCCTCTTTGATGAAAGAAGCCCATTCTTTAAGCTCCTCATAAGTATAAAGCGAGGAATAAAGTCTCTGACTCCCATGTAAGCGTAAATAAAGAAAATCCCCCACGATAAGCTTAACTTGAGGGAAATTAGGTGAATCAGCCACACATAAGGTTGCTCCAAATGCTTTAAGGAGATCATAAATCGAAGGATCGAACCAAGAGGTGTGTCGAAACTCAAAAGCGTAAGTTCCGGGAGGAAGGAGCTTTAAAAATTCCTCTAACAAATGAGGATCAGCTTTTAGACTCGGGGGTGTTTGAAAGAGTATGGGGCCACGTTTATCCCCGAGCCCTTCCGTATTAAAAAAGAACCAGTTCAATTCCTCATTTACGTCTCTTAGCCTTTTTTTGTGAGTTATGAGGCGCGAAGCCTTTACCGCAAAAAGAAATCCTTCCGGCGTTCTTCTATTCCAAGATTCGAAAACTTGTCGCGAAGGGATGCGATAAAAAGGGCTATTGAGCTCCACTGTATCAAAATAACGGCAATAAAACTCAAGCCAATCCTTAGAAGGAAGCCCTTCGGGGTAAAACCTGCCTTTCCAATGGCGATATATCCACCCCGAAGTCCCTACCCTTATTTCTCCTCTCATCCAAGTAGAAAACTAACATCACCTTTACCAACCCTCAACACCGTGGGAGGATCGGTAGTGAGATCTATAATTGATGAATGCTGCGGAACGATCTTCCCCGCATCTATGACCAAATCCACTTCTCCTTTGAAACGCTCAGCCAATTCTTCCGGATCGTCATAGAGACTTTGATCCGATCGAGTCACACTAGTAGTAATTATGGGATTTCCAAGCTCCTTTACTATCATTAAAGGAATCGGATGATCTGGAACCCTTATGCCAACGGTCCTCTGCCGACTCAACATTATTTTGGGAACAAGTCCCGAAGCCTCAAGTATAAAAGTATAAGGCCCTGGAATAAGCCGTTTCATCAAGCGATAGGCTGAATCCGTAATTTGAGCATAAAGACTTATATAACTAAGGTCTGGACAAACTATGCTCAGTCGTTTAGAGGGATTTGCCTTCTTTATGCTGTATATTTTCTTTATCGCTTCTTTATTGTATAAATCACATCCAAGCCCATATATGGTATCGGTAGGATAAATAATAATCCCCCCTTCTTTCAAAATTTCCACTACCTTTTGAATAATCCTTTTTTGCGGATTTTGTGGATTAACCTTCAAAATTACCATTTCTCCTCCTTAAAAACTTTTATTCTTCTAAACCCAATTCCTTTTTAATTTGTTGAATTATCTCTTTTACTCTTCTTTTATGCCCCTCTCTCCCCAAAGAATATGAGATTGGTTGCCACGGCATTTCTTTTAAATTATTAACAAGTTGAGCAAGCCGATCTGAAGGAATAGACAATAAAATTAACCCTTCTGGGAAAAGACGACGGGCACGCATTCCAAACCCAAGACCTGTGATGGTGAAATTTACTTCTCCCGTTAAATAAGGATAAATAAACAACCAAGCACAAGCTATTACAGTAGTACCTTTTGCTATCCACATTTTGCCATTATCGTATGATAAACCCCTTAAAATAATCTCAGCTTGATTAACTTTAGCGGTAAATATCAGCACATCGGGATCAAAATTTAAATCATTTATCGGAGAAAACATCACATAATTAACGGTACCTCTATGAAGTTTTGGAATAGTATAATAAACCCTTTGATTAGCTTTTGGGTCTTTAAAAGCGCCAAGGAATGGCCCCACACAACCGCTCTCGAATACTGGATCTCCTTCTTTCATTCCCAAAAGGAAAGGAGCTACGCACGAGAAGTTTTCTTTGGTGGCGTAGAAGGATTTCCCCTTTTGAGCCTCAGGAAGCATCTCACAAAAATCCAAAACACCATCTAACTGTTCAAGTCCTTGTGGTTTTGTAGGGGAAAACTTTAGAGCCACGGGTGGTATCTCGAATCCAAATTCGTTAAAAATTGAGAGTTTCTCTTTAAAATCCATCACTCTCCTCCTTGGTTTTTATTCATTTTTAATTGTCTTAACAAAATCCTAGCCATTTCCATCCCACTTCTCACACAATCTCCTATACCAATACCATCGTAACTACTACCTGCAATAAGCAAACCTTTTAAAGGGGATATTTCCTTTCTGATCTCCTCAACAAGTTTCCTATGACCCACCACCATCTGCGCCATTCTCTTTGGCCATCTATAAAGGCGCCAAAGAATAGGGTTTGACTTTATCTTTATAATCCTCGAAAGTTCCTTAAGCGAAAGTCTTAATATCTTTTCATCGTCGAGTTCAAAAAGCTCATCACCTTTTAAGAACAACCTCAAAAGGATCTTATTTTCTGGAGCACGAAAGGGAAATTTGCGGGAGGAAAAGCTCACCGCGCTTATTTTAAACCCCTCCTTTTTGGGAATTAAGAAACCGTGTCCTTTTATCTCCTCTATATCGCCTTTATTAAAGGCCAAAGAAATAACAAGGGAAGAGGAATGAGGTATTTTCAAAAGGAGTTCTTTAAGGGAAGGAAAAAGACCGGTTAGGATCTTTTCGGCCTCATAAGAAGGGATAGCCAGTATAAGGCCTTCTACTTCTATCTCTTCTCCATTTAAAATAAGCTTAAAACCTTTGTTAAGCGGTTCTATATCTATCAACTTTTTCCCCAAAACTGTCTTTATATTATCTTTAATAGCCCCTTTCAGGCCCCTAACAAGTTCTTCCATGCCTTGCTTGAAACTCACAAAGGGCAGACCGTTTCTCTTTTTTGGCAATACCTTTCTTAAACCTCTAAGTACACTCCCATACTTATTTTCAAGCTGCTTAAAGCGAGGCAGCACCCTCTCTAAGCTCAGATTTTCCGCATCTCCTCCGTGAATTCCTCCTATTAAAGGTTCGGCTATTCTTTCGAAGATCTCCTTACCGAAGCGCCTTAAGATAAAGTCCTTGACGCTTTCTTCTTCCCTAGAGGGAGGAATTAACACTTCCAATAAAGCCCTGATCTTACCCCAGGGGCTTAAAAGGTCTGACCAGAGGAAGGACCAGATGTCAGTAGGAACGACCAAAAGAAGACCCTCGGGGAGTTTTCGCAATTTTTTATCCCAAAATATGTAAGTTCCGCGAGTCTCCTTTATGGGATAAACCAAGTCAGGGAAAAGCCCCAATTCCTTTGCGAGCTCCAAAGCCCATGGTTTCTCGGTGTAAAGGCAATCGGGACCTCCTTCGATAAGGAAGCCGTCTATGAATTCCGATATTATTACGCCGCCTAACCTTCCCTCTTTCTCGATTAGGTAAACCTCGAGGCCTTCCTCCTTATTTAACTCGTAGGCGGCCGCGAGCCCTGTTATCCCCCCTCCAACGACAGCGATTCTCATTTTTTTAGAGCATCATACACGCGTTTGGTCAGGAAATTCAAAAAATCCTCCGAAGCATTAAGGCAAGGCACCCGCTCCATCACCACTCCCTCGGAATCGGCTTCTTCTTTTAAAGCTATATCAAGATCGTACAACGTCTCCAAGTGATCGAACACGAAGCCAACAGGTACAACAAGGATCCTTTCGCTCCCCATCTTCTTCAGGCTTTTAAGGGCCTCGCTTAACGAAGGACCAACCCATCCTTCTCTCCAACTGTGAAAACCTATGGTCCAAGGAATATCGGGGAAAAGATTTGACAAGGTTTGAACGGTGGCCTCCAGGTCTTTTAGGTATTGGGCAGAAGATTCTTGAGGAACAGAGTGAGCGGTAAAAAGCAAAGAGACTTTTAACTTAGGGAAAAGGCCTTCGCGAATTCGTATCGCCCATAGTCTTACATACTCCGGATCTTTAAACCAAGGTTCAACTTCTATCAGCTGTAAAAGGAGTTCCTCGGCTTTCTTATGAAGCCTTTCAATTCCTTTAAGCAATTGATGAGACCTATAAGGAGTAAGGGGAAAAAGGACGATCTCAATGGCTCCCCTTTTTTCAAGGTTTTCAAGGGCTTCCTCTAAAGGAGGATACCCATAAATTACCCCATATTCGATCTCTAAGCCTCGTATCCTCCGCCTGATACTTGAAACCACGCGCTCAAGGATTGCGTAATAAGGAGAACCCCCGATGCGTCTATAACGCTCGATCACATCTCGAAAAAGCTCATGGTGAAACTTATCCCCTTTTAATTGGGTTAAAAATTCCTCAACCTCATCTTCATCCCTTGGGCCTCCAAAGGCTAAAAAAAGAAGCCCTTTTTTCATCCTTATCCCCCTGTTAACGAATGCACAAGATCTACCAAAAAGCCCACGTTCTCCTCAGGGGTATTGGGTAAAATCCCGTGGCCTAAATTGAAAATATGACCAGCTCGTCCACTCACCGAGTCTAATATACTTTTTACCTGCTCCTTTATGACCTCTTTTGGGGCTAATAAAACGGAAGGGTCAAGGTTCCCTTGTATGGCTTTCCTATAACCGATCCTTTCCCAAGCCTTTCCTATCTCTATCCTCCAATCAACCCCTATTACATCACCAACTTCACTTATTAATTCCAAAAACCCACAAGTAGAGGTGGAAAAATGAATTATTGGCACATTCTCAACGCCTTCCACTAATTTTTTCATATAAGGTAATATCTTCCTCTCATAATCCAAAGGCCCCAAAACTCCGACCCATGTGTCAAAAACTTGAACCACATCACATCCGGCTTTGACCTGCTCCTCCAAGAACAATTTGGACACCCGAGTTAATTTCCCCATAAGTTTATCAAATACCTCTTCGGCCTCTCTCATCAAACGCTTAGTCTTCAAAAAACCCTCCGAGCCCCTTCCTTCAATAGCATAACAACACAAAGTAAAAGGCGCTCCCACAAACCCTATTAGGGCCACCTGGGGAGGAATCTCCTTCCTTAAAGTCTTTATGGCTTCTGATAAAGGCGCGAGCGTCTCGTGAACCTTAAAATTCGAAAGCTTCTCCACATCCTCTAAGGAATTTATGGGATTAAGAACCTTAGGGCCTCCTTCTTCGGGATAAACTAAATTCAGGCCCAAGGCTTCCAGAGACAGAAGAAGATCCGAAAAAACGATAATGCCATCTAAAGGAAACTTCTTAAGAGGTAAGAGGCTTATCTCAACTATTAGTTCCTTATTTTTACAGAGTTCAAGAAAGGAGTGCCTTTCTCGTAACTCTCTGTACTCTTTAAGATAACGCCCTGCCTGCCTCATTAACCAGACTGGAGTATAAGGGGTAGGCTTCCTTCGGGCGGCTTGAACCAAATAAGGAACCATCACTCTTTCTTCTCTTTTAAAAGTCTCAAACCCGCTGAAATGGCCTCCTGATAGATCTCCTTAAGGGGAACGCCACACTCTTTCGCCAATCTTAAACAAGATTCGTATTCGGGTGAAAGATTAACCACTTTAGAATCCTTAAAACCTATTTTAACTTTAACCGGACCATAGGAAGTATTAACTTCTCTCTCCTCCCGGTGAAGTTTCCATCTCGAAACCTTCCATCCCCTCACCCCAAGGGTACTTGACTCGGCAAATAATGCATCAAGGACCTTTTCCTTGTCTTTTTCTTCGCTAAAGCACCTTAAAGTGACTCCTATTCTCCCCTTTTTCATCCTATTGGGTATAAAAACCACATCCAGGGCTCCCGCCTCCCTGAGAGCTCCTTCCAAATGGGGGAAGATTTCAGGATTGAGGTCATCTATATCCGTTTCCAAAAGCCAAATCTCTTCTTGAGTCTCCTCCACCAACTCGCCCATTACCACTCTTAAGAGGTTTGGCAATTGCGGAGTATCGATCGTACCAGCTCCGTAACCGATCGCTTCAATCTTCATAAGGGGAAATCCGATGAATTCATTCACAATTGCTTTAAGAAGAGCTGCTCCCGTAGGGGTTACGTTTTCGATCTCCAAAGAAGACTCCCTAACCGGGACCCCCTTCAAAATTTCCAAAGTAGCAGGGGCAGGGATGGGAATAAAACCGTGCTCAGACCAAACCAACTTCCCCCTCGCCAAGGGAATAGGAGAACAAAAAACCCGATCGATCCGAAGATAATCCAAACAGGTGGCAACTCCAACAAGGTCAAAAATGGTATCGGGATCACCAAGCTCATGAAAGGTATGACTCATCTGCCCGTGAACTTTTTTCTCCGCCTCTTCAAGCAACCTAAGAGCCTGAAGGGAAATCTTCTTGATCCTGGAGTTTAAACTGGATTTTTCAATGACCTCGTGCATCTTTTCAGAAGTTAATCGTTCTGTTGTAAAATTCGCTTTTATCCACTTTCCTCTGAGTCCCCCTCGAATAGCCTCTTCTACCTCCACTTGAACCCTTAAACCCACTTTTTCCCATGAGGACTTCAAAACCTCAAGGGGTATACCCAGATCTATTAAACTTCCCAAAAGCATATCTCCACTTATACCCGAAAAACAGTCCACATAGAGAACGCGCATCTCCTTTAACCTATCACGGAGTATCACTTTGTTGCAAGGTTTCAAAACTTGGCTATCCTTTAAAAAGAGAAAATTTAAAGGAGGTGGTAAATATGGCTATTAAGGTGATAATAGAAAGAAAAATTAAAGAAGGAAAGGAAAAAGAAATAGGAGAATTATTAAGAGCATTAAGAGCCAAGGCTTTATTAGCTCCAGGTTATATATCGGGACAGACTTTACGTGCAATAGATGATCCCAACGTATTTGTGGTAATAAGTACATGGAAGAGTCTTGAAGATTGGCAACGATGGGAACAAGATCCTGAAAGGAATGAGCTACAGCAGAAAATTAACGAATTGCTACAAGAACCACCAAAATTCAGAATCTTTTACTTTGGATAATATCTAATATATCAAGCAAATCATTTATGTGATATTGAGCAGAAAGGGAAGGATTTTTATAAGCCACAAAGGGGATATTAGCATTAGAGGAGGCTTCTGCATCTCTTGAAGTATCACCTACGAATAAGGCTTCATGGGGCTTTACTGAAAAGTACTGGAGGATCTTGATAAGACCATCGGGATAGGGTTTTGGCCTTTCTACATCTTTGGCCGAAACGACAAGATCAAAATATTCCAGCAAACCAAAATGCTTTAAAACATTGCCAATTGTGGTGGTCCTGTTGGTTAGCACGGATCTTTTTATAGCAGGTGGTAAACGTTTTAAAAGTTCATATAAATTGGGCTCGGGTTTCATAAGTGGAATAAACTGATCATAATTTATATTGCCTTCCTTCGAAACCAAAACCTCGGAAGGATCAAGTCCCCGCTTTTTTAAGAGATATGCCAAAGCTTCCGGGCCAGTGCTGGCATGGACAAACTCCAACTCCTCCTCATCCATTTCTCTTTGACCTAAGGATTTGAGAAACTCATTATAAAAGGCCCGGTTAGCCTCCTTGGAATCGAACATCACGCCGTCGCAATCGAGAATCAGCACCTTAATCATGCTTTCATCCTACCCTAAGCCCCGATTTTTTTAAACCCTTGGATAAAGTATAATTGAAACATGGCGACGCTTGAATCAATTCTAGGGTATATTGACCGTTTAGGTTATTTTGGGATCATCGCCCTTATGTTCATCGAATCCTCCTTTATCCCATTTCCAAGTGAAGTGGTGATACCACCTGCAGGATATTTGGTCTCTCGGGGTAAAATGGAATTGGATCTAGTCATAATCTCCGGAACCTTGGGAAGCCTCCTTGGGGCCATTTTCAATTATTTGATAGCGGCTAAATTAGGAAGGCCTTTCTTTGAACGTTACGGTGATAAACTCCTGGTGAACAAAAAGACACTAAACAAAGCGGAGAAATTTTTCCTTAAACACGGAGGAGTTAGCACTTTTTTGGGAAGACTTTTACCAGGAATAAGACAGTATATATCACTTCCTGCGGGTTTTTCAAAAATGCCCTTTCTAAGTTTTTGCTTTTTCACAACTTTGGGAGCTGGTATATGGGTTACGATACTGGCAATTATGGGATATTATTTTGGAGAAAATCAAGAACTTCTCAAAAAATACTTAAGGGAAATTTCTATAGGGTTAATTTTGTTGGTTTTTATCGTTGCCTTAATATATTTTAAATTTTGGGTCAAGAAAATTGAGAAAAAGGGCAATTAGGATTTTATTGATTCTATTTTGTGGATCGGTTTTGTTTTTCTTCAATTTAGGAGGTTGGGATCTTTGGAATCCCGATGAACCTCGTTATGCTCAGATAGCCAAAGAGATGCTTAAAAGGGGCAATTTTATAATACCTCACTTAAATGGTGAAGTATACTACGATAAACCGCCTCTTTTTTTCGCTTTGATAGCTTTGAGTTACAAATTGATAGGTGAAATTAACTCCTTTTCAGCCAGATTGCCTTCAGCTTTTTTTGGACTTTTGACTTTGATTTTAGTTTTTTATTTCGGAAAGAGGTTAAAAAATGAAACCACGGGGGTAATTTCTGCCCTTGTTCTCGCAACATCATTTCAATTCTTTTGGCTTTCGAGACGTGCCAATATTGATGTGACGCTTGTTTTTTTTACTACGTTAAGCATTTTCAGCTTTTACGTTGGTGCAAGTTATCAGAAAAGAAAATGGTTATTGTATCTCATCGGTTATTCATCGATGGCCTTGGGATTTTTTGTGAAGTTACAGCCTGCTCTGGTGGTACCTTTTTTAACAATTGTTCCTTACTTTGTGTGGAAAAGGGGAATTCGTTTTATTCTCGATAAATCTCATATTCCAGGAATAATCGTATTTTTGAGCTTGATGCTTTGGTGGAGCTTAATAATTCTCAAAGTGCAAGGGGCGGATTACCTCAAAGGCCTTTTATGGGAAAAAAGTGCCTCCACCTTTTTGGAATCTTCGGGTCATAATAGGCCCATTTATTATTACCTTTATGATTTTCCGTTGCAATTTTTGCCCTGGACCTTTCTTTGGGTATCAAGTGTTATTTTCCTTATACGAAAAAAAGACGCAAATGGGATATTTCTGTTAAGCTGGTTTTGGCTCGTGTTCGTGTTCTTTTCTCTGGCAGAAGCTAAAAGGGGCCTTTATCTATTGCCCATATTCCCAGCCGCTTCTTTAATGGTTGGTCACTTCCTTGAGGAAATAAAAGAAAGAGATAAACTTGTAGAGTATCCTTTCTTTGCGCTTGGCCTATTATTTTTACTTTTTGCTATAACGGCTCCTATAGCGGGAATATATGGAAAGAAGTTTTCCCATCAAGCTCCTTTCATGGGTATTATGTTTGGTGTTATTGGAGGAATTGGAGGAGTTCTTATCTTTTTATCAAAAAATAAATTCAAAAGGTTTGGTATTACCACAGTGTGTTGTGTAATAATGTATTTCCTCTGTTGTTGGAAAGTGTTCCCAGCTGTTAATCCTTATAAGTCCTATAAGCCTTTTTGCGAAAAGATCATGGAAGTTTATGAAAGGGGAGACGAAATTGTAGTTTATAAGCTCCAAGGATCGGAGATAAATTTTTATACTGGAATTGTACCTTTGATTAGAGTTTATAATGAAGCTACCTTAAAGGATCTTTTATCTAAAAAGAAGATCATTTGTGTTTTAAAAAAAAGCGATTTAAAAAGTTTAAATGGAGTTGAAATCAAGGTGATAACTATTCAAAAAGTCGGAAATAAAGAATTAGCGATAATAACAAATAAGGGAGGTTCAGATGCAGATCCCACTTCTTGATCTAAAAAGAATGGCCCGAAGGATAAAGGAGGAGGTATTTGGGGAATGGGAAAAGGCGATTGATGAGATGCGCCTTTTGGGAGGAAAAAACCTTGAAGCTTTCGAAAAGGAAATGGCCAATTACCTTGGCGTTAAGTACGCCTTTGGGGTAGCTTCGGGAAGCGATGCCCTTCTTTTGGGGCTTATAGCAGCAGGGGTTAGGCCGGGGGATGAGGTTATAGTCCATGCCAATGCCTTCATGGCAGCGGTGGAAGCCATCAAATGGGCAGGAGGAAAACCCGTATTGGTTGATGCTAATGAAAAAGACTTTGGTCCTGATCCCGAAGGCCTCAAGAAGGCCATAACCCCAAAAACTAAGGCCGTAATCGTAGTGCATATGTATGGTCACCCGGTTGAGCTTGAGCCGGTTTTGGAACTTAAAAACCGATATGGTTTCAGGTTGATTGAAGATTGTTCTCATGCCCACGGGGCTGAATATAAAGGAAAAAAGGTCGGAAGTTTTGGAGATGTTGGGTGTTTCAGTTGTGGGGTAGTTAAGAACTTGGGGGCTTTTGGTGATGCGGGCTTTTGTACCACCAATGATCCTAATATAGCCGAGAAGTTGGACCTTTTAAGGGTACACGGCCAAAGAAAAAAGGGACAACATGCTTTATATGGATTTAATAGCCGATTAGACGAACTTCAGGCAGTGGTCCTCAGGATAAGGCTTAAAACCTTGGACGAAGACAACAAGAGACGCCGCGAAATCGCCAACTCTTACACCCAAGCTTTCCAGAATATCAAAGACCTCATCCCACCACCTGAGTTCAAGGACCGTTTATCGGTATACCACAGATATGTCGTGAGAACACCTAAACGAGATGAACTCGCCTCATTTCTAAAGGCAAAAGGAATAGAAACGGGCGTTCAATATCCCCTTCCCTTACACAAACAGGAAGCATGGATAAAAGAGGGGTTCGAAAGGTATGAACTGCCTGTTTCTGAAAAAATATGTTCCCAGGTCCTTTCCCTCCCTCTTTATCCTGAGTTAGAAGAGGAAGAAATCCAATATGTGATCAAATCGGTAAAGGAGTTCTTTAAAACATGAAACCCTTCATTTCAGTAGTAATACCTCTTCATAACGAAGAAGGAAATTTGCCCTCCCTTTATGAGGAATTAAAGGAAGTGTTAGAAAAATTAAATACACCTTATGAAATATTGTTTGTAAACGATGGTAGTACTGATCGGACTGGAGAAATATTGATGGAAATGTTCCAGAAGGATAAATACCTCAAAGTAATCGAACTGGATGGTAATTTCGGAGAAGCTGCTGCCCTATCGGCTGGATTTTCTTTTTGTAAAGGAGAAGTGGTCTTGACAATGGATGGTGACGGTCAAAATGACCCAAAGGATTTACCCCTTCTTTTAGAAGAATTAAAAAAGGGGTATAAAGCTGTAAGCGGATGGCGTAAAGAAAGAAAGGAGGATTTTTTAAAACGCGTTCTCCCTTCAAAGATCGCCAATTGGATGATAGCTCTTATCACAGGCTGTAAAATACACGATACTGGGTGCGGTCTAAAAGCGTATAAGGCTGAGCTTGTAAGAGGAATTCAGATACCTCATGGGTTTCATCGGTTTTTACCGGCCCTTTTTGGAGTAAAGGGAAAAGAAGTCTCAGAGGTGATGGTGAAAGATCGTAGCCGTAAAGCGGGGAAAAGCCATTACGGGCTCTTGAGAACTTTTGAGGTAATTAGGGAACTTTTGACCATCAGGTTCGTGCTTTCTGGTCCAAAGAAGTGGAAAAATAGGTTTTTAAAAATCAATCTTATTCTCTCTATTTTAACGGGTTTAGGGGTCGTATTAAAATCATTACCTCTGGTGATCGGCTTGGGGGTATTGTTAATCGTTTCCCATGTGATTTACAAAAACCTTGAGCGTTTTTTACAAGTTCAACAAAAAGGAGCTTACAGGGTAAAATATTTTTGGACCAAAGAGGAGGACTAAGGTGGTAAATGTAGCGGTAGTTGGAGGGGGTTATTGGGGGAAGAACATATTGAGAAACCTTTTAAAAATCCCAGAGGTTAGGGTCCTTTATCTATGCGATCCCTATAAGGGGGTAAGGGATGAAATAAAGCATTTGTTCCCTATGGTCCAAGTGGTGGAAGAGGTAGAAGAAATCCTCACGGATCCCCAAGTGGAAGCATTACTCATAGTAACTCCTCCTTCGCTCCATTATTTGCCAGCCAAAATGGCTCTTTTAGCCGGAAAACACGTATTTGTTGAAAAACCTTTGGCTATGAGTTACGAAGAGGGAAGGGAATTACTGGAACTTTCTCAAAAAGGAGAAAAAGTACTTTTTGTAGACGAGACTTTTCTTTATGACCCCGCCCTCAGGCTTTTAAAGGAAAAGATCAAAGAAGGGGCAATAGGAAGAGTGAGGCATGTAATTTCTGAAAGGCTCGGGATGGGTAGAATAAGGTGTGATTCAAATGTTTGGTGGAATTCTGCCCCTCATGACCTTTCCATCCTCAGGTTTCTTTTACCTTATAAAGTCCGGTCCGTCATAGCTTGGGGAAACGCTTTTATTCAACGAGGTATAGAAGATGTAACGATGGCCCTTTTGGAAATGGAAGGAGGGATCTCGGCTTTTATACATCTAAGTTGGTGCCACCCTCAGAGTACTGCAAGTTTGACCATAATAGGCGAAGAAGGGGCTCTTTTTTACGAGGGAAGGTTCCAAAAACGAAAGGTTGTTCTTTATCGATATAAATTCGGCGAAAAACCAAAGGAGATTATATGGGGAATACCCTCCCCTAACCTTATTCCTGCTCAGGTGATCGAAGAAAAAACCTGGAATGATTTTGGTCAAGTAGAACCCCTGCAGGCTTCCCTGGAAGCCTTTATTGGAGCTATTGAAAAGGGCCTAGATGTACCTTCCTTAGGCAAATACTCTATCGAAACTTTAAAAGTGCTCGATGCAGGGGCACGTTCACTTAAGGAAGGCGGAAGCAAGGTTTCGGTGTGAAGATTCCTAATTACCTTAAAATAATACTCAAGCTATGTTTAGGCTTCTTTCTTTTGTTGATTTTGTTTCTGAAAATACCGAGAAAAAGCGTCTTAGACGCCTTTCTTGAAGCCCGCCCTTCTTTTTTCCTATCGGCACTCATAATGTATTTGGGGGGACAGATAATTTCGGCCTACAAATGGTCCGTTTTGGCTGAACCCTTGAACTTCAAAAGGCCCTTTCCCACTTTTGTCTCTTTTTACTTCATCGGCATGTTCTTTAACTTATTCATGCCTGGAAGCATAGGAGGCGACCTTTATCGAGCGGCTTTACTGGCTGGTTTGGAAAAAAGTCGAAGAAGGGCGGCTTACAGCGTCTTAGCCGAACGATACACCGGAGGAATAGCGCTTTTAAGTTTCTGTGCCCTTGCGGTTGGAATATATTTTCGTTCGAGCTTGCCCGCTATTTTAAGCACATTAATCTTCGCTTTACTAGCCATAGGCTGGTTTTTCCTTTTAACATTACCCCTTTGGGAGAAGATATTTCCATGGATCCAGAAACTTGCCCAAAAATTTAACCTTGAAGATTTCACAATATATTGGAAACATCCTACAAAATTATTATGGGTATTGGTACTTTCTTTTTTATTTCAATCCATAAACATACTCACTGTAGCCTTATTAGGTATGTCCATAAACATAAATGTACCTTTGTTATCATATTTTTTCATTGTGCCTATAGTAGATCTCTTAAGTATTCTTCCTATCAGCATAAGCGGTCTTGGAATAAGGGAGAGCGGGTATGTATTGATATTTAAATTTTTGGGAGTAGAACCTTCAAAAGGATTAGCATGCGGTCTTTTGGTATTAGCTATTACTATCATTTGCGGAATTTTGGGCGGAATAATTTACTCATTAACCAATTATCCCATCGTTATAATGAGAAAAAAACGTGAGGGCAATTAAAAATTACGTCCCTTCCATTTTGTTTATCGTAATACCGTTAGTTCTCCTCTTTTTAAATCTCCAAATACGCCCTCTCTTTGGAGTAGAGGGAAGATGGGCTGAAGCTGCAAGGAAAATGTATCTACGTAAAAGTTGGTTTGTTCCCACTATTAATTTTGAACCACATTTAACAAAGCCACTTTTACCATTTTGGCTTATTAAAATCTCCAGATTAATTGATGATTGGGATATGGCGGTCAAAAGCTGCGAGGTAATTGTCTTAAAAGGGGGATCTCTTCCAGAGAAAGCCGAGGGAGGAGAATTATTCTGTAAAAAAGGAAGAAGGGAAAGGAAATTTTATTGTGTTTTTGTAAAATTAAATTAAAAACGAAGGGGGCAATGATGAGGGAGTTAATTGAGCGTTTGGCTGAGGAGATTTTGAGCTCAAAATGGACAATAGCGCTTACGGGTGCGGGCATCTCGGTTGAGAGTGGGATCCCGGATTTTAGAAGCCCTGGTGGGCTCTGGTCCCGATTTGATCCTATGGAATATGCTCATATTGACTCCTTTAGACGTAATCCACGGAAGGTTTGGGAGATGTTGAAAGAAGTCTTCAGGCTCATCTCTTCGGCCCTTCCTAATCCTGCTCATTATGCCTTGGCTGAACTTGAGTCTATGGGACTTCTTCAAGCGGTAATTACGCAGAACGTAGACGGGCTTCATCAAAAGGCTGGAAGCAAGGTGGTCATCGAATATCACGGGAACCACGATTGGTTGGTGTGCCTCGAGTGCGGGTGGAGAAGATCAGCTCAAGATCTAAAAGAAGAAGAGATGCCTCCTACCTGTAAGGTATGCGGATTCATATTGAAACCAAGTGTTGTTTTCTTCGGTGAACCTATTCCATGGGAAGCTCAAATAAGGGCTTTAGAAGAAGCCCGGCGGTGTGAACTTATGTTGGTCATAGGGACTTCAGCGGTGGTTTACCCTGCTGCGGATCTTCCCCGGATTGCTAAATCAAAAGGAGCTCGTGTGGTTGAAATTAATCGTGAACCTACCGTACTCACGGGGGTAATTTCGGATTATCTTATAGAAGGGAAAGCAGGGGAGGTTTTACCCGAAATTTTGAAGGAGGTGAAGAAGAGGAAAGATGGTTGAAAGGATTACTTTGAACTTTCCCGAAGGGGAAAAGGTGAGGATGCTTTTTGGCCCGAGGAATGAACACTTGAAAATCATCGAACGTCAACTTAATGTTCGAATTCATTCCAAGGGCTCTGAAGTACATATTGAAGGGGAAAACCGCGAAATAGCCCAAAGGACTTTGGAACAACTTTACCTTTTACTTTCGAAAGGATATTTTTTAGCGAGCACCGATGTAGAGTATGCTATCAAGATTGTTTCAGGAGACGGCACTTATACTTTAGAAGACATTTTCCTGGATACAGTCTTTGTCGCCAAAAGAAAAGTAATCACTCCCAAAACCCCTAATCAAAAGGCTTACGTGGAAGCCATAAGGAACAATCCAGTAGTTATAGGGATAGGTCCTGCCGGAACGGGTAAGACTTATTTAGCTATGGCGATGGCATTGGATTATTTCACCAAAAAGGAAGTAACCCGAATTATACTCACCAGGCCAGCTGTTGAAGCGGGAGAGAAATTGGGATTCTTACCCGGAGATATTCAAGAAAAGGTTAATCCCTACCTCAGACCCCTTTATGATGCCCTTTATGATATGCTCGATTTCGAACAGGCTACGCGGCTATTGGAGAGAAACATCATCGAAGTAGCTCCTTTGGCTTTCATGAGGGGGAGAACGCTTTCGGATGCATTTATAATCTTAGACGAAGCTCAAAATACCAAACCGGAACAGATGAAGATGTTTTTAACAAGGATGGGGTTTGGTTCAAAAATGGTAATTACGGGAGATATAACCCAAATAGATTTGCCTGAAAACACCCCCTCCGGACTCGTTGAGATTCAATACATATTACAGGGCATTGAGGGCATCAAGTTTGTGTATTTCACTGAACAGGACGTGGTGCGTCATCCTATAGTTCAGGAAATCATAAAGGCTTATGAAAAAGCCGAAAAAAGAAGAGGGGAAAATGGTAATTGTTACATCCAAAGAGAAAAGGAAATCAGGAAAAGTGAAAAAAGTTCGAGAATGGGCTCAGAAGATATTGAAACAATTAGGCCTTGAAAAGAAGGAATTGAGCATTTTGCTTGTTGATGACGAGGAAATACAGAAATTGAATTTTCAATACCTGGGACGACCCCATCCCACTAACGTAATAGCCTTCCCTATGGATGGCCCAAACGAGCATTTACTGGGTGACATAGTAATTTCCACCGAAACGGCCCGAAGAGAAGCCGAAAGGGCAAACCTTCCCTTCGAAGAATACCTAGCTCGACTCCTAATTCACGGCATCCTTCATCTCTTAGGGTATGAAGACCAGACCAGAAGCCAATGCCGAAAAATGCGCAAAAAGGAAGAGGAACTTCTTCGGTGTTTATTCTTTAAACCTTCTTCGTAAAAGACACGTCTAATTTGAAAGGAAATAAATGAAAGATAAGGAATTTATAAAGGGAGTTAAAGATTGCGAAAAGGCACTCTATACCTTCTTAACCCGACTTCTCAGAGACAAAGAGGAGGCAAAAGAAGTAATGCAAACCGCGATTCTTAAAGCTTGGGAGGGAAGAAACGGCTTTAAAGGGGCATCTCAATTTAAAACATGGCTTTTCAAAATCGCCATGAACGTTGCAATAGACAGAATTCGAGAAAAAGAAAAGCTAATGGAACTTAAGGAATATCCCTCTATTGACTTCGTTTCTGATCCGATTATCAAAAAAGAAGAAAAGGAAAAACTTCAAGAGGCCTTAGAAAAACTTCCACCAAGGCAAAGAACCGCTCTTTTATTAAAGATTTATGGAGAACTCACATACTCGGAAATTGCTAAAGCAATGAATTTAAGCGAAGGTGCAATTAAAGCACATATTCATCAGGCTCTTAAAAAATTAAAGGAGAATTTAAAGAAAGATGAAATGCGATGAAGTAAAAAAATTATTAATAGATTTAGCCCTAAACGAGGTTAAAGTTTGGGATAAGTTAAAAATTTGGGTTCATTTCATTCACTGCAAGAAATGCCGACAGGAGCTTTTTGAATACAGGAAAGTCGTGAAATTTTTAAAAACTTATGAAGCGGAAGTGCCTGAAACTTTATCCTTCTTAGGAAACCGTCACCCAAAAAGAAACCCCCTAATTTCCCGTTGGAAACTAATTCCGTTAGGCGTTTTATCATTAGCTTTTTTGATTCTTTTTTACTTCTTCTTAACTTCAAAAGATGAAGGAACTTTATATTTTGCCTTTACTCCCCATCAACAGGAAATGTTCCTACAAGTTGACGAACATACATGGTCAGATTTCATACAACATATGATCCCTTCTTTAAGAGAAGTTGATCCAGGAGAAGTTTTAGCCCTTTGGCCATATGCTTCATATTTTACGTATACAACATATCAAGAGGAGGTATGATCAAAATGAAAAAATATCTATGGAGTATCATAATCGTTTTGCTTTTATTTACAAAAGTAGCTATAAGTGAACCTTATATTAAACAGAAGAGATTTAAAGACTTTGAAACATTAAGGATATTGAGGTTAAGCCAGGAACTTGAACTATCAGAAGAAGAAATTAGAAAAGTCATGCCAGTTTTTCAAAAGTATAGTGAAGAAAGGAGGCTTTTACTTTTTGAATACCGTAAAGCCCTAATGGAATTAGAAGAGACTCTTCAAAAGGAACCAAAAAGTGACATTTTGATGAGCAGAATCTTGCAGGTTGAAACCTGCATGAAAAAATTAGATAAAAATCGATGGAATGAATGGGAAGAGATAAAGGCGCTGTTACCCATTCAGAAACAAGCACGTTATTTACTGTTCCAAGATATGTTTTTCAGAGAAATTTTGAGGTTTCATAAGCAATAGATCATTGACATCAAAAGTCATTAAGGTTATCTAAAAATACCACATCAATTTAAGGAGGTGAAAAATGAAAGTTTTAGTCCTTTATCATTCCAAAACCGGAAACACCAAGAAACTTGCTGAAGAAGTGGCGAAAGGGGTTCAGGAAGTTCAGGGAGTGGGAGCTATTTTGAGGAGTTGTCAAGAAGTAAAGGAAGAGGACTTTCTCGAATGTAAAGGCCTCATTGCGGGCTCTCCGGTTTATTTTGGTAGTATGGCGGCGGAACTTAAGTCGGTTTTTGATCGCTTTGTGCATTTGAGAAAGCAAATGGAAAACAAAGTGGGTGCTGCCTTTGCCACTTCAGCGGATCCTTCCGGTGGAAAGGAAACTACCATTATGTCAATTCTTCAAGCACTTTTAATATATGGGATGATAATTGTAGGAGACCCAATGGATGCGACAGGGCATTATGGAGTCGCTTGTTCGGGTAAACCCGATGAAAAAACGCTTTCTAATGCACGTAAGCTTGGTAAAAGAGTAGCTGAACTTGTAAAAAAGCTTTATTCCTAAAAGATCGGTGATGCAAAATTTCTCAAAGGAATTACTCCTTGAACTGAAGGAAGTGACTCTGGGTGAAAGGCCGCCTGATCTTATTATTAAGAAGGGAATTCTTCTCAATCTTTTAACCGAAGAACTTTTACCCGAAACGGATATTGCAATTTATAAAAATCGAATCGCTTTTGTAGGGCAATGGAAGGGTAAATTCTCCAAAGAAACTGAGATAATAGATGCAAAAGGACTTTTCTTACTCCCTGGTTTTATTGATCCTCATTGCCATTTGGATTTCGTATTCCGAATAAGTGAATACAGTCGCTTTGCAGTACCCAAGGGCACCACCACGGTGATTACCGAAACAGCCATGTTAGCTAATTCTGGAGGTTATGAAGCAGTAAGAGAGTTCCTTCACGAAGCCAAAGGAGTACCCTTAAGGGTCTATCTGTTGTGCCCTTCGGTCATTCCGCCTTTTCCCAAATTTGAGACGAGTGCGGGCTTTTCGTTTGAAGCCTTTAAAGAAATCATAAAACTCCCCTTTTGTTTGGGACTTGGAGAGACCTATTGGCCAAGAGTGATAATGGATAATGATAAGGATATGCTTCAGCGGTTCAGCGAAACCCTTAACCTTGGAAAAAGGCTTGAGGGACACACAGCAGGAGCTCGAAAAGAGAAACTTCAGGCTTATACGGCTTTAGGGATTAGTTCCTGTCATGAGGCCACAAGTGAAGAGGAAGCTTTTAACCTTTTGCGGTTAGGCCACGCGGTGATGATCCGACAGGGGTATATTAGGAAAGAATTGCCTAAAATCGCTTCTTTGAAGCACAAACTCAAGGACATGAGGAATCTAATGCTCTGTACTGACCTTCTTGACCCGGAGACCTTGATCGAAAAGGGGGGCATCGACTGGGCTTTAAGGGAGGCTATCCGAGAGGGGTTCGGAATTTTTGAAGCCGTAAAGATGGTCACCTTGAACCCCGCTCAATATTTTGGCTTAAAGGATCTTGGATTTTTAGGTCCAGGGAAACTGGCGGATGTGGTTCTGGTTGAGGATTTAAAAGAAATGAAAGTTAAATTAGTGATCCTCAATGGAAAACTTGTCGCCGAAAATGGCAAATTGCTTTCAATCCCCTCGCCTTTCGGATATTCCCAAAAAGCTTATGAAAGTTTTAAGGTTAAAAACATCGTGCCTTCCCTTTTTTATATACCTTTCAATGGGAAGAAAGCAAAGGTAAGAACCATTCAAGTGGTAAATGACACCATAACTGCCGAATCTATTGTAGAAATTAGAAACAAATCGGGTAACCTTCCGGCTGATCCGGAAAAGGACATCTTGAAAATTGCTCATATCTTTAAAGGATCAGAAACTCCTATTTTCTCAGTGGGTTTTTTGAAAGGCACAGGGTTAAAAGCAGGCACCTTGGCTTCAAGTATCACCTGGGACGCCAATAACATCTTCGTAATGGGAACAAATGAGGAGGATATGAGCTTTGCAGTTAATGCATTAATCGAACATAAAGGAGGGATGTTTTTAGTAAAAGATGGAAAACTTTTAGCCTCTTTACCCCTTCCTATTTGGGGTATAATCTCCCCACTGAAAATGGAAGAACTAAAAGAAAAAATCCAACAGCTGGATAATACCGCTCAATCCTTGGGCATGAAATGGAGGGCTTTTGTGCTTTTGCAGACGCTTCCATTTACCGGATTACCCTCACTTCGGTTGACCGAAAAAGGACTTCTTGACGTTAAAAAACAAGAGTTTGTGCCTCTTATTGTGGATAAAATTGAATAAACAAAATTTGCAAAATGCCTCGAGTATCTGTAATCATCCCAACTTATAATCGAAGGCAATTTTTAAAGGAAGCCATTGATTCAGTATTAAACCAAACTTTCAAGGACGTTGAATTAATCGTAGTTGATGATGGTTCAACCGATGGAACCGAAGAATTAGTTTCGGCTTATGGGAAAAAAATTCGTTACATATGGCAAATGAACAAAGGACCAGCAGCAGCAAGAAATAAAGGAACTGAAATCGCCTCAGGCGAATATATCGCCTTTTTGGATTCGGATGACCTCTGGCTCCCTCGAAAACTGGAAAAACAGATTGATTTTTTCAATCTTAATCCAGAAGCAAAAATATGCTATACGGACGAAATATGGATAAAAAACGGGATAAGGGTTAACCCCAAGAAAAAACATGCTAAATACTCAGGATGGATATATCCATATTGCCTTCCTCTTTGCATCATTAGTCCTTCCTCGGTATTAATTAAAAGAGAATTATGGAACACAATAGAAGGATTTGACGAAAATTTTTTTGTATGCGAGGATTATGAACTTTGGCTAAGAATAGGAGCCCAATATCCCATCTTCTTTTTGCCCGATAAACTTATAATCAAACGAGGAGGCCACCCCGATCAATTATCAAAACGTTGGGGTATGGATATATGGCGGATAAAAGCGTTAATAAAAGTCTTAAAAAATATATCTCTTAAGCCTGAGTGGCTTTCTTTAACTTTAGAAGAACTCCGTAAAAAAACTTTAATATTACTTTCGGGTTTTGAAAAAAGAAAAAAGTTTGAAGAAAACGCTTATATCCGTTTACTTACAGCTCCATTTTTATCAATGGAAGAAATCCTTGATAAGTGAAATGAAGTTCATCAATGTGTCAAAAAGTTCGTTAAAAATAAATAGCGCATTTTCCCAAAATTCATAAATTACTACAAATAAAATTACTACCACTATCGCTATTACAATCCAAATAATTCTTTTAAAGAGGTTCTTCTTGGTTTTCGTAGGCAATGGTTCAAGAGGTAAAACTTCTTGAGGATAAACCCTCCACGTAAAACCACAACGGCTACATCTCACTTTAGTACCGCTTGGTTTTAAAAGTGAATCTTCTAATCTATATTTTGTACCGCAAGCTTGACATTGCAATATCATTTCCCCACGACCTCCGATATTTCGATGAGTAAATTCTCTACAACCTTCTCAGGATTTTCAGAGTTAAGAATCGGGCGACCCATAACTATATGATCAGCTCCTCGTAAAAATGCTTCTTTAGGCGTGATAATTCTTTTCTGATCATCAATTGTGGTATTAGAAACAGGTCTTACTCCAGGAACAACGACTATGAGCTTTTCTCCTAAGTTTTCCCTTATGGCTTGAAGCTCAAGCCCCGAGGCCACAACGCCATCACATCCGATCTCTAAAGCCCTTTTCGCTCGAGAAATCACAAGCTCCCTCACATCGCACCTAAATCCCAAATCCCTCAAATCGCTTTCGTCAAGACTTGTAAGTACAGTAACTGCCAAAACCTTAAGATCGCCTTTCGCTTCTACCGCTGCCCTTAAAATCCCGTCGTTGCCATGGACGGTGGTGTAACTCACTTTCATATCCCTTATGCGCTCAATGGCCCTTTGCACGGTGTTGGGAATATCGAACAACTTTAAATCGAGCATCACGTCACATCCTTGGTCAAGAACCCAATTGACGATATCTCTTCCTTCGGAAATGAAAAGTTCAAGTCCAATCTTATAAAATTTGATAAATTGCTTTAATCTTGAAACCCATCTTTTAGCTTCCTCACCTGAAGGGACGTCGAGGGCTAAGATGATTCTTTTTTCTAGTGGCATTTCCTTTCTCATAATTTCCCATATATTGCCAAGGATAAAAAAAGTCAATCGCCAACCAAGTCCTCAAAATTCTCCTCTTCATCCATGTTTATGAAATAAGACTCCAATTCCTTCATATCCTCCATTTCGAGGGCTTGGCGAATTTTTCGAATCAAAGTGAAGTAAAAGTAAAGGTTATGAATGGTATTCAAATAATAGGCCAGCAGTTCCCTTGAAAGGAATAGATGCCTTAAATAGGCTCGCGAAAAGTTACGACAAGTATAGCATTCGCAAGTAGGGTCTATGGGATTTGGGTCACGTGCATATTTGGCATGTTTTATCGCCATCTTTCCCCATCTGGTAAAAAGGTAACCGGTACGGGCAAAACGGGTGGGTAAAACGCAATCGAAAATATCTACCCCCCTTTTTACTCCCTCTATTATATCTTGAGGCGTTCCCATACCCATTAAATATCGGGGTTTATCCTCAGGCAAAAGTTGACAGGTGAACTCCACTACCTCCCATGTTTGTTCCTTCTCTTCCCCAACACTCAAACCCCCAATAGCATATCCGTCAAACTCCATTTCCAAAAGCTCTTCTGCACATCTCCTCCTCAAGTCCAGAAACACACCCCCTTGAACTATACCAAAAAGCCCCCCTTCTTTGTCCCAAACCGTTTTACCTCTTTTGGCCCAATTTAAGGTAACCGAAACCGCCTTTTCCACCGTTTCCTTATCAGAAGGATAAGGAACACAATAATCAAGACTCATGGCTATATCAACACCTATCGCTTTTTGCATTGAGATCACATCCTCCGGGGTTAAAAAATGCAATGAACCATCAATATAAGATCTAAACTCAACCCCATCCTCTTTGATCCTTACAAATTTGGAAAGGCTAAATATTTGATAACCCCCGCTGTCAGTCAATATGGGCTTATTCCACCCCATAAACCTATGAATACCTCCCAAATGTACTATAAGATCAATACCTGGCCTTAAATAAAGATGATATACATTAGATAGCACCATTTCAGCCCCCAGCCATTCCAAATCTTTCGGACTCAAAGCTTTAACGGCCCCATGGGTGCCGACTGGCATAAATACCGGTGTTTTAACTCTTCCATGAGGTGTCTCCAACCAACCCAATCTACCCCATTTTGTGGTTTTTTCCAAACAAAATTTGAAATTCTTCATCACCCCTCCTTGACACTCTTCATTCGTAAGCTAAAGTCCTTTTATGAAAGGAGGTGTTAACATGATCGTAAAAGAAACGGATTTATTCAAGGGTGTAAGTGTAGAAAATTTAGAAAAAATAGCTTCTCTGTGTGAGGAGATGAGCTTTAAACCGCAAGAGCTTATCTTTAAAAGCGGAGATAAAGCCGAAGGGATCTACATTTTGGAAGAGGGGCAAGTGGACGTATTCGTTCCAGGGCCTACCGGAGGAGGGATCCATTTTGTTATAAGTAAGCCGGGTGAGATTTTCGGATTCATGGCCCTGGCTGAACCCCCCGTCCATGTGGCTTCGGCTACCGCAACCTCGGAGGCTAAAGCCGTTAAAGTCCCTTTGGAAGTTTTAGAAAATCTCATCTCTCATCCATCACCAGATGCTTTGATTTTCCTTAAAAACCTGGTAGCACTTCTTGCCCAAAGACTTAGACTGGCTTATGGGCTTGTAGCAGAAGAAGTATCAAGAGAAACCGCCGCTTATGTACCCTCTTACGGTTAAGGCTTGTAATTGATCTCAATTTCTGGTAATTCAAAGAGGCATGAAAAAGGTCATTTTGGGTTTAGGACTGGGAATAGGCTTTTTTTGCGCACTTTATTTTTTGCCCATTTTCGAGAGGGAAAAGCCGCAAATCTCACTTACTGAAGAAGGCCTTTCTATTGGTTCACGAGGTTTAATTAGGGTTCAACTTCGAGATAATTTTGGTTTAAAAGAGTTACGGGCCTTTATTACCCAAAAGGAGGTAAGTAAAGAGATATACTATGAAAGTTTTCCAAAAGGAATAAAAGAAAAACATGTTGAAATTGTCTTGGAGCCCAAAAAACTTGACCTTTCCGAAGGCGAAGCGTCCTTGATTGTTGAAGTTAAGGATGCTTCTTTTTGGAGATTAGGAAAGGGCAATAAAAGCACTAATGTTTTTCCAGTTTATATAGATTTCACCCCTCCTCAATTAGAACTTCTCTCCTTCACTCGTTACATATATCAAAATGGTTCAGGAGCAGTTGTGTTTAAGACAAGCGGCGATGCGCATGAAGCAGGTGTAAAGGTCGGTAAATGCTTCTTTAAAGCCTATCCCGAAAGGACACAAAACGGCACATTGTGGAAGTGCCTTTTTGGGATCCCCTTTTTATGTGAAAGCACTCAAGCTGTGGTTTTAGCCAAAGACAAGGCTGGAAATGAAGCCACATGGGCTTTACCTTATGTCCTTTTGCCAAGAAAGTTAAAAGAAGACAAAGTGTCAATTTCCGAAGATTTTATCCTCACTAAAGTCTACCCTCTCCTTCCTCCTGATAAGAAAAACCTCTCTTCAGAAGAAGCCTTTAAGTATGTAAATGAAGATTTGCGTTTTCAAAGTGACGCTTTTATTCAAAATTTAACAACCAATTCCACTTCACAAATATTATGGAAGGACGCTTTTTTACAATTGCCTAATAGTAAAGTTATGGCCACTTTTGGTGACCGAAGAACCTACTTGTATAACGGTCAGGTAATAGGAAAATCAGTACATTTAGCCCTTGATTTGGCCAGTTCAGCAAATTCGCCCGTAATTTGCGCAAATAACGGTGTTGTTAAATTCGTTGGTAATATAGGAATTTATGGCAACACAGTAATTATAGATCATGGGCTTGGGCTCATGACACTTTACGCTCACTTAAGTAGTTGGACAGTGAAGGAAGGACAAGAAGTTAAGAAAGGAGAAGTCATCGGTTATACCGGTGCAACAGGTTTTGCGGGGGGAGACCATCTACATTTTGCATTAATGCTTTCAGGGTATCCTGTTGATCCGGTGGAATGGTTTGACCAGAAGTGGTTAAATGAAAGGATCCTTTCGGTTTTGGGTGTAGAACAATGAGGGATTTTTAACTCAAAATAAATCGAATAATTTAAGTTTAACCTTATTATCTTCTTTTCTGATAGAGAGAATACCTCCAAACAAGCGAAGGCGGCTCGTATTTCCGGTGAACTTTCTATCTATTAAAAAACCTATCCTCCAATAAGAAATTTCTGGACCCCTTTTAAAGCGGAAAAGCCCCCATAGCAGGTTAAAATCCGCTTTTGCTCCTTTAGATTTGTAGGATATAAGCGTAAAAATTGGCAACAAATTGCGTTTAAAGCCTTCGTTTTTTAAAGGTATTAAAAACGGAAAAAGGAATTCTTCTTCATCGTTTTCCTTACTTATAGAAAAAAGTGGCCATAAGTTAAAAACATCGACCTTTTCCTCATCGTTAAAAGTCTCTTTTTTTCTAAGGCCTATAAGCATAAATCTCTCTTTTCGCATTTTTGTCTCGGAAACTTCAGTGTAGTCATAAGTATAAAGAGGCCATAAGAGCCACAAACTTTTTCCCTTTGAGGTTTCCTTTTTTCTAAAAAGGGGAAAAATCTTCTGTTCTTTATCGTCAAAAGCCAAAAATGGCCATAATTCCCATCTTTCCTGCCCCTCTTTAAACCTTTTGTGATGCAAAAAAGGAGGGAATAAAAAGAAGGACTCATACTTAGGAGTTTTAAAGGAAGCATAAAAGGGAAAATAAAAGCGCAACGAAAAGTGAGCATCTATAAACTTTTCATCTTGCCACACGTAAAAGGGCCATAACGTAAATCCCTTTTCTCCTGTTTCCGAAACTCGATGCCCCCATAGGGGAAAGATGTCGACTCCTTCGGTTTTACCCTTGTATAACTTGAAAATAGGCCATAGAAATTTATAAGTAGTAGTTCCTTCGTCAATTACACGGGTATATAAAGGCCATAGCACAAAATCGATCTTGTCTCTTCGAAAACGGTCTCGAATTTTCCCCAGAAAAGGAAAAAAACCACAATAAGATTCTCCTTCCTTACTTTTTCCCCAATAAAGTGTAAAAAGGGAAAAAAATCTTTCTTCCTCAAAATTAAAAAAAGGAAAAAAGTATCCCTCACTTAAACCCTCTTCTTTTTTAACTCCGCCAAGGGGGTATAAGATGTCAAGCCTTTCATATCCGTCATTTTTGAAGCTAAAAAGGGGCCTTATACCCCACTCAAGCCCTTCTTCACTCTTTTGCCAAAAACCAAAAGGACCGAAAAGTTCAACGGTTTTAGTCTCATTATCGCTTTCATAAGTTAAAAGGGGCCAAAAATTAAGGGAATAAATTAGAGATGGACAAAGACATACGCTAAGAAACCCTATTAAAAAAACTGCTATTTTAAAAAAGAACCTCAAAAGATAAACCCCGCTAGTGTTCCTAATATGCTTATGGGAGTTTGTTCTTCTATCCCTTCCATAGCCCCTTGAACTTTTTTCAAGGTTTTCTCAGCTTCAGTGTAAAGTTTATCGTCGCTCAATAGTTTACCTAAGGTGCCTTCTCCTCGATTTATCCGTTCGGCAAAAAGTTTAAATTCTTCTGTAGTATCTTTGAGGTCTTTATAAAGGCTTTCATCACTTATCAGCTTTCCCAAAGTCCCTTTGCCTTCCTTTATATTCTGGCTCACCTCCTCAAGGGAACTCAGGGTAGATTGCATTTTATCAAGTCCGGAAGAAGCTTTCTCCAACAACGGATTCAACCCTTTGGAAAAACTCTCCAGATTCGAAATCGTATTGTCCAAACGGGCTCTATTATTCGCCAAAAATCCTTTAAATTCCCTACTAGAATCCCTAAGGTTCACCACCAATTCCTTTAACGCGTCTCTCGTCTCCTTTTCTCCCATCAGTTCTCTCAAAGCCTCTCCCATATCGGCAAATCCTTGGGCCGTTTTCTGAAGCGACAAAAACAGTTGATCAAGATCAGGGGTCACATAAGTGGAAAGGATAACCTCTCCGGGTTTAAGGGGTTCTTTCTCCGAAGTCCCAGGATCTATCTCTATGAACTTATCCCCTAACGCCCCGTGTGTTCTTAAAGTGGCCTTAGCATCCTCAAAAAGGGCAACCTCCTTGGAAATGACAAACCTCACTTTCGCCATTTTGCCTTCTAACTCGATCTTCTCAACCCTTCCAACGACAACCCCAGCTACTTCAACCGGAGCACCTTTAGTGAGGCCGGAAACAGTAGGAAAAAGGGCAAAGTAATGCTCGCCTTGAATCCTTTCAAGCTTACTCACCCTCAAACTCATATATATGAGAATCAAAAACCCTATGAGGAGAAAAATCCCCACCTTTAATTCTAAAGCCCTTTCTTTTCTCTTCATCTCAAAACCTCCCTTTTAAGATAAGCCCTGATCAAAGGATGTCCCGATTTTAAAACCTCCTCCACCCTGCCTTCGATCTCTATCTTTCCTTCCTCCAATAAGGCTATTCTATCACCTATTGCCATGGCGGTCTTTAAATCATGGGTTATCACTACAAATGTTTTGGAAAGGTTTCTTTGAAGCCCTAAAATCAACTCTTCAATGGTAAAAGCAGTAATTGGATCAAGTCCGCTTGTAGGTTCATCACATAAAACTATTTCGGGATCCAAAACTAAAGCCCGAGCTAAAGCCGCTCTCTTTTTCATTCCTCCGCTGAGTTCCGAAGGATATTTATCCCAATCACTCTCCTCAAGCCCAACTTGATAAAGTTTATCTCTCACGATCTTTTCGATCTCCTCTTCCGGAAGTTTCGTATGCTCCCAAAGTGGAAAAGCGACATTTTCAAATACACTAAGCGAATCAAACAAAGCGCTTTCTTGAAAAAGCATACCAAACTTTTTTCTCATTTCTAAAAGCTCTTTACGGGACATCTTCGTGATATCTTTACCTTCAATTATTATACTCCCTTCATCGGGGAACATGAGACCTATTATATGTTTCAAAAGTACACTTTTGCCGGCACCACTTCTTCCTAAGATTACCGTAGTACATCCCCGATAAATGCTTAAGTTTACACCTCTTAATACTTCTTTTCCCCCTAAAGTTTTGCGTAATTCTCTTATTTCTATCATTTCAAAACATCAACGCTGTAAGAATGTAATCGGTAATAAGTATCATCACTAAAGAAAAAACCACACTCTCAGTTGTGGCTCTCCCAACTCCTTCGGCTCCTCCTTTTACCGAATATCCTTTATAGCAACATATTAATCCTATGAGGACTCCAAAAACACAGGATTTTATTAATCCGTAGTAAATATCTGAAAAGTCCATGTATTTTTCTATATTACTCACAAAAGCACCAGGGTTCACCTCCAAAACCCACACGCCTATAGCGTAACCACCTACAACTCCGATAAAATCTGAGATACCAGTTAAAATGGGACTCACCAAAGTTAAAGCTAAAATCCGAGGTACTATTAAGTAACTTATTGGATTAATAGCCATTGCTTCCATGGCATCTATTTGTTCGGTGACCCTCATTGAACCTAACTCCGCAGCCATCGCTGCTCCGGCTCTTGCACTAAGCATCACTCCCGTAAAGACCGGTCCCAATTCTCTAACCATCGCCAGGGCCAAGGAAACACCCACCATGCTTTCAGCCCCAAATTTTCTCAAAGCATAAAAGGTTTGTATGACGAAAACCATCCCTATAAAAGCGCTACTTAAAACTATAACTGGAAGTGAGTCAATGCCTGTCCTTTCAATCTGTTTAAGCCAAAGTCTACCCCTAAACGGGGTCCCGTAGCGTAAGCATTTATAGCCTAATAGGCCGATCCCTCCTAATTCCTCAACCTGGGATATAAACCATCTAAACATCTTCATCCTTGATAATTCTTTGATTTTTCCCGGCTAAACAAAGCACCTCATAAGGTATCGTAGAAGCCCAAAACGCTACTTCTTCAGCTGGGATCTCTTCACCCAATAAAATCACCTCATCACCCGCCCTGGCCTCAGGAAGTTCCGTTAAGTCGATTATGGTACAATCCATCGTGACCCTCCCAATTACCGGGACCTTTTTCCCCTTAACCAAAACCCAACCCCTGTCCGATAGTGCTCGAAGGTACCCATCCGCATACCCCACTGGGATGATCCCTATACAACTCCTTCTAGAAGCACGCCAGGTCCTTCCATAACTCACAGGCCATCCCTTGGGAATTTCCTTTATGCTCACAATCCTTGTCTTCCAACACATAAGTGGCTTTAAAGGAAGAGAGAAACGCTTTTTGAAATCAAGGGAAGGATGGACTCCATAAAGGGTTATCCCGGGACGAACCATGTCGAAATGACTTTGAGGAGAGGAGAAAATTGCTGAACTATTGGCTATATGGTATTTCAAGCTTAAACCTAATTTTTTAAAGAGCCCTTTTATCCTCTCAAAGGTCCGAAGCTGTTCGTAGAAAAAATCATCGCCTTCATCGGCGGTACTGAAGTGAGAAGCCACTCCTTTAAGTTCTATCAATGGAATTTCATTTATCTTTTCTACAAATTCTTTTACTTTATCTGGCAAAATCCCAAATCTACCCATTCCAGTATCGACTTTTAGATGAACTTTTAGCTTTTTGTTCCATTTCCGGGCTTTCTCCGATAACCTAATTAAGCTTTCCAAATCATATACTATTGGAACAAGCTCGTGGGTAATGATGTATTCTTCTTCTCCTTTAAAAAAACCTCCCAGAAGGAAAATCTCTCCTTTAATGCCAGCTTCCCTTAAAGTTACTGCCTCATTAACGTTTGCCACACCGAAACTCTTAATTCCCAACTCTTCAAGACGAGCCGATATAACTTTAGCTCCGTGGCCATAAGCATCTGCTTTAACGACAGCCATAATCGTCACTTGGGGGGATAATCGATCTCGTATTAATCTCAGGTTATGGTCAAGAGCTTTAAGGTTTATCTCAACCCAGCTATGAAGCTCAGAAGGCATAAAACCGTCCTCTTTATGGCCGAGTTTAGCCTTTAATCATCATCCCGTCAACGCTTGACACTCCTTTTCTGAGGGATAGAATTTCAACCATGTTGAAATACCTTCTGAAAAGGCTTTTAGGGATGATACCCATATTATGGGGGATCACTTTAATTTCTTTCTTAGTTATACACCTTGCTCCAGGAGAACCTACAGGTCTTATGGCAGACTTTAACCCAAAAATCACAAAAGAAGCAAGAGAGAGATTGCGGGCCTATTATGGACTGGACAAACCTTTGCACATACAATACTTTATCTGGACCAAAAAAGTCTTGACCTTAGATTTCGGCCGCTCTTTTGCTCCTGATCAAAGGCCGGTTATCGAGAAAATAATGGAAAGAATCCCCATAACCTTAACAATCAATCTGTTTTCTCTTACTCTTATCTTTTTTACCGCTATCCCTATAGGCATTTATTGTGCAAGACATCAGGGCAGTTTCGGCGATAAGTTTTTTACTGTATTTGTTTTTATCGGTTATGCCATCCCGAGTTTTTGGCTTGCTTTGATGTTAATAGGTCTTTTCGGAGTTAAATTGGGTTGGCTCCCTGTTTCGGGAATTAAATCGGTTGTGGGATACGAATCAATGGGAACATTTGAGAAGTTTATTGACATTTCTAAACACCTATTGCTTCCGATTCTGGTATCGGCTTTCGGGGGACTCGCAGGGTTAGCTCGATATATGCGTTCGAGTCTCCTCGAAGTTTTAAACCAAGAATACATTCTCGCAGCAAGGGCTAAGGGTTTATCTGAGAAAAGGGTAATTTACAAACATGCTTTAAGGAACGCTTTACTACCCGTTATAACTATACTTGGCCTTTCGGTACCGGGTCTTATAGGAGGAAGCGTCATATTCGAAAGCATTTTTTCTATACCTGGAATGGGGCAACTTTTTTATTATAGCGTGATGGCCCGAGACTATCCGGTGATCATGGGAATAGTGGTAATAGGGGCGGTACTGACCCTTTTGGGCAATCTTTTGGCTGACATTGCTTACGCTATAGCAGATCCACGGATAAGGGTCGAATGAGCTTCTGGGGAAGGTTTTTTCAAAATCGCTTAGCCTTAACGGGAGGAGTAATCATATTGATCCTTTTTGGTAGTTCCATCTTGGCCCCTTTGCTTTATCCCTATAAGCCCGACGAAGTAAATCTCCAAGAGGTTTTATCTCCCCCTTCGAAGGAACATCCTTTGGGTACCGATGAACTCGGTCGGGATGTACTTGCGCGGATATTGTGGGGAGGAAGAGTTTCAATGCTTGTAGGATTTGTGGCGGTGGGTATCTCCACATTAGTAGGAATCTTATTCGGGGCTTTAGCCGGTTATTATGGAAAGTGGGTGGAGAGCATCATCATGAGGTTTGTGGATATAATGTTATGCTTTCCTACCTTCTTTCTCATACTTGCGGTAATCGCTTTTCTCGAAGCAAACATATGGAACATAATGGCCATAATAGGCCTCACCAGCTGGATGGGGGTTGCAAGGCTTGTAAGAGCCGAGTTTTTATCATTAAAAGAAAGGGAGTTTGTTTTAGCCGCAAAATCAATAGGAGCCTCCAGTTTCCGAATCATATTCCACCATATCTTGCCCAATGCCCTGGGACCGGTCTTCGTTTCGGCTATTTTGGGAATAGGAAATGCTATCTTGGTGGAATCAGCCTTGAGTTTCCTCGGAATCGGAATTCAACCTCCCTCACCAAGCTGGGGAAATATGCTAACTTCAGGAAAGGATTACTTGGAAGTGGCTTGGTGGCTCTCCTTATTCCCAGGGTTGGCCATCCTTTTGACGGTTCTCGGATTTAACTTATTGGGGGAAGGGCTTAAGGACGCTTTGAACCCAAGGTTAAGCGATAAAAGCGCTTAAAATACTCCACCCCTGAAATAATGCTCAAAAGAAGAGCTCCCCAAAGAAGATAAGTACCAATTTTCTGCATGTTCAATGAAAAATAGGAGTAATGGAGGATCAAAAGGTTTAAAGAAGAGAGTTGAAACAAAGTCTTAATTTTTCCAGACCATCTGGCAGCTATGATCTCACCTTTTTCTGCTGCGATTGCCCTTAAAGTGGTTATTATTATCTCTCTTGCCAAAATAACAGCTGCCATCCATCCTTCCACTCTTTTGAGTTCAACAAGAAATATTAAAACGATAGCTACCAAAAGCTTATCCGTCATGGGATCCAATAACTTTCCCATTGTAGTAACACAATTATATCTTCTTGCCAAAAGGCCATCAAAAAGGTCACTTAAAGCTGCTATAAAAAAGAGTATTGCCGCTATCAGGTTTGTAGTTCTTCCAGGGATACATAAAAATGAAACGATAACCGGTATTAAAAAAAGCCTTAATATGGTTAATTTTGTTGGCAAGTTCAAAATTTGTCTCCTTTTAAAAGCATATAATGATTCAAAACCTTTCTCACATAAGTTTGGGTTTCTGGATAAGGAGGTATTGACCTTGTTTGTTCTACTATTTGGGGCCCAGCGTTATAAGCTGCCAAGGCCAAAGAGAGGTCCCCGAATTTTTCGATCAAATATTTTAAGTATCTTACTCCCCCTTCCACATTTTGATAAGGATCGAAAGGATCCTGTATGCCCAAAATCCTTGAGGTTTCGGGCATAAGTTGCATTAATCCAATCGCTCCTTTGGGAGAAATGGCCCGTGGATCGTACATGGATTCTGCTTTTATGATGGCTTTCACTAAAAGCGGGTCGATTCCGTGACGAGAAGCTACCTCTTCGACGATTTTATCTAAATGTTCCAAGGACCTGAGAGAAACTCTCTTTTTTTCTCTTTCTTTTAAATACAATTTCCAAGGGTAATTCCCAGAAGGAACGTTACTGAAATGAACAATCCCTTCCTCATCGACGTAAAAGAAGATATCGGCCCTTAAGGGAAAAGGATTTATAAGAAGCGCTTTGAGAAGTAAGAGCAAAAACCAATTGCGAAACACGTTGAATTTATAGCAAATCTGGTGAAAAATTACCAAGAGGAGTTAAATGAAGGTTTTACGTGATCTTCTCTATCAGATTCCTGAAGAAATAGTAGCCAAAAAGGTATCGGTAGGGGTGTTTTGGACTGCGGTAGAAGGTTTAAGAATGGGCCTAGCCTCGACAATGGCTGAAGGGCATCCCCATGTAAACTCCCCTGTAAGGGAAGCGGGTAGACTTGAAGGAAAGCCTTTACGAGAACTTGCTAAACTTTTATTCGAAGGATCGACCCTTGAGGCCTCGATTGGATTAGCCGCCTTAAACGCCGGTTTTCCACTTGATGAAAAAAAACTTAAAGAAGGAAATGCCTTTGACATTCTCCTTGTCAAAGCTGAGGGTAAAAGGACAGCCATTGTGGGTCATTTCCCTTTCGTAGAGGAACTAAAAAAATCAGCAAAGGAACTTTGGGTGTTAGAACTAAAACCCCGAGAAGGTGATCTTGAAGCAAAGTATGCTTTTGAGATTTTACCCCAAGCAGAAGTCATCGGTATAACCAGTACCACCCTTATCAATCGGACATTTGAAGAAATACTCCGTCTTTGTTCTCCCAAAAGTTTCAAGATGCTTATAGGCCCTTCCACTCCCTTGAATCCCTTTTTGTTTGAACTTGGCGTTGATGCTCTATCAGGAGCGATAGTGATAAATAAAGAAAAGGTTTATAAATACATCCTTCAAGGGGCAACCTTTAAACAAATTCACAAAAGCGGCGCAGTCAAACTTTATGTGATGTTAAAATGTTAAAAGCACCACCTGGATATTCCTTAGTTGAAGAAAAAGGACTTAAAGCCATAGTTAAGGATCAGTACCTTAACTTTTTTTGGAATCGAGGTTTTTTTGAACCAAAAACTTTATTTCACGACCTTTCTCCTTCTGACTTGGTAGGAAGAACCAAACTCATGTTATTTGTGGAAAACGATTTTGTCTTCGTAATAAGGCGCAACTTCCATGGTGGAATATTCGGAAAGGTCTTTAAAGATTTATTCCTCGACGGATCAAGACCCCACAGGGAACTTTTTATCATGTGGCGTTTGAGAGAAGTAGGAGTCAAAACTGCGGAGCCTATTGCTTCTTTTAGCATAAATTTTGGACCCTTTAAGAGAGGTTATCTCATAACTTCTTATATCGAAGGGGCCGAAGATTTCCTGGAAGTATTAAGAAACACCAATCCTTCTTTGAAGAGAAGAGAAATCTTTTTTAAAGCAGGTGCTTTAACTAGAAAAATACATGACTTAGGGGTATATCATCCTGACCTTCAACTTAAGAACTTTCTTCTTAAAGGCGAAGATGTATTTATCCTTGATTTTGACAAGGCTTATCAAAGAATACCCATGCCCTTACGCTTGCGTTTTAAAAACCTTTTTAGGTTTTTACGCTCGTTGGAGAAGGCTAAAAATAAAGGTGTACGTATTTCACCTAAGGAAATCGTCTCCTTTTGGAAAGGTTATGCTCAAGGAAATCGAATTTACGAAACCGAACTGAGAAAAAGAATACGATTTTTACCCCTTTTAAAGCTTGTGTGGAAAATGGGATGGAGGATTGAGGGAATTTTTTAGCGTTTTATTATATCCCCCAAAGTTATAGGCTTAGCTTCTTCCTTATACTCGCCTTTATGGGCTAAAGCTTTCGTACTCAAACCCAATCTACGGGCCTTTGGATCAAAATGGACAATCATGGCCGTTATTTCCTGACCGACTTTATAAAGCTCTTCGGGTTTTTTAAAGCTTCCCTCTTCCTGATCCATCTCCGAAACGTGAAGTAAACCTTCTATGCCCTCTTCCACTTCTACAAAGGCCCCGAATTGGGTCACGTTGGTAACAACCCCTTTTACTACCTGACCTACCCTATACCTTTCATGAACACTAAGCCACGGATCAGGTTTAAGTTGTTTGATACCTAAGGAAATTCGTTCGTTCTCTCGATCGATTTTGAGAACTACCGCTTCAACTTCTTGGCCCTTTTTGAACATCTCGTGGGGATTCTTAGGCCTCCGACTCCAGGAGATATTAGAAACGTGAATCAGTCCGTCTATCCCCTCTTCTATACCCACAAAAACACCGAAATCGGTAACACTTTTGACTTGACCGATGATCCTAGTTCCTACTGGATAACGTTCCTCAATGGTATCCCACGGATTTGGTTCGAGTTGCTTTAAGCCTAATGCCATTTTCCGTTTCTCTGGCTCAACTTTTAATACCACTGCTTCAACCCAATCACCGATATTAACGTACTTGGAGGGGTGTTTTATCTTTTTACCCCACGCCATATCATTCACGTGTATAAGCCCTTCTATCCCCTTCTCAATCTCTACAAAAACTCCGTAATCGGCGATCCCTACCACCTTCCCCCTTACCCTCGTGCCTTCAGGGTATTTTTCAGATGCGTCTTTCCAAGGATCAGGCTCAAGTTGTTTTAAACCTAAGGATAACTTTTCCCTTTGGGGATCGAATTTTAAGACTTTTACCTTTATCTTCTGACCCACTTTTAACAACTCGGAGGGATGTTTTATCCTTCCCCATGTCATATCGCTTATATGTAAGAAGCCGTCGATCTCTCCCACATCTATGAAGGCTCCATAATCGGTAATGGTCTTTACTACTCCTTCCAAAACTGCCCCTTCCTGTAATTTATTGATGGTCTCCTGTTTGCGTCTCTCCTTTTCTTTCTCGAGATAGGCCCTTCTGGAAAGGACCACATTCCCTTGGTGCCTGTTGGCTTTGATGACCTTAAAAAGAGACCTTTTACCCAGGTAAATGGAGTAATCCTTGGGAGGCTTAAGATCAACTTGACTTAGAGGCAAAAAGGCCTTTATTCCGGCCCCAAGATCAACCGTGAAGCCACCTTTGATCCTTTCAATTATTACACCCTCTACCGACTTGTCTTTATTCTTATGAGCTTCCGTTATATTTTCCCATATCCTTATGCGATCCGCTTTTATTTTGGAAATGATGACCTTTCCAAGCTCATCCTCACATCTCTCTAAAAACACCTCCACTTTATCACCGGGGTTAACCCTTATCCTCCCTTCCAAATCCGCAAATTCCGAAATGGGAATCATCCCTTCACTTTTAAGCCCTACGTCCACTGTCACGTAATCGTCTTTTACCTCCAACACGGTTCCGGTTACCACTTTCCCTTCGCTTATCCCTTGAAAGGAATGCTCGTAAAGCTCTTCCAGGGTCTTGTGGTCTAATTCCATCTCTTCCCCCTAAACCCTATTTTGAACATATGGTATCACAAAGCAGTTAGTCTTTCATAGACTTCCTTTATCAAGTGAGGAGGAGTAGAGGCACCTCCGGTAAGGCCTACCTTTTTTATCATTTTTAAAAGTTCTGGCCTTATTTCTTCAGGCCCTTCAATATGGTAAGTCCGAGCCTGTACCCTTTTGCACACTTCTACCATCCTCCTGGTGTTAGCGCTTTCTTTTCCCCCTATCACGAACATAAGGTCGACTTTTTTCGCTAGCTCCAGGGCTTCTTTCTGCCTTCTTTGAGCTGCTTCACATAAGGTATTATACACCTTCATCTCTTTTGAGCGCTCAAATAAAAAACCCAAAATCTCTTTGACCCTCTCTGGTTCTTGGGTAGTCTGTACGAGTACCGCTATTTTGCTTTGTGGAAAGCCCTCGGGTATCCCTTGGAAAGAGTCCACCACAATGGCATTACCTTCAGTATAACTCAATATGCCTTTTACCTCTGCATGATCTCTTTCGCCTATTAAGACCACGAAAAAACCCTTGCGACTTAGGCTTTGGGCGAGCTTTTGAACCTTTTTTACGTTTGGACAAGTCCCATCGATAATCTTTATGCCTTTTTTTTCTAACTCCTCGAAAGCCCCTTTCGTAATGCCGTGTGATCTTATTATCACCGGCCCTTTTACAACCTCTGAAACCGAATCCAATACCTTTAGCCCCTTTTCCTTTAAATCATTGATAACCCTTTGATTGTGGATCAAAGGGCCAATCGAAAAAGCTTCTCCATATTCCTTTAAGGCCTTCTCGACCAATCTCAACGCCCTTTTGACTCCAAAACAAAAACCAGCCTCTTGGGCTACAATGACTTCCATCCTTATAACTTTTCTTTTATCTTTTCCAGCATAAACCTCACTACTTCTTCTGGCGTAAGGTCAGTGGAATCCAGGAAGATCGCATCTTCTGGAATCTTAAGAGGTGCTATCTCACGAGTTTGATCTTGAAGATCCCTTTTCTTCACCTCCTCTAAAACTTCTTCGAAATTAACGTTTTTGCCTCTTAATAAAAGTTCCCGATGTCTTCTTCTCGCCCTTTCTTCTAAAGAAGCATCAAGATAAAATTTAACATCCGCCTGAGGAAAGACCACACTTCCTGTGTCTCTCCCTTCGGCAATAATTCCTCCTTCTTGACCTACCTTCCTCTGAAGTGCCCAGAGCGCTTCCCTCACTTCAAGCATTTGAGAAATAAGAGAAGCCATCATCCCCACATCTTGTTCGCGTATCCTTTCGCTTACATCCTCACCGTCAAGAAAGATCCTTCCATCCGGACCAAGTTGGAGCGAAACCTGAGAGGAGATCCTTTTTAAACCTTCACGGTCATCCGGCTTTATCCCTTCTTTTATAGCCTTTAAAGCTAAAGCCCTATAAGTAGCACCGGTATCCAAATACTTATATCCCAAATACTGGGCTAAAGCCTTAGCCACAGTACTTTTACCAGCACCTGCTGGACCATCGATGGTTATAATTAGTTTTTTACCCATTCTTTAAATAACTCCAGCAATCGACGATTCTCTTCGGGTTTGCCTACTGTTATCCTGATGTATTCTGCAAGGCCATATCCAGACATATCCCTAACTACAATCCTTTTCCCTTCAAGTATCTTTAAAAGCTCCCCCTTCTTTTTTCCAACTCTTACCAAAATGAAATTCGCTTGAGAAGGAATGTACTCGATGCCAAGTTCTTTTAAACCTTCCTCAAGAAACCTTCTGCCTTCCAGAATAAGTTCCCTTGTCCGCTTTTGGAACTCAAGGTCTTCCAATGCCCCAATGGCTCCTGCCAGGCTCAGAATGCTCACATTAAAAGGTTGCCTCACCCTCTCCAAAATTCCAATCAACTCCTTACGGGCTATTCCGTAACCGATTCTTAACCCAGCAAGACCGAAAAACTTAGAAAAAGTCCTTAAAAGAAGTATAGGACGATCGATCTCCAAAAGTGCTCCAGGGCTTAAATAATCCTTCTCTTCGACAAACTCCGCATAGGCGCAATCCAAAACGATCACCACATCTTCTCTTACCTTCTGGAGAAACTCTAAAAATTCCTTCTGGGTGAAGATCGTGCCAGTGGGATTATTGGGATTATCCAAAAACACGATCTTCGTTTTCTCATTTATACAACTTGCCACCCGAAGCAAATCTATTTTGGGAAAATCAAGGGGAACTTCCTTAACAATCCCTCCTCTCGCTTTAGCCGATATGTGATAATAAGCATAGCCAGGAGAGGGAACTAACACCTCATCGTCCTCTCGCAAAAAGGCCTTAACCACCATATCCACGATCTCATTTGAGCCATTGCCCAAAACTAGATGACCTTCCTCTACTTTCAGCCATTCCGCCAGGGCTTTTATGAGTTTATTTCTCAAACCATCCGGATAACGGTGAACCCTCGTTAAAGCCTCTTTTATCCTCTCCAAAGCCAAAGGCGAAGGTCCCAAGGGATTCTCGTTTGCCGAAAGTCTTATCTCATCCTCTCGGTAGTCCCTGCCCAAAGGATAAGGAGGAAGATCCAATATATAAGAGGGAACTACAAGCTTTAACATCTCTTTACTAAGGTCTCCATATTTTCAAGTAATACTTTAAATTCATCTTCGGAAAGCCCTGATCCTAAAACGATTTTTTTTATCATTTCCACAGAGGGAATATCTTCAGGCGCATGGGCATCGCTTCCGAATACGAGTTTTGCTCCGATTGTTTTTGCCAATTTAACTAAATGACCATTTGTTAAGCAATGGCCTCGGCGACCACTTATTTCAAGAAAAACCCCCAATTTTTTCGCAAGTTCCACTTCTTTCAGAGAAATCAATCCGGGATGAGCCAAAATATCCACTTTGCCCTCGATAGCGGCAAGGTTAGTCCCGGCTGGAACTGGTTCTACAATTGTCTCTCCGTGAACTAGAACAAGGGATGCACCCAAGCTTCTGGATCTTTCTATCAAACTTGGAATAAGAGCCGGTGGACAATGGGTTATTTCCACTCCTGGGATTACCTTTATTTGAGTATAAAGCCCTATTTGCTCACATAATTTAAGGAGAGACTCTATAACCCATTCAAGGTTTGAAGGTCCCACGTGGTCCGTTATGGCTAAGGCTTTGTAACCCTGAGCCTCGTATCGCCTTACCAGTTCCTCAGGCAAAAGCTCGCCGTCACTTAAAAGAGAGTGCGTGTGGAGGTCTATCATGAAAAGAGAGATTTACATCTTATAGGTTCCTTCGTCAACCTGTTCGAGAAGTTCATCGAGAGTCTTTTCTTCTTCACTTTGTACTTGGGATTGTTTGGATTTTTCAAGGACCTCCTCGTTGACGAAGATGGAAGCCCCCGTCCTCAAAGCTAAGGCTATTGCGTCTGAGGGTCTTGAATCAATTTCGTAAACTTTTCCGTCCAACTCTATATGAATAAGCGCATAATAGGTGTTTTCTTTTAACTCCGTTACCTCAATTCTCAGAACCTTAGCCCCAAGGGTCTCAAGGATGTTTTTCATCAAGTCATGGGTCATAGGACGGGCTAACTTCACCTTTTCCAGTTGCGTAGCTATAGCTGAAGCCTCAAAAAATCCTATCCAAATGGGAAGGACATCCTCGCTCTCCGGGTCTTTTAGGATCACTATGGGAGTATTAGTATAAGGATCGACCGTTAAACCTCCAACTATCATTTCTCGAAATTTCTTATCCTTCACGCGTACAATACCTCCTTTTCCTCCAAAAGAAGTTCACCCCTCAAACAATTGGGAAGTCCTTCTTTTATCTTAACCCATACGATTTTCCCGATAAGATCCAAAGGACCCATAAAATTAACCACCCTATTACACCTACTTCTTCCCCTCAGTTGACCTTCACGTTCACCACATCCGTCTACCAACACCTCCAGCACCTTTCCTTCTAAGGCTTTATTTTTTTCCAGGGTGATCTTCCTCTGGAGGCTTTGAAGTTTTTCAAGACGCCTTGCCTTAATTGGTTCTGGAACGTCATCCGGCCATCTTGAGGCCAAAGTGCCTTTTCTGGGACTATACTTGAAAGAAAATAAACCATCAAATCTCACACGTTCAATGAGATCAAGGGTCTTTTCAAAATCCTCCTCTTCCTCTCCGGGAAATCCCACAATCACATCAGCCGTAATGGCAATCTCAGGCACCACTTCCCTCAATCGTTCTACTTTTTGAAGATATTCCTCTCTAGTATATCCCCTTCTCATCATCTTTAAAATCTTATTCGAACCGGCTTGAAAGGGAAGGTGTATATGTTCACAGAGTTGTGGTATTTCTTTAAAAGCCAATATAAGCTCTTCAGAAAGATCCTTTGGATGGGAAGTGGTAAATCTGATCCGCTCAATACCAGGAATTTCCGCGATCTTCCGTAAAAGCTCCACAAAAGAAAGTTCCCCCGGAGATTTTTTTCCATAAGCATTAACGTTTTGCCCAAGTAATATCACTTCCTTAACGCCCTCTTTCGCCAATAACCTTACTTCTTTTAGGATTTCCTGACTTGGTCGACTTTTTTCAGGTCCCCTTACATAGGGGACAACACAATAAGAGCAAAAATTGTCACATCCTTGCATTATATTCACATAAGCCCTCGGAGACCTAAAAGGGGGAAGGAGGACCCTTTGTGAAGGGTCCTCCTTAAAGCCTATCATACAAACCCTATCCCCATCGATGGCTTTCTCTAAACCTTTGTTGAATTCATCTACTCTATCAGGTCCAAGCACCATGTCCACTTGAGGAAAACGCTCTAAAAGCATCTCCCCTTCCTGTTGGGCCAAACACCCCATCACAACGATCTTGAGCTGGGGCTTTTTCTCCTTCAGCCGTTTAAAACGGCCAAGAAGGCTGTAAACCTTATGTTCCGGTTTTTTGCGAACGGTACAGGTATTAATTACAATCAAATCCGCCTCTTCGGGAAGAGAAACAATCCTGTATCCCTGCTCCATTAAAAGCGCAAGTACCCTCTCCGAATCCCTTTCGTTCATCTGGCAACCGAAAGTCTGTAGAAAAACTCCCTTCAACTCCTCACCTTAAATCGGCTTTCGAGTTTTTTCATCTTCTCCACTATTCCGCCGTACTCGAGCTCGGAATAATGAAGCATAGCTGGCCCAGAAAAACCTTGCCTTCGAATCTCAAGCGCCTTTTCCGCCACCTTCATCCTAATGTAATCCCAGAAGGGATGGTCAAAACAATCCACCGCTTCCGTTAATTTCCCGTTATGCACACAAAAAGCTGCACAAGAAATGATAGGAGGACCGTCGAAGAAGGATGTAGTGGAATTGAGCTTAACTGGCATAAGGGGACCATTGTGACTTCCTCTCATAAAACCAGCCACATAATGACCTATGCTAAAAGCCGAAAGCACTTCGCCTGTGGCCGGGAAATTACCTTGGACCCTGACTAACATAACCGGGTCATCTTTCCCTACATATTTACCAGCTATGTTATGAAGCCTAGTGGTACTGGCTGCCACCGCTATTTCACCTGTTGTGCGGGAGTGAATTTTCTCAACTACAAAACGCTCATTATCCCTTAAAAGAGCCGCAATATCATAAAGCTCCTCAGGGGCATTAAGCTCAATAATCCTATCGCCTTCGGTATAATTCACGTCCATTATGGTGAACTTAAAACCCTGGGCCATCGAAGGACTAAGAATCAAACCCGCACAATACATCGGATCGGCAAAGGCTAGATATAATGGCAAATTAAAGGCCCCCGGTTCGGTCTTATCAGCGGCGAAGAATAAAAATGGTTCGTTCGGCCTTTCCTCAAATTCCATCTCAGCTACTGCAGGCCCCATACCTTTCACGTTACCACTGAAGGCATCCTTCAAAAGGTCTTGTCCTGCCCCATAAAGCCCTTGGGCTTTTGCCACTTCAGTTCCCGCCCGAAAAGCATCCCAAGCTAACTTATGGACATCCGCATTACCTTCCCCCCTTTTGTGAGACATGAGGATGGCTATGTCATCACCGGTGTGAGATACGTAAAAGTCCTCAATCAACCCCTTTTTCTTGCCCTCTTCTTCCACGAATTCCCTTACCCGCGCAATCAGCGCTTGAGAAGGCTTAATGTGTCCTCCTATTGAACCTATATCCGCCTTAATTACGCTTAAGGTTACCCTCATTCTTCACCTCCTATATAATTTAAACCCCACAATTTATTTTCTCTAATTCGTCATAAGCGGTCAAATCGGCTCGAAGGGGAGTTATTGAAACAAAACCATTAGCCACAGCATGAGCATCAGTCCCCTCTTCCAAAACAAACACGGGCTCCTTTCCTCCAATCCAATAAAACTTAGCCCCCCGAGGGTCTAAAGCTTCAACCACATAATTATTAAAAACCCGCCTTGAAGGCCTGGTTAGTTTAAAACCCCCTATAAATTCCCAAGGCACATTAGGGACATTCACATTAAGGATCACCCTTGGGGGCAAAGGGTTTGAAGAAAGTTTTTCGATCAACTTTAAAGCCACCTGAGCTGCAGTTTCGTAAAAATGGTCCCTTCTTGCCGCCACAGAAACAGCGATGGCCTGGATTCCTAATATACTTGACTCAAGGGCTGCTGCCACTGTGCCTGAGTAAAATATCTCCTCACCCATATTGGGTCCATTATTAGGACCCGAGATAACCAAATCGGGCGGTTCACTTAAAAGCACTTTCAAGGCCAAATGGACACAATCCACAGGCGTCCCGTCACAAGCCCATACCCCTTCCTCAACCTCCCAAAGCCTAACCGGGTCCTTTAGAGAGATAGCATGTGATATACCCGTTCTCTCCCCTTGAGGGGCTACAACTATAACCTCAAATCTCTCCTTTAAAAAATCCCTCAAAACTTTAAGACCAGGGGCATAAACGCCATCGTCGTTGGTCAAAAGGATTCTCATACTGGCATAATTTAAGGAACCTGATCTCCTTCGTCAAGCTTCTGAACAAGATTCAACCTTTCTTTCAAAGCTTCACTTAAAGAAAGGACAGTCTCCGCATAAGGTTCACTAAAGTTGTATCTCATGACAATGCGCTTTTTGAATTCCAAAGGAGAATCAACTCGATAACCTTCTCCTTTTAGGTAATTCGCAATACTTGCCAAAGCATCCGGAAGGCTAAATAAGTCAACCTTTCCATCTCCATCAAAGTCATACCCGTAAATCACATAACTTGAGGGCACAAATTGAGAATAGCCAAATGCACCAAATATGGAACCTTTTAAATTCAATATCTCAAGGCCCTTTTGATAACCTATAGTAATAAGTGCCAAAAGTTCCTTATAAGCCCATTTTGAACGCCTTTTATAGCGTGTTTTAATAGCCTCATCTTCTAAACTTATACTTTCTGGTAAATATTTCTTAAAAAGCTCTTCCTCACCAGAAAGGGCAAGGTTGAAAAGTTGATCAAAAACCTCGTATTTTCCTGGACTATTTCCTAAATCGCTTTCTACAAGTAAAATCGCAACAATTAGCTCTTTCTCCACTTGAAAAACACCTTCTATTTTCTCCAAAAGCTCCCTGTTTTCCAAAATAAACTTTTTGGCTCTTTCAATCCTCTCGTCTTTCAAAAAATTATGATAAGGCAAACTCCTTTCGTTCCAAGTTAAGCTTCTAATCATCACTTCAGGGGAAAACTTCATAAGTTTGGAAGAAAAAAGCTTTTCTATATAACTCTCGGGAACTTGCTCCTTAAGGTCATTCTTTATTTTCTCCTTAAAGTTCTCTATGAAGAAGATTACTCCCTCATCGATCTCCGTTTCGCCTCTTGCAACATTCTCTTTCCCTAAGGGAGTGAAAATTAACATTAACGAAAACAAAAGGAGCAAAATCCATCTCTTATTCCACACTTATTTCCTCCCATTCCTCAATAGAAGGCCATTCTATTTCCAAAACGCCTTCCTTAGAGAACCTGACTTTTATATCTTCCTTCTTAACAGGTTTAAGAAACTTTATCCTCAAACAATGACTATTTGTCTTTTGAAAATAGTCGATCTTAAATGGTTTATGTATCCCGAATTCTACCTTTAATGGGCCAAAACCGAACCTAAAGAATTCTTCGCAAAACATCCGGCCTCACCTCCTTCCTACCGTAATTAGGTAACAAGCAAACCTCTCGCACCCCCTACCCCCTCCTTAAAAATTAAGGAGCCAAGCCGCTTTTTACGCAGCCCTTTTCTCCATAGTGCCCTATAAGCCCTAAATTGCCCCAAAGTAAAACGAAAATTTTGGTAGATTTTTTTCTCGTCTTTTTTTCGGCTGTGCGGTTTTTTAAAACACT